>SCPN01000113.1_pt1 | contig 475836 bp, 351 predicted proteins | sample 6106831 | NCBI WGS metagenome assembly SCPN01 (sample SAMN10720447, study PRJNA508395) | human gut metagenome | isolation source: Participant 1, 0 month
TGAACCATTCAAGAGACGATGGTATCATTGCACCTACGGCAGCAATCACGCATACCCCCGTTCTACTCTACACACACAAGTATTGATGAACCTGATAAGAAATTACCCGAAGCTGAACGGTACCTACGGGCTCAACATCTCCTACTGCCCTTCCGACAAATCCGTAGGAACGGATACCGCAATGGAGCACTCACCGATGGCTATCATGATGGAAAACTACCGCACGGGGCTTATCTGGAAACTGCTGATGAAAAACGAGTATGTGCAGAAAGGTCTCCAACTGGCAGAAATCAAGACGACTCCCGAATATACCCCGGGATTTTATCTGGCAACAGTCAACACCGCAACCCATGTGTATGACATGATGCGTCACCCCGACCGTGAAAAGTATGAAATAGACTTCTATACCAAGGCTTCGGGCAACGGACTGCTCATACTGACTAATATGAAAAACGAAGAGATTTACCGCACCAATATCGAACTGGCAGCAGGCACCAATATCATTTCTTTCTTCGACAACTCCATCCTAAGAGGAAAGAAATACACGCTCACAGTGACCGACGGTGCAAACCAGTCTTATTCTATTCCCGTAACTTTAAGATAAAAACAATGATGAAGAAATTATTGACTACTATACTGTGCTTGATTCTACTCACAGGAACTTCAATGATGAATGCTCGCCCCCAATGCAAACTTCGATGAATACCGAAGTTCCGTCCAGACTGGTCAAGAACGGAAACGGAAGCTGGCAACTGATAGTGAACGGAAAACCTTTCATCATGCTGGCAGGCGAACTGCACAACTCTTCGGCCTCAACGACCGAGTATCTGAACAGCCTATGGGCTCCCTTGAAAACACTGAACCTGAACACGGTTCTCGCCCCCATCGCCTGGGAACAGTTTGAACCGCAAGAAGGTATATATGATTATACATTGATAGATAATATGATAGATGGAGCCCGAAAGAACGGATTCAAACTGTCTGTCCTGTGGTTCGGCAGTTGGAAGAACGGAGAATCGAGCTATGCACCCACTTGGGTGAAAGAGGATACCAAACGTTTTTTCCGCGTGAAGAATGCGGAAGGAAAGGAAATCGAAACGCTTTCCCCTTTCTGCGAGAACGCCATGAAAGCAGATGCCAAAGCATTCAAAACATTGGTGGAACACATCAAAAAAATGGATCAGGCAACGGGAACGGTCATCGCCCTGCAACCGGAAAACGAAGTGGGTATCTTTCAGGATATGGACTACACGAAAGCCTCACTTACGGCATATGGGCAGGAGGTTCCTCAGGCACTTATCCAATATATGAAGAAGAACCGCAAGAACCTGCGTAAAGAATTGCTTTCCGTATGGGAGGAGAACGGAGCCAAGACTTCCGGCACATGGAAAACGGTGTTCGGAGACAATGCCTGGAGCAAGAGTTTCTGCACCACTTGGCAGTATGCCACTTACATTGATTTTGTCGCTGCCGGTGCGAAGAGATTTATCCGCTGCCTACCTTCTGTAATTGCTGGCTGGTGCAAAAGCCTGATGACCTGCCGGGAGTTTATCCCAACGGCGGACCGGTATCCCGTGTAATGGATATCTGGAAAGCAGCCGCACCGCATATCGATGTGCTTGCTCCGGATATTTATCTGTCCGACTTCAAGAATATTGTGGCAGACTATCACCGGGCGGATAATCCGTTGCTGATTCCCGAAGCTGTGATGAAACCTGCCAATGCTTTCTGGGCACTCGGCGAACACAGCGCACTTTGTTATTCACCTTTCGGTATCGAAGACGGTGCGGATAATTTCACCTTTGCCCAGTCTTATAAAGTGCTGGATGAACTGATGCCGCTTATTTCCGAACACCAAGGCAGCAACCGCATGATCAGGCGTAATGAAAATGCCGGGTGAGTCGGAACGTACAGTGACAATGGGCGATTATCAACTGTGTATCAAATACGATGCCGAAGATGCTTACGGATTGATTATCAATACTGAAAAGAATGAGTTCGTCGTTGCCGGAATCAACTTCAAGGTTTATTTCACTTCTACCGACAAAAAGAAAACGGGCTATATCAAGCAAGTATGGGAAGGCGGTTACGATACGGACGGTGAGTGGAAAGCCACCCGTTTGCTCAACGGCGACGAGACTTACCACAACGCTGTACTGATTGCCAAAGGACGTCGTACGTTTACATCGGAAAAGAGTAACAACTACAATGCCGACCACAGCGACGAGATATTTGTTTACGCACCTACTTCCTATCAGGCAGTCTGGAGTCCGGGTATATATCGTGTGACAACCTATCTACGATAAAACCAGCCTATTCATATATGAATAAGTATAAGATTAACAATCAATAATTAAAACAGTATGAAACACATATATTGTATATTTATCTCCCTTTGCACGGCTCTATTCATCTGGAGTTGCAAAGATTCCGAAGAGATAGCTCCGGCATCCCTGACTATCAACAAGAATGAATTGTCATTCACCGGATATAGAAGCACGCTCGCAGTCAAAGTAGACGCCACCCGTCGCTGGAGTGCCGTTGCTTCCGAATACTGGATTACTATAAGTCCCGACAACTATCCCGGAGTAAATAAGAGTTTTATAGCAAATGTAGCTGTCACTGTCTCCGACAACGCAACAGGCCAGCCCCGCGAAGGACATGTCACTTTTTTCCTGCAAGACGAAGAGGTAATCACCCTGACCGTTAAACAGAGTATCCAGGATGAAGGAGAAAGACCGGATGAGGAGTTTCCTATCACATGGGCCAACCTGCAATGGTGCGCCGCCAGCGTAATCAATGAGGGAGACGATTTTGAGGCCGGTTCGTGTGTTTTTGCCGACGGCATCACCAATTCTGTTGACAGTGAAACAGGAGAGAGATTACCTGTGATATCGGTTATTCTCTTGCTGATACCGACCCGTCCGGAGAAGATTGGATATGGACTTCCTGTCCGTTTAATGGCGACTGGGGCAACAACTTCTATTATCAGGGACGTATTAAAAACCTCACTGCCGGAACCTACTTTTATACATTCCGTTTCCGTAACGGTTCGGGCCCTTACAAATATTCAGGAACAGGCGGACTTTGGGATGGAGAAGTAAACGTCAACGGAAAGTTTGAGGTGAAAGGGGATGAAGAGGAAGAACAAGAGGAATACGCAAGCATTGAAGATTACAGCCAATTATCCATCAGTTGGGCAATACTCGGTGACTGGACAGCCAAGAATCCTATCCGACAAGGAGAACAGTTTGAAACAGGCGCGCAGGTATTCATCGAAGGATTAACCGACTTGGGGACAGGCACTGCCAACAAACATGTGACTTGTGAAATCGGTTACTCCACAACAAATTCCGACCCGTCGGGAGACGGTTGGACATGGCAGTCCTGCCACTGGAACGGGCAATGGGGAAACAATCACTATTATCAAGGCAAAACTCCCGAAATCCCGACTGCGGGAACATATTACTATACTTTCCGTTTCAGGATAGATGAAGGAACTTATGCCTATGCAGGAACAGACGGACTTTGGAATGGTACAAACAGCACCTATAAAACTTTTCAGGTAACAATGTAATTGTGTATTAGCATATATGCCGGGCTAAATTCCACTAGTCCGGCATATATCATCCTGTGGCAATCCTTGCCCGCACAATAACTGACACCCACCGACAAGCACCAAATTAAATCCGATTATTGCATCTTTGATTTTTCTCTTTATCTTTGCGGTAAGTACATTCCCTGCTAATATAATACTGATGAGATACAATTGGATTTTCTGGCTATACACTCTACTATCTTTTGCCTGTCTCTCGCCGGGCACGGCACAGACACCTGTGCAAATCACCAACTATAATTATAAAAACTACAAAGGCGGGATTCAGAACTGGGGTATTACGGTTTCTCCCGAACAGGTTCTTTACAGCAGCAATAACAACGGACTACTCAGATATAACGGCAATGACTGGGCACTTCTCGAACCGGGCGAACGAAGTACCGTACGTGCGGTCTGCTGTATCGGGAACCGGATTTACACAGCAGGCGACAACAACATCGGCTACTGGCAATATGATGCAAACGGAAAAATCAACTATACATCTCTTCTGTCCCTGGTAAATAAGCTTGGAATCAAAGGAGAGACTTTTTGGAGTATAGCCGAAACGGAAGGCAAGGTGTATTTCCATTCTTTCGGCAATATTATCTGGTATGACGGCAAAGATATGGGTTATCTGGTGAAAAACGACTGTTGTGTTTCTCTCTATCCGACAGGTGACAAACTGTTTACGCAGAAGTGCGGCGGTGCTCTCATGCAAATTCGCGGCAATAGGCTGAAAAGCTTCTGCGAGGATACAATCTTCCTGAATGGAGAAACTAAATTCATGTTTCGGATTGCTGATGATGAATATATTATCGGGCAGACCAGCGGGAAGATATATACACTGAAAGGTAATACTGTAACTCCGCTACTCCAGTTGGAAAATTCCAATCATATCCCTGTCCGGATAGACTGCGGAAGTATTTGGAAAGACGAACTGCTTGCCGTCGGAACCATAGGCGACGGCTTGTTCCTGATTAACCTGAAAAACGGGCAACAGACGCATTATCATTCTTCGCAACTGCAAGACCTCAATATCCATGGTTTGTGTTTCGCCACCGAAAACTTTCTCTGGCTCTCGCTTGACAACGGAATTTCATCGGTTATCCTCGAACCGGCAACCTATCTATGGAAAACAAATACCGACATCGGTACTTTCTTCGACGCGGCCTCTTTCAACGGAAAGACTTATATCGCTTCCAACCAAGGCACTTATATATACGAAGAGGACGGCAAGAAGATGCAGACTTCCATGTATCCTCTCCAGTTCTGCAATCTGAAAAATGAATTATTATGCGGCACTACTACCCAGCTATTTAAAATGAGAGCCGGACAGGGCAATTTCGAACCGTTCTGCGATATAAACGGCGTCAGACAATTCGAATACATAGCAGACCGCGGAGATGAATACATTTTCCTGCGTTCTTATTCCGGAATCGCATTGCTCGAATATAAGGAAAACACCTGGAAATATCGGTCTTTACTTTTAGACACCGAGGATTATGCCAACATCATGCCCGAAAATCTTCATACCGTATGGGCTATCCATCCGGAAAAAGGAATCTTCCGCCTGCGCATCGATAAGGAGCTGAATCAGATAACGGATTTCGAGAACTTCTCCGAAATAGACGGATATGCCAACTACAACAGAATCAGCCTGTTCAAAGTGGAAGATAAAATCCTGTTTGCAACGCCCAAAGGGATTTATATGTTCGACATCACCGACAGGAGTTTCAGAAGGCAAGAACAAATAAGCAAGGAAATACTGTATCTGAACAAGCTGCAATCCATAAAATCCGCCTATAAGAATGATATTTGGGTCGCCACAGACGAAGAATTGTTCCTGTATCATATATCGGACTTATCCGCCCAATTGATGATGCACTGGCCTTTTGTCGATAACGAACTGATGCTTTACGACAAGCATTATAATCTGAAATCAATAAACGATTCGATTACGTTCGTCTCTACCTGTGAAGGTACTGTCGTCATTAACAGCAAAATGGTAGGCCGTTGTGCGGCAGACCCGTATCCCTTGCGGATAGAGACATTCTGCTTCACCGACAACGACAATACCACTTTCTACGCAGACTTTCATCAGCAGGAAATCGAGCTACCCAATACGGCAACCAACATTACTATCCAGGTCACTACCGGTTTGGGTACTCATGCCACTTCCATAGCTTATCGTCTTCCCGGCGTCGCCAACGACTGGAGTACGTGGCAGACTTCGGGTACTATTCATTTCACCAATCTGCCTTCCGGCAACTATCGGCTCGAAATCAAAGACAGTAACCAAAATACTTTAATGATTCCCATACTGGTATCTCCCCCTCTTTACAAGCGGACGTGGATGATTATGCTCTATATTCTGATACTAATAGCAGTTACCGTCGGAATAGTAACATTTATCAACGAACGGAAACGCAGGATTCTTCTCCGGAAATACCGGAAAGAACAAAGAAAGCATACGGAAGAACTGCAAAAACAGGCCTATGAACAATTGCAGGAGAAAGTAAGGAACCAAGAGAGCGAACTCAAGAACCGTATGCGTTTCCTTACCCAGAAACAGGAGTTACTGGATACAATTGCGGAAGAAGTGGAAACACAAAAGAAAGAATTGGGAGACCGTTACCCTAACAAACTCTATCAGCGACTCATGAAAATCATTCAGGAAGGTGCTACGGAAAAAGACAAGTTCCTGTCGTTTGAAAACTACTTCGTGGAAGTTCACTATGAATTTATGCTACGTATGCAAAAGACGCACCCTTCTCTCTCTGCTTCCGAATTGAAGTTCTGCTGCCTATTAAGGGCCAATCTATCTACAAAAGAGATTTCCGTCATTATGGGAATTGCGCTCCGCTCGGTCGAGCTGAAGAAATACAGGCTAAAACAGAAGTTGAATCTGGATACCAACAGTAGTCTAACCTCTTATATATTGAGCGTCTGAATAAAGTTATAGTATATAACCTAACTTCTTTTATGTGGAAAGTGCATAACTTATCTTTGTTATATGAAACGTAAGATTACAACATACGGTGGCAATTGAAAGAGATTCATATCGACTCTTTCAACCAAAGAAATAGAAAACAACTATTTTAATACGGATTATAATTAAATTATCGAGTAGAGTATAGGCCGAAAACAGTAGGAAAATCAGTTTTCCTACTCTATTAAATCTGTGACATAAGTTTGCCTAGTTTGTCAAGCGATTGCACATGATACTTCTCAATGCACTCAATGCATTGGTGAAGATAATCTTCGGATATTTCCACTCCATTCCACTCATACCAACGCTTCACCATTTCAAAACCTGCATGGTGCTTCTTTGCGATATTCCAGATTGTGATGATGTCATCCTGTTGTTTTCTTAATTTTAACCGTTTCAGTTCAAGTACCCCTTTGTAGATTCCGATTTCTTCATCATAGATGAGCTGTTTCCTCTGAGTCAGTTCATCATCTCCCAGAAAAGTGACATGGGTCATGAGATGTCGTTCGTCACTGAACTCGGCTACAGCGATGCCATGGTCGGAAACAATGAAATAACCGCCATTGTTCTTGCGAGTATACAAGACATCCGTATTATTATACACAAAGTAATTGAACAAACTTTCCCCTTTGAGGTCTATTTGATAATGGTCAATGTAGCGCTCTTTGTATCGTTGCATGAAGTGTGCCGTATAATGCATTATTATATTTGAGGACTTGAAACCTGTTATTTGGATATAGCCATTGCTTGAAGCACCAATGACAGGAGCGTAAGCTTGAAATGCCAAAGCATGCATATATGAATTGTATCTCCCCTCCAGCGTCCATACATTTTTCGGGTGGTGGTGATAGTCATACGCTGGGGCGCCACAGGAAATGGACTCGTCATCGCTGCTTTCTTACGGACCTTATCTATGAACATGTTCGCTTTGGTCGATATTGCAATGAGGTCTTTATGTGCTTCGGCATACAATTCCTCCCGGCTCATACTTGTCAGATACATACTTGTTTTTTTACAAGAGACAAAGGTAGTGTTTATCTCCAGACTTCTATTTTGGGGTTATATACTTCTTTAATATGTTTAATACGTCCGTAAAAGTACGAAATTAATTCAAAACCGGGATAAGAGTTGATTTTATTTTTCCGGATAAAAACAAAGCAAATAGTAGAGTCGGAGTGTCTATCTCCGCATTCTACTATTTGCTTCCCTAAAAAAAAAATTACAAAAAAAGTATTATGAGTTATTCAGAAACAGTGCATCTATTACTAGAATTGATGCATTCTCAGTTCCTTATCAACCAATATTCCATCTTTCAAAACCAATTCAAACTTCACTTTACGTTTCGCTTTCAACTTCAGGATAAACAGTTCTTCCGAACCGTTCAATGACTCCTGTTTTCCCAGGTTGACAAACGTAGGATAGAGGGATTTCACGCCACTGGTATGCAAGCGGTCGTAAGTCAGGTTTTCCATGGCTTTCATATTCAAAGGTTCTACGCCTACGAATTCATAGTCATTCTGGTCGTAAGGTAAGGCAAAGCTGAGCGCATTCACTGCTTTCAGGTCATTACCCTTCACATGGATTTCTACGATTTCATCCTTCTGATACAGGCGTTTCGGGGTGCTGATTGACAAAGAGCCCGATACTTTAAGCGTATCTTTTCTGCCGACACCGCCTTCAAGCTGGGTGGCCACTACGGATATATCGTAAGCGTCTATCAGGTCATTCATATTTATATCCCCTTTGCTGATATATCCTTCATAGTCCGAATCTCCACGGCGCAAACCGGTATAGTTCATATAAGAAGTCAGGTCGTTGCGGTCGATTTTACCGTCGTTGTTGATATCTCCCTGCAGGTAGCTGGCTGTTCCCGGAACCTTGAATACATAAAGCTCGCGACCGGAAGCATAGTTGCCTACACCTGCCGTTATATTAAGCTTGATATAGCGCGCCGTAGGATGGTTGGCAAATTCAAAGACTTTCACTTCACCATCGCGTTTCCAGTCGAATGCTCCGGCTTCCGTCCAGTGTTCCTTATCCATACTGTAAGATACGGAACCTTTCAGTATCGTACCGTTTCCGGCATCGGTGCGTGGCAGGTAATGGAATTTATCCAGTTGGTTAACGGTCTTGAGGTCGATGGTCAAATCCAATGGGATAGCATTAGCACGGTATTTTGTATGCCAGTTGTCACCTGATTCGGCAAAGTCAAACAAGCGGTTGACACCGAAGCCTCCCTGTGAAGGAGCGGTAGATTCACCTTCAATATCATGGATGGCAAATTCCAATGGGTTTGCTTTCGTTGTTACCTGAATTTCAGCCCAATCGGAAACGCCGTCTTTGTTGACTGCACGTACTTTGAAAGAATAAGGAGTTTCGGCTTCCAGTCCTTCAAACAGAAGATAAGTGTTGCGGATAGTCGTGTAGAGCATTCCGTTAAACTCGATTTCGTAGAAGTCGGCATTGGCTACCTTGTCCCAAGTCGGTTTCAAGGTGTATGCTTCCCGGTTTTCCTCGGTTACTTGTGCGTTCTGCGGTGCTGTCAGAGCTCCGGTGCTTACACGGTAACGGTCGGCAGGTTCAAAACGGAAGCCTTCTACGTTTACTACGGTCTGATAGGCGGTGATGTCGGTAGTAGCCAGTTTGACACGTACCTGCGGATTCTTTGTGATGGTTACTTTCTCGAAGTCGCTGCCTTTCGTAGCAAACTTATTCAAGTTCGGAGTTTCTTCGTACCAATAGACGTTTTCACCTTTCAGGAAATCACCGGCTGTATTTACTTCTATCAGTTTCACGGTTTTACCGTTAATCTTGGCAGATAGCTTCTTCGGTTTCTCAGTGACGTTGATTCGCAGTTCTGTCTTCTTATCCTTCACGAAGCCGTCGAAGTTGCCGGCTGCCGGATGGATGGTAATCGTTAGATTGTTTTTCTTGTCGATTACGTTAGACTCAATCAGGGTGGATACTGATTTCTCCTGACGATAGGCTTCGGTCACTCCGTCGTCGTCATATTCTACGGTTGCAGTATGACGATTCGGGTAGAATTCATAGATGCGCAGGGACGGGTCTATCTCGCTGACATTGTTGTGGGGGTGAGTCATCGGGATAATAGAACCGTTCTTCACAAATACGGGCAGTTTCCAGATGGGGGTATCAAAGTTGTTAAGAATGCGGTTGCCCTCATACTTCTCACCGGTGAAGTAATCAATCCAGGAGCCTTCGGGCAGATAGATACCGTCACGGATATCATTCCCTTTCTCGTCAGCTTTGGTGTTCTGATAGATGGGAGCCACGAGGAAATCCGTTCCGTACATGAACTGGTATTGCGTGGCAGGTCCGTAGGTGTATGCACTCGGATAATCCAGGAACATGGCACGGATTAGCGGCATTCCGTCCACCGCTTCCTTGGCAAAACTATATGTATAGGGGATTAATTCGGTTTCAGCTTCAGGTACATTCGGTTGATGGATGTAGCCGGTTCGCCTAAAGCATGGGGGTACTTCTCATTGGCGCCCCAGCCATCCATATTCAACTGCATGGGGGTAAATGTCTTCCATTGGAAATCACGAATATTGACTGTTTCATTCTTGCCGCCGAATATTCCATCCATATCCGAACAGATATTGGGCTGACCGGAAAGACCGGAACCGATATAGGTCGGTATATGGAAACGGATATATTCCCATACACCGCCTGTCTGGTCGCCCGACCAGATTCCGGCATAACGTTGCGTACCTGCCCAGCCGTCGAGCGAGATGACGAAAGGACGGGCGTCATTTCCATAATAAGGCATGATGTGTCCTACATCAGCCACACCGTTCAGCCCGAAAGAGTATCCGGCTCCTACCCAGGCTACGTCGGTTTTCAGTACACGTACACCTGCATCACGCACTTCCTTCACGATGTCACGTTGCAGCAGAGCGCTTACGCCTTCTTTGGGATGCAGGTCGGACTGTGTCCAAAGTCCGATTTCCACTCCATTCTTGCGGGCATAATCGCCCAGGCTTTTCAGATTGGCGATGTTGCCGTCCAATGTTTCCGTCTGTCCGTAGCCGGCACCGTAACCGTCGTTGGGAAGCAACCAGCCGAGAGGCATATCATGGTTCTTGTAGCGGTCGATAACGGCACGCGCTGAGAACTGGTAGTTGTTTTTTTCACCGTTCAGGGATTCTTTGATACCACCATTGTCTTTCTGGCTTTCTTTATAACGTTTCCCGTCTTCGAAGAGGATTCCTTTTTCATCCTCTTTCCAATAGTCGCGGTTGTAGGCGTTGAGATGCCCTTCGTAAAAACCGAATTTGGGCAGAAGTACGGGATTTCCCGTCAATTGGTAGAAATCGTTCAGCAGGGCGACGGCTCCGTCGTTGACCATGTAAAATAAATCAAGGTAAGAAGAATTATGGGATAATTTCACTACGTTTTTTTCTGTTGCGCCAAAGTCATACTGTCCTTTCTTGAAGGTGTACCACATCATTCCATAGCCTTTTGTTGACCAGTAGAAAGGGGTAGGGGAAGCGACTCCGCCATCCGTCCAGCTATTCTGGTTTTCGATGGCAATCACTTTGCCTTTGTGGGAGAAGCGTCCGTTCTGTACACCGCCGCCGTAGAAATATTCGTCCGGCTGTTCTTTCAGGGTGACGGTCACTTCTTTCGGACCGAATGCCACCGGAGCAGTCTGTTCGATGACACATACGTTTGTTTGAAGGTTGAAGACTTTTATCAGGGATGTCTGTTTGTCGAGTTAAACCCGTACTTTTCCGGTGCTCAGGATGATACGGCCGTCCTTTTCGTCCAGCGTAAGACCGGATACCTTGCGGCGTGGCTGATCGACGAGTATTTGTGCTTCAGGTTTCGCTTCGGGATCACGAATGATACCTCCTGAGTTATCCTGAAAACACGGAAGATATTCTCTCCGTAGAAGTCGATCGTCATTCGCTGATTGTTTGTAAACAGCACATCGACTGTGGTCGGATTTACCCTTTCCGCCCGAAGGATTCCTGAAGTTTGCCGGATACCTGTTGAAGAAACATCATTCCTGTCTGAATTTTCGGATGCTTGTATAGAAAGAAACGAAATGGGATGTAATAACAATAATAGTAATGCGATAAGTCTGAGATACCGCGAAGAAAGAGAATGACTGTTTTTCATGCTTTATTTATTTAGAATTAGACATAAGATTGTCGTCGTTATACAATGATAAATACACGCCAATCCCCTCTTACCCTAACTTTATACCCGTTTTTTAATTATTCTTTGTTCTTTTTCACTATTCAAGGGAAAAGCAGAGAGGGTGTCTGAAAAGGGTATCCTTTTCAGACACCCTCTTTCTTATGTACATAACCAGAATTCAATACATTGATTTACCTATTGCAACGTACGTTCTAATAATATCTTTCCGTTTTTATCTACCGCTTTTATCTTAATCTTCCCGTCTGCAATATCCAGTCGGGCAGCACTTTGATTGCTACCTACCAAAATGGGGAAATTGTTTCCGCCTGCATTCTTCTCATGAAAAGCATACTCATGCGTATGACCGGAAACCATCAAGTCAATCTTTGCCTTATTCAGGATAGGAAGACATTTATCACTAAGATCGTCCATGCCGTGACTCAATTCCTTATAGTCATATATACCCTTCGTCATCGGGAAGTGTGAAATAACAATCCGGTATTTAGCCTTTTGAATTCTTTCGTTTTCACCAATTCTTTCAACCATTTCGCCTGCTCAGTACGATAACTGTCGAAATCGTTTAATCCTGAATATACCCAGAAATCATCCGGCTTATCTTCACCACAGTCAATCATCACCACCATGATATCGCCCAACAGATAAGAACCGTATATCTTTCCGTCTTTTTTAGGGAAGAAGTGAGGATAGGTACGTGCCAATTTACCACGAGTCTCATGATTGCCTCTCACCACTTCAAATGGCGTAGAGCTGGCAAAAAGCTTCACACTCGTATCAATAAATGCATGGAAAGGCGTCTCTCCATCAGCCATATAGTTCATTACATCTCCTGCATAAAAAAAGGCATCACACGTTTTATAATCGCAGAGTTCCAGCAGAGTTTCCAACATTTTCGTGTTGTTATGCGTATCTGATGTTATAAAGATAGCTCCTCCTTTCGCTTTGGGGTCAATCGTTTTAAATGTGTACCATTGCGAAGCAATACTATCTCCAAACGTCACTTTGTAAGGTTCGAAAGAACGCATCTCTTTAGAACAAATCCTATACTGATAAGTACATCCCGGTTCCAACTTCTCTATCCGAATAGAATGAAACGTATTGTAGGCATCTCTAAAGCCATACTGTGTATGATAATAAAGGCTAGAAGTATCGGCCCCTTCTTTTTTCAATTCGATGGCCGAGAATGATTTCTCGGAAGTAAGAAAGACAAAAGTAGCTCCATCACCGGTGACTTCCTGAAGATAGGGACCGTGAGATATTTGAAGCTTGTTTTGTGCTGCTCCCGACATGATTGTCAGGAGCAGGAAAATGAATAATAAGTTTCTTTTCATTACAGGTAATCTTTTTATTTAGCTGTCGCTTCTATTCTAGTACCATCGGCCTGCACAGCAAATATATGCTCGGTTTCTCCTAATGTGATGGATTCCGGAAGATCGAAGTTGAAGAAATTGGAGAAGTATAACACGTTATCTCCTCTTTTCAGTTCAAAAGCAACCGCTTCTTCGCCGTTCTGAATCATAATGGTATTGCCAACCTTCGAGTAAGTGACCTTCTTGGTTATTTTCCGATTGTCTTTAAAAGCTGAATAATGACCAATATCTCCTACCTTATAATTGTTACTACCGACATCACTCTGTCTACGATCTTCGATATACTGAATAGCATGTGCCGGAGCAGGATAGTCCTTAATAGCAGCTTTCGTTTCACCAATCATCGTAGTTGTCACTGTATATCGGTAATTGCCATACTGTTCTATTTCCCGATTGATAGGCGTGAAAAATCCCCATGTCTCGAAGAAATCAGTCAAGTTCATGTTGGCAACCTTGCAAACGGCTTTCACAAATTGCATCTGAGCAAGTCCCGGATTCGCTGCCGTCAGACGGTTGGTACGGAGTTCCTTAAACATTTTCTGCCAGAAGTCCGGCATGTACTCACAGCGATGGAAGTAATTCCACAGCTGCCAATAGAGACGCATCTTCAATTCATTGTCCACATCTACCCAGCTATCATTATTTACACAATGTTGAGTGGCCAGGAGGCTCAATTCTTTACCACGCGAACAAGGTTCTCCAAGTTTATGCATCACAAAGTTGGAAAACAGGTTATTGGAAGCCTCCGTACAGATTGGCCAGTTGATGGCCGATTGATGTATATGCCCCACTTCATGTGCCGGTCCCCAGACATTACCTTTGCTTGCCATTACTTTATTATAATCCAGCAGGCGATCCAACGTGGTATATTTAAAGGCTATGCGGTAATCGCTTGCCCACATGTAGCCATCGTCATCGGCGTCCAGCGAGATGGCGAAAATATGATTGTTCACCTGGCTGGGACGCACATCGTCAATACCCATCAACTCCTGCTCCCAAGAAATCACGTTATCCCATAAATTAATGGTAGGTAAAACGGAATTGGGCATTATCTGTCGGTAGGAAGTAGTATGGAAATAGAAAATAATCTTTTCACCACGCACACAGAAGTATTTATAGTTTGCTTTGGAAAGCAACTTAACATATTCTTCGTCTGTCTTATCTTCCTTCAAATCATAGAAACCATCGACATGACCACATTGTGGCGGAATATGAACGCGAATAGGACGGGCTTTCGAATTCGACAAATCTGCCGTGTACATCAAAAACAACATACCTGTCTGCTTGATAGCTATCTTATTGACTCCTGTAACCAACGGATATACATCTCCTTTGCTTTCTCTATCGGGGATAGCCTGTAAAGAGACAGTCTGCCCATGAGTATCACCCACCAATACAATAAGAGATTCACCAGCATTGGCATAGATACCTGTCGGATTATCCAGATTGCTATATTTCTTGGTCATCAGATTACTTGCCCATACTTCCACATCGCTATAAGGTTCATAATCATGGATACGGAATTTCTTTTCCCATTCATCATAGGTATTATTTTTAAGCAGGAAACCGATGTTGGCAAAATACCCTGGCAATGCGTCAATCATTTCTTTGGTAACATCCGGGCGGAGTTCGGAGCAAGTTACATCTGTAAATACAGTCTGTAGTTGAGCTTCCAAACTATTATCTCTTTTAAAGAATTGCATTTCGGCACAACTTACATAAGCATTGGCGTTACTACTTTTCCCGGATTTGACAGATACCATGACTTTTGTAACCTTTTTCAAAGGGGTAGAGAAATTAACCCGAGAAGGAACGTTCTTCTTTCCAAAATCAAAGGAACCAAGTAACTGATAATCCGACTGACCTTGTGTCATGACGAATATATCCAATTCACCAAAATCACCATTTCCTCCACGCGGAGTATAGATTAAATAATCGATGTCTGGTGTGTCATCAAAAGTAAACTCTAATTCAACAGGAAGTTTAGTTGCACCGGCATATGGAGAATGAAAGTGAGTATCAAACTTATTGTCAATACAGTTTTTTGCAGGGCAATCCGAAGCTTCCTGATTAGCAATTACTCCCGAGGGTTGCACCTGTATATCACCGGCGACATCGTCCGTACCGGAAAGTTTACCCTTTTGTGCTACCACACAGACAGCCTGCACTTCAGCATCCGTCGTACAAGTGAACATCACATCCACCGAACGACTTTCATACGAATCGTTCATAGGCACTGTAAAAGCATGCACTTTGTCCACCATACCACGAGTCTCTACTGCTGGAATCAACCAATCACAGTCGTCGGCATAGGTCACTTCATAATCCACATTGGCTGTCACCTCTATTTTTACACTTCCTCCTTCTACCGGAAGTGTATCTACCTTTTTCACCAAGATGGCTTTTCCGCATCCTAACTGATTCACTGTAATCGTATAATTCTGAATAGAGGATTTGACTTCAAGGGTCGTTGTCCTTACTTCCGGCTCCCCATTTGGGTCTACTTCCAACAAAATGACTTTAGTAGAATTGTCATAAGACTGTACTGCTCTACACCAACTCGCACCGGAACGGATGTTCCATTCCGAAGATGGCAACGAAGTCGTCACCGGTATCATTACAAATGTCTTGTCTTGGGTAAAATTCTGCACTAAGTCACTTTCGGCTATTTCAAAGCCACGAATACCACCTTCTTCTTCATCGGTGCAGGAAGCCATAAGCGCACAGCCAATGAACAAGCAACATAAAATATATAAGAAATTCAATTTCATAATAGTCACTATTTTTAATATAAAGTTTTTTATTTCCACAGGTGTCCTATACACCTGTGGAAATAAACTGTTTACTTGCCATAGAATGAGAATTCGCTGAATACGAAATAGGGTCTACCGTTTAATGCTCCATCGTTTTCCAAACGAATATATCTCACCGAAGTATCTGATTTTAAAATCGGAGACAAGTATTCCGCAGCTTTGTCGGTCGGCAATCCTTGCGTAATATGTGCCACTTCAATGAAATTCACTCCATCCTCACTCACTTTTACCACTGTTCCGATTGGGTTACCATTTCCGTTGGAGTCACGAGTCGTATAACTGTACTGGAATGCTCGAACCGGCTCTTTCAGGTCAATTTGCAAATAATGGTCAAATATACGGTCGACTGCATTGTATGACGAATGGAAATAGGTCTTGACATTATCGTCCAACAAGTTTGCCAGGTTTCCTTCAGAACCACTCTGTGGACGATTACAATAAAGCATATCTACAGTCAGGTCAACTCTAGGTGCTTTATATATTATTCCCAAAATACAAGGAGTTTCATCCACTACAAAATTTGCATTAGATACCGACAACAATTTAAACGGTAACGCATACGTACCACAAATCAGTTTGGAATAATCAATTTTAACATTCAACTGTATATCGTTAGCTCCAGGAACAAACGTCAACGTAGTCGGCATTTCATAAACATCTTTGCTCAGTAATTCGTAGTCGGTTCCGTTCTTTTCATTATATGCCTCAAGCGCTTCTTCATCTATATCTATCGTACAATCAAAAGTCCATTGATTTTTCAAAGACATTCCTACTATGTAAGAATAGGTAAACACATCTGTGCCATCACCACCATATACAATCTCTTCCATACCTTTCTTCCTAAATGATATCGTAGGAATTAAAACTTTGGGCTGTATCAACAGCATCTTCTTCTGAGAGTTGATGGAATCGGCAGATTCAACCAACTGCAACGGGAGAACATATTCCTGATTCGGATGAGCAGTCATCAATTCGTCAATTGTATTTGTTTTAAACACAACACCTATTTTTTTGGAAGTCTCACCCGGTTCAAAGTTTAATGCTGTTTCACCGTTTATCTGATAACAATCAGTAGGCAATATTTCATAATTAGTAGAATTGCGGTTATTATAATAGTTCAGTTCTATTTCGTTCATCACTAGCATATTGACCGAAGTAGCCGTATTCAGGTTTGAACCGGCCTTGTTGATAATTATACTATAATCCGTATCAACTCCGGTTTTATAGAGCGTTAATTCATCGACTCCACTATTTCGGAAATAGGTAATCGTGCTATATTGGTCTAAATATTGTTCCTTATTATCCTCACATGCACCGAAAGTTAATCCGAGCAGGAGAAACATTAATATGATTTGTTTCTTCATATCCTTCATTTTATACATTATACAACTCATTGGTTACCTACCAGCCATAATTCTGAACAAGCATCGTATTCCTCTCTTTCTCTGATTGTGAAAAAGGATAGAGATAAAAATTATCCTTGAATATCCTCGTATCTACAACTGTTCTTTCCCAAAATTCATCAGGAGTAACATCACCAGACGTTTTTGCATTTACATTCATTCCCCAAACAGGTCCTGCATCCGTTGCCTTGGCAATCATCCATGTACGCGTATCAAAATAACGGTGTCCTTCGAATGCCAACTCTATACGACGTTCCTGACGGCAGAGCTCAATCAACTTATCTACATCTGCATTGGGATAGACGCTTACAATAGAAGGTAAACCCACACGATCACGTAAATCAGCCCAACATTCCATTGCTTTACTTTCATAATCAGCCGGCATTATTACACCCCGTTTCTTACACTCCAACACTGATTCAATATAATTCAGATATATCTCACCCAAGCGGAATGTAGGATAAGTCAAGTTGCCCCACTGATTGGTTGCAGAATTGGAACGATGGTCATAAAAACGTGCCATTAAATAACCAGCACGGCTACGGTCGTGCGAAACAGCAGAGTTACCGCCATCGGCTAAAGATATCTTTTTCTTTGAGGAACCAAATTTCCATTCAAGCCCGCTGAAAATATCGAAACATAAAAACGAGGTTCTCTATCTTTGAACATATTCGGCATCTTTGCCCCCGAAGGCGCAGAAGCTCCCAACCAATTCGGATAAGTCCAGGCACTCAATCCAGCATCTTCATAGCCGGATTCCGGGTTAACGAAGGGTTTACCGTCATTATCATAACCGGAAATAGGATATAAACCATTTTTCATAGCGTATGCATCTACTTGTTGCTGCGTAACGGAACATCCTCCATAAGCAGTGCCACCAATAGCTCCCGGAGCTGTATGTACCCCTATGTTGTATCCACCTTTATAGCCAGTAGTCCATATAAGTTCACTATTCCAAGTTTTCCAAAGTACATCAAAATAGTTTTCGTAAGGATCATTGTCATCTCCCCGATATAGTTTATAAAGTGGATTATCAATTAATACACGAGCTGCTTTGGCAGCCTCCAACCATTTGCTGTTATCATATTGCAATGGAAACAGAGGTGTTCCATCTGGATTCTTAACTGATGCATATAGTTGGTTTCCATTAAATAAATCACGTGCACAATATAATCTCAGACGGGAAATCACAGCTTGACAAGCTCCTTTGGTTGCCAGCCCTTTGTCCGAGTCACTTTTCCAACCATCTGTCACAATCGGATTTTCAATCAGAGCAGTCATTTCGCTTACCACATAGGAGACACATTCATCCCACGTATTTCGCGGGCGAGCCAATGCTTCCGTAGATGCTGTGGCATCCATTATCTCGTCGCCAATCAAAAATACCGGACCATATATCCGCATCATCATAAAATAATAATAGGCTCTGGCAAAATGAGTTTGTGCTTTCCACATAGCCTTCATATCTTCAGTTGCAATCGGATCGGTACAACGGTCCACATTTTGCAGAAAGATATTACATTCACGTATTCCTTTATAATAATGATTCATTTCATAATAAGGAACATTGGAAGGATTCCAAGAACCGGCATTTATCTTCTCCGAATCACGTGTCCAGGCAAGAATAGCCTCGTCAGTAGCTGCATGCCAGGGAGCATACGACCAGTCTCCTGCATCATCGGGAAGGAATGACATTGCATTACGCCAATATTTTTCCGTATTTTCACGAGTATTCCATATTTTATCGAAGGTAAGAGCTTCATCTTCCTGTTTATCAAGGAAGCTATCACACGAAGTATTCATCAACGCCAGACAAAAACATGCTGCTATATATAACTTTTTCATCTTTATAATTAGATTTAGAAATTAGCATTTAAACCAAAAGAAACGACACGCAGAGGGGGATAACCGGAACCATCACCTCCACCCTTTTCAGGATCCCAAAGTTTGAATTTACTAAATGTCAACAAATTGCTGCCGGACACATAGAAACGAAGCGACTTGATAAATGTCCTATTTAAAATTGATTTAGGTAAAGTATATCCCATTTCAAAATTCTTCAAACGTAAGAAACGTCCATTATTCATAGTTAAAGTAGAAGTCTGGTTATTATTTGAAGACCCCGGACCATTTTGCATACTCAGACGTGGATAAATCGCATTTGCATTCTGTTCGGGAGTATTAGTAGTTTTCCACACTTTATCATACAAATCAGCATTGATGGCAGAACGTTCTAAATTTCCGCTAGTGAACGGACGCATCGTACCTCCACTCGTAAAAATAGAAGTATGTCCCACTCCCTGAAAGAACACATTAATATCCCAATCCTTCCATTGTGCTGTCACACCAAAGCCATAAATCATCTCCGGCAAATTGGTATATCCCAAAGCAACTCTATCATACGTATCAATTTTACCATCGCCATTTATATCCTGATATTTCACATCACCTACACGATACTCTCCAAATGTTTGTACGGGACTTTCGTCTATTTCCTCCTGGCTTTGGAACAACCCTAAAGCAACTAATCCAAAAGGCTGATAACTGCTATTCTTCCCGAAAGACTTACCGATATATTCCTGATAAGCATATTCCTTTGCAGGTTGGTCGTTATCAAGCACCTTATTTCTATTATAGGTGAAATTAGCTCTTGCTGTCAGGAAAACTTGTCCCACTTGTTGAGCATATTCCATAGAACCGTCGAAACCTCTATTCAAGGTAGATCCTAAATTGACATACGGTTTAGAACTTACACCTGCAATATCCGGCAATCCCTCGCGTTGTATAAATATTCCGGTACGTTTTTCATAAAAATAATCAGCTTGTACCTTTAACTTTCCAAACAATGAGAACTCTACACCTACATTTGTCTTACGTGCTTCTTCCCAGCTTACATTCAGATTTTCTACTTCTCCAATACGAAGGCTAGAAGTTCCTCCGTTATTTCCTGTAGCACCATATCCCCATGAGGCACCACTTACAATAGTAGGTTCGTAAATCCAACGACGACTGTCGTTACCAATCTGGTCGTTACCTACCAAACCATGAGAGAACTTGAATTTCAAGAAATCAACCACTTTCACCGCAGGTTCAAACCAACTTTCATTGGAAACCACCCATCCTACGGCAACAGCCGGAAAAAAGCCGAACCGATGTCCTGGTGCAAAATTCTCCGAACCGTTATATCCCATGTTAAATTCGCCCATATACGTATCTTTGAAAGCATACGTCACACGTCCTGCAATTCCCTGGTTCTTGTAAGGAAGAGATTTGAATTTATCACTATCCTGCAATTTACGCAATAACTTATGGTTGTATAAGAACAAAACCCCCACACGATGTTTTTGTGCAAACACCCGGTTATAATTCAACGAAGCTTCTAAGTAAGTTGTCATTTTGGCTTCTGACTCTCTGCTATAAGCCAATTCATCACTGCCGGTAGCAACTGGGGAGCCCATTATCAATTCCCCCGTTTCAGGGTCACGTCCCTGAGCATGGTAACGAGTAGGATTCTTTGTGCGCTTTTGGGTGGAAGTATTAAATGCATCCCACGAGAACTTGACATTAGCTGTCAGACCTTTAGTGACTAAATCACCTAAATCCTGCGTCAAACCAATCAATGACTGGGCTGAATTCCAAAATTGTTCCTGATAGCCGGAATGTACCAATAAGTTCCAAGGATTATTTCCAGAGTTAGCAGATGGAGACGAGAGTTTACCATTTGAATATTCTACCGGGAAAGCATTAGGTGAGGTTGAAAACGTATATCCCCAAATATCACTCTTCTTCGCTCCCGGAGCAAAAGCTTTTTCGTAAATATTAGCAAGATTGATATTCAATACCGTACTTCGCGTAAGCGAGAAATCCATATTAGCACGGAAATTAAACTTATTATAATTGATGGAAGAGTTGTAGTCATATTTATCCTGCACGTTTTTGAATATAGAGCCTTCATTATAGAACGAACCGGAAACGTAATATTTACAAATATCACCACCACCGCTAATACTCAAATTGACACGTTGATTCGTAGCCGTATTCCGATACAACTCATCCGCCCAATTCACATTCGGAAATAAATCCGGATCAGAGCCATCACGATATTTGCGAATATCGTCAGGAGTGTAATATTCCATTCCTTTCGCCTCATTATACAATTCTGCCCATTGAGCTGAATTTACAAAGTCAACCATCTTTGTCGGCGAAGTGACTCCAAACTCCGCACGTGCATTAATTTTCGGCCTTCCTTCCGAACCTTTCTTCGTCGTGATGATGATTACTCCATTCGCACCACGCACACCGTATACGGCAGAAGCAGAAGCATCTTTCAGAATAGAGAAAGAAGCAATATCATCGGTATCCACCAAATCCAGTTCCCGTTCGATGCCATCCACCAGAACCAACGGAGTAGCCGATCCTTTGAAAGAAGACACACCACGGATAAAGAACTCTGCTGCACTAGCTTTTCCCGGTTCACCGGAACGGCTAATGGCAACCACACCTGCGAGCTGCCCTGCCAAAACATTCGAGATAGACGAACCCGGGACTTTAAGCTTAGTCATATCCAGTGTAGATATAGCACCTACCACGCTTTCCTTCTTCTGGTTTCCGTAACCCACTACCACAACCTCATCCAATACTTCCGTATCAGGCATCAATGTAATATTTATGTTTCTTTGATCGTTAATCAAAACTTCCTGTGGTTTCATTCCGATATACGAAAATGTCAGCACTCCACCTAAACCTTCTACTTTGATAGTGTATTTACCATCCATATCAGTGATAGTACCAATCGCACTATTTTTCAACCAGACATTAGCACCGATAATGGGTTGATTATCCTCACCCGAAATAATAGTACCGGTAATAACTCGTTGTTTTTGTTGAGTAGACTGTGATTCGGTTTTCTTTTCTTCTGTTTTACTAGGAACCAGAAGAATCTGATTATTCTTAATTACATATTTCAGGCTTGTTCCTTTAAGAGCCACATCCAATACTTCCTGAACCGTTCCTTCGCAATTCAGATTCTTTGCGACTTGCCCGTCTACGTCATTGGCTTTAAAGAAAAATGTATAATCACTATTTTTCTCTATAATACGGATAACCTGCCGTAGCGTTACCGACTGACCCTTTACTGTGATTTTCTCTTGGCTGGCACAAACCATAGTGGGATATAGCAATAGAAGAAGGAGTATACTTCTCCAATGCCATCCTCTTAGACATAAGATTTTCATATTAAATTTAACTTAGATTCGAAAAAATAATTAAAGTTAGAAAGGTCAATAGTCGATCGGTTCTGCAGCACTTTATGACTATTTTATTTCGTTGATTTTTATACGTGTTAATACAATATTATTGTGTCTCCCTTTTGCTTGAAGTTCATTTCCATAATCAAACAAATCTTTTCCAGTACATCGGTCAACTTCTCCGTTTTCGCTATATTTCCGGAAAACAAATAGGTCTTGTACAATGAATCTTCTATTTCTAAATGAACTTTATAATAGTTATTGATAAAATCAACCAGTTCATCCATCGGCTTATCCACAAAACGATATTCATCACTTCGCCAATCATATTCGGTATTGACAGTTTCCTGTTTCACCTTCTGTCCTTTTACTGTATAGATAATACGTTCCAATGGTTTCATTGCAATATTTTCTTTGCCTTCCGGCTGAAAATCAATTCGTCCGGAATACAATGTTATTTCTGCCACAGTCATATTCGACCTGATATTGAACTCCGTGCCCTTTACTTCTACACAAGCATCATTGAAAAGAACTCTAAAAGGATGTGACGGTAACTTTTCTACATCGAAAAATGCCTCTCCTTCCAACAATATCTTACGTTCATCACGAAAATCTTTTCGATAACGAATCGTACTTCCTGCATTCAGCCACACCTTAGAGCTATCAGGCAGTGTTAATGCTATTTTCTGATTAGCGGGAGCTATCACTTTTATATAAGAGTCAGTCAAATAATTCACAGTCCAGGTGCTAACCAATAAAAGAGCAATGACAGCAGCAGAAAGATAATAAAGACGAATTTTTCTAGCTCTACGCTCTGCTATCTTATTTTCTTCCCAGCATGCAGCGACTATCCGCGCCCACATCTCCGAAGGATCAACTTTATCTGTCAGATAAGTACTAGACTTTTGCTCTAATTGTTTCCACAAGAATTGTTTCATCGGCTCTTCCTCCGACAATAAAACTCTTTCTGAAGGTTTCATATTTCCGGAAAACAATTTTTTAATAAGTTCTAATGACTTCAAACTTCCCATTTTACATTCGATTTATGAATGAGTATTATTTTGCTCTTTATTATAAATACAATCAAACTACATCTGCCCCCCTCTTAAATCTAATTTATTTTCAAAAAAATATATATTATCATTTATTTCTCTATCTTTGCAACAAACGGAATCTATTACTTATTGTTGCTAATGAACGAAAAAGAAGCAATATTACAACTAAAAAATGGTAGTCACGAAGCATTTTCTTTTCTCTACCAACAATACTGGAATGCAATGTACAACTTCACACGGTTATACATCAATTCCATTGATGATTCCAAAGAAATAGTTCAGCAAGTCTTTATTAAACTCTGGGAAAGTCGGGCTCTTCTCAAAGAAGATGAAAATTTTAAAGGATTCTTATTTATTATTACCCGCAATATTGTATTTAACTCCTTCAAACGAAGTTTTAATGAAAATTCTTATAAGATATCTGTACTTAGAGCTTTTAGCGAAACTAATATAGAGGCTTTTTATGAAATTGAAGAGGATATATATGCCAATGAATTAAAGGAATACCTGCAACTACTTATTAATGCACTTCCTCCCAGGCAAAAGGAAATCTTTCTCCTTAGTCGTGAAGAAAATCTTAGTTATCAGGAGATTGCCGATAAACTTGGCATCAGTATTAAACTGTGGAACACAGTATCAGCAAGTCACTTAAATACTTAAAAAGTAATGTCAAATTAATGTTTATCTTTTTTGCATTTTGCTGATGAAGGTGTGGATTTAAAATAAACCCACACCCTAAAAAATTAATATCGTGTCACTTTATTCGTTGTTGATTTCAGATATTCGAAACGGTTAATCATTTCACCCAGTCTTTTCGGATATTTATCTACCAGATTTTCTTGTTGCCCGATATCCTTCTTCAGGTTATAGAGCTTATATCCATACCCCAGACCGATAAATTCACCGTCTTCTTTACTGTACGGATTATAATAAGGTGGAATCAACGCCCAATCTCCCTGACGGTATGCATAATTGAACATACCTTCGATGACCAGTTCTTCACGTCCTTTCTTGCTCTTTCCCAAGAAAGCGTCCAATGTATTCTCGCTATCCAGTTTATCCGGATAAGTTTGTCCCAACAAAGAAGCAAAAGAAGCAAGTCCATCTGGCATACAAAAACATCGGATACCTGCGGTTTCACTGCTGCCGGCCAACGAAGCATGAAAGGAATACGTGTACCACCATCAAACATACTTGTTTTTCCACCACGAAGCGGACCTGCTATCTTATGATCGCCTACCAACTCCACTGCGTCATCCTTATATCCGTCATCAAGTACCGGACCATTGTCACTGGTCAATACTACGATTGTATTTTCTGCCAACCCCAGTTTATCCAGTTCATTAAGGAATTCGGTTACGCACCAGTCAGCTTCAAGGATTACGTCTCCACGAGGTCCCATACCCGATTTACCGACAAAACGTTCATTCGGAACACGGGGCACGTGTGGCTGGTGCAGTCCGTAATAGAGAAAGAAAGGAGCATTTTGATGGTCGTTGACAAACTGCTTGGCTTTATCCAGGAATAGCTCCGCCATTTCTTCATCTTTCCATTGTGCCGCCTTACCGCCTTTTTGAAATCCGATACGGGGAACACCGTTTACTATCGAACCGGCATGCCCTACACTCGGATGCATCCGGAGCAATTCAGGGTTATTCTTTCCGGTCGGTTCACCGGAGAAGTTCTTACGGTAATCCACATAAAGCGGGTCATTGGGGTCGAGTCCCACTACACGTCCGTTTTCAAGGAAGACGCATGGAACACGGTCATTGGTAGCTGCCTGAATAAATGAATAATCATATCCGATTTCGGCTGCTCCGGGATGGACATCTTTATTCCAGTCTACATTGCCGTCTCCCAGTCCGATATGCCATTTTCCTACTGAGCCGGTAGCATAGCCTGCCTGCTTCATCAGTTTAGGCAAGGTTATCTTTTTCGTATCAATAATCAATGCTGCATTGCCCGGAAGGATTTTTGCTTCCGTATTCGTCCACGGATATAGTCCGGTCATAACGGAATAACGGCTGGGAGTGGAAGTAGCTGCCGTACAGAATCCCTGCGTAAAGCGGATTCCTTCGTTTGCTATGCGGTCCATACCCGGTGTAGAGATGCGATGAGCACCGTAGCAACTCAGGTCACCATATCCGAGGTCATCGGCTACAATCAGAATGATGTTCGGCTGTTGTTTATCAACCGGCTTTCTCTCAGGTTGGGTCTGTCCGGCAAATAGGGTAGCAGGCATTGAAGAGATTCCCGCTAATGTGAAAAGAGTCAAATTCAAGTTTTTCATGTTTATCAGACTTATTCTATCTTATATATAAATACCATATCAATCTTTCAATACCCTACCTAAAAAGTCTTTTTTATTTTACCAATCATATATTATTGATAAAACATACCATCCTAATTGATAAAGCTGTTTTGTTTGTATTTTCAATTCCTCAATCAGTAAGAAGCCGTTGCCGAAATACCCTCTTTTTCCAGTAAAGAGACAATCCGGTCTAGCTCCTCATGGGTAGCTTTCTGCAAATCATGATCAGGCGTTTCACGGTCAATCGTGTATATCATCACCTGGCTAGGAGCTATTTCTTTCACCGCTTCTATCCAAGGAAGTACATATTTATCGGACGTATTATCCATGTCTTTTCCCTGATAACCACCTTTCAGAAACATTGTCTGTACGATGCAGTTTCCTTTGAATTCTTTCATTTTCTCAATAACCTTCTTTACGGAATATTTTCCGTTCGGACGGTCCAACTGATGGATATATTCTTCATCCACCGTATCCAATTTCAGAATATTATTATCAACCTTATTCAGCGCATCAAAAACAGCGGGACGATCGATAAACGTAGAATTACTTAATACACTCACTTTCGCTTTCGGAAAATAGGTATCCCGCAGCGCAAGTGTATCTTCTATGATTTCCGGGAAATGGGGATGCGCAGTCGGCTCACCGTTTCCGGCAAATGTCAGTACATCGGGGGCAGGGCCATTTGCCTGCATATCTTTCAGTTTCTCTTCAAGAGCTGTGCGGACTTCTTCACGGGTAGGAAGATGCTTTTTCGTACGATGTTCGGCATTGAAACCACATTCGCAGTAAATACAGTCGAATGAACACACTTTACCGTCATCCGGTAATAAGTTAATTCCCAAAGAAACACCCAGACGGCGGGAATGAACAGGACCGAAGATGGGTGAAGGAAAAATAATAGTCATCTTATTCTAATTTTATCATTTACAATTTATATTTTATAAACTGATTATCTCCAGTTGACGTTGCAATATTAAACTGCTTACTTTGTCTACTAATTTCTCCAATTAGTTTTGCACAAAGATAGCCTAAAACTTGATACGCAGTTGCATTTGTATATCTGCTTTTTTATTTCCACGGATTAAATCGTTGCCGGAACCTATCTCATTCCGGTCCAAGTAGATAGTTTCGCCGAACTTGGTTATGAACAACCAGTGTTTATTCAGTTCATATCTCAAACGGACACTGCACCGGAATCCACTGCCTTGGAATGACGGAGTATAGAATGTATAAAGCAATCCTTTTTCGGATGCATATACACGCGAATCATAACTGTCTGTAGAAAAGTAACTGCCTTGAACGTCAGCAAACAGCCTGGCCCAAGGCAGTTGGGAGGATATCATTTGTGTAACCTGATATCCTATGTCAGCAGCTCTGTCCTGAGAATGAAAATGATTATAATCCAAAGTTGTACGACTGCTAAACACATCTTTAAAAGAATAGTTCAAGCGATAACGAAATTGGTGATGAAAAATAGGAAGCGTTAGCGTTCCTTTACTTCCTGTCAGGTCACGCTCTTTTTGTTTATAACGATATTTCAACTCCATTGAGAGATTAGCGCGAGGAGTAAAAGTTGCTTGAACCAGTCCGTCCATCCCACGGGAAGATTTATTGATTCGGTATCTTTTCCACGGAAAAGAAAATAAGTCGAATGAAGCGAAGAATTTCCAATAAGCAAAAGGAGAGGTTTCCAATCCTAAATAATATCCCTGTTCATTCTGGATTGTACTTCCCTCTCCAAAGGAATGGGCGAACATTGCCCAATAGTTATAAGAATAGAACCGATGTATCAACATAAGATGAACATCCTGAACCGGTGAATATTGCAGACGGTTCAAAGAAGCCCAACCTTGTTTTCCCACTGCCGTCTCTCCCTGAAAAGAAAAACGATGCCAACGATAAGCATAGTCCACTCCCAGATTATAGAAATTATTTCCATGAAGATTATATTTGGAATAACCTGTTAATTCCGGTTCATAAGGTCGGTTGAAAACATAGTAAATGCCGGTGATACCCAGCTTTATACGGTTCTGTTGATAACTTATATTTCCACCTGTCAATTGCAAGGTGAACAGGTGCTTTTTATCCGCTTCTTTTTGGCTTCGATGTAGTCCGGTTTTATAGACAGATGTTATTTCTCCGTCTGTTACCACACCGTCCAAAGAACGATGTGAATAAAAGCCCGACACATCCCAATGCCTGGATAAAGCAACAGTGGCAGCCACTCCCCGAAAATAATTGTATTCATCCGTAGAAGAGTGTTTCTTTATCCCACTGCTGCGATTGTTGAAAGAAGAAGCATAGATTGTCTTTCCCATCAGATAATCCGTACTAACCACCAGTCCCTGACCAAAACTGAGCCGATAGTTACCAACAGCTAATGCTTTTAACCGTCCACAGTTTTTCAATAGCAAATAAAAGGAATAATAATCGTAGCCATAACGATTGTGTAAAGCTCCAAAAGGCTCTCCGCCATCTTTCTCGGCAACGACTCCTACATAGAGTCGGTCACTATATCGAAAACTATACTTTACAGAGTTATAAACAGCAGGCCCCAGATAGGTATGTTCATAACCTTTCCGCTTATAAAACGGTATATCCATGCGAGTTAGCACTTCATTCCTGCCATACTTTCCTGCGCTTTTCAACATAGTTTTCCACCGAAAAGCAGATTCATTGTTAATAGCTTTTATACAGACAAAAGGCAGTAAATACTGGATAGTCTGCCTATCCATATCTTCTATTAACTGGAGTTCATAAATGGTTTGCATCTGTCCGTGAATGTAGATATAAGCTAACAGGTGTTCAATCTGAATATCACTCAAAAAAGGAAATTGTTCGAGTTGTTCACGGGTAGCAGCATTCAGATTAACCGGCTCCTGCAGACGAGTGGAAAGTTCTTCCAGTTCATTTTCCCAATTCAAGGTATTAACTGAGTTATTAATATCATTATTAACAGATAAATCTTCAAGAACATCTTCCAAAAGACTCTCTGAAGGGTTTTGAGCACTACAAGCAGGAATTATGAACAGGCTGTTTATAATACTTATCAACCGGATAAGTTGAGCAGTTTTCATCAATAAAAAGTATATTATCTTCTTGCATTTTATGTACAAAGCGGCAAAGATACTTTAAATAGGTTAACATCTTTGTGAAAAGACTGAATAATAAAATTTTAATCCTATTTTTGTATCGTGAAAAGAAGGCTTAACATAGTAATAATGATGCTGTTTGCTATTGTTTGCTGTACAATGCGCGTACAGGCTCAGGAAAAGCAAAGCATCAATGGATACTTGGTTCCGATGTGTATCTATAATGGAGATACGATTCCATGTGTCCAGTTAAGAACTGTGTATATCTTCCGCCCGCTAAAGTTCAAGAACGAAAAGGAACGCAAGGAATACTACCGATTGGTGCGGAATGTAAAAAAGGTATATCCCATATCAAAAGAAATCAACCAGGCTATTATTGAAACTTATGAGTATCTGCAAACTCTACCTAATGAAAAGGCTCGTCAAAAGCATATCAAACGGGTGGAAAAAGGTCTGAAAGAACAATATACCCCCCGAATGAAAAAACTCTCTTTTGCACAGGGGAAACTGTTGATTAAATTAATAGACCGCCAAAGTAATTCTACCAGTTATGAACTGGTGAAAGCATTTATGGGACCTTTCAAAGCCGGATTCTATCAGACATTCGCTGCGCTGTTCGGTGCCAGCCTGAAAAAAGAATATGACCCGGAAGGTGAAGATAAACTAACGGAACGTGTCGTACTGTTGGTAGAGAACGGACAAATCTGAACAACACACCTGATACTTATTAACCAATCTTACTAACCGAAGTTAGTAAAGTTACCGCACCCTTCCTTATCTTGAATTTACCAACACTTATTCTGCATTTACAGGTCATATATAAGCAATATACAGGAGCTATATATGCTACTTGCAGGAACTATATGTCCAACACGCAGCGCATATATCCCCAATATACAGAATATATATGCGCTGTAAACAGCATCTATATATCCTACAACGAGTATAATTATATAACTTGAATTCTATACTTATGAACAATTACATATATATTGATTATAAGCGAATTAACTATATTATCCACCAGTTATAAACCACTTATTAACCAATCCTGTTTATGCTGTCAGCGCAGCTTTTTGAACAAATCCCAAATCACAATTCCGGTAGTTACGGAAACATTCAAAGAGTGCTTGGTACCATATTGGGGAATCTCTATGCAGCCGTCCGAATGGTCAATAACCTCCTGTTGCACCCCTTTCACTTCGTTTCCCATTACGATAGCATACTTCTTACTCTTATCCAGTTGAAGCTCATCCAACATGATGCTTCCTTCTGCCTGTTCTACGGAATAAACGATATACCCTTCATTTTTGAGGTTATCAACAGCATCAACAGCGTTATTAACATACTTCCAGTCAACAGTGAACTCGGCACCCAGTGCAGTCTTATGCATTTCAGGGTGTGGAGGAGTGGCCGTTATACCACACAGATAGATACATTCAATGCGGAATGCATCCGAAGTACGGAACACGGAACCTATGTTATGCAAACTACGAATATCGTCCAGCACTACCACCAAGGGCAGTTTATCAGCCTGTTTGAACTCTTCGGCGCTGATACGGTTCAGCTCTGTTATTTTCAGTTTACGCATACGTTTTACTCTTAATTACATTCAGTGTGCAAAGGTAATCCTTTTCTGTTAACAGAGGTGTTGATAACGGTTTAAAACCTGTCAAAACTATCGGCAAAGATTTTGAAAAATAATTCTTGCATTATTCAAAAGAAGGTATAAGAGCCCTTCCTTATGAACAATCCAAAAAAGTAACCCTAAACTTTCTACACAGACATAAACATATTTTTCAGCACTTATCTACCCGTTTATATCCATAAAGTTTTTAACTTTGCACTTTATCAACAGGGAGTTAATAGCAAACTTCCATTTGACGGCATTTGACGGTGCTTTCATTGATAATGAAGCGAATAGAATAGGATAGTTTCTTCTTTACATCAGTTCATAACCGACTCATAAAGCAGAAGCATGGACTAATAACTTATTCAGCAAGAAAAATCGTATTTATTTGCTAACATTATTAACAGGCTATCATCACTAACAAAGGATTTTTTTAAAAGGAAAGAAATAAGAATATTATTATGAATGAACTCATAAAGGCTATTAACGAGCTGAAGAAAGAAAAGAATGCAATCATTCTGGGGCACTACTACCAGAAGGGTGAGATACAGGACATCGCCGATTACGTTGGCGATAGTTTGGCATTGGCTCAATGGGCGGCGAAAACGGAAGCGGATATTATTGTGATGTGCGGCGTTCATTTTATGGGTGAGACGGCGAAGGTGCTTTGTCCGGGAAAGAAGGTGCTGGTTCCCGACATGGAAGCGGGCTGTTCGTTGGCGGACAGTTGTCCGGCGGATAAGTTTGCGCAGTTTGTCAAAGAGCATCCGGGATACACCGTTATTTCGTACGTCAATACGACGGCTGCGGTGAAAGCTGTGACAGATGTGGTGGTGACTTCCACTAATGCGAAGCAGATTGTGGAAAGCTTCCCTAAAGATGAGAAAATAATCTTTGGGCCGGATAGGAATCTGGGTAATTATATCAACTCAGTTACGAACAGGAATATGTTACTTTGGGATGGAGCCTGCCATGTGCATGAACAGTTCTCTGTTGAAAAGATTGTGGAACTGAAAGCGCAGCATCCGGAAGCGTTAGTGCTGGCACATCCCGAATGCAAGAGTACGGTGTTGAAACTGGCTGACGTAGTAGGTTCTACAGCAGCTCTGTTGAAGTATGCAGTGAACCATCCTGAAAATACGTATATTGTGGCTACCGAATCGGGTATCTTGCATGAGATGCAGAAGAAGTGTCCGCAGACAACGTTTATCCCGGCTCCACCGAACGATAGTACGTGTGGATGTAACGAGTGTAGCTTCATGCGGTTGAATACGCTGGAGAAGCTGTATGAGTGTCTGAAGAATGAGTCACCGGAGATTACGGTCGATCCGGAAGTGGCAAAGAAGGCAGTGAAGCCGATTCAGCGGATGTTGGAGATTTCGGCGGAATTGGGGCTATAAACTTTAGAGAATATATAATGAGCAAGGCTGTTTCAAAAATCTTTGGAACAGCCTTTTTGATGTGGTTACAACTACCAATGCTATGGATTTATTTCCGCTATAAATTGCAGAACTTTATAAAAACAGATGGCAGATTGAACTTTTCTTCAAATCTTGAGTATATCGTTAACTGATAAAATCGTACTCTTCTTAATAAAACTAATTTCAATAATGACAAAGAACGATGCGGTTTTAGTGAACCCAATAACCTGTTCATGTTTTTAGTGGATAGTAATGTGTTGTGGGACAATAAATTTGAATAGGTTAATATATAAGAAGAGAGGTAAATAAAGAACTCTTTCTTGTAGTTATTACTATTTCTTAATATTAAGAAGCGTAAATCATTAATTTAGTGATAGATAACAAATTGCTTAACAGTATGTATAATTTGTCCACATACAATTTGTGCAGTTATTAAGGAAGATTTTTATATTTAAATGTTTATGTAGTTCTTAAATTTGCATGTATAAAATATTTATAAATCTTATATATATGAAAAATAATCAGATGTCAATCAATTCCCTTCAGGTTGAGAAGAGATATTACTTGTCTTTTTATTATTTAACACGCACACTTTATTAACCATTAAAATTGAGAACGTATGAAAAAAAAGAGAGTCAGTTCTATGAAGATCCCTTGTAGGATATGGCTGTTGGCTGTAACATTGTCCGTAGGACAGACAGCTTTTCATTAGAGTAGGATCTAATTTGCATTCTATTTCTATGAGCGGAGAATTAGCACAACAGCAAAAAGTCATTGAAGTTTCAGGTACGGTTACTGATAGTTCAGGGCCTGTTATTGGAGCAACTGTTGCTGTGAAAGGTACTAGTACCGGAGTTATTACCGATATAGACGGTAATTTTAAGTTGAAAGTTCCAGTAGGGGCTACTATTACAGTTTCTTATATTGGATATCAAAACAAAGAAATCCATTATAAAGGAGAAAGAAATTTGAAAATCCAACTAAATGAGAATGTTCAGGAACTTCAGGAAGTACAGGTAATTGCGTACGGTTCTCAGAAAAAAGTAACCGTAACAGGTGCCCTTTCTTCTATTAATAATGAAGAACTGCTGAAATCACCGGTTGCCAGTATGGCTAATGCACTGACCGGTAAGGTTACAGGTCTTGCCAGTGTACAGTCCAGTGGGCAGCCGGGTGCCGATGATGCTACGTTATATGTACGTGGTGTCGGTTCGTTAAGTGCTGATTTGTCACAACCGTTGATGTTAGTCGATGGTGTGGAACGTTCCTTCTTCCAGTTAGACCCGAACGAGGTAGAAAGTATCACTGTCTTGAAAGATGCTTCTGCTACAGCAGTATTTGGTGTACGTGGTGCCAATGGTGTTATTCTGGTTACCACTAAGCGCGGTACGCAAGGAAAGGCAAAAGTAAATTTCTCTACTACTTTTGCATGGCAGATGCCGTCACGTGTACCTGAATTTGCAAATAGTTATGAATATGCTACGGCTTACAATAACGCACAACTGCATGATGGCGTATCTGTGGATCAGCTAGCATTCTCTTCGGATATTGTTGAGAAGTTCCGTACAAATAGCGATCCGCTAGTATATCCAAGTACCAGTTGGACAGATATGCTGATAAAGAATTCAGCTTTACAGACACAACATAACTTTAATATATCAGGAGGTTCTGAGAGAGTGAAATATTTTGCCTCATTAGGTGTATTTACTCAAAACGGCTTATTTAATACTTTCGAAGAAAACGGTAATGATAAAGGTTTTAAATACAACCGTTATAATTATCGTATTAATATGGATATTGATGTCACTAAAACAACCTCTATGCAAGTTAACTTGGGAGGTTATCTGAATGACAAGCAAGAGCCTAACTATAATAATGGTACGTATACAGATCTTAAATACTTGTTCCGTGATGTTTATACAGCCGTTCCGTTTGCAGGTGCCGGAGTTATAGATGGGAAATGGGTAGTTTCCGATCAGGACCTCTTTTCAGTGGGTAATTATGCAGATGGTTTAAATGTATATTATGGTAAGGGATACAACAATCGCACCCAGAATACTTTGAACTTCGATTTCAAATTAGAGCAAAAACTCGACTTCCTGACTAAAGGGTTACAAGCTCATGTAAAAGGTGCTTATAACAGTGGAGTTACTATCACCAAACGTCGTGAAGGACGTGCCAATAAGTATGAAGCCATTTACGATAATAGTGGTGAATTAATTTATAAGAAGACACAAGACTATCAAAAACTTGGGTACACCGAAAATACAAGTCAATCAAGAAACTGGTATTTGGAAGCTGCTGTCAATTACAAGCGTGATTTTGGCAACCATCATGTTTCAGCGTTGGCTATGTATAATCAATCCATGACTTATTATCCTTTTGAAGGAAATAGTCCCAGTGAATTCATAGGTATTCCGAGAAGTTATGTTGGTTTGGTAGGTCGTGCCACTTATGACTATAAGACCAAATATTTGCTGGATGCAAGTGTCGGTTACAATGGTTCCGAAAACTTTGCAGAAGGACAACGTTTCGGTTTATTCCCTGCCGGTTCTATCGGTTGGATTGTTTCGGAGGAAAAGTTCTTCCGACCAGTTAAGAAATTCATTACTTATTTAAAATTCCGAGGGTCTTACGGTATCGTGGGTAATGACCGTGTAAGTGATTATTCCCGTTTCTTGTATTTACCTGATAAATATTTAATTAGTTCTGGAAGTTATAGTTTCGGAACCAATACATCAACTCTTATTGCGGGAGCTACGGAATCTAAGAAAGGTAATCCAAAAGTAACATGGGAAACATCAGAGAAGCAAAACTATGGTATTGATGCCAAATTCTTTAAAGATCATTTGAGTGTTAATTTCGATTACTTTATCGAACATCGTAAAAACATCTTAAAGTCTCGTACGGTATCTCCCGAATATCTGGCTGTCAGTCTTCCAATTGCCAATATCGGTAAAGTAGATAATAAAGGTTACGAAATCAATGTGAAATGGGATGATCGTATCAATGAAGTACGTTATTATATTGGAGCTAATCTTTCATATGCTAAAAATAAAATTGTATTCATTGATGAAATCCGTTATCCTTATGAATGGATGCAAACAGAAGGTAAACCGGTAGGCCAACAGTTTGGTTATGTGTTTGACGGATATTTTACGGAAGAAGAAGCGGCCAACTATGAAAACTTGAAAGGTAAAGAAGGCGGTATTGCCAACCAAGGTTCGGGTTATATCCCTCTTGCGGGTGATGTGAAATATAAGGATTTGAACGGGGACGGGCAAATCGATGAGAAAGATGTCCGTGATATCGGTTATCCGAAATATCCTTTGTATACGGCGGGTATGAATATGGGCTTTTCATGGAAAGGATTTGATTTTAGCATGACATGGGCCGGAGCTTTCAAAACTTCACGTTTATTGAGTTCAATGTACCGTGTTCCTTTCGGAGAAAGTAACAATTCAGCCGTTATGAAGTATATGATTGAGGATGCCTGGACTCCGGAAAAAGGGAACTCGGCCAAAGCACCGGCACTTTCTTTCAAGAGCAAATCCCACAATTATCAGGATTCGGATCTTTGGTTAAGAGATGCCTCTTATGTACGTCTGAAGAATATTGAAGTAGGATATTCATTCCCAAGTTCTTTGTTGAAGAAAGCACATATCGGTTCACTCCGTATTTTCATGTCCGGATACAACTTGTTAACTTTTGATAGTTTCAAGGTGTCCGATCCTGAAAGTGATCCGAGTGGAACAGCTTATCCATTGATTAAAGTGGTGAATGTGGGATTGAAAGTAGGTTTTTAATCAATTAATTAATAAAATCATGAGATCATTAAGAAAACTATTATATACTATCCTTTTGATGGGGTCTCTGTTTACAACTGTTTCATGTGAGGATTTGGCATTCGGTGACAAATTTCTGCAGAAGCCGCCAAGTTCAGATGTCACCATCGATACCATATTTTCTTCGGCAGAATATGCGCGCCGTATCTTATGGAAGAGTTATCAGTCACTTCCTTATGGAATAGAAACTTCCGGTTACTGGACACAGATGTGGCTCGGAACTTTGGAGGGTTTGACAGATTTGAACTACGATAATGTAGGATATTCGGGTGTAATGAAGGTATATTACAGTGGTAACTATAATGCTTCTATAGAAGATACGCCCAGAGGTACGTATATGGCGACGAAAATCCGTTTCAATAATAATGAAAGTGGAATGTGGGGGGCTATCCGTCATGCCTGGTTATTTTGCGAAAACGTAGACCGTGTACCGGATATGGACGCTGTAGAGAAATCGCGTCTGAAAGCTGAAGCTAAAATGATTATTGCTGTCTACTATTCTCATATGTTACGTCACTATGGTGGTTTGCCGGTTGTAGACCATGCCATTGATCCTGAAGATACCAATCTTCCCGGACGTTCTACATTGCAAGAAACGGTAAATTTCATTGTAGGATTATTGAATGATGCCATTAACAATCCGGATTTTCCTTGGAGAGTTTCTGATGCGGATATGGATAATTGGGACGGACGTATGTGTAAAGCTGGTGCTATGGCGTTGAAAGCACGGGTACTTTTATTCGTGGCCAGCCCGTTGTTCAACAATACAGAACCTTATTATAATGGGGAAGCTTCCGAACAATTAATGACTTGGTTAGTAATTATGATAAAGAACGTTGGAAACTCGCTATTGATGCTTGCGAACAATTCTTTACTGCTCTCAATTCTAACGGATATTATAAGCTGGTTGAAGCCGGTGATAATGGTACATCTTCTGAACGTCAGGCATTTACAAGTGGATATTTTGACCGTGGAACTACGGAAACGCTGATTTCTGTGAGAAGAGGAATATTAAGTCCATCCAAGAACTCTATAATGAGTAATTCTATCCGTTGGGGAGGTTATTGCCCTACAAAAGAATATTTTGATATGTTCCAAATGGCGGATGGTACTGATTTCGATTGGAATAACCCGGAGCATGCAAAGAATCCGTTCCTCAATCGTGATCCACGTTTATATGAAACGTTTATTCTTGACGGAGATGACTTTAACGGACGCAAAGCTGGCTTGACAGAACCTGATGGAGAAGATTATCCGCAAGGACAAGATTGGAAAGCCGGACAAATGCATGAATTGAGTTTGGCAACAGGACTGGCATGTCGTAAATGGGGATTAGATCGTAATTCATCTTGGCAGAATCGTCCTATTCAATGGCCATTCTTACGTTTACCTGAAATTTATCTCAGCTATGCAGAAGCATTGAACGAATACTACGGTGCTCCGAATACACAAGCATATGATGCTGTTGATAAAGTGCGTGCCCGTGTAAATTTGCCAGGACTTAAAAAAGGATTGGGACAACTGGAATTCCGGGAAGCCCTCTTGCGTGAACGTGCGTGTGAATTTGGTTATGAGGAAGTTCGTTTCTTTGACTTGATTCGTTGGAAACTTTATGATGTCTTTGAGAAGAAGTTGCATGGTTTGCACGTGTATAAACACAAAGATACAGGTGAATATAAACTTGTTCCGTTTGAACTGACAAAATACACTCGTGTGTGGTGGAATGGTGGTTTTGAGCCTAGATGGTGTCTGAGTGCATTCCCTTCTAAAGAAATAAATAAAGGATATGGTCTTGTACAGAATCCGGGTTGGGAATAATTAATTAATGATATTAACAGAAAATAGAAATAACAATATACTCATGAGAAAAAGTATCAAGTTATTAGTAGCGTGTATGTTGTGCTCGCCGGTAGCTATCGTGGCCCAGGAGCAAGACAGTTTGTTTACGCGCAAAAGTAAAGTGGCTATAGAGTATGGACGCGGCATTTCTTTCAATCTGAAAGAATCGACTACGGCAACTGCGGTAGCAAGTGAGGAAGAACTTTCGCACAAGAAGAGTATCAATAACTCTAATATGCTTTATGGCTTGATTCCCGGATTGCAAGTACTGCAAAATGCCGGCAATGCTTGGGATGACGCTGCAACGTTGAGAGTACGCGGATATGGAACCAGCAGTTCTACTACTCCATTAGTATTGGTAGACGGTTTTGAACGTTCATTGGATCAGATAAGTGCTGATGAAATAGAGTCTGTCACTGTTCTTAAAGATGCAGCTTCTACTGCTCTCTACGGGATGAAAGGCGCCAATGGTGTTATCCTGGTGAAAACGAAACGTGGAAAGATGGGGAAGCCGGAGATTAATTTCTCTTACCAATTCAATATGGCTACACCACAACGCCTGCCGGAATTAGTTGACGGATATACTTACGCCAAAGCTTTGAATGAAGGATTGACCAACGATGGATTGTCGGCACGTTATTCGGCTAAAGAACTGGAAGCTTTCAGAACTCAAAGTAATCCGGATGTATATCCGAATGTAGATTGGTGGGACGAAGCATTACGAGATCATAGCTATGGAAACAATGTTACTTTCTCGGCAAGAGGTGGTGGAGAATTTGTACGTTATTTCACTCAGTTGAATTATTTGAATGATAATGGTATATTGAAACCGACAAGTGATAATGACGGTTACTCCACTCAGTTCAAATACTCAAAACTGAATATTCGTACCAATTTGGATATTACTGTCAGTCCTACAACTACCGTACAACTGAACCTGTTTGGAAATTTCTCCGAACATAACCGTCCGGGAGAAACGACATCGAACATTTTCAGTGCATTGTATCAAGTTCCTTCTGGAGCATTTCCTATAAAAACGTCTCACAATGTATGGGGTGGTACAACTGTATATTCCAACAATCCGATTGCAAGTATTTCTGGTAGAGGCTATGCTCGCTCTCAAACCCGTAATATGTATGCTGATATGAAATTGAATCAAGATTTGAGTGCTCTTGTGAAAGGATTATCAGTAGGCTTTCAGGTAGGTTTGGACAACAGTGCTTCTTATTGGGACAACAATACCATGAACTTCGGATATGAACAAGCAACGATGAATTGGGAAACCGGAGAAACTACTTATAATACTTTACGTAATGAAGGTACTCTTTCATTCAGTAAGAGTGTCGGATCTTCGGTCAATCATTTCAATTTCGGGGCCTATACCAACTATGCCAAGGACTGGAATAAGCATAGTCTGGTTGCAACTCTGCAATACAATATGGATAAAACAAATGCCAAGGGTCAGAACAACTCGAAGGCATTTATGGATGTAGTGGCACAGGCCCATTATGTATATGACCATCGTTATGTACTGGACGCATCTTTATCCGGTTCAGCCGCCAGCATTTTGGAACCGGGACATAGATGGGGAATCTTTCCGTCGGTAGGTGCCGCATGGATTATGTCGGAAGAAGCAGCCTTGAAAAGTGACTGGTTGAATCTGTTGAAACTTCGTGCTTCCTACGGTATCGCCGGACGCGCTGATTACGGCACTGATCTTTATCTTGATGTGTACGGTACAGGAGGAAGCTATTACTTCGGAAAAAATCCGGCGAGCATCAGTGGTATGAAAATTACTCAACTGGGTATCACCGACATGACTTACGAGAAGTCCCACAAATTGAATGTAGGATTTGACTTTATGGCTTTCAACAAATTGTCTGTTACTATCGACGGTTTTTACGATCATCGCACAGATATTTTAGTAAGCGGGGATAATGCTGTGTCTTCTATATTTGGCTTAACAGCCCCTAACATCAATAATGGGGTTGTGAATAGTTATGGAGTAGAAACAAGCGTACGCTGGGCAGATAAAATCGGTGATTTTAACTATCAAATTGGCGGTATGCTGACTTTCAACCGTAACAAGATTATCAATCAGAACGAGGAATATCGTCCTTATGACTATTTGAAACGTACAGGCAAACGTTTGGGACAATTCTTCGGTTATGAAGTGGAAGGCATTTACCAGAATCTGGAAGAAATTGAAGACCGTGGTGTTAAACAGAATTTGTCTGATGTTCGTCCGGGTGATTTGAAATATAAAGACCAGAATAATGACGGAGTTATCGATGCGTATGACCAGGTGGCTTTGGGCTATAGTGCTATGCCGGAAATCTATTACTCATTCGACTTGAATCTGGAATATAAAGGTTTTGGTATCTACGCCTTGTTTCAGGGAACGGGAAACCAAAGCCGTCTTCTGAACACTTCAAGTGTGTATTGGCCTTTGATTGGTAACAGCACTATTTCCACCGAATATTATAACAATCGCTGGACTCCGGATACTCCGGACGCCAAATACCCGCGTCTGACTTCAGAAGGTTCTGCCAATAACTATACGACTAACTCCTTATGGGTGGCTGATGCGTCTTATATGAAATTGCGCACACTGGAAGTTTATTACAATTTCTCACAGGAAATGATGAAGAAGAGCAAATTCATCAAAGGTGCCAAAGTTTTTGCACGCGGTCATGACCTTTTCTGTGTAGATAAGATTAAAGTATTGGATCCTGAAAACATCGGAACGAACCATCCGACCATGACTCAGTATACTTTTGGTGTTAACTTATCATTCTAAAAAGTAAAATGAACATGAAGTATTTTAAAATCAAACATATTGCCTTGTTGCTTGCGGTTGCATCCACTCCTCTGTACACAGCTTGTGATTTTATGGATTGCAGTGAAACAGATTACTATTCAAAGCAACAAATTCTGAATAACATAGACCGTGTGAAACAACTGGCTACACAGGTATATAGTTATTTGCCGCATGACTTCTGCAATACATCGGGAGCTATGCAAGATGCCGCTACGGATGATGCTATCCATGTTTACGAATCATCTGCTATTCAACGGTTTGTCAATGGAACGTGGTCGGCCAATTATACAGTTAATGACGTATTTGGTACTTACTACAATGCTATTCATGATGCTAACTTCTATCTCGAAAACTGTGTCGGACTGACGTTTGACGAATGGAAATATTCTGATGGTTTTGCCGATGATTATAAAAGTTATCTGAATTATGAGCATGAAGTTCGCTTCCTGCGTGCATTCTATTACTTTGAACTGGTGAAACGTTATCAGAACATACCTCTGATAACTAAGACACTGACACAGGAAGAAGCCAACGAAGCAGACCCTTCGGATGCAGTTACTATCCTGAACTTCATTATCAGTGAGTGTACTGATTTGGCTAACGACAAATTGCCTGTTAATTATAACAATATGCCTGGTGGAGAAGGTAACTTGCAACGTGCTACCAAAGGTATGGCTCTTGCATTGAAGTCTCGTGCATCTCTGTATCTTGCCAGCCCTTTGTATTCTGCCGATGATACGCAGAAATGGAAAAATGCCGCTCAGGCAGCATACGATCTTATCAGCCAGGCCGGTACTTTAGGATATAGTCTGGACCCGAAATATTCTAATTTGTACGGTGCTACCAATAACCAAAGTAAAGAAGTCATCATGTGTCGTCCCACGGGAGCAAGTACAAGTTTTGAGTCTGCAAACTTCCCGATGGGAGTTACTAAAGGCTCTACTACCACTTGTCCGACAGAAAACTTGGTAAGCGCTTATGAAATGAAAGATGGTACGGCTTTTGACTGGAACAATGCAGAAATGGCTAAAGACCCGTATGCGAATCGTGACCCGCGTCTGGGAATGACTGTAGTATATAATGGTATGGCATGGCCTAAAACGACCCCGGTAGAGGTGTTTGAAGGAGGTAAGAATGGTCAGCCCATTAAAAATGCTACGACTACCGGATATTACCTGAGAAAATATGTGAATAGCAGTGTCACGTTTGAACCGGGTGAAACTACTACCAGTCAGCAGCATAACTGGATTTTATTCCGCTATGCGGAAATCCTGCTGAATTATGCAGAAGCAATGGTAAATGCTTATGGCGATCCTGACTATACAGGCTCCTATAGCCTGAGTGCACGCGATGCCGTCAACCTGGTGCGTAATCGTGGAGATGTGCAGATGCCGGCTTATCTTGCCGGGATGAGTAAAGATGATTTCTTGAAGCGATTGAAAAATGAACGTCGTGTGGAATTTGCATTTGAGGGGCAACGTTTCTGGGATCTCCGCCGTTGGAAGGAATTAGATGATATGCAGAATATTTATAAAGTGAAAGTAATCAAGCAAGCTGACGGAACGATTCAATATACTAAAGAAAAGCTTGCCACTTACACCATTCAGGATAAGATGTATTTCTATCCGATTGCGAACACTGAGCTTTTCAAAAACCATAAGTTAGTACAGAATACGGGGTGGTAAACTTGGAATGAGTCAAGCAATCCTGTAACGATGGGGGGATGTCAAAAAGATACTATCAGCAACCTATTTTGACATACCCCCATTCTGTTTAAAGTAAGAAATTCAGGTATTAATTAAGATATAAAGTAGATGATGAGATGTAGGTATATTGTGTTTTTTATTGTATTATGCGGCCTTTGTATGGCTTGTTCGAGCGATGAACCTACCGACGACTCCATAGGGGGAGAAAATGGTAAAGAAGAACCTCTTCCTGATAAAGGAACCTTATTTGCTGACTTTGAAACGTATGATACTACTCCCTATTTTTTCCGGTATGGCAACTCGGGTAGCAGTAAGATTGACGATTATTATCCACGCTGGGCATATTCTCACATAGTGGTAGATAATCCGGTTAAAGATGAAGAGAATACATCTTCTAAGGTATTGGAATATACTTCGATGGAAGCCAGGAACTATGGTTTGAAATTCCGTTTTTCCGAAGTGGCAGGTATTGATGGGTTAAGAGGAATCCGCTTTCGGATTTACCAACCCGTCAATGTGGTAGGAAAAGAAACCTGGAAAGGAACTTCTAAAGCTGTCTTCCAACAATTAGGCGTGAAACTGATAGGAAGATTTAATTCGGTGAATGATTACGAACAGGAAGAGGGAATTTTATTAACCAATTCGTTGGTCGATTTCAAAGAAGAAGGTGTCTGGAAGACGTATACGTTTACATTCAGTAAGAGTGAATACAGTGCTGCTGCCACACAGTTGAAGAATGGTATAGCAGGTATGGTTATTCTACCTACCTATGGTTCCGGAGTCACTTTAGCTGAAGGGAATAAGTATAAATGTTACATCGATGATATTGAGATTTTATAACAACAGAAGGAGAGTAAAAAGATGAAAGATAAATGGTTTCTACTAGGTATGTTATTATTGGGTATATCATGGGTGAAGGCGCAAACTTCGGACGTGGATAAAATGTTTCCAGAATGCCGTGCTTACACGTGAAAGCTATGATAAAGTGAAAGCCGTATTGGAAAAGGCTGATAATACAGCTTTTCCAATGAACTGGTATGTCAAACAGATAGAAACTCCGGCTAAAAAGATTGTGGAGAGTGACCGGAAGACGACCCCGGTTAAATCTATAGACGAAAATCCGAGTAACGTAGACATCAGTAACGAAATGAAATCCATCCATCAGTTATGTCTGGCGTATACTTTTACTCAAGATAAGACATATCTGAATAAAGCGGTCGAATATCTGAAAGCATGGTCTGAAATCAATGTTGCCTTGTCGAAAAGAAATATTCATGAAGAAGCGTATAATATTGCTGTGGAAGGCTATTCATTGATTCGTAAAGTGATTGACCAGTCCGACCGGGAACTGATTGATACCTGGATACGTAAGAGGGCAGAAGTGTTTATTAAAGATAATGACTTGAGAGTCAATAACTGGGGTACCTGTTTGTTGTATCAGTTCTATCTGTTCGGCACGGTATTGGAAGATGAAGCAATAGTTGATAAGTTCCGTTCTTCGTATGATAGCTGGGTGAAAGGTAATCTGTTCCCTAACGGAACGACAACGGATTTGCTTGGGCGTGACGCTTTTGCTTATCATGCTTATGATTTGCTGTTTTTTGCACGTATTTGTCATCTGAAAGCTATGTATGAAGGTTACGAAGCTGCCGGAGCCTTTTATGAGAAGGATGTACATTGGGGAGCTTCTATCCGGAATAGTGTGGTTTTCTGGAAACCTTTTCTGTTGGATCCCAAGAAATATACTCACCTTGAATTTGTTGGAACGGAATATGAACCGGATAAGAAACGTTCGGATTACAATAAGGCTTACAATCCTTCGGGAACTTTGTATGTGATCGATGAATTGTACGAAATAGATAAGGAACTTAAAGAGGTATTAGATCATTATAAACGTAATCCGGATGTTTCTTTAAAATTGGGATTAAGTTCTTTGCGTTGGTATTGATAGTTGTATAAAATAAGTTTTGTATGAAAAGAATTTTTATAGTAATTGTTCTTTTGACGATTATGGTCAATTATTCTATGGCTGCTACCGGAGATAATCTGCACTGGTTCAAAGATGCGAAGTTCGGTTTGTTTATACATTGGGGATTATATTCTCAGACAGCAGGTGAATGGAAAGGCCATCCAACTGAAGGTGGTGAACACTTTATGTTTTATGAGCGCATTCCATTAAAAGAATATGCAGTAATAGCCAAAGATTTTAATCCGGTAAAATTTGATGCGAAGAAATGGGTGCAGGCTGCCAAGCATGCAGGGATGAAATATCTAGTGTATACAACTAAACATCATGATGGATTTGCCATGTATAATTCAGCTTGTAGTGATTATAACATAGTGAAATGTACTCCTTTTGCCAAAGACCCTTTAAAAGAACTAGCGGAGGCTTGTAAAAAAGAGGGAATCAAATTGGGGCTTTATTATTCATTGGGACGTGATTGGGAAGATCCGGATGTTCCTACTAACTGGCCTGTAAAAGCAGGTCGCAGTAATACTTGGGACTATCCGGATGAAGACAGCAAACAGTTACCGGCTTATATTGAGCGTAAAGTAAAGCCACAATTAAAGGAATTGCTTACTAATTATGGTGAAATAGCGGTTGTCTGGTTTGATACGCCTGAGTTGGTTACCAGACAGCAGAGTGAGGAATTACGTGAACTGATTCATTCGTTGCAGCCGGGATGTTTGATCAACAGTCGTATTGGAAATGGATTGGGGGATTATTCAATTGTTGAACAGAAACTTTCTAACGGTATAAATAACAAACCTTGGGAAGCTTGTCTGACGATGGGTAAGAATTGGGGATACAATCGTTATGATACTGTCTATAAAAAACCGGATGTGTTAATTAGAAATTTTGTAGATATTGTCAGTAAGGGTGGAAATTTATTGTTGAATGTAGGACCGGACCAGGCCGGATGTTTTCCGGAGCAAACAGATATAATATTAAAAACTTTTCATAAATGGTTGGAAAATAATGGTGAGGCTATTTATGGAACAACTCCCTGGCGTGTCTTTGGAGAAGATTTTACAGAAAATAAAATAGAAGATTCTGAACAGAAACCTTTTCATGATGCAGTATATGATGGGACTCCTAAGGATATTGTACCTGATGTTCGTTTCACCATGAGAGGCAAAAGTGTGTATATTATCATGCGTCATGTTGCTAAGTCTTCTTGTACATTACATTCTTTTTCTCCGGAGGTTGATAAAATCAGAAAAGTTACATTACTGGATAATCATAAGAATGTAGACTGGAAATTGGATGGTGACGGATTGAAAATCAGTAATATACATCGTTCCACTAAAGATGTTTTTCCTGTTTATGTGTTAAAAGTAGAATATTTCTGATACTTATGAAATTTAGAATAAAGGTTGTGAATTTCCATAAAATTTGCAACCTTTTTTATTATATCTGATATAACTGGAGAGGGTCTTAATAATAATCGTAAAGGCGGAATGATAGACTAATTCGCCTATAAAAATGTTGTTTATATCTAGTATTTTTGCGAATATTGCGGATTGTTGGTATATTTAAGCGATTAATCTGTAATTAACAGAACAACATCAAATAAAAAATAATATGAAGTTACGGCATTTATTACTGTTGTTTGTTTCTTTTTTCTTTATTTCGCCATTATATGCTGAATATTTCAAACATATAGGTTTGTCGGAAGGGCTTACACAGCCTTCTGTAATGGCGATTTATCAGGATAGGTTAGGCAGAATGTGGTTTGGTACGAAAGAAGGAATAAGTCAATATGATGGAAACCGTGTGAGAGTATTTAAAGGTTGGATAACATCTGTTGGCGAAGAACCTCCTGTCTGGTTGGGGAATGAGGTCTCGTTTATCGTTGGTGATAGTTTGGATAATTTATATTTCTTGATTGATAAGAATTTAATCAAATATGATATACAGACAGAGAGATTCACCCGGCTTACGACCGAGGGTATTATCACTGCGCTTGCTTCTTCCGAAGGACAGGTGTGGTATATGCAACACGATTCTTTATTTTATCTGAAAGCAGATGAGGAACCAACCTTTGTATTGAAAACAAATATCACTTCGCGTATTTGTTGCCTCACCATAATGGATGATGAGATTGGTATCGGAACATATAACGGAGTCTATCTGATTGACCGCCGTTCATATCAGCAGAAACAACTACTGGAAGGGGTGGAAATTTATCGCATATTTGAAAGTTCTCAAAAAGATCTATGGATTGGTACCCGTATGCATGGATTATATCGGATGAATGACAAACAGCAACTGTTGAAGATCCCTTATTTGCCGGGAACTTCGGAAGGTATCAGTAGCGAGCAGATTCGTGATTTTGTAGAAGATAACGAAGGAAATATATGGTTCGGTACTTTTGACGGACTTCACCGGTACAGTATTAGCAACAGGCAGTATTCTCTTATTCAAATCCCTCAATATGTGGGCGGGCTGAATCATCCCTCTATCTTTGCATTATATAAAGATGTTGCCGGAACTATTTGGGTGGGTAGTTACTATGGAGGAGTTAATTATTTCAGTCCTCAACATGACACTTTTGTGCATTATGACTATGGGAGAAACATAAATTCATATTATTCTTATATCGGAGAAATTGTTATTGACAAGAATGAGCATTTATGGCTTAGTACAGATGGAGGTGGTATCACTTGCGTAGATAAGAAATGGAATACCCTTCAGCAGTTTACGGCCGGTGGAAAACTCCATTCCTCATAATAATGTGAAAAGTATTTGTTATGATGAGGAAAGGAATTGTCTGTATATAGGGACCTATTTGGGTGGATTGTCACGTTATGACCTCAATACAAGTCGTTTTTATAATTATTGGAAAGAAGAGGCTCACTCTTCCGATATGCCTGATGAAATTGTTTTTCATGTAAAAAAGTGGAAAGATCAGATATATATATCTGCCCATAATGGTTTTTTCAGGTTGGATACTCAGACACAGAAGTTCTATAAGATCAATATTCCTTTCGCATTTTATGAACACTTTGATATTGATGCGGAAGGTAATCTGTATATAGTGGGGTGGAAAAATGTTTTGTGTACCCATGTTGAACATCCTGAGTCTATAATCCATATTTCATTGGCGGAGGGTGATAGCAAAGCAACTCCTACCCGTGTGCTTGCTACTTCCGGCGGTGTCTATATCGGTACACTGGGAATGGGACTTTTCTTTTATGACCGGCAGACGCGTAACATGGCTCATTATACCTCTCGGAATAATCAGTTGCCAGGTGATTTCTGCTATAATCTTTGCCAGACTCAGGATGGGAAGGTTTTGTTTACCAGTGATAAAGGAATTACCTGTTTTGTTCCTTCTGAGGGTACTTTTACAACGATTGATTTGATGAGTAATTTCCCTTCAACTCATATTATCAACGGATGTGGAATTTTGGTATCCGGAGGGGGGAATGTTTATGTGGGAGATACGAAAGGAGTAACTGTATTCTCTGAAAATGAGTTTAATAAAACCGGTGCTGTTAATGAAAACTCTAATTTTTATTTTTCGGAACTTTGGGTTGATAATAGGACAATTATACCGGGAGATGATACAGGTATATTATCTCAGTCGCTTCCGTATACTCGCGAACTCAAACTTAATTACGATCAGAATAATCTGATTATTCATTTTGCTTTGTCTGATTACGGGCAACAGCTTTCGGAGAAATGGTTTCAATATAAGCTTGAAGGTTTAGACAATAATTGGGTTAAAACCAAACAAACAGAACTGTACTACACCAATCTGAATCCGGGAAAATATACGTTACACGTAGCTTCAGTAAATGAAAAGAGTGGGCAGAGTTTGAAAGAAATAACGATGCAGCTTGTCATTGCTTCTCCGTGGTATAATACATGGTGGGCATGGATAATCTATGTGACGGTTTTCATGGCATGTGTTTTCTATTATGTATACAGTAAGATAGCAAAACGCACATTAGCTCTTTCATTGGAAAAGGAACGTTTTGAGAAGCAACAGATAAAGCAGCTTAATCAGGAAAAACTGGTTTTCTTTACGAATGTAAGTCATGAGTTCCGAACTCCTTTAACTTTGATTATCAGTCATATTGATATACTATTACAAAAATATTCACTGAATCCTTCCATATACAATCAGATAACGAAGATAAGGAAGAATGCGCAGCAAATGAATAAGTTGATTTCCGAGTTACTTGAATTTAGGAAACTGGAACAGAACTACGGAACGATACAAATACAGCAACAGGATATAATTGTATTTCTGAAAGAAATCTATCTTTCCTTTGTCGACTATGCCCAGCAAAGGAATATAAATTATGAATTTAAATTACCGGAACTGCCTGTCTTATGTTGGTTTGAGCCGCAATTAATGGAAAAAGTGTTTTTCAACCTTTTGTCCAATGCTTTCAAATATACTTCTGACAAGGGAAGTATCATTCTGTCGGGGGAGATAACGAACAGTGATATAAAAATTAATATTACGGATACCGGTATCGGTATTTCCGAACAAGATAAAGATAAAATATTCGCACGATTCTTCCAGGGTAACAATCAGGAAAAGAAAGGAAGTCTGTTTAGTGGAACCGGTATCGGATTGGCATTGACCAGAACAATTGTGGAAAAACATCATGGAGAGATAACGGTGAAAAGTATTGTTGGTGAAGGTAGTACGTTTACAGTGCGACTGCCTCGTCGGAAGGATGTATTCCTGAACGATAAGAATGTACAATTCTATACTCAGGATTCTGAAAGTGATGTCATACCCGACTCAATGCCTGTATTTGTGGATGATGGGAATCCGGCTATAGAACTTGTTGAGACTAAAGATACGGAGAATAAGACTCATACAGTGCTTCTAGTGGAAGATAATGATGAATTACTTCAGATTCTGAAAGAGCTTTTCGAACCTTTCTATAAGATTATCTGTGCTCATGACGGAAAAGAGGGGTTAAGTCAGGTTTATGAGAGCTCACCTGATTTAGTAATCAGTGATGTTATGATGCCCGAAATGACGGGAACAGAAATGTGTCTGCAAATTAAGAATAATATAGATTTATGTCACATACCTGTGATTCTGTTGACTGCACTTAACTCTACTGAGCAGAACATTGAAGGACTCAGCCGTGGTGCCGATGATTATATCACGAAACCTTTTCATGCACAGTTGCTACTGGCACGTGCCAATAATCTGATACGCAGCCGACTGCTGGTGCAGCACCAATTTGATAAAAAACCGATGTCCGAAATTGATTTGGCTAGTATTAATCCTTTGGATAAAGACCTGCTGAAACGGGCTTCACAGGTGATTGAACAGCATATTGATGATACAGAATTTGATATTCCTGCTCTTTGTAAGGAAGTAGGTGTCGGCAGGTCATTGCTTTATACTAAATTCAAAGCCTTGACCGGCATGACACCTAATAACTTCTTGTTAAATTACCGCTTGAAACATGCAGCCACCTTATTGAAGCAATATCCTAATCTTCCCATTGCAGAGGTTAGTGATCGTAGTGGATTCAATGCGCCTGTATATTTCAGCCGGTGCTTTAAAAGCCAGTTCGGATGCACTCCTCAAAACTATCGGAAGGAAAAGAGACAGACTGACTGAATCAGGATTGTTTCTTTTTCCCGAAACAGTTTGTTCTGCTGTTATTTACAGGACGAATTGTGAAGTCCGGTTGTGTATCTTTGGAATGAATGATTACTTCTTCGCCTTCCTGTAAATCTATTTTATACGTAGATTCGGATAGAGATGTGACCTCAAATTTCCGTTTTCCTTTGAAAACAGGTGAAGAAATGTCGGTTACTACAACACAAGGTTCACCTGCAAGGCTTTTGATAGTGATAAACTCAGTTTTGCCGTTTTTCCGGCTGGCTGTAATAAGGAAAGCTCCTTCAGTACGGAAGTCTTTATAGGCAATGTCTTTCCAACTGTCGGGAACGGCAGGAAAGATACGCAGCTTTCCTCCCCAGCTTTGAAGCAACATATCATGAATGGATTGGGCAGCGGACAATGGTGTTTCAATGACCGGTCCCGATTCACGGTAAAGTGTATTGACCGATAAGAATTTGGTAAACAATTTATTAAGGTATGCAAGCGCTTCATTGCCATTTCCCAAAGCGGACGATATGGAGGAGGCTCCGGTACATGAATATCCTTGATGTGCCCCGGCTTTGCTTTGCCAGTAAAGGAGTGATTTCTCTATAAGTTCATATTCTTCGGGATTCTCTTTATTGATAAGATATAAAGGATAGGCAGCCAATAGATGTGAATAGTGGCGATGAGAAAAAGCGTAAGGAACATCCCGTCCTATCATAAGTCCGTTGGCCGGGTCTGTGGGGAATGGGGTAAGTTCCTCCAAAGTCGTTTTCCAACGGGGGATAAGCGGCTCGTCTATTTTCAGCCGGTCGGTAATGTCAAGTAATGTCCGGCAACCCCAACGTAACAATGCCAGGTCGAAGTTGCAATCTTCCGCACTACCATATTCTGGAGAGTACGTTCGGGGTAGATGTATCTTACCGTCTTTTCCTTTGTAGGTAAAGTGCAGGTAGTAATTAATTGACTGTTTAAGTACGGGAAAGAGTTTGTTTAGTAATAGCTCGTCATCCATTTTATGGCGGTAAATCAGCCATAGACTGTGACATACCCAAGGCAAAAGTCCGACTTCCGGTGCTTTGTCCACACCTGGGATGCCGACTTCGCCGGATTCGCATATCAGGTTTGATGAGCGTCCTATTGCCAACGCATCTGTGCGGTAGGCTTCCGGTACGTTCTTCTTGAGGTTTTCTGTGTTATTGTAAATAGCATTCTCCAGGGATGCCGCCAAATCAAGATGATTGGAGGCATTGAGTGCCCAATAGGTCAGTTGTACATTCAGATTCCACCATGCGTTGGGCCATGGAGTGACGGTAAGCCACGGACCGGTGTTGTCTATCAGTGCACGGTCGCTACGTGTGGCACAGGCAAGTTTGTACAACTGTATCCAGTAGAAGTTTTCTTTCATTCCATCCGGCAGAGTAAGGAAACTGCTTGGATAGTAGTGATTCCACCAAGAGCGGTGCTGTTTCTTTAATTTTCCGGTTCCTGTTGCCAGCGCATAGTCCAGAATCCGGGCGGCATCCTTTTCTGCGGTAGCTTCGGGATATGAATGGGTTACGGTAATCCAATACGTACGTTCATTCTTTTTGTTTTTCGTTTCTTTCCATGCAACGGCCGTTTCGCCTCCTGCCTGCAACTTTTGAATGGATATTTCCGGTTTTACTTCCGCTGCCGGGTTAAGAGAATAGTCTTCGGGTACTTTTATCCACTTTCCTTCTCCCTTCGCATACAGATAACGCGGGCTTTGGGCGGATGCGGGTATCCAGTCCCAACGAAAGTTTTTCTCACCGTCGGTGGCGGTGGTCTGAACCAGCATTACCATATCGTTGGCATGTACATAAGCGTGCAACCGGATAGTCCCTCTCGTAGTAGTTATTTCTGCATTTGTTTCTGCGTTCCAGATATCAAGATGCATCGTTCCGTTTATAATTTTACCTTCGGGGTGTAAGGCAAAGTGTCCGGTTAGCAGTCGGGGGATGGCAAATAAGTCCGCTCCCGTTCTGTGGTCGTGTACAGAACAGTTGCCGGTTTCAAATCGGATATAGTTCTGTTCCGGTTCCTTATAAATCATAAGTCCCAGCATACCGTTACCCATATAAGCTGATTCATACCAGTATTCGGGCAGTGTTTCCCAAATCAGATCTTGTTTCTGCATAAAAACAGGCCAGTCTATGTCAGTCTTTACTTTTTCTGTTCGGGCAGATGCAGGTATATATCCTGTCACTGACAGACAAAGGCATAAAATAAGAATGCGTATTTTAATGTTCTTCATGATGTTGTATGATTATTATGTCGCGGGCAAAGATGAAGATTATATCTGTATTAATCAATATTTTCCCGGTCGATTTGGGAGATTTGGAAAATAGGTGCAATTATTGAGGACAATTTAGTCAGATAAGATAAAAATAAATGGTGCTATTTTGCCGTATATTAATATCTTAATTTGATAACGATGAAAACAGTACTTATATTTGTGTTCTCACAGATTTATACAAATATATACTCGTTCATTATAAAAAGGAAATTATTCATTTATAATAAAGAATCTATATCATGAAATTGAAAAACTCTATTCTTGCAGGATGTGTTGTTCTTTTGAGCGCTGCATCTTGCACCCAAAGAGCAGCCGAGAAACAAACATGGGTTGAAAAAGCAATTGAAGACGCACGCGCCCAAATCGGACTGGAAATTGATACTATCGAAAGCAGCGGCAAATTTATGAATCCGGTGACACTGAACGATAAGGGTGATGTCTATTATTGCGGATATGCCGATTGGCGGAGTGGATTTTTTCCCGGTAGTGTGTGGTATCTGTATGAACTGACGGGAGATACTACTTTGCTCCCGCTTGCCCAAAAATATACCGAAGCTATTAGCGAAGCACAAAATCTGACCTGGCATCATGATATAGGATTTATCATTAATTGCAGCTTTGGCAATGGACTGCGTCTGACAAACAAGTCTGGCTACAAGGAAATAATAATTCAAGCTGCAAAATCTCTTTGTACTCGTTTTCGTGAGGAACCTCAAGTGATTCAAAGCTGGGATGTAAAAGGAAATAGCTGGCAGTCGAAACGCGGTTGGGAATGTCCTGTTATTATAGACAATATGATGAATCTGGAATTACTCTTTGAAGCAACCAAACTTTCGGGTGACTCTGCTTTCTATAAAGTAGCGGTGATGCATGCAGACCGTACTTTGAAAGAGCAGTTCCGTCCGGACGGAAGCTGTTATCACGTTATTGATTACAGTATTGAAGATGGAACCGTACGTCATCGCCAGACTGCACAAGGTTATGCCGATGAATCTGTCTGGTCTAGAGGACAAGCGTGGGCTATCTATGGATATACTGTATGTTACAGAGAGACAAAAAATCGTACTTATCTTGATCAGGCAGTCAAGACCTTCGAATTTATGAAAAATCTAAAGAATATGCCGGAGGATCTCATTCCATACTGGGATATGGATGCACCCGATGTTCCTGTTGCTCCGCGGGATGCTTCTTCTGCTTCTGTCATTGCATCCGCTTTATATGAAATGAGTACTTATGATTTACCGGATGCCGCTTCTTACCGGGCGTATGCTGACAGAATAATGAAATCGCTTGCATCAGAAAGCTATACTGCCAAATTGGGAGAGAACGGACGGTTTATCCTGATGCATAGTGTAGGTAGTATTCCCCATAACAGCGAAGTGGATGTTCCGTTGAACTATGCGGATTATTATTATTTGGAAGCTTTGAAGCGTAAAACGGATATTGAAAAGACTGTCATTTAAAAAGAATAATGATGAAAGTGAGAATTATTTTATTGGCTCTTATTTCTTTTTGTTTCCTGAGTGTAAATGCCGCTGATAAGCAAAAGAATCAACCGGTAAACGACAGAACACAGTGGGCTGATTTGTGTTATAAAATAGCGCAACCCATTTTGGAGAATATGAGCAAGGGAGAGTTGCAGAAAAACATGCAACTGGAGTTGAGTCCTACATGGGACGGAAGAGATAAACGAGTAGCTTACATGGAAGCATTCGGACGGCTGATGGCGGGCATTTCTCCCTGGCTGGAACTGCCGGACGATGATACAGCAGAAGGAAAGCAGCGCAAACAGTTGCGTGAGTGGGCTTTGAAGGCTTATCAGAACGCTGTTGACCCACAGAGTCCGGATTATCTGTTGTGGAAAGGACACCAGCAGCTTTTGGTAGATGCCGCCTATCTTGCAGAGAGCTTTATCCGTGCTCCGAAGGCGACTTGGGAGCGATTAGACGCTGCGACAAGAGAGCGTTATGTTGAATGTTTCAAGAAAGTGCGTGTGATTCGTCCCGCATATAATAATTGGTTGCTGTTCCGCGATATGGTAGAGGCTTTTCTGCTTTCTGTCGGTGAAGAGCCCGACGGCTATGCCTTGACTACCGGTCTTAATAAAATAAATGAATGGTATCTTAGTGACGGGTGGTATTCGGACGGAGCGGAGTTCTCGTTGGATTATTATAATTCTTTCGTGATCCATCCCATGTATGTCGAGATACTGGAGACGTGTAGTGCAAACCGTTTTCCTACTCCAATCAGTTATAAGTTGGCGATTAAGCGTATGCAACGCTTCAATACTTTCATAGAACGTCTTATTTCTCCGGAAGGGACATTCCCAGCTTTCGGACGTTCTGTGGTCTATCGTATGGGGGCATTCCAATCGTTGGCATTGGCTGCCTGGAAATATGGTCTTCCCGAGGGGCTGACCAACGGGCAGGTACGGAGTGCATTAAGTGCAGTCATGAGAAATATGTTTTCTGTAGATGGAAACTTTGATGACAAGGGATTTCTGGCGCTTGGTTTTGCGGGACATCAGCCGGACTTGGCGAATTATTATACCAATAATGGTAGTTTGTACATGACTTCACTCGTCTTCTTGCCTTTGGGACTTCCTGCCTCGCATCCTTTCTGGAGTGACCCCGCTGAAGAATGGACATCTCAAAAGGCATGGGCGGGCAAAGCTTTTCCGATTGACGGACACCATTCGCTAAAAAACTAAGCGTATTTATCGGAATAAGATAAGTATATATCGACCTTTACAACAAGTATAAAAAAAGAAGTGATGTTACCCCCGTCATTACCCGTTTTACACGGGTAATGACACATCCTTCTTTTTACATATGATTTGCATATAAGGATTTAGCTTTATTCTTCTGAACTCTGCAACATCTGGAACAACTTATCCAGTTTCGGAGCCATGATAATCTCCGTACGCCGGTTCTTGCTTCTGCCTTCGGCTGTTTCATTATCATCGACAGGCATATATTCACCGCGTCCGCTAGGCTGTATCTGCAACGGATTCACATGATAATTCTTAATCAGGATACGGACAACAGAGGTGGCGCGAATCACACTCAAATCCCAGTTATCTTTGAACTGCACTGTGTTGATAGGCTTGTTATCCGTATGTCCTTCGATGAATACGTCAATATCCGTCTGCTTGTTCAAGACTTCGGCCAACTTTCCAAGCGCTTCTTCACCACGTTTGTCCAAACGGGCGCTTCCCGACTGGAACAGTAACTTGTCCGACATTGCCACATATACTTTTCCGTCTTTCTCGCGAACGGTCAGTTCTTCACTGCTGAATCCTAATAGCGCATCCTTTACGCTGCTCAACAGTTGCTGCACTTTCTCGTTTTGCGCGTTAATCATCTGTTGCAGTTCGTTGATGGTACGTTCTCTTTCGTTCAGTTCATTCTTCTTTTGGTTCAACAAGGCATTCAGTTTCTCCTGTTCGGTCATGTTCACGTTCAGCATGCTTTGATACTGACGGATACTGTTTCCCATTCTTGTCGTATCACGCAGAAGATTCTTGATTTGTGCCGACATTTGAGCGTTTGTATGACGGCAGTCGGTCAATAATCCTTGCAGACTATCTTTGCTTGCGGTGGCTGCCATTTCTGCAAGCATGAATTTCTTTTTCGTCACACACGAAGTACATAACAGTAGCGTAAATAGAGTAAATAGAGTAATTTTCTTCATTGTGTTTTATGTTTTAAAGAGTATGGATAATCAACGTTGCAGAAATTCGCAGAGTTTCTGCACAGCTAACGCACGATGGCTGATTTGGTTCTTTATATCATTTCCCAGTTCGGCAAAAGTCTTGTCGTAACCCTCCGGTTTGAATATGGGGTCGTATCCAAAGCCCGAATCCCCCCGTTTTTCCTTGATTATTTCGCCTTTTATCACTCCTTCGAAGAGATATTCTTTTCCGTTCAGTATCAGTGATATCGCGGTGCGGAATTGCGCCTTGCGGTTCTCCTTTCCTTCAAGGTCATGGAGTAGTTTGAGCATATTGGCTTGTGCGTCGTGCCCTTCTCCGCCTGCGTAGCGTGCGGAATAAACTCCGGGAGCTCCGTCGAGGGCCTCTACTTCCAGGCCGGTGTCATCGGCGAAGCAATCCAAACCGTAGTTGTTAAAGATAAAGGAAGATTTCAACAGGGCATTTCCTTCCAGCGTATCAGCCGTTTCGGGAATGTCTGTATGGCAGTCGATATCATTCAGGCTTAACAATTCTATCTGCTCACCTAATATGGCGGCCACTTCTTCCAGTTTATGAGCATTGTTGGTAGCAAATACAAGTTTGCGTTTCATCATTTTGTTTCTTGTTTTAGCAAAGTTATCCGATAGTTGTTCCAATCAGTTATTTCACTTTCAGTTTGTCAAATCCTTCACCATATACTCCGATGACGGAACTTTGTGAGATAAAGGCATTCGGGTCGATGCGTTTCACCAGGCGGAAGATGTCGAGCGACTGGCGTTTTTTTGCCAATACGACGAGTACTTTTACATTGTTCTTGCTATACCATCCGGTGCCGTCGAGTACCGTTACTCCGCGGTCGGCGTCTTTGATGATGCGGTCGGCTATTTCGTCGTATTTCTTTGAGAAGATGAAGAACTGCACCGATTGGCGGGCACTGTTGATGATCCAGTCAAGCACAACGCCGATGATAAACAGCGTGACAAAACCGAAGATGACACGGCGCCAGTCGTGGAATATAAAGTAGCAGGAACTGATGATGAATACATCACAAATCATAATCATTCGGCCGAGTGACACGTCTTTATACTTGTTGACGATGGCGGCGATAATATCCGTTCCACCGGTACTTCCGTTGTAGTTGAAAGTAATGCCCAAGCCTACACTGGCTGCGCCGATGATACAAGCCATAAAGTCCTGTCCTGCGCCGAGCAACAGCGGTTTGCCGTCCGGTGTCATATCCGGTGCTACCACATAATTGTTTACTATTAATTGAAAAAGCCAAAGCAAAAAGGTCAGTACAAAGATGGCATAGGTGGTCTTTATGCTGAATCGCGGGCCTAATATCTTGATGGCAAATGTCATCAGGATTGCATTGATAATAAAATACGACCATTGGATTGGGAATCCTGTCGCGTAGTAAATGATAGCTCCGATACCGGTGGTACCCCCTGTTGTTATCTGGTAGGGTAGCAGAAATGCCGCCCATCCCAAAGAATAACTTATCAATCCGAGAGTGATATAGACATAGTCTTTCACTTCTCTCATTATTTCCGCTTTTGCCGGTTTATGCATAGGGTTTATGATTATTTCAGTCACGGATTACACGGATTTCACGGTTCTGAATTAACTGTAAAAACTAACAACCGTGTTATCCGCGTAATCCGTGACTGATTTGTTTTATACTACAACGTTTACAATCTTCTTCGGAACAACGATAATTTTTTTCGGAGTTTTGCCTTCAATCCATTTCTGCGAACGTTCGTCGGCCAGTACTGCTGCCTGGATAGCTTCCGAAGCTTCATCTGCTGCAAATTCCATGTTGAAGCGTGCCTTTCCGTTGAAAGAGATAGTGTAGTTGATGGTATCTTCTTTCAAATATTCTTCGTTGTATGCAGGCCACTCGGCGTCACATATGGAAGTCTCGTGTCCGAGTACGTCCCACAACTCTTCGCAAACGTGCGGAGCGAAAGGAGCGAGCACGATAACCAATTGTTCGAGTACTTTTTTCTTGTTGCATTTCAGGTTGAAGAGTTCGTTCACACAAATCATGAATGCGCTGACAGAAGTGTTGTAAGAGAACTGTTCGATGTCTCCCGTCACTTTCTTAATCAGTTTGTGAAGACTCTTCAATTCTTCTTTAGTTGCCGGTTCGTCCTTTACCAGATATTCGTCCGTGCGACTGTAGAACAGTGACCAGAATTTGCGGATAAAGCGGTGTACACCGTCGATACCGTTCGTATCCCAAGGTTTGGATTGTTCTACCGGGCCGAGGAACATTTCGTACATACGGAGTGTATCCGCACCGTATTTTTCGACAATCATATCCGGGTTGACAACGTTGAACATGGACTTGCTCATCTTTTCAACTGCCCATCCGCAGATGTACTTTCCGTCTTCGAGAATGAACTCCGCTGTCTTGTATTCCGGACGCCATGCCTTGAATGCCTCCAAATCCAGTATGTCGTTGGATACGATGTTTACGTCTACGTGGATGGGAGTAACCTCATATTGGTCTTTCAAGTTCAGCGAGACGAATGTATTGGTATCTTTGATACGATATACAAAGTTACTGCGACCTTGAATCATACCTTGGTTTACTAACTTTTGGAACGGTTCTTCCATGACAGACACACCTGTGTCGTGCAGGAACTTATTCCAGAAACGGGAGTAAATCAGGTGTCCGGTGGCATGTTCCGTACCACCTACGTAGAGGTCTACGTTCTTCCAGTACTGGTCTACTTTCGGGTCAACCAGTGCTTTATGATTGCGTGGATCCATATAACGCAGGTAATAAGCGGAAGAGCCGGCGAATCCCGGCATCGTATTCAGTTCCAGCGGGAAGATGGTCACGTTGTCGATTTTTTCGTTGTCTGTGATACATTTGTTCGCTGTATCCCAAGCCCATTTGGTGGCGTGTCCCAATGGCGGTTCGCCGGTTTCGGTAGGCAGGAACTTGGCAACTTCCGGAAGTTCCAGCGGCAGGCAGCTTTCATCAATCATGTAAGGCATTCCGTCCTTGTAATAAACAGGGAACGGCTCGCCCCAGTAACGTTGGCGTGAGAAGATGGCGTCGCGCAGGCGATAGTTCACCTTTACACGTCCCAGGTTATGCTCTTTCACATATTGTTTTGTCTTTTCAATCGCTTCTTTGATAGTCAGTCCGTTCAGCGAAAGGTCACAGTAAGGAGTGACATCCGGACGCGGAGAGTTGCAGACGATACCTTCTTTGGCATCGAAACTTTCTTCGCTGACATCGCAACCTTCTACCAACGGGCGGATTTCCAGTCCGAAATGTTTGGCAAACGCATAGTCGCGGCTATCGTGGGCGGGTACAGCCATGATGGCTCCCGTTCCGTATCCTGCCAATACGTAGTCACTAATCCAGATGGGCACTGCTTCACCCGTGAACGGATTGATGGCATACGAACCACTGAATACACCCGTAACACTGCGGTCGGCGATACGCTCGCGTTCCGTACGTTTTTTGGTACGGTCGAGGTAAGCGTCTACTTCTGCTTTCTGTTCGGGAGTGGTTAATTGCGCCACCAGTTCGCTTTCCGGCGCCAATACCATAAAGGTAACGCCGAACATCGTGTCTGCACGGGTAGTAAAGATGGTAAATTCGAGGTCGCTGTCTTTCACTTTGAATTGAACTTCGGCACCTTCCGAACGTCCTATCCAGTTTCTTTGGGTTTCTTTCAGAGAATCTGTCCAGTCGATGGTATCCAGTCCGTCAAGCAGGCGTTGCGCGTAAGCAGATACACGCAGGCACCACTGGCGCATCTTCTTCTGAACAACGGGGAAACCGCCACGTTCGCTGACACCGTCCACAACTTCGTCATTGGCCAATACCGTTCCTAATTCGGCACACCAGTTTACCATTGTCTCACCCAGATAGGCGATACGGTAGTTCATCAGGATTTCCTGTTTCTCCTTTCACTTTTTGCGTTCCATTCGTCGGCGGTAAAACTGATTTCTTCGCTGCAAGCGGCATTCAGCCCTTCGTTTCCGTAGATGGCGAAGGCCTTTTCCAGTTCCTCGATAGGACGTGCCTGTTGTTCGTCATTGCAATAATAGCTGTTGAACATCTTTTGGAAAGCCCATTGTGTCCAGTGGTAATATTCCGGGTCACAAGTACGGATTTCACGGTTCCAGTCGAAAGAGAAACCTATCTTGTCCAATTGCTCGCGGTAGCGGTTGATATTATTGATGGTAGTGATTGCGGGATGTTGTCCGGTCTGGATGGCATACTGTTCAGCGGGCAGGCCGTAAGCATCGTATCCCATCGGATTGAGTACATTGAAGCCCTGCAGTCGTTTGTAACGGGCGTAAATATCCGAAGCGATGTATCCCAGCGGGTGTCCTACGTGTAGGCCGGCTCCTGACGGGTAAGGGAACATGTTTAGTACATAAAATTTTTGCTTCGAATTGTCTTCCGTAACTTGGTAGGTTTTCTCTTCCACCCACCTTTTCTGCCACTTCTTTTCAATTTCTCTGAAATTGTACTCCATAGTGATAAAGTTTTTATTTATAGTGATTTATACTGTATATTTCATTTTGAGGCACAAATTTACGTGTTTATTTTCAGATAACCACGTTTTACCTATTGACTTTCTCGTTTTTATTTCGTATATTTGGAATCAAATAAAACAGAAAATAGAATATGAAATATATAAATATTATTACATGTATTCAATAGGTTAGAGGTGCGTAATGCACTATGAGGATAACGAATGGGCAAGAAACTGTGAAGGTTCTTGCCCATTTTTGTTGCAATAATTCTATTTCATCCATCGAAAGCGTCTAAAAATAGTTTATAATAAACTTGGATACCGTTTATAATAAACTGTTTCATTATTTATTATAAACTCGAAGTAAGTTTATGCAGTTTCGGGCGTAAAGTGTAAAGAAGAGAGAGTGCTTGCTATTTAAAAAAGGAAATATTTGATAAACAAAACGTACATGAAAAGGAAACTGTAATGGTTGACGTATTATTTTACAATATACAGTTTATACATTGTCTTTTTCTTCCTTCTCTATCATCTTGTCATAATATGCCATACATACGGCACATTTCCGGATAGTCACTTCACGTAACACCTCTGTTCGTACCGGCATATACTCGTATTTTTATTTATATGGAGGATTTTTTGCACATATATTCTCAATTCCCCGTATCTTTGCACCCTATTAAAAAACATTACCGTCATCTATGGAATTGAAGCATGGATATTATCATCTGATTGCTATACTTGTAGTTGCTGTCTGGGGACTGACCTTCATATCGACCAAAGTATTGATTAATCACGGACTGACCCCTCAGGAAATATTCTTCTATCGTTTTCTCATTGCTTATCTGGGCATTTGGGTAATTTCTCCCAAACGTCTGTTTACGAGTAGTTGGAAAGACGAACTTTGGTTGATGGCAGGAGGCCTTTTCGGCGGTTCACTCTATTTCTTTACAGAGAATACAGCTTTAGGTATTACGCAAGCGTCGAATGTCGCCTTTATCATTTGCACAGCTCCTTTGCTTACCACCATCCTTTCCCTTCTCTTTTATAAGAGTGAAAAAGCCACCAAAGGTTTGATTTATGGTTCCATATTAGCTTTAATCGGAGTGGGACTGGTGGTTTTCAACGGTAGTTTTGTGCTTAAATTATCTCCGGTAGGGGATTTGCTGACTTTACTTGCCGCCCTGTCGTGGGCATTTTATAGTCTGGTGATAAAGAAAATGACAGGGCGTTACCCTACGGTATTTATCACCCGTAAGATATTCTTTTATGGAGTATTGACCATACTTCCCGCCTTTCTGCTTCATCCGCTGCAACCGGATTTTGATGTACTTTTAAAGCCGGTGGTATTGTCCAATCTCCTGTTCTTGGCGGTTCTTGCTTCTTTAATCTGCTATATTCTCTGGAATGTGGTTTTGAAACAGTTGGGGACGATGCGGGCTTCCAATTATATCTATTTGAATCCGCTTGTTACGATGGTGGCTTCGGTACTCATTCTCCACGAGCAAATTACGTGGATTACTTTGATGGGAGCGGCTTGTATTATATTGGGCGTTTATCTGGCAGAAAAGAAATAGGAGAATATGACTTCTAATGGGAAGTTTAGAATAAATAATGATATTGTGTTCCTAAGAATTTCCGGATCTGTTTCAGTGCTTTCGTAATTTGCGCCTCTACTGTTTTAACGGATATGTCCATTGATTCTGCAATTTCCTGATTTGTCAGATTTTTCGTACGGCTTCTCAGAAACACTTCACGGCATTTGTCGGGAAGCGAGAGGATAGCTTCCTGAATCAGATTGTTCAGTTCTTCTGTTTCCAGTGAATCGGTGACGTTTACTTGTGGGGTATCCTGCCCGTTGATATCATCCAGTGATACAGTAGCCTTTCTATCCCGTATGGCGTTCAGGCATCTGTTTTTGGCAGCCTGGAAAAGATAAGCCTTGAAAGTGAGCCTGATCTCAAGTTTTTTCCTGTTCTCCCATACCGACACGAAGATGTCACTTGCTATATCTTCCGCTTCTTGGGTATCCCCTAAATACAGATACATAAAACGGCAAAGAGCTGTGAAATAAGTATCAAAGATATACTTGAACGCCTGTTTATCATCATTCTTTATTAATTGTAAAAGGAAGATATCGTCCATAGTGTTTGTAATTAGGTTAGTAGAATGTTGCAAAGTTAAAGAATATTTTTTTAGTAGAAACTAAAAAAAACGCTTTTCTGAATAAGGGTATGATTCGTTTTTTGTGTCATAGTATCGGTAACAGTTAAAAAAGACAGCGAAGCATGAAAAAAGAAATACCTTGGGAGCTAATCATTTCCGACTTGAAACAGGACATATCCGATGCTGGCAAAAAGCAGTTGGAGGAGTGGTTGTCTGCCGCCGAAAACCGGGAAGTGTATGAAGAACTACGGGGAGTTTGGGAAAAGGTACGTGCAAAGGTTATCAGTTATACGCCGGACTTGGATTTCTATTGGAAAGAGTTGATGCAGCGTATGGAGAAGTGTGAAGAGGCTGAACAGAGACAGGCTGAAGAACAGGAAAAAGCGGAAAGTAAAGTTGAAGTGAGTTTCAAGGACAAGGGACAATCCGTTCGTTTGTGGGTTTCCTCCCGTTTTCAGCGTTATGTGGCAGCTTGCATAGTTATAGCTGTTTTTCTTTCCGCTTCTTTATATATAGGTATAAAGATCGGGCAGCCGGAAATGGCACAACAAACCTATTCCAATTGGGGAGGAAAATCGGAAGTAGCCTTACCCGACGGATCGAACGTATGGATTCATTCGGCCACTTCGCTGACTTACAATACAAACTATTATTCGAAAAACAGAAATGTACGTTTGAGTGGCGAGGCTTACTTTGATGTGGCACACGACAAGGATCATCCATTTGTAGTTGAAACCGAAGGAATGAAAATCACGGTACACGGAACAAAATTCAATGTAGAATCCTTTCCCGGTTCGGAAAATACATTTGTCAGTATGAAAGAAGGCTCGGTTTCGTTGGAGACGAAGGCGGAAACGCGCTTTCTACGACCGGGAGAAGTGGGTACTTTCAATAAACGGAACGGGCGGCTTCAGATAGAAAAAGGAGATATCGAACTGGCTGTCTCATGGGCAAGTAACCAGATTGTATTTAAAAACAGACCTTTGAATGAGATTTGCCCTCTTCTTTCCAAATGGTATAATGTAGAGATACATCTGTCTCCCGAATTACAGGAACAGTATAGATACACATTTACTTTGCGACACGAACCATTGGAAGAAATTATGAGAATCATGTCGCGCATCCATCCTATCAACTATGAATTTAGTGATGAGAATGTGTTGACGATTTTGCCGAAACAGAAATAATAACAATGAAATCATTTTTTTATAAACCGGATTACAGCAACAATTCATAGGCTGACCCCCTGTTAAAGTGCTAATAGTTAACTTTTAATATTTAATCATTATGAGCATTTTTTTAAAGGGCGCAGAGCAAATTCGCCGGATCTCATGGGGTATGATACTATTGTTGTCGGTGCTCTCATGGTGGTCTTGTAGCGACAATGATGATGCGGACGAACGTAGCGGCTGGGTAAGAGTCCTGCCGTTGGATCTGAGTTTCAATTCTTCCGGTGGAACAAAGGAAGTTTATCTGGTAGTGACAAAAGATGTCGAGTTGAGCGGACTGCAATGTGCAGTGGCGCAAAACGGGCAAGACTGGTGCACACTGGAGTTGAATGATAATTTGCTGAAGGTGACCGTAGATCCTACGTATTATGAAGAACCACGTGCAACAGTAGTCACCCTTTCTTACGGTGAGCTGACCAGAGAGATACCTGTCAGTCAGGAAGCTTCTTCCGGCTCTGCCGATGTGCAAATTACCGTAAGCAGTGCGACGGCTACCACAGAAGAAGTGGAATCGGAACAACGCGGCATTGTTTGTTCTTTTGACGGTGACTACACTTCTTACTTTAATTCCAAGTTTGGGGCATTCACCGATTGGCCTTTCCAGATTACCTATACGCTTGAGAACTGTACATCATTGGATTACATCATCTATCATCCCCGTACGGATAACGGTACAAAATATGGAGCATTCAATAAGTTTGATGTTCTGGTATCTACTGCGGCGCATCCCGAATTTGTCAAAGTGAAGTCTTTTGAGCTGGAAACCAACTATACGGCTGCTTCCGTACTGCAACTGGACGAGACTGTAAAAGATGTGAAGAAAGTACGTTTCGACATTCACGCAGCTCACAATAACCGTATCAGTTGTGCTGAAATGGAATTTTTCCAGACCAGTGATAATAAATATGATTACCTTCAGATTTTTACAGATAACTCTTGTTCCGAACTTCGTGAGGGCATTACGGAGAAAGATATCAAGAAGATGCCGGGCGAAACATACAAGAAACTTGCTACTGCCCTGCTGGGCGGAACCTATAATCCGGAATTCAGAGTTGCCGAATACCGCCCCTATCAGAATCCGGGTATCATGGCTGCTGTCAACAAAACAGGGCCTTATAGCCTGCGGGACAACCCCACCGGCATTTATGTAGAGCAAGGAGAGGAGATTCTGGTATTGGTAGGTGATACTCACGGACAAAACATATCTATGCTAGTTCAAGATTTGAGTCTGGGATATAACAGCAGTAAATCTTATCCTCTTCTTCCCGGTGAGAATAAGCTGAAAATGGCTATTGGCGGTTTGGTTTATATTCAAAATATAACTAATGACAATATTCCGTTAGAGTTGAAGACAGAAGCGGATCAAAAAGCTGCTGCTGCCAAATCTGTAAAGATTCACTTCCCGTTCGGTAAAGTGAACGGCTATTTCGATGCACAGACCGGAACGCAGGCTCAATTTGAAGAAATGCTGCGTAATGCGAAGTGGCTGGACTTGGATGTACTGGGTAAATATGTACATGTCACCTGGACTGTACTTGATTACAAACAGGCCAATACTCCTATTCTGGATGTAATGAATTTATTGGACGAGGTAGTTCGTTTGGAGTGGGATTTCATGGGATTATTCAAATATAATAAGGAGTTCGGCAACCGTATGTACCTCCATGTAGAGCATAATGCCAAGAATCCTTATTCGGCTTCCAATCATACGGCTTATTTACCGAGTTATCGCGATGTATTCTGTACGGTGGAAGGAATGAAAAACCGTGTTTGGGTATTGGGACATGAAATCGGTCATGCCAACCAGACCCGTCCGGGATTGAAATGGTCGGGACTGACTGAAGTGACGAATAATATTCTTGCCAATTATGTAAGGACTTCTTTTGGAAAAGGTTCCCGCTTGATGGATAAGGATACCGGTGTGACTGTTTACGAAGAAGCTATCGCCCGGATTGTGACGGCTCAACAACCGCACTGTCTGAAGAATGCATCCGATGAATTTTATGTGAAACTTGCACCTTTCTGGCAGTTGAAACTCTATCTGATGGATGTATTGGGCAAAGAGGATTTCTACCGTGATTTGCACGAGCACTATCGCGTGACTCCCGATCTGGATACAACTACTGCTACGCAAGGTATCTTGCAACTGGACTTCGTACGTCAGGTATGTAATCTGGCAAAAGTGGATTTATTGGATTTCTTTGAAAAGTGGGGATTCCTTCGTCCTGTAGATCTTGTTATGAATGATTATGGAGACAAACATTTTACAGTGACCGATGAGCAGATTCAAGCACTGAAAAAAGAGATAGAAGCAAAAGGATATACGAAAGCTCCGGAAAACTTATATCTGATAACGGATGAAAATGTAAACGATTATAAATAACGCAGAAAGATGAATACTATCAAATATATCACTAATTATTCCTTGTGGCTGGCGTGTGCATTGTTTGCTGTCCTGTTTACAGCTTGCGACGATGATGAAACGCCAGCACTGAAAGTCAACCGTCTGGCAGTGGTTGACGTGGCAGAAGGCACTATTTCATTGATTGAAGGAGACACATACGCTACTACTGTTACTACTCTTCCCGCGGATGCGGTAGATGCCGGAGAATACGCATACCGTTATACGAGCGGCAATGAGAAGGTATTTACCGTAGATGAATCCGGTGTTGTTACGGCTACCGGAGTAGGTGAAGCCGTATTGAGCGTATGGTCGCTCAATAATACGGATTTATGGACTACCTGTCTGGTGAAAGTGGAGAAGCGTATTTATCCGGTTACTTCCATTACCGTGGCCGAAGCATACAAAGACTATTATGTCGCCATGGATCGTACAATCAAACTGGGTGAGACGGTAACGGTATTTCCGGAGAATGCTTCCAATCCTGATGTCATTTATCTGTCTTCGGATCCTGAAGTAGCAGAAGTCAATGAATACGGTGAAGTTTATACTAAGGGACTGGGGGATGCGACTATTACCATTAAGTCTACCGATGGAAGCGAAGTTGCAACCACTTGTAATTTCCATGTTTGCAATGTGGAATATATCGACCTGGAACGTACTAACTGGACTGTGGAAACTTCACATCTTTGGGTATCTGATCCTAAAGCGGGTGGTGAACCTGAAAATATGTTCGATGGAAACACCGTATCGTCAGTTCTTTTGGTGAAACCGGGCAAATCACTGGGCGGTGTGACAGTGCCGGCTACCGACGTAGTCTATTTCATTATTGATATGCAGACACCACAGACTTTTGACTTTTTTAAATTGACTCACCGAACGGATAATAATACTGACAACCTTCGTGTGAAGAAAGTGTCTGTTTACGGTAGCAACGATAATGAAGAGTTTACCGAAATTCTGAAAGGTGCCGATATACCGGTAGCCAAGACGATTAGTGATGTAATAGTCGACCTGCCGATGAAAGTAACTTACCGTTACTTCAAGATTACACTGGACGCATGGAGCAGTAACGGAAACACGATGCAGATATCAGAATTCAATATCGGTAAGATGAATTTTATGGCAAACGAATAAGGGGAAAGGCAAGCCTATGATATAATCAAAATATAAAATAAAACAAGGGGGAAGTTCCGTTTCCGGTTTTCCCCCTGCCAATCAAGTTTTTATTAACCGAGGAAAGTGGGTGAACATTAAAATCTGACCCATTTTAACACACCCTCCTTACAGTTAACTTTTAACATCGCAAAAATATGAATTTAAAAAAGCATTTTGCACTTTTGACGCTATTATTTTTTAGCGTTGTACTTTCTGCACAAGTAAAAGAGAAGATGATAACGATAAGCTTCTCGAAGATTCCATTGTCCGAAGCTATGGCGCGCATTGAAAAAACGAGCGGTTATACCTTCTTTTATGACGCAACACAAGTAAATGTAAAACAGGAAGTCAGCTTGAACGTGAAGCGGGTTCCTGTGTCCAAAGCAGTAGGGGAAATGCTGAAAGGCATTGACTTGTCATTTGAGGTGACAAGCACACAGATTGCTCTGTTTCCCAAAAAGAGCAGTCCGGCACAGACGGGCAAGGCGACTACAATCATCGGTAAGGTTGTAGACGAGAACGGTGAACCCATTATCGGAGCTAATGTTTTGGTAACAGGCACGACAACGGGTGTGATTACCGATATTGACGGTAACTACAAACTGGAAGCTCCTTTCGGCGCATCCCTTCAGGTATCGTATATCGGCTACACTACCCAAACGGTGAAAGCGGGACAGAAGTCTATCATTAAGATGACAGAAGACTCCAAGACACTGGAAGAGGTGGTTGTGGTAGGTTACGGTACGATGAAGAAGAAAGACCTGACCGGAGCAGTAGCATCCTTGAAAGCCAGTGACCTTGAGAAAGAACAGCCAAAGACCGTTCAAGACATGCTCCGTACGGGTGTAGCCGGACTTTCGGTAGGTATCGAGACCGATACGAAAGGTAACTCAAGCATGATGGTTCGCGGTAAGAACAACTTGCGTGCGACTGATAATGATAAATCTTCTCTTGAGCCGTTGATTGTACTGGACGGAGTCATCTATTCGGGACAAATGACTGATATCAACCCTAACGACATTGAACAGATAGACGTATTGAAGGATGCCAGTTCTACAGCCGTCTACGGTGCGAAAGCGGCTAACGGTGTTGTATTGATTACTACCAAAAAAGGCTCGAACACGAAAAAGCCGGTTATCAATTTCAGTGGTACATGGGGACTTTCACTTGTCAATTCCTTGCCTGAAGTTTACGAAGGAGAAGATTTCATCAACTTCCGCCGTGATGTGGAAGTGAGCAAGAATCCTTCGAAAGCTGCTACCGGATATTTTAACAATCCGGCTAATATGTCCAATGTGGATTTGGCAAACTGGATGGGCAATGACAAGGGTGACCCGACAAGTATTTGGTTGACTCGTCTCGAATTTACCAATACGGAAGTGAACAACTATCTGGCAGGACGCCTTGTAGATTGGCGTGATGTCATTTATCAGGATGTAGCGTTACGTCAGGACTACACTGTCAGCGTAGCAGGAAAAAAAGATGAAATGTCTTATTATTCATCTATCAACTACCTGAAAAACGAGAGTAACGTACGTGGTGGTGGATATAGTGCTATCCGTGCACGTATTAATCTGGAGAACAAAATACAAAGTTTCCTTACCTACGGTGTAAACGCACAGTTTACTTCACGTGACGAAGGATATATCAGTAACTCGTCCGGTAATTACAACTCTCTTTCTCCTTTCGGAAGCCTTTACGAAGACGACGGAGTGACTTTGAGACAATACCCCACCGGCAATAATAATCAAAGTAACCCGCTGATTGCTCCGGCTTTCCAAAACAAACGCAATGATATTGAGAACCTGAATGCAGCTCTTTATCTGAAAATCACTCTTCCGTTGGGATTCTCTATCCAGACAACTTATTCTCCGCGTTTTGAATGGACAAACTATCTCTTCCATAAAGCAGCCGCTTCTCCCGATGCCGGAAAACAGAACGGCCGTGTGGAACGTAAACATACGAAAGACTTTTATTGGCAATGGGATAATATGCTGAAATGGAACAAGACATTCGGCAAACATGCTTTTGACTTTACTTTCCTTGCCAACTGGGAGAAGTTCCAGCGTTGGCACGACGAGATGACGAATGAGAACTTCCTGCCTACTGACGAATTGGGATATGGAGGTATCGGCTTCGGAACAACTCCGAACGTATCCAGTGATGATATTTACCGTACAGGAGATGCGTTTATGGGACGTCTGCATTATGTATATGACCAACGCTACCTGATTACCGCTACCGTACGACGTGACGGATATTCGGCTTTCGGACTTGCCAATCCGCGTGCCACTTTCCCGGCCATTGCGTTGGGATGGGTCTTCTCCGAAGAGAAATTCCTGCACCGTCCCGATTGGTTTGAATATGGTAAACTGCGTCTCTCATGGGGTAAGAACGGTAACCGTGCCGTAGGTACTTATGCTGCATTCATGCAATTGTCTCCACGTAAATACATCTATGTGGATCCGTCAACCGGCGAGTTGATTACCGCCAACACTTTCTACGCTTCTACCATGGCTAACCCCAACCTGAAATGGGAATCGACTACTTCATGGAATGCCGGTATGGACTTGACTTTCCTGCAAGGCAGACTGAGTGCCAGCGTGGATGTGTACAAGAAGATTACAACCGACCTGCTCGTAAGCCGTGAGTTGCCCAGTTTGATTGGTTATACCTCTGTTATGTCCAATATCGGTGAAGTACAGAATACCGGTGTCGAACTTTCATTGAACTCGACAAACATCAAGATGGATAAATTTACCTGGCGCACTTCTCTTAACCTCGCTTACAACAAGAACAAGATTACTCACTTGTACGGTATTATGGAAGACGTGAAAGATGCTGACGGTAATGTTATCGGCCAGCGTGAAGCGGATGATATCAAGAATAAGCGTTTCATCGGACATGATATTGATGAAATATGGGATTATAAAGTAGTGGGAATCTGGCAGGAAGAAGACCGTGAAGAGGCTGCCAAGTACGGACAGCAGCCGGGCGATGTCCATCTGTTGGATAAGGACATGAACTACAAGTACGACAATGACGACAAGGAATTTATGGGAACCAAGATGCCGCGGCTTCGTTGGAGTATGCGCAATGATTTCACGTTGTTCAAGAATCTCAATATCTCCTTCAATATGTACTCTTACATCGGGCATAAACAAAGTTTGGCGCGTTTTACCAACGACAATGCTTTGCTGAATGTAACGAATCAGATCAAGCGTGACTATTGGACACCGGAGAACCGTAATAACGAATATCCGCGACTGGCGAACAAGAAGCCGGCAGGAGTTTCATATTCGATTTATAAGAACGCTTCTTTCCTGCGTTTCGATAATATCTCTATCGGATATACTTTCCCGAAGAAGTTGATAGAACCGCTGAGAATCCAGAATCTGAACGTCAACGCGACGATGAAGAATGCGGGTTACATCTCCGGTTGGCCAGGTTATGACCCGGAAAACAGTGATAAGAATACCCCGAGAGTAATTTATTTTGGAATTAACTTGACTTTATAATATCTACAGACTGATGAAACTAAATAATAAGAGAACAGGCATTGCCTGTATGATTGGATTAGCTGTATTAGCAAGTAGTTGTTCGGATTGGCTGGATCCGAAGCCACTGTCATTCTATACGCCGGAAATATCATTTGCCGATTACAACGGTCTGAAGACCGGAACGGATATGTTGAACCGTGATGTCCGTTACTTTGACTTTTATCCTACGGCGGGCTCTGCCGACCCTTGTATCCTTTCCGAATATTTCTTCTCGGATATCAGTGTCAACGGACGTACGGATGCGGCAAATTCTCCGCAGGACTTGAAGCGGCAGATTACGCCCAGTGCTTCACTGACAGGAAACGGCAGTCAGATTAATAACTACTGGACTTATCTGTATAAAGGTATTAAAGATGCCAACACTCTGCTGACCCGTTCGGAGACAGCCCAATTTGCCAATGAAGACCAGCGCAGGGAAGTGGAAGGACTGGCTTGCTTCCACCGTGCGTATCGTTACTACCGGTTGGTGCATCAGTATGGCGATATCCCGTTCATCACGGAAGAAATCACTGGTCCCCGTTATGACTTTTACTCAACGAGGCGCGAAGCCATTTTGCGCTATTTGAAGAATGACTTGATCGTACGGCTCCCTATCTCAAGAACAACGTTTATATCGGCATGGTGACTCAGGCTGCGGCTTACCACCTGTTGACAAAGATAAATCTTGCATTGGGTGAATTTGACGATGCTGTCGAATCGGCAAATAAAGTTATCAACGACGGAGTTCACCACTTGATGACAGAGCGTTTCGGTATCGATAAGGCCGACAATACCAAAAATGTTATTTGGGATTTGCATCAATCGGCTAATAAGTCATTGCCTGAGAATAAGGAAGTGCTCTATATGGTACTCGACCGTTATGATGCAGGTGAGGATATCCGTTCGGCTGCCGGACTGGAAATCAAGCGTCAGGTATTGCCCTGGTTTGCAAAGGACGGGGAAATCAAGACACCCGATGGCAAGAACGGATTTACTGATAATGATGCCACGAAAAATCCTTATCTGGAGCAATATGGTCGCGGAGTATGTACGGCACGTTCTACGTGGTATCATACACATATGATCTGGACATTGGATGACACTGACCTCCGCCATGCTCCGGGCAACTGGATAGAAATGACCGACTTGAAGTATAATAATCCTGCACTCAAAGGTACGGAATGGTATGGACAACCAGTTCGTTTCAAGGACGACAACGGGAACATTCTGGTAAATGATACAATCCGCGACTGGGTGGGATGGCCGCATTATAAGACCAATATTGCCGACCAGAAGGATAAATGGTGGCGTGGCGGATGGGCCGACTGGTATATCTTCCGTATTGCCGAAACATATCTGCTACGTGCTGAGGCTTATATTTGGAAAGGTGATGCTGCCAGCCTTCAGAAGGCTGCCGATGATGTGAACGCGGTACGCCGCAGGGCGGGAGCCGATGAACTGGATGCCAGTCAGATGACAATCCGCATGATTCTTGACGAACGTGCCCGTGAACTTTATTATGAAGAACCGCGTAAGTCAGAATTGACCCGTATCGCATTCATCTATGCCAAGACCGGAAAGGCTGATGACAAAGGCCGTACCTATCGTTTGGACAATTTCTCCGAAAAGAATTTCTTCTACGACCATATCATGGATGTGACGGATTTTTATAACAAAGGGGTGAAAACACCGATTGGAAATGAATATACCATTGCACCTCATAACGTATTGTGGCCGATAGCGTTGAATGCTATCTCTACAAATGTTCAGGGGCATATCAACCAGACACCGGGATATGCTGGTTCGGAAAATAATATCGAGCCGTTGGATATTGATTTCAGCAAGTGATGATATTGGTTTACTGATGGGGTAATGTCCCGTTAGTCTTTAGTTTGTCGGGCATATATATCCACCGTAGTGGATATATATGCCTACCATGCTGAATATATAGATTCACCACGCTGGGTATATATATTCACCAAATGGCTTAATTATGTCCGGTATTTGGCGTATATTTGTATTCAGCCGGCCGGATATCGGAAGAAGAGCAACAGCACAACAACTCCCATAATATTATAAACGAATGAATTTAAAAAGAAAAGCAGGAATTATTACCGCCTTATTGTTTGCTGTCGGCATACAGGCACAGGATATGCCTTTTCGTAAAGCGGAAATAAAAGAAATGATGAAGAAAGTAGCCGACTGGCAAATCGCCCATCCGAACAAGGGAGCCGAACATGGTGACCTGAGTTGGACAAATGCCGTACTTTATGTCGGCATGCTCGACTGGGCGGAACTGGCGGAACGCGAGGACGGCAACAAGGATTATTTTAAATGGCTTACCCGCATAGGGAGTCGGAACGGATGGCAACCGGACAAGAGAATGTATCATGCCGACGACATCGCTGTCTCACAGGCTTTTATCGACCTTTATCGGAAATACAACAATAAATATATGCTTAATCCTACCATCGCCCGTACAGACTGGGTGATGAAGAATCCGCCGACAGACAACTTCAAACTGGATTACCGCAAGCCTGAAACGCTGGAACGCTGGACTTGGTGTGATGCACTTTTCATGGCGCCGCCGGTATACACCAAATTGTATGTTCTGACAGGTGACAAAAAATATATCCGTTTCATGAACCGGGAGGTTAAAGCTACTTACGACCACCTTTTCGATAAGGAAGAGAATCTTTCTATCGTGACTGGCGGTATTTTGACCAACGTGAGGCCAACGGTCGGAAAGTATTCTGGGGGCGCGGTAACGGTTGGGTACTCGGCGGACTGGTGGAGATATTGAAGGAACTTCCCGCAAAAGATAAGAACCGGAAGTTCTACGAAACGCTGTTCGTGAAACTCTGTTCCCGTGTGGCAGGTTTGCAGAATGAGGATGGGTTCTGGCACGCAAGCCTGCTCGATCCTGCTTCTTATCCCTCGCCTGAAACAAGCTGTACTACGTTTATCGTCTATGCGCTTGCTTATGGCATCAATGAAGGATTGCTCGATAAAGAAACTTTTCTCCCTATTCTTGTGAAAGGTTGGAATGCACAAGTCTCTGCTGTAGATGCAGACGGAAAGTTGGGCTATGTGCAGCCTATCGGTGCCGATCCTAAGAAGGTGACACGGGATATGACCGAAGTTTATGGTGTAGGTGCTTTCCTGATGGGCGGATGTGAGATTTATAGGATGGCCGAGTAACAAACACAATTAATAAAATGGTGAGAAATACAATGATTGTATTACTGCTTCTGTTGGCAGGAGTGGTGACAAACGGTGCATTTGCCCGCGACGTAATCTCCTTCAATGCCGGTTGGCAATTCAAACGGGGACCGTTCTCTGCGGAGCCCATGCGGGCTTCTGCCCAATGGGACGGTAAGTGGGAAGAAGTGACCATCCCTCATACCTGGAATGCGAAAGATATGCAGCAGAAAGCTGATGCATTTTATGAGGGTGTGGGTTATTACAGAAAGAAACAGTTCTTCGGTAATGAATTGGCGGGCAAACGCGTCTTCCTTCGTTTCGAAGGGGTGGGAGCTTGTACGGAAGTCTATGTCAACGGTAAGTTGGCAGGGACGCATAAAGGCGGTTATAGCGCTTTTGCATTTGAGATAGGCGCAGCCTTGAAGTTTGGAGCTGAAAACGAGATTATTGTTAAGGCTGACAATGCGGCGCGTGCCGATGTGATTCCTGTCAATCAGAGTTTGTTTGGAGTGTATGGTGGCATATACCGTCCCGTGTGGCTGATAATTACGGAACAGAATACTATCACAGTGACCGATTGTGCTTCTCCCGGTGTTTATATTACTCAGAAGAACGTATCGAAACGTTCGGCAGACATCACTGTCAGAGTGAAGTTGGACAACGGCAGTCTGACTCCCGCCCAACTGGTTCTTGAGAACTATATCTATACGCAGGAAGGAAAAAAAGTTGCTTCCCGGAGTATGCCGATTGAACTGACTCCGCAGGGGACACAAAGCTATATATCGACCTTTAAACTCCATAATCCTCATCTTTGGCAAGGTAGGGAAGATCCTTATCTTTACAAAGTGGTGTCGCGCCTGCTTGCGGACGGTAAAGTGATTGATGAGGTCACGCAACCTTTGGGCGTTCGTCACTACGAGATTATTGCCGGGAAAGGTTTCTATCTCAATGGCGAGAAATATCCGATGTATGGTGTCACCCGTCATCAGGACTGGTGGGGGCTGGGGAGTGCGCTGACCAATCGCGAACATGATTTCGACTTGGCTCAGATTATGGATATCGGAGCAACTACTGTCCGTTTTGCCCACTATCAGCAGTCGGATTATCTTTATTCGCGCTGCGATTCATTGGGGTTGATAATCTGGGCGGAAATTCCCTTTGTCAACCGGGTGACAGGCTATGAAGCGGAGAATGCACAGACGCAACTCCGTGAGCTGATCCGTCAAAGTTTCAATCATCCTTCCATTTATGTATGGGGACTGCATAATGAGGTCTATCAGCCTCATGAGTACACAGCCGCACTGACCCAATCACTTCATGACCTGGCAAAGACGGAAGATCCCGACCGGTATACGGCTGCTGTGAACGGTTTCGGCCACGCTAACCATCCGGTGAACCAGAATGCCGACATACAGGGGATGAACCGTTATTTTGGCTGGTATGAGAAAAAGTTGCAGGACATTGAGTCTTGGGTGGAAGGACTTGAAAAAGATTATCCGTGGCAGAAACTAATGTTGACCGAATATGGAGCTGATGCAAACATCGGTCACCAGACGGAGTATTTGGGGGATGCACTGAACTGGGGAAAACCTTATTATCCCGAAACTTTTCAGACTAAGACACATGAATATCAGTGGAGCGTGATTGCTAAACATCCTTACATCATCGCCTCTTATCTTTGGAATATGTTCGATTTCGCTGTGCCTATGTGGAGCCGTGGCGGTGTACCGGCACGAAACCTGAAAGGACTGATGACATTCGACCGGAAAATAAAGAAGGACTCTTATTATTGGTATAAAGCGAACTGGAGCAAATCTCCCGTACTCTACCTGACGCAGCGACGTAATACGGACCGCGAACGGAAACAGACTTCCGTCACTGTTTATTCAAATATCGGGACGCCTAAAGTTTACTTGAATGGTAAAGAACTGACAGGCATCCGCAAGGGATATACGGACGTGCATTATATCTTTGACCAAGTGACGCTTGATAATGGGAAAAACAGGCTCAAGACCGTTGTGATATATGGTGGAAAAGAGTATACCGATGAGATTGAGTGGAATTATGAAGGCGAAAAGAAGCGCGATGCGGATTCTCACGAGAACAAAAACGAACATGCCGGATGGTAAATCCGGCAATTTCTTACTATGCAGTTTTTACGTTTCCTCTATGCAATAGCTTAGAGGAAACGTACAGGCATAAAAAAAGGAGCAACGCCTTGCTCCAACCTTTGTTAACCTTAAATCTAATACTATGAAAAACACATTGCAAAGATACGGACTCTTGGGAAATTAGCAAATTATCCAAGAAAAATAGTATGTTTTATAACACGTTTTAATAGTTTTATCCTGTTTGTTAAGAAAAACGCCGTTTCTTTTTAAAAGTATGCAACACTTATTTTGAGAATAGAATCGGGGAGTACCGTTGATTCTCTGCCGGAAAACCATTATCTTTGTTCCGATAATCACAGTATATATTCAATAAAAAAGAAAAGGAGAGAACCGTGAACGAAGAAGAAATCGTCCTCACCCCGATGATGAAACAGTTTCTGGATTTGAAAGCACAACATCCGGATGCAGTGATGCTGTTTCGTTGCGGCGACTTTTATGAAACATATTCTACGGATGCCATCATCGCATCCGAAATTCTAGGAATCACACTGACAAAACGTGCCAACGGAAAAGGAAAAACTATTGAGATGGCGGGATTCCCGCATCATGCTCTCGATACATATCTCCCGAAACTGGTTCGTGCCGGAAAACGTGTCGCTATCTGCGACCAGTTGGAAGACCCCAAAATGACCAAGAAGTTGGTGAAACGGGGGATTACCGAACTGGTGACTCCGGGTGTTTCCATCAATGATAATGTACTGAACTATAAGGAGAATAACTTCCTGGCTGCCGTTCATTTCGGCAAAGCTTCCTGTGGAGTTGCCTTTCTTGATATATCTACCGGTGAGTTTCTTACTGCAGAAGGGCCTTTTGACTATGTGGACAAACTGCTGAATAACTTCGCTCCGAAAGAAATTCTTTTCGAACGGGGCAAGCGCCTGATGTTTGAGGGAAATTTCGGCAACAAATTCTTTACCTTCGAATTGGACGACTGGGTATTTACGGAGACTACTGCCCGTGAGAAGTTGCTGAAACATTTTGAAACGAAGAACCTGAAAGGTTTCGGAGTGGAGCATTTGAAGAATGGCATCATCGCTTCCGGTGCTATCCTGCAATATCTGGCGATGACACAGCATACACAGATTGGGCATATCACTTCGCTGGCCCGTATTGAGGAGGACAAATACGTCCGCCTGGATAAGTTTACGGTGCGCAGCCTTGAGTTGATTGGCAATATGAATGATGGCGGAAGCAGTTTGCTCAATGTCATCGACCGGACGATCAGCCCGATGGGGGCACGTCTGCTGAAACGCTGGATGGTCTTTCCTTTGAAGGATAAGAAACCGATTGACGAGCGGTTGAATGTAGTAGAGTATTTCTTCCGTCAGCCGGATTTTAAAGGACTGATTGAAGAACAGTTGCATCTGATAGGGGATTTGGAGCGTATCATCTCCAAAGTGGCTGTCGGGCGTGTATCACCTCGTGAGGTGGTGCAGCTAAAGGTGGCTTTGCAGGCTATCGAGCCGATAAAGCTGGCGTGTTTGCAGGCCGATAACGCAAGCTTGAACCAGATAGGAGAGCAGTTGAATCTTTGTGTCACTATTCGCGACCGGATTGCCAAGGAGATTAAGAACGATCCGCCGTTGGCTGTCAACAAGGGGGGAGTCATTCAGGATGGTGTGAATGAGAATTTGGACGAGCTGCGCCGGATTTCGTATTCGGGAAAGGATTATCTGCTTCAGATACAGCAGCGTGAGAGCGAAAGGACGGGTATCCCGAGTTTGAAAGTGGCTTATAATAACGTATTCGGTTATTATATTGAAGTCCGTAATGTACATAAGGATAAGGTTCCACCCGAATGGATTCGTAAACAGACACTGGTCAACGCTGAGCGTTATATCACGCAGGAGTTGAAGGAATACGAAGAAAAGATTCTCGGAGCGGAAGATAAGATTCTGGTTCTGGAAACGCAGCTATATACGGATTTAGTACAGGCGTTGATGGAATTTATTCCTCAGATACAGATAAACGCGAATCAGATTGCCCGTCTGGATTGCCTGTTGTCATTCGCCAATGTGGCTCGTGAGAATCGTTATATTCGTCCGGTCATTGAGGATAATGATGTATTGGATATTCGCCAGGGACGTCACCCGGTGATTGAGAAGCAGCTTCCGATAGGCGAGAAGTATATTGCCAATGACGTAATGCTGGACAGTACTACACAGCAGATTATCATTATAACCGGTCCCAATATGGCGGGTAAGTCAGCGCTTTTGCGTCAGACGGCATTGATTACGCTGCTGGCACAAATCGGCTCGTTCGTCCCTGCGGAAAGTGCGCATATCGGACTGGTAGATAAGATATTTACCCGTGTGGGAGCGAGTGATAACATTTCCGTAGGTGAATCTACTTTCATGGTGGAGATGAACGAAGCAGCGGATATTCTGAACAATGTTTCTTCCCGAAGCCTGGTGCTGTTTGACGAATTGGGACGCGGTACATCTACGTATGACGGTATCTCTATTGCCTGGGCGATTGTGGAATATATCCATGAGCATTCGAAAGCGAAAGCGCGCACATTATTTGCCACGCATTATCATGAACTGAATGAGATGGAGAAATCTTTCAAGCGTATCAAGAATTATAATGTATCAGTGAAAGAGGTGGATAACAAGGTAATCTTCCTTCGTAAACTGGAACGTGGCGGCAGTGAGCACTCTTTCGGTATCCATGTGGCAAAGATGGCAGGTATGCCGAAGAGTATTGTAAAGCGTGCGAATGAGATATTGAAGCAACTTGAATCCGATAATCGCCAACAGGGAATAGCAGGCAAACCACTGGCGGAAGTGAGCGAGAACCGTGGTGGTATGCAGTTGAGTTTCTTCCAGTTGGATGACCCGATTCTCTGTCAGATTCGCGATGAGATATTGAATCTTGATGTGAATAATCTCACTCCTATTGAAGCGTTGAATAAACTGAATGATATAAAGAAGATAGTCAGGGGGAAATAAGAAGAGTTGATAAATGAAATAAGAAGAAAGGGATTAGTGACTCAAACATCGCTAATCCCTTTTTTGTTGCCTTAAGCTATTTTCTTTTTCTTCTTGTCATAGAAGAACATGAAGTAGACACCTATTATTATAAACGGAACGCTTAACCATTGTCCCATATTGAGTATCATGTTATTTTCGAAATCTTCCTGGTTTTCTTTCAGGAATTCGATGAAGAAGCGGAAAACAAAGATGTAAGTCAGGCAGAGTCCAAAGAAGAAGCCGCGGTGTAGTTTCTTGCTGTAATTCTTATACAGGTAAATCATGATGAAGAACAGGATAAGATAAGCAATGGCTTCGTAAAGTTGTCCCGGATGGCGGGGAATTGCCGGAAGTATTTCACCGTTTGCTCCATATTCTTTCACACGTTCGAAAACGAATGCCCAGGGTACATCGGACGGTTTACCGATGATTTCGGAGTTCATCAGGTTGGCAAGGCGGATGAAACAAGCCGTGATGGGAGTAGCTACGGCAATCATATCCAGCACGTCCATATAATGAAGTTTTGTCTTGCGGCAATACAGCCAAAGAGCGATTATCAGTCCTAATGTACCGCCGTGGCTGGCAAGTCCTTCGTATCCGGTAAATTTCCAGTTTCCGTCCGGCAAGAATTTGATGGGAAGAATCATTTCCCAGAAGTGGGACAGGTAATATCCCGGGTCATAGAACAGGCAGTGTCCCAGACGTGCACCGATCAGAATACCAAAGAAACAGTAAAAGAAAAGCGGGTCAAACTTCTTCTCCTCTATCTTTTTATCCCGGTACTGGTAGTGAACAATCACATAAGCAAAGAATATTCCTACTGCCCACAGTAATCCGTAATAACGGATAGAAATGCCGAACAGGTTGAATAGTTCGGGATTCGGGTTCCAGTTGATGGATAATAGCATGGTATTCATTCTATATTGGATTAATGTTAATGATTAAATTCTTTGAATTTCTCCGCAACCATCCGGTAGGTCGGTATATCTATTCCTTGTTCTTCGGCTGCCGCAATCATGTCGAAGAGCAGTCCTTGTATCTCCGAGTCGTGTCCGCGTGCCAGGTCTTTCTGCATGGAAGCGGTACTTTCGGGGTCGAGCTTGTCAATCACTTTCAGATTATAGCTGACGGGGTCTTCCGGAAATTCAACGCCCAACTTCTTTCCTAAAGCGGCGCTTTCCGTAGAAAGTCCGATAAATGTATCCCGTACCTTTCCCGGTTTTTGGACTTCGCCCATCGGAACATTGAAGTAAGCACCCGTTACAGCCATGGCAGAAATGAACGACCATTTGATGAATGTATCCCGATTGATATCCGGTGACAGGTCTACCTTTATGCCTGCTTCCTGCAAGTCTTGCTGGATAGCTTCCAATAATCCGGGTTTTACAATCGTACCGCGATGAGCTCCATATACCAGACGGAATATCTTTCCCATTTGAGTGATTTCCCCTGTGCCGGAAACGAAGCCTACGATATAGATACAACCATCCAGGACAGTGACTCCCGGAACAAGTTTCTGTATGCGCGGTCCTGTTCCATATACATTCAGAATAGGGATGACAACAGTATCTTTGTGTGCTGCTCTTTTTATCAGTTCTACGATGGAATCGACCGAATAACCTTTCACGCATACAAATATCACATCTGCTTTCCCGTTAAATTCTTCAGCCGTAGTTGCCGGAATCCGTAGTGTATATTCACCCTTTAAATCCGACTTCAGTTTCAAACCGTTCGTTTGAATCGACTGCAAATGAGCTCCACGGGCAATACAAGTTACATCTTTGCCTGCCAGCGACAAGAATCCTGCGATACTGCCGCCTACACCTCCGGTTCCTGCAATGAGATATTTCATGTTGTTAACGAATTAGTAATTAATAAGTCGTCGGTGGTTATTGATAATCACACGTTGAAACGGAAATGCATGATGTCGCCATCCTGCACGATATATTCTTTTCCTTCCACACCCATTTTTCCGGCTTCCTTCACGGCTGCTTCCGATCCGTATTGGATATAATCTTCGTATTTGATAACTTCCGCACGGATGAACCCTTTCTCAAAATCGGTATGGATAACACCTGCGCATTGCGGAGCTTTCCAACCTTTCTCGTAAGTCCAGGCACGTACTTCTTGTACACCGGCTGTGAAGTAAGTCTCAAGGTTCAGTAACTTATAAGCTGATTTGATAAGACGTGCTACGCCCGACTCTTCCAGACCCACCTCGGCAAGGAACATCTGGCGGTCTTCATACGTTTCCAGTTCGGCGATGTCCGCTTCTGTCTTGGCTGCGACAATCAGGATTTGGGCATCCTCGTCTTTACAGCTTCACGTACCATATCTACATATTTGTTGCCGTTTACCGCACTTGCCTCGTCTACGTTGCAGACATACATCACAGGTTTGCTGGTCAGCAGGAACAATTCACGGGCAATCTTCTGTTCGTCTTTCGTCTCGAAAGTAACGGTACGCGCCGATTTCCCTTGTTCCAGAGCGTCTTTATATCGCACCAGTACGTCATAAGCCTGTTTGGCGGCCTTGTCGCCACCTGTCTGTGCCTGTTTCTGTACTTTCTGAATACGGCTTTCGATGGTTTCCAGGTCTTTCAACTGAAGTTCGTAGTCGATGATTTCTTTGTCGCGGACAGGATTTACACTTCCGTCTACATGCGTCACGTTTTCATCGTCAAAGCAACGGAGTACGTGAATAATTGCGTCTGTCTCACGGATATTGGCAAGGAACTTGTTTCCCAGTCCTTCACCTTTGCTTGCGCCTTTTACCAGTCCGGCGATATCTACGATTTCTACGGTTGTAGGGACAATTCGTTGGGGATGCACTAACTCTGCCAGTGCATTCAGACGTTCGTCGGGGACGGTGATTACACCTACATTCGGTTCAATTGTACAGAAAGGGAAATTTGCCGCCTGTGCTTTCGCGTTCGACAAACAGTTGAAAAGTGTCGACTTACCCACGTTCGGTAGTCCTACAATACCACATTGCAATGCCATATTAATCTATTATTACTTTTGTTACCAAGTTGCTCATTTTAGTTTGCAAAGATAATCATTTTTGAACTAATAAAGGAAACTTGGTGCACTTTCTGTCTTTTCCCCTTATTCCCGACTACTTCCGATTGGAAAGTTAAGCCGAAAGAATAAGGGGAAAAAGTATTCATTTCATTACTCACAAGGTGGCACCTCGGAAATACTACCGTATCGGTGGTACTCGAAAGAGATACTTTGTTCCTTGATATAGTGTATCAGTTCGATACGTCCCTGCTTGACCGGCGGTGCTGTCGCAATATATTTATTGGCTTCGGCAGCCCGTTCGTACATGATTTTGGGGATATTCGGCGAGCAAGTCCGTACTCTTTCGTATTCCGGCATTACTTTCAGGAAGTCGTCCAATGATTCTTTTCGAAGCGTACAGCCTAGTCCGGCAAGTTTGGCGCTGCGGTCGTCTGCCGGGTCGAAACTGATAGTGAGAGGTGTTTGACAGATTTCTGCGGCATATGTAATCATATCGACTTCTTCATCTGAATTTTCAGGGAAAAGGCGCAGAATCATATTTTTCAAAGGCAGGTAACGGAAGACATTCTGTTCTCCGTATAGCTGATTAACATCCCTTGGTTCAAAAACTCTTCCTCATAAACATCAGCATAACTATCTATATAATCAGTCTTGCTGTCCGGTTTATCTGTGATTTCCACAAAACAGGTACAATAATTAGGCCCACCCGCTTTGATACCGCCGCCAAAAGCAGACAGTTTCATTCCGCCGAATGGCTGGCGGTTGACGATTGCTCCCGTGATTCCCCGGTTGATATACAGGTTTCCTGCCATTACGGAGTTCTTCCACCGTTTCTGCTCGGCTTCGTCAAGACTCTGTAATCCTGAAGTTAATCCGTAATCCAGGCTATTGACTAACTGAATACCTTCTTCGAGATTCTCAATGCAAGCGACACTTAGTAGCGGGCCGAATAACTCCGTGCGGAAAGAGAAGTTTTGCGGCTTTACTCCCCATTTGACAGTGGGAGCCAGCATATATTCTTTCTCGTCTATAAAGCGGGGTGGAACCAGCTACGACTCTCCCGGTTCGAGATTAAAGGCTTGCAGCAGCTTGTCATTCTTATTGGTAATCATCGGGCCTACCATATTCCCGGCATTCCAGACACTGCCTGTTTTCAGACTTGTTGCCGCATCTTTCAGTTTGCTTTGGAAGTTCTCGTCTTCGTAGACTGAACGTTCTACCAGTAACAGCGAGCAGGCGGAACATTTCTGTCCGGCATTGCCGAAGGCAGAAGTGACGATATTCATGATAGCATGGTCGCGGTCACCCGATGCCGTGAGGATAATGACGTTTTTGCCACCTGTTTCCGCTGATAGCGGAATTATCGGATTGGTCTTTGCGATATTTTGGGCGGTATCTGTGCCGCCTGTCAGGATAATATGCTTGATGGCGGGAGCAGTAGTGAGTACTTTCAGTGCTTCCCGATTGGTAATGATGACCTGTAATGCTTCTTTGGGCACTCCTGCGTCCCAAAATGCCTTGGCAAACATCCAGGCAACCGGAGCTGCCACAGTAGCAGGTTTCAGGATAACCGTGTTTCCGCCTGCCAATCCCGCTACTATACCACCTACGGGGATAGCACAAGGAAAATTCCAGGGAGAAATAACCAATATCGTTCCCTTCGGCTTCATCTCTATATCATCCAATACGGCAAACTTCTTCATCGCCGTCGTATAGAAACGGGCATAATCTACCGCTTCCGAAACTTCCACATCACCCTCAATCACCGTTTTACCCGTCACGGCACACATACAACCTATCAGGTCGCCCCTCATGTCAGCCAACCGGTTGGATGCTTCGTACATAATCCGATGGCGTTCTTCCAGAGTAGTCTTTCTCCACCCGGCAGGGTCTGCTTCTGCAATCCCGATAATCTTTTCCACTTGTGCGCTGTCCGCCTGCGACATTTCACAGATACAGACTTCATCATTCTGACAACGGTCGAGGTATTTATAACGGCTTTCACATACTACCGTTTCCGCACCTATCTGTAACGGAATAATTTCCGGTTCTTCCGTCCCGTTTTTCTTCCATTTGGCGAAGATACGACGTACCCATTCCTGATTCTGTGACAAATCGAAATCCGTATCCGGTTCATTCTTCATCATATCCGGCGGTGCGACGGGAGTATAAGGAAGATTACGATTCTGAATACGTGGCGATACATGAGTAATAGTATCTTTCATCGCATACGCATCTTCAAACTGTTTCGCAAGGAAATCCCATTCTTTCGTATTCGGTTTCAGATTGAAAGAGTGAGTCAGGAAGTTGTCAGGTGCCGTGTTTTCATCCATCCGGCGGACAAGATAAGAAACTGCATTCAGGAAATGCTCGTTCTTGACTACCGGGGTATAGAGAATTACCCGATTGCCAAGCATAGACTGGGCACGCCATAGATGATTGGCCATTCCTTCCAGCATTTCAAATGTCATATATTCGGCTGTGCCGTACTTCTGAGCTAACAAATAAGCGTAAGCGATAGAGAACAGATTATGAGAAGCTACGCCAAGATGCAATGCCTTGGCATTTTCGGGCATCAATGCCCGTTCCAACAGGTGCAGATAGTTGGCGTCCACTTCCGTCTTGGAAGGGAGAATCGGATTCGGCCAACCTCTTAGGGAAGAAATAACCGTTTCCATCTCAAGGTTACAGCCTTTTACAAGGCGCATCTTGATAGGAGCACCGCCTTCCGCTATGCGGGCTTTGGCAAATTCCAGCAATTCCGTCTGGAAATCATGGGCATCCGGCAGATAAGCCTGAACAACGATTCCCGCAGAGTAATTCTTAAACTGTGGCAAACTAAGCACAGTCTTGAAAAGACGCAATGTGAAATGCGCGTCTTTGTATTCTTCCATGTCCAAATTGATGAATTTGGATTGTTTTGCTCCGGTTTCGTCTATATACGGAAAATCAATAGCCTTCTGATAAAGCGCAGACATTCGCGAGACGAGTTCAGGAAAACTTTCCTCATAATTCAGGGCATGGGTCTGAGCGTATATTCCCGATATTTTCACAGAGATATAATTAATATCGGGTGATTCCAGCGCTTCTAAATAATGGTGGTAACGATGGTCGGCTTCCCCGTTACCAAGCACTACTTCACCCAGCAGATTTACGTTCTGCCCGATTTTCTCTTGTGCACGGGTAGCGAGATGCTTTGTGAGTTGCGGACGTTCCTCATTGATGATGACTTGCGAGGTATCCATGCGCAAACGCTTTTTGATAATCGGGATAGCGATAAAGTCGAAATGATAGCCGAATGCCTGATACATTTTGAAGAGGAAAGCATCCCGTTTATTCAGAAATTCGGGTACGCCGTATTGGTCGAGAAGAGTCTTGATGCGTTTGGCGAGTATTCTCCGGTCACGGATTTGTGACGATTCATCAAGCATCTTGACCAGGAACTTCTTGTCCTGTGGGCGCTGCACCATAACGGCGTATTTATGCTGTTCCCGTCGTTCGGCTTCAGTAATGGTATCTTCACAAGTCTGATATAGTTTGATTACCCAATCCTGTACTTCAGTGAGGGTCGGTTGAAATTGTTTGTCCATAAGAATTTGTTCTATGTAGATGGTGGAAAATGAAGAAAAGAATCTCAAATTGCAATTTACATATCACGGAAGGTGGGGCTGAACATAACAGCACGGTAGCGATGCAGGGTTTGCAACGCTTGCTGCGAGAAGCGGTCGAACAGATACTGTTGTTTCATATTCGTCGTTTTTTTAAGTTATTAGAAACGAAAGGCTTACACTTCTCACAAAGATAAAAATAAATTGTTGATTTTCAAGTAAAAGGAGAAGAAAATGCAACTGTGCTGAATTCGAATTTCAAAAGATTTAGTCTGAGTTGGTTTATGACTGATGCGGAAATGAACTAAATATCTTCCCATATAAAATGAAAAAGTGAAAAACATCTGCCATCTGCAACAAAATTGAGATAATGTATTAATTAATAGATTGTTACAGCGTTGCAGATACCGTTGCAGATGGTTGTAGATACCTAGCTATCTGCAACACTTTGTATACCGATAGAAAACTGTCTTTTAAGAGCAAGGCAACAGTACATATAGCTAAACATTAGCCTCCGTTTCTATACATGGAAACTTCAGTATCCCTACGTGGAAACTCCAGTATCTATATGCAGAAACTCTCGTTTCTATGCTTGGAAACGAGAGTTTCCAGCCTGGGAACGGGAGTTCCAACGTAGGAAACTGTTATTTCTTAAGTAGACACTGACGGGATGACCGATACGGCTCGTTTATAGTGTTGCAGATGCCTGGGTATCTGCAACCATCTGCAACAGCATCTGCAACGCTGTAACCATCTATTAATTACTACATTATCTCAATTTTGTTGCAGGTGGCAGATGTTTTTCACTTTTTCATTTTATAAGAAAGGTTATTTTGCTCAAAACCGTACGGAAATGAGCTAAACGGTACGGAAATGAACTAATCTTAGTTTTTCTAAAATTAGATTGGCAGTATGCAATGATTTAATCCCCGTTATATATAAATTTATTCGTCTGACAACTGTTATTCTTCCGTCTGACAACTGTCAGACGAAAAAACAACAATTGTCAGACGAATAAAATCATGCATCATCAATCATAAATTCATTCAGTATTAACGACAAATTAGCACAAGTTCGAAATTAGTTCATAACCCTACCGAAAAGAATTCATTCATTCCTAATTAAAAAATGAATCTTTCAGCTAAAGAGGAACAGGCTGGATTAAAGTGTACTCAATCTCGTTTCTAATGGGATTTACAAAAATAAGGGGAACAGCCGGATAAATCCATTTGCTCCCCTTCGGGTCTCGCTAAGCCTTGATAGAATTTTGTAAAAGCAAGTAGCAACACCTTCGAGAATATTAGTATCTGGCTTGATATTTCTTATAAAAGATAAGGAACAAAATAAACCCAATCAGCGCGAAAGGAACACCCGTGAGGGCAGGGTAACGATAGCCTTCACTGATAGCGAGTCCGCCTGCATAAGCACCGATGGCATTTCCCAAGTTGAATGCAACCTGTACGCAAGCGGCTCCCAACATTTCACCGCCTTTGGCTACACGGATAATCAATATTTGTTCAGGACTGGATACGGCAAACAGTCCTGCCGTACAAAGACACATTAGCAAAGCTGCCGCCCATTTGTAAGGCGAAAGGAAGAATATAAGCAACAGCATAATGCAGATAAGTGCCTGCGCAGCGGTTCCTACCTTTCCGGGAGTATGACGGTCGGAGAGACGTCCGCTAATCAGATTTCCCATTACCATTCCGAAGCCTGCAAGAATCATTAAAGGAGTAATACTTTCGGCAGAGAAACCGGAAACATGTGTCAGCATGGGATTAATATAGCTATACCAGCAGAATACACCACCATTTCCTAATGCCGTAGCGCCGAGAATCAGCCACGGCGCCGGAGTTTTAAGAAAGCGGAATTGTCCCTTGAAACCTGTATCTTTCAATCCTTCCACGTGAGGAACCCAACGCCAGATATAATACAAGATAACAACTCCCCAAATACCTACCAACAGGAAGGTGGCACGCCAGGAAAGCATAGTGCTTAGGGAAGTTCCCAGCGGTACGCCGAAAAGGTTGGCAATAGTCATTCCGGCAATCATAATCGAAACAGCTTCCGAACCTTTTCCCTTGTCGGCCAGTTTCTCGGCAACAATGGAACCCACGCCGAAATACGATCCATGAGGCAGGCCAGAGATAAAACGGGCAGCAAGCAACACCCAATAATTGGGAGCCATAGCCGCGCAGATATTACCTACCATAATCAAGGTGACTAATACTAAGAGAATATGTTTCAACGGATATTTGCGAGCCAGTGTCAGCACAGGTGCGCCAACACAAACGCCTAAGGCGTAAGCTGAAATGAAATGTCCCGCCATAGGGATGCTGATACCTAAATCTTTTGCCACGTCGGGCAATATTCCCATCATTACAAATTCGGCAATACCCAATCCAAGCGTACCGAATGCCAATGCAATAAGACTTTTCTTCATACGAAACTATACCTGATACTGTTACTTTTTACCTTCATTACCTGCCGCTGCTTTTCGGCTGCAAAGGTAAAACAAAATCAGTCAGAGTGAGTTCGCACGGATAAATTTTGATTTAAATCAATTTGTACAATGCCTGCGTAAACTTAGAATAGTTCTATTGTTTTACTTGAATTAAAAGTTTTGTGTTCGCCGCCAAATACATAACCTAATTGATTAGAAATACACCAAGTATCGCCAATTTGTTTATCAATATTTCGATGCGAATGACCATATATCCAATAATCAATATTACTATTTTTGATGTAATCAGAAAGTTCTACAGTAAATGCGCCATTAGCTGCACTTCCTTTAAATTCCGGTGAAAGCATCTGATAGGATGGAACATGGTGGGTTACTACAATTTTATAATAAGCCTTGCTTTCAGCCACAGCTTTTTTGATAAAATTCAGGCAGTGCTCATGTTCTTTGTTAAACTCAGCAAAAGTCAGTATTTCGCCTTTATATAATATTCTACGAAAGTCAGTCACACTTTGTTCTGTAAAATAAGCGTCTTCCAGTTTGATATGTGACCAAAGAGTTGAGATGATGATATCTGTCTTCTCTAAATGAACAATCGCATTATAATAGCTATGTACATTGGGACGAATCTCCAACCGATAGCCATCTGATAATGTAGCAATATCATAGAATTTATAGAATTCATGATTGCCCATGCCAACAATTACCTGTTGATAATTATCAGATGCCCAATCCCAAAACGGATGTTGAGAGTAGTTATTATCGCCTAAATAGCCGATATCGCCTGCCAGCACTAGTATATCTCCCGTAATTGCTAACGGATGCTCTTTGAGAAATCTCCAATTATCAGCAAATTCCAGATGTAAATCGGATGCGTATTGTATTTTCATAGCTATTCTGCGTTTGCAGTAAACAAATCTGATAACACATCCAAGAATATCTGAATGTCTTCAGAACTACGATTTAATGCAGCTTCCAATGACTGGTTGGGCAGTGATTGATGAATTAGTGCAATATACTGTTGAATAGCATCAAATATTGGCGTTGAAACAACGAACGGTTCAATGTAAGAAACTGTTGCACTCAACTTTAATACATCATTACGATGTTTCTTGATATCCTTCGTATTTACCTGTTTCCCGGATTCACGTTCTGCCAATAGGTTCAGATAGGCTTTTATCTTCAAGCAAATTAGAGCAGTTGGGGATGCAAAACGCAGGCCATCATCCATAAATGTACTCTGAACGGTTAATTCATAATAATCATTATCCATCATAATGGCCGACAGGCTGGAAATATTTGCACCTACAGGAATGGGTTCAAGATAAAAACCTGATGGTTCACCTAATAAACCGGAATGACGTGATAGCAATTCTATTTGTATTGGGTATCCTTCCTGAGGGTTTTCAAAACGGTATAGTTCGTAGGCAGAAGGTTGTTCTTCACCTCTTTTACGCTTTCCATTGGCATATTTGCCGGCTTTGATAAACTTCCAAAATGCGTTTGCAAATTCTGGTGTCATGTTCTCAATGATGAGAATCATATCTATATCATCAGTAGCTCGTGGTTTCATAACGGTATCACGTAATACTACATCGCAAGCTGTGCCGCCAATAATTACGTAATTGTCTGAAAAATTACGAAATGCTTCTCTAAACTTATCCAGTCCTGCTACCATAGTTCATTCATCATTTGTTCAAGTTCTTTTTCCACTCGTGGGTCCGGGTCTTCTTTTAGTGTAAGATAGAGTGATAGTTTATCTACAATTAAAGGATGCTTTGTACAGGAAATGGGTGGGTATTTCCAAATTTCCAGTTTAATATCTCCTTCCAGTTGATTCAGGTTATACAATTCTCCTTGTGCTTTCATTTTTTTAAATGATTCTTCACTTATGGCATAAGATAACTGTTCTTCCGAATTGAGATGGCTGTAAGCTGCTAGTGCATTAATACCGCAAATGCCCCCATTCGTAGAAAAGATATCCGTGTAATAGATGCTTTTAATAGGAGATTGCATGTAAATTGAAGTTTTTGTCCACATCTCTTTCTTGGTTTTATTGAAATGTAGATGTTTCTGTTTATCCTCTCTAATTTCACATTGGCATAAGTTCATAGCTTCTAACTGCCGAATTGCCCGGCTCAATGTGACGTATTTGTAAGGGAGTATTTCTTCCAGTTTTGCTAATGTATAGTCCTCTAAACTATATTTTTGCAAATGGAACAGTAAAACATATTGCGCAACGGGTAAGAGTGCATCGGTCTTTACTTCTGTGCTATCTTTGGCATTAATAAGTAAAAACGGGAGAAATACATATTTTCCACTGACAATAAAATGAACACCACGAGCAATTAGCCGATTGCGTTCGTAAGTGGCAAGATTCTCAAAGAGGAATACGCACGGCATTCCTTTTATCCGGCTTATGCTATCTGCCAGTTTTTGATATTGCAAAGGAGATAGTTTTCTGCCTTTTTTAGGTATCAGCAACAAAAAAATATTATCCAGGAATTTAGCATCATAGAAAGAATAGTTAATCAAAGCATCGGCAAACAGATCTCGAAGCTCATTTTTCTCAAGAGGTCTGAGCGTCACATTCTTTCCTGCAATTAGTACGTTCTCCATCTTATTGTTTTCTTGATTTATGCTCTGTTTTCACACATCGTGAAAACGATGCAAATATATAGATAATAAATTTATTATTAGATGTTTATCTTCGTTTTTTAATAAGATGTATGAATTTAATGTGTCTACAAACGTTTTTTAATAATCCAATTGATGGGCTTATTGTTTTTTTATCCAATCAGTAATATCTTTCAATACTTCCGGACTGATAGTCTCTTCCAGTTGTCCATATTCAGCCAATGTACCTTTTTCGCAGGTCTGAAACAGATGATTTAGGTTCGGATAGGCTTTTACAGTTACCTTCTTATTTCCATTTTCGCTGATTCTTTGTTGGATGGCTGTCAGGTTCATAGCGGCATCCACTTGAATATCCTTTTCTCCGTTCAATGCAAAAACGGGACATTTTATTTTCTTCATGTCCTTGGCGGGGTCATATCTCATAAAATGGAGATACCATGGCGAAGTCATTGAACTGATTTGGGCGGAAACCTGCTGTACGGTATTCAAATCCTTCAGTTGTTCGGGCGACATACTTTTAGTAACGTCTGCATATAGTTCTTTTTGCAGTTCGTCCGTTGTTTTATCTGTCTGTTGCAGTATGGCATATCTGTTTCTTATAGACGGCTTCATTCCCTGCCAAATCGCATCCGGCATTCCCTGGGACTTGGAAATTGATTCAACTTGCTTCAGCATCAGGCTGTCACCTCTTACACCGGCTCCTGCCAATGAAACAATAAATGCAACCGACGGGTCTTTGGCGGCTACGATGAATGCTATAATTCCGCCTGCGCTATGTCCAACTATGCCAATCTTCTTTGTGTTTATTTCTTTTCTGCCACGCAGATAGTTGATGGCGGCTTCCGTATCTGTTGCGAAATCCTCGTTGGTAGCTGTTGTGTGGTCACCTTGCGATGCGGCTGTTCCTCTGTCGTCACATCTCAGCACTGCAATTCCGTTCCGGGTCAGATAGTCGGCGATGACAAGGAAAGGTTTATGTCCCATAATCTCTTCATTCCGGTTCTGTGCGCCGCTTCCTGTCACCATAACCACTGCCGGGAATTTACTCCCTTTTTCGGGAAGAGTCAGTGTTCCTGCAAGATTGATTCCTGCCTGTTCATTCCTTACCGTGACTTCTTCACTTCTATAAGGGAAAGGCGGTTGAGGCTCTTGCGGATGCTTTGGGGGAGCGGCTTCTCCCTTTTCCAAGTTCAACGGCATGGGCATTCCTTGCGTGAAAGTTCCACTTATTGTATGATTACTGCTCAATTTACCTTTGTAGGAAGCATGGATAGAAGGTATTTGAATCGTCACTATGGAGTCCTTGAAAGAAGTGGATTGCGTCTTTATGCCGTTGGCTCCCTGGTCGGGACTGTCGAGTGTTGCCACATAAGCTCCCTGTCCCGTTTGATTGATGTGGAATACGATAGTCAGCGAGCCGGTGGGGACAGTTAGTTTTCCGTGCCAGGTGCCCGAAATATCCTGGGCAGATATGGAAGAAGAGAAGAACAGTCCGGCCAGTAACCCGGTAATGGTAATAACGATATGGAAAGCTTTCAATATTTTCATAAGAGAAAAAATTAGATGGTTGTAATGATAGCTGTATGATATGTACAAAGATAACGGTTTTTCTCATTATAAAAAATAAGACATTACTCAATTTTTTTGAAGGCGGGCAATATCTTATTTAGATGCGATGAAATCTTGTTTTAGATATGATAATCTTATAGAGACTGTTTTTTTGCGGAGTTTGTTTCACGAATGGATACGCCACTTCGGCAACGTCCACTTTCAGCCGTTATGCCCTGATTGGAGTTTCAAACTGTTTCGATAGAATGCAACTATTTATTTCAAGGTAGGAAACAAATAGTTTGAAGTAATGAAACGAACAGTGCAAAACTTCTTGTATTTATTGCCTTATTTCCTATATATTTCAAATAAATCATTTATCTTTGTCATGCACTTTCAGTTCATCGGCGTGATGAAACTGGCGGAAAGTGTTTTTATTTCCTTTATGGAGTAAAAGCGTATTATCTCTCGTCTATGAAATTAGCAGTTTAAAAGGAGAGAGGTGATTCAGCAGATACTCCACGTGAATGGCTATATATCAACATATCCGTAAGGAATGTGTTATATATAAACGATTGGCGTGGGTGTCTGTTGTTATCATTATCTTCCGAAGGGCGTTGCTAAGCCTCATAGACGGATAATGGTGCAACAGCATCTACGTCTTTCTTGTATCCGGTAGGTTCATTTCATAATACCCCAATTTAACCTGACCAATTCCCGCCTATCGGACTACAGAGAACGTAAATGCTCGTTGTACTAATATAATAGAAAGAGAATATCCCTCTTTAATTGTATCACACATAAAAAACGAACATTATGTCAGAATGGATTAGCATCGAAGAAGCGGCTGGGAAATACAGTATTAAGAAAGAGTATATCCAACTTTGGGTGGACATGCAAGTTATCATCTCATACTTCAAGGATGGCGGTATGGTCGTAAGCGATGAAAGCCTTCGTGGATTTCTAAGGATAAGAGAGCAAGGGATTAGCCCGGATTATCTTAAAATATTGGAGCAATTCTGTATCGGCAGGTCTGAAACGTGCTTAACGTATGTTTACCTTTTAGGCGCACGTGATAAGGAAATTGAAATGTACAGGGGTGCTAAATTACAACGGGACACACTGCGGGGAATGTGGATGGAACAAAATGAACGGATATACAATTTGGAATTAGAACTTGAATTAGAACAGGGCAATTGCTATAAATGCCGGCTAAAAAAGTTGTGTATGGGACTCAAAAGACTAAAATTGAATCGGCTTATAAAGACAATAAAAACAAAGAAAATAAAAATGATAAAGTTATGAAGATATATAAGAAAACAGAATTTCCAACGCAAGTTGAAGGTGAAGAATTTTCAGTTGATGTGATAACTTGTGATAAAGATGGATTAATCAATATTGGCTTTTACAACTTTGATATGGAAATGTGGCTTTTCCATACATCTCCCGGATATGATTATACGAATGTAAATTTTGTCTGGATATACCCGCCTATTGATGAGATGAAGGAGGTATTAGTGGACATAAATCAAGCTGAAAAATGAATGAGAGTTCATTTTTAACCTGATAATCTATATGAGTTATAACCTAATAGTGGACAGTGCCCCTAATAGTTTTTTTGTAACCACACTCCCAATAGTTTGTCGGATATTTCATATTGATTCTGTTCCTGAGAGGCCAAATTCTTTCCAGTAGCCCCTTGAGCGCAGATTGTACGGAACTGGGAGTGCTTAGCTTATACTTTTTTATAAACTTTCCTGAAGTTACTCCTATCGCTTTTTGTTCTTTTCCTATAGCGATGAGTACCTCTTTCTGCTTCTCCGGAAGGCGGGAGAAAATTTCCTGGTAAGTGAAGTCCTGCATCTGAAGGATATTGGTCAGGGCGATGGTTTTTAGGGAACGGTCACATAATTCCCCTTTTCCGGTCAGTATGTATAATTCATTAAACATGAGTTGTATATACCAGGTATGTCCTTCAAAGAAATTATATACTTCGTCTATCAGTTCTTCTTCAATGCGCTTTTCGTTTTCAAGGAAAAGCCTTTCAACAAATGCTTTGTATTCTGTAAGTGGGATACTTTTTAGTTGCATCATATTGACGCTTTGGTAGAAAGGTCGAGCCGGACTGTTGAACATATTCATCATAATATGTTTCTGACTTCCGGCAAAGATGAAATGTGAATTTAGGCAATGTTGGACTTTAGTTCTCAATATGGCTTCTACATTCTTTTCCGCATAATTGCCTATTTGCTGAAATTCGTCGATGGCCACGATACAGGGTTTATCGGCTTGTTCCAGGTAAGCGAAGATTTCATCCAGCGTTGTTTCCGCTGCATGGATATCTCCTAATCCAATGTCGAAAGTTGGCTCTCCTGTAACGGAATCCAATTTAAAACCTGCACGCAGTGAGGAAATGACCGAAAAGAAACGTTCAATGAACTTCATTCCTTTGGGCTTGAGCTTCTCGAAAATCTCTTTTCCCAATGCGAATACAAATTCCCTGAGACTGGCCGTCGCGTAAATGTCAATAAAGAAAGTATAATAATGCTCTTTTATTTCATCCTGATAAAAGCAGTGACGAATCAGACCTGTCTTTCCCATACGGCGGACAGAGATGATAACAACATTCCTTCCATTGGTTATGTTGCGTATCAACTGTTCTGTTTCCACTTCACGGTCACAAAAGTAATGGGGGGATATGTATCCGCCTACGATAAAAGGATTGTTAATGACTGCCATACTGATTATTATAAATACAATTATTGCAAATATAATAATTATGTTTATAATAATATTACTCCGGTTTCTCCTTTTAATAAAGATTGCCTTTTCAATTGCTCTTTCCTGAATGTTTGAGAACTCTTATTCGTTAATCACAAGATTGCGGATTACACATTCCGTACCTTTACTCTTTGCATTTTTATCTTTGGAGATACGTACGGTCAGTTTATGCGTCTTCTGTGGATTCAAATCTGCGGCTAACACATACAGCCAGGGAAGATAGAGTCCTTTGCTCCATCTGGTAAACGTATCCAGTTTGCGGAACTCCTTGTCGTCAATGCTATATTCGATGATTCCCGAATATGGGCCGCAAGCCATGAACAAGCCTACTGCTTTTCCTTTGAAGGAATATGTGAAGGTAGTTCCCGGAGTGTCGGAGTACAGCATCGGGACATTGACAAATCCTTTTCGTGTACCCGTTTTCTCTTTCGGTTGCCAGGAAGAGAGGATGCTCCAGCCTTTCTCAATCCGGGCTTCTTTCAAGTCGACAAACTTTCCGTTGGTATAGCTGTATTTGTCCAAAGCCTTTGCAGGTATTTCGTGCGGCTGGCGGGAAGTGTTTTCCGGCAATGACCACATAATATTCCATAGAGTTTGTATATCGGCTGCATAAAACTTGTGTCCGAACCATTTAGGATGTACACCTCCGAATTCTTTCCAGGTGAATTCTTTATCTGCTATCCGCTCTGAAACTTCTTGTGCACAATTAATAGAGGGAATCAGATAATGATTGGCAACCCTTTCGTGGTTCAGGATAACATCCGGTGTCTGTCCTTTGGGGAACATCTGAAGGAAAGGTTCATACACAAAGTGGAGCATGATAATGTCGGTATAAGGATTTGCCGTCAGTGCATGGCGGACTACCCCTTCCATTCCCCGAATTTGGTCGCGTGGCGAGAATCCGTTGGTATGGTCGTTCACGGCACCTTCGATAAACAATAGGTCGATATCTCCTCTTGACAATACGTCGTTTTCCATTCGGAAGGCATGGGGAGTTGTTCCGGTTGAAGGTATGCCGGCATCGACAAAATCGAATTCGGTGAAAGGAAAACGTTGTTTCAGTTGGTCTTGAATCATATTTCTCCAACCGCGCATCTCTGTGATAGAACCGCCGAAGAAAGCGACACGGCCTTTTCGTTCCTTCTCAAAACGGATGAAAGAGTTTGCCAGGCTGCCGCGTACATTATAGTGCTGTTTCTTTTGATAGGCAGGTTGATGCCGGATGATAAAGTCGACGATAGGTTCCGGTTTTTCCAAACTGTGAGGATGGTGGTCTGCTCCCGGTTTGATAATCAGTTCTACCGGTCCGCCCAGTTTGACATAAGCGTCCCGGAGTAACTTCATATTCTCCGCGAAAGGAACGACTTTATCACTATCCCCGCATACAGCAAGAATCGGTACTTTCTGTTCTGCCAATGCTTGCAGATGGTGTATCGGGTTGCCTTTGAACGTTTCGGGAGTGATAGTTTCGTCCAGTTGCCATAATTTCAGGAAATCTTTCCATAACTTTTCTCTTTGTTTTCCCGGCCAACTGAACATATCGCATACCGGATTGTCCAGATATATGCAGGCTACCTTTTCAGGATGGGCAATCGCCCATTGCAGTGCGTAGTAACCTCCGCGGCTTATTCCTTCCAATGTCACTTTGGAAGAAAGCTTGTATTGGGAAACCATATTATTGTAGAAGTCCGTTCCAGCTTTGATAGAGCTTGGGCAACCGTATTGGTGAGTCAGGTCATAATAAACGACGTGGAAACCTTCTTTAAGGAGTGCTTCATCCGCATAGGCGAAGGAGCCGAAAAAGGCGGGGCGCCATATCCAGGGATTTCCTTCCAGTGCTTTTTTCGGACGTACTACGATAGCAGCTTTGTTTTTGTATGTAAAATCATACCGTTCGTACCCTTTCCACTTTCCTTTCAAACCGGGGAACGGCTGTATTTCGTGAGCCGTTTCTTTCCCTGTCAGTGCTTTGTAGATAACTTTTGCAAGTACGTGTGCACCTTGTTCGTTGGGGTGAAGTTCGTCAACGAAATTCTCCGGCATATTTTCGGTAGGGGTATGCAGGTCTATTACTTGTGCGTCCACTTGTCCGGCCACCTTATTAATCATGGGAATTATTTCCTTTGTGATTACTTTGTCGCGTGCGTTCAGCCGTTCACCGTTTATCTTTACCGGATAACAAAGATATATTTTCACTGAAGGCGATTTTTGGCGGAAGGCCTGAAGCATGGTCAGCATATCTTTGGAATATTCACTTTTATATTTCCAGAAAGAAGGATTGGTATCGTTTGTGCCCAGCTTCACAATCAAGATATCCGGTTGGAAGTCGAGTGCCTGTTTGTAGGCTTTTTCCTTCATATACGAATTTCCTTTTTGAAGCATTGTCCGGCCACTGACACCGAAATTGCGTACATCGTATTCTTTTCCCAGCATTTGTCCCAACATCATGGGGTAGCTGTCTTTGTCCCGGTTTTTGATACCAGCCCCGGCGGTAATGCTGTTGCCCACACAGGCTACTTTTATTTTAGGAGTCTTGGGAGCTGCTTTCGAGGCTGTTTCCGCTTTTGAATGAAGGCAGAGAAAAGCAGCCAGGATGATAAGAAGTAATTTACTTTTCATGTCGGTTATTCTAGGCTATACAGTAAATATCTGCGGTCTGAAGAGGGAGTTTTCATGTATTTCTTACTGATTTTCTCCCAACCGGATTTCTTGTCGTAGAAAGAAGCGCGGCGCAATATCCAGCAACTGGACTGTTGCTCCCTGTCCCAGCCTTTGATTTGCTGATAAGGAAATTCACTTTGTGGCTTGCCGACAAAAGAAGCCATATACTCCAATGCTTTTGCCATGTTGCGTCCGTCTTCGGAAGTGCTGTTGTAGATGTCGATGCCCAGCGTTTTGCAGACAGCGCACATATCCATCATATGAATCAGGTTGAAGTTTGTATAACCGAAGCCGGTGGTACGCGCCAGTTCACGGGGTTGTTTGCCGTCCGGTTCGATTTGCGGGAACAGGCGTTTTTCCGCAAATTCACTAATCGTTTTCCGGGCTAATGCCGAGTCTCCGGTGAAGAGCGCATAGACCGTCTGCTGCACGTCGAATGCCAGCCCGTGGTTATTTTCCGCTGTCCGTTCTTCGTTGGCTATGGGGCTTGTACGAATCCATTCCAGATAGTCTGTGAACCATTGTTTCAGTCCTTTGCGGTCTGCTTCCGTAAAAGAAGAAGAGGTACTCATCATTTCCACGACATCCAGTACTTCGATAAAGGAATAAGCGTCAATCATGCCGAATCCTCTGCCTTTGCCGCCGTTGCGTCCCGGAATCATCTGACCGTAGTTGATGTTCGGGTTCATACGTGTTTCGGGATTCAGGAACCAGACACGGGCAAGCTCTGCGGCTTTGGCTGCATATTTCTCGTTGCCGGAGAAATAGTAGGCGGTTCCTAAAGTTAATATATTACTGATAGTCTTTCCGATGTTGGTACGGTCGCTTGTTGCGTTGGGATTGCGTACTCCGTCTTTGCGGATATAGGGCAGACCGTCCGGTTTGGTCGGGTCGGGCCACCAGTAAGGTCCCATACTCATATAATCATGTTTGTCACCGCTGGCTGGGACCATCTCTTTGTCCATCACAGAGACAGGTTTGCTTTTCAGTGCTTTATCAGCGTCACTTATTAATTTATTGAAAGCCGGCGCATATTCTTCGGAATGGATACGTGCTTTTACTTTGGCTAGTTTCTCTCCATCATAGATACGGGTGGCAGGGATTTGTGCTGCCGTTTTTCCTGCTCCGGAGAGCAGGAAAAAGGCTGCAATCATTACTTGTATATAATTGTTTTTCATGGTTATTCTGTTTATTTGATGACTGCAAATGTAGTTTTTATTTGTGGAATATCACAACGGACAGATGCGACGGACTCGTCTTTTCTCCTGTTTATGCGGATAGCCGCGCGACCGTTGTATGCCTGTACTTTCCGTGAACCGGTGGAAGTTCCTTGGTTTTCAATCAGTTTTCCGTCTCCTGTCAGCTCGAATTCTATATAGTTTCTAGCATCCAGGCAAGGTACGCCTTGTGCGTCTGTCAGTTGGACTTCCAGCAGGGAGATATCTTTTCCGCAAGGTGTGACTTTCGTCTGTATCCGTGCAGGAGCTCCCCATTGGCGAGTTTCATATACGAAACGTATGGTATCTGCGATGGATTCCTTGCCTTGGGAACGAGCGATGATTGTATTTTCTCCCGCCTGCAACGAGCAGTTCCAGTGGAACCCGGCAGCCGGGAAGTCCTGGCTGTTGCGTTTCTTCATGCCTTGAGACGTACCGTTGACTATCAGCTCTACTTGCGGACAGTTGGAATATACCAGTATCTCTTTCTTCTCGTCGGCTTTTCCCCAACGTATAGGCCATGTATGTCCGTAGATATGTATCATCGGTTTCTTGGTCCAGTAGGATTGGAAAACATAGTAAGTCTCTTTCGGAGTAAGGTCTCTTTCTACCACTCCTTTCTGGTTGACATAAGGAACAGGATTCTCCGGACGCACCGGGGTGGAGAAATCCTTGAACGGCCAGTAAGCCGAGCCGGTCAGCCACTCCATGGTTTCCTGCTCTTTGAGATGCCAGTCGATGAGGCGTACCATGTAGCTTTCCGACCAGTCTCCGTCTTTTGACGCGCGTGCGTTTCCACCGTATAGGGAAGCGTCGCCCGCCCGTTCATCCGTGCCTTTTCCGCCTTCTATCTTGTCTAGGTTGGCAAACGGGTCTTCCGCATGTCGGCGGGCGTGGCAGTCGCCGCCCCATTCGGCATGGAAGAAGTGTTTCACTTGTTGCATTTCGTGATAAGAAGCATTCTTGTAGTCGGTAAAGATACCCCTGTACCAGCCTGCCCAGATAGAAGGAGAGTAGACGTCTACAATATCCTTGCAGAAGTCACACCGGCGGATGGCAGTCATGCGGCTGTCGTCCAGTTGATGAGCCAGGTCGTGCAGTTCTTTCATAAAAGTGCGTATCTTTCCTTTATCAAATTCAGGGAAGTCATTCGGCCAGTCATTTTCGTTACCCAGTCCCCAAATGATAACCGCAGGATGGTTCCGGTGCGTGTGAATCATATTCGTCAACATCCGTTTGGCTTGCGCTTGATAGCGTTCGCCACCCAGTCCGCCGCGACACCAGGGGATTTCTTCCCATACGAGGATACCCAGCTCGTCACATAAAGAAAGGATGATATCCGATTGCTGGTAATGTCCTAGGCGGATGAAGTTGACACCCATCTGCTTCATTAAGGTCATTTCCTGGCGCATCTGCTCCTCCGTCATAGCGGCGGCTACGCCTGCATGGTCTTCGTGGCGGTGCGTGCCGCGCAGTAATAGGCGGGAGCCGTTGAGCATGAAAGGTCCTTTCTCTATAAATTCGAAGTGGCGGAAGCCGAAACGTTCAGTAGCTCTCTGTTCCTGTCCGTTGTGTTTCAGGATAACTTCGCAGGTATAAAGTGTCGGGTGTTCGTCCGACCATAATTCAGGTTTCTGAATGGTAGCTGCCAGCAGAGAGGATTTGCCCAGAGGCATCACTTCCTTTTCTTCGTTCAGTATCACTTTGCCCGAAGGGCTTTTTATGATAATCTGCGCGGTTGCTTTTCTCACATCTGCCGGGTTATAGAAGAATGCCTGTACGGCAAGTTCTGCCTTTTTCAGGCTTTTGTCTGTTGTGGCGTCTATCTGCAATCGTTCGATGGAAACTTCCGGCACATATACAAGGTTCAGGTAGCGGTATAATCCGCCGTAGACGTTGAAGTCCGATAAGTCGGAAGGAATCATTTCCGCATCTCGGCTGTTGTCACACCGGATGGAGAGAGGGATTTTTCCCTTGAAACGTTTTTGGTATTCGGGGGTGGAGACAAATGCCTGTACCGCTTCTGTTATATCTGCCGTCCATTCATCATAACCGCCCACGTGAGAGGCTACCAGAGTGGTATGAATATAAACTTCCGTTTTCTGTCCGGCTCCTTCAAAGTCGAGCAGGATACGTCCGTTCGGGTAAGGGTTCTGTAAGTCGAGCAATGTCTTGTACCAGCCGGGCCCCTGATAGTAATTTACATCCGGGTCTACGGCATCTGTCGCATTGAAACAGTGTGGCAGGCTGACAGGTGTCCATAAAGGCACGCTTTCGGAAGTTCCGGGGCTGGCCGGGCGTACGGCTTCCCAAATGTTCCCGATGTCTCCCCGGAGGTAAAGCCAGTTGTCGGTCAGGCGGATTTTACGCTCGGTGGGAATCTTAGCTTCCGATGTGCACAGGCAACTTACCAAGATACATAATGTATAAATCAATCGTTTCATGTCTTTGTCTTTTTAAAAGAGTTTGCCGGTTTTTTCCAATTTGTCTTTTCTCATCAGGGCTTCGATGAAATAATAGTCCGCATAGACGATAGGCACGTCTACCTCGATGTTTGTAGGTTTTGTGCCCGTGCTGTGCAATAACAGGAAACCGTTGTTCTGTCCCATGTCAGACCGATAATTCTTTGCTAAGTTTTCAATTATCCTGTCTGCTTGTTTCCGATACTTCTCTGCGTTTTCCGTATCATACAGGCTTAGTTCGTAGAGAGCCGAGGCAATCACCGATGCTGCCGAAGCATCCCGGGGTTCGTTCGGAATATTGGGAGCGTCAAAGTCCCAGTAAGGAACAAGGTCTGCCGGCATATGGGGATGGTTGAAAAGATATTCTTCCACCTTCTGCGCTTGTTGCAGGAATTCGGGCAATTTCGTTTCACGATAACACATGGTATATCCGTACAAAGCCCATGCTTGTCCGCGCGACCATGCCGATTCGTGTGAAAACCCCTGGTGTGTATTCTTTTTCAGCACATTTCCTGTGATGGTATCATAATCTATTACATGATAACAACTGTAATCCGGCCGGAAATGGTTTTTCAGCGTTGTCCGTGCATGGTTGACCGCTATATTATAATAGGTGGAGTCACCGCTTTCGCGGGTTGCCCAGAATAATAACTCGAGGTTCATCATATTGTCGATGATGACAGGGCATTGCCATTTGTCCTTGTTGTGGTCCCAAGAACGGATGATGCCGGCTGCCGGTTTAAAGCGTGTGGCAAGGGTACGTGCCGATTGCAGCAGGATTTCTTTATACCGTTCGTCCTGTGTCAACCGGTAACCGTTGCCGTAGCTGCAATACATCTTGAACCCCATGTCATGCGTTTTTCCGTTCATTTTTTCCTGCTCCAGCATATCGGTGTGCTGCTGTGCTTTCTTTTTCCAGAAGTTGTTCTGGGTATATTCGTAGATATACCATAATTCTCCCGGAAAGAAGCCGCTGGTCCAGTCCTTGGACGGGACGAGATGCAGGCTGCCGTCCGGTTCGGAGTTACGCGGGTTGGTGAGTTCTCCCCAACAGTTTTCTCTCGTTTCTCCCGGCTTTCGGGTGACTCGTTGGTGCGGGCATAGTCTATTTCGTCGAAGGCAACCCGTAATTGCAGTTGGGCAAACATCATGTTGTCTTCTACTATCGTATTTCCGAGCTTAGGGGTACAGGAAGAACCTATTCCTATACACAAACCCAGCATGAGAGTGTGTGATAATTGCTGTATTCTTCGTTTCATACTTGATGAGCATTAATATACATATTTTATAATTACTTCTCCAGGCGCACGGCAATGGGATTCATATATTGTTTGCCTTGGTGCTGTTTACCTTTCAAACTACATTCCGATGTCCCTTTGGGCAGTTTGACCTTACCTGCAAGGATACTGCTGCTTCCGTCCCTTTCATAGAAAGCGGAATAGTTTACTTCGAGCTTCTGTCCTGCGATTTCTATGATAACAGTTCCAGTATCGTCCTTGCCCGCGGTGTTATAATCCAGATAGACAGTATATTCTGCGGGTTCGTTGAGACGGAACTTCCATTTCATGCTTTGGCTTTCGTTTTTCCAGTTTTTCACATAGTTACGGTTCGGTTTACCGTCGCCGAAACCAAGTCCTCTGCCTTGTAACTGGGCATCGAAAGTATAAAGGATATTGCTCTGTTTGGCATCGAGCAGGCGGACGGGATTTGGTGCCTGTTGCTTGTCCAAAATCAGTGCGATTACTGTATTCATGTTGTCCGGAGCTTTGGCGGGCAATGTCAGTTCATAGTCATCGGCATTCAACCGGTTGAACTTGACCGAAGTTTTCTTGTTGGCAAGACACCAGCCTTTTTTGATTTCCGACCGCAATCCTCCGATGACCAGTTTGCCGTCGGAAGGCCAGCGATAGATATGGGCATATAGTGTATCTCCCTTCAAAGTCGTTACTCCCCACGGTTGCACGGGCAGGTTGGTGCGTTGTGTTCCGTAAATACTTTCTCCGTTTACTTTCAGCCATTTGCCGATTCCCTGGAATACTTCCACATCTCGGGCGTCCCATTTCCCATTTCCCATCGGGCCTACATTCATCAGGATATTGCCACCTTTCGAAGCAGCGCTTGCCAATAACTGCACGAAGAACGGGACGGACTTGCGTACGGTATCCACGACGCTGTATCCGTAAGATTCATTGGTAGTCGGTATGGATTCCCATACTCCTTTTGTGGGAAAGAAGAAAGCGGCACGGTCACCCGTATTGCGGTAGTCTCCCATGTTCTGAGAGCCGAACCTTGCCAGTCGTCCGTTCACCACAATTTTACTCTGCGGGTCGACTTCGCGGATAGCTTCCAGGATACGTATATTCAAGTAAAGCGGAAGTTTGCTTGGGGTATCGAACCAAAGGATGTCGGGGTCGTATTTCTTGATAAGTTCTTGTATTTGAGGAATAGATTTCTCTTCCACATATTTCTCGGCGTTCGGCAGGAAACTTTTGCGCTCCCCTGTCCACCAATTGGCTCCGCCCAGCAACTTGTCTCCGCCGGGATTGTCATAATCCCAATCATTGCCCGGAGCATCCGGATGTTCCCAGTCGAAAGCGTGCGAATAATAGAAACCGAATTTGATGCCGTATTTCCGCGCTGCTTTACGCAGTGCTTCCATCGGGTCTTTGCCGTATTTTGTCAGGCGCATATCGTACGGATAGGCATCCGAAGGATACATGGCAAAACCATCGTGGTGTTTGGCAGTAATGATGAAGTAGTTCATACCAGCTTCCGAAGCGTGGCGCATCCATTCTTCCGCATTGAATTCCGTGGGGTTGAACGGGGCTACGAGTTCTTTTTTATATTGTTCCAAAGGAATTCGTCCTTTGCGCATCAGATGTTCCGTATATCCCCCCAGTTTCTTTCCTTTCCATATGCCGGCAGGAACGGAGTAGACTCCCCAATGGATAAAACAGCCGAATTTGGCTTCATTGTACCATGACATTCGTGTGTCATAGTTTTTGCGTGCTTCTTTCCACCAACCGTTATTGGCTTTTATAATGGCTTCCTTGTCTTGAGGAAGTTGTGTGTTGCCGGGGACTTCAAGTCCTTGTTCGTCGCCACTTTGCGCCTGAGCGGTGAAAGTGCTGCAACTGATGGCAAGACAACAGGCTAATGCGATAGATTTATATTGATTTTTCATGGTTTGTTATTTTTTTATTGAATTGAATAAGTTTTTCCTTTTTGAGTCTCTATCATTCTTTCTTTTTCTGAAGCGCCTTCCCGTATACGGCAAGTTCCGCCCAAGTGTGAAGTGACGGACAGACGGGTGATTTTTCCCTTCTTCCATTCCATGTCGATTGTGAAGCCGCCTCTTGCACGGATGCCGTGGATACTGCCTTCCTGCCAGTTGTCCGGCAGCGCGGGAAGCAGATGGATGTACCCGGCACGGCTCTGTAAGAGCATTTCCGTGATACCTGCCGTTCCGCCGAAGTTGCCGTCTATCTGGAAAGGCGGGTGAGCGTCGAACAGGTTGGCATATGTACCTCCGCCTTTGATGCTTTCTTGGGTAGCGTCTACATACTTCAACCCGTTTTTCAGCATTAGGAATGCATGGTTGCCGTCGTGCAAGCGTGCCCAGAAATTAATTTTCCATGCCATTGCCCAGCCTGTGCCCCCGTCTCCGCGAAGTTCCAGCGTGCGTCGGCAGGCATTGGCTAGCTCTGTATCCCTTTCGGGCAGAATCTGCCGTCCCGGATGAAGGGCGAACAGGTGGGATACGTGGCGGTGTTTCGGGTCGATTTCTTCAAATTCCTTTTCCCATTCCAGCAATTGCCCTTTCGAGCCGATTCGGAAAGGCTGGAGATTGGCACGCACCTCTTCCAGTTGGCTGCGGAAAGCAGCGTCCGTATTCAGGATACGGGAAGCGTCGATGCAGTTGGTCAGCAAATCCCAGGCAAGACCGAGGTCCATACCCGAAGAACGGCTTAACTCCGCATCTTGTTTCTGGCCGTTTTTATCCATGTAACGGAAACGGTTTTCGGGAGAGGTGGAAGGATTTGTTATCCACTTTCCGGTTTCCGGGTCTTTCTGCAACCATTGCAGCAGGAATTCGGCAGCGCCTTTCATGATGGGATAAGCTGTTTGCGACAGGTATTGGCGGTCACCGCCGAAGGCGTAATGCTCCCACAGATGTTGGCAGAGCCATACACCTGCCAGTGGCCAGCAAGACCAGCGTGGAGAACCCTTCGGGTCAGTGTCATATCCCCCGGTAGGAGCCGTTTGTGCCCATGCGTCCGAGTTGTGGTGTGCCAGCCATCCGCGGTCCATGCCGTAATTGATTTTGGCAGTTTGGGCACCATTTACTGACAAACGCCGGATGAAATCGGAAAGAGGAGTGAAGCATTCCGGGAGATTGGCTGTTTCCGTCATCCAGTAGTTCATCTCGGTGTTGATATTTGTGGTATAGTTCGAGCCCCAGGGTGGCTGTACGCGGTGATTCCAGATACCTTGCAGGTTGGCCGGAAGTCCGCCCGGACGGGATGATGCAATCATCAGGTAGCGTCCGTATTGGTAGTATAATTCCAGTAAGCCGTTATCGTTGGGAGCGGTGGCAAACTGCTTTAACCGTTGGCTGGTAGGTAGTTTTTCTTTTTCTGAAGAACTTTTCCCCAATGAGATGTCCACACGGTTGAACAGTGGTTGATAGTCTTTGAGATGCCTGTCTATCAGTTCCTCGTAAGTGCGGTTACAGTCATTCAGCTTGATTTCCGGTTGGTAAAAGTCGGTTGCTGCCGATAGGAGTAACGTTACTTCATCTGCGTTTCGTATAGAGAGAAGAGAATCACCCGAAGCATAAGTTCCCCCTTTCGACAACAATTTAACTTTTACTTTAAACTTCAAACCTAATTGGTCATGATAAATAACCTGACGCGGGTCGTAATCACGGTTGGCAACGTAACTCGGTGCTTTTCCGTCCAGCAACAATTCATCTTGGGCGGTCGCTTTGACCTGATAGCGCAACAGGCTGTTCAGCCGTACATCCAAAGAGACTGATTGCTTCTTGTCCGCCTCCATTTTGACTACCATTACTTGGTCAGGGTATGAGATAAATGAGGTACGGCGGTATTTTACTCCATCCGCTTCGTAAGTCACCGTAGCGGTGGCGTTTGAGATATTCAAATCCCTATATATGTTTTTTGACTGTTTTTCTGTCGGTTGCGATAGCATTAAGTTTGCCAACGGGAGATAGCGTGCTGTGTACGGTCCTTGTGCGTTTGCCTTCCATAAGGCGCTGGCTTTGACATAATCTCCTTCGTCTACGGCCTTGCGGACCAGTGGCAGCACTTCCGCCGCTTTCGGGTTGTTGCAGTCCTGCGGATAACCCGACCATAATGTTTCTTCATTCAGTTGGTATACTTCCTGTGTCGGATTGCCGTAGACCATTGCTCCGATGCGACCGTTACCGAGGGGAAGAGCTTCTTCCCATACGGTAGCCGGTGCGTCATACCAGAGTTTATAGTCTTTTCCGTATCCTGATACTGCGGAAAAGAGCATCCATCCTGAAAACAATAGACTTTTTACCTTCATATTTTTGAGTCTACTACTAATTATTCATCAACAATCTCGAAAGCTTTGGCTGTATTGGATATTAATTCAACCGGAGCCAGTTTTCCTGAAAGTTCCAGTTTGATAACAGTCGCTATCTTGTCCGGAGCTTTTGCAGGTACGTCAATAACGATTCCATTGTTCGTTTTGCTGAATTTCAGTGTCGATTTGTCGGCAAGCAAAGTTGCTTTTTTCACCTTATGCGGAGTTTCGAAAGTCAGCTTGCCGTCTTTCGGCCATTTGAATACCGAGAGGTAATAGACAGAGTTTTTCTTTTCGTCCTTGCGGATACATTCTCCCCATGCCGGGAATACTTCGCTGCGTTGTGTGGCATAGATAGCTTCGCCGTTTACTTTCATCCATTCGCCCACCTGCTTCAAGCAATCCATGGCAGGAGCCGGGATAGTGCCGGTCGGGTCGGGACCTACATTGAGCAGGTAGTTGCCACCGCGGGCAGCGATTGTATTCAGGTTGCGGATAACGGTTTCCGCATTTTTCCATTTGTTCTCCCAGCTTTTATACCCCCATGAGGTACCGATATTCATGCAGGTTTCCCAGTCTACGCGTTCGATGTCCTTGGCTTTAGGAATACGTCCTTCCGGAGTCTTGTAATCTCCGGGAAGTCCGGACGTTTCAGACGGTCGTTGATGATAACCTGCGGATATTTGGCAAGCTCGTCCATGATTTCCTGTGCAATCTCTTTAGAAATGCGGTGCGGAGTGTCCCACCACATAACGGCTACATCTCCGTAATTGGTCAGCAGTTCCTTGATTTGCGGGATAGCTACGTTCTTGAAATAATCTTCGATTGAAGCGGAACGTTGCAGACAGTCCCAACCGCCCAGATTGGCTTTAGTGTACTGGTCGATGGCAACAGAGTCGGGGTTGGCCCATCCTTCTTTCATCTCTTTGCGGATAGTTCCACCGCCGGGGTTGCACCAGTCCTGAGTTTGCGAATAGTAGAATCCAAGTTTGATACCGTGCTTGCGGCAGGCTTTGGCCAGTTCGTCTACAATGTCCCGCTTGAAAGGTGTATAATCTACGATATTGAAGTTGCTTGCATTACTCTTGAACATGGCGAATCCGTCATGATGCTTGGTCGTGAAAATAATGTATTTCATTCCGGCATTCTTGGCGGTAAGCACCATGTCTTCCGCATCGAACTTGGTCGGATTGAAGGTGCTTGCCTTGGCACGGTATTCACGTACGGGAATTTTACAGCGGTTCATAATCCATTCGGCTCCTCCGCGGCGTTGGTTGAATCCGTTGTAGACTCCTCCGTAAAGGCAGTAAGGTCCCCAGTGGATAAACATGCCGAACTTGGCTTCGCGCCACCAGCCCATTTTTCATTATGTTCCATTTTCCCTTGTCGGGGTTGTGCGAAAGCGCTGATGGTCAGCGTCAGTATTAATACGATAGATAAAAATCTCTTCATGATTGTGAATGTTATTCGTTTATGATATCAGATTAATTTTTCTGGTTCAAAACTACGACATCTTTGTGAAAACGGATTATAAAGGTAAGTCTAATACTTATAAAAACGGTTATTTCACCGGAAATACCTTATTTTGCAAATGAATGACGGAAAATTACAAACCGGTCGTTTTCTGCAAACACGAAAAAAGTGGCTTTGATAGTATTCGGTTTATTCTTGCAACCTGTTGTCGGAAATCCCCCGTATCTTAGCCACCAAAAAAAGAACAACCATGAAAATTACTCAAAGCAGTGCGGTACTGCCTTTCTACCGCTATTTGTTCATCATCGGGCTTTTTTTTCTGAGCACAGCATTCAAGAAGGAAGATACCGGGATTCGTGCCGCTTACGATTTGATAGAACGGATTACTCCGGGCTATGGTAAGCAGTTTGTATTGGAACTGATTCCTGCCGGCAAGGACGGACAGGATGTGTATGAAATCGACGGAAAGAAAGGAAAAGTTATCCTGCGCGGAAATAATCCTGTTTCTTTGGCTACGGCGTACAACCAATATCTGAAGTATACCTGCGGGGCGCATGTCTCCTGGTTTGGCGACCAGTTGAAGCTTCCCAAATCGCTGCCTGCTCCCGTTGCTTCACAAAAAGGAAAGCAGCATGTCATTAATGGTAAATACCGGGTGTATATGAATTATTGTACGTTCAGCTATACTGCTCCTTGGTGGGATTGGAAACGTTGGGAACGTGAGTTGGACTATATGGCGATGAATTCTATCAATATGCCTCTTGCGGCAGTCGGACTGGAAGCTGTATGGTATAATACCTTGTTAAAATACGGATTTACGGACGAAGAGGCACGCGGTTGCCTGACCGGTCCGGCGCATTTCGCCTGGCAGTGGATGCAGAATATACAGAGCTACGGCGGTCCGCTTCCCTTGTCGTGGATAGAGTCGCATATCGAATTGGGCAAGCAGATTATCAACCGGCAGTTGGAACTGGGCATGCAGCCTATCCAGCAAGGTTTCTCCGGTTATGTACCCCGTGAAATGAGACAGAAATTCCCGAAGGCGAAAATCAGCAAACGAGGAGGATGGTGCGGTTTTCAGGGAGCTGCACAGCTTGACCCTACCGACCCTCTGTTCCAGTCTTTCGGACGTGATTTCATGGAAGAAGAGAAGAAACTTTTCGGGGCGTATGGCGTTTACGCTGCCGACCCTTTTCACGAAGGGAAGCCGCCCGTTGATACTCCGGAGTATCTGGATGCGGTAGGAAAAGCGATTCACCAACTGTTTAAATCGTTCGACCCGAATGCGTTGTGGGCAATGCAATCATGGAGTCTTCGTGAACCGATAGTGAAGGCTGTCCCCAAATCCGACCTGCTGATTCTGGATTTGAACGGCGGACGTTGTAACAAGTCACATAAAGAGGAAAAAGACAACAAGAATGCTCCTGTCTGGGGATATCCGGTCGTGGCAGGTAATCTGCACAATTTCGGCGGTCGCATCAATATGCATGGTGATTTGGAACTGATAGCTTCCAACCAGTATGCAACGGCTCACAACAAATGGGATAATGTGTGTGGTTCCGGTCTGTTTATGGAATCCATTATTCAGAATCCGGTCTTTTACGAACTGACATTTGAGATGCCCCTTCATGCCGGAAAAGTGAATCTTGAAGGATGGCTGGCGGATTATGCGGCACGTCGTTACGGCATGCCTTCCAAGAAGACGGCGCAAGCGTGGTTATATCTTCTCGAAGGTCCTTACAAAAAGGGAACGAACGGTACGGAACGCAGCTCTATCATTGCTGCCCGTCCGGCGTTGAAAGTGAAGAAATCAGGGCCAAATAAGGGGCTGGGTATTCCTTATTCTCCGCTATTGTTGTGGAAGGCTCAGAAATTACTGTTGGAAGAGGCGGATAAGATGGGGGATTCCAAGCCTTACCGTTTCGACTTGATTGACCTTCAACGTCAAATCATGACCAACTTGGGACAGGTGATGCACAAGCGTGCGGCAGGAGCTTTCCAAAAGAAAGACCGTAAAGGTTTCCTCTTGCACAGTAACCGTTTTCTTGAGTTGATGCATGATACGGATGAGTTGCTTCGTACCCGTGAGGAATTCAACTTTGACAAATGGCTGACCGATGCCCGTAGTTGGGGGACGACAGAAGACGAAAAGAACTTATTGGAGAAAGATGCCACGGCACTGGTCACTATCTGGGGTGGTGACGGCGACCCGCGTATCTTCGACTATTCCTGGCGTGAGTGGAGTGGACTGATTGAAAACTTCTATCTGAAACGCTGGAAAATGTTCTATGATGAGATGCTGGGTTATCTCGACCGTGGTGAGGAATATAAGGAAGAAGGACTTAAATTGGCTTATGGACGCGAAGATTTCCGTGCCAACGCACTTTATAATAAGATGGCGGACTGGGAAATGAATTTTGTTTCTACCTATAATAAGGCACGTACCCCGATTACGCAAGGTGATGAGATTGAAATTGCGAAACGGCTTTTCAAGAAATACTTTGAAATATCCAAGGAATATTATTCTAAAGAAATGGCGGCGGATAAGATTGTAGACGGCAAGTCGTTTGAGAATTTGGGAGAAGATTGATACAGGATTCCTGAATAAATAGTCTCTTTGCATAAGAGATTTGATTTTGCGCCGTCCTGTGAATGATATTCGCCCGACGGCGCAAATAGTTTTGTATCATAGTGTTAACAAATACATATTTTTTATCTATGAAGAATGTCTTATTTTTTATTGGATTGCTGCTTATAAGTTGGCAGACAGGCTATGCTGATGAACGGCCTGTACGCGAACGTATTAGCATCAATCGTGACTGGCGCTATCAGGAGAATGACCCTCAGGGGGTAGATTCTTCTCTGCATTATACCCGGCTGAAGCCTTACTTGCTTCCTTGCGCCAACGATTTTATTCTTTTCGGGAAGAAACATATCCGTCCGAAAGGAAATCCGGGTAATGAGGTGCCATACGTGAAACCGGATTTTGATGACAGCAGTTGGCGGCAATTGAATCTGCCGCATGACTGGGCTATCGAAGGACCTTTTAATATTGATTATGACGGAGCGACCGGAAAACTTCCTTATTGGGGAATACGTTGGTATCGTAGAACAATTGATTTGCCGCAGGAAGATAAGGGAAAACAGATTTATCTGGACATAGACGGTGCCATGTCCTATGCATCTGTCTGGTGTAATGGCAATTATGTGGGCGGATGGCCTTACGGGTATACCTCGTTCCGTTTGGATTTGACTCCTTATCTGAAGACAGGGCAACGGAATGTGTTGGCGATTCGTCTGGATAATCCGAATGATGCTTCGCGCTGGTATCCCGGCGGGGGAATTTACCGGAATGTGTGGCTGGTAAAGGCTTCTCCTATACATGTATCTCAATGGGGAACTTCCGTACGCAATGTGAAAGTAACCCGGGAAGAAGCTACTATGGAAATGTCGGTTCGTATGGAGAATCATACGAATAAGGATGTTCGTGTTGTGGTACAAACCTGTGTTTATGTGCAGGGTAAGGATGGAATGCCTGTCGGAAAGGAAGTTTCGAGCTTTCGGAATGAGGGCGTAATGGTCCGGAAAAAGAGCAGGATAACGGCTGCTGCGCGTTTCTGTGTCAAGAACCCGCAGTTGTGGGATATTGATACACCGGATTGTTATGTGGCAGTCAGCCGTATTATGGCGGACGGAAAAGAGATTGACAGATACGAGACTTCTTTTGGTATCCGGAATGCGGAGTTTACTTTAGAAAACGGATTTATGCTGAATGGCAGGAAGGTTCCCATTAAAGGGGTATGTATGCACCATGACTTGGGAGCTTTGGGGGCTGCATTCAATATTGTTGCGGCTGAGCGGCAGTTGCGGATTATGAAGGAAATGGGGGCAAATGCGATTCGTACTTCCCACAATCCACCGGCACCGGAACTTGTTGCTTTGTGTGACCGCATGGGGTTCCTTATGCAGCTGGAGCTGGCGGATGCCTGGCGTAAGGGTAAGCGTAAGAATGATTATAGCCTGTTGTTTGATGATTGGAGTGAAGCGGATATGCGTTCTCTGGTAAGGCATTACCGTAATCATCCTTCCGTTATTATGTGGAGTCTGGGAAATGAGGTACCCGACCAGTCAACTGACACAGGAGTGGAAATAGCTCATAAGCTTACTGCATATAGCCATGACGAAGACCCTACACGTCCTACTTCCTATGGCTGCAACCGAGGGGATATTGCGTATCGTGAAATTGTGAATCATGTGGATGTTTTCGGACAGAACTATCATCAGAAAGTGTACGGTGATTTTCTGAAACAAAATCCGACACGTCGCTATCATGCCAGTGAGACTTCTTCCGCCACCAGTTCCCGCGGAGAATATTTCTTCCCGGTGAATACCCGTGCCAGTGATAACCGTGCGAATTTTCAGCTTTCTTCCTACGATATGAAAACCGTAGGGTGGGGATGCATGCCCGAAGACGAATTTGCCATGCTTGAGAAGTATCCTTCGATGAGCGGTGAGTTTGTATGGACAGGATTCGACTATTTGGGCGAACCTACGCCTTATAATAAGGATTTGACTAACCTGTTGAATTTCAGTGACCCGAAAGACTTGGAGAAAGCTAAAAAGGAACTGGAAGCGTTGGGTAAAATCAAGTCACCTTCCCGTAGCTCTTATTTCGGTATTGTCGACTTGTGTGGTTTTCCGAAAGACCGTTACTACTGTTATAAAAGCTATTGGCGCCCGGATGTGCCTACGGTACATATCCTGCCCCATTGGAATTGGGAGAACCGTATCGGTGAAATAACTCCTGTATATGTTTATACTTCAGGAGATGCTGTGGAACTTTTCCTGAATGGAAAGTCTTTGGGGCGGAAGGAGAAATCACATGCTTACGACCGCTTGAAATGGATGGACGTGCGCTATGAACCCGGTACACTGAAAGCGGTAGCTTATAAAAAAGGTGAGAAGTGGGCGGAAGAAACGGTGGAAACAACCGGAAAACCGGCAAGAATACAAGTTACTCCGGAAAAAGACGCATTGAAAGCGGACGGTTCTGACTTATCATTTATTCGTGTGATGATTGTGGATGCCAAGGGCCGTATGGTTCCCCGTGCAAATAATCATCTGAAGTTCTCTGTCTCCGGTCCGGCCGAAATTATCGCTACGGATAATGGTGACGCTACGGACCTGACTTCTTTCCAGTCATTGGAACGGAAGGCTTATAACGGAATGGCACTGGTGGTTCTTCGCGGTGCTTATCAGGGCACAGGTAAAGTGGTGCTGACGGTAGAAGCGAAAGGACTGCCGAAACAGAAAGTTGTATTGTCTTCGTATTAAATAATGTCTATAAAAAAAATTATAATGAAGAGATTGATTGTATTCATAAGCATATTCTTTATGAATTATGCAGGTGTCACTCTATATGCGCAGAACTCTTCGAAAAGAGTTGCCGATGTGGAGGCTAACCAAAGCAAGAAAAGTGTATTATGGTATAATGAACCTGCGCCTAACAGTGGTTCTGTGAGTCGTGTTAAGAGCAGGGGTTTTCCTTACGATGAAGATTGGGAGCGCTGGAGCCTGCCTATCGGAAACGGATACATGGGAGCGTCGGTTTTCGGACGTACGGATACTGAACGTATCCAACTGACAGAGAAAACACTTGGAAACAAAGGGCCTTATAACAGGGGAGGCCTTACCAGTTTTGCGGATATTTACCTGGATATCCATCATCAGGTTCCCATGAACTATCGCCGTGCGCTGTCTCTTGACGATGCTGTCTCTACAGTCAGTTACGAGTACGACGGCGTAAATTATACGCGGGAGTATTTTGCCAATTATCCCAGTAATGTCATTGTTGTCAAACTGAAAGCGGACAAACCCGGAAAGGTGACTTTTCTTCTTCGGCCGGTTCTTCCCTATTTGCGTGAATATAATGACGAGAAGAACGGACGGACAGGACGTGTGTCTGCGCAAGGCGATTTGATTACTATGACCGGGGAAGTCCAGTTCTTCCGTCTTCCGTACGAAGCCCAAATCAAGGTGTTGCCAAGTGGTGGCAGGATGAGTGCTTTTAATGATGCAGACGGAGACCACGGGATGATTCAGGTGAACAATGCGGATAGTGTCGTTCTGCTGATTGCTGCCGGGACTTCTTACCAGTTGAACGAGACCTTGTTCACGCTTGCTCCGGAAAATAAGTTTACTGGCAATGAACATCCTCATGCGGCTGTGACCCGGCGCATCGCACAAGCTGTACAAAAGGGAGAAGCTGCGCTAAGAGCGGAGCATCTGAAGGATTACAGAGAGTTGTATGGCCGCGTCGAGCTGTCTCTGACAAATAAACAGTCGAATATTCCCACCGACCGGTTGTTGCTGGATTATAAGAATGGCAAGGAGAAAAGGTATCTGGAAGAGTTGCTTTTCCAGTATGGACGCTATCTGCTGATTGCTTCCTCACGGAAGGGGGCGTTACCACCCAATTTGCAAGGAGTATGGAGTCAGTACGATTATTCGCCATGGTCAGGAGGGTATTGGAATAATATCAACATTCAGATGAACTATTGGCCGGTATTCAATACAAACCTTGCAGAACTGTTCGAGTCATATGTGGATTACAACGAGGCGTTTCGCAAGGAGGCAAATCAAAAGGCAATTGCTTATCTTAAGAGTATAACCCTTCCGCTCTGGCTGCCGACCCGGAAGAGAATGGCTGGACTATCGGTACGGGAGCCAATGCGTTCCTATCCCCGGCCCCGGCGGACACTCGGACCGGGAACGGGTGGATTCACCACAAAACTGTTTTGGGATTATTATGACTTTACGCGCGACGAGAAAATCCTGCGTGAACATACTTATCCTGCCATTTTGGGTATGTCGAAATTCCTGAGCAAGACGTTGAAGCCTTCGCCCGACGGCTTTTTACTGGCAGAACCGTCCGCTTCGCCCGAACAGCGTCATCAGGGAGAATATTATCAGACTAAGGGATGCACGTTCGACCAAAGCATGATTTATGAGAATCATAATGATGTGTTGAAGGCTGCGCATATCTTGAAAATCAAAGACCCGTTTCTCCGGCTTGTCAAGGAGCAAATCGGCAAACTGGATGCTATCCATATCGGAGAATCCGGACAAATCAAAGAATATCGGGAAGAAAAGAAGTACAGTGACATCGGCGACCCGCGTCATCGTCATATCTCCCACTTATGTGCACTCTATCCGGGAACTCTTATCAATGGTACTACCCCTGAATGGATGAAGGCTTCCATTGTCACGTTGAACAATCGCGGGGATAAATCGACAGGTTGGGCAATGGCGCACCGGTTGAACCTATGGGCTCGTACGAAGGATGGAAACAGGGCTTTTAAATTGTATCAGCAATTGTTGAAAACCGGCATACTGGAGAATTTATGGGATGTACATCCGCCTTTCCAGATAGATGGTAATTTCGGCGCGACAGCCGGAGTGGCAGAAATGCTTTTGCAAAGTCATGAAGGATATATCGAACCTCTTCCGGCCTTGCCGGATGCATGGGCAAGCGGCTCTTATAAGGGGCTGGTGGCTCGTGGGAACTTTGTTTGTTCCGTGAAGTGGAGCAACAAGCAAATAACCCGTATGCAGATTTTATCAAGAAGTGGCGGCGAATGTGTTTTGAAATGTAATAATACAGAAACGGTGGCTGTCAATGCGGAAGACGGACAGAAAGTGAAAGTAAAGGTTCTGGGAGAACATCTCATCAGTTTTGCCACAAAAGCGGGCGGGATTTATGACATTCGGAATTTATAGAAATATAGACAGTATTGTTTGATACAAAAGGCTGCAAACTTGATAGAGTTTGCAGCCTTTTGCTTATATCTATACTTTATCTTTCAATGTATACTGTAAAGCTCATTTAAAGATATGACATCTTTCAATTGTAAAATTCAATCAAAACTTATTTTTACAATTGTCTGGCTTATATCTGTAATTCATTGTTCTATAAGTCACATACTTTCGTGCAATCAACAATTAGAACCTTGTTTTTAATACTTGAAAGCATGAGACAGACACTCTTTTTGGCGGGCATACTGATAATTGTCATGTCCTGCCGTCCCTATCAGAGAGAAGTAGAAGAAGCATTGGCGTTGTCCGGTGATAATCGTAATGAGTTGGAACGCGTACTCAATCATTTCAGGCAGAAGGATATGCAGGAATTTGAGGCGGCATGTTTCTTGATTGCCAATATGCAGTATCATCAAAGTAAGGAAGAAATCATTCCGGATGCTGCCTATTGCGATCATTTCCGAAAAACGGATTCGCTTTATGAAGTTGTTTTTTCCCATCTTCCCATTTCTGAAATGCGTTTTGTCAGGTATGGGAAATATGATTCGGTGATACATAATATGTCCGAAAGCTTCGATCGGCTTCCCGAGGTTACTAAGAAAACTACTATAAAAAGTGACCTTAAATGTATAAAGGCAGACTATCTGATAGACAACATAGAGCAGGCATTTGCTGTCTGGAGAAATCTCCCTCAACTGAGAGCGATGGGCTTTGAAGATTTTAAGGAGCTGATACTTCCTTATCGGACTACGGACGAATATGCCGAATGGTATAAGCGTTCGGAACTTCGCGAACTGTTCGCAAAGCGGCTGATGCCGGCAGACAGCCTTTCTACTGTTGAGGCACTGGAATGGTATAAAACATATGCCGAAAAGTGCCGGCGGTTCAATAATTATATTAAAACGAAAAGAAATACAGGGTTATTTTACGACTTCTTGTTGCGCAAGGCGGGATGGGATTGTCAGAATACAGCCAATTGGACATGTGATATTCTGCGTGCTTGTGGTATTCCTGCTGTTTATGAGTTTACTCCGAAATGGACAGAGAGAGACAGTCGGCATTTCTGGTGTTGTTCTCCCGATTCATCCGGTGTCCTTATGCCTTATACTCCCCCGGAAAATAACTTATGTGAGGATTGGCAAACCAATCTGCAATATGCAAGCAAAGTGTATCGTACCACGTTTGGTGCACAGAAAAACACTCCTTATTTCATAGCTGACGAAGACGAATATATTCCTGAGCCCTTCCTTACTCCTTTATTAAGCGACCAGACTTTCCGCTATCATCAGACGGTTACGTTGAGATTTCCTTTGCAGGAAGAGATACCTAACAAGGTGGTATATTTATGTATGCTCACTCGTGGAGAACCGCGACCGGTAGCTTGGGGAGTAGTTGATAGGCGTAAGAAAGAAATTGTGTTTGAGCAGGTGCCGCTTAATATACTCTTTGTGCCCGCCTATTATGACGGAGATATGATGGTACGTATTCTCGAACCGTTTATGATACAGGCTTCGAAGGAACATAAGGCGATTGCTCGTCCGTTGACGGTCAACAAACCAAACAAGGTAACTGAATTCTCTGTATGCGAAGGTGTGCTTTATCATACCGGTATCTTTGGCAAGAAAGCAGAGGGGATAAGCTACATGCCGATAACTTGTGATACAACACAACGGACAACGATGCGGGTGTATCGCAAATACCCGGAGAAAGAACGCTTGAAGGCACTCCACCGCCAGTTGGAGGGTGCCATATTTACCGCTAGCGACCATGAGAAGAAAAGGCGCTATTTCGACATATTGCATACGCTGGATTATGTGCCGCATCCTTATCTTCAGGAAGTTGCCCTGCATAATACCCGGAAATACCGTTATTATCATTTCAGCAATCTGAATAGAGGCAGGGTTTATACCGCTCACATGGAGTTTTTAGGTCCGCGTTCTTCGGCACATGTCTGCACGCCACCTACTCCTTTGCCTGTATTCTCGGATACTACCGGGATATCAGTGCCCGGTGATACATTATATCGCATTCATGGAGTCCCGATACAGTACCGTGGTGCTACGGCGAATGCTTTCGACGGAGACTTTACAACGTATGTGAATGCTTCCATTATCGGCATGGACTTTAAAGACCCCGTGCAGATTACGCATGTGCGGTTTGTTCCGCGGAATGCGAATAATATGATTGTTGCGGGAGACAGCTATCTGTTGATGTACTATGACGGTACTCAATGGAAAGAACATTTGCCGATTGTGTATGCCGGGAAAAACTATCTCGATTTTACAGATGTGCCTGTAGCTTCTCTCTATTTGCTGCGTAACCTGACCAATGGTAAGGAAGAACTGCCTTTCTTCTATCGGAACGGCAAGCAGTATTTCCTTCACGTTGACACACTTGAAACGACTTGCCGATGAAAAGAGAATATTCTATCGCGGGCATGTCCATATTGCTGGCTTTGTTACCGATAGGTTCGGTCGTATATATGCGTGGACTATGCTATCCCACACATTCGTCTTCCATTGTATGTATGGGGGTGGTAATCTTGTTTGCAGGGCTCTATGCGGCTTGCTTTGTGCGGACGGACAGATTCCGTTTTGCGTTGCCCGATTTGTTTGCCGGGATAGTTGCCATTGTGGCGGCAGGCTGTTATTTGAAATATCCCGGTTTGCTAAGTCTGGGCAGTTTGTGTTTGCCTGTGCTTTACGTAAGCATTCGCCGGACAGGTAAGATTTATCCTTTTCTCCTTCTTTATGGTGCGGCAATAACACTCGTTTTGTTGTCTCTGTATGGCTATTTGCAGTATTTCCGGCTGTTGCCTTCCCATAGTTCCTATTTCCCGGTCACCGGACCTTATCATAACCCGGCTGTCTATGCCGGTGTGATGACAATATTACTGAGTGTGCTTATGCCCTACCTTGGGAGCGTAGCCTTCCGTCGCCGGCAGAGAAAAGGAGTAGTAAGAGGAATTATAGCAGCCGTCCTGTTGGCTGTTCCGGTTTTGTTGCTGACAGAAGCACGTGTTGCCTGGGTGGCTTTGGGCGTTTCGGTGGCATATACTTTCTTCTGTGCGTATCGGCATATGTGCGCGTCTTTTCCGGAAATACCGCCGGGCAATTCTATGTGCCGCACCTGTGATATTGTTGTCGGGCGGACTTATTTGCTACCAGCTCAAGCCCCATTCTGCCGATGGCAGGCTTCTTATTTGGAAAGTAAGCCTTCGCATGATAAAGGAAAAGCCATTGACCGGATTTGGAATCAATGGTTTTCCTACCAATTATATATTTTATCAGGCACGTTATCTGGCTACGGAAGGTACGGAATATGAGAGATACCTGGCAGGCGACACACATCTGGCGTTTAATGAACCTGTCCGGATTATGGTGGAGTACGGGCTTGGCGGCATCCTGTTCTACTTGCTGTTCGTCGGATGGGTCCTGACGTTTCCGGCAAAGCGGAATGTAGTATCGCATACCGCACGTACCGTTCTTTGACAATGCTCGTCTGGGGACTGTTCGCCTATCCGTTCCGTGTGTTTCCGGTGATGGTTTTTTCTACCGTTGCATTGGCTTGTCTTGCCAATCAGTGCAAACCCTTGCGAGTGTTTCACTGCTCCTTTTCCCGGGCGTTTGCGGCTTTTCTCTTTTTAGGGAGTGCATTGCTGGGGTGTCTTGGTGCTTCTACCATGCAAGCTATTACCGGTTGCAGGCTTTGGCACGCCAACCTGCCGCCGACGTGCGCGAGCTCGATACACTCCGTCCGCTCATGAAAGGAGAGCCTGCCTACGGGTATATCTGTTGCCTGCTTCCGGACAGGCAAAAACAAGACAGGCTGCTGAAAGAACGGCTGGATGCATACATTCATATGCTTCCTTCTCCGGCGGCTTTTGTCTGGAAAGGCGATGTCCACCGGCGGCTCAAGGAATACGAGGAAGCGGAGGCGGCTTATAAAAAAGCATCCGAGATGGTGCCTGCCTTGCAAGCGGCAAGAGGGCGGCTGACTTTCCTGTATCACGACCTTGGCAGAGAAGAAGAGGCGCTTCGATTGGCAGAAGAACTTCTGACGGAGAAAGTGAAGGTGTATGGGTTTGACACTCACGCCTTGCGATTGAAACTTAAAAAGACCTTCGAAGGTAAATTAAATAATTGTTTTACTAAAAAATCAAATGCTTATGAGAAAAAGTAAGCGCAAACATTTAGTGTTTGCATTATTGGCTTGCTAAGTATTGGCTTCTATGCCTGCTATGACGGAGAGGACTGGGGCGGCCAGTCGGGTGCTCATCGTGTATCTCCCCGCAAGCGCAACAAACAGCTGACCACTTCCGTAGCCCGCCAGTGGTATGAGTCACATTATGACCCGGTGGTCTCTGTCAGTACACGTTCCGGCGGCGATGATGAGATGCCCGCTTTGATTAAACCCAAATGGGCACATGCCACCGAGCGCAACCGTGGGCGCTATGAGGTGGTTCAGATGCCTATCCTGACTCAGACCCGTCGCATGATTGTTGACGAGGAGACACGTTTCCATTTTGATGAATTACGTGCGTAGAAGAAACTTCGCAACTCTACTCATCTGGTCATCATGAAGGACTTGAAGACCGGACATGTGCGTAGCTTCATTTCTGTTTTTGTAGGTTCCTACGATTATCTGAAGAAGACGAAGCGTATGAGCCGTAATACTTATCTTTATCGTGAGAAGGATTTCGATGGCAAAGTCCTGTTCTTTCAGTTGAACGGTAGTATGATAAACGGCTGGAAGTATCGTGACGGTAAGATTGTGGGCAAAATAATGCCAATTGACGAGGATGCGAAGATTCTGTTAACTCGTAGTAGTGGTTATTGGGAAGAGCAGTGCTATACGGAAACCTACTATGAAGAGGTGGAAGAATGTGAGGAAGAGGCACAGCCTTACTACGATGAGGAGTTCGGACTTTGGGGAGTTGAGACGGTGGTTACTTGTCAAATGGTAGATAAACCTATTTACACACAGGTTTGTGAAGATGTTTGGGTAGAGGATGAGGAATCGGGTGGATGGGTTGATTCAGACGAAGCAGTTAGTATAAAGTACTATAATGAAAAAGGTTTACCTTGCTCATTGACAAGAAATCCGCAGTATTGTGTACCGATTGAACTACCGGAAAAGTTTGATAGGAAATATCCTAAAGCAGCAGAAGCAATACGTAAAGGGATTGCTCAATACTCTATTGATGATCATTTGGCTGAAATAATCTCTGATAAGACAGGTCGAAATATTGAAAGTATAAAGAATGATTTGATAGATGGACAGGGACCAATATTAAGAGTGAAACATTTTACAAATGAATTTAGTGATGTTTGTGGGCGATATAGTACAGAAGATGGTTTAATGATAAATGAGAAATATGTGAAACTGTATGAAAAAGATCCAAAAGCTTATGATGATATGTTAGAATTATTGATAGTCGCTTCTGTTATTCATGAGTTTGTGCATTATAACGAAGCGCAACAGTATAGTTCTCCAGCGCTTTTAGCTATGTATTATTTTAACTATGGTCCTGAAACGAATTCGGAAGGAACAGAAGTTGAACTTTTTGGAGGGGTTGTTGAGTTTTCAGTTGATAGAAAAAGTATAATATTAAGAAAGAAATAGTTACTATGAAGTTTATCTTTTTGTTTATCATCTTTTTGGTATCTATAAACATAGATTCTTTTTCACAAGATATAAAATCTTGTAAGTGCCAAATAATAAACGAGTTTATGGATAATATGGAGGTAAAATATATTGTTGGAAATCGTTTTACCAAGGACCTTTCTTGTTTGGAATCTCGTATTTTGGATAAGGCGGATATAGATACAACGTATTGTCGTTTTATTTTGGAGATTCATGAAATGAATATAAGGAAAAGAACAGCTAAGTTGGTTGCCAAGAATTTTTCCTCTAATCGGTATTCTACTGTTTATGTTAAGGCATTTTTCAAGAAAAAGAGAAGTAAATGGCGACTGAAATCAGTCTATATGGATTTTGTGAAAAGATAAACGCTAATGTTCAAGAGGATGTTCCTAAAGAGGATGGACTAATATTAAGTCTTTGCAACATTCTTTTTTAGAGTAATTATTCATGAAAGAAATAATTGTTTCACTAAAAAATCAAAAGCTTATGAGAGAAAGTAAGCGCAAACATTTGCTGTTTGCATTATTGGCGTTGTTAAGTATTGGCTTCTATGCCTGCTATGACGGAGAGGACTGGGGCGGTCAGTCGGGTGCTCATCGTGTATCTCCCCGCAAACGCAACAAACAGCTACCACTTCCGTAGCTCGCCAGTGGTATGAGTCACATTACGACCCGGTGGTCTCTGTCAGTACACGTTCCGGCGGCGATGATGAGATGCCCGCTTTGATTAACCCCAAATGGGCACATGCCACCGAGAGCGCAACCGTGGGCGCTATGAGGTGGTTCAGATGCCTATCCTGACTCAGACCCGTCGCATGATTGTCGATGAAGAAACTCGTCTTCATTTTGATGAGTTGCGTGCGCAGAAGAAACTTCGTAACTCTACTCATCTGGTCATCATGAAGGACTTGAAGACCGGCCATGTGCGTAGCTTCATTTCTGTTTTTGTGGGTTCCTACGATTATTTGAAGAAGACGAAGCGTATGAGCCGCAATTCTTACCTTTACCGCGAAAAGGATTTCGACGGCAAAGTCTTGTTCTTCAAGCTGAACGGTAGTATGATAAACGGCTGGAAGTATCGTGACGGTAAGATTGTGGGCAAAATAATGCCAATTGATGAGGATACGAAGATTCTGATGACTCGTAGTGGTGGTTATTGGGAAGAGCAGTGCTATACGGAAACCTACTATGAAGAGGTGGAAGAATGTGAGGAAGAGTCATAGCCTTACTACGATGAGGAGTTCGGAGTTAGAGTTGAGACATTGTTTGATCCGATGATATGAGAGAATGTTATAGAGAAAATGCTTGATAAAATAACGGAAAATAGCATGGGATTAGCTCTATATAATGGTTTGAAAAGTGTTTTGAATGGTAAAACATTAGCCATTCAGTTTATTACCAGTGGCAATTCCTCTTTTGACCTTGGTGGTGCTGGCATTCGATTAAGAATGGATGTGGAGAGTGGACAATTTTGCATGAAATGCTTCACGCTTATCAAGCTTATAATGAAACTTATGGTAGTATGCGTGAGGCAAAATTGAATATGGAAATAGAAACTCATTATGCACAATATCTTTATCAAAGTAGTCTTCCTGAATATGGAGGAAGTAAGTGGGAATACAGAGATAAAAGTGATAGTAGGTGGAAGGAAATCAAAGGACTTGAAGATTTTATTGATGAAAAGGGAAATCTACATCCAGGAATTAATATAGCAGACCTTGAATCAATAATATTAAATAATGTTGTTCCAACTTTGCGCAAGGGTGGGTATCCAGAGGATAGATATCCTTTGGATTATGATCGGTTAGGGTTGGAGAATTTTAAAAATATAAGAGAATTAACTAAAAATTGCGAGTAATGATGAAAACATTTATTTTAATGGTCTCCATGCTGTTTAGCGTAACATCAGCTGTTGCCCAAACCAATTATTACACTACGTCCAAAACATTCTACGAAACAGGCTACACTTATCAGTGTGACCATGACGGTGGAGTTGGCATAATTCTTTATAATAAGAATAACCGATTGACTTATGTGGACCAACTCTACAATGATACCGGAGAAAATTATGTGATGCCCGAAGGAGTAGATGTACTTGAATATGAGACCTGGACAGATCCAAAGGCAGACTCAATTGTCAGAAATGCTTTTTCTATGGTTGAACGGCAGCGGTTGAAAGGCTACAGATTCAACATAAATATGCGTATTAACCCTAATACGGGTAAAGTAGATGAAGTCGATTTCTGGTTTATGGCGTCTACTCCTTATACTACAATTCCTATTTCTGTTTATCGCAAAATAGAAGTGGACATTAAGAAGTATTTATGGTTTGTCCCTACAGAAGAAGGTAAAAAAATCAACTATATTTATCGTTGGTTATTTATAAGGTTATAGGTCCTATGATGAATCTATTACTGATACCGAACGTCAACCTATTGGTATTTCTGTTCCGGATAATGTAATCATGATGAAAGAATAGTAAAGTATTAATACCAAAAAATCCTTCGAAGTTTCTTGGCTCTTCGCTATAGTATTGATATCTTGTTGCATTATTGTGCAATCAGTTATTATTTATGGTGGAGAGCCAATCTAAACATAAAATCTCAAAGCCTATGAAAATTGTTAAACTATAAATCTTGCGTATATTGTCTATTTCTTGGTATTTTTATGTTTCACGCTTTTCACAGTCTCATAAACTGTAGAATGACAGATGTTTGCTGTGATTATACAACCTCATTTTAAACTCTTCACATCCTTCACACTGTTCACATTTTTAAGAAAGGAAGCCCTGGTTCAAACAAAAGCTCAAGTGTTCTCTTATGTGGAAGGATGTAAGAAGAAGAATATGACCGGATACCGGATTGAAACAGCCGGCATCGTATCAGCCGACTAAAGTCGGCTATATAGCTGACTCCAGTTGGCTAACTAGCCGACTCTAGTCAGCTAAGTGGCCGACTCCAGTTGTCGATTAATAAATCAGCGTCAAAATCGCCATATAGAGCCGACATTATGTAGTATCCGGCCATCTATTTCATGTTCAGTATTGGCTTGGTTCATTTCTGCACAGTTATGAATTTATTTCCCTTCCTGCTTATTCTTGAATTCAGTAGGTGACATTCCGTACAACGCCTTGAAGCAATTAGAGAAATAAGCTAAGCTATTATAGCCGACAGCGCAATATACTTCTGTAATCGTCATATCTGTCTCTTTCAGCATTTTTGCAGCGGTTTCCAATCGGAAATTGCGGATGAACTCATTTGGTGAGTAACCGGTAATCTGCTTTATTTTGCGATAAAGGTTCGATTTGCTCAAGCCGAGTTCCTTGCAGAAAGCATCCAGGTTCAGGTCAGAGTTGGCTATGTTCTGCTGTAAAGTGGCGTATAGTTTCTGCATGAACTTTTCGTCAACGGAAGTCACGTCTACGCCCAGTGATTCGAGAGAGAAGTTCTTGCTATACAGTTCTTTCAACTTTTCGCGGTTCTGAATCAAGTTGTCCACTCTTACTTTCAGTATGGAAGCATCGAAAGGTTTCGTGATGTATTCATCCGCTCCTGCGGCATATCCTTCGCGGATGTCGTCCGTACCAGTTTTGGCAGTTACCATGATGATAGGGATATGGCTGGTATTCATATCCTTCTTGAGTTGTTGAATTAGTTCAATACCATTCATCTTAGGCATCATCAGGTCGGTGATAATCAGGTTCGGGAGCAGGTAAACTGCTTTAGCCAGAGCGTCTTCACCGTTCGTCACTCCTATCACATTATATTTGTCTGCCAGACAGGAGCATATATAGTTATTCAGGTCGCGGTTGTCTTCCACTACCAGGATAGTAGATTGCTTTTTGGATGAATTATCTGCTTCGTAGGCGTTGTCGGGAAGTTCCACATTGAGTAAAACGGTTTCGTTATCTGTCGATTCGGTAATTTCTTCTGCGGAGAAAAGGTTCTTGTCGATAGGCATGACAAACTTGAAAACAGCACCGGATTCGGGTGCATTCTCTGCCCACACTGTCCCATGATGCATTTCGATGATTGCTTTGCTGAGGCTTAGACCGATGCCTGTTCCCGATTTGGAGTGTTCGTTTTGGGCTACTTGGTAGAACGGGCGGAAAATCTTTTCCAGTTCATTGGGAGCAATGCCAACACCGTTGTCCTGAATAGATAAGGTAAGGTACTGTATTTTATCGTTCTTGTATTTGTTCAACTTGGCGGGTATGAAGAATGCAAGTTCGGAGAGCGCCTTGACATTCAGTTCTACCGACACGGAACCACCGTCCGGAACATTCTTGAACGCATTGGAGAGGAAATTGAAATAAACCTTTTCCAGCAGATTCCAGTCGAACCATAGAAGCTGGCGGTCAGAAGAATGGTGGAACTTTAAGTGTATGTTGCGGTAAAGTGCTAAATCCTGGAACGAGGCGACCGCTTCATGCGTGAATTTAATGATATCGTTCTCAGAAACTTGTAGTTTCATGGTGCCGCTTTCGTTCTTTTGTAAGTCCATGAGGTTGTTGACGATGCGGAGCAGCCGTTGGGCATTACGCAACATCAGCTTTGATTTGTAGTGAACATCATCTACCAAATCCGTGCGTCTCACAAATTCTTCCAGTGGGGCTATGATTAATGTCAGCGGGGTACGCAGCTCGTGTGAGAAGTTGGTAAAGAGCCGGTTGCGTTCCTGGTAATATTCTTCGTGTACTTCCGCTTCCATTTGTTTCAGCCTGATGTTATTCTGCAAGCGTTTTTTCTCGGTAAAGTAGCGGATGATGAAGGCAATCAAGGCGATGATGACTGCGAAATAGATCAGATAAGCCCACCACGTTTTCCATAATGGTGGAAGGACGATAATTTCCAGTGTTGCTCCTTCTTCATTCCAGATGCCATCGTTATTGGAACCTTTCACTGTAAAATGGTAAGTTCCTGCCGGAATATTGGTGTAATAAGCTATGCGCCGGTTACCTACTTCATTCCATTCGGAGTCGAATCCTTCTAGTTTGTAAGCGTATTCATTCTTGTTGTTGAAGATGTAATTCAGTGCGGCATATTCAATCATTATATTGGTCTGGTTGTATTTCAGGACAATCTTCTTTTGAGTGGAGATATTTTCTTTCAGGATGCCGTTTTCATCGTCCGGTTGTACCAGATTGTTGTTGATATAGAGCTTGTCGAGGATGACGGGCGGCACGTTCGGGTTGGTGATAATATCGTTCGGGTTGAAGAGGGTAAATCCGTTGTTGCCGGCAAAGAATATCCGGTTGTCGGACAGGCGGATACCTGCACAGGGAGAAAACTCCTGTACTTGTATGCCGCTTTCCTGACTGTAGTTGATAATGTTGCGTGTGCGAAGGTCGAGATTTGAGATGCCGTTCAGCGTGGTGAGCCATAAAGAGTTGTCATTTCCTTCTACGACTTTGCAGACTTGATTGTTCAGTAATCCGTTCTTTTCGTTGTATGTGGTGAACTTTCCGGTGGAGAGAACAAGTTCGCTCAGTCCGCCGTCTATACTGCTGATCCATATCCTTCCCGAACGGTCTTTCAGGATACTGCTGATGGATTTGGCAGCAAATCCGTTGGTTTGGTTGTAAGAGATAAGGGTATGGTTTATCTTGTCGTAACAGAACAGCCCGTCACTTTTGGTTCCGATAAGATAAACATCATTGTCTACCTCACATACGCAGATGACATGGGAGAAGTGTACTTCTCCTTTTCCTTTGACTGGAAATCCGCTTTGTACGGTTCGTTGCCCGTCGTTGGAAATGAATGCAAGCCCTTCTGCCATACTGATGGCCCCGATAATGAATTGTCCGGAATGGCTTTTGCTGATATGGTAAATCGGCCGGCGGTCGGTAGTCTGATAAAATAAGGAGAATTGGTGCGAATGAAGGTTGAATTCATACACTTCTCCCTGGCTGGTTCCGCACAGGATGCGGTTACCATCCAGATATATGGTTTTGAAAATGCTTCGTGTGGGGTTGTCGTTGTTTTGGGGGAGTGTGTATTGACGGAACGTATGCTGTTTCAGGTCGAAAGATATCAATCCGCCTCCTTCGGAACAGATATAAAGCGTTCCGTCATATTCGATGGACGGCCCCAAAATGCCGATATTGTCGTTTAGAACTGCACCGGGATTATAGAAGTCGAACAAATGTCCGTACGGGTTATAGTAATCGGCTCCGCCGGCATAGGTTCCAATCCAGATAGTCTGCATCCGGTCGAACAGGATACTGTAAACGGAGTGATGGCTCAGTGCGCCGGATTTATAGGATGTAATCCGGCTCGTCACCGGATTGATGATGTTCAGTCCGTCGAAGGTGCCTACCCACATCTCCCCTGAGGGAGACTCTTTGATACAGCGGATGCTGTTATTAGACAGTCCGTTGGAAGTGTTGTATTGTACAACCTCTGATAAGTCATGTTTGATGACACATACGCCGTCTTTGTAAGTCCCCAGCCATATATTGTCTTTTTTATCAATATAAATGTCTTTGATATAGTTGGAAATGACAGGCAGGGTTTTGGAGTTTGTCTGATAAGAGCGGACAATCCGTTTTTTCTGCCGGTCGTATATGAGAAGCCCGTTTTTGCTGGAGGCAAGGTAGAGGTGGTTGTCCTTCTCCAGGATGGCGCTGACGGAATTGTCAGCCAGTTCCCGGATATAAACAGATTTCAGGCTGTCTGATTCCGGTTCGTAGATGAAAAGGCCGGAAAGTGTTCCTACCCATAGCACCCCGTCTGCATCAATATGGAGTGACAGGATTTTATTATTGACGGAGTCCGCCTCATTGGCCAGATAATATCTTTTGAATCCTTTTCTCTTTTTATCGAGTTTATTCAAGCCGTTTTCGGTGCCAATCCATAGGTTGCCTTCTGCGTCTTCGATGATACAGGCGATGGTATTACTGCTGATACTTTGTTCGTCGTCGGCATGGTTCCAGAATATCTCGAAAGAGTTTCCGTTGAACTTGTTCAGTCCGTTGCGTGTGCCGAACCACATATACCCTAGTTTGTCTTGATAGATGCAAGTGACATGCAGTTGTGACAATCCGTCTTTCACCGATAAATTTGAAAAATGATATCGTTGGGACGCCAAAATAAACTGCGTAAGTATAGAAACTAGTAGAATACATAGTGCCTTTTTCATAAATCAATTATATTTGGGGTGATATTTTCGTGTAGCAAAAATAATAAAAAAACAGTCATTTGCTTGGATTAGCCGGCCTATTTTATTGTATACGCTAATCTCTGGGCTATTTTTACAAGGATTGGAAGGATTATTGCAAGCGGAGAATCGTCTCTACAACTCTTTGGAAGATTCTGTAAATCGCTTCAATATATTAATCTCTATTTTTGTAACTGGAAGAATGAAGTAATGCTTTCTCTGGCCAAGAAAGGGTTGGTTCTGTTCTCCGCAAACATTTATATGAAAAACATTTTAATATGAAAAGAATTCCTATCTTTTTAATAAATACTATATTGATGGTATTTATACTCGGAACTTCCGCTTTTGCTTCTTCGCCCGGATTGGACGAGGTGTTGCAGAGTACAGTTGTCAAGGGAGTAGTAGTTGATAAGAACAACGATCCGCTGATTGGTGTGTCTGTTATGATAGAAGGAGCAGCTGGTGGAACAGTCACTAATATGGACGGTAAGTTCTCTATTAATATGCCGAAAGGCAAGACTTTGCTGAAATTCACCTATGTAGGTTTTGCACCTCAGTCCGTTTCTGTGAAGAATAAGACTGAGATTCGTGTTGTGTTGCACGAAGACCTGCAGCAGTTGGATGAGGTGGTTGTCGTTGGCTATGGTGTACAGCAGAAATCACATCTGACAGGTGGTATTACAAAAGTGGATATTGAAGGAATCGAGGATATGCCGACGGCGCGTTTGGACCAGGCGTTGATGGGAAAGGCTGCCGGTGTGCAGATTCTGAATCTGACTTCCGAAGTCGGTGCGGAACCGGACATTATGGTGCGCGGTACTTCTTCGTTTAGTGCCAGCAGTGCTCCGTTAGTTGTCGTGGATGGCTTTCCTATGGATGACGGTATTGATGCCATTAATCCTAGTGATGTCAAAGTATTGAAATCTTGAAAGATGCGGCTTCAGCCGCTATTTATGGTTCGCGTGCGGCAAATGGCGTTATTATGATTACTACCAAGAGTGGTACGGCAAACAAGCCGAAGTATTCCTTGAAATTGAAATGGGGTACGAGAGAGGCGTATAAGCGCTATCCGATGATGACTGCTAAAGAATATGTCCAACAGAGAATTGAGGATTATAAATTGACCGGACAAACTCTTTCTTCCGGTGATATTGCCCAGTATATCATTGCCGAAAATAGTAGTGTCGACTGGCAGGACGAAGCATTCCGTAGTAATCCGAATTATTTCAGTGCCGATTTTTCAATTAGCGGTGGGGCTAAAGGATTGAGATATTTTGTATCCGGAGCTTATACGGACGATAAGGGTATGTTGAAGAAGAATTATTTCCAGCGTTATAATTTTAGAGCGCGTATTGATGCCGACCTTTCCAAGCGGGTGACAGTGGGAGTGAATATCGCGCCTACTTATACTGAATCGGAACGTCCGGGCACCAACTATATGGGATTTGTACGTACTCCGTCATGGATGCCTGCACGGCATAACGAATATACGGCGGCACTTACAGGCAGAAAGGTAGGTGAATATACCAAGGGGGCACACTTTAGCAATATGCTTTATTCAGGAATCAATCCGCAAACGGGAGAAGAGGTTACGAACTTGAAAGCTACTCCCTGGAATTCGAACAACAATAATCCTCTTGCCACATTAGAAGGTATCTCTCAGCCGTCCGAACAATATCGGATGCAGTTACAGGGATATATTGAAATCAAACTGCTGAAAGGACTGAAGTTCCGTTCTTCCAATAGTTACAGTCTGAATTATACAGAGTCGACCGTCTATCGGAAAGAGGGTGCGGTGAATGATTCGGATCCCAGCCGCGGATATTATTCCAATAATAAAACGGTTCGCTTGTCTTCGGAAAATACGTTGAGCTATAGCACAAAGATTAAGAAAATACATGCCATTGATGCTTTGTTGGGTGCTTCCGTGTATCAGAATACGACAACCAAGGCGGGTATTCTCGGCTTCGACTTTATGACGGATAATATCTTTTCATTGAGTGCAGCCGGAAGAATCGACCAGTATGAAGGTGCTTCTTTACGTACCGGAACGTGGAAAAGTGATGATGCGATGGTATCTTATTTCAGTCGTGTAAATTATGCGTTGAAAGACCGGTACCTTTTCTCAGCTACTATTCGTACAGATGGTAGTTCTAAGTTCGGTAAAGATAATCGCTGGGGTTGGTTCCCTTCCGTATCAGGTGGTTGGCGTATTTCGGAAGAACCTTTTGTCAAGGCAAATGCTAAGTGGCTGAACCAATTGAAAGTAAGAGCCAGTTATGGTATTACGGGAACAAATTCCATCATTAATTATGCAAATACCAATCTGCTTGATCCTGCTCCTTATGTGTTGGGTGCCGGTAATGGTTCTGTAATAGTCGGTTTTGCCAATAATTCCAAAACATTGGGTAACTCGTCGTTGCAGTGGGAGCAGACGGGAGAGTATAACATCGGAGTGGATATTTCCGTATTGAATAGTCGTATCGGTATTACATTTGATTATTACTATGCTATCACCAAGAGCCTTCTTTACGAGAAAACGGTCAACAGTGTTTCCGGATATAACAAGGCATGGACAAATGAAGGTAAGTTGAGAAACAAGGGGTTTGAAGTAGAACTGACTACACATAATTTCAATGGTCGTAAGTTCAAATGGAATACTTCATTTAATATATCTGTGACCCGCAACCGTTTGCTTGATTTGGGCGGACCGGCGGAACAGATAACTTTGGGAAGTAACAAACAGTATTACATCGCACGGGTAGGTGAGCCGTTGATTCAATTTTATGGATACAAAACGATTGGTGTGTGGAAGACACAAGAAGAAGTGGACAGCAATCCGCACCACGTGTCTGACCGACCGGGAGGATTGCGTGTAGCCAACGCTAATGGCGACGATGTAATCAATGATGATGACCGTGTGGTACTGGGTTCTCCTTATCCTGATTTTATATGGGGTATGACTAACTCTTTGAAATATAAAGATTTTGACCTTTCATTCGTGCTTCAGGGACAGGTAGGTGGAAAAGTGTTTAACGCAAACGGTAATTATAACGAGTTTAATGATCGCTCACTAAAGTATATGACCGGAAGGTGGCTGAGCGAGGAGCATCCGGGAACGGAAAGGTGCCGTACCGTGATTTCGGTATCTCTCATTTTCTTACCGATTATATGATTGAGGATGCCGGATATATGGCACTGCGCGATGTGACTATAGGGTACAACTTCCCCAAGAAGACATTACGTAAAATGGGACTTAGCGGTTTGCGTATTTACGCCACAGGGCAAAACTTGCTTTATCTGATGTCAAGCAGTTATCGCGGAGTGAATCCGGAAGCACGTTCCGGAAGTCGTGCCGCAATGGTGAAGAATAGTGCGCAGGCAGGAGCGTTCCCAATTATGAGAACGTATAACTTAGGACTTAACATTAACTTTTAAAACGACAAGCCATGAGAAAAATATTAAAATATTTGCCAGTTCTGTTAGTCTTTTTCGGATGCGACAGCTTTTTGGACAGAGAGTCGTATGACAAAATGGATAGTGATGGCTATTACAATAGTACCACAGCGTTGAATTCGGCGGTCATTGCTTGTTACAATGGTATTCAGGATGCGTTGGATAAGGAATTCTTTCTAACAGAGGTACGCTCGGACAACTCGCGCAACCGTAATCAGGCGCCTACAGGCAGTACGGATTTGGAAATTACTCACTTGGATATCTATAAGGTAGAAACTTCCAATACGTTGAACAACACCTATTGGGAAGCGGTATATCACAATATAGCTAATTGTAATACTGTGTTGCAGCATTTGGATGGCGCGGACGATCCGGACAAACGGATACAGTTTGAAGCGGAAGCACGCTTCATCCGGGCTTATCATTACTTCAACTTGGTTCGTCTTTATGGACCTGTCTTTTTGGTGAGCGAACGAATCTCCCCGGAAGTTGCAAAACTGGCAGAACGTAGTTCAAAAGATGATATATATGCTTTTATTGAAGAAGATTTGAAGTTTGCTGCTACGGAGTTGCCGGAAAAATACGACGATGAGAATTTGGGACGTGCAGACCAATGGGCGGCGAAAACATTGTTGGCCAAGGTATATCTGACACTTTCCAATAATGGAAAAGATACAAAGATGCTCCAACAGGCAAAGACATTGCTGGAAGATGTGAAGGAGAATAGCGGATACGGGTTGTTGCTGGATAGAGGGCAAATGAGCAGTGCTTATGCAAACGTGTTCAGTACGGCTAATGAGATGAATAAGGAGATGATATTCGTATGTCGTTATCTTGCCGGTGGTAAGGGATTGGGTTCTCCATTTGCCAATTATTTTGCTCCTTCGTCCAGTGAAGACGCGGTAATTTATGGAAGCGGAAGCAGTTATAACTGTCCGACAGAGGACTTGATTGATGCTTATAAGTCAGAAGGAGTTGACGATCGTATGGATGTAGTGTTGAGTGAGACTTGGACCAGTAAATTGGGAACCGTTCAGTATGTAGGTTGGGTGAGAAAATATTATTCTCAAGTGACAGTACGTTATGATGCAGAAAACGACTGGCCGATTCTTCGTTTTGCTGATGTTTTGCTGATGTTGGGAGAGATTGAAAACGAATTGAACGGACCGACGGATATAGCGAACGGATATTTGAATGATATTCGTGAACGTGCCGGACTGGAGGCCATAGTTCCTGCCAATCGTGTGGAATATCGTGCGGCGATGGCGAAAGAAAGAAGATTGGAATTTGCGATGGAGAACCAGCGGTTCTTTGATTTGGTGCGTACGAATCAGTTCTTCGAAGTAATGGAAAATCATTTGCGGACAGAACAGGTACGTAATCAAAGTAGTGGAAGCAAGAGTAATTATTATGGTAATGAAAAGTATAATACATATGTACCGGATCCTAAACTGGAAAACTGGCAATTATTGTTGCCTATTCCTTATAATGTGATGATCTCGGCTCCGAACGCGACGCAGAATGTCGGTTATTAACAGAGTATATGTATAAACTTAAAGACTTGAAAGACATGATGAATATAAATAAAAGAATGATAGGATGGGTTTCTGTTATGGCAGGCATATTAATGTTTGCAGCAGCCTGTCATGAAACGTTGAATGTAGATCCTTTGGATACTACTCCGCCGGAAATTACGGGGTTCACTCCTAAAGTAGGGCAAATCGGAACAATGGTCAGCATTACGGGTACGCATTTAAGGGATGTGACTACTATCAAGATTGGTGGGGTGGAAGCGAATGTTATCCGTGTGAACCGTACATTGGTAATGGCCGAAATCACCAAGGATAACCTTTCCGGAAAAATAGAAGTGACCAGTCCTTATGGGACGGCTGTCGCTGAAGAAGATTTTGTGATTGAATATCTCCGGCCGAAAGTAACGGAGTATCCGAGCGAAGCAGGTGTCTTTACTGCAATGGTGATTAAAGGTGAGAATCTGGATTTGGTAAATGAGATCAGCTTTGGAACGAAAGCATCTGTTGCAAAAAGCAATTTTGAGTTGCAGTCGGATGAAAAGATAGAGATTATTGTTCCTTATTATGAATCTGACGGGGCGGTTGACCTTGTCTTGAAGTATAATTATGGTATAGAACCTACGGAACTGGTAATTGAAGATGCCTTTACACTGGATGCAACTGCTCCGTCTGTTGCTTCAATTTCTGAAAAGGCATCGGTAGGTTCTACATTCGATATTGAAGGAAGTAATTTGAATGTAGTTGAAAAGGTATTGTTGGAAGGGAAGGTATTAACTATCGTTCAATCTGCACCGGAGAAATTGACTTGCTTGGTGCCGGGCGACTTTACGCCTAACAGTGCTGCTAAGGTAGAATTGGTTTATTTTGACGGGAATATACAGCAACAGGTTGGTGTGATCAATGTGAGAATCCCGGCTACCTATATCTGGAAGAATGTGAAACTGCAAGCTACGTATCAGAACTTCTTTAGTGGTACGACAGGTAAGTATTATACTGTTGATGAATTTACCGCCAATAAGAATGATATTCATTTGTCATTGTTAGGCCATAAGAGTAATGATTGGGTACAAATTGAGTCTTTATCCGCTAATGCCAATTTTAGTGGTACCAATGTGCCGAAAGATGGATGGCCAATGAGGTTCCGTAAATTAAAAGAATCCAATGCGGTAGATAAGGCTTATATTGATAAAATTAAAAATGGAGAATTGGAAGATACTCCTATCAGTTTGGCGCAAGCCGTGGAAGATGGATTGAGTATGAGTACTAAGAAACAGGTTATCCGGTATAAATTTGCAGGAAGTAAATGGTCGGCCGATGAGGCGGAAACTTATAATCAGACAAATGATGAGGGTATCGGAGAAGGCTGTATCAATCTTGTAATGCTTTTGGATGCTTCTTCAGCAGTAGTTAATATAGCTTTTGTGGAATTTGTCAGTGTATATCGGTCACCGGATGTAAGTGATAGTTCAATGACTGTCAACTTCTATTTCCCGAAAGAGGCTGCCAATTAATAAATAATTAGTTTTGATTAATCATGAAGGATATAATAAAAGAAATAAGTAAATGGACTTCAATCATGATCAGCGTATTGATGTTCGCAGTAGCATGTAGTGATGACAAGGAAGACGGAGCACCGGAAGAACCGGCTCCGGCTGCACCTACTATTACAGATTTTGTTCCACCTCATGGAGTGCCGGGAGTGACAATAACAATTACAGGTACCGGGCTGAAGGAAGCCAACGAAGTGACTATAGGGGGAAAGCAAGTGGAACTTACAGGTGAGGCTACGGATACTGAGATAAAAGTAGTGACTACGGAAGAGGTAACAGGTGGTAAGATTAAAGTAACTACTCCGTATGGAACTGTCGAAACGGTCAGTGAATTTGTGGTGGACGCAGTATTTCAGACACCATCGCTGACTGTAGTACCTCAGGATAATGTTAGCTATTGGGATATTATTACGCTAGAAGGTGAAAATCTGGATATAGTGGAGAAAGTATTTTTTGGCACTGTAGAAGCAAGGATTATCAGAGAGGATGAGGCTACCAGAGCTGTTGAGGGCGCTTCGGTAACGGAGCTGAAGGTGGAAGTTCCTTATTATGACACAACGGATGCTGTGAATATTTTTCTGGAGTATACGAATGAGGACAACGAACTTGTAAAGATGGATACCCAAAAGAGCTTTACAGTAACTCCTCGTGCACCGAAACTGGATGCTGTATCGTCTATCGATGCTGACTTCTTCGAACAGATTTCACTGACAGGAACAGACCTGCACTTGGTAGAAAAGGTGATTTTCGGAACAGCAGAGGCTGCTATAGATAAAGAGAACTCGAACAGTACGGTATTGAAAGTGACGGTTCCTTATTATGAGGAGGAAGACGCTGTGACAATCACTTTAGTATATCGTTATGGAGCGGAAGATAATGTGGCGGAAGGAAGAAAAAGTGAATCTGCTGATAAGTTTGCTGCAAAGAAAGTTCAGCCGGAAGATGTAGAATGTCCGGCCAAAATTATGCTTGGAGACGAATTTGATATAACAGGAACTAATTTGGATAAGGTAGAGAAGGTACTGTTCAATGAAACGGAGATTACTGCAAAGTTGTCTGAGGATAAATCGAAACTGACTTGTTCGCTTCCGGGTACTGTTACCGAAGCAAGTACTGGTAATAAGATTTCTATTAAATTCTGGCAAGGTAATGGAGTAAAAGAGATTAGAAATGATTTCGAGGTAAAAGTACTGGCTACCTATATTTGGAAGAATTTGGTAATGTATGCGTTAGATGATACAAGAGAAGGGCATGAAGCAAAATTCTTAAGTGGAATGACAGGGCGCTCTTATACTCTCTGTGACTTTGCAGATAATCGTAAGGATATCCATTTGAATATGAATTTCAGTAATAAAACACAAAATGAAGTGACTACGAAATTATTGCGAATGGAGACATCTTTTAGTAATGGTGGTAATTTCGGTACTAAGGTTCTTTGTGGTGAAGAAACAGTCGCTAAGAATGGTTGGAGGGTACGATTTATGGGATTACCGCGTACAACTGCCGGAGTTGCAGAATATATGCAGAAAATAGATGATGGAACTTTTGAAACAGAGCCGCTAAGTACTGAGAAGATTAAGGCGGATATTAAAACTGCATTTACATCAACCTTGAGCTATAAAGAAGTGGATGGAGTAGTGGCTTCTACAGCAAAAGACTGTATCAACATTGGCGACCTTGGTCTGATAGCACTTGTAGATGCAAACAATAATCCTCTTGTTATCGGTATCTTGAAGTTAAATGACGCAGATTTTGAGGGTAAATATGTGAATGTGGATCTTTATTTCCCAAAAGGAGCGGACGAGAAATATAGTGAATATAGTGGAGAATAATCATAATTAAAATATAGAACAACCATGAAAAAAGTAGTATTATTAGCCGCATTCGCTGTGGCGGCATTGGCAGCCAATGCACAAGTATTGAAGAATGAATTTTTGAAAGACTACAAGCCCGGACAACAGTTGGAAAAGGGTACTTACGAAGAGAAGAACGCCCCGATTCAGGAAGACACTTGGATGGGTGCCTTCTATGCGCAACCGTTTGCAGGTGCTGAAGGTCCGAAAGTGACGAAAGGATTGACTTACGAAGGTTATCCGGAGACGGGTGCAGCCATCAACATGAGTGGTTATCCTACAGGTGCGGAGAAAGGTCGCCGGTTCAGTGTCTATTCGTTGACACGCAATAATGGTCAATATAACAAGGGAGTTTATTACTTGGCTTTCCTTATGAATGTGGAGAAGTTGGGAGCTTCCGGCTTTGTGGATATCATAGCATTGGATATTAATTACTTTGGTAATAACAACAGGGGTAAGGTATTCATCGGACGCGACGATAATGGCAAACTTAAATTCGGTGTGGGAGTTCGTAAAACTCCTGAGGCAACTGAAGGAGTAGGAGGTTTTGATTTCCGTAAAACAAACTTGGTGGTACTGAAAGTGGACTATGACAATCAGGAGGTATCCTTGTTCGTTAATCCGGAATTGACGAAGGAAGAACCTAAGCCGGCAGCGACTGTAAAGGCTGCCGAAGGTGAGTTGAAGCATGGTATCAAAGGTATCTCTTATAATTATCGTCGGAATTATAAAGGTGCTGTCGGAGGTTTCCGCTTCTCGAACAACTGGGCAACAGCCATCGGTAAATAAATATCAGTATGGTAAAAAGAATATTTGTAGCAGGAGTTCTTTTAGGTATCTGTTCTTCATTAGGGTTTGTTCATGCCGGAGAAAAGGTATATGTACTGGAGAATTCTTACATGTCGCGGACACTTGTCGTCAAAGACGGTGTCCTGTCGACCAAGCAAATAGTAAACAAGCAAGCCGGAGCCAATTTGGTTCCGGTTTCTTGTCAGGAGTTTGCCCTGCGAATTTCCGAAGGTACAGATAAGGAGGGGACGGATAAGATTTTGACTGCGAAGGATTTTGTAGTAGCGTCAGTGGACAAGAAGTTTACTTCCTCTGTGCGCAGCTATCGTTTTCATCTCAAGAACAAAGCTCACGCTCTTGCTGTTGATGTCTGTTATGAGCTGGCGGAAGATAATTTCTACGGACATAAGTATTTGGAGATTATTTCCGGGAAGAAAGTGACGCTGGAAAAGATAGATGTGGAATCCATTGCTTTTGAGGACGCATTTCAGAACTATAAATTGAAACTGATAACGGCACGGAAATCCGGCGGATGGAAGCCGGGGCTGGGACAGCCGGTATATACTACAACTACGGCTACATTTTGGGGTATGGAATTTCCGGGGGCTTTCAATACGGTTGAAGAGGGAAGTACGATTACCTGCGGTTATCTTCGTGGCAAGGACTTGTTGCCGCAAGAGCGTTACACCACTTACCGGAGCGTGGTGGGAGTAGCCGATGACAAGAACTTTATTGATGATACATTTTTCTATTATATCGATCGTGTCCGCCGCCGTCCCGCCCGTTTGCAGGTACAATACAACAGTTGGTTTGATTATGGCAACCGGGTGTCGAAGGAGACATTTGCCAAAAGTCTCCGGAAGGTACATGAGGAACTGGTAACCCGCCGGGGATGTCGTCCGCTCAATGCGTATGTGATTGATGACGGTTGGCAGGATAAAAGTAAGAATGTAACCTGGGCTGATACGGTTTGGAAGATTAATAATAAGTTTGCTCCTTATTTTAAGGACAGCCGGAAAGAAGTGTTGAGAGCTGGCTCCACTTTGGGAATCTGGTTAAGTCCGGCTTCCATCTTCGGGGGCGTCCGATGGTGGAAAGAATGGGGGGATATGGGTTTGAAGCTCTTTCTTACGGTATGTCCATGACCGGGGATAAATATATGGGTAAGTTGGAAGACCGGGTACTTGACCTGGCACGGCATGGAGTCTCTTATTTTAAGTTCGACGGTCTGTTCGGGCATCTCAATATCCGTGACTTCGAATTGCAGGGACGCGGGACGGCCGCAATGCCTCAACTGGGGTTGGAAGGTTTCTCTACCAGCGACGAACGGCTCAATGACCCGAAATATGATGAGTTGAAAAGCTACTATCTGGTAGCCGGAACAGAGCGTCTGATGAAAATCTTTGATGGTTTGCACAAGGTAAATCCGGATATTTTTATTGCCATCACTAATGCTGCTTATCTGAGTCCGTGGTGGTTGTCATACGTTGATGTAGTGTGGCTGATTAATGCCGGAGATGCCGCTAAAGGCAAAGACCGTACGGGAGAACTGGTCTATCGTGATCATGTTTATCATCAGATTTGGCAACAGGAGAATACTAAATTCCCGATGAACTCTATCTTCAACCATGAGCCGAAAAAGATTACTGCCAACGAAGACCGCAAGAGTTTTAAAGACTACCTCTTTATGAACCTGAGCCGCGGAACGGGATTTGTCGAACTTTACCTGAAGACGGACAGTTTGTCCGCTACCGACTGGGATGTATTGGCGGAAGGGCTGAAATGGTCTTACCAGGCATTTCCTACATTCAAGCGGGTGAGGATGCATGGTGGGAATCCCAGGAAATCAGAAGTATACGGTTACACAGCGTGGAATGAGAAACAAGGATATATCTCCGTTCATAACCCTTCGGAAGAGCAACGTGAATATAAGATAACCTTGGATCGTAAGACTGGATTGATTCCGGATATAAAGAGAGCTTACCGGGTTTCCTCTGTATTGGGGATAAGTCGGATGTGGCTCGGAAGCAGTATCGTTATGGTGATGTTCTTTCGTTGACACTTCGCCCGAAAGAAGTCTTATTGTTGGATTTCGCAGCATATTGATAAATTAGAGTATAAAAATTTTTAATCTTGGGGAATAATATAATGAGGATAAAAAGACTGATAAGTTTTATGGTCTGTTGGCTGGCTTTGTATACGGCAAGCGGACAGGTGCAGTGGGAGCAGGTGGAACCGGGCGTATGGAAAGGTACAGTCGGTAAGCCGGAAGCGTATTCATTGTTGGGAGTGTCGGGAGCCACTCCTTTGAAAGAGGGGTTCAAACGGCTACCTGAAGTTGGATTACCCGGTTTGGCCGGCCAGGTTGTCGGGCGGATTGAAGGCGGCAGGACAACGTTGCGTTTGCCGCTTCGTAAGGAAGAACAATTGTACGGTTTCGGGCTGAACTTCCAGACAGTGCATCAGCGCGGGAAGATATTGAATCTGCATGTCGACCATTATGGCGGCAAGGATACGGGACGGACTCATGCGCCTGTACCTTTCTATGTATCCAGTGCGGGGTATGGTGTATTTATTAATTCAGCGCGTTATCTGACCGTTTATGCCGGTTCGGCTGCCCGCAAGGACAGTCCGGAGAAGCCGGCTGCCAAAGACCGTAATACGGATAAAGCTGGAGTTCGCAACAGTATTCTGATGCAGTTGAAATCCTGGTACCGGCAGAAGGCGTGGAGATTTACCTGTTTGCGGGACCGACTCCGCTGGATGTGATACGGCGTTATAATTTATTATGTGGTGGGGGAACATTGCCTCCTCGCTGGGGATTAGGGTTTACACAGCGGACACAGAAACTCTATGACGCGGACAAGGTGGAAAAGGAAGCGGCAGAGTTTGAGAGAAGAGGTTATCCGTTGGATTTCATCGGATTGGAGCCCGGTTGGCAGAGTAAGGCTTATCCTTGCTCATTCGAATGGGATAAAGGACGTTTCCCGGAGCCGGAAGCATTTGTCGGTCGGATGCGGGAGAAAGGGCGTATCAACTTGTGGACAAATCCGTATGTATCTCCCGCTTCGGGCATTTATAAGGATATATATCCATATACCGGTTCTCATACCGTTTGGTGCGGAATCGTACCTGACTGGGGAATGGAGCAGGCACGCCGTATCTGGATGGATAAACTGGAACAGGAACATATCGGCATAGGAGTCAGCGGGTATAAGATAGATGAGGTGGATGGATACGACCGCTATGTATGGCCGGATGTAGCTACTTTCCCTTCCGGTCTGTCTGCCGAGCAGATGCGCCAGACGTATGGGCTGTGGGTACAACGTATCACTGCCGATATTTATAAGAAACGTAATCAGCGGACTTTTGGACTGGTTCGCGCTTCCAACGGTGGCGGAAATTCGTTCCCGTATGTGCTTTACAATGATTATTACAGTCATCGTGATTTTATTACAGCTCTGATTAATTCCGGATTTAGCGGAGTGCTTTGGACACCGGAGGTGCGTAGCTCGAAGAGTGGCGAGGATTGGCTGCGTCGTTTCCAGTCGGTAGTCTTCTCACCGATGGCGATGATTAATGCTTGGGCAAGCGGGACGAAACCGTGGACTTTCCCTGAGGTAGCGGAACAGGTCAAAGAATATGCCTTGCTGCGTATGCGGATGATGCCTTATTGGTACAGTGAATTTGCCAAATACCACTTTGAAGGAACGCCTCCTTTCCGGGCGATGAATCTGGAACCGGGATTTGAATCCGGACGCATGGTTTCCAAAGCGGAGGTAAAGAACAAGAATCTTGAAGATAATCCGTATCTGGAGGCTGTGAGCAAAGAGGTGAAAGACCAGTACATGGCGGGCGAATATTTATTGGTAGCCCCGATGTTCAAAGGGGATACATCGCGGACGGTGGTGTTGCCCGAGGGCAACTGGTATGATTTCTATACCGGTGAATATGCGGGCAATGGAGAAGTGATAACGGTGAAGCCCGGCTTGGATCGTATTCCGGTGTATGTAAAGGATGGAGCTGTAATTCCTATGATGGAACCGGTACTTCACGCTCCCAATGCGGGAGAGAAATTTAATCTGGAGATTCGCCATTATGGAACGGCAGAAGGAAACTATCGTTTGTATGATGATGATGGGGAAACTTTTGATTATGAGAAAGGAATATATACATGGCGTTCTATTACCATAAAACGTGGTGCGAACGGTAAGTGGAAGGGAAGCATCAGCAAAGCTGAAAAAGGAAGTCCTGACAATATAGGAAAGATTTCCTGGAAATTTATGACCAATTGAATGAAAATTTAATCATGAGAATATTTTCGACCTTTCTCTTTAATAGAATGAACTATAGAGCAATGTGTTTTAATCTTGGAGCAATATTGCTGTGTGGATTATTAGCCGGTTCATGCAGTGATGATGAAAGGCTGGAAGAGCCGCCTGCGTTTGTCAGGCCGGCAGTTCCGGCTGTGAACCCGGTGGACGGTGTCTGGATAGAAGAGAATGCTGATGAGTTGGAAAATGGCGAGGAGCGGCATTTGACGTTCAGTAGCGATTTTACTTATCAACAGGAGATTTATTCGGTTATGAGCGGTCTTTTGCGGACAGAACGTACGGGGAGTTATGAAACAAAGGACGGGATGCTTTATTATGATAACGATGATGTACGGAAATTCAAGATAGAGAATGACCGGCTTCAAATAGCTGCTTCTGTGAGCGGAAAAGACAGGGAACGGTTTTATAGACGCTATAAGTATAGTGATGGCATAAAGTCGGCAAGCAAATTAGTGTTGACTTCAAAAGGGATGTTGACAAAAGAAGAACTTGATGCCTTTAAAGGTTATATGATGTATAACTCCGCTTTACAAGTACCCACTAGTCCCCAATATGATAACACATGGGTATTCCGTGCTTTAGGAAAGAGCATGGGTGCTTGTACCCGGCTGTTTGAGATTACTTATGACCTGACTTTCCTGAACCGGGTGATAGAGTATGCCGATGCTGCACTTTACACGCGTAACGGACAGCCCGGAGGAGATTTCCGCATTGTAGGATGGACAGGTGAGCCGAATGATATCTGGCCGTCTACGGGAGCGGAGGAGGAAAAGATTGACGGAGCGGTGGAACAGGGAGCTGTATTGGCACGTATCGCTTATTGTGCACGTCTGATTCTGCAAACTCCTTCTATCTGGAATCTGCGAGTGGCTGCCGATGACCGTTATTACTATGGTACAACCTACAAAAAACGGGCGGAAACATATCTGCGTATGTGCGACGAGATGTATGATACCTGGCTGACAAGGTTTGTTCATCCGGGAGATCAGGTGTTCTATCGCAGAAACAGTACGGCTTTTATTGAACCTATTGCCTGGAATCAAGCCTTGATGGCTTGTGACGGCCTGACGTATATGGCACAATGTCATGAGATACTGGGAAATGTTTCGAAAGTTACTCTATATGATCAAGTGGTACGTGATAATCTTGAATTTTTCATCAAGGATTCCTGGACTAAGATTTCTGATGCCGGCACTGTTTGTTTGCAATGGCGTTATTCGAAAGTAGCCGACAAGGTGAGGCATGCGGAAGACTTGAATCATGCTTCTTTGGTAGCTAACGTGATTTATAACATCTACTTGAGTGGACATCATCCGTATATTAATGATATCACGGAGCAGTTGGCGAACACAATGTTTGATATTGTGTTTTGTACAAGAGATGACCAGGGACGTTTCCCGGGGCGCATCAACGGTGCTTATGAGGGAAATATATGGATAGTTATGTGCGTGACGACCATATGCAGTTGACTGATATACGAAAAGACTGGTATGACAAAGTGTTGGAGATCAATAAAGCAAGATGGCCCGGAAATATGCCGATGGTAGGCCGTGCTTTGTGGTGTAAGACTCGTAGGTTGCCTGCTCCGGAGGATATTACTGCTCATTTTGAAGAAAAAGACCAGGCAGTGAGGATATCATGGAAAAGCATAGCGGAAGGAAATATCAGGATTCTGCATTCTACTGACTTATGGAACTGGGAGGAAGTGGCGTCTGTAGCCGCATCGGCTGGTAGTTATAAAGACACAGGCAGGAATAATGCCCCAAACCAATATTATCGTTTAGTACTTTTGCAGGGGGATGATGCAGGTTATTCTTCGTTGATTTGTGCATTAAAATAAAGTTTCATAAATTATAAGGTTAGCCTGTTTACTATTAATGCGGATCTGCAATTGGCAGATTCGCATTAATAGTAATAATCTTTTTCCGGTTATCGTGTTGCCATTTTCCTGTTTCTCTTTTATTAATTTTCACAAATATACTGATTGATAACATTATTTGCCTACATATTCATTCAAGAACATGGTTTAATATCCGGCTTGGTATTTCTTATGGAAAATCAGCTATTTACCTGAAGTAGCAGTATTAAATGTGGATACTTTTGTTTCACAGTTGTTCTCTATAATCCATGAATCCTTCCATTCAATGACTAATTCTTCCGTCTCAAAACGGATAGGCAACCAAATGTAGCGGGAATTTATCAAATCCTTTTTCATCCAACGGTCGAACATGGCGATATAAGTATCTTCCTTGCCTGCTACGGGTAGCACATGGGTACTTTGCCCATAAAATGTTTTTTCGGCATCTTTCCCACGGCAGGGATTACTCTTTAATGTCCATGGCCCTAAAACGGAATCAGCAACAGCATACATAGCTTTATTGGGTGACCAGCCGGTACAACCGGAAGTAATCATATAATACTTTCCTTTTCTTTTAAAAACAGCCGGTGCTTCCCGTGATTTTCGCTCAAAATTCCGAGTGAATGTACCTGTATGGTCAAGATAATCATCTGTCAATAAACTGATATGCAATGTGGCATTCCCCTCAGATGAATATAAGAGATAGGCTTTGCCGTCATCATCCTTAAACAGTGTCATATCACGGCTCATACTTTGATTGGGGCGCATGGAACGTATATACTTAAATTCTCCTGCAGGAGTATCACAGACGGCCACTCCGGCACATGCTTTTGAATAATCATCACTATCGACATGCAACCACATCACGAATTTCTTGGTCTTTTCATTATAGATAACCTTGGGGCGTTCCAACACATTGGAAGGATGCAGGTCGGAGGTTCTATCCGTTAAATCCGGCTTTAATACCACGCCTTCAAAAGTCCAGTTATAAAGGTCTTTGGACGAATAGCAAGAAATTCCTCCGGCTTCCGTACGGTAACATTCCCAGTTCGGTACGTTCGGATTCCAATAGGTAGAATCGCCTTTCAACTCTCCATACCAGTAATAGGTTCCTTCATGATAAAGAATACCTCCTCCATGTGCATTAATCATCTGTCCTTTCGTATCTTTCCATAAAGCGCCGGGTTCGATGCTCCGCTTCTCTTCCACCAATTCGAATACGCTGCTCGAAGTATGGCGGTTGGATAGAACTGATAGCCCGACTGACATTAAGTAGTCTCCGGAATAAACTTTACCGGAGACGGCACTTTTTCGTTGCCCTTCAGGTACGTTAAGTTCATCCAGACGATAAAAGGCATCCGCTTTGAGCCCTTTCAAGCGTACATTATTCAGGGGCGAGGCATAACGGGGATGCAGGTTGTAAATAAACAACACGCCTCTGTCCTGTTTTTTAGCCGTATATAAGAAAGCGGCATGATCTGTTTCATAAGGAGAGACAAGCCGATATTGGTCCCCTTCCAGAATGACGGGCTTCAATCGGTTAAAATCGCTTACCGCCTGATGACAAAGTGAGAGTTCTTTTTCTGTCATCTGTTGTGTACGAATATCAAAGCCCAGTTTACACATCATGGCGACATCAAGGCGGAATTTCAAAGGTTGTTTCCCCCAACCGGTCACATGAGCCGCCATACTTTTCACCGGAAAGAAATGAGAAAATCCCCATTGGATGAAAATACGTTCTATAGGATCGGTATTGTCACTAGGCCAGAATTCCGTAAAGTATTTAAGTGCTTCATAATCAGAACGTCCTCCTCCACCGGAACAAAGCATCATCGGCAGGTTCGGATATTTTGCCTTAATACGGTCGAGTATTCGATATAAGCCTCTTACATGTCCGATGTATAAATGAGTTTGCTTATTCTTCAGATAGGCGGAGTAGATATTCGTGATGGGGCTGTTGCAGTCCCATTTGAAATAAGCTATCCCGGGATATTTAGTCATCAGGTCATCTACCACTCCGAATACGTAATCCTGCACATCCGGATTGCTCAGATCTAATACCAGTTGATTACGGAAATAGTATTCTTCCCGGTTTGGCAGACGAATCACCCAGTCACGGTGCTTTTCATAAAGCACACTCTTCGGATTTACCATTTCCGGCTCAATCCAGAGTCCGAATTTGATACCTTTATCAGTGGCGGTCTTCACTAAATAGCCGATTCCATGCGGGAGCTTGTCTTTCGTCTCTTCCCAGTCTCCCAGTCCCTGATGATCGCTGCTACGCGGATATTTGTTCCCGAACCACCCGTCATCAAGCAGAAACATGTCTACGCCCAACTTGACGGCTTCATCCATAATATCGGACAACTTCTGCTCATCAAAATTAAAATAAGTGGCTTCCCAGTTATTCAGTAAAGTCATCCGGTCGCCCATTCCCTCTTTTAACTGGTACTTACGTGCCCAATCATGGAAATGGCGGCTTGCCGTTCCTTTTCCGGAAATGCTGTAGGTGAAAATAAACTCCGGGGTGGTGAATGTCTCGTCCGGTTTTAATTCATATTCCGAAGCATACGGATTGATGCCGGAAAGTACACGAAGATGATTCTGATGATCTTGTTCGAATGTGAACCGGTAGTTGCCCGTCCATCCGAGCGTACCCAATAATACCTCTCCTTCATCCTCGGCTGCCGGCTGACCGAATGAAAGTACGAAAAAGGGAGAGCAGAACATATTCGCCCTGCTTCCCAGCTTTGTATCCAACACCTTTTTACCATAAGAAAGTTGAGATTCGGTCATATTCACCTCGTGTGCCCAGTTACCCGTAAATTCGGTCAGATAATAAGCCTTGCCTGCGAAATGGAGCAAAGAGGAAGCATAGTTGTATAACGTGACGGGCTTCTTTTCGTGATGCCTTATTTCCGCATATGTTTTGATGACATCTTGTTCCGGATAGGATATATAATGCAAATCTACTTCTACCGGATAGGCTTCATCACGCAAGCGGATTACGGTTGCCGTACTGCCATCCTCATTCTTCGATAACTGGTGGCCTGCATATTTTAGCAGCAAAGAAGGATTCCCGTCATTGTGCAATATGCGGATGGCCGGTTCATAATAATCTTCCATGCCATGTGTCAGATAGATTTCCTTTCCTGACGGAAGATGCTTGAAATCTGATTCAAACTGCAGGCGCTTGCCTATATATTGCTGATAGACACGCCCGTTACCGGCTATCTTGTAAATAAGGTCTATATTCCGGGTAGATATACGAATTATCTCTTTCTCGCCACCGCTTGCCGGGAGTATCCATCCCAGCAAGCAGATTAACAAACAAAACTTACTCTTCACTATTCTATTGTTTTTTATACGGTTATTGTTTTAACTTCACTTGTTCCAGACGAAGTTGCAAATTCAGCAGGACTTGCGGATATTCCGAAGCACGATTCACCTTCTCTTCTTCATCATCGGACAACCGGTAAAGTTGAGGCTCCTGGCTGTTGCCCAATTCTATATTTGCCGCTGTATATCGGGCGGCTCCTTTCCCCGGTGCAATGTATTTCCAGTCACGGGTCCGGATGGAAAGATTGTTGTTTACATTTTGTTCGATGACATATTCGCGTCCCGCTTTATCCTTGCCCAACCATGCATCCAATTGTTTTTCACTGTCCGGTCCGGCACCGGCAGGTAAAGTTACATTCAGCAACTGGGCAAAACTACTCATCCAGTCTATTTGGCTCACCATAGCATCGGAGACGGCAGGCTTTACCGTTCCCTTCCATCTTAAAATGCACGGAACGCGGGAACCAGCTTCATAGCTGCTATACTTTCCTCCTCTTAAGTGTCCCCACGGACGGTGATTTCCCAACAGTTCTACCGCCTGGTCTTTATAGCCGTCATCTACCACCGGTCCATTATCACTCGATAAAACGATGATTGTATTTTTATCCAGTTTCAAGCGCTTCAATGTTTTCATAATTTCTCCTACGCACCAGTCGAATGAAAGCAACGCGTCTCCACGGGCTCCCATACCGCTTTTCCCGCGGAAGCGGGCGTGAGGGATACGAGGGACATGAATATCATTTGTTCCCATATACAGGAAAAAAGGATTTCCCGATTGCTGGTTTTCTATAAAACCAATCGCATGTGCCACGATACTGTCTGCTATATTTTCGTCTTTCCAGCGTGCCGAATGTCCGCCCTTCATATATCCGATACGTGAGACTCCGTTTACAATCGCTTGATTGTGTCCATGCGAAGGATGAAGAGTCAGAAGTTCGGGATTGTCCTTTCCGGTAGGTTCACCCGCTATCGGTTTATTATAACTAACCTCTATCGGATCGGAAGGATCCAGCCCCACCACCCGGCCATTCTCCATATATACACAAGGAGTACGGTCGGCAGTAGCAGCCATGATATAGGAATAATCGAATCCCAAGTCCGAAGTATTGGGAGTCACCAGACCGTTCCAGTCCTGTTTACCGGTTTCTGCTCCGAGCCCCAAATGCCATTTGCCGACGACCGCCGTTGCATATCCGGCATTTTTGAACATATCGGCAAGTGTATAACGTTCCGGTGTGATAATCATACCTGCGTTTCCGGCTGCAATTCCTGTTCCCGGACGGCGCCAGGCATATTCTCCCGTAAGCATGGCATAGCGTGCGGGGGTACTTGTTGCTGCTGCGCTGTAAGCATTGGTGAAACGAATTCCCTCGCTGGCCAGTTTTTCCACATTGGGAGTAGAAATGGTTTTCACCGTCTGATTACAACTCAAGTCACCGTAGCCGATATCATCCGCGTAGATGAATATAACGTTAGGTCGTGATGATATTTCTTTCTTCTTTTCCGCTTCCTCGTCTTTGTCGGCGGGAAGTCCGTCGGTGGTATTGTGGCAAGCATATACGGAAGTCAGTGAAGAAGCGACAACAGAAAAGGTTGCCAACGGGTATAATATGGATTTTCTTTTCATATCTTCTTATTTTTTATTTTCGATTATTCGTGCGGTATATCATATACAAGCGTACGTGTACCGTCCCATGCAACGGCTTTGATGCAAGTAGAGCCTTGAGGATAAGACACTATGGTAGAACCGCCATAACCGAAACCTGTTCCACAGATAGCAGCCTTGGTCAACTGATTGCCTGCATAGGTTTCATAAGCAACCGCATTTTTCCAGACATCAACAGACACAGTACGAAAATTCTTGTTCTCCTTATCATCAATTATGGAGTTCGTCACCCCTTTGTTTAGTGTACCCGTCACGGTCAGCTTGTCACGGAACATTTCCACACTATTGCCCGAGATATAATTCAACACGGTTGTAGCAGGTTTCGGATACTGCGAGGCATGAGTTTTCATAGTCTCGACATCGGCAGCAGTAATCACCAATTTAGCCTTGTTACCGTAATCATTAACCTGCAAATCCACTTCTTTCAGCATACCGGCTTTCTCAAAAAAATCCGTCAAGTCCTGTTGCATGATATCGCATGCATTCTTTATAAAATTGAGTTGAATCTTACCAGGTCCGGACAGGTTAGGATCTTTCCATGCCTTTGTCAGCAAATCGGGATAGAAATCTTCAGGTCCCATTTTAGCTATTTTTGTATATAGTTGCAACTGCCAAAGTGGTATTAGGCTGACAAACACGTTGCCGTTCGCCGAGTCTAACTGACCATACCCTTTTTGGAACAGCCACGGATCTCCTCCGATAACTCCACTCAAAAGATAACTGCTGTAACGACCTCCGATTAATTTCGGGCTACCCATTCCGTTGGAAACATATTCATGCTCCAAGCGCAATTTATGGGGTGAGTAGTTATATTGTACCCACATTGAATACAAATTATTAGTAATCTCAGTTGTTCCATGCCACTTCATGTTGGGACGTATCTGATTGATGTGTCCCAATTCATGTGCTATCACCCAGCACATATTTCCTATATTGTCCGGATTCAGAGGCACATCCGGCAAAGAGATGCCGCGGCTGTTGGCATTCGGGCTTCCTCCATAGCTCTTACGACCAAACATTCGGTTTACAGGTCGCCAATTATGTTTGTACATGCCCATCATTTCCTGTTCCAAGCGTACAATTTTATCATATTGTTCAATCATTTCCCGCCCACGTTCCGGACATTTCTTCGTCAAGGAGTTTTTGTCTATCGCTAATTGGATGTACTTGCCGCGAATATCCAAAATATCACATTCCGACTGTTCATTGTTCAATAGCTGGATCCACTCCGTTTTATCATCTCCCCGCTCATAGTCGAACCAGCCGTTCATTTGCCCGGTAGCAATATGGATTTTCACATCGGGCACCGTTTCCGAAGCCTTCAACCAATTATCGATATAAGCGAGTCCGTTCTGCGACACGGTGAACGTATTGATACCCATCGCCAACGGATAAACACTTGTCTTTTCGCCTCCTTCCTTGCTCCAGTCTACCACTTTCATGCTTAATGTCTGTTGGCTTTCTCCTACGAAAACCATGGCCAAATCTCCCGCTTTGAAATAAATGCCGGTCGGATTCTCAAAGCGATTATATGCACCCAATTTCTTGGTACTTGCTTCCATATCCGGATAAGCCTGATACATCTGAATGCGTTTCATATCATACGTCTTGTCATACAATGCCAAAGCAATCTGTTTCAGTAATGCCGAGCCGCCTTCCGGCAGAGCCTGTATCTGTTCTTTCGTCACTTCCGGCCTCAATTCCGAGCAAGTAATATCCGTAAACAGTTCGACAGCCGTTCCTTTCGCCTTCTTGTAAAATTGCATTTCAGCGCAACTAGCTTGATCGTTGTAGCCGGATTTGATAATGAACCGAACCGCTTTAGGGTTCTCTATGGGCCGTTCTAGAATTTGTTTAGTATAAGTTGTTTTTTGCTGAAAGTCAAAATCACCAACATGAACAAACTCTCCAGTTGCGTTCTGATACAACATCTCAAACTCTCCCCAGTTCCCGTTCTGGTTTTTGTCCTGACGAGGGTAATAGATAAAATAATCAATACAATCCGGCTGTTCTTCTGCGAAATAATAGGTCACTGTAACAGGCAGATAACCTTTTCCCTTCGAATTGAAGTGTGTTCCCGGTTTTCCGTCAAATGACAACTCTATTTTCTGATTCTGATACCAGAACTTATCCGTCTCCACTTCGTCAATAAATCCCGTAGCCGTTGCAGAAGAGATTTTAAACATTACATCCACAAATTCCTCGTTATCAAAAGGGTCTGCATTTCCAGGCTCTTCCGGTTGTTCCAAATCAGCAGGAGGATTCTCTATCAATTCCTCACTACTATCACTACATGCGGTAAACAGAGTTACACATGTCAGACTTAACAGTAAAAATAAGTTTTTCATAATCGTACTTGTTATTCAAAGTTATAATTAAAAATAGGGTTCTTTGTATGTGCTTGCTTTATCAATGCCTTCAGTTGTTCCACACGGTCGGGATGCAAAACGGCTACATTATGCTGTTCCTTGGGATCAGTCTTCAGGTTGTACAATTCATAGTGAGTCTTCTTAGGGGCATTGACCTGCAAAGAGATCAGTTTCCAATCATCTTGAATGACTGCCTGCGTACCTTGTTTTTCATAGAATTCATAGTACAGATAATCATGTTCGGGCTGTTCCAGCCCTTTCAGTACAGGCAAATAAGAAATGCCGTCTATATCATGGGGAGTGGAAATGCCTGTTATATCACAAACAGTCGGCAGAAAATCCCAAAATGCGGAAACATGCTGGTTCCGGCTGCCGGGAGCTATCATTCCCGGCCATTCTACAATAAAAGGAGTACGGATACCACCTTCATAAAAATCCCGTTTGATGCCTCTCAGTCCTGCATTGCTGTTGAAATACTCCGGGTCATGACCTCCTTCTTTATGTACTCCGTTGTCCGAAGTGAAAATGATGATTGTGTTCTCATAGACTCCTTTTCGTTTCAGCAGCTCGATGATTTGTCCGACATTTGTATCCAGTAATGTGACCATTGCCGCATAGGCAGCCCGTGGTTTCGGTTGTGCGCAATAATGTCCGCCGGCGAAAGGTTTTTCCTGAAATTGCCCTTCGTATTGTTGCATATTCTCTTCGGGCACCGCCAGTTCGGCATGAGGAATCGTAGGGCTGAAATATAGGAAGAACGGGTGTTCTGCATTTTTGTCTATAAAGTCTAATGCTTTCTCCACTATCAGATTATGAGAATAATGTTTCTTTTCCAGCATAATCTTTTCATTATTCTCAAACAAGAAAGGCGGATAGTAAGAGTGAGCATGTCCTTGTCCCAGATATCCATAGAAGTAGTCAAATCCATGACGGTTAGGATGCCCTTCGCTATCCGGGCCACCCATTCCCCATTTTCCGATACAAGCTGTCCGGTAGTTTTTTTGTTTCAGCAATTTGGCTACCGTCACTTCCTTAGCAGGCAATGGAGTATCGTATTTCTCTCCATCTGCCAATGTCACCGGTTTGTTACCGCGGATCGCTGCATGTCCTGTATGTTTTCCGGTCAATAATGTACAACGTGAGGGTGCGCTGATGGACGAACCTGAATAATGCCTCATAAACATCATTCCATTGCGGGCCAGTCCGTCAATACATGGAGTCTTTATTTGCTGTTGGCCGTAGCAGCCTAAATCTCCTATTCCCAAATCATCCGCCATAATATAGACAATATTGGGAGTCTGCATGGGAACTTTCCCGTTATCCTGTACATTCTCCGATTGACAGGCGACAGGAACCAGAAGTAAGGTTGACACAAGAGTTTTGTTCATCATGTTTTTCATTTATAGTTAGTTATACGAATGGTTAGTATTACTTTTTTGCGCAAAAATACGGAGGATATACCGGAGTGGCAGCCCCTTCTTGTAACACATTAAATCCCCTCCAGTAACATTCGTATAAAAGTTCGTTAATGATAAGTTTTCAAGAAAAATCTGTTTGTAGTCTCATTCTCTCTTTTTATCTTTATCCTCGAAATAAGATAAAATGCTATGCTAAAAAAGACACATTTACTCCTATTCTTGTATTTATCATTGTTGTTCCATAGCCTGTCATTGGCTGCTGTCTCCCCACTCAACAGCAATCTCCGTTTCGATCATCTGACTATTGATGACGGATTGTCACAATCGGATGTAACTTCTATCATACAAGATCAGACCGGATATTTATGGATAGGAACCAATAACGGACTAAACCGCTATGACGGTTATCGTTTCACTAAATGGAAGTGGGATCCTAAAGCTACGGAAAGCACTATTTCCGGCAACACCGTTATGTCTTTATGTGCAGGGAAAGACGGAAAGGTATGGATTGCCACCACCACCTCTCTCGATGCTTACGACCCCGACATGGCAGGATTCATCAATTATAAAGAAAAACTAAAAGAAGTAATCCCCGGAACCAGCACTTTCAGGATCAATGCAGTCTTCTGCGACGACAGTGGAGACATTTGGTTGTGTTTCCGCAATAAATTACTGAAGTTTGATTCATCTTTGCAGAAATTCGACTTATGGACTATTCAGGACAAAGATATTACACCTTATTATATACAGGATATTAAAGCCGATTCCCATCATAATCTATATTTAGGGAGTAACCGGGGGCTTTTCCTTTTTGATACCAAGTCCGAGACTTTCCGTTATTTATACGACAAAAAACAGCCGGAACACTATCTTCGCAACCAAATCAACTCTATATTAATAGAACCTACCGGGAATATACTCGCCGGAACCGTCAACGGGCTTTGGCTATTGTCTCAACGGGGAGAAATTATAAAAGAAATTCCTTTGGAAAACCAGCCGAATAATGTGATAACCACTTTATATAGGGATTCACAGAACCAAGTATGGGCGGGAAGCCGCAAAAACGGGCTGTACTTGGTCAACAATGCCGGCATACGGCAGTTCAGGACTGAGAGTTCCCGCTATAATAACCTCAACAGTAATGAAATACTATCTTTATACGAAGACGGATCCGGTATTTTATGGATAGGAACGGCTACGGGCGGGATGAATAAGCTGGTTCTCAACGAATCTCCTTTTATCAATATCCAGCATCAGACGGAAATGGCAAATACCATAAGCGACAATCTGGTACATGCCATTTATACAGAAGACAACGAAACGGTCTGGTTCGGTACCCAGAATGCTGTTCTCAACCAATGGAACAAACAGACTAATAGATTTCACCATTATATTTTTCCCAACCATATCACTGTAATCAACAGACGAAACGCCGATGAACTTTGGGTCGGTACAGGCGGAGGGCTCAAAACATTCAATAAGAAGACAAAGATGATAAGTGATTTCTTACCGGAGAACCGCATCAACCATTCGTTTACCAGCGTACTTTACAGGGACAATGAACAAAACCTGTGGTGCGGAAGCGGTGGAGGGATATGTCTCATTGACAAGGATGGGAACACTGCGCCGTTGCTTACTGACGGCAATCCTTTCAAAAGAAACACACGAGCTATCACACAGACAAAAGACGGTGATATGTGGATAGGAACCCGTGACCACGGAATTATCCACCTGAGGCGTGACGGGAAAGGCTTCCGGTTTATGAACAACGGAAAAAACCGGACGATGTATACTGACATTTCCTATCTGTTTGAGGACTCGAAAGAACGTTTGTGGGTAGGGACATGGGGAGCAGGATTATATCTGATTACTAATCGTGACACGATTGGTTTCCGTAATTATTCCGAGACCGACGGTTTATCGGACAACCTGATATATAGTATTTATGAAGATTGTAACGGTCAATTATGGATAAGTACCTGCAACGGACTCACTTGTTTCAATCCTGACAAAGAGTTGTTCTATAAATATACCTCCTATGACGGGCTGCCGAGCAATGAATTTGCAAAAGGAGCACATTTTCAGGATGCGCAAGGGATGATTTATCTTGCCGGAATCAATGGAGTCACTATTTTCCAGCCCGAAGAGATTCATATCCGGCAACAAGCCTCGAAAGTAGCTATCACCGGACTGCAAGTATATAATACTGACATACGTCCTGGAAAGAATATGAAGGTAAAGTCATCTTGTCCCGCGATATCACCTCTACCGAGCATATCACACTGAAATATGACGAACGGCATTTTACGTTCAACTTTATCACCTTCTCTTACCACGCACCGCAGAAGAATCGTTTTGCATATCGCCTGTCCGGCATTGACAAGGAATGGATATATACCAACGAGCATAGCTCCGCTTCTTATTCTCATCTGGATCCGGGAACCTATTTGTTTGAGGTGAAAGGCTGTAATTCCGACGGAGTATGGAACGAACGTCCGGCAAAGATGACAGTGACTATCCTTCCTCCTTTCTGGGCGAGTCCGGTTGCTTATCTGGTGTATATCATCTTAGTCGCTGTACTGGGAACTGTTATTATTCTTTGGATTAGAAGAAGGAACGAATTGAAACGTATACTTTTTCAAGAAAGGATATATGAGGAGAACCAAAAGGAGCTATACAATGCTAAAATGAAATTCTATACAAATGTCTCGCATGAGTTACGTACACCTGTGACTCTCATTGTCGGTCTGATTGAGAAGCTGGAAGGCAGTTTCAATACTGAGGGAGAAGAGAATAAAATGCTGGCCATTATCTCCAAGAATGCGCAAATACTTCTACGTCTGATAAATGATTTGCTTGATTTCCGTAAAATAGAAACCGGAAATATGCAACTGGAACAAGCACCGCAGGAAATCGTGGCTTTCGTACGTACCATCTGTTCTTTCTTTGAAGAAAGGGCCGGAGAACGTAATGTCCGCCTGTCTTTCTATTGTGATGATTGCGATCATCTGATTCTGCTGATAGACGCCAATAAGGTACAGCGTATCATTTACAACCTCTTGTCTAATGCCGTCAAATTTGCGCAGACTTATATAGAAGTGTCTGTCAAGCGGGAAAAGCGTAACGGGCAAGAATGGCTGCTGATTTCCGTAAGAAACGATGGAAAAGGCATTGCAGAAGAAGAACAAGAGAAAATATTCTCGCGTTTTTATCAGATTGATGCGGGAGATTCTCCTACACCGGGGTCTGGCATCGGTCTTAATCTTTGCCAGGAGCTGGCTCATTTACATGGAGGTGAAATAGAATTGTTCAGCAAATTGGGAACAGGCGCCATGTTTACTCTATGCTTGCCGGCGGTATATCCTGAAGTGGAGCAGTTGCCGGTTGTGATGCAAGAGCCGACCGGCAGTGAGAAAGAAGAGAAACAATTGCCCATTTTACTTGTCATTGACGACAATGAGGATATACGCTATTATATGAAGCATTTGCTTTCGGACGAGTATGAGGTGCTGGAAGCAGGAGGAGGTGTGCAAGGGTGGGAAATGGTACAACGTTATCTGCCCGATTTGGTGATTAGCGATGTCATGATGCCGGATATGGACGGCATTGAACTGTGCCGCCATATCAAAACTTCACCTGATACCTGCCATATTCCCGTGGTATTGGTGACCGCCAAACTATCTGATTCGTCCCAGATACAGGCTTTGGAATATGGGGCGGATTCTTATATTGTCAAGCCTTTTACGGAAGCACACATAAAAGCCCAAATAGCCAATATTCTGGTGAGCCGGGAGAAACTGAAAGAACAGTTGTTGAAAGAACTCTCCAATAGTATCGGACAGCCGGAAGCTGCTCCGATACAGGACAAACTGCTGCAAAAAATAGTAGATGCCGTAGAAGCCAACCTTGACGACTCGGAATATGATATTGACCGGCTCAGCAAGGATATAGGATTAAGCCGTATGCATCTGTACCGGAAGTTGAAAGGTATTATCGGGCAGACTCCTGCCGATTTTATCCGTGACTACAAATTGGCCCGTGCTGCCGAATTATTGAAACGTCCGGATCTGAATGTCACAGAGGTGAGCGACCTGACCGGTTTTGTCTCTCCTAAAATGTTCCGGATTTATTTTAAGAAAAAGTATGATTTAACTCCCTCCGAATATCAGAAAAAGTATTTTCCGTCATAAAAGCGAATAGAAAAGAAGTAAAAAAGTATCAGTGTTACACATCGGGACGCAATCTGTTACAGGCAATTCCCGTTCCAAAACCGCATTCACCATACATTTGCGGCAGATAATGCTGAATCTAATTACTAACTTAAATGTGGAAAACATGAAAAAACATGATCCAATGAACTTAAGGATTTTCCGAAAAGTAATGGTCGGTTTGAGTGCCGTTACTTGTTTAGTTTCTCCTTCTTATGCATCCGGAGATGCAAACAGCTCTTTCTTTACTGAAAAAACGAAAAACACACCGGCTGTCTATGAGGTCGGGCAAACAAGAGAAAAACTCATTCAAGGTTTTGTACGTGACAAAAAAGGGGAAGCGGTTATCGGTGTCAATATTCAAGTGAAAGATAAGGGCACCGGAGTGATTACCAATATGGATGGTTTGTACCAGATGAAGGTACCGGAGAATGCTGTTCTTATTGTCAGTTGTATAGGTTATAAGACACAGGAAGTCGTTGTTGGTAAGAGTTCCACTGTCAATGTGACCTTGGAAGAAGATGCCAGGCAACTGGATGAAGTAGTAGTCACCGCTTTTGGTATCAGCCAGAAAAAGGAGACTTTGGTAGGTTCTGTCGACCAGATTAAACCTGATGCGCTGAAAGCGCCGACCACCAGCCTGAGTAGTAACTTTGCCGGTAAACTGGCCGGTGTGATTGCTGTACAACGCTCCGGTGAGCCGGGTGCGGACGGGGCTAATTTCTGGATTCGCGGTAAATCGACCTTCAGCAGTGCAGCCGGTGCGAATAGTCCTTTAATTGTGCTCGACGGTGTAGAAATCAGCTCCGGTGATTTGGACGCTTTAGATCCGGAAGTTATCGAAGGTTTTTCTATCCTGAAAGACGCTACCGCTACTGCCCTGTATGGTACACGCGGAGCTAACGGTGTAATGATTGTAACTACCAAACAAGGTGCCGACTTGGCTAAACCGATTATCAATTTCCGCTTTGAAACAGCCATCAATGTGATGAATGAAATACCGGAAATGGTAGACGGTGTATCATACATGAAATTGTATAACGAAGCCCGCCGAACCCGTAGGGAGGAGGGGAAAGTATATTCGGAAGAGAAAATAGCCGGAACAATAGCCGGAAAGAACCCGTATTTATATCCGAATGTGAATTGGTTTGATGAAATGTTCAACAAGATGTCTGACTCCGAACGTTTCAATTTTAATATCCGCGGAGGTAAAAAGGCTGTCCATTATTTCATGAGTGCTTCTATCAAAAGGGACGGGGGTAATCTAAAATCACGAAGTAAGGAGTTTTTCTCGTTCAATAATAACATCAACGTGATTCGCTATGACTTTGTCAACAATCTGAGTATCAAAATGACACCCACCACTAAAGTCGCTTTAGGATTGAATGTCAGTATGAAAGACTGGAAAGGGCCTGCTAAAAGCGCAGATGAGATATTCAGTCTTTCACGGCAAGCTTCTCCTGTCGATTTTCCGGTTTATTATCCGTCTGAGTGGGAAAAACTTTCATATACATTGTGGGGAGGTATGGAAGGCGGCACATTCAATAATGGATATCGCAACCCGGTAGCTGAATATGCAACCGGTTATAAAACGACCTTCTCTTCTACAGTAGACGCGAAGTTCAGGATAGACCAAGATCTTAAAATGATACTTCCCGGACTAAAATGGTACGGGCTGGTGTCTTTCAAGAACTATTCGAGCACTGTCGTTACACGTACTGCCGGATATAACCAATTTCAGATAGCTTCGGACAATGGCGATGGGACGTATACGCTCGGACGTGTCAATGAAGAAGAAAAGGCTGCCACACTTGGAACAAAAGGAAGTTCTTCCGGCGACCGTTGGATGTATGTCCAGACACATCTGGACTATAACCGTAAATTCGGTGACCATAAAGTGAACGTGATGCTGTTGTATGACCAGAAACAGACCAATGTCAATAATCCGGACGGGTTGCTTGCTTCGCTGCCTAAGCGTAAACAAGGGGTGGCCGGGCGCCTTTCTTATGGCTATGACGACCGTTACTTAATTGAAGCGAATTTCGGTTGTACCGGTTCCGAGAACTTTGCTGCCAAGCATCGCTGGGGATTTTTCCCTTCCGTAGCTGTCGGTTACAATATTTCACAAGAGAAATTCTGGAAACCGATGTCGGATATTATCTCCCATTTGAAGTTCCGTGCCTCTTACGGTCTGGTAGGTAATGACGGAGTAGGATCTCGGTTCGCTTATCTGGAAGATATCGTATTAGGTAGTTGGGGATATACCACAGGAACGGCGATGAATACCACCTATAAAGGACCTGCATGGAATCGCTATTATAATCCTGATCTCACATGGGAAATTGGTAAAAAGCTGAATGTGGGTATGGATATTCAGTTATTTCACGATTTCAATTTGCACGTCGATGGTTTCAAGGAAATAAGAAGCAACATCTTTATGCAGCGTTCCAATACTCTACCCAAGTTTGCAGGTACAGGAGGAACTGCCATTTATGGAAATATGGGCAAGATGAAAACGTGGGGTTCGACATGTCGATGAATTACCACAAACGAATCAATAAAAACTTCTTTATCTCTGCCCGGGGGACGTTCACTTTTGCAAAGAACACCATTCTTGAAAGGGACGAACCTCCTTATCAGCTCTATCCGCAATTATCCAGCGTAGGACACTCTGTAGACAGTTATCTGATTTATGATGCCATAGGACTGTTCAAAGACGATGCGGAAATAGCCGGCAGTCCGGAACAGACATTGGGATATATACCAATGCCGGGAGACATCAGATACAGGAACATTGCGAATGCGGAAGGAAAGACAGACGGAATTATCGACAAGAATGACCGGATATGGGCAGGTTACCCCAAGACACCGGAAATCGTTTACGGATTCGGTTCTTCCATGAAGTACAAAAAGTGGGATTTCTCTTTCTTCTTCCAGGGAGTGGCGCACACTTCATTGTTGATAGAAAACTTCCATCCGTTTGTAACCAAGGATAAGACAACGATCCCCGGTGTCATGAAATTTATTACAGATGATTATTGGAGTGAGGACAATCCTAATCCGAATGCCGCATATCCGCGACTGACGAATGGCGTCAATGAAAACAACCAGGCAGGTTCTACTTTCTGGTTGCGGAACGGTGCTTTCCTGAAACTTAAAAATGCGGAGATAGGATTTACACACAAATGTTTCAGAGCTTATATCAGTGGACGTAATCTATTAACATTCTCCCCATTCAAGTTATGGGATCCCGAGATGGGAGGCGGAAACGGAATGTCATATCCTACACAGCGTACATACAATATCGGTATTCAATTCACATTCAAATAAGTAAGTATATGAAAACGAAATATATATTATTATCTATCGCAACTGCCGTTCTGATGTCCGGATGCAACTATCTGGATATTGTTCCCGAAGAGCGCAATACTCCTGAGGATACTTATAAAAATCCGGCAGCAGCCCGGGGCTTTTTGTACTCTTGTTATAGCAAACTGCCCAACTCCAGAAAACCTGAGCATATTGACAAATATTCGGCTGGGGAAGTTTGTTTTCCGATGGAGAAGAATGACTTTCAGACTTTTCCGCGCGGATACTATTCACCTGTCTTTTTAAGTATCACAGAAAGTTATTATAATAATATTTGGGAAGGTATCCGTCGTTGTTACGAATTTCTGAATGTCATAGATTTAACGCCCAATATGGTAGAGGATGATCTGAAGTATTATAAAGCAGAGGCTACCTTTCTTATTGCATACTATCATTTTCTTGCATTGAGAGCTTACGGACCAATACCTATTATCAAGGCTCCGCTAGATCCGACGACAGATGCCGGCACTTATCCCGAACGTTCGTCGGTGGATGAAGTAGTGGAATTCATAGATAAAAAGATAGAAGAAGCATTGCCTGATATGGCGGAGTCTTTTGAATCGGACGAATACGGTCGTTTCACACGTTATGCAGCCATTGCTTTGCGGGCACGTTTACATTTGTATGCAGCCTCACCTCTTTTCAACGGAAATAATGGAAAAACTGAATTTTATGCCGACTTCAAGAGTAAAATAGACGGGCGGTATCTGATTGCGCAGACGGAGAGCAGGGAGAAATGGGAGACAGCAGAAGAAATTACCCGGAAAGCTATTGAAGAACTGGATACCAAATTCCGGCTTTATGATAAGACGGACGCAGGTACGCCCGATGCTGCCAAGCCCGGACCGGCAGAAGCTAGCCAACGGGCAGTCAGATATACATTTATGGATAATGCGACAGGTATCAATCCGGAATTAATCATGGTGGATACACGTCCGGAAACCCAATATGAGATACAGAACCAATCATGTCCGCGTCAGAACGACAAAGGTTATAAGAATGCATATAATTCTTGTGCGCCTACTTTACAGATAGTAGAGTTGTTCTATACCAAAAACGGATTACCGATAGAGGAAGATACCGAATTTGATTATCCCGGACGTTATTCTGTTGTCAATATGCCCAATAATTACGACGGCAACAATTATAAGAACCCCAACGGAAAGACACTCAAACTGCATCTGGATCGTGAACCGCGTTTCTATGCTTGGATTGGTTTCCACAACGGGTTCTTTGAAATAGCCAAATACAACGGTGCCAACACAAATGCTGCCAATAATAAGAAAGCTATCCAATTAAAGCTCATGTGTGGAGAGGCACAGGGTGCTAAGGAAGATGGCAATGACGCCAATTACTCCGGAACTGGTTATCTGAACAAGAAATTCTTTCATCCGGCTTTCCAAAACGGGCTGAACGCCACTACCAAATATCCTTATCCGCTCATCCGTATGGCGGAGCTTTATCTCAATTATGCGGAGATATTGATAGAGTTGGGCGGAGAAGACAACTTGAGCAAAGCCAAAGTGTATATTGATAAGATACGTACCCGTGCCGGTATCCCTACAATTGATGTCGCCTGGAAAAAGGCCGAGCATCCGGAGAAAGCCAATACACAAGACGGGTTACGGGAAATTGTACGTCGTGAACGTCAGATTGAGTTCTACCTCGAGAATCATCGCTTCTGGGATTTACGCCGTTGGAAACAAGCTGAAATATTAGGAGAAAAAGTCAAGGGGCTGAACATTTATGGCAAGACAGAAGAAGACTTTTTCCAAGTGAAGGAACTGAACGTAATCCGTACTTTTAAGGAAGCGCAATATCTGATGCCTATCCCGCAACCGGAAATTAACAAGTGTCCGCAGTGGGTTCAAAACCCCGGCTACTAACAGGAGGAACTTTTAATTGGATGTCATAGTCTTCCATTTTTCAGATGCAGATAAACCTTGTGAAACAGTAGCCATGTTTTATCTGCATCTGTAGTAAGTGTATTCACTTTTATCAAACAATTATGAAAAGGATATTATTGATTGTTGCCGTCGGCTTGCTCTCGTTTGCTAGTATTGATGGTTACGCGCAAAAAAGCAAAATTTCCCAGCTTCCCATTCAAACGGAAGTACCTGTCCGTCCGGCAGGACAAACTGATGTAATCCAACTTACTGCCCCCAAACTTGATACAGTACGTGTGGGTTTCATCGGACTGGGTATGCGTGGTTCCGGTGCAATAGCACGTTGGACTCATATTCCGGGAATACAGATCGTAGCTCTGTGCGATCTTCTTCCGGAACGTGTGGAAAAATCACAAAACGTTTTAAAGAAAGCCGGTTTGCCGGTGGCGGCGTCCTATTCCGGTTCAGAGGAAGCATGGAAAAAACTTTGCAAACGCAAAGATATCGACCTTATTTATATAGCAACAGATTGGGAACATCATGCCGAAATGGGTGTATATGCAATGGAGCATGGAAAACATGTGGCTATCGAGGTTCCTGCTGCAATGACTTTGGATGAAATATGGAAACTCGTTAATACTTCAGAAAGAACTCGTAAACACTGTATGCAATTAGAAAATTGCATATACGACTTTTTTGAATTAACTACTCTCAATATGGCACAGCAAGGTGTATTTGGTGAAGTTTTACATGTAGAAGGGGCTTATATTCATAATTTGGAAAATATATGGCGACGCTATTGGAATAATTGGCGTATGGATTACAACCGAAAACATCGGGGAGATATATATGCTACTCATGGCATAGGCCCTGTATGCCAGATACTTAATATCCATCGGGGAGATCGCATGAAAACCTTGGTTTCGATGGATACAAAAGCTGTAAGTGGTCCGGCATATATCAAAAAGCAAACGGGCAAGGAGATTGAAGACTTTCAGAACGGAGACCAGACATCTACCTTTATCCGTACGGAGAACGGTAAAACGATTTTGATTCAGCATAACGTGATGACTCCCCGTCCTTATAGTCGGATGTATCAGGTAGTAGGGACGGATGGATATGCCAGCAAGTATCCGATTGAGGAGTATTGTTTAAGACCTTCTCAAGTTAATTCTGAGGATATTCCTAATCATGAAAATCTAAATACACATCAGGCAGTCGCAAAAGAAGTAAAGAAAGTTTTGATGGATAAATATAAACATCCTATTCATAAAGAACTGGAAGAGAGAGCTAAAAAGGTAGGCGGACATGGTGGAATGGATTATATCATGGATTATCGGCTCGTATACTGTCTGCGGAATGGCCTGCCGCTGGACATGGATGTTTATGACTTAGCAGAATGGTGTTGCATGGCGGAACTCACACGCATTTCCATAGAAAACGGTTCGGCTCCGGTAGCTGTTCCCGATTTTACCCGTGGAGGATGGGATAAGGTAAAAGGTTACCGGCACTTTTTTGTTAAATAGTTCAGTTACTGAAAAAACGATGATTCTTAAAAACGGAATATTTAATCATCGGAGAAGGACGTAAATCGCAGTTTGGTAAGGAAAAGCAGGAAGATGCCAAGCATTTGTAATTACGTGATTCTTTATTTCTGCTGTTTTGAGAATATTCTATTCGAAGTATGACAGATTATCGATTATTTTAGTTATTCGGATAGTAAATATCCGAATAACTAATCATTTTATTGTTTTTTCCTTTCCGATATGTTATGATAAACTAGAGAATAAATACTTCTTAATAGCCCATTTTTATCTTCCTCACCGGGAAACGATAGCTTCCCCGGTGAGGAACAAGTCGATGCACACCGAGGAACACTTCGTTGGTTTTAAAGCAATGAACAGTTTCTGAATAGAGAAAGATGCATATCCTGTTTGGTTTTATGCAATATTAGGCTGTTTTTTGTATGCTCATGCATTTATTTATGCAGTTTATTTTCCGGTTCGTTACTTTTTAACCGGCTATTTCCTTGTAGAATATTAAAAATAGAACATTAACAGGCTTATATTATCATTTCGAATTCAGTTTGCTCACTTGGTATATTTCAATACTGCCTTCACGGGAAAATGGTCTGAAGGAATGCGTGCTTCATACATTCCGGTGGCTTCATTTTTAATCCGGTAAGTATCTGTCAGCACTCCGTACTTTTCAACAATAAAGTTTTTGGTAACGAAGATATGGTCGATACGGTTGGGAGTATATGTGTTCGGATTCCATCCTGCACATGTTCCATTAGTTGCATAGCTCAGTTGTGCGACCTCATAAGAGTCTGATAATATTCCGGATTCGTGAAGTACTTGATAGCTTTCGCTGGTCTGGTCTACATTGAAATCTCCGGTGAGTATGACGGGTCTTTACCGCACATCTCTTTGATTTTGCTGATAACCAGCTTGGCACTTTCGCGACGTGCCACTACTCCGATATGGTCCATGTGCAGGTTAAAGAACCAGAATCTGAACTTGCCTGTAATATCTTTGAATTCTCCCCATGTACAGATGCGGGTATAGGCTGCATCCCATCCTTTATTCGGCTTCGTAGTATCTTCCGATAACCAAAAGTTTCCAGATTTGAGTAGCTTGAATTTATCTTTCCGGTAGAAGATAGGCGCATATTCCCCTTTCGTTTTACCGTCATCCCGTCCTACGCCTATATAGCTGTATTGCGGCAAGGCATTCAACATATCTTCCAGTTGGTTATGTTTCACTTCCTGCGCTCCGAATATATCGAAGTCATGGAAAGTGATTAACCGGGTGAGTACCGGGCAACGCTGTTCCCAGCCGTTTCCGGCTTTGGCATCGTTCGGATTACTGTTTCGTACATTGTAAGAAGCAACATTCAGTTGTTGCGCGTTCAGTATTGACACACCGCAGAGCGCCAATACAATAAAAAGTTTTCTCATTGTTTCTTTATTGTTAGATGGTTATTAAGTATCCTTTTCTTCTGTCTGTCCGCTCCTGTATTCTTTGGGAGAAGTGTTGTATAACTTGGCAAACTCCCGGTAGAAATAAGACTTGTTTGAGAAACCCGATTTATACATAATCTCGGTAACGGTAAGCTTGGTAGTCTTTAATAGGCCTGCTGCATATTCCAGGCGGATGGTACGGACAAATTCGCTTGGTGTCTTTTCCGTCAATTCTTTGAGTTTACGGTACAATCCCGCTTTGCTTACTCCTATAAAGTCTGCGAGAGAATCCGGATTCATGGATTCGTCGTCAATATTATCTTCGATGAATTTGATAATCTTGTCCAGTAACAGCTCATCCTCTTTATGCATGGTGATTCCATCCCTTACGATGAGAGAGGAACGGCCGGATTTGAAATACTCTTTCATCAGAGAGTATTTATTAATCATATTCTCTACCGCGCTCAATACATGCCTCGGATGGAAAGGTTTGGGGATATATAAGTCCGTTCCATGATTGTAAGCGTTAATCTGGTCTTCGATGGAGTTTTGGCGGAGATATGGATAATCGGAATGTGGGCAGTCCGCTCGTTGGCTTTCAATATATCCGTCAGAGTGATGCCGTCCAGCCTGGGCATCAATACATCGCTGATAATAATATCCGGCTGTTTCTGTCCGACCTCTTTCAGCGCCTCTTCTCCATCGGCGGCTTCCCGAACCTGGTAGTAAGGAAGCAGGATATCTTTCAGAAGTTCGCGGATATTCTTTTCATCTTCTACAATCAATATACTAATTTCCTTTTGTTTTGGGACAAAAAGCATTTCACCGGCTTCTGCCTCTTCTTCTGCCGGCTGACTTTCTTTTCCGGAATTCACGTGCATGGACGGTAGAGACACATTGAATTCTACATACTCTCCCAATACACTTCCTACTGTGATTTCTCCGCCCAATAACTCCGTCAAGCTCTTGGTCAGATTCAGGCCGACTCCGGTGCTTCCCGCATGTTTCAGGTTACTGCTCTCAAAAATCTTGAACCGGCTGAATATCTCACTCATTTGTTTCTCAGTCAGTCCCTTGCCCGAGTTACGTATGTGGAAATGCAATGTCCCGTCAGTAACATTCTCCCGTATTTCAGCACGGATATATCCACCGGACGGCGTATATTTGAAAGCGTTGGAAAGCAAATTGAATATTATTTTTTCCAGTGCATTCCGGTCTGTTGTAAAGGATGATACCTCTTTGCTTTTGAAACTGAAGTCTATCTTGTTTTCTTCAGCTATTTCGGTATAGTTGTCCGATACATAATCGACGAGCAACTGAATATCCACTTTTTCCGCATAGATAGCTGTATGTCCCGCTTCTGCTTTTCGGAACTCCATCAGTTCGTTGATAAGCTTCTGCATCCGGTCGGCATTGTTCTTGATGATGTAGATATATCTTTTTGTATAACTGTCGAGGTCCGCCTTTTCCAACAAGTGCTGTGCCGGGCCGTAAATCAGTGTCAACGGAGTGAAAAATTCATGTGCCACATTCGTGAAGAAGTTCAACTTCGATTCATGGATACGTTGCTGATTCTGTTTCTCGATATGTTCCAGTAGAATCTGACGGTTCAGCCGGATTCTATTCTTGATGACGGATTGCGTGATATAGATAGCAATGGCAATCAGGATAAAATAAATAATAAAAGCGGTGGTACTGAGCCACCAGGGGTAAGCAACGTCCAAATTGAGGGAATAGGTTTGACTGCTCCATACCCGGTCGCCATTGGTGCATTTTACTTCCAGTTTATATTTTCCCGGCGGCAGTTTGGTGATAACGATATTCGGGTTATTCTCATTGTAAATCCATTCGTCGGCAAAGTCGATAATGCGGTAGCTGAACTCACAATTCTCATTGTTGATAAAATCATGTGCGGCAAATCCCAAAGTGATATAAGGCTCGTCATAGTCCAGCCGGAGCGTATGATTACGGATACGTTCGTAGATATTCTGGCTTGTATTGTTTATCTTCAGGCTGTTCAGGCTTAATGATGCGATATGTTCCCGTAAGCGTATCTTATTTTCGTCGAAATAGTTCAACCCGCTGACTCCGCCGAAATACAACCACCCGGCTTTGTCCTTAAAAATAGCTCCGTCGGAGAATTCGTCGTTTTGCAGCCCGTTTCTTGAAGAATAATTGGTGATTTTTCCCGAGGGCAAGTCGATAAAGGAAATGCCTTGATTGGTGCTTGCCCAAATATTCCCGTTCTCATCTTTCAGGATGCCGTGAATCGTATTATTGGGCAATCCGTTATTATCCGTATATTCGATGATAGAAGGCGGTGTGGCTGTCGGGAACAATCGGTTAAGACCATAACTGGTACCTATCCAGATACTGGCAGAATCTCCTTTAGTCAGATAAATCACGTCATTGTTAGTCAGGGACAAACCGGGGTCTATTTCATTCATCTGCCGGAAACGTTCGGACTCGATGTCGAACTTATTAATTCCACCCCCTCGCGTGCCTAGCCAAAGTTCATTCTCATCGTATCCAGCGATAACCGAATAAATAATATTATTACTTGGCGAAGAAGGGCCGGGAGATTTATATTGTTTCATGTCCGTTACTCTATAACTTTTTCCTTCCCTTTTCAGGCTCAGCTTGATAAGTCCGTAGCCGGAAGTCCCCAACCATAAAAGTGAATCGTTATGAGTGAACAAGATACTGTACACTGCCCTGAAAGCAGGATATTCAGCAGGAATACCTAGTTTCTTCACCTGGTTGCCATTGAGTGGAATATAATTGATACCCGCCCCTTCGGTTCCGATGAATATATCCCCGGACATATTTTTGCGGATAGTATAAACGGAGTTGGAGATTAGCCCGTTGCCCGTTGAAAGATAGGGGATGACTTTCCGTTCCTGCTTGTTGAGTAGCAGGATACCTTCTCCTTTCGTTCCAACGAGTATATTACCATTGTCTTCCTCACAGAAACAGCGCACGGGATAATCTGTTTTTACGGTATGGAAAGGCGAACTGTGTTCATAGACTTCCAATATCCCTTGTCCGTCCGTGCCTACCCAAAGGATATTCTGTGAGCCGATATAAATAGTGAAAATGGAAGCTTTCTCCGGTAACTGGAGTAATTCCGTTGAAGTTCCATTTTCAAGATTATACCTGATGCATCCTCCCTCGATAAAGCTGATAAGGAGATATTCACCGTGGCAGACAGCTTGTGAAACGGTTTTGTTCTCAGGAATATTTATACTGTCCAATATACGGTTATCTTGTGAAACAGTCAGTGTCCGGTCATCGTTAATGATGAGGCAGTCCTGGGAAAGATAAATATTGGAAACGGGAGCAGAGTGCTTGATTTCTTCTTTGAACGAGAGTTCGGGACAGGAGTTACGGACAGTCAGTTGATAATGCAATAATTGTCCATGTTCTGTGAGAAAGAATATCCGGTCTTTGGAATCAATGACGAAGTTCCTGATGTCATCGGGAAGGTCATTCTTCAAGGATACAAACTCCTGTTTCCGGTCATCGAAACAGAATAGACCCTGCTCTTTCACGTAACAGATAATATGCTTGCCGGAAGTGATACCCAGCAGAAATGACTTCTCCTGTTTCGGCGGATTATTCTGTGTACCTAGATAATAAGGAGTAAACTGTTGTGTAGAGCGTTTCCACCGGTTTACCCCATAGTCCGTAGATACCCACAGGATAGAGTCGCTTTGCTCGATAATCTGCCAGATGACATTATTGCTGATAGACCCTGCATCCTTTTATTATAAGAATAGGTTTTGAAGTTACGTCCGTTATATGCATTCAATCCGTCCCATGTCCCTACCCAGAGCGTATGCTCCGAATCTTCGAGGAAGCAATTCACCGAATTATTGGATAATCCGTCCGCATTGGAAATCTGTTTTACTACATTTTGCGAATGTAATAAAGCAGGCATCAGGCATGAACAAATAAGGATGCAGATGCAGCGGAAATAGGAGTGTTTTCGTAGAATCATGTCGCAAAGATAGAGAGGAAAAATAAGAAAACAAAGATAAAAATATGCTGTACAACACCTGTATACCCTTTTGAGAATATAGTACACTCTTCCCGTTGTCGTGTGGGGTAGCTTTGCCACGAGAAATAAAAACAACACCTATTTAATGATTAGAAAATGGATATTGCAAAACGATTTCATCAGAACCCATTATTGAAACCATCCGATTTACAACCGGGAATAGAAGGTATGGAAATCACCTGTTTCCTGAATCCCGGCGTATTCCGCTTCGACGGAAAAACCTGGTTATTACTGCGGGTAGCCGAACGCCCCGTACAGAAACAGGGAGTGATTAGTTTCCCCGTATATAATAAGGAAGGGAAGATAGAAGTGCTTTCTTTCGACGAGAATGACCCGGAACTGGACGCTTCCGACCCTCGTGTGATAGGATATGCGGGACAGGATTATCTGACTACCATGTCTTATCTCCGGTTGGTATCGAGCGAGGACGGCATCCATTTTAAGGAAGAACCGGATTATCCGCCTATTTTCGGTAAAGGGACATTAGAGGCTTTCGGCATCGAGGACTGCCGGGTGGCGACTACCGCCGACGGTTATTACCTGACGTTTACCGAAGTCTCTTCCGTTGCCGTCGGTGTAGGGCTGATTCATACCCATGACTGGAAGAATTACACTCGTCACGGCATGATTTTCCCTCCTCATAATAAAGACTGTGCCTTGTTTGAAGAGAAGATAAACGGCAAATATTTCGCCTTGCATCGCCCGAGCAGTCCCGAACTGGGTGGCAACTATATCTGGCTTGCCGAATCACCCGACCGGTTACACTTGGGCAACCACCGTTGCGTTGCGACCACTCGCTCCGATAGCTGGGATTGTGCCCGTGTGGGTGCAGGAGCCGCGCCTATCCGTACAGAGGAAGGCTGGCTGGAGATTTATCATGGTGCAGACTATCAGAACCGCTATTGCCTGGGAGCCCTTCTGCTTGACTTGAACGACCCCTCAAAGGTAATCGCCCGAAGCAAAGCTCCTATAATGGAACCGACTGCTCCCTACGAGCAAACCGTATTCTTCGGGAATGTGGTCTTCACGAACGGGCATCTGGTAGAAGGGGATACGGTGACTGTTTACTATGGTGCGAGTGATGAAGTAATCTGCGGAGCGGAGTTCTCCATAGGGGAAATCCTTCGTTCATTAAAGTCATGACATATATAAAGGTATAGAATGAATAAATTGAAAAGAGAATATCAATTCTTCAAACAGCAGACTCCCAATGTACGTGTACTGTTGATGACTAACCTGCTCTATGCGTTTGTGCTTCCTGTGGTGGAGATATTTGTAGGCGCTTATGTGATGCGCCACACGAGTGAGCCTGTTTCCGTAGCTTTCTATCAGCTTTTTATGTATATCGGCATCATTGCGACCTCGTTTGTCAACGGCTTCCTGTTGCGGCGTGTCAGCGTGAAAGTACTGTATGCAGGCGGGATATTAGTTAGCGGGCTGTCGATGTTTGCCATGATGCTGGTGAAGTCATTGGGCTTTGTAGAGTTAGGCATAGCAGGTTTGGTTCTCGGAGCCGCATCGGGTTTCTTTTGGACCAACCGCTATCTATTGACTCTCAATAATACGACCGACAGTAGCCGGAACTACTTTTTCGGACTGGAATCTTTCTTTTTCTCCATCACTTCGATAACTGTCCCTTTATTGATTGGCGCATTCATCAGCCAGATAGACGGCAAAGAAATCATGGGATGTCTGATTGATATAAATGGAGCCTATCGTTTGGTCACAGTCGGAGTCATAGTCGTGACCCTGTTTGCCGTAGCTGTCTTGTGGCGTGGTAAGTTTGCCAATCCGGTACAGAAGAACTTTCTGTATTTCCGGTTCTGCATACTGTGGAAGAAAATGCTGTTGCTGGCTTCTCTGAAAGGAATGGTACAGGGATTCCTGGTGACTGCTCCCGCCATCCTGGTTCTGAAACTGGTCGGTGATGAAGGGACATTAGGCTTGATACAGGGAATCAGCGGTACGCTGACGGCTATACTGGTCTATGTACTGGGGCGTATTGCCAAACCCGAAGACCGCCCGAAGATATTTATTGCCGGGTTACTCGTCTTTTTTATCGGTACTCTGTTCAACGGGGTCTTGTTTTCAGCCACCGGAGTGATTATCTTTGTCCTCTGTAAGGTAATCTTTCAGCCCTTGTTTGACTTGCCTTACTATCCCATTATGATGCAAACCATCGACGCAGTAGTTAAAATCGAGAAAAGAAATGAATACACTTATATTTTAAGCCACGAATTCGGACTATTCTTGGGGCGTGCTTTCGGGCTTATCCTTTTTATGGCGCTTGCCTTTGCCATATCACAGGATTTTGCATTGAAGTACGCATTGATACTGGTAGGAGCTTTACAGTTGATAGCCTATCCGTTGGCTCAGAACATCATCAAACAGAACCAAACGGTTCACTAATATTTCAAAACCATTAAGCTGTCATTGCAAACGGATGAATTATTATGTTGTATAGCACCTATATACTCTTTTGAGAATATAGTACACTCTATTTTTTTACGATAGTTTTGCCGGCAGAAAAACGATGAACGACCGATTCGGGAAAACTAAAAAAACGACGTATGATAAAACTAAAATCTGTAATCTATTTAATCAGTATGATGACATTAGCCGGATGCTCCGGGCAGAAACAGGCATCCGTAGCTGTCGAAGAACAGAGCGGCCAATGGGTACTCGGTCCTTTTGTCCGTCCGGAAGGGATGAATCCGGTGATTTCCCCGCAACCGACTACTTTTCAATGTCCGATGCGCAAGCAGCCGGTAAGATGGGAAGAGAGTGACACTTTCAATCCGGCGGAAACTGTCAAAGACGGGAAGATTGTGGTACTCTACCGTGCGGAAGACAATTCGGCGCAAGGTATTGGAAAGAGAACGTCCCGTATTGGCTATGCGGAAAGTACGGACGGAGTGATGATGAGCCGGTCGGACGCACCGGTATTGTGTCCTTCCGAAGACGAATTTAAAGAAATAGAATGGGAAGGTGGTTGCGAAGACCCGCGTGTGGCAATGACGGAAGACGGATTGTACGTTATGCTTTATACAGCCTGGAACCGCAATCTTCCCCGCTTGGCAGTAGCTACTTCCAGAGACTTGAAAAACTGGACGAAGCACGGACTCGCTTTTGCGAAAGCATACAACGGGCGTTTTGCTAATATAGCAAGCAAATCAGCTTCTATTGTCACCGGAGTGAAAGATGGCAGGCTGGTCATTGAGAAAGTAGACGGCAAATACTTTATGTACTGGGGAGAGAATGCGGTATGTGCCGCAACTTCCGATAATCTGACCGACTGGACTCCGGTACTCAACGAAAACAACGAACTAAGGGAGATAGCCAAACCCCGCAACGGGTATTTCGACAGCCGCCTGACTGAGTGCGGGCCGCCGGCTATCAAGACCGTGAACGGTATTGTGTTATTATACAATGGCAAGAACGGATACAAGGAAGAAAGGGACTCGGCATACCCCGCAGGCGCTTATTGTGCAGGGCAGTTCCTGTTTGACGCCAACGACCCTTATAAGGTACTCGACCGTTTGGATAAACCCTTCTTTGTGCCCGAAGCCGCTTTCGAGAAGAGCGGCCAGTACAAGGACGGAACAGTGTTTATCGAAGGACTGGCTTACTTTAAAAACAAATTATATCTCTATTATGGCTGTGCCGATTCGCAGGTTGCAGTAGCGATATGTGATGATAATATAGATTCGAAACTTAAAACACATAACTAATTTAATCTATGAAACATGCTTGTAAAATGAACACGGTTGTCTTAAAGTCGTTCAACGACCGGCTGAAGATAGCTACTGTTTCAGCTTTAATGGCAGGGACTTTCCTGTGCGTGCCGTTTACGGCATATGCGGAAAGCCCTTCGGTATCGGGTATCGAACAGGTCGTTCGGAATATCACGGTGAAAGGTGTGGTTGTTGACGCCGGCGGAGAACCGGTTATCGGAGCTTCGGTGCAACTGAAAGGTGCTGCCGGTGTGGGGACGATTACCGATGTGGACGGTAAGTTTACCTTGCCGGTTCCCGCTAATGGAGTGTTACAGATTTCCTATATAGGATATAAAACAGCAGAAGTGCGGGTGAATGGACAAGCCGGACTGAAAGTAACTTTGCAGGAAGATACCGAGACACTGGACGAAGTAGTGGTGGTAGGTTACGGTATTCAGAAAAAGGCTTCCGTGACCGGTTCGGTAGCTGCCATCTCTTCGGACAAGTTGATGGAAGTAAAAGCTCCCAGTGTGACGAATATGCTCGCCGGACGTTTGCCGGGTTTGCGTGCCGTACAGCGTAGCGGAAGCCCCGGTGATGATGGAGCTTCTGTTGATATTCGCGGATATGGAAGCATGCTGGTGATTGTAGACGGCATCGAACGTGATTATACGCAGCTCGATCCGAATGATATCGAGTCCATCTCTATCCTGAAAGATGCCGCCGCAGCGGTTTACGGTTTTAAAGGTTCAAACGGTGTTCTGCTGGTTACTACCAAGAAAGGGACGGAACAGAAGGTAAAGATAGAATATAACGGCTATGTAGGTTTTCAAAAAGTGACCCGCTATCCGGAGATGATGAATGCTTATGAGTACGCTTCTCTTTACAATGAAGCGATTCACAATGCCAACCCGTGGCGCGGAGCTTCCGCTTACTCACAAGAACAACTGGAAGCCTACCGGAACGGTACGGCAGGTACAGACTGGTGGAATGAAACGATGCGTAGCACCGCTCCTCAGACTTCACACAACTTGAGTCTGACAGGCGGTACGGAGAAAGTGAAATATTATATGTCTATCGGATATATGGACCAGGGCGGTATCATCCGTTCGGGCGACTGGAATTACCAACGTTACAACGTCCGTTCCAACCTGAGCGTGGAAGTGGCTAAAGGACTGAACGTGGAACTGCGTTTGAGCGGGCGCTTCGACAACCGCAAAAAGCCTTACAATGGCGACAACCTGTTCCGTTCGGCACAAATGGCTATCCCGACTTATTCCATGTATGCCAATGACAATCCGGATTATTGGGGAGCCGTAGGAGATATGGCGAATCCCGTACATGTTTCCGATTCGGACGACAGTGGTTATGAAGACCGCTTGCGTCGCGAATTTAACAGCTCGTTGGCTATCACCTGGCAACTTCCCTGGGTGAAAGGACTGATGGCGAAAGCATTGGTTGCCTACGACTATACGAACAAGGAATGGAAAACGTGGCGGAAAGACCTCTCGGAATATACGTATGATTATGCGAATGAAGAGTATATAGAGAAAGTGGTTAATACTGCGCATTTGGAATCGAAACTGGAAAACTATGACAAACCGACCTATCAGTTCTCTATGAACTACAACAATACGTTCGCCAGGAAGCATAACATCGGTGCCATGCTCGTATGGGAAATGTATAATGACAAGAAGAACTGGGTGACCGGGACACGTGACTTTGCTATCGGGCTGATTCCTGACCTGGACTATGGGGATAAGACGAACCAGGAAGCTTCCGGTAAGACACAGGAAACAGCTCATGCCGGCTTGGTGGGACGTCTGAACTATGATTTCTCTAACCGTTATCTGGTGGAATTCAATTTCCGCTATGACGGAACCTATAAATTCCGTGCAGGTAATCGTTGGGGATTCTTTCCGGGTGTTTCATTGGGATGGCGTGTTTCCGAAGAAGCTTTTTTCAAGAAACTGTTGCCCGATATGGATAATCTGAAAATCCGTGCTTCGTACGCCAAAGTGGGAGATGAAGGAGATTTCGACGCGTTCCAGTATCTGGATGGATATACGTCTCACGGAAGCTATATCATGGGCAGCAACGGAGTGACTTCGGGCATGACTACGGTAGGTATGGCAAACCCGTGGCTGACCTGGTATGAATCGAAGATAATGAACATCGGCTTTGAGGCGTCTTATCACAGGGGACTGATTTCTGTGGAGTTCGACTGGTTCCGCAGGAACCGTTCCGGTCTGCCCGCCACCCGTGTAGGCTCATTGCCTACTATCTTCGGAGAATCAATGCCGCAGGAGAACCTGAATTCTGATATTAACACCGGATTCGAGATTGTAGTCGGGCATAAGAACCGGATTGGCAATTTCAATTATAATGTGTCGGCCAACTTTTCTACTACCCGGATTAAGTATGACTATGTAGAGCGGGCGGCTTCCACCAATATGTATGACGATTGGCGTAATAACACCAACGGGCGTTACAAGGATATCCGCTGGGGAAAGAAAGTAATCGGGCAGTTTACTTCTTTCGAGGAGATTTTGAACTCACCGGTTCAGGATAAGGACGGTAACCGTTCGCTGATGCCGGGTGATTTGAAATTCGAAGACTACAATGGCGACGGTATTATCGATGATAACGATACGCAACCACTCGGACACGGTGCCACTCCTCGTATGTACTACGGGCTGAATATGTCCGGAGAATACAAAGGGTTCGACCTGACTGTCTTCTTCCAGGGAGCTGCCGGACACGATATTTATGTCAGCGGGGATATTCTCGACCCGTTTATCCAGCAAGGTTTGGGTAATGGGTTGGCCATCATGACCGACCGCTGGCACCGGGAAGACCCGACCGACCCTTATAGTAAATGGATTCCGGGATATATGCCTGCCGCACGCGTGGCAGGTGTCGCCGATAACCGTTCCAGTAACTCATGGTCATTGCACAACGCAAGTTACCTGCGCCTGAAAACCCTGGAACTGGGATACACGCTTCCTAAAGCCTTGACCAAAAAGGCGGCTATCGACCGGGTGCGTTTCTATATCAACTGCAACAATCTGCTGACTTTCACCAAGCGTGACGGACTGATGAAGAACGTCGACCCCGAAAGCAATTCCAGCGGAATACGCTACTACCCGCAGATGAAGACGTATAACTTTGGCGTAAATGTAACCTTCTAAAACCAGTAAAGACAATGAATAGGAATTATCTGAAATATATATTGATAGGCGGGGTATCCATCTTCGTATGGACGGGGTGCGATGATTACCTGAACCGTGAGAGTACCAGTGGTGTCAACACACCGGATTTGATTTGGCAAAATCCGAAAGCAATCACAGCCGTTTTGGCGGATATGTATGACTCGGGGCTGAAACTGGATGAGTTCGACGACTGGTATGGAAGCAAGAAAGCGAACCTGGCGAATCAGACCAGCCTTTCGGATGAGGCTACCGCCAGTTATCAGAAAGAGAGCGCATTCGACAAGTCGAACTCTACTTATTCTTATGGCGACTATGTATTCAATGACGACATGGTGACCCGCTATAAGCAAATCCGTATTGTAAATAACTTCCTGCTGAATATTGAGAAAACTTCCGTATTGAGTGAGGATGAGAAAGAAGAACTCGGCGCAGAAGCCCGTTTTATCCGTGCTATGCAGTACTTCGGACTGGTGAAGCGTTATGGGGGCGTTCCTTTGCAGACTGTTCCGCAAGAATATACCGCAGGAAATACGGAAGCTCTTTATCAGGCTCGTGATACGGAAGCTGCGACCTATGATTTCATTATCAATGAATGTAAGGCTATTTATGAATCATTGCCGGAAGTACGCAGCAGTGATGCCAAATACCGCGCAAATCGCGGAACGGTGCTTGCTTTGTGGTCGCGTGCCGCCCTGTATGCCGGTACTATCGCCAAGTATTCCAAGACACTGACTCTGACAGGCGAAGCTGTTTCCAAAGGATATGTTTATATTCCGGAGACAGAAGCGGAACGTTACTTTGACGAATGTTACACTGCTTCATCAAAGATTCTGGATGAAATGGTTCCCCGCGTGTATAGCTTGTATAAATCGACCGGTACGGAACCGGAAGAGCTGGCGCAAAACTTTTACAATCTCTTCTCCAAAGCAGTGAATGGGGATAACGGCGAATATATTTTCCAGAAACAGTATAATGTAGCTGCCGGTAAAGGGCATATGTGGGATAAGCTGAATGTTCCTTTCTCTTATCGTGGCGACGGTTGGGGATGCGGCATGTCACCGGTACTGGAAATGGTAGAGGAATTTGAATATATTGACGGTACGGAAGGGAAGCTGAAGATGAAAGACAGCGGTGGAAAAGCTATCAGCTATGATAGCCCGTATGATATCTTTAAGAATAAAGACCCTCGCTTATTAGGTTCGGTTTACCTGCCCGGTGCTGATTATAAAGGATACGGCGGCGGTAAAATCGAATGGATACGCGGCGTCATCAACGGACAGGATGGGATAGGAACCAAGTATGAAGCTTCCGCCCAACCGGATAAGGAGAACAAGGTCGTAATAGACGGACAGACTTATAATACTTCGGGAAAAGACGGTGGCTCGTTAAGTGTAGGCGACGCCAGCAAGACGGGTTTCTATCAGCGTAAATTCCTGGATGAAAGTCTGACGGACTATACGGACATCGACGCAAAACGTTCTTCTACTCCCTGGGTGGTTTTCCGTCTGGCAGAAATCTATCTGAATCGTGCAGAGGCTTGCATGGAATTGAATCAACACCTGGACGTGGCATTGAAAGATATCAATGAGATTCGCGGCAGGGCAGGCATCAAACTATTGACTGCGGGTAACCTGACGCTGGATAAAGTGCGCCATGAACGGAAAGTGGAACTTGCTTTTGAAAAGCACCGTTACTGGGATTTGAAACGTTGGCGCCTGGCTCATCTCGATGTCAGCAAAGGTGGCCTGACCAATTTCCGCGGCACGGCTCTCTGTCCCTATTACAATATCAAGAGCGGCAAATACACTTTTGAAACCGGTGTGCCCGAAAAGAGAAAGCGGCTTTTCCTTGAAAAGAACTACTATACGGTGTTCCGTGCCGAGGACTTGAGTACGAATCCGTTGATGGTACAGAATCCGGGTTACGGTAATTGATACGTCCAATTGTAAGTTTAAAGAAGAAACGATATGAATAAAATAATAAACATAGGATTGACTGCATTATTCGCCTGTTTCATGGCGGCATGCGAAAATGACATCGATAATTATGATGCGCCGAATGGTGGCGTGTATGGCACTATCTATGATAAGGAAACGAATGAACCGGTTCCTATGCCTGTGCCGGGAAGTAGCGGTGTGATGATGAGTTTGTACGAGCAGAATACGGGGGCTACCGCCTCTGTCGATTTCCGTGCCCGCCAGGATGGAACGTTTGAGCATACGAAGGTATTCAATGGCAGCTATCGTATTCAGGCAAAGGATGGCCCTTTTGTCGGGGTCTGTGAGGGATATGTCACCGTAAACGGACAAACGCAGGTTGATTTGTACACAATCCCGTTCTCGCGTATCAGCCTTGATGTGTCTGTATCGGCAGATAATAAGTTGACACTGACCTATGATGCGAAAACATCGAACGAGACATTGCAACTGACGGATGTTTCCGTTATATGGAATTATGCTCCGGGAGTGGACGTGAACAATGCAAATCATGCCACCCTCTCTTCACTGGGGACAAAGGCCAGTGGCACGCACGTCATCGACCTGATGAGTGATACTGAATTTATAGAGAATCATTATAAGATTGTTTCTAACAAGAACAGGGTGTATGTGCGTGTTGCGGCTACGGTGACAGCAGAGAGCAAACCGTATGTGAATTACAGCCGGGTAGTGGAAGTAATTGTGAATGATATAAGATAAACGATAAAAAAGAAGGTAACAATGAAACATAAATTCTATTTATTACTGATACTGTTGGTGGGCGGTTTGTTTGCCGGTTGCAGTTCGGACGATGACGGTGTGACCCCGCCGGACGAAAAGGACGGGGTATTGGTAAAAGTCATGTCTTACAATATATATAGCGGGCAGAAAGTTTATTCCGGGAAAAAGGGAATGGAAGCGATTGCCCAAGTGATTAAAAAGATAAATCCGGACTTGGCAGGTTTGCAGGAGTTTGAGACGAAGACTAACAAGGTGGAGAAAGCGGATATTATCGCCCTGATGAAAGAAGTGACCGGAATGCCTTATGCTTTCTTTGTCAAAACCCGTGATGTGGACGGCGGCGAGTATGGAAACCTGATTCTCTCGAAATATCCGATAAGTGATGAAGTGAATTATGATTTGCCGAGAATAGAGACAGTGGAAGATGTCTACCCGCGTTCGATGGGAGTAGTGAAAACAGAAAAAGATGGAAAGGATTTCTATTTCGGAGTGACGCACCTGTCTCATGTGGGCAACGAAACTAACCGTATCAACCAGACTACAACGATTATCGAAAAGACAAAGGGCTTGGATAAGCCGATGATATTGACTGGTGATTTCAATGCTTTAGCCGACTCCGGCCCGATGAAGATATTGTATGAGCGTTTTGAAATCGGTTGCCTGAACGGGAACTATGGACTGACAACGGGAACGCCCGTTCCGGTGAAAGCGATTGACTTCGTATTGTACACTCCGGATGAAGGAATGTCTCCGAAAGCCTATGATGTGTATTATGATGCTTATGTAGAATCAGACCACTTTCCGGTGGTAGCTACGTTCAGTATAAACGATTAATCTAAAAAAGACAGAAACATGAAAACATTGATACATCATTTGAAACGGTTTTCTATCTATTCTCTGATGTTTGCGTCAATCTGCTTTGTCGCTTGCGAGGATGAGAACCGGCAGGATATGACACCTGAAATCGGAGAGGGCGAAGCTACTCCCAAAATCACTATGTACACGCCGACAGCCGGCGGGAAGTCTACAAGCCTGACTTTATACGGTACACATTTCGGTACGGATTTGGAACATATCCGCGTGACAGTCAACGGGGTGGATGCCGAAGTGACGGGTGCGTTGGGGAATATTATTACTGCCAATGTGCAGAGGGGTTCCGGCTCCGGTCCGGTGAAAGTATACCTCGGTCAGGGAGAAGCTATGCAGGAACTGACATATAAAACGGAGTTTGAGTATTCTCAGTCTCCTATTGTAAGTACTTATATCGGCAGTTATGTTCCTGCCGCAAAAACGGAGAAGAAAGAGGGGACCCTCATGGAAGCGGTTCTTTGGAAACCGGGTTCTATTGCTTTCGACAAGGAAGGTGCTTTATATATTGTGGAAGATGATGACCGTGATATCCGTATCGCGAAAAATAATCAGGTCGCTACTTTCTTACGCGGTGATGGAACGGGTGGAACTGTATTCAGAATGATGAATATCGCTTTCTCATTGGATGGCAATACTTTATTCTTATCCAATGATGCCAACGCTTCGGGCAATGCACATATTGCAACGATGCTATGGAACAAGGATACGCATCAGTATGATGCTGCTAATCTGTCTGCAATATGGTCAATCACTCCTTCTTTGGGGAATGGCGTCACTAATGTAGGTGTGCATCCTGTCACGGGAGAGGTTTTCTCCGTGGCTCATGGAAATGCCATGATTTACAAATATGACCCGGAGCAGAATACGATGGTGGCAACTGGCATGCAACTTCCCGATGCAGCAGGTAAAAATGCGTCGAAAGTGAAAATCCGCTGTATCCTTTTTGACAAGGCAGGGACTACCGTGTATATGAGTTCACAGGAAAAAGATGTGATTTATAAAGGAGATTATGATATGTCGACAGGCGAATTTTCTAATCTCCATGTTTGGGTAGGGCAGTACGAGAAAGCAGGTTTTACAGAAGGTCAGGGAAATGAAGCCAAACTGGAAGAGCCTTGCCAGATGGATTTGGATGAAGAAGGAAATATTTATGTAGCAGTCCGTAAAAAGCATCGTATAGCGAAAATTACCCCTGACGGTATGTTGACAAACTACACCGGTACAGGCACTTCCGGTACGACAGACGGCCCGTTGGATAAAGCGCAATTCAACCATCCGGAAGGTGTACAGTTCGGTCCGGACGGAGCATTGTATATTTCAGATTATTGGAATCATAAGATTCGTAAGATAGAAAAGGATTAATTTTGTATCAGGTAGGAAAGATTGTTTTTCAAGATAACATTCACTTATTAATTGGTCATATATGAATTTTAGAATATGCATTTCATTGTTTCTATTGTGTTGTTTGTTACAACCCTCAACGGCACAGAAACCTGTGACAAAACCGAAAGAGGTCACAGTAAAAGCCATGACTTACAACACGTATAGCGGTCGTAAACAAGGAATTGATAAGATAGCCGAAGTCATTAAGAAAGAGAACCCGGATATCGTTTCACTCCAGGAAATAGAAAGAAACACGGAGATTAACCCTTGGGATACTCCGAAAAAACTGTCGGAACTAACGGGAATGAAATATTATTATTTTGCCCATGCGCTCGATATTCCGACTGGCGGAGATTACGGAAATGTGATTCTTTCCAAATATCCGGTTTCCGAGGAAAAGAGTTTTAAGTTGAGTGTACTGAAAGAAGGTGATTATGTCCGTTCTTTCGGCTATGTAAAAGTCGCGAAGGAAGGCAAGGAATTCTATTTCGCTACGACGCATCTGGACCATAAATACGAAGATGCTGCCCGTCTGAAACAGATTGATGAGATTCTCGCGTGCGTGGAGCAACTGGATAAACCTGTTATCTTGGGGGGAGATTTGAATTCCCGTCGTGGTTCTGCTACCATGGCTGCTTTTCAAAAGTATTTCACCGTAAATTGTTTGAGTGATGGTGCCCCATGGACAGTGCCCGTTCCAAGTCCGGCTTACGCATGTGACTGGTTGATTTATACGCCAAACGAGGCTTTTACGGTGAAGGCGTATAATGTTTGTTATTGGGCGGATAAGGAATCAGACCATTATCCGGTAGTGGCTACTTATCTTATCAAATAAGATTAATTGTCCGACCGCTATCAATTAGTCTTTCGTATGCATCAAACTAACCCTTCAATCGAATAACTTTATTCGTCTGACAGTTGTTGTTCTTTCGTCTAACAGTTGTTGCTTTTTCGTCTGACAACTGTTAGACGAAAGAGCGACAACTGTTAGACGATTAATTTTGTGCATACACTTAATTAGTTGTATGCAAGAGAGTGAATAATTTCTCACATACAACTAATTAAGTGTATTCTTTGTAATTAAGTATATTCTTTGTGTATCTTAAATATGTCCGTATTCGAATTCCGGTATATATCCTTTCGCGGACATTTTAGCAAAATCAATCAGGTTGGACAAATGGCGGAGCACCAATTCTTTCATTCCTTCTTTGTCTCTATCTTTTATCTTTTGTAACATCTCTCTATGTTCCGCATGAACTGTTTTCTGAGGAACGGCACAAACTTTATATTTTTGATAATATTTTAAAATATCGGGAGTTATAATGAGCAGGAGCGAACTGATTACCGGATTGTGTCCGCCTTGTGCGATGGCTTGATGAAAGGCAAAATCTTTTTCTACGCGAAGGTCAGTATCAAACTTCTCTTCCAGTTCGACAAGGGTGCTTTCTATATTCTTCAAATCCTCTTCTGTACGGTTCATTGCGCATAATTTACAGACCTCTATTTCCAGTAATACACGTACATAAACCAAGCTTGAAAAATCATATCTGCTGATTTTCAATGCATCGGTAATCATAGTATCCAACTGGTCTTTGGAAAATTCGGATACAACTGTCCCGCTTTGAGGATATGTTTTTACAATACCGTATAATTCCAGTTTCTGCAATGCCTCACGAACATGAGACCGACTGACTTTTAGAAGTTCGGATAATTTACGTTCAGAAGGGAGACGCTCTCCCGGTAAAATCTGACGTTCTGATATTTGTTTTTTTATGTGTTCAATTACATGCTTAACTGGTTGCGAATTGATTTCGTCTTTCATAAGATATAAATATTTTAAAAAGATTCCCTTTTCCGTTTCGGCTGTAAAAGTACGAATATTATCTTTCAAAGTAAAGCTTTCTAGTAAAAATATTCTTCTGTCCTTTTATAAATAGGTACGCGTAACTTGTTATTTATAAGTGATTTATATCTAATTATTAATAAATATTAATTGGTAGACCAAAATTTTGGTTTACCAATTTTAATCACTACGTTTGTCACAGAAATTAAAACACTAATCTATGAACAACTCCTGTATTTTTAAAAAAGTCGTGTTGATGTTCCTATTGTTGGTAGGGGCATTAAACGTTTACTCCCAGCATGTAGTTACTGGTAAGGTGATAGATGAACAGGGTCCGTTGATTGGAGCTTCGGTAACAGTGAAAGACGCTGCCGTTCCTACCGGGACTGTGACGGACGCTGAAGGTAAGTACTCCATTAAAGTTCCTAATTCCAAGACAATTTTGGTTTACTCGTATATCGGTTACGTTGATAAGGCGGAAGCGGTTGGCAAACGCACGGTAGTGAATGTGACGTTGGAAGAAGATTCGAAGATGTTGGATGACGTTGTGGTAATTGGTTACGGTACACAGGCAAAATCCCATTTGACGGGGTCGATTTCAAAACTGGAAGGTGAGAAACTGATTAATGCTCCGGTGAGTGATATGACATCTGCTTTGCAGGGGGCAATGACAGGATTGACGGTTTCTAATGAAACATCAGAAGTGGGTGTAACTCCTTCTATCCGGGTGCGTGGCACAGGCTCCATCTCGGCAGATAGTGAGCCATTGGTTATCATAGACGGATTTCCCGTATCCGGTGGTTTGTCGTCTATAAACGCTGCGGATGTGAAGTCGATTGAAATTCTGAAAGATGCCGCTTCGGCTGCCATTTACGGTTCACGCGCTGCCAATGGAGTGATTATGGTGACTACCAAAAGCGGTACGCCGGACAAACCGAAATATTCATTCAAATTCTATCAGGGATTTAAATATGCTTATCAGTTGCATGATATGATGACTTCTTCCGAATGGTTGGGTTTGTTGGAAGAAGAAGCTGCTTTAGGTGGCCCGAAAGTACCGAGTGCTGCACGTGGGGCTGCTTATTTAGAGAGCCAGATGGGAACTACCGACTGGCAGAAAGAGGGCTTGCGTGATATGGCAGGTATCACGAATGTGCAGATGAGCGTTTCCGGTGGACGTAAAGAGACGAAATATTTTATTTCGGCGGCCTATACTAAAGACCAAGGGGTGATGCTTAACAATTCACTGGATAAGCTGAATTTCCGTACTAAGGTGGATACCAAACTCTCGAAGATAGCTACGGTAGGTGTTAATATTTCCGGTACATATAGTAAGACGGAACGTCCGAAAAACAACTTTATTGATTTCTATCGTACTCCTTCTTTTTTACCGGTCTATCATAATGCATATAGCACAGACCTGACCGGATATACCGGATTTGCAAGAGGTAGCCATTTTAACAATATCATGACACCGACTGCCGTGGATGCCGATGGAAATCCGTTGTTGGATGCCGACGGTAACCGTGTATTGGAAAAATCGTCTCCATTTAGCTCTGCCAATAATAACCCGGCGAGCGTAATGACTAATACTTTCCGTTGGAGCGAGACTATGCAGGGATTGGCCAGCATGTATCTCACGCTTGATCTTTGTAAAGGATTACAGTTCAAGACATCCAACGGCCTGAACGTTCGTTTTGCCCCTTCTTATTATTATGCAAATAAGGACGCTACGAAAGATAAGGAGGCAAGCCGTGCTACTTATTCCAGTGCGCTTTATATTGATTTGTTGAGTGAGAATACCTTGAGTTACCATTTGGACTTTGGAAAGAATAAAGATCATAGTCTTGACGCTTTATTGGGATATACTGTAGAAAAGACACGGAATCAGCGGGTGGCTATGGCTGCAACGGGGTTTGCTACTGATGATATCCATACTTTGAATGCTGCCACCGTTTACGAGTTGGCTAGTGTGGGTAATGGAAATACGGCGGGTACGGGAACTTTCAGATATCCGGATGTCGTATTGGAGTCTTATCTGGGACGTGTCAATTATAGCTATTTAGGGCGTTATTTGTTATCTACCTCTTTGCGTCTGGACCGTTCATCGCTCTTTTCCAAAGGTAACCGTAATGCTTGGTTCCCTTCCGTATCATTGGGTTGGCGCGTGAGTGAAGAGAAATTCATGAAGGGTGTCAAGGCTATTTCTAATTTGAAACTTCGTGCATCGTATGGTGTGACAGGAAATAACCGTATCAGTTATAATGCGGCCCTTGAGGTATTGAACAGTGCGAATTACGTGACCGGCAAAGGTACGGGTTCGTTGGTCAATGGCTCTGCAAATATTTCCTCTTCGCTGGCTAATTCTAATATTACGTGGGAACAGACTGATGAATTTAATTACGGTCTGGATTTGGGACTTTTCAATAACCGGATCAATTTGGCGATAGATGCTTACTATTCAGTGACACGTGCGTTATTGTTTGAACAACCGACACAATCGTTTACCGGTTACACACACTATTGGAATAATATAGGAAAAGTACGCAACTCGGGTTTGGAGATTCAGCTTGATACACATAATATGAAAAGCCGCAAGTTTTCATGGGATACTAATATAAATTTTTCACTGTCGCGTAATAAACTATTAGAGTTAGGTGGCGAACAACAAATGATTTCTTTAGGTGAAAGAAATGAGGGTTATCTTGCCAAAGTGGGCGAGCCGTTGATCCAATTTTATGGATACAAAACGTGTGGTGTATGGAATAGTGCGGAAGAGATTGCAGCTAATCCTCATTTTTCAGATGATGCGCCGGGAGGGATACGCATTGTAGATACCAATAATGACGGTTCGTTGACTCCTGAGGATCGTGTTGCGTTGGGGACTCCTTACCCGGATTTCACATGGGGTATCACCAATACTTTTCAAATTAAAGATTTCGACATCTCATTCCTCATTCAGGGCGTACAGGGAATTACGGTGCTTAATGGTGATGTATATTATAATGAAACAAAGAAGTGGAACAAGAAGTATACAAAGAACCGTTGGGTAAGTGCAGAACATCCGGGTGACGGAAAACGCCTTATCAGAATGTAAAAACGGGACATGACCTTATGCTTACTGATTATCCTTTGCAAAACGCCTCTTATGCTTGTCTGCGTAACTTTACAGTGGGATATACCTTGCCGGCAACCGCTGCCCGTAAGATTAAGTTATCAGGTGTGCGTTTTTATGTGTCGGGCAGTAACTTGCTCTATATTTGGGGAAGTGGTTACAAAGGTATTAATCCGGAGTCGCGTATGACATCCGGTAATTATTCCAGTGCCATGATTTCGGGGTATCAGCGTGGTGGATTCCCGTTGACTTCTACCATTTCTGCCGGTTTTGATATTAATTTTTAATGGAGGAAAACGATGAAAAAAATAAATTATATAGGATTATTGTTAATCGTCATGGTATTTTCCGCTTGTGATTTGGATCAATATCCTTATTCGGAAGTGGCGGCAGATGAGTATGTGAAGGATGCTTCGTCGGTAAATAATCTGGTGCTGGGCTGCTATAACTCCCTGCATGATGTGATGTATTACGAATGGGCCATGACAGAATTGCGTTCGGATAACGGGCGTATGTATGCTGCCGGTTCTTCTTCGAATACTACACGACTGGTGGAACAGCTTGACCAAGGTACTATCGTACCGGAAAACGAATGGGTGGAAACGTACTGGAATGCCTGTTATGCCACAATTGCACGGGTAAACAATGTTATATCTTACCTTGATGTAGTAACGGACGGGACATTGCGGAACCAATATGAGGGAGAAGTGCTTTTTCTTCGTTCACTGGAGTATTTCAATCTAGTCCGTTTATGGGGGCCGGTATTTATCGTTACTTCCAAGGTTCCTTCTGAAGTGGCCCGTGATATGCAACGCTCTACGGTGGATGAAGTATATGCGCTTATTGAAGGGGATTTGGAGAATATTGTCAATAATGAACTGTTGCCCGGCAAGATGGCGGACGGTGACTTGGGGCGTGCTGACCTGAATGCGGCAAAAGCGTTGCTTGCCAAGGTATATGCTACACATTACCGGGCGGGTGATGAGAAATATGCCCGTGCCGCCCAACTATGTAAGGAAGTGCTTGAAAGTGAATCAGTGGGCAACCCGCAATCGGGTAGCGATCTTGTTGCTTATGATAAAGTTTTTGATATAAGTAATGAGATGAATAAGGAGATAATCTTTGCAGTTCGTTATCTTTCGGGGAATGTCGGTATCGGTTCACCGTTCGGCAATATGTTTGCTCCGGTCAATAATGGTGCAAATGTGATTATCGGTACTTCTTCCGGTTATAATACTCCCACTGACAACATTATTGCAGCTTACGAGCAAAGAGGTGCGGGGGCTGATAAACGTCTGGATGTGAATGTCGCCCAAAAATATTTCAATACAACTACTCAGACGTGGGTGACGGAAGGTAATTGCCGTTACTGTAAGAAGTATGTAAATCCGGTAACTACACAGTATGATGGCGAAAGCGACTGGCCTGTGATTCGTGTGGCTGATATAGCTTTGCTTTATGCTGAACTGACAAATGAAATCTCGGGGCCTTCGGCAGACAATCTAAAGTATTTGAATATGGTTTGTGAACGTGCCGGTGTTTCTACATATACATTGGCCGATTTGCCTGGTCTTTATGATTTTAGAATGGCTGTACGTAATGAGCGCAGGCTTGAACTGGCTTTTGAGAACCAGCGTTGGTTTGATCTTCTTCGTTGGGGTATCGCTACTCAGACAGTAAACAACTACTTGAACAGTGAGCTCCTTTATACGGAATATTCTTATACGGTGAATGATATAGAAGATTGGCAAACATTTCTGCCTATTCCGGTGAGTGTGATTGACATTAATCCTGAGATAGCGCAGAACACGGGTTATTAATTTTTTAAATGCTTACGAATATGAAACAATATAGAAAATTGGGTCTGGCATCATTGTTTGTCTGTTTATTCTTTTTGTGTGGTTGTGATTCTACAGCGATGAAGGATGTGGCGGTTAGTTCACCGGAGATTCTTTCTTTTTCACCTGAGAGTGGAAGTGTAGGTAGTGAGATTGTTGTTACCGGAGAATATTTGGATGATGTGGTAGGTGCTACTATTGGCGGTGGAAAAGCCGTTATCCTGCAGAAAGTGTCCAACCGACGTTTGTCTTTGAAAGTGACAAATCAGGCACGCAGTGGTAAGATTGTATTGGTAAACTCGATTGGTGAGGGTGTGTCCGAGGGAGAGTTTACTCTTGAATATCCGGCTCCTGTCGTTTCACAGACCGGGATGCCTTCGGAGGTTGAAATGGGGAATAATTTGTTGCTCTCCGGCAGTTCCATGAATGTGGTGAGTGCTGTTCTCTTCACTGCTGAAGGCGGGACAGAAGGAAATGAGGCGGAAATCATTTCGCAAAGTGAGAATGAGATAGTAGTAAAGGTTCCTTATGTGGGAAGTGACAAGGCTATTGTAACATTCAAATATTTTAATGGTACAAAAGAAGTGGAGACTTCAAGTTCGTCTGCGCCCAAGTTAACGGTGAAACGTTATCAGCCGGAGGTGACAACTACTGTGTTTGAACCTGCCAACGTGGGAGATATGGTGGTGCTGGAGGGAGCATATCTTAATAAGATTGATAAGGTGCTGTTAGGTGATATTGAGTGTACTGTTACGTTGCAGACTGAAAGTGAGTTGAAGTTTGTTGTACCTTCGTCAGAGAACTATGTAGATGGAGATAATACGATGGTACTGAAGATTTCTTATTTTGACGGACGCGAAGTGCTCTCCTTGACGGATGCGTTTGTGGTGAAAGTACCTTTCGTTTATTTCTGGGAGAATAGAAAAGTATATGCTCAGGGACGTATTGAGGGACAGTTATCTTCTTTCTTCTCGCCAGAAACAGGATTGGTCTATGCAAATAGTGATTGGAGTACTGTAGTAGATATAGTTTCTATGAAATATAAGGATGCTACTTGTTCTGCTAATAATAAACCGGCGGTTTCAGAGAGCGAATATAATTCAGTAAACCCCTATTTTTTCTTCTCAGGAGCTTCTGCAGGGCAATTACAGATTAATAGTCCGGCAAACTCAAAAACACAATTGAGAAACTTCTATTCTACAACAAATTCCAGTTCGCAAGTGACAGGAGGAAAAATAGATTGTTATGGTACGCCGGCATTAACTTTCTTATGGCTTGACTCATCTAAATCAGGCTATAAAACTCTGATTGATGAAGTGAAGAACGGTACATTATCAAAGATCGATGAGACTACTTTCCCAATAGACGTGGAAGCTAAAACTTGCCGTGGTTTTAGTATTGCAAGTGCAAAGGCTTCGCCTAATACAGATGTTTGGGCACCGGATATATTTAAGGTAGGTGAAGAAAAGATAGCCAATGTGGATGCCGTTTTGCTTGTATTTTATTATAATGTAAAAGGGTCGGTCGATAATGTGGCTGATAATATAAAACGTATCGGAGTTTTACACATAAAAACAGTTGATTTTAAGTTGTATAATAACACGAATGCGCCTTCGTCCAGTTCGATTGAATTTGATATGTACTGGCAGAAACAAGATTACGATTACTCAAAAGTTCAATAATTGATGATGACACGAAATATACATAAGGCAATTATAGCTCTCCTGCTTATTGGGCTACCGTCAGTCTCTTTTGCAAAGAGATATGATGTAACGCTTCCCGAAGTAGCTTCCTGCTTGAAGACTGCACAACCGGGTGACCGGATTTACATCAAGGATGGTCAATACAAAGACATGCAGTTGAAATGGATAGGTAAAGGAACGGAGAAATCTCCTATTACCATAGAAGCCTTAAACCCCGGAAAGGTAAAGGTAGAGGGTGGTTCTACCTTGCGGATAGCGGGCGAGTGGCTAACTGTCAGCGGATTGCATTTCACTGACGGATACGCTCCTAAAGGTTCCGTAATAGAATTCCGTAACGGACAAGAACTGGCTAATTACTGTCGTCTGACGAATTGCGTGATAGACAAATTCAATCCGTCCCACCGGGACCAGGCTTACAGCTATATATTGCTCTATGGTCGTCACAATAGGGTAGACCATTGTTCGTTGACAGGAAAACTTAACTTGGGGGTGACATTGATTGTCATTCTCAACGACAAACGTTGCCTGGAAAATCATCACCGGATTGACCATAACTACTTTGGAGAAAGACCCGTGTATGGCTCGAACGCTGCCGAGACAATGTGTAGGCACTTCCCAGCAAGCTTACAGTTCTTCAAATACAGTGATTGAGAATAACCTGTTCGAACGTTGCTCCGGTGAAGTGGAAGTAATTTCAATTAAATCGAGTGATAACATCATCCGCAACAATACATTGCTGGAATGTGAAGGAGTGGTAGCGCTGCGTCACGGCGACCGTAATACGGTGAATGATAACCTGTTTATCGGTAACGGACGCCGTAACACCGGCGGTATCCGCGTAGTCAATGCCGGACATCAGATTTACGATAATGTATTGGTCGGCTTGGCCGGAACCCGTTTCTTCTCAGCTTTGGGAGTTATGGATGCCGTACCCAATTCGTTACCTAACAGATATTGTCAAGTTGTTGATGTCAAGATGTACCGTAACACATTCGTAGATTGCACGAATATAGAATTTGGTACAGGCAAGGATATGGAACGTACTCTTGCACCGGAAAAAGTGTCTTTTACAGACAATATTATCATCAATAAAGAACTCGAACAGCCTTATATAGCTGTTGACGATGTATCAGGCATCCGGTTCAAGGATAATAAGGTGCAATTGGCAAAGAACTACTCGGCTCCGGGATTTACTACGGAAAAGTAAAAGCTCCCCAATTGCCCGATGATGTTGCGATACGTAAGGATAAAGGTGCTTCCTGGTTTAAGAACCAAGTGGCACAGCCTGCAGCGAATGTTCATAAGGAATACAATGTATCCCCGGGAACGAACCTGTCCGAAGTCATTCATTCGGCAGAATCGGGCGGTATCATTACTTTGGCGAAAGGTATATACCCCATCCAACGTGCTATGCTTATTGATAAACCGTTGACCATCCGTGCCGCCGACGCCGCTAATAAACCCCTTGTCCGTTTCAATGGAGATAAACCGGATAATATGGTGACTATTGCCGATGGTGGCGAGTTGGTCATTGAGAATATTGCATTCGATGGCGTATTGGAACCCGGAAAAGCGTTGGCTAAAGCAGGAATTTCTACTGCCTTTGATATGATACAACCTTATACACTGACAGTAGACGGCTGCGAATTTCAGAACTTCGGGGAAGGCGGATTCTTTGCTATCAAAGGAACAAAAGCTACTTTTGCCGAAAGCGTAACCATCCGCAATTGTTTCTTCCGTGATTTGTCAGGAGATGCTATCAACTATGCAGCAGAGAAGGATGATATAGGCCGTTATAATGCCGACGACATGTTGATTGAAAACTGCTCCTTCTACCGTCTGCTGGGTTTACCTATTAATATTTATCGCGGTGGAAGCGATGAAAGTACAGCAGGCCCTTATATTACTGTCAGACATTGTACCTTTGTAGACTGTTGCAACAAAGAACGCGGAAGCGTCATGCGCCTGATTGGCCCGCAAGTGCTGACAGTAGAAAACTGTAACTTTGATAATAGCGGACGCGGCGGGGCAACCATCCGTCTGGATGAGGCGACCTGGGAAAAAGTACGCATCGCAAACTGTAATCTGTGGAACTCCGGTAGAATGATGACTACCGCTTCTCAGGCAATACAGGGAAAGATGTACAATATCCGTCCCGCATATATCGATGCCGAAGCATATGATTATACTCCGGTTAAAGGTAGCGAACTGGAAAAACTTTCTATTGGCTTGAAAAAGAAGTAGAACGGCTGTCATACGATACCATTGTTGAAATAGAAAATGACGTAAGATGAGAAATTTTATTATTTGCATATTCATGGTTTTAGGTGGATGCCTCTTTTCATTTGCCCAACATCCGTCCCTTCTTTTCACACAGGAAGAAGTGAACGAAATTAGGGCAGGGAAGGGGACAGTACCCGCATTCGATAAATCTCTTTCTGAAGTGTTGACCGCAGCCGATGCGGCAGCAAGCTCTCCTGTCTCCGTTCCGGTTCCGATAGATGGTGGTGGCGGTGTGGTACACGAACAGCATAAATCCAATTACTATGCCATGTTTCATTGTGGAGTTGCCTATCAGTTGACAGGGGATAAGAAATATGCCGCTTACGTAGCTGATATGCTGGAAGCTTATGCCAAACTATACCCCACTTTAGGATTCCATCCTTTACAACTTTCCCCCGTTCCGGGACGTCTGTTTTGGCAGACGCTGAATGAAAGTGTGTGGCTGGTACACACAGCGGTTGCTTATGACTGTATCTATAACACACTCTCACCCAAACAGCGCGCCACTATTGAGAAGAATCTCTTCGTTCCGATGGCGGACTTCATCATGGACGGTATGGGAGACAACCATGCAAATAACAAGACTTTCAATAAAATGCACAACCATGCTACGTGGGCTACGGCTGCTGTCGGTATGATTGGTTTTGCAATGAATTGTGAAGATTACGTGAAGAAAGCGCTTTACGGCTCTGACGAAACAGGCAAACGGGGTGGCTTTATCCGCCAAATGGATTACCTGTTCTCTCCCGACGGTTACTTCACGGAAGGGGCGTACTATCAACGTTATGCCATTTGGCCTTTCGTCATCTTCGCCCAGTGCATCGAGAATAAACTGCCGGATTTGAAAATCTTCGACTATCGGGACAACATTCTTTCAAAAGCCCTCTTCACATTGGTACAACTTTCGTATGAAGGTGAATTTTTCCATATCAATGACGCCTTGCTGAAAGGGCTCTCCGCACAGGAACTGGTATATGCGGTAGACATATTGTATAACGTCAATCCTTCGGAAAAATCACTGCTGTCTGTTGCAGATAAACACCAGCATACCTATCTCCCTATTATTGGCGGTTTCAAAGTAGCCCGTGATATTGCCCGCGGAGAAGCTGCCCCGATTACCTATCGCAGCGGTGTATTCCGTGACGGACGCAAGGGAGATGAAGGCGGCATAGCTGTAATCCGCTCTACGGATTCTAATTTGAACAGTGCCTTGACATTAAAAGCTACTTCGCATGGCTTGAGTCACGGACATTTTGATAAACTGACAATGGCTTATTATGATAATGGAAACGAGATCCTGTCCGACTATGGCGCTTCCCGCTTCCTGAATATCGAAGCCAAGTACAAAGGGCATTATACCCGCGAAAACCAATCGTATGCCAAACAGACAATCGCGCATAACACATTGGTAGTAGACGAAACATCCCACTTTGCCGGAGATATAAAAATCTCTTCCCGTTATCATTCGGACATCATCTACCATGATTTCGACAACGGACATTTTCAGGTAATGGTGGCGAAAGACACCAATGCCTATCCCGGAGTAGAGATGAAACGTACACTGGCTTACGTGACTACCCCTTTCCTGCAATTCTGGATATAACGGACACTTCGTTTCCCTGAACTTCCCTTACACCAAAGCAACTAACGAACTGAAAACTCTTGGCACGAAGGACGGTTATCAGCATCTTTGGCTGGAAGCCTGGGGACAGAATAAGAACCGGAATACATCGAGCTTCACCTTCGTTAATAAGAATCGTTTCTATACTATCAGTACGGCTACTACTCCGCAGACAGAGATGAAAATGCTTCGTCTGGGAGCCAATGACCCTGATTTTAACTTGAGAAACGAAACCGCTTTCCTGATAAGGGAAAAATCACGGAAGAACCATACATTTGCCACTTCCATTGAAACACATGGAGAGTATGATGTGGTAATGGAAACTTCCAGTAACCTGACTTCATCTTGCGAAGAAGTGAAAGTGTTGATGGATACGGCTTCCTATACAGTGGTGAAAGCAACTTATAAAGGCGGGCATTCCGTACTGCTTTGCCTGAGTAACACCGATACTGACAAAGAAAAAGAACACCGTCTGACGGTCGAAGGCGTCATATATGCCTGGAACGGTCGTTGCGGAGTATTTATGAAATAAACAAACCATTAATAGACAAAAGTATGAAAACATGTAGTGAAACTTATCAGTTTGAGAAAGATTTGAAGTGGGAAAATCCTGCTCCGGGTGTGAATCGTCAGATTATGGCGTATGACGGCCAGTTGATGATGGTCAAAGTGAAATTTGACAAAGGTGCGGTAGGAACCATGCACGAGCATTATCACAGTCAGGCAACTTACGTAGTAAGCGGCAAGTTTGAACTAACCATCGGTGACAAGAAAGAAATCCTTTCTGCCGGAGACGGCTATTATGTAGCGCCCGATGAGTTGCACGGCTGTGTTTGCCTCGAAGCCGGTATCCTGATTGATACGTTCAGCCCTGTGCGTGCAGACTTCTTAAACCTGTAAACGTATGAAGGTAAAAGGACTCCGATGGATGGTTATCGGGTTAATCATGCTGATAACCATTATCAATTATCTGGATAGGGGGACGCTCAACTATATGTGGGTGGCTAATATCGACTATCGCCTGGTTCCCGAAGCGGATGCGTTGGCAGATAAAGGTAATCATGCCGTCTTGGCAGGAGAGCAGTATATCCTGACAGCCGCCAACGGCAACCGGGATTCTGTCAGCGTAGCTAACGTACAGATGAAGGAGAAAAACGGCGTTACATTCGTGACCAATCGCGAAGGTATTGCCATCGACCTCGGCTTGATAGACCGCAATGACCCGGATGCTTCGCAGAAAGCGAAAGACATTCTCGGTCTGATAACTATCTTCTTTATGATAGCATACGGTATCAGCCAGCTTGTCTCCGGGAAACTGTACGACAAGATTGGATGTCGGAAAGGTTTCTTCTGGAGCGTACTCATCTGGGGTGCGGCGGATGCATTGGCTTCTCTTTCACGGGGAATCTTTTCGCTGACTTTCTTCCGGATGATGCTCGGATTGGGTGAAGCCGGCCCGTGGCCCGGTACAACGAAAAGCAATGCCGAATGGTTCCCGCAGAAAGAACGCGCTTTCGCACAGGGACTGTTCGGGGCGGCAGCTTCCATCGGTTCAATCCTTGCACCGATTATCATCCTGATGCTCTTCATAGCTTTTGGTTGGAAACTGACTTTTATTGTAGTCGGCGGATTGGGATTAATCTGGTTGATTCCCTGGCTGATTATCAATAAGGAAGGGCCGAAGAAGCATCCCTGGATTACAGAAGAAGAGCGTACTTATATCCTGAGCGGTCAACCCGAACAGGAACTGAAAACCGAGGATAAAGGAAAAAGCTGGGGCGAACTGCTCCGGGTGAAGAAAAACTGGTCTGTCATTTTAGGACGGTTCTTCCTCGACCCTATCTGGTGGATGTTCGTGACATTCCTGCCGTTATATCTGGCAGATGTGTTCCACTTGAATATCAAAGAAGTGGCATTCTCCGCTTGGGTTCCGTATGTAGGTGCGGCATTGGGAAGTATTGCCGGTGGCTGGTATTCCGGTTGGCTGATAAACCGGGGACATACGGTGAATTATGCCCGTAAGGCAGCGATGCTGCTTGGTGGGATTATCATCATCCCGTCTATCCTGGCGGCTATCATGTCTACTACGGCTCCTGTTGCTATCATCTTTATGGCGTTGGTGTTGGGAGGCTTCCAGTTCTTCATGACGAACTTGCAGACCATTCCGAGCGATTTGCACAGTGGCAAGTCTGTCGGCTCGCTGGCAGGATTGGGCGGCGCTTCGGCCGTATTGGGTACTATTCTGGCAATCCTTTTTGCCAGCTATATTACGAATTGGATATTATTATTCAGTCTGTTGGGAGCTTTGGTGCCGCTATCGTTGTGCTCCATCTTCCTGACAGTAGGAGAGATTAAACAAATAGAAAAATAACCGTATTTTAAAAACAAGACAATTATGAAATTAGAAGGAAAAGTAGCCATCGTGACAGGTGGCGCACGCGACCTTGGCCGCGCAATATCAGTGAAATTGGCAGCAGAAGGTGCAAAAGTTTGCCTGAACTATTTCGACAATGAAGCCGATGCACAGGAAACATTGGCACTGATTAAAAACGTCGGTGGCGAAGCAATCGCTGTCCAGGGTGATATGACAAAGGCTGCTGCGGTAAAGAATCTTTTTGCAGAGTGCAACAAGGCATTCGGCGACAAGGTAGATGTATTGGTGAATGTAGTGGGCGGCATCGTAGGCCGTAAGAAAATCACCGAACAGGACGAAGACTGGTATGACTTCCTGATGGATGTCAATATGCGTTCCGTATTCCTCTGCACACGTGAAGTGGTTCCGATGATGCCGGAAGGTGGTTCTATCGTCAACTTCTCTTCATTGGCTGCCCGTGACGGCGGTGGCAACGGGGCTTCCATGTATGCAACCGCGAAAGGTGCGGTAATGACATTTACCCGTTCTATGGCGAAAGAGCTCGGCCCTCAGGGAATCCGTTGCAACGCTGTCTGCCCGGGTACGATTGCCACTTCTTTCCACGACCGTTTCAATACGCCGGAGAACCGCGAACGTATGAAAGGTTCTTACGCATTGCGCCGTGAAGGAACTGCCGATGAAGTTGCCGACCTGGTTTGCTTCCTCGCTTGCTCCGAATCTTCTTACCTGACAGGTACGAACATTGATATCAACGGTGGTTGTTTCTTCTCTTAAAGAAGAAATCTGATACCGTCATTCCGAACGTAGTGAAGAATCTGCCCTTTTGCAGATACAAAGAGCAGATTCTTCGCTTCGCTCCGAATGACATACTTACCTACTTTAAAGAAAATAGTTATGAGACGAATCTTTACTATATGGGCTGTATGCCTCTGTTGGGGAATACTGAATGCCGCTCCCTTAGGCCCGTTTAATGCGACTTTGCTTGAACAGCTAAAAAACGACTATCAGAAAGGTGACAAAGAAGTTACCCGGTACATTGAACTTCAGGAAAAGGTGGCAGAGAAATATATAAAGATGACTCCTCTATCGGTAACTGCCAAGAAAAAACTTCCCCCCAGCAAAGACCCCCGGGATTATATGACTTTATCTCCTTACTGGTGGCCTGATTCGACCAAGACCGACGGACTTCCCTATATCCGTAAAGATGGCGAACGCAATCCTGAAGTCTACGAATACCCCGAACGTGAGAATGCCAACCGTTTCGGTGATGCCGCTTACTGCCTGGGAGTACTCTATTATATCACAGGAAAAGAAGTCTATGCCAAAGCATGCGCCCATCATTTGCGGACATGGTTTACAGACCCGAAACTGGGCATGAACCCGAATATGACCTACGCACAAGCCGTGCCGGGCATGAAAAATATGAGAGGTTCGGGCTTCATTGATTCGCGCCGTTTCAGTCGTGCACTGGGTGTCGCCAAATTGATAGAAGGCTCGAAAAGCTGGACTCTCTCGGATAAGAAAAAACTCGATGAGTGGGCTACCGCCTTCTGCTACTGGATGGAGAACAGCACGCAAGGGCAAAGAGAATCCCATGCTGCCAACAATCATGGCTTGTGGTACGAAGCCATCCACTTGATGGTACTGGCTTACCTGGACCGTACCGACCGTATCCGCGAAGTGGCGGAACAAAGTATTCTCCCTAAGATGGGTGCACAGATTGCCGACGACGGCTCGTTACCCCAGGAACTGAAACGAACTCTCTCCCTGCATTATTCCACTTTCGCTCTGGAAGCCTTGATGGAAGCCAACCAAATCACCAGCCAGATAGGTATCAACCTATGGAGCACCCCTGCTTCCAACGGAAAAGTAGCTTCGCAGGCAGTAGATTATCTGTATCCGTTTTATCTGAATCCGGAAAGCTGGAAATTCAAACAGATTAAACCTTTCGACCAGTCCCGCGCCGCCATTCTTCTTTATGAAGCGGGAACGGCATTGGGCAATCAGAAGTATGTCGATATGGCAAAGCGCATTGGTCTGAAATACAGTACGTCCGATGTGGAAACAATACCGTATCTGGTTTTAAAGAAGAAATAAAGTTTGAAGAAGAAATAAAATTATTCCTCACCTAATATGAAGTGATAACATGAAATTGAAATTGATTTTTTGTTTGTGTATGCTGCCGCTTTTCTGCCTTGCGCAAGAAGCGCAACCACAGCAGTTCTCCAACCGCTATGGCATGAAGATGACACGGAATGACGACGGTTCATACGCCTTGCTGTATGCAAAGAAATACGCGAAGTTTATTGATGTGAACACCATTCCCGATGTGATGGTTCCCTATACCTATCAGGCAAACCGCTTGAAAAGCAAGGATTATAAAGGAGTGACTACAAAGGACATCGTCTACAAGAAACATAAGGATTATGAACTGATACTCACGATGGACTTTGCAGAGACAGACAAGCCTGCACCGTTTGTCGTTTATATCCACGGTGGCGGATGGGCACGCGGTAATAACGGCTCGTCCCGGTCTTTATCCCAATACCTGGCGAAACAAAAGGGTATAACAGGCGTGCGTGTCTCTTATACATTGGCGCCTCAATCCGATGCAACGGTGAAAGTCTCTATCCAGGATATTCTGGACGCAGTAAAATATATACAGGAACATGCCGTAGAACTGAATATTAACCCTGACAGCTTCGGCTTCCTGGGAACTTCTGCCGGCGCGCACCTGGCGGCAGTAGCTGCGATGACTGTCCCCGGAACAAAGGCTTTCGTAGGCTATTCCGGTATTTATGACCTGGAAAAAGCTGCCATCACTATGAAAACAAAAGACCCTCAACGTATCGCATATTTCTGTGACAGAGAGCCGAAAGTGCTTCGTGAAGCCTCTCCCATTAATCTGATTCCGAAGAGGAACGTTCCCGCTTCCATGTTGGTATGTGGCACGTGCGATGTTACGGTAGAGTGCGAACAGAGCGAAATGTTCGCATCGGCATTAAAGAAAAGAGGGGGAGTCTGCGACTTGCTGAAGTATGAATACTATGACCATAACGTAAGTTCGAAGACTTCTGACAAGATGGAAGAGATTTTCTTCAAGTCGGTAGATTTCCTGACCAACCATATTAAATAAATCCAAATGAGAAAAGGAATCCTATTCTTAGCCCTTTTTGCCTTTATCGCCTGCTCCAACAGTTCGTCGGAAGTGATAGACGAGAAAGAACAGCCGAAACCGGAAGAACCGGTGGACGGCACATTAATCGCTGACGGTAATAGTGCAAAAACGTATGACTTGATTAAACGTTCGGGCTATAACCACGAAGCTCCCGACTCCTCGCGCGAACATAAGACGGAGCACTTCCAACATATTCAGCAGGTACATGACAACCAGTTGAATAAGTCTGTATTCGCTTTCTTTATCCATGCTGAGATAGACGATGACCGCGGACTGACAAACATCACCGACCGCCAACGTAATGAGATAAAGACGGATAATAAGTCTCCGAAAAGCCTTGTCGGGCAAAAGGGAGAGACTATGGTGTTTCGCTGGAAATTCTGTTTGCCGGCAGGATTCCAGACGACAACCAAATTCTCCCATCTTCACCAGTTGAAAGGCATTGATAATTCATCGGGCACGGCAGACGTCAGTTCCCCGCTTATCACCCTGACTGCTTATTCCAATAGCGGCAGCAAAGGCGGTCAGCAACTGCGGATACGTTATGACAAACGTGGTGGAAGCACTACTACCCTTGCCAGTACAGACCTTGCCGGCTTCCTTGGCAACTGGGTAGAGGTGGAAGAGAAAGCCTGTTTTGGTGAGAACGGTTCGTATGAAGTAACCATCACACGCATCAAAGACGGAAAAGTTCTCTTGAAATTCGGCCCTGAAAAAATGGATATGTGGCGCACGGACTGTACGGGACTTCGTCCTAAATGGGGCATCTACCGCTATCTGGGAGAAAACCGGAGTTGGCAAGACCAGTTGCGTGATGAAGAAATCCGTTTTGCCGATTTCTCCATCAAGAAGCTTTAGAGAGAGATTTTAAAGAAAACCTTAGAAAAGGACAGACGGTTAGTTTTGTCTATTATGGTGGTCTCCTGTCCGGGATATACTTTCGGGTATATTTTCGGGCGGGAGATTGTCATTTTAAGGAGTGGTATATTACAATCGGTTCATTTTATAAGTTATGATTGATAAACGGAATAAATAGGATGGTTTTATTAAGTATAACTTATAAAACAGATATCTTTCCTTGTTTTATTAAGTATGATTAATGAGAATGTTTTTGAATAATAAGGGCTGTTTTCAGACATATGTGGTATGAATTTACCATATATGTGGTATTTTCCCTGAACAGAATCCGCACTATCTTTGTAATATCATAAAACAGAGGAAATTAAAAACAGATATATATGGAAAAGATAGCAAGAAAATTGACGGATTTAGTAGGTAATACCCCGTTGTTGGAACTGAGCAATTATAATAAGAGTAATGCTCTGAAAGCTCGCCTGATAGTGAAGCTCGAATACTTTAATCCGGCAGGGAGTGTAAAAGACCGTGTGGCGTTGGCTATGATTGAAGATGCCGAAGTGAAAGGTGTTTTGCAGCCGGGAGCTACCATTATCGAGCCTACCAGTGGTAATACCGGGGTAGGGTTGGCTTTCGTAGCTGCCGCCAAGGGATATAAGCTGATATTGACGATGCCCGACACGATGAGCGTCGAACGTCGTAATCTTCTGAAAGCTTTGGGGGCGGAATTAGTTCTGACACCCGGTGCGGACGGAATGAAAGGAGCCATCGCCAAAGCGGAAGAGTTGAAAGTAGCCACTCCGGGTTCTGTTATCTTGCAGCAGTTTGAGAATCCTGCTAACCCCGCCATGCATTTACGCACAACCGGCCTGGAAATATGGAGAGATACCGAGGGGAAAGTCGATATCTTTGTGGCCGGAGTAGGTACTGGCGGGACTGTTAGCGGTGTAGGCGAAGCGCTGAAAATGCGTGACCCGAGTATAAAAATAGTAGCGGTAGAGCCGTCTGATTCTTCGGTATTGTCCGGTGGAAGCCCGGTCCGCATAAGATCCAGGGAATCGGTGCCGGTTTTGTTCCAAAGAATTATAAGGCTTCCATTGTGGATGAAGTCATCCAGGTACAGAATGATGACGCCATTCGTACAAGCCGCGAACTGGCAAAGCAGGAAGGACTGTTAGTTGGTATTTCTTCAGGAGCAGCCGTATATGCTGCTGCGGAACTTGCCAAGCGTCCCGAGAATGAAGGGAAGATGATTGTGGCATTATTGCCTGATACGGGAGAACGTTATTTGTCTACCATCTTGTATGCTTTTGAGGAATACCCTCTATAAGAAGAATTTTAGAAAAAAGAGAGAGAATAACCCTGTGGTTACTTGGTAAAACCGTATATTTGCCAAGTAACCATTTTTATTTAGTACTATGATAAACAAGACCTTAGGGATTCTAGTAACCATCCTCTTTCTATTTTCCGCCTGTAAAGACGAAGATTCTCCTCTTTCTTCTACGAAGCAGTTACTTGGCTTTTCTATTCTGAAAGGCGATAATCAAGGTAAGATTACCGATGATGTGGAAGCCTCTATTCAGGGGAGCGTGATAACTTTGGCATTAGATAAATATGATAACTTGAAGTCATTGGTTGCCATATTCGAATATAATGGGAAATCCGTCACGGCAAATGGCGTTGAGCAGGAGTCGGGGATTACCCCGAACGATTATTCCCAACCATTGGTTTTCACAGTCGAAGCAGAAGATGGGAGTAAAGAACAATATACGGTGAAAGTATTGTTGAAAGATACTAGTGTGCTTTCTTCTTTTCGTTTCTTGAAAAAGAATAATGCATTCTTAGCTGCTGATGTTTCATCTTCTATTGGAGAAAAAAGTATCATCCCCCTTGTTACATTCTCACAATCCGAGCTCATTCCTACATTTACTACGAATGCTGTAAAAGTACTGGTGAATGATGTAGAGCAGAAAAGTGGAATAACAAAGATTGATTTTGCATCTCCTGTCATTTATCAGTTTGTAATGCGGAACGGGGAAACCTTTCAATACACAGTAAAGGCTGACTTCTTATTATCTGCTGTTCCTGAATTGACTATTATGACAACAGACCCGTCTATAACGGAAATACCAAGCAAAGATTATTACTTGGAAGCAACTTTGACAGTTAATGGCAAAGGAGTCTATGAGAACTATACAGGGAAAACTGAGGTGAAAGGAAGAGGTAATTCAACGTGGGGATATCCCAAAAGCCTTATCGACTGAAGCTTAATAAGAAAGCAGAAATCTGTGGTTTTGGAAAAGCTAAGAACTATGTGTTGTTGGCGAATCATATTGACCCTACGTTAATGCTTAATTCGGTTGCTTTCAAGATAGGCCGGTTGTTGGAACTACCTTTTACCAATCACGCAATTCCTGTAGATGTGGTTTTGAATGGAAGCTACAAAGGTTCTTATCTGTTGACCGAACAGATAGAGGTTAAAGAAAATCGTGTAGATTTGGATGAGAACAACAGTGTCATGTGGGAACTTGATTCTTATTGGGATGATGAACCTAAGTTTAAATCGACTGCGTTTAATCTTCCTGTAATGGTGAAAGACCCCGATTTAACCACAGAGCTGTTTGAATATTGGAAGAAGGACTTTAATGCATTCGCGACACAATTCGCAAAAGAGCCATTAGCGGGAAATACCTATGTAGACTTGATTGATATTGAATCGGTAGCCAAATATCTGATAACTTTCAACTTGGTGCACAACATGGAGATAAATCATCCTAAAAGTATTTTTCTCCATAAGGAAGGAAATGGTAAGTATGTGATGGGGCCGATTTGGGATTTCGATTGGGCGTATGATTATGAAGGTACGAATAAGCATTTCGGGCGTTATAATACGCCATTATTCTCAAGTAGCATGAATGGAGTCGGAACTGCATTTTTCCAACGTTTCCTGCAAGATAGCCGTGTGAAAGCGATATATAAGAAAACCTGGCAAGATTTCAAGAATAATAAGTTGGACGCATTGTTACAGTATGTAGATGATTATGCTGCAATGCTTAAGCCATCTGTAGAAAGAAATAGTGAGCTATGGGACAATACTAAATCATTTAATGATAAAGTAAAGGAACTGAAAAATTGGTTGAAAGGTAGAGCAAGCTATATAGATGGTGAGGTCAGTAAACTTTAATATTGCCATAGATTGCGTTAGATAAATACTGCGATTATATTAATTAAAAATATATGATATATTATTATACCCACTCCCCACATGAGCATGGATTAGAAACCAAAGCATTGGTGGAGCATATCAGAAAACGTCCCGGAATGTACATTATCGGAAAGTGTGGAGACGGTTCATTAGAGTACGATGGCATATACACTTTATTCATGTATGCTCTTGAAGCAGTTTTGGAAAATATGCCTATAATAGAGAATACCATTTATATTAATAATACGGATAAAAGTATTTCTATTGATTGTAAACTGGCAGAATGTCCGGATTCCTTCTTTCCTAAAGATGAAAAACTACCACCGATTTATAGTAGCGGTTATATGATTTCAGTAATAGCGGCTTTGTCGAGCGAATATGTATTGGAAGATACTGTCTCTATAACGTTTACACCGGACGAATTGATTTTTGATAAAGATTTCTATTTCAGAGATAAGTTTATTAATGAGTACATTAAAAGATACTCAACCGTTAATCCTGAAATTAAATTCATATATAAAGGCACAGAGATTTTCTCACCTCATGGTATGAAGGATTTTATTGAATGGAAATTTGACAACTTGCTATTGCCGACAATTCATATCAGCGGAGAGGGAATAGATATAGCCATCAATGCTGTAAAGAACTTGAATGGTAAAATGAGAAATCAATATACTTCCTTTAATAATGTATGGAATGGTCGTTACAGCTCCGAAACAGAATCTTTTATCACTTCAACAGTTAGTGTACTAAACAGTTATTATGGCCTTTCTTTAAATATAGAAGACTATTATGGTCTTATATTACAACCGATTGATGACCATCATCCCGAAGAACATTATATGCATGAGGAAAAGTTTCCGGAAAACCTGGTTGGAGCTTTATGGATAAAGGTCGATGAACCATTTTATAACTTCAGCCAAGAACGAACTCTTAGTTCAAAATGGTTGGATAAAGCTGAATCAATCACTGTAGAGGATTTCGTGAGTAAGTTTATAGAAACAGAGCTGCCGAAATATCTTGATGATAATCCAGCGTGCGCAAAGAAACTTAGAGAGTTATTAACAACGATTCGTTGTTGATATATGCTGTAAATAAATATAAGATTGCTGATTGATGTAGAAAAAAGAGTGACAGTATATGACAATGATACCATTAGTATCCCGGGCATATACTGTCATTCTTTTTATCAGATAGCGTTACTGTCTTATAAAAGAGAATCTATCAACAAAAATTTCTACTTCATCCCTGAACTGTAGGAATAAGTGTTATATCAGAAAAAACTGATTTGAGTTTATTGTACCTCAAAACTTCCCTTCAACCGGGTATCTTGAGAAGAAGCTCCCACCATCACTGAGAAACTTCCCGGTTCTACGGTGAATTGATTATTCTTATCCCACAATCCCAAGTCCTGAGGAGTAAGGGTGAAGTTAACCGTCTGTTCTTCTCCCGGTTGCAGATGAATACGTTCAAAGCCACGCAATACCTTGTCGTAGGTGGTCACACTACTGAAATCATCGCGGATATAAAGCTGTACCACCTCGTCGCCTGCCCTTTTTCCTGTATTCTTTACGGTACATGAAATAGTAATGTTCTCTAGCGGGCCGATAACAGGCTTTGAAATTTTCAAATCTGAATAACCGAAAGTTGTATAACTTAATCCATATCCGAAAGGATAGAGCATACCGTCAACACGTACTTTACCTTGAGAGTCCGAACCCGGTTTGAATGGGAAAGCAAAGGAATTTGTCCTACGGATTTCGGGAAAGTAACAGCAAGGCGACCGCCCGGATTATAATCTCCGAAAAGAACTTTGGCAATAGCATCTCCCATAAACTCTCCGGGGAACCAGGCATGAACGATTGCAGGGATATATTTATTTGCCCAGTTAATAGTAGCCGCTCTTCCGTCCACCATTACCAGTACGACAGGTTTGCCCGTTGCATATACAGCTTCCAATAACTGCTGCTGACGTCCGCACAAATCGAGGTTAGTACGTGAGAATTCTTCCCGTACTGTCTTTTCATTTCCACCTAATACAAGGATAGCGACATCCGAGTTTTTAGCCAACTCTACCGCTTCATTAATCATAGCCTGCTCCTGTGCATCCAATGGAACATTGTACAATTCACTTTCCGGAAAATACTTATCAATAATATCACAACCTTTCGCATAACGGACTTCCGAACCGGGCAGATACTCCTTGATTCCCTGATACACTGTCTTGATAGGTGCATGAGCAGGGCCGTATCTACAAGTCAGCTCTTTCACCTCTTCCGCATTCGGGCCGATAACGGCTATCTTGCTGAGGCTTTTCGATAACGGAAGCATCTCTTTCTCGTTTTTCAAAAGCACGATAGACTCCAAAGCAGCCCTCATGGATACATCCTGATGGGCAGCATTGTGTACCACCGCTTCCGGGCGACGGTCGTCACCGGGATAAGGATTATCGAAAAGCCCCATCATAAACTTGACACGGAGAATCTCGCCGACACGCTGGTCGAGTGTATGCAAAGAGACTTTGCCTTCATTGACGGCACGACGCAACGGAAGAATAAAATCCTGTGGCGGAGTGAAGTTCGTGCGGATATTCAGTCCCGCGTTTACTACTTGTGCTGCCATTTCCTCTTCGGTAGGAGTAATACGGTGCTTCGTGTGCAGGAACTCCACCGCTTCACTGTCCGAAACGACATATCCTTTGAATCCCCATTGCTGGCGCAGGATTTCCGTAAGGAAATGATAACTGCCGGAAACCGGTTCGCCGTCATAGTCGTTGTATGAACTCATGACGCCCAATGCACCTGCTTCCTGAATACCTTTACGGAAAGGTTCCAAATATAAAGTTTTCATTTCGCGTGGAGCTACGTGCGGGTCGGTACGAGTACCACCGTCACGTCCGCCTACCGGAATACTGTAAACGGCAAAATGCTTGGGAGTAGCAACAATCCCTTCAGCTTGCAGACCGAGAATCATTTGTTTGCCTAACTCGCCTACCAAATAAGGGTCTTCCCCGTAACTCTCTACGACACGTCCCCAACGAGGGTCTTGCGCAATGTCTAAAATCGGAGAATAAATATTCGTATATCCGAGTGCTTTCGCCTCATCTGCAGTGACTTTCGCGATTTCCCGAATCAGCTTTTTGTTCCACGTGGCACCTTGACCGCATTGAGCAGGGAACATCGTCGCGCGGTCGTGGCACAATCCGCGTATTCCCTCATTCGTAAAATCAACAGGAATACCCAACCGTGTCTGCTCTACAAACCAACGCTGAAGAGCATGACGATTCTTCACACTATTGGCATACGGATAAGAGATTTCAGAACCGAACTTACCCAGTCCGTTCGCCTGTTCATCAATATTCCCGATACCGTCTTTCCAGATTTCCCCAGACCATCCCGCAGTAGGCCACGCATCCTTCAATACCCGTCCCGAACCGTACAGAGTAGCCATCTGACAGGTCTTCTCTTCCAGTGTCATCTGCGAAAGCAAATCCGCGATGCGGGCTTCGATAGGAGCGGCAGGGTCTTCATATACGTCCTTTACTCCGTTCTTGTTAAAGTCAATCCAAGTCTTTTTGTACATGTCCTTTGCGTTGCCCGCAGACTTGTTACCGGTAAGGCTGTTACTAGCGAGGCTTCCGCCGGCAAACAAGCTGCCGGCAGATAAGAACAAGGTGAGTCCACATAGTAATTTCTTCATATCTATCTTTATTTCACTGTAAGTATAACGCTTTGCAGGTCGGCATCTCTTGAAGAAGCTCCCACCATAATCTTGAAAGTCCCTTTCTCTACACCGTAGTGCATGTCAGCGTCATAGTAAGACAGCATTTCGGGAGTAAGAGTAAACGAAACCTGTTTCGTTTCCCCAGCCTTCAAAGGTATGCGGGCAAAGTCTTTCAACTCCTTGACAGGACGGGTAGCCGAACTATATTCGTCGCGGATATAAAGCTGGACAGTTTCTTCCCCATCCATCTTTCCGGTATTCGTGACGTCTACAGTTACTTCCACGCTCTTGTCGGGAGTGATTGCCGCTTCAGACAGTTTGAGATTATCATATTTGTACGTCGTATAACTCAAACCATAACCGAACTCGTACAAAGGTAATGAATTTCCTGTTGCATACGGAAACCAATGGTTGGTAAATTTATGATTGTACATACATTGAATCTGTCCGGTGCTTCTTGGAATAGTAATCGGCAGTCTGCCGCTCGGGTTCACCTTTCCGTAGAGAATCTCCGCCAATGCCTGTCCGCCTGCCACTCCCGGCTCCCATGCTTCGATGATACAAGGCATATTTTCAGCAATCCATTCGGTAGTCAGCGGACGACCGTTGACAAGTATCACTACCGTCGGAACACCCGTAGCTGCTACGGCTTCCACCAATTCCTGCTGACGTCCCGGCAAAGAAAGCTCGTAACGGTCGCTGTTCTCTCCGCAAGTCTTCTCGTTCCAGTGGTAACGCATGGAGTTTTCTCCTACCACAAGAATCGCCAAATCGGAATTGCGTGCCCGTTGCACCGCTTCTTTAATCTGACTGTCGGATAACAGACGTACATTCCAGCCAAGGTCGAGGAAATTATAATTCGTTTCTGGACTGATAACTTTCAAACCTTCCAGTATGGTAGTGACGTGCTCTTCCGGCTGCTCCATAGCCCAGTCTCCCAGGATAGACTGATTGTCCGCATTATGTCCGGTGACGAATACTTTCTTGTATTTAGAGGCTTCCAACGGCAGCATATTACCCTCATTCTTCAGCAGAACGATAGACTTCCGTGCCCCCTCCAATGCAGTCTTCTGATGTTCCGCATTGAATACAATTTCATCTTTCTTTTTCAGGTCGACAAACGGATTCTCGAACAGTCCGAGCTTGAACTTTGCTTCCAGTATTTTAGATACGGCGGCATCTAGCTGCTTTTCGGAAATGCTTCCTTCTTTTACGCACTCAATGATGGCTTCGTAAAATTCCGGTCCGTGCATATGCATTCCCATCCCTGCATCTACACTTATCCGGTAAGCGTCTTTCAGCGTTTCTGCCACGCTGTGATAGTCGTGCATACGTTCGATGTCCATCCAGTCACTGACTACAAACCCGTCGAACTTCCATTGGTTGCGCAGCACTTCCGTCATCAGATATTTGCTTCCGTGACAAGGAATCCCGTTCAGCTCGTTATGAGCCGTCATTACTGTAAATACCCCTGCTTCCAGGCAATCCTTGAAAGGCGGGAAAAATACCTCTTGCAGAGTCCTTTCCGACAACTCGGCAGGCGCGCCGTTGATTCCGTTGGCAGGCTGACTGCCGCCTACAAGATGCTTGGCACAGGCGATAACCTTGTCATCTCCCGTGAAATCCTTCGTCTGAAATCCGCGTACGGTAGCTGCACCCATCTGCCCAACCAGATAAGGGTCTTCCCCGAATGTCTCGCCCACACGTCCCCAACGGGCGTCACGGGCAACTTCTACATTCGGAGTGAACGTCCAGTGCATACCGCTTGCACGCATTTCGACAGCCGTTTCACGGGAGAGCCGTTCCACGAGAGCAGGGTCGAAAGTGGCAGCTTGCCCGATAGGAGTCGGGTAAATGGTAGAACCACGGTTAAGACCGTTTCCATGAATGGCGTCAATGCCAATCAACAGTGGAATTTTCAGACGGCTCTGCTGTGCGAGTGATTGCAGATAGTTGGCCTCTTCCGCTTTCACGACGTGCAGGAACGAGCCAATCATGCCTTTCTTCGTCATCTCCTCTACATCCGAAGAGTGTAGCCCGGGATAAAATCCCTGTGAATGGCTGTGCTTCAAGTCCTCGGCGGACATGTCTTTTTCTGCCTTCTTCATGTGTTCCAATCCTACGTACTGGCACATTTGGGCTACTTTCTCTTCCAGTGTCATTTGGGACATTAAGGCGGATACACGTTGGGACACGGGCAGTGCAGGGTCGGTGTAGTCTTTACTCTTATTCTGGCAGGTTGCTGCGGAGAAGCCGATGGCACAACATATCCCTATAGCAATGAATGTTTGTCGCATATTTCTTTCTTTTTTTTAATGAATACCTGTGTTTTGAACGAATATGTTATTTAGTCAACAAGTCCAGCACTTCCTGCTCAATCACATTTCCTTGCGGGTCGCAGAAACCGAATCCCGCCTTATATTCCCAGTAAGAATAAGCGATATGGCGTTCGCGCAAAATAGATACTACATCCCGTATCCACTGCATCCTGTCGGCGGTCGGAGTCTTTTTGTAACAGCCGAACTCACCGCAATAGACTTGTACGCCGAGGCTGGCGGCTTTCATTTCCGCTTTCAGTACAAGCGACTCGAGGGTAGTTTTATCATACGTCCCCATATAAGGCGTCACCAACTTCTGCATAGCTTCGGATAACCGGTTGAAATCTTCTTCCTCTATCAGTTCGCCCGGATAGTGAATAGGTACGTTCAGGTCTTTTTCTTCTGTCCATTCGGCTTGATAGTGCGTGAGAGGATGTGGATTGTAGAAGTGGAAACTCAGGATGAGGTTCGGGTCGCCAGCGGGAATAACCAGTTCGTTGAAAGTATTGACACTCTGCCAACGATTGGAACCGATGATAAGTTTGCGTTCCGGTTCCGTCTGCCGGAGTTCGCGAATCAACTGTGCGGAGAGAGAATTCCATTGCGAGGCGTAGGGGCTACCGGTTCATTCAGCAATTCGTAGGCTATGAGGTCGTTGGGGTATTGATTCAGCTCTTCCGCCAAAGTCTTCCATAAGTCGAGATATTTATATTGGGCGTCTTTGTCCGTCCAAAGTTTCGGGACAACAGTTGTTGTGCCACTTTCCGGATAGATTTTATTATCACCTGTCTTGCTGTCGGAGAAAAATACATCGTCAAAATACATGGTTTCTCCTTCTTCCGGACGTAAGGCTACACGACCGCAGTTTTTGTTGTATCCGGAAACATCAACGGCAATTTCTTCCCATTCATTTGTTGTTGTATTGGTATATCCGTAATAGCCGTCATTCTTACTATCGTTATTCTCGTCACTTAGTACGACTGTAATTGTACTTTTGATGTTTTTATATATTTTGGCACGCAGATATTTGAACTGCATTTTGCCAGAACCTACGGGAATGATGCCAAAGTCCTTTTTCTTTGCATTTGACCAGCTATCCACTCCTGTTTTCCGTTCTGCAAAGAACACCCTATTACTGGTATTTATACCACTCTTGCTAGGATTATCTACATTATTGACCGTTACTCCGGGGCCATTTGCAAACCAGTTTGCCCATTTCATGTCTTCAAACGTATCATAGAAACTCTCAATCGGTTCGCCCGATGTGGTAACTGTCGTATTGAAGTTATGATCGCGCAGTACATGCAGGTCTACAATCACTTTCATTCCGGCGTCCCGGCACCATCCGATGGCATTGTGCAGCAGTGCGAATGCTTCCGGTATCTTTTTCCCGTCTTCTGTGAAGAAGAGTTTTTCTTCTATCGGCAGACGGATATGGTCAAAACCGAATGAAGCGAGCTTCTGCGCTTCGGCCTGTGAAAAGCCGTTGGCAGGTATGGCTTCCATTTGCGACAGCCAGTTGCTGATATTGACCCCTTTATTGATGGCAAAGGGAATATAACTCTGCGGTTCTCCGCCACCGTTGATTGCTTCTTCTTTCTCGGAACAGGATGCTATCAGGCATGCAAACAGAGATGCCAGATAGATTATAAGTCTTTTTTTCATGCAATTTTTACTTTTAATGGTTTATTCTGCTTCTTCTGTCGGTTGGGTCACTTCGATGGTGGCTTCACGGCTAGTCTCCTTGGTCGGAGTCTTTACAATCAGTTCGAGGTGGAAAGTACCGATTGTTGAGGGGATATATGTTAGTCCCACGCCTTTGTGGATTTCTCTCCCGTCCAAGTACCATGTGCCTTCGCATAGTTCGGCAGGCGTGTATTGTACGTTAATATTGAGTATCTGGTTTAGCGGGATACTGAATTTTCCCAGTGTGCCGTCTTCCTGTTTGTCCGGCCAGCGTCCTAATATGCGCGGATATTCGTCAGTGGTCAGTACCGGAGTGTCTATCTCATCGCTGCAACCGCTCATGGCAAATAGTGATACCAGTAATGTGCATATAAATAGTATTTTCTTCATAATCGTTTCTTCTTTTTAGTGTTGATTCTCTTTGGTTTATTTGTCCCACCATACCGGTGAGTTCCAGTCATCTTTGCCATCCATCGCCTGTATGGCGGATTGATAACCTTCGGGATTGTACGAACTCTCGAACAACGGATAGCAGAGACGCAACGGTGTAGTCTGCGAGTCAATCGTCACTGCTCCGTAGTGGGGCGAAGGAAGTAATACGGGAATGTCCGTCCTTCTCCAGTTGGCGTATCCTTCGGGGATATTGTTGAAGTGCAGAATCCATAACTGGGTATTGATGGCGGTGAGTTGCGCATCCAGTCCGTTGGCAGGGAGCGGATTAGCCAGCAAATAGGTGTCGATGGCTTGCTCGTCGAAAGTTTTGGCTCCGAATTTCTCCAAGAAGTGGATGGCTGCACGTACGCCGTTCTCGTAATGTGCGGAAGCGTCGGCACCAGTCGAAATCTCTCCTGCCCAACGGGCTTTGGCCTCTGCCAGCAATAATTCCACTTCCGCGTATGTCATGACTACTCCGGGCATGTCGCCTTTCAGGAAGATATTGTTGAGCTGCGGGCGGGTGGCCTTATCCTGCCATTTGTTGGTCAGCTTGCTCCAATACCCTTCCGGCCATGTCCCGTTGCTGTACCAGAAATATCCCGGGTTGCAAGGTTGGAACTTGGCAGCTTCCGTTTCAATCATTTCCTCTGTCAAATCCACACGTCCGAATGGGTTATTTGCAGAACTTTCATCGTAGCAACGCCCGAATACGAACTGGCGCGGGTCGGAAGTGGCGTCAAGTTGTTTCCAGAATGTGCTGCATATATAAGCTGTGGGATATGCTTCACGGCCTCTCCACATTTGGGCGAGCCCGTTTCTGCGGTATTCGTTGGATGCCCAGTCAAAAATGTCGGTATAGGCTATCAGGGCATCATCGGCGGCGGACTGCATCAGACCGGCTTCCTGACCGATGGCTTTGATAACTTCCTGTTTGGCAAGTTCCGGTTCTGCATTTACGATACGCATGGCATAGCGCAGGTGCAGGGAGTTGGCGAAACGTTTCCATTTGTCAATATTGCCTTGATAGATAATGTCGCCTGTCACTTTGTCGCCGTCAGCGGTAAGGGCTTCTGCTGCTTCGCCGAGTTCTTTCAGGAAATCTTTGTATATCAGTTCCTGTTTGTCATAGGCGGGTTTCACGTTGCCGGAGATAAAGCCTTTTCCGGCTTCGAAGTAGGGGCAGTCACCGTACATGTCCGTCAGTATGGAGAAAAGATAGACTTTGTAGATACGGGCGACGGAGTGGATGTTGATTTCTCTTTCGTTGCCTTTGGTCTTGTCCAAAATGTCGACAATGTTCTTGATGAGTGCCGGGTACATCAGATTCCATGTATTTCCCATTTCGGCATCGTTCTTGCGGTACTGTCCGCCGTAGTTCGTGGTGTTCCAGTCGCCCTGCATATATTGCGCGAAGGCGGCGAGGTAGAACGGGTAGGGCTGGCACATCTGCCAATGTCCCCATGTCTGGAGTTGAATCATAGACAGTTGATGATTCGGGTCGGTAGATGAGGCCCTGGAAGGGTCTGTGTTCAGTTCCTCAAAGTCGGTGCAGGCTCCCAGTAGAAGGCTGCATATGCATAGTATGCCGAAGGTGATTTTATAGATTGTTTTCATGATTGCTTACTATTAGAATTTTACGTTAACATTGAAACCATAGCTTCTTCTGGATGGCAGCGAGCCGTATTCCAGTCCCATTCCCGAACCGTTGTTGTAGTTGGAATCCGGGTCGATATTCGGTACGTTCTTGTAGATGATGAACGGATTGCGCGCCACGAACGATACGGATACGGCATCAAATACTTTACTTATCCATCTTTTGGGTAAACGGTAAGCCAGCGTTATTTCGCGTACCTTTACGTAAGAGTTATCGTAGATAAACGGTACCGGAGTCTGGTCGGCTATATGTTTCCAATATACTTCGGGGTCTACGAATTTCTTGTTTTTCACGAAACTTCCGTCTGCCATTTCTATGACTCCGTCTACGAGATAACCGCCCGTCGCTTCCCATTTGGCTTCCGTTACTCCGGCTTGCAGACGTTTTTCTTCCGATTCGTACCAGCCGTCACGTCCCGCGAGGGTTGCCTTGTCCTTTCCTGTCATGTAGGAAGAGCGGGAAGACATGGAGTAAACGTCGGCTCCTACCTTGATGTCGAAGATGGCGGACAGGGAGATGTCGCGGTAAGTCAGGTTGGTGGTGATACCGCCCGTCCATTTCCAGGTGGCGTTGCCCAGTACCCGCAGGTCTTCCGTCACTTTCGGGAGTCCTGTGGTGGCATCTACGATAATCTGTCCGGCGTCGTTTCTCAGGAAGTCTTTTCCGAGGATGGAACCGTAGTTCTGACCTTCTACGGCAGCCACTTTTACGTTAATCCAGCGTGCCGATTCCAGTTCAAATTCTTTAATGCCTGAAGCCAGTCTTTTTACCTTATTGCTGTTCTTTGAGAAGTTGATGTTCAAGTCCCATGAGAAATCCTTGGTCTGTATGGGGCGTGTGTTCAGTGCGATTTCTATACCCTTGTTTTCTATTTCTCCGGCATTTATCAGCATGGAGTTGTAGCCGGAAGTTCCGGTGGTGTTCAAGCGCATGATTTGGTTGCTACTCTTTTGGGTATAGTAGGTAAAGTCCAGTCCGATGCGGTTTTTCAGGAATTTCAGTTCCAGTCCCACTTCGGCGGAGTTGGTCTTGGTTGGTTTGAGGTCTTTGTTCGGGATGGTGGTGTTGGCAATTTGTGACAGTGCATAACCTGAGTATTCTTTGGGAGACAGTTCGTAGGAAAGTCCCAGTTGGTAAGGGTCTGTGTCGCTGCCTACTTGTGCCCATGACACTCTCACTTTGCCGTAAGGCAGTATCGTGGGATTAATCTTGAAGAATTCCGAGAACAGGAAGCTCCCTGATACCGATGGATACAGATAGGTGTTGTTTCCCGAAGGCAGGGTAGACGAATGATCGCCGCGCAACGTTGCGTCCAGATAGACGAAGTTGCCATAGGCGAGGTTGATAGAACCGTAGAGCGAGTTAATCTGTTTGCGGTAGGTTCCTTCGGTGATTTCCTTGCTTGTGAAACTTTGCAAAGCTACTACATCACGCATTACCATTTCTTTGGCAGTCACAATCTGGGTCTTGTTGTCTACTTTATAGATATTTCCGCCGATGGTTACTCCGTAGTCGAACTTCTTGTAGCTGTTGTTGTAGATAGCCAGTGCCTCTACGTTGTACATCCGGTTTCGGAAGTCGCTGATTTGCAACTGTCCCTGCTCGAATCCCGGTGAGGACGGGGCGGCGTAGTCTTGGAAGTTCATGAAGTTAATATCCGCGCCACCGGTTACTTGAATCTTGAGATGCTCGTTGACATTGTAGCGTACTAGTGCCGAACCCATGAATTTGTCCTTTCCCGATTCGTTGGTCATTTCGTTGAGCACCCAGTAAGGGTTGAGGTTCCATACATCGCGTCCGTTCCAGTCGTAGTAGTTGCCGTCGGCATCCTTGTAGTTGTCGCGCAGCCATTTTTGGTCGTAGGTAGTTGCCAACGACATCAGGTTCTTCGCAGGATTGGCGCGGTGGTCGGACAGTGCGGGACGGTTCTTTACGTCTTCGCGGGTGTAGGTCACTTTGAAGTCGAGGTCTACTTTTTTGTTTATCGTGGTGTTGGCACGCAGGTTCAGTGTGTTGCGGCTCATCTTCGTATTGGGAAGAATGTCCTTGTTGCGCATATCCGTGTAAGTGGCGCGGATACCTGTATCGTCTTTCACTGTGCTGACAACGATGGTGTTTGTCGTAGTCATACCGGTTCTGAAGAAACCATCGATATTATTGGGAATGACTACATACGGACGGGTCACTCCATCGAAATAGGTCAGATTCAGTCCCGGGTCTATTTTAGGCCCCCAGTTCTTGTTGGACGAATATTGGTCGTCCGTACCATTGATACGTCCGCCGGTTCCCTGACCGTATACGTATTGTACATCGTCCCATTTCGTCAACTGCTTCTCGAAAGTGGTGGTGCTGTTCAACTCTACCGCGAATTTCTTTTTGGTACTTGCTTTCTTCGTAGTGATAAGAATCACACCGTGGGACGCACGGCTACCATATAGAGCCGAAGCTGCCGGCCCTTTCAATACGGACATTGATTCTATATCGTCCGGATTGATGCTTGAGATGCCGTCACCTAGGTCATAACCACCGTAAGTACCTGCACTTCCGTAATTGGAATTATCCAAAGGCACACCGTCCACTACATAAAGCGGCTGGTTGTTTCCCGTCATTTCCGTGCTACCGCGAACGATGACGCGCGACGAACCGGAAGGGCCGCCGGCAGTCTGACTGATAACCAGTCCCGGAATTTTACCAGCCAGTGAGTTGATGACATTCGTTTCCTTGGCTTTTTCCAGCTCTTCGCCTTTCACTTCTCCGATGGAATAACCGAGCGCTTTCCGTTCGCGCTTGATACCCAATGCGGTAACTACTACCTCGTCGATGATTTTACTGTCTTCCTTCAAGACGATTTTAAGAATGGACTGTCCTTTTACCTGTACTTCCTCGGAACGGTAACCTACATAACTTACTATTAATGTAGCATTCTTCGAAGCATCAATACTGAACTGACCGTTGAAATCGGTGATAACTCCCTGTGTGGTACCTTTGACGGCAATGCTGGCTCCAATCAGAGGTTCGCCTTGCTCATCCGTAACTGTACCTTTTACTTTGGAAGTCTGCTGTACAACTTGGTGGATTACTTCGTCTTCCGCGTATCCATATCTAGGTATGAATAACAACAGACAGAGCATTAGGGTTAACTGCTTTTTCATTTTAATTATGATATTAGATTGTTGATTTACGTCGCAAATATAGGACGTAACTCCGCCTAGCCAGGTTTGAAAGCTATCGGAATAGGTTGAAAAACTATCGGATTTACGTTTTTCCACCTTTTTTGCGCTGCAAGTATAGTGAAAATGGTGGAATAAACAGCGAAAACCGGAAGAATGTGATATAGAGGTACTTGTTTGGGGTATCTTTTATGTTTGTTGTATTCTAATGTGGGTTCTTTGGCTATGGTGTATAGGGTAACTTAAGCTATGAAGTAGGAATGAATCTGTCATCTTCCCTTTATACTTGTGTTAAGCCACCGGCATTATTATTTTACCACGGCCGTGGTGACTATTCGTCACAGCCATGGTAGGAAGCCGTCACGGCTGTGACGAGCTAGTAATACCGATGATTTAACGGAAGAATACCGGCAACATAACCTAGCAATAAAGGAGAGATAAGGTAAGTATATTCCTGTGGATGGGAGCTTCCATTTCTTTAAATAAAGACAGTATTTTCGCCAAGCCTTTCTTTTGCCCGGATCTTTTCCATTGAAGAAGATGTTTCTCGGCTTCTTCCGTCAATACTATCTTATAAATCATACTTCTAACAGGTTTTTGATTTCATCCATTGAATAGGCTTTGGTTCTTCCCAGTTTCGCATCTTCGATCCCATGCATGACGGATTCCATGTTCTCAGAGTCATTAAGCCATGGGGCGCCACTCGGACTTGGATTAGTTGAAACTTCCACGCTTATACTATTAGCTTTGGCTACTAGAATGTTTTCGATAAAAGCTTTCAGACTTTTGCCCTGTGATGCTGCTATGATAGATAATTTCTGTAAAGTATCTACTGGTAAATTAATGTTCTTTTTCTTCTTTTCTAATGCTATTGTTGCCATAATCTTAAGTATTTGATACAAAGATATATTATGTATACAATGTATATAGGGCTATTTAACACAACTCATTGGATTATTCATAGATTTTTAGAGGAATTTGCTTGGAGAAACTCCGTAATGCTTCTTGAATGCCGTACTGAAATATTTGGAGTCAGTGAAGCCTACCAAGAGGGCGACTTCCTGCACCGGAATCTGTTGTTTCAATAGATTGGCGGCTTCCGTCATACGCAGCAACTTGATAAACTCGGTGGGCGCTTGTCCTGTCAGGGCTTTCAGCTTTTCATAGAACAGGGTGCGGCTGAGTGCCACTTCGCGGCAGAGTTGGTTGATGGTGAAGTCCGGGTTTGCCAGGTTTTCCGTGACGAGTCTGGTACAGCGTTCAAGGAATTCCTTGTCCATGGGGGACAGGAGACTGGCAGTACATTCTGCGTTTTCTTTTTCTTCGTTTGGAGTAGCGGCAGCAGGAGTAGGACTGAGCGAATGGGAAAGGAAGTACTCCCGCATAATCTTGCGGTTCTGCAATACTCCTTTGATTTTGGTCTTTAGGATTTCCGTGTCAAAGGGCTTGGTCAGGTAGTCGTCCGCGCCGCTTTCCAGTCCTTCGAGGATGGCGTCTTTCTCTGTCTTGGCAGTCAGCAGGATGACGGGGATATGCGAGGTGGCGAAGTCCGATTTTATACGGCGGCAGAGTTCGTCTCCCTGGATGCCCGGCATCATGACATCGGAGATTATCAGTTCTACGGATTTGTCTTTCAAGTATTCGAGAGCCGATTCGGCATCGGGCTTGTCGATAACGGAATAGATAGGCGCAAATGTTTTTTTGAGGTAGAAGCGGAGTTCGTCGTTGTCTTCTACTATCATTATCCGCTCTTTGGATTTGTCCGTTTGCGGGGCGTTGTCGGTATTGTTGTCTGTGTTGTTGGTTTCGGACAAGTCGGACGGTTCAATGACTTCTGTAACCGGTTCGGTGGCGGAAATGATGGAAGCGTCTATCCGGGCAGGGACGATGTATCTTGCCAGGTGGCGGTTTCCCTTGCGGAAAGTGAGCAGGAAGGTAGAGCCTTCGCCCTCGTTGCTGCTGAAAGAGATATGCCCTTTGTGCAGTTTCATAAGGCGGCGGGTGAGAAGCAGGCCGATGCCGCTGCCTGTCTCTTTGGAGTTGACGGCATTTTCGGCACGGTAGAAGTTGGAGAAGATATAACGCTGTGCTTTGCGCGGGATACCTATACCGTTGTCCTTCACTGCTATGGTTGTTTTCTTGTCGTTCTGTTCTACCTTGATGGTGATTTCTCCGCCTGTGGAAGTATATTTCACTGCGTTCGAGAAAAGGTTGTCGAAGATTTTATCCGCTTTGTCCTTGTCCATCCATAGGGAGACGGGGAATCCGGTAGGAATAGCTGCATGCGGATTTGCTTGCTTTCGCAGAGTGTCTGGAAGTTGAGAACCTTCTCCTGTAAGTACGATTTCAGGTCGTATTCGGCTACTTGCAGGGTGAGGTGGGTGGTGTCTATCTTTTGGAAGTCGAGTAGCTGGGTGATTAGGTTGTACAGTTTCTCTGTGTTCTTGTGGGCGATTTGCAGGTATTTTCTTCCCTCTTTGGAGAGTCCTTCTTCTTTGCTCAGGTCGCCGAGGGGAGCCATGATAAGCGTCACCGGAGTGCGGATATCGTGGGCGGTGTTGATAAAGAACTGTATCTTTTCGGAGAAGTGCTTCTTCTCCATTTTGTTGGCGAAGAAACGCCATACGAAATAGGTGATTCCTGCCAGCAGGATGATGTATATCAGCCAGGCGAGGGCAGTGTTCCAGTAGGGCTGCGCTATGTGTATGCGGATGGTTTGCTCGTCCAGTTGCTGTCCGCCGTTCTTGCTCATGCTTTTTACGCGGAAAGTGTAGTCGCCCGGTGGGATATTGGTGTACCGGATACTGAGTTCGCCGGTCGGGGCACTCCAAGTCTGTTCGAATCCCTCCAGTTGGTAGCTGTATTGAATGTCCTGCTGATACTGGTAGGAGACGGAGATGAAAGAGATAAGGAACGAGTTCTCGTTGTATTTCAGTTGAATCGTTTCCCCTTCGTTCAGCATACGGTTGAATTGTATCTTCTTTTCTTCGGTCTTTTCGCGTGATTTTTGCGGGACTTCGAAAGAGGTGAAGTGTAGGGGGGCTTCGTAGAGAGGACGGGTGAAGTTCTCCGGGTTGAAGCGTACGGCGCCGTTGGTGCTTCCGTAGATGAAATCTCCGTTTCTCAGGCGGGTGTAGGACATGAAGTTGAATTCGTTTGCCAGTCCGTCGAGGAAGCCGATATTGGTTATTTCCGGTGTGGGGGACGGGGTGATGTATGCCAGTCCCTTGTCCGTGCTGAGCCATAGATGACCTTCGTTGTCGGGCAGGATGCTGTAGACGTAGTTGGAAGGCAGGCCGTCTGCTGTGGAGTAGGTGACGGCTTTACCTGTTTGCAAGTCCAGCAGATTGATGCCACCGCCGTCTGTTCCGAACCATACCTTATCGGGGGTCGGGAAATACATGGAATAGATGAAGCTGTTGCTCCGGGTGTCGGCATTGGAAGGCGAGGTGAAGTATTGTTTGAAGTTCCCCGTCTGTTTATTCAATAGGTAAAGCCCGTTGGCTGTGGCTAGTGCCAAGGTGTCCTTGCTGACTGTGGTTATTGAGTTTATGAGCGTGATGCCGTATGAGGTGAATCCTTCTGCTTTACCCGCTTGGGATGGGGTATATCTGACGAGGTTGCCGTACATGCCGCCAAACCACAGGTCTTTGTTTTCGTCCTTCAGGATGGAGTAGATGTAGTTGGTAGTCAGTGTGCCGGGACGGTCGGTGGTGAGATGGCGGCGGATGCCTGTGTGCTTGTTGAGGCAATACACGCCTGTGCCGTAACCGCCTGTCCATACATTGCCGTCCCCATCGTTGCAGAGAGTCAGGAATACGTTTTCTTTCAGGAAGTGTTTCCAGTTGCCAGACTTAGTCAAGTGCACGCTGATGCCTTGATTGGTGGCGTACCATAGGTCGCCTTCGTCGTCTTCGAGGATTGCGTTGACGTGGTTGTTCGTCAGCGATTGCGGGTTTTTGTATTCGTGTCGGGTGAGTTCGAAGAAATATTTTTTGGGGTTGGCACAGGCGACACCACCTGTATAGCTTCCAATCCATAGGTTGGAAGAGCTGTCTTTACAGAGGGCATAGATGCCGTTGCCTTTCAGTTCGCCTTCTTCTTCCTGGTTGGCGTTGAGGAAAGACCATGAGGATTTTGCGTCGCGGGTGGTTGCATATACGCCTGTTCCGTCTACTCCCAATAATAGTGTCCGTTCGTCATAAGGGATGATGGAACGATAGGGGAGATGGGGCAATTGCTCCAGTGATTCATTGGACAGGTAGTTACCCGTGCGGGTATCCTGCACTTTTACTCCGGAATTGAACGTGCCTATCCACAGAAGAGATGTTGCGGAGTCGTAGAATATGGACTGGATATAGAAGCCTGGCAATGTGGAAGTGATTTCTTCGTTCTGCGGGTTGAGTTCGTAAAGCCCTTCGGTGGTGGCGATGTATAGGGTTTCGTTTGCTGGGGCGAAGTGTATGGAATTGATGCATTTCCCTTTCAGCAGGTTCTTTATGTTGCTACTGGAGTTGTCGTAGCGGAACAGGCCGCTTTTCAGTCCGAACCAAAAGTGGTCGGACGAATCGATGAAGAGGTCGTTCTGTAAAATTCCGCTTTCTGTTAGTTCCGCTACATCAATTTCGAGTGTGAAGGAGTCGGATATGGAGTCGTATTTGAATATCTTACCGGCACTTGTGTATGCCCAAAGGTTTTCGTGCGAGTCTTTGGTCAGGTAAATCATGCGTCCGGCTCCGTCTACGATGATGTCTTCTCCGAAGAGGTTGTAGTTCTTCACATTTCTGCCGTTGAAGCAGTCCACACCCGAACGGGTGGAAATCCAAATGAAACCTTTCTTGTCTTCGATAATGGAGAAAACGCGTTGGTTGCTCAGCCCTTCCTTAGTGGTGAGATACTGATAGGTAAAAGAATGGCTGTTTACCAGTTTTTGGGGGTGTGAGGAAACGGAAAAAGCAGGTAACAGAAGGATAATTGTGAATAAACAGAATGTCAGAAGCCGTTTCATGGCTTTTCATCAGCTCGCAGACCGAAGACTTTTCCCGTCATCTGGTCTACCGGTACTTTCCATACTTTGACGTTGCGGACAGCCGGGTCGGAATAGTTGAATTCATTGTTTGTATAGTGACGCATAATAACGTCCAATGCGTTACGTTTCTCATCCATACCCTCGATGAACTCTACTTTTCCACGGCACATGGCACTTTCGGAACGCATACTGTAACTGCAAGCTACTTTCTCGTGCTGGTAGACGAGTTTATGTCCGAGGCTGAAAGTAATGCAGACATTATTATTATGTTCCAGCATTTCCACTTTACTGCCTTCGGGGCCGGAGTGGAGATAGATGACGCCGTTTTCATAACCGAAGTTCATGGGAACCACGTATGGATTGCCTTCCATATCGACTATGCCTACAAAGCAAGCGTCACAATGAAGAATGATAGATTCGATTCTTTGTCTGTCTTCAATGATAAAGGTTTTCATAATGGCTGTTTTGTTCACCACAAGGCACAGAGCACACTGAGAAATCATGAAGTAAAAAACTCCGTGTACTCTGCGTCCTTTGCGGTGAATTTATTTCTCTATTAATTCAAAATCAAGTTGTTTCTTTTCCAGGTTGGCACGTGCCACACGAACGGTGATAGCGTCTCCCAAACTGTATGTCTTATTCTTGCGGCGTCCGCGCAGGCAGTAGTTCTTTTCGTCGAATTCGTAATAGTCGTCGTCCAAGTCGCGGACAGGTACAAGACCTTCGCACTTGTTTTCGTTCAGTTCGACGTATAACCCCCATTCAGTGACACCGGAGATAACGCCGTCATAAATCTGCCCCAATCGTTCGCTCATAAATTCCACCTGTTTGTATTTGATGGAAGCGCGTTCGGCGTTGGCCGCGATTTGCTCCATGTTCGAACTGTGGTCACAAAGGTCTTCATACTTGGCTTCGGATACGCTGCGCCCGCCGTCCAAATACTTCGTGACCAGGCGATGTACCATCATGTCCGGGAATCGGCGGATGGGCGAGGTGAAATGCGTATAGTATTCGAATGCCAGTCCGTAGTGACCGATATTGTGCGTTGAATAACGTGCCTTCTGCATGGCGCGGATGGATACGGTTTCTATCAGGTTCTCTTCTTTCTTTCCGTGGATGTCGTCCAGCAGGTGGTTGATGGATTTTGATATGTCCGTCTTGGTTCCGCTTGTACGTACCTTATAGCCAAAGCGGGCGATGAATTGCGACAGGTTTTCCAGTTTTTCCGGGTCGGGCAGGTCGTGGATACGGTAAGGAAGTACTTTGGGTTTCTTGTTCTTGGGCACACGTCCTATCTTTTCAGCCACGGTCTTGTTGGCAAGCAGCATGAATTCTTCTACGAGTTTATTGGCATCTTTCGATTCTTTGAAGTAAACGCTGACAGGTTTCCCTTTCTCGTCAATTTCAAATTTCACTTCATAACGGTCGAAGTTGATGGCTCCTGCTACGAATCGTTTTTCGCGAAGCGCTTTCGCAATGGTATCCAGCATGAGTACTTCTTCTTTGAAGTCCCCTCTTTGGTTTCAATAATCTGCTGCGCTTCTTCGTAGGTGAAACGGCGGTCGGAATTGATAACTGTATGCACGATGCGTGAGTCTTTGACTTCTCCCTTTTCGGTGATGTCGAAGATGACGGAGAAAGCGAGTTTCTCCTCGTTCGGGCGAAGTGAGCAGATGAAGTTGCACAAACGTTCGGGAAGCATCGGGATGGTGCGGTCTACGAGGTAGACGGAAGTGGCACGCTTTTCGGCTTCCTTATCGATGATTCCGCCTTCTTTTACGTAATGTGTCACGTCGGCGATGTGTACGCCTACTTCCCACAGTCCGTTTTTGATGGGGCGGATGGAGAGTGCGTCGTCGAAGTCTTTGGCATCTTTCGGGTCGATGGTGAAAGTGGTAATCTTGCGGAAGTCTTCGCGTCTGGCTATCTCTTCGGGAGAGATTTCAGCAGGAATCTTATCGGCCGCCGTTTCTACTGATTTCGGATATACATACGGCAAACCGAATTCTGCGAGAATAGCGTGCATCTCCGTGGTGTTATCGCCAGCCTGTCCCAATATATCTATTACTTGTCCGATGGGGTTCTTTGCTTTGTCCGGCCATTCGGTCACCTTTACGATTGCCTTGTCTCCCGTCTTTCCGCCTTTCAACTTGTCTTTCGGGATGAAGATATCATTGGCAAGCGTACGGTTCTCCGTCACCAGAAATGCATAGGACTTAGCCACTTCCAGCGTTCCGACGAATGTATCGTTGGCACGTTCCAGTATTTCGATGACTTCTCCTTCGGCTTCCTGTTCTTCCGTTTGGCATAGAAGGTTATCTTTACCTTATCGTTATTCATCGCATGGGCGGAATTACGTTCGGCTACGAATACCGGATCGCCTCCCTCTTCGGGAATAAACGAGTTCTTACCATTGCTCTTCCGTTGGAAAGTGCCTATCATCTCCGTTCCGTGACTGTTCAGACGAAACTTTCCTTTTTCTATTTCACTGATATAATCGTCATCTAAAAGGTCATGTAGTATATCGACGCATAACATTTTCTGCGGATGGGTGGTGAGACGCAATTCCGAGAAAATGTATTTCATGCTTAGAATCTCATTGGGTTTGGCATGGAAAAAGTCTATTAACAACGCTGCCAGCTCTTTCTTACTCATTCTCTTGCCGGCTTTTTTCTCTTTCTTTTCTTTCTTTTTCGCCATAATGTAGTCTTTTAAAAATATGTAGTTACAAAGATAGACGATTATTTTCCTTATGGAAACTTTGAGGAAAGAAAAATAGCGGGGTTGTCTTGTATTTTATGTTTTGTAAGGAGCATTTGTAATATTGAATTCAGTTTATTATCACTTAGAGAAGTATAATAGAAAAGAAGAGTTGTCTCATTATAGAGGCAACTCTTCTAAAGAACAATTAATGCTAAATTTTATTTGTTAGAGAGAGAATTAGCTGGACTCGCTTGCTTTATGGTTATTTTCTGACGCAACGGATACAATGACCAAAATTGGGGCTATGAGTATCAGTTGGCATTCCTGTACTGGTATTAGCTAAACGATAATAATGTGGAACTTCTTCTCTTGTTAACCAGTCCTTAGTTTTAGTAGTACTCCAGTAATATACATCAGTACCACTTCCTGTGTCTCCGGTTGCTGAACTATAATAACCGCTGGATAATACATTAAATCCTGTAATATTGGTTCCGGTTTGGTTGTTCCAATGAGAAACAGAAGATGATTTTAATTTAGTTCCATAAGGCGTTCTTATATAATTTCTTAACTTATTCCATTCATCATCCGATGGAACAATCCAACCTTCTGGAGCAAGCCCTGCTTCATTGTACATGGTGTATCCATTATAATAGGCTCCATGTGTGAGGAAAGTTTGTGTGTCAGAGAAGGGGATTTTATATGCTCCTGTTGTATTTGCGTCCCATTCTTTTCCATCTGTTACACGAGGAATTTCAGTTCCATCCAGATAATTTTGTGCTTTCAGATTTTCTGCCATCCAATATTGAGTTCCTATTTTTACTATTTTATAATTAAATTTAGTATCGTTTGGTCGAGTATCGGTTAATAAATCGGCTTCTACAGTGGTTGCAATAGAAGAGGTTGTTGTAGTTGCTGAGAAACTTCCACTCGTTAGATAAACTTTTGACAAAGTAGACATTGTTCCTGAAGTATAGATACATGTATTGTTTTCTGTATTCCAAACGATTGAACCGCCATCTTCGATAGCAAAACCTTTGGTTAAGTCAGTTTTACCTTCTTCGGTCATAGGATAAATGACTACCATTTGTTTGTCTGTATTATCAGTTTTGATATATTCTTGACAAATCTCTGCTACTTTTATATTTTGGAACATTACTTTCTGTACATCACCTGTCGAGAAATCAGAAGGTATCTCAATAGCATATACCGGAGCTGCACCCTGCTGTGTGACTTCAAATGTCTTTGGAGTGAGAGAAGCATCTTCTCCATAAGTTACTGTAACAGTTGTTTTACGTTCTGCATTGACTGTATATGCTTCTGCTGAAACAGTCAGTTTGTCTCCCTCTTGCGATAAGATACACCAAGTATCACCATCGGGACGGCTGGCATTCCAGAGACCAGTGTTTGTAATAACAGTCAACTCAATGGCAGTTCCGGCTGCATCTAGATGTACAGGAGTTCATGTAATCTCTAAAGAAGGATCTGCCGCCTTTGTGTTACGGTAATTTCTTGCGTTTTAGCATTGGACCCCACTCCGGCAGTAACTGTAACTGTTGTTGAACGAGGAGTTATTGTCTCATTGACAGATGCGCTGATCTTTAAAGTATTGCCATTTGTCTTTAGTATGCACCAACTATCCAACTCAGGGCGTGTAGCAGTCCATTCTGATTGGTTAGTGGTAATTTCTATAGACTCTTCTCCGCCGGTCGCCAAAATCGTAACGGAATTGGAAGATACTGCCATTACGGGTGCATCATCATCTTTGTCATCACAACCTGTGATGACACAAAGCGCTAGTAAAACATTAAAGAAAAAGTTCGTGTACTTCTTTGTCATAATGTAAATTATTAAAAGATTAATATTAGTCGTTTATTTCTATTGTTCCTTCTTTGGGTTAGAAGAAGAAACAGTTGCTCAAAATTCTTATATTACCTTGGAATGAGTTGAAACTAGGTTCGCCAAGAAAACCGGCAAACGATATTTTGGTCGCTACTCCACCGGGTACGCCGCCATTATCAGCAAATGCGAGTACAAAGGAACCATCGGATAAAAGAACAGGAATTAATCCTATGCTGTTATCTGCAGTAAATAGAGGAAGTCCCATGTCGTCGACAATACAAAAATATACACTTAATGGTAAACCGGTTGAAACATTGCTACCCACAAATTGTCCGGCTGTTACATAAAACATATTATTGTGATAGGTGGCTTGTATCTTATAATCATAGGTGCTATTTTTGTAAAGACCGGAAATAGTATATACACCATTCTCGTCCGGAGCTGAAATTGAAACTTCGGGTAAGCTGTATTGTTTTCCCTGATTTACATATGCACCTTTCCAATCGCCAACAAAATTTTCGGCGTCATATTGCATTATCTGATAGGTTAACGTACGCTCTCCTGCTGTTACTGTCACGTCACTGCCACGTGCTCTCCCTGTGTTATTTTCACTGACAATGAAGTTGCCACCGTCTGCTGAAGGGGTAAATGATAGCCAATTCTTATTTTCTTCGGGTATTACCACTTGTATGGGGAATGAACTGGATAGTTTAATCGGTAAGACTGCCGCTTTATTATCCGTACTTTGTACTTGTTCGTATTTGTTGTAAATAAATATAGCGCCTTCCTGAATAAGAGTAACCTGTTTGGCATGTTCGCCATTAGTGATGATAATCTGTGCCGAACGTCCCGGATAACCTTTATTTTCTTGAACGGAGAGTCTGACGATTTCCGTAGTGACTTCCGTAACTTTACACCATTCTACGTCCGTCGTAGCTTTGACTTCCCCGACAGCTTGTATCTGTACGCTTGCTTCTCCACCTATTGCCTTTAGATTGGTGTCTACCTTAATGATAGACAATGCCGGAATGACGGCATCATCGTCATGGCAACTGATAACGGTGAAGCAGAGGATGAATAGGAATATGTTAATTACTTTTTTCATATTATTATCTGTCTGTTTACTTGAACTTAATTTCAATAAGGCATTAGTTTAATAGAATCCATCCAGCTTAAATATCCGAGATATGTACTACTAGAGATTTTGTCAGAATTGTAAGCTGTCAGGACAAAAGATGTGGCTGGTTCTCCTACTAATGAACTGAAGAGTGTGCCATATTCGACAAAAGACAAGATGCCGTCATCCGATGTTTCTGAAACCAGACCATAATCATAACCTACATAAGATGCGAGATAGCCGAAATCCGCTCCTAGATGTGCTGGTATTGCATAAGCCTCGTTGTTTCCCAGGATATATGTTCCGTAGAATTGCCCGGTTCCTGTGATATCGCCTGTTTTTTGAGGCTTGAAGGCTAGTTTGCCCATCGCTTTCTCATAGGTAACTATGATGTCTGCTTCTAAGTCAGAACCTATCATTATATAGCTTTTCTGATCTACTTGTTGTTTTAGTTGTACAATAAAAGGCATGGCATCTACAAATTCAAAGTTGCCTGCGGCATCTACTTCCAGCGTTTTGTAGTAGAAATAGTAGAAACCGGTATAATCTTCATATTTTTTGTATCCTTTAGGATAAACTCCTTCGATACTGACATGTTCAGCTCCTGCATCTGTACAGGTAAAAGCCATTCTGGTTTTATTCCATTTGAAATTTTGTAATGTTTTCCCACCGATTATTATCGGTTGACGGAAGTGAAATCCTTCTGGAGTGTAAGCAAACGGTTCTTCCTGATAGCCTGCTTGGGTCGAAATCTCGAAAACACGTGAGTAGCGTTCCATTTCTCCTACCTTTTCTCCGCCTGCTTTTAATATATAAGTATTTAGAAAAGCCTCATCGGCAATTTTGTTGAGTTCGTTGATATATGTGTTCCAATCGGCATCTGCCGGCATTGGGGTCATAACCATTTTATTCTGATATTTTTTGCCTTGCAGTATGATTTCATTCTCGGAAGCACTCATGATTACGAATTCATAATCACCTTGGAAATTGCTGTTCTGCTTTAAAATAGGTTCGGAGAAACAATGTAGCAATTCATTGAAAGTGTCGAATGTCAATAAGGTACTTTGTTCGGATACCACTTTGTAAAGCGAGGTGGCTTCGGAGCCAGGCTGGGCATTGAGAGAACCTATTTCGGACATGATTTTTACATTTTCTCCGTCAAACTGGCAAAGTAATGTAATTCCGCCCATTGAATAGTTCTTTCCGGCATAGTATTCCAATTTCCAACCGTTGGGAGCGTTCATTAGTAATTCATTGCACCGTTCTACATCTTCGTTAGCCCGGTTGGCAGAGGAATCATCAAAATAACTGTCTTCTTGATATAGACATGACTGTAAGCTAATGCATAAGGAAGCTAACAGGAAATATAATATTTTCTTCATAACCATAGACATTTATTCAATAGTATTTAATTCTAGTTCGGGAATCTCTTGTTGGCGGCGCAGCACAATAGCACGTAGGTCATTAAGATCAATTCCCCAGGTTTCAAACATGTAATTATAAACAATGGCAAACTTTTCATTGATGATGTTGGCACCGGTTTCTCCGGCTTTGGCCAGCATAGTATTCCAGTATGCTTCATCATGCGTAACGTACATGGCAATGTTTTCAACAAAATCCTCGCGGGCTTCACTCATTGCGTAGGCCGTAACAAATCCCTGTTTCCATGCATTTGTATTGCCACCGTCCCTGTCTGATTCCTGATACCAGTCTGTTCCTATATATTTCCCTTCACAGATTCTCTCGAATGAGGGGTCATAGTTTCGTTTCTGATGCAGAATATGTGCGAACTCGTGATGCATGGTTTCGAAATAGTATTTGTTGAGCAAATCTATGTCAATCTCATTTACATCAAGGTCATTAACATTATAGAGGGTGATTTTCTTTCCTCCTTCAGCCGTGCCGAGCACCATAGTACCGCTACTATCGTAGGCTGGCGAACCTATCAGATGAAATGTCTTAGGTACATATGACCGTACGAAATTAGGACCTGCGAGTTCGGTATAGGCCTCCATCCACACGTGCTTTATAATTTTAGAAAGCATAATCGCTTTATCATAATCGGCAGGAACCAACTTATACTTCTGATCGCTTTCAATATCTTGCATTCGATATTTAAAGTCGATATTATATGGATATGTATAGTTCTTAAGGAGCCACTGGTCGAATTCGTTATACTCTATTGGTTCGGTAGTAAAAATGCTATGGTCACGGTCGATTTCATCATCATTGTTGCAAGCTGTGATGCCGAAGGCCGATATACTTATCAATGTGTATATAATATATTTTCTCATATCTTTTTCCTTTCCTTTATTCATTGGTTCTCGGGTTGGGTTGCATACCAGCCAGGATAACACTTCTAGGGATTTGTATAGCGCGGCGCAGATCGTTTGCGGGCATTTCGTCTGTTATTGTCATATAGCCGTCGCTGACTAACCGGCGATAGATGACAATGCCGTAACGTTTGATATCGGGCCAGCGAATTCCTTCATGCAGGGTGGCTATACGGCGCATATGAAGGATACATTGAATTATATTTTCTTGCATACCTTTTTCGATTGTGAAGTCCGGATGCAGTTCCTTTTTGGGTGTCAGTGATTTTAGCGGGGTGTAATACGGCATTTCCTCATAATATGCATTAATCTTTTCCGGTGTCAATGTGGCTTTGTTGTTTGTATATGCCTTTTGCCAAGTTGTGATGTCGAAGGCTGCCTGTGTATAGTTTTTCTTTAAAGCATATGCTTCGGCACGATAGAGCAATATTTCGTCTGTGCTGAAGATTATCGGCATATAGTAGTAATAGTCGCTTCCCTCGTACATACCACTCTTACGTATGAAGCTACATTCATATCCACTGGTGGTGAATGGTTTCACATATAAGTTATTGGCATTTCCCCACAATCCGGATGATTGTGCCGTTTCGTTGCTGGCTATTAGTTTATTGTGCATATAACGTTTTCCGGTCATGTAGTTGCTGATAAGGATTCCCCAATTAGATACGGTGCTACTGATAAGTAAGTTTGCCTTATTGGTAGATGCAATGTAAGCATCGGGTTGTACATTATCATTAGCTGTCAGTTTGCCCCATGATTCCCAATCTCTTAACTGGTTGCTTGCGTCATTTCCCAGTACGCGGGTGGCATAATCTATTACTTTGTCACAGTTGGAGAAGTCAGGCTGCATATAGTAAAGATAAAAGCGTGCAGCAAAAGCATAAGCGGCTTTTCTGGTAAAGTGATATTTGGGAACAGAATAACTGTCATCAGAGATTAATGGTAAGCTGGCTAATAGGTCACGTTCTATCTTTTGATATACTTCTTCTAAAGTGCCACGCTTGTATTGAGGGAGTACGGTTGTTTCCACTTCCTCCATATAAGGGATTCCCAGCTCTTGGCCGGCATGGGAATTGTAAGCGTTACAGAAAATATTGGCCAGCATAAAATGGCTGTATGCACGGCATATTAATGCTTCTCCTTGTTGTGGGGCTAATGATACCGGGTTTCCCCGTTGCTGAATGGCATCTAAGGCCATATTGGCGGCGGCGATAGCTTCGTAATATGTTTCCCACAAATAGTTTGGGGTATCCTGATACTCTTCTTGCGTATCTTTCCAATGGTAACAATCTTCTTCCGCAATTTTATAATAGGGGGCTCTGGCTCCATTATCATCTGTATTGTCGCTATAAAGTTCGAATAGGGCATTGGCCGTTCCTTGCGGATAAGCCGAGACAAGCAGCTTTGCAATCTTCTGTTCCGTATCCAGTTCCGTACGGTTGTCTGGGAGTTTGTCGAGGAAGTCGTTGCAGGAACTCACGCTTATTCCGGTCATTAGCATCAATGTGTAAAATATATTCTTATGTTTCATATTGATTATTTTTATCTGTATATAATAATTATAGACCGAGTCTTAACGTTAATGTAAACTGACGAGGGACGGGTGAAGCTACTCCACCTGTATTGAAGAATTCCGGATCTTGACCATTTAATTTCTTGTCAGCATAGATTAAGAATAAATTGGTGGCTTGCAATTTCAGGGATAAGTTGGAAATCTTAGCCGGAGTAATCCATTTTTGCGGGAAGTCATAAGCTACTGATATTTCTTTCATGCGTATGAAGTCTCCTTTTGCAATACGTTCCGTAGAATAATTGTAAGCGTTGTAAGCACGATATAAGGTTCGGTTAGCTTCATATTGCGGATTACTTAGTATAGCAGGAATATTTGTCTTAGTTTCATCACCTGAAAGTGTCCAGCGGTTCTTGAATTCACGCGGCATGGCGCTTAGGTCACTGTACTTATAATTGAAGTAAGGATTTAAACGAACTACATTGCCAAATGAATAAGTCATGAATATGTTTAGTTTAAAACCTTTGTATGTAAAGATGTTACCGAAACTACCTGTAACAGTCGGATCTGTGGGACCTTCATATTTCAGGTAATCCAACTTTTCACGTTCCTGAAAATTTATGTCTGTTGAGGTTACGGTTCCATTGATGTTGAATTGTGGCATTCCATTTTCATCCAGTCCTGCGAAGGGGATGGAAAAGAGTGCGCGTACAGGATACCCCTCACGTGCAAATCCACTTCCGGAAACAAGTTCCATCATTCGTGTACGGCCTTTCAAATCGGTTACTTCATTCTTTGCATATGCAAAAATGAAGTCAGAATTCCATGAGAAATCTTTTGTTTTGATATTCTTTGTTGAAAGGGTAAATTCTGTTCCATAAGATTTCATAGTGGCTACATTGGCAAATTTATAGATGCTGCCTCCTACTCCCTGAGTTGGAATCAGACCAATCAGGTCGTAGTTATTACGGGTGTACCAGTCAGCGGAGAAATTGATTCGGTTATTAATAAATCCGATGTCAATTCCCAAGTTTAACTCATGTTTCTTTTCGTAAGTCAATTCACTGTTTTCAGCGTCTTCAATATATAGTCCTGTTTCTTGAATGTCGGTGAAAGGGCGATACGGTGAATAGCTGCGGATAATGGCTTGTGAATTTGTGACGTCCGCCGGTCCGCGGTCTGCTGTTAGCGAGTATGATGCTTTCAGAGTCAAGTTGGACATAATTGACTCTAAAGATTTAAAGAACTTTTCTTCATGTACATTCCAGGCACCGGATACATTCCAAGTTGGCAACCAGCGGGAAGAACGGCTACGTCCCATACGGTTGGTTCCTTCATATCGGAAAGTTCCGTTGATGGTATAACGTCCATCATATGAATAAGTCGCATTTGCAAATCCTGCTACACTCCGGGTTTGAGAATGATTTAATGAGTAGTACCTATTTCCGGTTTCTACGCCTTGCTTAAAAAATTGATATACATATGATGGAATTTCTCCCATAGAATATTGCATTCCCCAACCTTGAAAAGAAGAATAGGTTCTTTGCAGGTCGTTGATTTCCATTCCGGCAAAGAAATTGGTTATATGTTTGTCTGCAAACAAATGATTCCATGAAAGAGTGGCGCGGAAATCGAGCCCCAGCATTTTACGATCTTGGCGTTGGTAGATACCACCTTCGGGAAGTACGGAGACTGGTAATGCATAGGGGTTATCGGGGTTTATGTAAAGCCAGTCATTTTCTTTACGGATAGTGGCATCATCCAGTCCGCTACGGTAGGCTATAGCCTGATTGGAATCATCCAGTATATTATGTTCCTGTGAAGACGTTTGATAGCGGACGGCTCCCAAAGCACTGACTTCTAATTCGGGAAGAACTTTCCATTTTAATTCTCCTTGAAATTTTACATCTACTACATTAAGTTCGATGTAGTTATTGTTTAATTCCCGTAGGATGTTGAACGGTGCATAGTTAGCTACATAATCAGCAGCAGGGTCTAGTGTACGCGAGGTATTTAATGCGTATGAGTACGGGTTGATGTCAAAGTCACGAGTCACTTCTCCTGAGGCAACGTCTAATGATGAATTCATGGTTCCGGGTGCCTGCTGTTTACGATAGGAGGCGTTGGAAATCAGGTTGATGGATAAGTTCTTATATATGTTATAACTGGTGTTTATATTCGCGGTATAGCGTTTGATTTCGCTTTGCTTGTACCATCCCGGGTCGAGCATGGCACTCAATGAAGCATAGAACGAAGACTTTTCTGAACCGGATGTTATGCTAACAGAATGATTTTGTGAAATATTGCTTGAGAATAGTTCGTCAAACCAGTTCGTATTACGCATCTCGGCTTCGCGTAAGTAGGAGTTTCGTGACGTAAGAGTGTTGGGCAGTCCGAACTGTCCGCTGCTTTCGTTAAATTCGTCTATCAGTTTATACATACGGCCATATACACCGCTATTTTTAGCACGGAAAAGGTCACCGCTGTTTAGCCAGCCTTTCTGTTCCATCTCTTTATAGATACCCATTTGTTCTTGTGAATTCATGATATTGAATTCATTGTAGTTGGGAATCATACGGGTAGTAAACTCACCGGTATAACTAATCTTGCTAACTCCCGCTTTCCCTTTTTTGGTAGTAACTACAATAACTCCCGCCATGGCACGTGCACCATAGATGGAGGTTGCCGAACCGTCTTTTAGGATTTGAAAGCTCTCGATGTCATCGGAGTTTAATCCGGCGATAGCTGAACTGATCAATGTTTCTGCATCTCCTGAAGATAAGTCGTCCGGACCAACGTCAATAGCGTCTTCCATGATAACGCCATCGACTACCCACAAAGGTTTGGAACTGCCGTAAATAGAGGTGGCTCCACGTACACGGATTTTTGGAGCGGTTCCGAAAGTTCCTGATACATTTTGTACGGATACACCTGCTGCACGTCCTTCAAGTCCCCGGCTGATGTCGGGCAGACCGTCGAGCTTTACGTTGTCTGCTGTTAATTGGTTGGTTGCTCCCGTAAACAGGCGCTTGTCCATTTTCTGCATACCTGTTACCACAACTTCGAGAGTGTTTGTACATCAGGCATCAATGTAACATTCATTGTAGGGGTGGGAGCAAGGTCTTGCGGCTTCATTCCTATATAGGAAAATTGCAGTACAGATTTATTCGATACGTTTTCTATTGAGAATTTTCCGTCTATGTCCGTCAATACACCAGATTTACTTCCCTTGACGAGAACGGTTGCACCGATAAGGGGCTGATTGTCGTCACCGGAAATTACAACTCCTTTTACATTGAATACTTTGGCTTGTTTGGAAGGACCTTTAGGAGTGATAGTGATAAATTGGTCTTCGATATGATATTCTAATGGCTTGTTTGCTAAGATAATATCAAGAGCCTGCTCAATATTTTTGTCTTTGGCGGATCCGGAAACTGTATACTTTTTGACGTCATCGTACGTAAAAGGATCTTGTATCCTGAGATCTTTTCCAAGCGTTTTAGTACGGACGGTAACCGTTCGTTGCTAATCTCAATCGTGATTTTCTTTTGTGATTTTGCTTGAGCGTTTACTTGGTGAGGTAAAAAGCATAATACGCATAGAAAACACACAATAAATAGATTCCAATTTTTTCTCATACGTTTCATTCTAATAACACTAATTTTAATATGTTTGTAATAATAGTGCGTATGAAACGAAAAAATGGACACCCCTTTTGCGAATTATTTTTTGATAAAAGTGATAATTTGTTGTTTCTTGTATGAATTTGTTATACTTATGCAATGAAAAGTTAGTCTACGGTGAGCGTATTGCCCTGCAAGGTTACTGTTACTTTTTTCATTCTGTTAAGTAATGAAATAGTGTGTTCCAAGTTTTGGAACGGTCGGAAACGAAATGCATCTTATAGTTCATCGCTTCTTTACTCCTAAATTCGATATTTACATTATACCAGCGTCCCAGACTTTGCATAATGTCTTTTAATGCGATGTCATCAAAGTAGAAATACCCGTCTTTCCAATAGACATAAGAGTCTAGATCCACTTCGGTGAGTACAAAATTGCCGTCAGATTGCAGGTGGGCGTCTTCTCCCGGATAAAGTCTGGTATAAGAGCCTCCTTGGGTATTGCTGACTTCCACTTTTCCATTGATAAGTACTACGTGAGTATCTTCGGGAGAATAACTGCGGATATTGAACTCTGTGCCAAGAACCCTGGTTTGCACAGTTGGGGTTTTTACAACAAAGGGGCGGTTGGGATCTTTGGTTACTTTAAAGTAAGCCTCTCCTTCTAAAGTGACGACACGTTCTTTACCTACAAAGGCTGTGGGGTAGACAAAATTGCTATTGGCGTTGAGCCATACTTCTGTTCCGTCACACAGTACGACCTTGAAACTTTCACCTCGAGGGATGGTAAGCACATGCGTCTGCGTTGTTTTCGAAATAACTTGCCTGTAATCTAATTCTTTCTTTTCAGATTTTGTAGTTGCCGTTTTAGGCGGAATCTGATTGTCTGCTATCACCGGTTCGCTCAACATAATTTTTTCTCCATTGTCTTTCTGAAGAATAATATGTTGGGGAGCCGTATCGGCGGTGAATACTGTAATAGGTTCGATGGAAGGCGTTGTCAGGATGTTTATGAAATAATAGCTTCCAAAGAGAATGGCAACCATGGCGGCAATACCGATTCCGGTCTTCCAGTGGATAGAACGCATGCGCGATACGGCTTTCTTCTTTTTGAACCGTTCTAATTCCGCTTCTATATCCGGCAGTTCCGTTCCGCCTTTTTGTTGCAGGAAAAGGCTGCTGTCCATTATATCACGGCAAGCTTGTAGACATTCTTCATCTTCAAGCAGTTCTTGCAATTGCTTGTCGCTTATTTCTGCCGGACTCTCCATGATGTCAAGTGCCTTCTTTACAGATTCTTCTGTATTATTTATATTGTCAGTATGTTCATTCATCGCTTTCGGATACTATATCAATCTTATTATATTACGTTTAATCACCTGTATAAAGACACCTGCTTTATGATTTTTTTGCACATTCCTCACGTATTACTTGCAGAGCTTTCACTATGTGTTTTCTTACTGCGCTAACACTGATATTCAATTCCTCTGCCACTTCCTGGTATTTTTTACGTTGGATGTAGCATTCTTCTAAAATATGTCTTGTGTGTGGTGTAAGTTTTTCCATGGCTTTACTGATATGCATCATTCTTTCATCTTGTTCTTGATATTCTGTTTCCACATAACTTTTAGTTAGTTCGGAATATATTTGTATATACTGTTCGTGTGTATTTTGATGCCGTAGGAAATCAATGCTTTTATTGCGGACATATATGTATAGATAGGATTTTGCTGTGGCTTTATCTATTTTGGCGTAATTGGTCCAAATAAATTCAAAGGCATCACTTACGATATCTTTGCTAGCCTCCATATTATTAATCAGATGAAATGCGTAATAATAAAGTTGAGGATAGTACTTTCTAAAAAGAAAATCAAAATCGGCCTTATCTTCCACGTGATTTAAAAATGTTGAATAGTAAATAAATCGAGTTGCAAATAAACAAATAATAATTGAGAAATGCAAAATGCTTTTTATTTTATATTTATTGTATCTTTGTGGCATTATAAAAAGAATGTTTGGTGAGAGTATTTTAATCAATTATTCACGCAGAACCTAGAAAATCATAATGGAGAGTATTTTAATAACGGGCGCAAGCGGTTTTATCGGGAGTTTCATCGTGGAGGAAGCGTTGAAACGGAAGTTTGGCGTGTGGGCGGGCATTCGCTCCACCAGCAGCAGACAGTATCTTAAAAACCGGAAAATTCATTTCTTGGAACTGGATTTTGCACATCCCAACGAACTTCGTGCCCAACTCTCCGGGCACAAAGGTACGTATAACAAGTTTGATTATATCATTCATTGCGCCGGCGTGACAAAATGTTCCGACAAAAAGACTTTCGACTATGTGAACTATCTTCAGACAAAGTATTTTATTGATACGTTGAGAGAGTTGAATATGGTTCCGAAACAGTTCATATATATAAGTACGTTGAGTGTATTCGGGCCTGTGCGCGAGAAAGATTATACTCCGATAGAAACGGATGATACTCCGGCACCTGACACGGCCTATGGTTTCAGCAAACTGAAAGCCGAACTGTATATTCAGAGTATTCCGGGATTTCCCTATGTCATTTATCGTCCTACCGGGGTGTACGGTCCCCGCGAGTCTGATTATTTTCTGATGGCGAAGTCTATTCAGAAACATATTGATTTCTCGGTCGGTTTTAGACGTCAGGACTTGACTTTCATCTATGTGAAAGATATTGTGCAGGCAATTTTTCTGGGTATGGAGAAAAAAGTAACAAGAAAAGCTTATTTTCTGACAGATGGAAAGGTCTATAAAAGTAGTACATTTTCGAAGCTGATACAAAAAGAATTGGGGAACCCATTTGTTCTTCACATGAAATGTCCATTAATTGTGCTAAAAGTTATATCTTTGCTCGCTGAATTCGTTGCTGCGCGTTCCAAAAAGTGCAGTACGTTGAATTCTGATAAGTATAAGATAATGAAACAACGGAACTGGCAATGTGATATAACTCCGACAATCAACGAATTGGGATATGAACCTGAATATGATTTGGAGAGGGGCGTTCGTGAAACCATTGCCTGGTATAAAAATGAAGGATGGCTTTAGACTTATTTAAGCGAGTAGAAACCCGGAAAGGGTTGTTTGCTGTGGAAAAGATTACATTGATTTATAATCTGCTGACTTCCATATTGATTCTATTCCTGTTTCAGCGGATGGATCATCCATGGCATATGTTGCTCGATAGGGCTATGATTGCCGCAATGACTTTTCTGCTGATGTATCTCTACCGCCTTGCTCCCTGTAAATTTTCGGCGTTTGTGCGTATCGTCATTCAGATGAGTTTGTTGTCTTACTGGTATCCGGATACTTTCGAGTTCAATCGTTTCTTTCCGAATTTAGATCATGTATTTGCAACTGCCGAACAGTTTATTTTCAATGGTCAGCCTGCTATCTGGTTCTGTCATACATTTCCACATCTTATAGTCAGCGAGGCATTCAATATGGGATATTTCTTTTATTATCCGATGATGCTGATTGTGGCTCTATTCTATTTTATTTATAAGTTTGAGTGGTTCGAAAAGATGTCTTTTGTGCTTGTCACTTCCTTCTTTATATATTATCTGATTTATATATTTGTTCCTGTTGCAGGTCCTCAATTCTATTTTCCGGCTATTGGTTTTGATAATGTATCCAAAGGGATTTTCCCTGCCATCGGCGATTATTTCAATCATCATCAGGAGTTATTGCCCGGACCGGGATATCAACACGGATTCTTTTATAATCTGGTAGAAGGTTCTCAGCAGGTAGGCGAACGGCCTACGGCGTTCCCCAGTTCGCATGTCGGCATTTCTACAATCCTGATGATTATGGCGTGGCGTGGCAGCAAGAAACTGTTTGCTTGTCTTATACCGTTCTATATGTTGCTTTGTGGAGCTACCGTCTATATTCAGGCACATTATGTCATTGACGCCATTGTCGGTTTCTTCTCCGCATTTCTGCTGTATGTAATGGTGACCTGGATGTTCAAGAAGTGGTTTGCACAGCCGATGTTCAAATAAAACAGCATTGATCCGTAAATATTACTTTCACGGATACAATGCTATGGATATAATGAATTAGTTTTCCGGATTACTTTCTCTGTTGGTGAGTATTTCATTAAATATTTGAAACAGCTCCTCTTTGGTTTCTGCCCGAAGCATGGCAATACGTGTGTTGCGGAAATTGGGAATTCCCTTGAATAGAGGACTTGCAGCCAGGTGACGGCGTACGTGCAGGATCCCCCTGCGTTCATCAAGCAGGTTTACACTGTCAATCACTTCCTGGCGGAGCACATCCATACACCATTCAAAACTCAGCGGCGGCAGTTCTTCGCCTGTCTCCAGATAATGCTTCACTTCTTTAAATATCCATGGACGTCCGAAACTGGCACGGCCTATCATGACAGCATCCACTCCATAACGGTCGAAACACTCCTTGCAGCGTTGAGGCGTGGTCACGTCTCCGTTACCTATAATTGGAATATGCATCCGCGGATTGTTCTTCACTTCTCCTATCAGTGTCCAGTCCGCTTCTCCAGTGTACATTTGTGCGCGGGTACGACCGTGTATGGTTAGTGCGGCGATACCGCAGTCTTGCAACTGTTCCGCCAGTTCTACTATGATTTTATTGTTGGCATCCCATCCCAAACGGGTTTTAACCGTTACGGGAATTTTTACCGCATCTACTACGGCACGGGTAATTTCCAGCATTTGGGGGATATTCTGCAACATTCCTGCTCCTGCACCCTTTCCGGCGACTCTTTTCACCGGACACCCGAAGTTAATATCTAAAATATCGGGTTGTGCCTGTTCCACGATTCTGGCTGCTTCTACCATCGTCGCAGTATCCTTTCCATATATCTGGATGGCAACAGGGCGTTCTTCGTCACTGATACTTAACTTTGTGCCGTTTTGCTGACCGCACGTATCAGTGCGTCACTCGATACAAATTCAGTATATACCATGTCCGCCCCAAACTTTTTGCACATCAGGCGGAAGGCCGGGTCGGTCACGTCTTCCATGGGAGCGAGCAGGATAGGGTGTTCACCCAAGTCTATATCGTTAATCTTCATATATGATTTTGCTATTTACTGTTGATGATTGAAGTAACTTCTTGTTTTCGCTGCAAAAATACGGAAAAAAGCCTACCTTTGTACGCATTCATTTGCTTAACTGATACAAATAAGTATATATTCTATGAGTCTTAGTTTGAAAGATTTTGAAATTATGGCTCCTGTAGGTTCGCGCGAATCTCTTGCTGCGGCCATTCAGGCAGGTGCCGATTCTATCTATTTCGGTATAGAGAACCTGAACATGCGTGCCCGTTCGGCCAATACATTCACGATTGATGATTTGCGGGAGATAGCCCGTACGTGCGATGAACATGGGATGAAAAGTTATCTGACGGTTAACACCATTATCTATGATAAAGATATTCCTTTGATGCATACCATTGTCGACGCGGCTAAGGAAGCGGGAATTTCGGCTGTGATTGCGGCTGATGTGGCGGTGATGAACTATGCCCGTCAGATAGGGCAGGAAGTGCATCTTTCTACCCAGTTGAATATCTCCAATGCGGAAGCATTGAAATTTTATGCGCAATTTGCCGATGTAGTGGTGTTAGCCCGCGAGTTGAACCTGGAACAGGTAGCGGAGATTTACCGCCAGATACAGGAAGAGCATATCTGCGGTCCGAGTGGTGAACAGATCCGCATCGAGATGTTCTGCCATGGTGCGCTTTGCATGGCTGTTTCATAAAGATTTGATGATATGCTGTATAGATATTGATAAGGAATGTGGAACTGGATATTGATAACGATATATAAGATTTGACCATCCACTTTATATTTGATTGAAGGTCGTGCCCGTGGTCCTGAGTATGTGCGTACGGTAGTAGAATGTTATAAGGAAGCTATCAAGGCCTATCTGGAAGATACGTTCACCGATGAAAGATTGCAGTTTGGGACGAACGCTTGAAGACCGTTTTCAACCGTGGTTTCTGGGACGGTTACTATCTCGGACAGCGTTTGGGAGAATGGACCCGCAATTATGGATCGGCGGCAACGGAACGTAAGATTTACGTGGGAAAAGGGATCAAATACTTCTCTAACATTGAGTCTCCGAGTTTTGGTAGAAGCTGCCGAGGTTAGCGTAGGCGACAAACTGTTGATTACAGGACCGACTACTGGCGCTGTTTTTATGACATTGGATGAAGCGCGTGTTGATCTGGAACCGGTGCAGACCGTAAAGAAAGGGCAGCATTTCTCTATGAAGTCGGATAAGATACGTCCGAGTGACAAACTGTATAAACTGGTATCTACCGAAGAACTGAAAAAGTTTAAAGGGCTGGATATCGAACAGAAAAGAGGATAAAACGATGGCACAATATATCTATGAATTGGAAATGAAGGTGCGCGATTACGAATGCGACCTGCAGGGCATCGTGAATAATGCCAATTATCAGCATTACCTGGAACATACCCGCCATGAGTTTCTGACCTCAGTCGGTGTAAGTTTTGCGGCGCTTCATGAGCAGGGCGTAGACCCGGTAGTGGCGCGCATCAATATGGCTTTCAAAACTCCGTTGAAGAGTGGGGACGAGTTTGTATCCAAGTTATATATGAAGAAAGAAGGCATCAAGTATGTATTCTATCAGGACATCTTCCGCAAAAGTGATAATAAAGTAGTAGTGAAATCCACTGTTGAGACGGTATGTGTGGTAAACGGACGTTTGAGTGACAGCGAATTGTTTGATAACGTCTTTGCACCTTACCTGAATGAATAGCTCCGAAGAAGAACAAATTTATAGCATCGCTTTGACAATGGTGCCCGGCATCGGGCACATTGGAGCGAAACATCTTATAAGCGGGATGGGCAATGCCGTTGATGTATTCTGCCTGCGCAAAGATCTGCCGGAACGTATTCCTGAAGTAAGCCGGCGGGTAGTGGAAGCGTTGGATTGTCCAGAGGCTATTGCTCGTGCGAGGCAGGAATATGAATTTATCCGGAAGAACCGGATTTCATGTCTTACTTTTCATGACGAGGCTTATCCTTCCCGTTTGCGGGAGTGTGAGGACGCCCCTGTCGTTCTTTTCTTTAAAGGAAATACCGATTTAAATTCCCTTCATGTAATAAACATGGTAGGAACCCGTAATGCCACGGATTATGGGACCCAGATCTGCGCCTCCTTCTTGCGGGATTTGAAAACGCTTTGTCCTGATGTGCTGGTGGTCAGCGGGCTTGCTTATGGGATTGATATCCATGCGCACCGCGAAGCGTTGGCTAATGAACTGCCTACGGTAGGTGTCCTTGCACATGGTTTGGACCGTATCTATCCTTATGTTCATCGAAAAACGGCTGTCGATATGCTTGAAAGCGGCGGGCTGCTAACCGAGTTTATGTCCGGCACCAATCCCGACCGTCATAACTTTGTCAGCCGTAACCGTATTGTCGCCGGTATGTGTGATGCTACAATTGTCATTGAATCAGCAGAGAAAGGCGGTTCGCTGATTACTGCCGAACTTGCCGAAAGTTATCATCGCGATTGTTTTGCTTTTCCCGGTCGTGTGAATGATGAATATTCAAAAGGATGTAACTTGTTAATCAGAGAAAACAGAGCTTCTTTGCTATTATCAGCCGAAGATTTTGTGAAAGCAATGGGCTGGGATATGTCAGTAATCCCTTCGGAAAAAGTAAATATACAACGTAGCCTTTTCCTCGAACTGTCCGATGAAGAGCAGAAAATAGTCACTATCCTGGAGAAACGGGGAAATTTGCAAATTAATTCTCTGGTGGTGGAAGCGGATATTCCCGTGCATAAGATAAATGCTATTCTTTTCGAACTGGAGATGAAAGGAGTGGTTCGTGTATTGGCAGGGGGGATGTATCAATTATTGGCTTAGTCCGTATATAGGCATAAAAAAAGGAGCAACGCCTTGCTCCAACCTTTGTTAACCTTAAATCTAATACTATGAAAAAAATCACATGACAAATATAAGTCTTCATCTTGTTTTTTCCAAATCATTTTACCGTATTTGTTTCTCTTTTGAATTCTTTTACGGATTTTCACTGTTAACGGGCACAATGTGCTTCTATTTCCAGTGATGTTCGAGATTCTGTATGGCTTTATTACTAAGGTTGCTTTAAATTTCTTCACATACCGGCATATCCATTCCTTTATACACCACCACAATTTTATGAAGCTGTGCGGTCATGGCAAGCGTGAAGCCGTGGACGAAAAACTCACCTTTCTGTTTGTCACGCTGGGAAGTGCAACGTTTCAGGCAGTTGGCAATATAACCGAAATAGGCTTTCCAAGATCCGTCATAAGCAAGGGCGCTGGTCAGTTCGTTCTTCTCGTAACTGCTGAAGCTAAGTTCGGCTTCGTCATAAGTACTCAGCAGATAGGTGTAGATTTGTTCGCGGACTACCTGGTTGGGGATGGTAAGTTTGGTCTTATTCTTCGATAATTTATGTCTTTATTGAGGTTTTCTTTGAATACAAATAAAGGTAGGGTCCTTTTGTTACTTTTCCAAACAAACATTCCATAACTTCTTTGCACACTTCTATTTGGGGAATTTAATGGGAAAGCAATGATAGATAAATATTAGAAAACAGACATGAAAAGAGGATGAAAAATCATCACCCCGTTGGTTTAAAAGGAAGGCTGCCTTGGTTTTAAACCAACGGGGTGTTCCTTTTTATTAGTAAGGATATGGTACACAGTGACTTATGTGTGGCGTTTATTTATTAATGAACGCCTGTAGTCTCTTAGGACTTGACAAAGGCTTTTTTATGTTGTATATTTGTAGATGTGAAACATAAAACAACGAATAAAAAACTAAAAACGAATGAAACGATTCTTATCTTTTGCCGTACTCGCTGTGATGTACTTCCCCGGATGTACAACTAGTAAAAATGCAGTGCGTTGTCTGAGCCGATGGATTAAAGACTGCAACCCGTTGGTCAAAGAACTTATACCAACAGGGTACTTGCCGTATAATCATCGGTATCTGACTGCAAAACAGTATAAGATTATAACAAAACATCTAGGAGATCCTTATGAGGATTAGGGTATAAGTAGCCCGCTGAATCAGGGCTGCAAACTTTTAGGAGTTTTGCAGCCTTTTTTGTTGTATATATTCGATTGCTTTCTATGGAAAAGGGAAGTTAGAGTTTATAATAAACTCGGATACCGTTTATAATAAACGGTGCAAGAATTTATTAGAAACGTTGACGGGGATTTAATATAAAAGATAAACTTTTTTCTGTGTAAGGGGATGTTTCTGACTTGAATTTCGTTTTGTTACGCATGTGAAGTGGTAAAATAATGTTATACAAATAATATGTACTTTCTTAGTTGGTACACTTTATCGGGCTGATACAAATCTAATACGGGAAAGTGCGTATTGTGGAATATAGTATTTAATTTAATGCAAATGACTATCTGTATTCCTTTCTCTATTGCTATTTTTTCGGGTAACTGCAAGATGTCATTTTCCGCATTATTCTGCATATTGTACTCGAATGAAATAGAGAAATCGTTCATTGGATCCGCTCCAATAGAGATTCTAGGATTTATGTGTGAAAGAAATTGTTTCGTATTCTCAATCCATTCATTCCATTTGGAAGAAGTTTGTTTCTAGACAGAGGTGGCAAAGAGACGATAAAACTCACTTTCGGTGCGGCAAGAAAAGATATCTATATAAACGACTTTCCTCTTATTATCTTGTGATAGCTGGGCTACTTTCTTAACGAGCGATGTTTTTCCTTATCTTCTAGGAGAAATAAGTACTGTATTTACTCCATGTGCAAAGTTGAGGAGTAAACGTTGAGTCTCTTTCTCCCTGTTCGTAAAGTTATTACCGGAGATGGCTACACCAAAAACAAAAGGTTTTTCCATGATAATTCTCTTTGTTGCAATGAGCAAATGTGATCTCTGAAATAACTAATAAGTTTGTTAGTAACAAAGTTGTTAGTTGTATATATGTTAGTTTGTATTGTTATACTTTTATTGGGTGACAAGTATAGTATGAACGCATTCTCCGAAAATTAATTAATTTGTATATTTGATTAATAATTAGTACGTTACTGTTTCATTCTGATAGCTCATAGATGACGAAAGAAGACACAATGGGGACAAAAGGGGACTGGGCGGTATGTGCCCCGTTATATCTTTGCAGAGTCATTCAAACAAAGAGAATGGCATACAGATAACCCTTATTTTTTTAACCATTTAAACTTTAACAATTATGGCTTTAGAGTATGTAGTAACAAAACGTGTGTTCGGTTTTGACAAGGACAAAAACGAGAAGTATGTAGCGAAATCGGTTCGTTCCGGTAAGGTGAATTTTGCAAAGATGTGTCGCAAGGTGAGTCAGCTTTGTGGTGTCCATCGTAAGATGGTCGATTTGGTAGTCAGCGGTCTGGTCGATAAAATGGCTGAGGATATTGACGATGGAAAGAGCGTTCAGTTGGGTGAGTTCGGTATTTTCAGTCCTACTATCCGTGCCAAGAGTGCGGATGATGAGAAAGATGTTTCGTCCAAGTCGATCATTCAAAGAAAGATTATTTTTTATCCGGGAAAAATCTTCAAAGATACGTTGGAAGATATGAGCATCACCCGTCGTGTGGAGATTGAAACGGATTATACGGATGGAAGTAGTAACGGTGGTAATACCGGTGGAAATCCGGGTTCCGGTGATGATGGGAAAGGGGATAATGGTGAGACACCGGATCCTGCTGCATAATTAGGCTGGTTTTGTCTTGGAAGTGGCTTTAGAGTAGTAGTGATGCACAGAGAATCGGATTAATAACCGATAATCTGTGCATTTCTTATTACTTAATTATTAATCATGCGAAAATGTCACTTCTTTGGATATAAGCTATCACATCTCCTTTATGGACATTATCACCTTGCTGTGCGCATACTTCAACAATACGCCCGGTAAATCCGGTAAATACTTTTTCGTATTCTCCCCACGGAGTGGAAAGATAACATAGTACAGAATCGTGTTGATATTTGCACCCGATGAATGGCGCGGTCGACGGCCCTTCTACGGACACCTCCCAAAGTACTTGTCCGTTGGCGGGGGCAATGACGGGGTCGGCTTTCGCACGTTTCAGTTTCTTTATCTCTTCTTCCGAATAGCCATTCTTTACCATGGATGCATCTTTGGCACGTTGCAGTTCTTCCTCAAAACGCTTCTTGGCAGCGCCCGATTTATAGTCGCGATATTGACGGTCGTGCATAGCCAATTCAAAGAGTTCTTCATCATCTTCTCCATATTCCCAGCCGTTCTCGTCTATTTCCTTGCGGTAGTTATCCAAAGCATCCGGATAGTTCAACTGCGGGTCTGTATCGACAAATCCATATCCTTTGGATTTTGCCAGTTCCACAATCTCCGGTGCAAGAGTGCCGGGAAGACGTCCGCTTTTGCCTAAAATCATGTCCCAGGTGTGATTGTCTATCATTGTCCAGCGTTCTTCGCCTTTTACCAGTTGCATGAGGTTCATTAATGCAACGTTCTTTACATACTGGCTGAAAGGGGTTACTAAAGGGGGATAGCCTAACTTGGGCCATACATATTCCACTTCATCGAAAAGCATGACAAGCAGGTCGTCAATATTGAGTTCCGGTTCGTTCTTGCTTCTTAATATCATATTGATGCCGGAATGTACACCTTTCAGGTCTGCCATCATAGAACCCATCATTCCACCCGGTAAACCACACTTTAATAGAAGTGAGGACATATACTTGTTGGTGGTATCCATGAAATAACCTAAGAAATCGTCAATGAATTCTTGCGTCATGGCACGGGCTTTCATATATGCTTTCATGTTTATGTCAGGAACCTGGAATCCCAAGTCCTTTAACATTGCCTGTACGGAAATAATGTCCGGATGAACCTTGCCCCAGGACATGGGCTCCATGGCTACATCGATAATATCCGCACCGTTCTCACAGACTTCGAGGATAGATGCCATAGATAATCCGGGACCGCTATGACCGTGGTACTGTATCAATATCTCCGGGTGTTTTTCTTTAATAGTCTTGACCAGTCGTCCTAACATACCCGGACGTCCCACGCCTGCCATATCTTTTAAGCAGATTTCCGGTGCGCCGGCAGCAATTAACTGGTCGGCAATCCGGGCATAATATTCAACGGTATGCACCGGAGAGTAAGTAATGCAGAGCGTTGCTTGTGGTATCATGTCTGCATCCAAAGCATACTTAATGGAAGGAATTATGTTTCTCGTCTCATTCAGTCCGCAGAAGATACGTGTAATGTCTACGCCTTGTGCATGTTTGACTTTATACATCAGTCTGCGCACGTCTGCGGGAACAGGATACATTCGCAACGCATTCAGACCGCGGTCAAGCATATGCGTCTGGATGCCAGCTTCTCTGAAAGGTTGAGTGAAAGCACGGACGGCTTTGTTAGGGTTTTCACCGTATAACAGGTTTACTTGCTCGAAAGCACCCCCATTGGTTTCAACTCGTGCGAAACACCCCATTTCAATAATTAAAGGAGCTATACGTACTATTTGGTCAACTCGCGGCTGATATTTACCGGAAGACTGCCACATGTCCCGATAAACAAGACTAAACTTAATTTCCTTTTTCATTGTAGTCAGCATTAAACGTTCTTTTTTCGGTTAACTTCACATATACAAATATAAAGGAATATTCTGACATATAGTCAATTAAATGCTTGATAATATAGGTGAAAAGATATGTTATATATCATAATGTAAGTAGATAGGAGTTTTTCGCTCTTGTTTAGGCTTGGTCTTATGTTAAACTGATTCAGCGGGTGGGTAATTGGCTTTTATGTAAGAGAACAACCTTTTAAGTGAGAATGGTGAAAAAAAATCCCCTGTCGGCACGCCGACAGGGGATTCTGTCATTAATCAAATTGTCTCTCAACTCGAAAACTAGCAGTTTTTTAGTCTTTCAGTTTAGCGATGATGAAGTCGCGGTTCAGGCGGGCGATGTTGCTGATAGAGATGTTCTTCGGACATTCAGCCTCGCAAGCGCGGGTGTTGGTACAGTTACCGAATCCGAGTTCGTCCATCTTGGACAACATAGCTTTCGCACGGCGCAGAGCTTCCGGTTTACCTTGCGGAAGCAAGTTCAACTGGCTGACCTTTGCCGAAACGAACAACATGGCAGAACCATTCTTACAAGCAGCTACACAAGCACCGCAACCGATACAAGAAGCGGCATCCATAGCTTCGTCAGCGATGGGCTTCGGGATCAGGATAGCGTTGGCATCCTGCGGAGCACCTGTACGAACGCTTACGTAACCACCGGCCTGCATGATCTTGTCATAAGCAGTACGGTCTACCATCAAGTCCTTGATGACAGGGAAACCGGCCGAACGCCAAGGTTCAACAGTGATTGTGTCACCGTCGTTGAAACGACGCATATAAATTTGGCAAGTAGTAGCACCTGTTGCAGGACCGTGCGGATGTCCGTTGATATACAGGGAACACATACCGCAGATACCTTCGCGACAGTCGTGGTCGAATACGATAGGTTCTTTTCCATCGCTGATTAACTGTTCGTTCAGGATATCCAGCATTTCAAGGAATGAAGTATCACCGGGGATATCCTTCATTTGGTAGGTTTCAAAAGCACCTTTAGCCTTCGGGCCGGCCTGGCGCCATACCTTCAGTGTAAATGATATATTCTTATCCATTTTCTTCTAATTCTTTTTAATGTTTAACTTCACCGATTAGCTCTTGTAGTTACGGGTCTGAACCTTGATAGCTTCGTAAACCAACGGTTCTTTGTACAATACCGGAGCCTTTTCATCGTCGCCCTGATATTCCCAGCAAGCTACGTAGAAGAAGTTTTCGTCATCACGTTTTGCTTCTCCTTCTTCAGTCTGGTATTCTTCGCGGAAGTGACCACCACAACTTTCGTTACGGTTCAATGCGTCGTAAGCAACAAGCTCACCCATAGTGATGAAGTCATACAGACGGATAGCCTTGTCAAGCTCTACGTTCATTCCTTCTTTAGAACCAGGGATAAACAGATTAGTTTCGAATTCCTTGCGGATTTCTTTCAGTGCGGCGATACCTTTCTTCAGGCCTTCTGCTGTACGTCCCATACCTACGTATTCCCACATGATGTGACCCAGTTTCTTGTGGATAGAATCAACTGATTCTTTACCCTGGATGCTCATGAACTTGTCAATCTTAGCCTGAACAGCCTTTTCTGCTTCGGCAAATTCCGGAAGATCGGTAGAGAAACGAGGAACAGTAATCTGATCTGCCAGGTAGTTTTGGATAGTGTAAGGCAATACGAAGTAACCGTCGGCCAGACCTTGCATCAATGCGGAAGCACCGAGGCGGTTTGCGCCGTGGTCGGAGAAGTTACATTCACCGATAGCGAACAGACCCTTGATGGTAGTCTGCAGTTCGTAGTCTACCCAGATACCACCCATTGTGTAGTGGATAGCCGGATAAATCATCATCGGATTATAATATTTCACCCCATTGATTTCTTTTGCCAGTTCGCCCGGGTTGACATCAGTGATTTCTTCGTACATATCGAAGAGGTTACCGTAACGTTGAAGAACAACGTCAATGCCCAGGCGGTTGATGGCTTCAGAGAAATCGAGGAATACAGCCAAGCCGGTATTGTTTACACCGAAACCTGCGTCGCAACGTTCTTTGGCGGCACGGCTGGCAACGTCACGCGGAACGAGGTTACCGAATGCCGGATAACGGCGTTCCAGGTAGTAGTCGCGGTCTTCTTCAGGAATATCGCTTCCCTTGATTTCGCCTTTCTTGGCAATTTGATAGCGTCTTCTTTCTTCTTCGGAACCCAGATACGACCGTCGTTACGCAGAGATTCGGACATCAGAGTCAGTTTGGACTGCTTGTCACCGTGTACCGGGATACAAGTCGGGTGAATCTGAACGTATGCGGGGTTAGCGAATACAGCGCCTTTGCGGTAACAAGAGATGGCAGCCGTACAGTTACAACCCATAGCGTTGGTAGACAGGAAGTAAGCGTTACCGTAACCACCGGTAGCGATTACTACGGCGTGAGCAGCGAAACGTTCCAGTTCGCCGGTGATTAAGTTTCTTGGCAATGATACCGCGAGCACGTCCGTCGATGATTACAACGTCCTGCATTTCATAACGGGTGAACAACTTCACCGTACCTACGTTTACCTGACGGCTTAGTGCGGAGTAAGCACCCAGCAACAGCTGCTGGCCGGTCTGGCCTTTAGCGTAGAATGTACGTGATACCTGTGCACCACCGAAAGAACGGTTGTCCAGTGTACCGCCGTATTCGCGTGCAAAAGGAACACCCTGGGCTACGCATTGGTCGATGATAGCGTTGGATACTTCGGCCAGACGGTAAACGTTGGCTTCACGTGCACGATAGTCACCACCTTTTACTGTATCGTAGAACAGACGGTAAACGGAATCGCCATCATTCTGATAATTCTTTGCAGCATTGATACCACCCTGTGCAGCGATAGAGTGTGCACGGCGCGGAGAGTCCTGAATACAGAAGTTGAATACTCTGAAACCCATTTCACCGAGGGATGCAGCAGCAGAAGCACCTGCCAGACCCGTACCCACAACGATGATATCCAAACGACGCTTGTTAGCGGGGTTCACCAATTTCTGGTGAGCTTTATAGTTAGTCCATTTCTCAGCCACTGGGCCTTCCGGAATCTTTGAATCTATCTTGATCATAATATTATTTACAATTTAATCATTTACAATATCCTATTTAGCAAGCACCGCCGCAAATCAGCGTTTTCACGAAGAATACCACTACTACGAGGGCGAAACCGAGTACAACAATTGTAGAGTAGATGTTGGAGATGCATTTCCAACGGCTAATCCATACTTTGTTGTTCCATCCCAGTGATTGCATGGAGCTCCAGAAACCGTGAGTCAGGTGGAACCACAGCGCAAACAGCCAAACGAGGTAGAGCACTACATAAACCGGGCAGGAGAAAGTCTGCTGGATGTGATAAGCGCCGTTAGCGGCATAAGCCAGCGTCAGTGTGTCAGCGTGCATGCCCATGTTGTGCATCAGTTCCGGCAACTGCATTTTTGCCCAGAAATTGAAGAGGTGCAGGCCAAGACCTACGATTACGATAATACCCAACACCAGCATGTTCTGGGAAGCCCATTCTACAGTTTTAGGCTTGTCGGTCACTGCATAGCGTTCGCTACCACGCGCTGTGCGATTCTGCATTGTCAGCCAGAACGCGTAGATGATGTGAATAATGAAAAGAGCAGCCAGTGCTGCGGTAGCTACCAGCGCATACCAGTTTGCTCCCAAAAACTCACAAATCATGTTGTAACCATCAGCCGAGATGATTGCAACTAAGTTCATCGCCATGTGAAATGTTAGAAACAGGACAAGGGCGATACCGGTAACGCTCATCACCACTTTCCTTCCTACAGATGAATTACTTAACCACATAAATGATTGAATTTAAATTATTTAATTGTTAGAACTAAAATTTCGACGTTTTACACCTCTTACAGACTGCAAAAATAGGGGAAATAGATTGATTGACCAAAGAATTAAAGAAATAATTCCTTAATCGGTGATCTTTCCGATTTTTTCACCGCTGGCTGCCTTCTTGCGCAGCGCGCGGGGAGTGTCGCCAAAAGAGTCTTTGCAGAAGTGTGCAAGGTGGGACAGGGAATCGAATCCGTATCGGTTGCAGATTTCCGTTATGCGCATTTTAGTGTGTTGAAGGTCTTCCAGGATACCTTCTCGCTTCTTCTCCAGTATCCATTCGTACACAGGTACACCGTAGAGGTTCTTGAAAAGCCGGCGGAAGGTGGTGGTGTTATAGCCTCCCAGATGTGCGAATTCTTCGACGTTCTTCACAGTGCTGTAATTCTGCATGACAAAGTATTGGAAACTTTCCGTATAGGTGCTGATCGGGTAGAAGAAAGAACTTAATTGCGGCAAGGGGTAGAAGTTGGTAATCAGGAAAACCAGCTCTTTGCACTTCAGCTCAATGTATTTGCTGCAAGGGGATTCCTCATTGAGGAATTCGGGCATACTGGTGATTAGATGAAAGATCCTTTCGCTCATAATCATCGGAGTATAGGTGAGAGGGGCTTCTGCTTGTTCCATCACTTCCTTGTAACGGTCTTCGCAAAGCAACGGCAGTTCGTTGAACCAGTACACAATGTATTCGACATCTGTAAGTGCCAGGAGTTCTATCTTTGAGCCGATGGCTTGCAGGATGAACTGTTTTTCACGCAATATGTTTCCCGGATATTCTTCGCTATTGATAAGCAGCTCGCCTTTTATCATAAAAATCATACAGTTTTGCGTACACTTATCCTTCGGGATATGCTCTCCCTTAGGTAAGTTTTTATGTGCAAGGATGTTCTCTGCGGCTCTGGGGCATCCTTCACAGTTTGTATATTGTATGCAAAAAGAATCTCCTGGCATGAGTTTTATTTCATGAATTGTTATCTTCGGGGAACAAAGATAAGCTTTTTTGTGGAAAATGAAATGTTTTCTTGTATTTATGTTTCAGTGAAATGTTTTATATGATTCTTGATTTGTTTCAGATAATCCGAAGGAGAAACACCGAACTCATCTTTAAAACATTGGCGGAAATATCCTGTACTGTTCATTCCTACCTTGTAAGCAATTTCGGAAATGTTGTATTTTCCTTCAAGTAATAAGCGTTCCGCATTCTCCATTTTTACTTTTCGGATGTATTCATTGGTCGACAGTCCGGTCAACGCTTTCATTTTCCGGTAAAGGGTAGAACTACTCATACACATCTTATCTGAAAGGTAAGTGATATCAATCTTTCCGAGGAAAGGTTCTCTTCAATTAATTGTGTAATCCTTCCGATAAATTCATTGTCAAGTTTACTCAGCGCTTCGGTAATCAGCGTACGTTTCTCATTTAAGGCTGTATGACTGTTTGGAGTAGGCTGCGACTGGAATTGTGCAACCAGTTTCTTCCTTGATTCAAGCAGATTATTGATGCGGCTGCGCAGCAACGAAGCACTGAACGGCTTCGTCAGATAAGAATCTGCCCCTACCTCGTATCCTTCTTCCTTGTCCTGCAAGGAATCTTTCGCGGTCAACAGTATGATAGGAATATGGCTTGTACGTACATCATCTTTCAACTGCCGGCATAGCGTGATACCGTCCATGACAGGCATCATAATATCGCTGACTATAATATCGGGAATATGGTCGAGAGCCTGTTGTTTCCCTTCTTCGCCATTGTTGGCTGTGATGACTTCAAAAGGATCTGAGAAAGACTCGGCAATGTAGTTTTGTATTTCCTCATTATCTTCTACAATCAACAGGATAGGTTTGCCGCTATCCATTGCTGCATCCTGTATATCTTTCGAGACAGCATCCTGCCTTTCTTCCTTTTCAGCCAGTTCCGTTGAATCGGTGTGTAACGCATTTGGGTAGATATTATCCGTCAGCAGACTGATATAGAAAGTACTCCCTTCGTTTTGCGTACTCTCAACGCGAATTTCCCCTTCATGCAGTTCCACGAGATTTCTGACCAAAGCTAGTCCGATACCAGTTCCGGACGCCTGATGCGAACCGCTTTCCTGATAATAACGGTCGAAAATATGCGGCAGAGCCTCGGCTGAAATTCCGTATCCGGTATCGCTGACTTTAATCTCCGTATAAGCCACTTCATTGCGTGCCGTTTGATAAAGACTCAGTGTGATGCATCCCTGTTCTGTATATTTGATAGCATTGGAAATCAGATTATCCAGAATAATGGTAACGATTTCCTTGTCAAAGAAAAGAAGCATCTCCTCTTTCTCTATCTGAATCCGGAAGTCAATCTTTGTTTTCTGGTTGAGTTCCTTGTATTTAAGCCCTGTCTCGTAGATGAGGGGGGCGATATTGCCTTTGCAGACACATAATTTCTTGTTCTGCGTTTCCGTCTTCCGGAACTCCAATATCTGATTAATCAGATTGAGCAACCGGAGTGCACTTTGATGAATGACGGACAGCTTCTGCGCCTGTTTTACCGGAAGAGACTGGTCTTTCTGCATATCTTCCAAAGGCCCGAGGATTAATGTCAGCGGTGTGCGCAGTTCATGGGTGATATTCGTGTAGAAACGCAGGCGTTCCACATTCAACTCCTGTTCTTGTTTGTGATTCTTCTTCTCCAGTGTATAGAGGCTTTCCAAATCCAGCTTCTTTTTGTAAGCGTGCAGAATAAGATAGATGATACTGACAGATACCAGTATGTAGACCAACTTCGCCCACCACGTCAGCCAGATGGGTGGATTAATCCGGATGGTGAGCGAAGTAGCTTCGCCCGGCCATTCTTGATTATGTACCCTTGCTTTGATGAGGAATTCATATTTTCCCGGAGGAATGTTTCGGAAAGTGACGCTGTTGTTCTCATTGACGGTGTACCATGAGTTTTCGAGCCCTTTCAGCATATAAACATATTCCACTTGGTTGACTAGTGAGTAGTTTTGTACGTTAAATGTAAGTCCAAAGCTATTTTGCGCATGACTTAGTTCTACATTCTGTCCTTTGGATAAATTGATAATCATGTCATTGTTTTCCAGATTACTTAACCGTCCGAGTATTTTCATTTCTGTGATAACTGCTGCCGGAGCTGGTTGTTCGTTCATGGTGATATCGGGATTGAAGCAGCATACTCCATTGATAGAACCGAAATAAATCCATCCGTTCTTGTTTTGTGTTACGCAACTGCTTGAGAAACTTCCCGCCGGTACATCATCAGAGTGACCATAGTTGTAAAAACAGTCTTTGCTTGTAACATAACAGCTGATACCTTTGTTGTTACTAAACCAGATATTTCCTTTTTTGTCTTCTGCTATAGCGCAGATATTCGTATTGATCAAGCCGTCTTTCCGTTGATAAGTCTTATAATTCAGTTCATCGGTAGACAGGAAACAAACCAATCCCTCTCCTGTTCCTATCCACATTCTTTTTTGTTTATCTTGTATGATCTGGTTGATAGTATTGGAACAGAAACCATCCCTTTGAGTGAACGTTTTGATTTTTTGTAAGTCCGGAGTGTATATACCAAGTCCGTCTCCGAAAGTCCCAATCCAGAAACGCCCTTTCTCATCTTGAGCTATGGAGCGTATAAAGTTACTTTGTAGTTCGCTGTTTTCTGTATTATAATGTCGGATAATCTCCATTGTAAGAGGGTTCAATACAACAATCCCTCCACTGTATCCTACCCAAATGTTGTGTTGGGCATCTTCATAGATCGTACGAACATCCTGATTAGACTGCCCCATAAGAGAGATGGAACGGAATTTTTATTCCGGTTATCATAATAACTGATTCCCCTTGGTAGGAACCAAACCATAAATTACCTTTTGAATCCTGCAAAGAGATTAATATAAAATTTGAAGGAATATCTCCACTCTCTTTTTTATAGATAGCGATACGTTTCTCTCCTTCAAATACATTGATTCCTCCACCGTCTGTTCCGATCCAAACCCGTCCTTGTCTGTCCATACAGAGGCTACTGACTACTTTGTTGTTCAAACTGTTCTCATTGTTTGGAATAGGGGAATAGCTCAATGTGGTGAACAAAGGTGGTTTACTGCTGATAAAGTTGATTCCTCCTCCCCATGTCCCTATCCAAATATTATCAAAAGAATCCAGGAATATACATCGGGCACTTGCATTAGAAAGACTTCGGCTATCAGCACCCTCCTGTATATATTCAAGAGAAATTTCCTCTGGCGAGAGGAACATACTCTGTTTAAGGTTTAATATGGCAATGCCATTGAGTTCTGAAGCAATCCAAAGCCTATTATCTTTCAGTTGGCGGATAGATAATATACGGCTGCATAAAGTAGCATACTTGTCATTCTTGTTGCTTTTGAACGTTATGAAGTTTTCATTAGCAGCATCATATAGAGCCAATCCGTTATTTGTACCTAACCAGATATTTCCATTTGCGTCTTTTATAATACAAAGCACATCATTACCAGGCAAACTCATTGGGTTTCCGGCTTCGTTCCGGAAGTTTTTTACACTTTTATCTTTTGGAGAGAAAATACTGAACCCGCTTCCGACATGCCCGATATACAAATTTCCATCACCTCCGTCCAATACTGTCCATGTCTGGTCGCAAGGCAGACTGGGAACTGTACTTTTATTATAATGAGTGAATTGTCCGCTGGTGATATCAAGATATTCTATACCTCTATAATAGGTACTAATCCATAAACCATCATCATGTTGAGTGGAAGGAGAAATGTCTGTTACGTCATTCGTAATCAAACTATGTGGATTCTCCGGGTTATGCTGATAAGCGGTAAATGTTTGCTCATTATAATTATATGCATTTAGTCCGTCTCGTTGAGTGGCTATCCAAATAATGGGACGTTTCGTGTCAGCATACACCCGGTTAAGCTCGTTGCCGGTGATTCCCTGATTGTCCTGTGTCAAATCATTTTTATAGTAAGTAGTAAAGCGGGTACCGTCAAACTTATTAAGTCCTTCTTCTGTGGCAAACCATAAGAACCCTTGTTTATCTTGTGTAATGCTGACTACATAATTATTTGATAATCCTTGCTCTATCCCCAATCTTTTTACGGAATGAGACTGGGCTATCAACTGAAAAGTTGATAACAAGAATAAAAATAGAATAGAAGCAATGTGTTTTTTCATAACTCGTGCTTATTTGTTTCAATTACAAGTCCAAAAATAGGAATAAATATTTTATTTAGAGTATGTAAATCGTTCATTGCATGATTTGTGTAGCTCTTCTGCATGATTTTTGTTTATCCAGTCTATATCAATGACGTATATTTGTGTTTGAAAAAACAACAAAAAATGTTTAATCTTTAAATTCTAATTTATGAGGTATTTAAGAATCTTATGCATATGTATCATACAGCTGTTTCTGTCTGCTGTTGCATTTGCACAAACACAAGTTACAGGACATGTAGCTGATGTAAGGGGAGAGGATATCATTGGTGCCAATGTAACTGTAAAGGGAACTTCTAATGGGACAATTACAGACATCGATGGTAATTTTACAATCAATGTAGATGATAAGAATGGAACACTGGCAGTCTCGTTTATTGGTTATAAGACTAAAGAAGTGAAGATTGGCGAAAAGGCACGTCTTCAGATTGTTCTTGAAGAAGATACCGAAACTTTGGATGAAGTTGTAGTGGTAGGTTATGGTACACAAACCAAGAAAAGTTTGACCGGAGCAATCAGTGATGTCAAGTCTGATGCGTTGACACGTTCTGTTTCTACTACTACTGCCGGAGCGTTGTCCGGTAAAATAGCAGGTGTGTCTACACGTGCTGTGGATGCGCGTCCGGGTAGGGGAATTAATCTCGAAATTCGTAATATGGGTAGTCCGCTGTTTGTAATTGATGGTATTCCTTATGGAGGTATGAATAGTCGTGACTGGTTGCAGGCATCGGATGTTTCCGGTAGTGATGTCTTTAATGCTCTAAACATTGAAGATATTGAAAGTATCACAGTCTTGAAGGATGCTTCTGCTGCTATTTACGGTTTGCGTGCATCAAATGGTGTGGTTTTGGTAACTACCAAGAAAGGTAAAAAGAATGATAAGGTAAGTATCAATGTAAATGGATATTATGGCTGGCAAAACCTGACCCGTTTCCCGAAACTGGCGAATGCAGCACAATATGTAAGAGGGTTGGCTGAAGCAGCGCAAAACAGAGGAGAAGATCCAAGCAAGCTATATAGCCCCGAAGAACTGGCGAAATGGGAAGCTGGTACGGAACCGGGATATAAGAGTTATGACTATTATGATATGGTGATGAGAAAAAATGTGCCGCAGTATCACATCAATGCTAATGTGACGGGTGGCTCTGAAAAGACTAACTACTACCTTTCTGTAGCCCATACCGGACAGGATGCTATGATGCGTGACTTCAAATATGAACGTACTAACCTTCAGTTGAATATTGATACAAAGATTACAGACCGTTTTACGATCGGTGCACAGATCAGCGGTAAATACGAAAAGACCGAAGATGTAGGTTTGCCTGGCGGTGATGGATATTATTCGGCTATTTTGTCTATGTTCAAAATGCAACCGATTGAAAGTCCTTATGCTAATGATAATCCGGAGTATATCAATAATGTACATGAGAATGGTTACAATCCGGCAGCTTTTAGCCGTGATATTGCCGGCTATAAAGATAATCTGACTCGTAATGCCAATATCAATGCTTATGCGCAGTATGATTTCTCATTTGGTTTGACTGCAAAGGCTACTTTCTCGTACAATTATACTAACAGTCGTTTTGACGGTTATCAATATGCTTATCAGATTTATACCTACGATAAAGAGAAAGATACTTATAATGGAACTCCTGCCGTAGGACGTTGGAGAAGTCAAATTGACCGTAGCGTTCCTGCGCGTTATATGCAGTTACAATTGAATTATGCCAAACAGATTAAGAACCACAATATTTCGGCTGTTTTGGGTTATGAAGCCTCCGATTACGATTGGACTAAGAAGACTTATGGAACAGAACCTTCTACCGACTATTTGCCGCTATTGCAGTTCGATGAACTTAACAGTTTTGGTGATGAATGGAGCTACGAGGCACGTGCCGGATGGATTGGTCGTATCAATTACGATTTTGCTCATAAATATCTGGTCGAATTACTGGCTCGTTATGATGGTTCTTATCTTTATGCAGCGAATAATCGTTGGGGATTCTTCCCGGGTGTATCTATCGGTTGGAGAATCTCGGAAGAGAAATTCTTTGAAAAGTTGAGACCAGTTGTAGATGATTTGAAGATTCGTGCTTCTATCGGTCAGACAGGTACAGAAAAAGATGTAAAGTTGTTCGATTACTTGAGTGGTTATACCTGGAATAATGGTAACGCTGTATTGGATGGTGAACTGGTTACCGGACTGAATCAAAGAGGATTGCCTATTACAAATTTATCCTGGACTAAGAATACGACATCGAATATCGGTTTTGATTTGACTATGTTCAATAATCGTTTGAAGATCACAGCCGATGCTTTCCGTAAGGATATTACTGGTGTGCCAGCTGCCCGTTATGATGTATTGCTTCCGAGCGAAGTAGGCTATTCGCTACCTAACGAAAACTTTAACAAACAAGCTTATATTGGTGCGGAGGGTATGGTTACATGGACCGACCATATCGGTGATTTGAATTATACTGTAAGTGGTAACTTTACTTTCTCACGTTACAAAAGTATTGAGACTTACAAACCGCGTTTTAATAACTCCTGGGACGAATACCGCAATTCGGCGGAAGGCCGTTGGGGAGGTATTTATTGGGGGTATCAGGTTATCGGACAATTCCAGTCGGAAGAAGAAATTCGTAATTATCCGGTAAACCTGGATGGAAATAATAATCGCACCCTGCTTCCCGGTGACTTTATCTATAAAGATGTGAATGGTGATGGCATCATCAATGGTATGGATGAGCGTCCTATCGGTTATCCTGAAGGCTGGGCACCTATCATGTCATTTGGTGGTAATATTGGTTTGCAGTGGAAGGGCATTGACTTGAATATCGACCTTTCCGGTGGTGCTATGCAAGGATCGAGACAGAACTATGAGTTGGCCAATGCATATCATGGCAACGGAAACTCTCCGGTTTATTTGTTGGAAGACCGTTGGCATTGTGCCGACTTGTATGATCCGGATAGTGAATGGATACCGGGACGTTATCCGGCCATCCGTAAAGGTGAATTCAGCTATAACAATAAGAATAGTGACTTTTGGTTGCACAACGTACGCTATCTGCGTATCAAGAACTTGGAAGTGGGTTACAGCCTGCCGGATCAACTGTTGAGACCGATCCGTGCACAGAAGGTACGTGTTTATGCGAATGTTTCTAACTTGTGTTCGTTCGACAATGTGGGTAAGTTTGGAGTCGATCCTGAAATTACCGCCGCAGCTGCAGTGGTATATCCGCAACAACGTACATTCCTCCTTGGATTTAATATTACATACTAAAAACGAAAGTGATCATGAAAAGCAAATCTATAAAAATATTTCTGATGGGAGCTGCCATCACTTCCATGTTGTCGAGTTGTGGTGACAGTTGGTTCGAAAGAGAACCCAAAAACATTCTTACTAATGAGTTGGTATGGAATGATCCGAACATGATTAAATCGCAGTTGGCCAATCTTTATAATCGTATTCCGCAGTTGCACGGTGATTTCAATACCGGTGGTATGTGTGAAACAGACGATGCGATGTATTGTGGTACATTAGATCAGAATTATCGTAACGAGCTGCGTTATGGAAACGATTACGGACGCTGGTGGGATTACGGACTGATACGTGACATCAATATGTCTATTGAGAATATCGATAAGTATGGAACCGATATTTCGGCAGATGAGAAACTTCAGTTTAAGGCAGAGTTCCGTTTTATCCGCGCCTACGTTTATTTTGAGCTTGTAAGACGTATGGGTGGTGTACCATTGATTACAACGACTTTGGAGTATGACTTTAGCGGAGACCCTGCTTATTTACGCAATCCACGTGCAAAGGAACACGAAATATATGATTTTGTATATAGTGAATGTGAAGCGATTAAGTCGCAATTGGGTAATAAAGGCAGTCAGACTCGTGCCAACTATTACACAGCGTTAGCGTTAGAAAGTCGCGCTATGTTGTATGCCGGTTCTATCGCTAAGTACAACGCGCTGAAAACTCCTAATATTGTGACTTCCGGTGGAGAAGTGGGTATTCCGTCCGATATGGCAGATGATTACTATCGCAAATCATTGACAGCTTCGCAAGAGATCATCACAAAAGGTGGATATGAACTTTATGAGAAGGAGTCAGATAAAGGGGTGAACTTCTACAAGATGCTTATGGACAAGACCCTGAATAAGGAAGCAATTTGGGTGAAAGATTATAAGAATCCTCTGAAGGTGCATAGCTTCGGTTATGATAATGTAGTTCATCATTTAAGAGAGGATAACGACAACTCTTCTTGCATCGGCCCGTCACTAGGATTGGTAGAGGCTTTCGATTATCTGGATGGAACTCCGGGAACGTTACATTATAAGAATGGTGATGATTATGCAGTATATGACACTCCAAGCGATATTTTTGCCAATAAGGATGCACGTTTGTATGGTACGATTATCTATCCGGGTTCCAAGTTCAGAAATCAAGATGTGGATATTCAGGCAGGAGTAGCAGTTTGGAACGATAAGATCGGTTCTTATGACTTGCTGACAGACCCGAAATTGGGAAGTTTTTATGAAGATAATAAAACTTTTGTCGGCCAGGACGGACCTCAAACCAACAGTCCTAATGTGAGCAACACCGGATTCTATATCCGTAAGTTTATCAGTGAGGCATCCGGTTACACTCTCCGTAACTACGCTGAAAACTGGTGGCCTTGGTTCCGTTTGGGTGAAATCTATTTGAATGCCGCCGAAGCTGCTTTCGAATTGAATGACGAGCCGACAGCTTTACCCTACATCAACCGCTTGCGTCAGCGTGCCGGTTTCCCGGCCAACAGCTTGACAAGCCTGACAATAGAAAAGATTCAGAACGAACGTCGTGTGGAACTGGCTTTCGAAGATCACCGTTATTTTGATATGAAACGATGGAGAATAGCTGATATTACCTGGAACGGAAATATTGATAATGATAAAGCTATCGTATATGGTTTATATCCTTATCGTATTGCAGTGGCAAAACCGGGAACACAGGATCAGGACAAGTACATTTTCGTAAAGACCAGATCCGAACGTTTCAAGGTGGCAAGAACCTTCCAGCAGTCCAACTATTATTCATTCATTGCTGATGATGTAATTAATAACAATCCGACGATTGTTAAGAATCCATTCCAATAAAAAATAAGAGATTATGAAAAAGATTATACCTTTCTTTATTATGATATGTTGTTTGTTGGCAGTAAGCAGTTGCAGCTACGACAACTTTGAGGAACCTAAAGCCACATTAACCGGAAAAGCTATTTATGACGGTGAGGCAGTAGGGGTTAGAAGCGGAAGTTCCGAATTTGCTTTGTTTCAGGATGGTTATGCTCTGAAAGGTTCTATTCCGGTGTATATTGCCCAAGATGGAAGTTATTCCGTATCGCTTTTCAATGGTGATTACAAATTGGTGCGTATGGGTAATGCACCTTGGGAAAGACTTTCTAATGATACGATCTATATTAGCGTAAAAGGAAACACTGTGCAGGATATTCCTGTGACGCCGTATTTCTTTGTCAGAAACGTGTCTTTTGCCAAAAACGGTAACAAGATTACAGCACGTTTCACCATTAACAAGGTGGTTGCCAATGCCAATATGGAAAATGTAGGTATCTATCTAGGGACAGGCATCCTGACGGATGAGAAGCAGAAAGAAGCAGAGTTGAAGTTGGGTAATGCTGTTTCACTCGATCAAGAAAACACAGCTGAAATTGAAATCCCGAGTGGTTTGGTAAACGAATCGTATCTTTACGCCCGTGTGGGAGTCAAATCGGACAAATCATCAGAATATTGCTATAGTCAGTCTATTAAGATAGCATTGAAATAAATAGTATCAAAAATATAATACTTGAGGGGGAAGTATCGCAACCTGATATTTCCCCCTTTATCTAATGAATGAAAATAATGATAGTAACGATTAAACAAACTCTAATTGCGTTCGGCCTGCTGTTAGCGGTGACATTTCCTGCTTTCGCACAATCAGGGAATCCTGTCTTGCCGGGTTTTCATGCCGATCCTGAAATCTTGTATTCTAATAAGACAAAGAAATACTACATTTATTCTACTACAGACGGTCAGCCTGGATGGGGTGGTTGGTATTTTACTGTTTTTTCGTCCGTCGACTTGAAGAATTGGAAGGATGAAGGAGTCATGCTGGATTTAAAGTCAGACCAAGTGCCTTGGGCGGATGGTAATGCGTGGGCACCATGTATAGAGGAAAAGTTAGTAGGAGATCAATATAAATATTTCTTTTATTACAGTGGAAATCCTAAGACAGGAGGAAAGCAGATCGGAGTGGCTACAAGTGATTCGCCTGCCGGACCGTTTGTTGACTTGGGACATCCTATTATAACGGATTCGCCTACAGGACACGGGCAACAGATTGATGTGGATGTATTCACCGATCCAGCTTCGGGGAAGTCATATTTGTATTGGGGAAACGGTTATATGGCAGGTGCAGAGCTTAATGATGATATGATTTCAATTAAGAAAGAGACTATTACGGTGATGACTCCCGAAGGAGGAACGCTACAGGATTATGCGTATCGTGAGGCTGCTTATGTGTTTTATCGTAACGGGCTTTACTATTTCATGTGGTCGGTAGACGATACCGGCTCTCCTAATTATCATGTAGCTTATGGCACTTCGACATTACCTTTGGGGCCGATTAAAGTGGCCAAGAGCCCTGTCGTATTGATTCAAAACCCGGAGAAGGAAATATATGGCCCTGCTCATAATTCCATATTACAGGTTCCCGGTACTGATAAGTGGTATATTGTTTATCATCGCATTAATAAGAATTATCTGAAGAGTGATCCCGGTGTTCATCGTGAAGTATGCATAGATTGTATGGAATTTAATGAAGATGGGAGCATTAAACAAGTAATACCCACCCGTTAGTTATATCTTTTCGGATTTCAATAGATTGTTTGTATGTTTTTAGAACTGTATTGTGTGATTTGAATAATTAAAGATTTTAGATGAATAGGATGAAAGGTAAAAAGATTTTAGCTGCTTTAGGCTTCTTCTCAATAGCCGGTGTGGCAGGTGGATGTTCCCAACCTGTCCCCGAAATACGTTATCAGATAGAAACAGACCAACCCTGTCAAACGATGGCATACTTCAGTGCTTCCGATGCCTGGAGTATGCAATTCATTGGACTTTGGCCGCAGGAAAAGCAGAATCAGATTGCCGACTGGCTATTCAGCACCGAAAACGACGCGAACGGACAGCCGAAAGGTATCGGTCTCTCCCTCTGGCGTTTCAACGTCGGGGCAGGCAGTACTGAACAGGGCGAAGCCAGTCAGATTGCTTCCCCCTGGATGCGTGCCGAATGTTTCCTCAACGCTGACGGAACATACGACTGGAACAAGCAACAGGGACAGCGCAACTTCCTGAAACTGGCAAAGGAACGGGGAGTGAACAAATTCCTTGCTTTCTTGAACTCTCCCCCTGTGTATTATACGCAGAACGGGTTGGCTACCAATACCGGTCGTGGCGGCACGGCTAACTTGAAGCCGGACTGTTATGAAAAGTACGCCCGTTTTCTGGCAGACGTAGTGCAAGGGGTAGAAGAGCATGACGGTATCAAATTCAACTACATATGTCCTTTCAACGAACCGGACGGGCACTGGAACTGGGTGGGGCCGAAACAGGAAGGCTGTCCGGCAACAAACAGGGAGGTAGCTCATACCATCCGCTTGTTGAGCAAAGAGTTCGTAAACCGGAATATGGATACACAGATTCTTGTCAATGAGTCTTCCGACTACCGTTGTATGTTCCGCACTCACGAAACGGACTGGCAGCGGGGGTATCAGATTCAGGCTTTCTTTTGTCGGGATAGTGTGGATACGTACTTGGGAGATACACCGAATGTTCCCCGACTGATGCTTGGACATAGTTACTGGACTACTACGCCATTGAGCGAACTGCGCAATATCCGTTGTCAGTTGCGCGATACATTGGACAAGCATAATGTCGACTTCTGGCAGACAGAGACTTGCATCATGGGTAATGATGAAGAAATTGGCGGCGGAAACGGCTTCGACCGTACGATGAAAACTGCGCTCTATGTAGCCCGTATCATCCATCATGACATCGTATATGCCAAAGCTAAGAGCTGGCAATGGTGGCGTGCCATCGGTGGTGACTACAAAGACGGATTGATTCGTGAATACACAACGGGCGACAACTTCTTGGATGGCAGGGTAGAAGACTCCAAACTCATGTGGGCTTTGGGAAATTACAGTCGCTTTATCCGTCCGGGAGCTGTACGGTTATCCGTCTCGGCTTTCGATAAGACAGGTGCTTTGATTCCCGATGGTGATACCGACCAACAAGGATTGATGTGTTCTGCTTATAAGAATGTAGACGGAACGTATGTGATGGTAGTTATTAATTATGCCAATGAAGAAAAAGAGTTTTCTATTTATGAAGAAAAAGTAGGAAATGCACAATGGCAGATTTATCGTACTTCAGATAAAGAAGGGGAAGACTTGCTTCCGGTGGGGATAGTGAAAAGTGGAAAGATTGTTCAGATTCCGGCGCGCTCTATTGTAACTCTTCAGAACAAATAACTAAAAACGGCTTTATCTTTTTATTTCTTTTTGAAAGCTGTACATTTGTGTGTCCGTCCATTACTACGAAGGTAATGGAGGGATACAATGCATAAAAAAGGAGGCATTTTATGGACAATAGAGGAAATATTGTCATTTATCAGACCAAGGATGGAAAAATGTCCATTGATGTGAAGTTGGAGAATGAGACGGTGTGGCTGACATTGAGTCAGATAACAGAACTTTTTGACCGTGACAAATCGGTGATATCAAGACACATAAGTAATGTGTTTAGAGAAGGTGAGCTAGACAGAAGTTCAGTTGTTGCAAAAAATGCAACAACTGCTTCTGATGGAAAGATATATCAAGTAGAGTATTTCAATCTGGATGTAATTATCTCCGTCGGCTATCGTGTAAAGTCGCAACGCGGCACCCAATTTCGTATCTGGGCAAACAAAGTGTTAAAGGATTATCTGATTAAAGGTTATGCCGTTAATCAGCAAGCCAAAGCTGCTCAACTGGAAGATTTGAAGAACACCGTGCGCCTTCTTTCTAACGTCATCGAACACAAACAATTGACGTTGGATGAAGCCAATGGACTATTGCGTGTGATTACCGATTACACTTACGGTCTGGATACGCTCGATAAATATGACTATCAACAATTGGAAGTGGACTCCACTACTCCTACCTGGGAATTCCGTGCCACCTATGAAGAAGCTCTATGGAAGCCATTCATCTTTTGCAGGAAAAGTTCGGAAGCAGTGATTTGTTTGGAAATGAAAAGGACGTGATGGTGAAGGTAGTAATCAATTTGATTAATAAGAATAATTGAATTCAGGTCTTATTAATGAGTGATATAGATAACGAGAGATACCTCGCCACAAGGTGTCTCTCATTTACACAAAATATTTTATAGTGCCAATATCAGGGCTAATTTGCTTTCAATTTCTTCTGATACTCATCCGAATTCAATATCTCCAAAGCTTTTTGCACACTCTCATTCGTCGTATTCATCACCCGGAAATATTCGTTCATATCCCAAAGGTCGCGGGCAATCAAAGCTTTGAGTTGCGTCTTGATTAGCGGGAGCGATTTCTGGTACTGCTCTTCGTTAAACTTCACGCCCTCTTTATCGCCCATTTCGCGTAAAGTAGCCATCATTTCATCATCTATGATAAACTTATCATTAAATGATTCGAATTTCTTGTACTTGTTGGCTAATTCCTTCCGGTGTCCTTCGATAAACTTCATGGTGAACTTGATAACAACGCCTTTGGCTACCAGGTTGCGGTGATAATCCGTGTAGAGAGTCGTATCAATAGGCACGAAATAATCCGGCATGATGCCACCACCACCGTAAACGGTACGTCCGAGCTTCTTGGTCTGTACTTTTAATGAGTCGGGGAAGTGGATACTGTCGGCATTCATCAGTTCACCGTGGTTGAAACGTTCTATCAAGTCCTTGTTGTAATCTGTCGAACTGTCGTAAGGTTTCTGGATACAGCGGCCGGCGGGTGTATAATAACGGGCGATAGTCAGGCGAATCATTGAGCCGTCGGGAAGGTCGATAGGACGTTGCACCAATCCTTTGCCGAAAGAACGGCGGCCTACGATAATACCTCTGTCCCAATCCTGCACTGCTCCACTGACGATTTCACTGGCGGAAGCTGTATATTCGTCAACCAATACGATAAGGCGACCATTACGGAAGTCCCCGTTTCCTTTGGCGTAGAAATCGCTGCGCTTGGCAGTCCGTCCTTCGGTGTAGACGATTAATTCCTTTTGTTCCAGAAACTCGTTGGCGAGGTCGATGGCAGCATTGAGATACCCTCCACCGTTACCTTGCAGGTCGAGAATCATATCTTTCATTCCCTGCTTTTGAAGCTCCTTCATTGCTTTCTTGAACTCTTCGGCAGTTGTCGCTCCGAAACGGTTGATACGGATATAGCCTGTTTTGGGCTGAATCATGTAAGAGGCGTCAAGGCTGAGGATAGGTATCTTATCTCTTTTCACGGTGAACACCAAAGGGTCTTGTACACCACGGCGGATAATTTTCAGATTGACTTTGGAGCCTTTCGGGCCGCGAAGGCGTTTCATAATATCTTCCGTATTCATCTTTACTCCGGCAATGGCACTGTCGTTGACAGCGATAATGCGGTCACCGGCAAGGATGCCCACCTTTTCTGAAGGCCCGTTGCTGACAGGTTGCACCACTAGCAAGGTGTCTTCAATCATCTGGAACTGTACACCGATACCCTCGAAGTTGCCTTGTAACGGTTCGTTCATCTTCTTCACTTCCTCTGCATCCGAGTAGGTGGAGTGCGGGTCGAGTTGTGCCAGCATTTTGATAATGGCTTCTTCTACCAGCTTGTTTTCATCTACTTTATCTACATAGAAGTTGGAGATGGCAAATTCTGCCATTTGCAGCTTGCGCATGGCAGCCGAACCGAAATTCTGAGCCTGTACGGCTGATACTGTCCACAGGCAAGCCAAAAGGACGTATATTTTAATCTTATTCATAATTTTACTTTACTCCATTCTCAGCTTATCCTCATTCCTTTGGGAATAAACTGGCTGATATCTTTATTATAGGTCAATAACTCGCGTACGATGGTGGAGCTGACGCAGGTCAGTTCGGGTTCCATGAAGAGCAGGATCGTTTCAATGCCTGCCAGTTTGCGGTTGATATCCGCAATCGTCTCTTCGTACTCGAAATCTTTCACGGTACGGATGCCGCGGACGATGAACTGTGCTCCTACTTCCTGTGCAAAGTCAATTGTCAGACAGTCATAGGACATCACTGTGATGCGAGGTTCGTCTTTATAAAGTTCCCGAATCATTTCTTCCCTTTTCTCGATGGGGAAATACGTATTTTTGTTCTCGTTGATACCGATTCCTATCACAATCTCGTCCATAAAGGTAAGTGCACGTTCCACTACCGAATAATGTCCGATGGTGAAGGGGTCGAAAGTACCCGGGAATATTGCTCTTCTCATGATGCCAAGTCTTCTTCTATAACCAAGTTGTCTATAATAAAGTTCTGCCGTTCCATAGTATTCTTGCCCATGTAGAACTCAAGAAGTTCTTTTACTGCATCTGTCTTGCGCAGTGTCACTTGTTCCAGGCGCATATCCTTGCCGATAAAGTGCTTGAACTCGTCCGGCGAAATTTCTCCCAATCCTTTGAATCGGGTGATTTCGGGATTCGGGCCTAATTCGTTGATGGCGTTGATGCGCTCTTCTTCGCTGTAACAATAGCTTGTTTTTTTCTTGTTGCGCACGCGGAACAAGGGAGTTTGCAGGATATATACATGACCTTTCTTTATCAAGTCGGGGAAGAATTGCAGGAAGAAAGTAATCAGCAGCAGGCGGATGTGCATGCCGTCCACATCGGCATCGGTGGCTACGATGACTTTGTTGTAGCGCAACCCCTCTATTCCGTCCTCTATGTTGAGAGCCGCCTGGAGCAGGTTGAACTCTTCATTTTCGTAAACCACTTTCTTTGTCAGGCCGAAAGAGTTCAGCGGCTTACCACGAAGGCTGAATACTGCCTGGGTGTTGACATCACGGCTTTTGGTGATGGAACCACTGGCGGAGTCTCCCTCGGTGATAAAGATGCAGGAGTCTTCTTCCAGCCCTTTTCCCTTCGGGTCGTTGAGGTGGATGCGGCAGTCGCGCAGTTTACGGTTGTGCAGGTTCGCCTTCTTGGCACGCTCGCGGGCAAGTTTCGTCACGCCTGCGATGGCCTTGCGTTCCTTTTCCGATTCCTGTATCTTTTGCTGGATTGCTTCGGCTACGTCTGCGTGCTTGTGGAGGAAGTTGTCTACTTCCTGTTTGATGAAGTCGCCTACGTATTTGTTGACCGTCACACCACCGGGAACCATATTGGTGGAACCTAGTTTGGTCTTGGTCTGGCTTTCGAAGATAGGCTCTTCCACGTTGACGGCAATGGCGGCAACCAGTCCGTTACGGATATCGGTGTAGTCCATGTTCTTGTTGAAGAACTCCTTGATGGTACGGGCGATATGCTCCTTGAAAGCACTTTGGTGTGTACCGCCTTGCGTGGTGTGCTGGCCGTTGACGAAGGAGTAATACTCTTCTCCGTATTGTCCGGTATGGGTGAAGGCTATTTCGATGTCTTCCCCTTTCAGGTGGATAATCGGATAAAGTCCGGTGGCCGTCATGTTGTCGTTCAGAAGGTCGACGAGACCGTTGCGCGACAGGATGCGGTGCCCGTTATAGATAATGGCAAGCCCTGTGTTGAGATACGTATAGTTACGTAGCATCGTCTCGATAAATTCGGGCTTGAAACTGTAATTCAGGAATAATGTGTTGTCCGGTTCGAAGAAGATATATGTTCCGTTTTCTTCTTCAGTGTCTTGGGTGTCGTCAGTCAGCAGGGTTCCTTTGGAGAAGGTGGCCATACGTACTTTGCCGTCGCGATAACTGCGTACCTCGAAACGGGAGCTCAGTGCGTTGACGGCTTTCACACCGACACCGTTCAGTCCGACACTTTTCTTGAATGCTTTGCTGTCGTACTTGCCACCTGTATTCAGCATGCTGACGGCTTCAATCAGTTTTCCTTGCGGGATACCTCGCCCGTAGTCGCGGACGCTGACACGAAGGTTTTCTTCCACGGTAATCTCGATTTTCTTACCGGCTTGCATTTTGAACTCGTCAATACTGTTGTCGATTACTTCTTTCAGGAGGACATAGATTCCGTCTTCGGCGTGTGCGCCGTCGCCCAGCCTGCCGATATACATACCGGGACGTGTGCGCACATGTTCCATGTCGCTCAGGTGGCGGATGTTGTCGTCAGTGTACTCTACTGCATTGTTGTTGTCTACAGGTATCAATTCGTTCTCTTCCATAGTTGTTTTTTATTTTATCTCTTTGATGAACGCACGGCGGCGCTTATGTTGCTTAGTCTCAAAGTAATCCCATTGTGCCTGGACTTTTCCGTTCAGTTCCAGTTCGGGTTGCTTTCCGCAAAGATAAAACCTAATTTTTGATAAACTGGAATTAAATCGGAAAATAACAAAGCGTTAACACCTTTGTTCTGATATTCCGGTTTCACTGCAACAAGTAGTAAATCAAGCATTTTGGCACGGCGTTTCATGAATAATGCTTTCAGCAGGTAGAACCATCCGAGGGGCAGCAGGCGTCCGTGCGATTTTGCAGGGCTTCGGCCAGTGAGGGCATGGAGATGCCCACGCAGACCAACTCGTCGTTGGCATCGGTGATAAGGGTCACCATACGCAAGTCGAGGATGGGCAGGTACATTTTCACGTACTGGTTAATCTGTCGCTGTGTCAGTGGAGAATAGCCGTAGAGCGGGCTGTATGCTTCGTTCATCAGCTCGAAAATCTTCTGTCCGTAGTCTTTGGCTATTTTCCTTCCGGAAGTGTATTTTTTTATCTTGAGATTATATTTCCGTTGAATCAGTTCGGAAATGCGCTTGTGTTTGTCGGGGATGGCATCGGGAATGTAGATTTGGTATTCCACCCAGTCGGCGTCTTTTTCAAAGCCGAGTTTCTCCATGTGTACCGGATAGTAGGGGTAGTTGTAGATGGTAGCCATGGTGCTGAGTTGGTCGAATCCTTCGATAAGCATTCCTTCCGCATCGAAATCGGTAAATCCGAGAGGCCCGGCAATGTGCGTCATGCCCCGTTCCTTTCCCCAGTCTTCTACGGTCTTGATGAGTGCGGAAGAGACTTCGGGGTCGTCAATGAAATCTATCCATCCGAAACGGACATTCTTGCAGCCCCATTTCTCATTTGCACGGTTGTTGATGATAGCGGCTACGCGCCCTACGATTTTATCGTCCCGGTATGCCAGGAAATAATCTGCTTCACAGAACTCGAATGCCGCATTCTTCTTTTTATTGAACGTATTGAGCATATCGTCATAGAGGTCGGGCACGGAATAAGGGTTGTCCTTATACATCCTGTAATTGAAACGGATAAATTTCTTCAGCTCACTCTTTGTGGTGACTTTCTTGATTGTAATAGCCATATCTCGTATTTATGATTGAGGGAACAAAGATACGTGATAATCTTCAAATTACAACGCAGAGGGTGGCAAAAACTGTATATGATGAATTGAAGAGTGGGTTTACTTTGAAGAGAAACAATAGACATTCCCTGCAAAGTCGCAAACAACCATCCGGTTGCCGGATACGGCTATGGTCGAGAATACGGGGGCTCCGAGATTATATTTATCTTTTATGATTCCCGTTGCCTGGTCGATGGCATATAGATAACCGTCGGAAGCTCCGAGGTAGACGATTCCCTGCGACGCTATGGGGCTTGTTTCCACTCCGGCTTGGGGGGTGCTGGAATAAGGGGCGGTATACACAAGTGAAGGTGATGTCTCTACTTTCCATTTATTGAAAAGTGTAGATTTGTCCAGTGCGAAAACTCCACGGTCGGCTGTGCCGAAGATAATTTCCTGTTCGGTGACGAGCGGGGTGGATGTAACGTCCAGGTTGGCCGATAGCTCTTTTTGTTGGAGTACTTTTCCGGTTTTCGGTTCTATGTTGAAGAAGCTTTTGGAAGAGATAATCCACAATGTTCCGTCTTTATAGACCGGAGATGCTCCCCGGTTGCCGAGTCCGTTGCCGGAGAGTTTCCAAAGTAGTTTCCCGGTGCGGATGTCGTTGCCGTATAATCCTCCCCATTGGGTTCCGCTGACTAATACATCTCCGGCAACGGTCAGTGTTGTAGTAGAGCCTTCCCGTTGTTTCCAGTCTTTGTTAGTCCATATTGTTTGTCCTGTTTTTAAGTCATAGGCAGATAGTCCGGTACCGATTCCGGCATAGACTACACCTTTATCTATGGTCACTCCTTCAGTCAGATAGGGGTAACTGTCAAGATTGATATATTGTTTCCAAAGTAACTTTCCTGATTCTGCGTCTAAAGCATATAGATTGCAAGAAGCGTCCTGGGCTATTACAACTCCATTCTCATAGGCAATTGTATTTTTTATGGAGTTTGCCGTGCGGAACTTCCATAACGGTTTGCCGGAGCTGAAATCAAATGCGCAGATAGAAGTGTTCAGTGACACATTATCATCGGTGGTAGCGATGAATATCCTTTGTCCGGCGATAATGGGAGAAGTCATAAAGATGTTGCTGCCAGTGTTGGCTGTCCATTGCAGTTGCAGAGGGAGCTTGATTTGAGAACCGTTGATGCCTCCGGAGTGCGCTGCGTTTTGAAGTAGGGTGTTCCAGTCTTTGCCCGGAATAGTAGGCGGGTTGAAATCTTTTTGATAAGTGAATTGGCTGGTAGCAGTCGCTTTCTTTCCGTCGTTGAAGAATGAGGTTACTGTAAGATTCAGTCTCTTCCCATTTTCATTCACTGGCATTTGGATGTTTTCACTCCAATTCCAGTCAGTGAGAGAGGTAAGATTACCTTTGGCTATTTCCTGATTATTATCCGCATCGCTCAGGATATAAGAAACACGTGATGTTTTCGCTTGCGAGTGATATGTGTTGACGGAAACAAGAAGCAGGTTTTCGTCTGCAGAAGCAGTAGCAGTAGTCTGGTTGTTCATTGGAGAGACGATGGCTATTTGCGGTTCGATGAAAGCGTATCTCAATTCTGTACTGATGTTATTATTGGCATCTACCTTAATATCACGGAAAGAAGAGGGTGAGTGGTCAATGCCACCTTTGTCTAACGTTCCGGTGCAGATTGTGTAAATTCCATTCTGATTGCGGACGTAGTTGTAGTGCATATGCCCGTATATTTGCGCTTTTGTATTGAAAGCACGCAGGTCGAGTATATGTTCATTGTCGGCTTTGAATACGAAAGTGTCACTTGCGGTGAATAGGTCATGATTGAAAAGAATCAGTGCTTGCCCTTTCTTCATCAGTGCGAGGTCATTTTTCAGCCAGTTATATACGTCTTTCAGTGTATAATCAGTCGGATTGTCTCCGTGGCTGATGGGGGTGACTACATAATGGATATTGCCGATGTCGAATGAATACCATGTCGGTCCGTAGAGAGATTCGTAGAGTTCTTCGCCATATTTGCCTTTCACCAGGTCGTGATTGCCGATACAATAATAAACGGGGCAATCCATCGTTTGTGAATTGACCACTTGGTTGTGCATTGTGAGCCCCGGTTCGTAACAGATGTCACCGGTATGAATCAGGAAGGCCGGTTTCTCGTTGTTGATGTAATGTTTCAGGTCTGTCACCCAACGTCCCATCCCACCGGTCACTTCGGTGTCGGTGATTTGGACGAAAGAGTGCTCTTTCGATTTAGTCTGTTCGCTCTCCGATAGCAGGAAATCGTAGCTTTTTCTATTTTCTTTGGTAGAAAGATAGAATTGCTGTGTTTTATATCCCGCAGGAGTTGTAATAGTGATGAACCGTGTCTTTTCGAATCCGGGTAAAGAGAACCGACCCTTCTTATCTGTCTTTACTACGTTCAATCCGTCGGTTACCATAACGCCCGCCAGCGGCTTGTCGTCTTTGTTAAATATGCCCGATTGGTCGGCGTCGACATAGACTGTTCCTTTGAATTGAGCGCTTAGTGGCAGATATAGTAAAAATGAGATTAGTATGACAGATAATCTTTTCATGGTCAGTTCTCCGGTTTTTAGTGTGTTAAGCTAATTATTCCTTTTTTATTTCAGTTGTTTCATTTCTTCATTGTAGCGTGCTTCTTCTTCGCATAAAGGTTTGTACCACGTCTTTCTTAATATGAGTGTGGTGACCAGAAGCAGAGCGATGGAACTCCACAGTCCCAGTTGTTCGCGGACAACGAGGTACATCGGAATGATGGTAAGCGTACATTGCCAAACGATACCGATTGCCACGTTGAAAGCGTCTCTTTTGAAGTTTCTGTTCGGCCGGATGTGGGGATAACGGGCCAACGCTTTTTTTTCAACCGGCTTCCACCATCCCCAGGGGCGTACACGGGTATAGAAGTTGATAAGTGTCTCTTCATCAGTCGGGGGAGCGCTGTAAGTTCCGGCGATACATCCTATCAGGGAAACGCCAAACAGAACGGGGAAGAAATACAGTACCCATGCATCAGGGACAGTAAATTTCATAACGATTGCCGCCAATACTCCGGCTGTCATTCCCCAGAAATAGCCTTCACCGTTGAAACGCCACCAGTGCCATTTCAGTACGTTGGCTGCGATATATCCACCGAAGAGTGCGCCTACAATCCATTGGAAGATTTCATTGATATCTTTCAGGAAGAATCCGATGACGGTGCTGACTACTACCACTGCAACAGAAATAACATAACTGCTGCGGATTTGCGTTTTTACGCTTGCTTTCGGGTTGATATATTTCAGATAAATGTCATTCACGATATATGCGGGAGCTGCATTCACCGTAGAAGCGAATGTAGACATGAATGCAGCCAATAGCCCTGCCAGCAATAGCCCTGCCAGTCCGGCAGGCACATAACGGGTAATCAAATGGGGAAGAATCGTCTCAAAATCCGTCCGTATAACTTCCATTTGTGCCATTCCGCCATCCTCTTTGAAGAAGTAGATAGCCAGCAATGCGAATCCCATAATCATCAGGTAGCGGGGGATTAATAATACCACGGATACGGAACCGCTCATCATAGCCGCTTCTTTCGGAGATTTGCAGGACAGAATCTTCTGCATATCATAGTTGGGAGCGGGGCCTGCCATACTCATAAAGATTCCTTTCAGTAACGCCATCATGACGAAAATGCTAATCAGGCTGTAAGGTTCGTTAGCCATTCGCTCGGTAAGAAGATTCATCCGGCTGCTCCAGTCAATATCGAGCGTCCACCCGAAGAAAGGTGAATCCCAGCCGACGGGAACAAATGAGTGAATCATATCCGGTGCTACCATCTGCATGCCGATGACAACAATAACGATACCTGCTACCGTCATAATCAGGAACTGAACGACATCCGTCCATACGATACTCAACATTCCGCCGAGCATCACATAGAAAGTCGCGATTGTGGTAAAGAAAATACCGTATACATGAGGGACATATTCAGCAGGAACATTGAAAGGAATAAATGGAGATACCACTTCCCAAGGGATGAATATCTCCATAAATTTACCAATACCTATGAATCCATAACTTAAAAAACCGAGTACGCTGAGTAACGCGAATACGATCACAATCGTATGTGAAAGCGTTGAACCTTTTCCTTTTCCGAAACGGGTTTTAATCCATTCGGCACCGGTGAGCACGTTGGAACGGCGCAGCCACACGGATAAGTAAACCATGAGGAATATCTGGTTGAATACCGGCCATAGCCAGGGAATCCAAAGACTTTTGAAGCCATAGGCGAATGCCCAATATACCATTAGCATTGTGCCCGTAATATCGAACATTCCGGAGGCGTTGGACAATCCCAGCATATAGAACGGTAATGATTTTCCTCCTAAGAAATAGGAATCCATATTTTGGGCAGCACGTTTTTTAAGGATAAGTCCGATGACAATCATTGCGATAAGATAGGCGCATATGATAAGAAGGTCGGCAGTGTGTAATTTCATACTATTGTTTTAAGTCGATTTATATATTGTATGTTCTTTGCTGCAAAGGTAGGGAGAAAGAGTTGGGCAAACAAGTATTATTTTAGCACATTCTGATACTAAACAATAAATGCTTCTTATTCCTTATGATATTAATTCATTCCTTAGATTCCCTGCCTGTATATGTTTTATGCCATTGTGCGAAGGTAAAACCATATCGTCAATTGAGACCACCAGCTTTGGAAAGTTATCATTTATGCTCTCTAATGGCGAGAATTCCCGTTCTATGGTACTTTGATCTGCCATTATATAAGAGCACTGTATATAAACGGTTTCTCCTGTTTTTTGAGCAACGAAGTCAACTTCTTTGCCTTTGGTATTGCCTGTATAAACTTTATATCCCATACGGAGTAAATCCAAGTAAACTGCGTCTTCTATCTGGTAGCCAAAGCCGTAACCATAACCAGGATAGAGATAATTTTTATAAGCAAGATCATTAATGTAGAACTTACTTGTTCCGGAAAGGGTTTCTTTTCCCTTGATGTCATAACGACTTTGTTTGTCTCTACGAACTTGCAAATTCTTTCCACAGAAGCAGCAGAACGGACTCCGTGAGCCAGATCCAAAGGCGGATATCATTTATATCAATAAAGAATTATTCGAATTTGATCAGATTAAAACATATGTTGATTTGATCAATTATGTGTCTGCCACAAGAAAAATATGGATGATAAATGTTATCTGTTTATTGATGAGATACAGGATATTGAAGATTTCGAAAAGGCTTTGAGACATTTCTTTGCAGAGAATACCTATGATATTTATTGTACCGGGAGCAATGCCACTATGCTTTCGGGAGAATTGGCTACTTTTCTGAGTGGTAGATATATTGAGTTTAAAGTATATGGTTTGACGTACGCAGAATTTTTAGAGTTCCATAAACTAGAAGACTCAGTTGAAGCATTTAGTCGTTTCTATCGGTATGGCGGACTTCCTTATCTTGCTAGTTTGCCTTTTAAGGTTTGTGTCAGCTCAATAAAAAAGCCCGCCATTGACGTGGAATTTGTCAATGACGGGCAGTTGCTATTATTCTAAGACCTATATCTAACTCGCGTTACCTTAAAACAAACCTGTTCTGCCATTGCATACTTGTTAGCTTCTATGAGTTTGCAAATGTTTTCTACAGAAGCAGCAGAGCGTAAACCATCTGCCGGTGTGTGAAGACAATAATCTATCAGTCTGTCTACGGTGGAAGTTGCTACGTGCATACGGGTATCCGAAGATGCGTAGTAGATATATACCGTTCCGTCCTCATCTGCAATCCATCCGTTGGAGAAGACCACATTGGATACGTCGCCTATTCTTTCTTCGTCTACCGGAGCTATCAAGTATCCGCCCGGCTCGGCGATTACCTTTGTCGGATCTTCCAGAGACGTCATATACAGATAGAGCACATAACGCAGCCCGGCAGCGCAAGCCCGTACACCGTGGGCGAGGTTCAACCATCCTTTGAGGGTTTTGATAGGATGAGGCCCCTCGCCATTCTTCACCTCTTTTATAGTGTGATAGTGACGGTGGTTGATGATAGTCTCTTCTTTTACTTCTGCGTGAGTCATATCATCTATTAGTGCCCAGCCGATACCTCCGCCGTTTCCGGCATCAATGAAGCTGTCTTGTGGGCGGGTGTACAAAGCGTATTTACCGTTAACAAATTCCGGATGCAGAACTACATTGCGTTGTTGGCTTTGGAAATCAGGTTCGGCAGGCGTTCCCAATTCTTCAAGTCTTTCGTACGGACGATACCTGCTTTCGCTACGGCGGAAGATAAGTCGCCCGGCGCAGCGTTCGGGTCAAGACTTTCGCTACAGAAGATACCGTAAATCCAACCGTCTTCATGAGCCGTCAGGCGCATGTCGTAGACATTTGTTTCCGATGGGTCTGTATCCGGCAAATGTATCGGGTATTCCCAAAAACGGAAATTATCTATACCATTCGGGCTTTCGGCAATGGCAAAGAATGATTTGCGGTCATTCCCTTCCACACGGACTACCATCAGGTACTTTCCGTTCCATTTGATAGCTCCCGAATTCATGGTGGCATTGACGCCAATCCGTTCCATAAGCCAGGGATTCGTTTCCGGATTCAGGTCGTAACGCCACTCCAAAGGAGCGTGTTCGTTCGTTAAGACTGGATATTCGTATCTTTCAAAAATCCCATTGCCCGGAAGAATAATCTTGTTGGGGCGGGTTATCAGAGTTTCATGCGCATTTTGAGAACACACAATCGATTGTCATAAATTCTACTCATAGTGAATTGTTCTTTCTTTTTCTTCCTAAGTTTAAGAAGTACCGGAAGCGTGGGGGCACTTCCGATATACTGTTATACCACTAATATAATTATGTATGAGCTACTATGTAAGAATCGTAGCCCCTACCTTCTTCACGGAATTTTATCCAAAAGAAGCCATTTGGCTCTCGTCCTTCATCATATTGTACTTTTTCCATTACCACATTAGAAATCTTGATTTCCGTACCATTGTTTCCAGAGCTGTTGATAGTATATAATGTAGCATCAGTCTTATTGCCTTCAGTACGATCTCCCTTGAAAGAAATAACAAAGCCATTCTTTATATTTTTGTCTCCTGTCTTTATAGTTGTGATACCGTTTGATTCATTAATCGAGCATCCGCCCGGTATTCCAAAGGCGCCTTGGATAAACCATCTTGCTATATCCTTTTCAAATGGATAATCAATACATTTCACATTGATTTCTATAGGTTTTGTTTTAAGTATATTGTCAGTTATTGTAATCTTCTGGTTCAAAGCCATTTTTTTCTCGACACCATTTATGATTAGTTCTGATTTATTTTCAGAGAGTACACATGTCATAGATGGATCACATTTGATTGTATAATCTCCGCTACCATCTACTATAGGGATTCTTAGTTCTTCACCTATCCACAAATAATCAACCTGAATCATTTTAATCTCAAATCCGCCTGTTACTCTTACTTTTATAGAGCTTGTTAGTTTCATTCTGTCAGTAATGGTGATAGTAACCTCTCCTTTGGAAACTCCCGTTACCTTAATGGCACCTTCAATAATTTCGGCAGTTGCTATTTCCGGATTTTCACTGGTAACGGAGTATTCCCCATTTCCAGATGTGATTCCGATATTCAAGGCTTCGCCTATCATGCAAACTTTTCCTGTTATATCCTCAGTTACCAGATGTTCATCGTATACGTTGACTTTCAATATTGTTTTATTTCCATCAGCATCGGTTACGGTAATATTGCAGAAATCACTGCTAATCGCAGTAACCGAAATTTTACCATCTTCGCTTACTTCAGCAGTAGCCACTTCATTGTTGCTGCTTTCTACCTTATAGTCACCATTGCCGCTTAAGATATTAACTAGTTCTGTATCATTCTCACCTAAAAACATGGATAATTCTTCTTTATCCAGCTTCAGTTCAAAATCTTCTTTCACCTTAATGGTGAATACTGCTGAATGTTTGCTCCAATCCACTAGGGTTGCAGTTGTTGTTCCGTTCCTCAGACCGTTGATAATAATGCGGGTACCATCTAGTGTAGCATTTGCTATATCTTCATTAGCTATAGTTAGTTTATAATTACCGTTTCCGTTCGTAATGTTGACTTCTGCGAAGGGGTTGTCTCCATCCGCTTGTATGAAAACCTCCGCTTTATCGATAGTCAATTCACTGTACGATGGGATGTCCTCAGAACATCCGAACATCAGTATGGCGGAGCTTAGTAAAGCTCCTGCCAGATATGCTATATTAATTTTCATCAGTATCTATTCATTTAATTATTTTACAGTCAGACTTCCTTTTTCTCCAAATCTACCGGTGATTGTTACTACACTATATTTAGGTACGGTAATAGAACGCTTGCCGGTTGAAGAAGGATTCAGCTTCTTGCGCAACCATTTTACGCTGGAATTGGAAGTGTATGAAACCATGCTTTCAAACTCTTTACCTTCAATTTCCAACAAAGTGTCAAATGCTTTAGTTTTTGATTTGTTGACCAATACAATGGTATATGTATCGTCTTTAATATACGCTGATGCACTCACGTCTCTCGGGATTCTGTTTGCTGATGTTGATTCTGTTTTTACATCTACACGTGTTGAACCTCTTTGGATATATCTGGAGAATTGTCCGATAGAGTAGTAACGGTCTATACGATAGTACGAATTACTGAAATCCCATGCATCGGTCTGCAGAAGGTTCTCTCCGGTTGTTGAACATTGGCGTGCTCCTGCCCACCATACAACGGCGCTACAGTTTGCTTTTGTCAGGTAATCATTATAATTCTTCGCCCACTTCATTGCATCATTCCAAGTTTCGTCACGGGTCTTGTCATCACAGGTTTCTGTTTGCCATACATGGATTCCCTTTTCCTGGGCTGCTGTCATTGGGAGGATGTTGGCGTCCACTGTAGAGTAACCATGTCCTGCTGCGACGATGTTGGCTTTCACTAAATCGGGATTGTTGTTCAATGCGCTCTCTACCCATGCAACGGCATTTGCCCACCAGGGTAATTCTCCATAAATGATTTTTGTGTCTTTCAGACCTTGTTTGTCAAGTTCCGGACGTAGGTTTTGTATAGTGAAATCTGCCATTTGCTGGTTGCCCCATATACATCCGTCCCATCCGCCCATGGCCTGGTCGGGTTCATTCCAACCGGAGATACCATAGACATTGATACCGAATTTTTCTGTGAAAGCTTTGGCAAAGCTGGTCAGGAAGTTAGCGTATTCTGCACTATATTTACTATTGAAAGAACCACTTCCGCCATTCTGCTCTTCGCCTTCGGCAAAAGATTTCCATACTATCGGTGGAGTCCATACAGAGAAGAAATAATAAATATCCATCCGTTTTTTCTTACATAGATAGTCGATAATCCATAGTTGGGCATATTCCTTGTATTTCTCACTATCCGATTTGAAGAGTACTTTTTGTTCAGGAGAGTGTGCTCCCAACTTATAGTTCTCTTGTGTCTTGAAATTGAAGGTCTTGCCGTCTTTAGATGCGGACGAAGCGCATACCTCTCCACGATAGACATTAAATCTCAATCCGTTTTCGCCGTACAGGTCGTCCATGATTTGCTCGCGTTTCAAACATCCGTACACAGACTCCGCCCAACCGAAGTTACATCCGAAACCGTCTATTTCCTGATGTTTGTTTTCCGGCAGGATTCTGATAACCGATTCTGTGGTAGGTTCCGATGAAAGACCATCATCTTCGTCGGATATGACCATTGGGTCAGGAATATATACCTCGTCATGCCCTATACTGTTGTCGTCGCAAGCTGTGATGCTTCCCAGCAACAGGAACAATGATGTGCTTACATATAAATATATCTTTTTCATAAATTTGTTTCTTATAGTATTGTTAATTATTTCCATAACTCATTCTGTTCTACTGATGAGTTGTTCAACTCTCCTGCAGGAATAGGGAAATATTTATTTCTTTCTTTGAAATTATAAGCTCCCTGCTTGTCATTGCCTTTCAAGATCATCTGTATTTGAGGAGTTGTGTACCAACGCTTCAAGTCATCGAAACGATGGCCTTCGCCGAAGAACTCAAGCAGACATTGGTGCTCAATCTCTTTCATCAGGTCGATTTGTTCGAAGTCTTTTTTAGGCAAACCTGCTCTTTGGCGGATTTCGTTCAATGCCCAGTTGGCTTGATCCTTATCTGCTACTTTAGCGCAAGCTTCAGCGTATAGCAATAGTGTTTCCGCGAAGCGTATTGCGCGTACATTGTTTGCTCTACCTTCTATATTACCCATATTGTCGGCACTTTTTGATTTTACGTAGTGCGCGGTGTATTTCTTCAAAAGGAACTTACCGATTTGTGCACCGCTGGCCTGGCTGACATTAAAGATAGGAGCGCCACCGGCCATTTTGGAAGCATTACCTGTCCAAAGATCATCCATAGTGAAAAGACCTCCATAGAACTTTCCGTTATACCAACCATTCTTTTCCGATACCCAGTCGCCGTATTCGCTTGGTGTGAAGAACATACTGCCATAGATACGTTTGTCATATTTCGAGTCCGGTTGTGCTGTTATATCCGGGTCTGTTACCCATTCTCCTTTTTCGTTTAGAATCTTGTGTCTGTCTCCGCGAGTTTCAGTAGTAAATTCGCTGACAAGGAATGCGGAAGGCATTAACTTTGCCCAACCGCCGGATTTTGCAGGGCCTATAAATTGTGCCAGTGAACTACCCATGCTGATGCTGCCTTCGTTACCCCATGACATATCACCGTCGCTGCTATATTGCAATTCAAATACAGATTCGGAATTGTTTTCATAGGCAGTGGTGAAGTTATCCACGAAGTTTTCCATCAATCGATAGCGTTTACCCGGATTAGAGCCGTCGAAATAACTGTAAGACGAGTCAATCAGACCTTTCAGCAGCGTTTTGGCTTCGGCATACTTGTGCTGCGTTGCATATACTTTTCCAAGTATGGTGATAGCTGCACCTCTCTCGATACGTCCTTTTTGTTCTGCAGGGCGACTCTCAGGCAGATTTCCGTCTTTGATGGCAGTAAGCAGGTCGTTTTCAATCTGTGTCCAGATTTCGGATGCAGGAGATTCCTTTTTGTCAGAATCATCCTCATTCGACGGAACTAACCGCAAAGGTACATCTCCGTAGTTGTTCACTAACAGGAAATACTGGTAGGCTCTCAGCGTGAGGGCTTCTCCTTTAATCGTGGCACGGTCGCTTTCCGTGATGCCGCTTGCCGGAACGTTGTCGATATATCTCAGCACGATGTTGGCACGTTGGATACCTGTATACAGTGCACCGTACGGGTCATTTCCTGTGGTAGCGGAATTCTGGAAGGTGGCTATATCCCACATACTGGCTTCTTCGTTCAATATTGTAAAGATATCATCTCCACGGCTGTTGAGGTTGAGCCATCCGTCGAATGCGCCGTAATATCCGTTCATCTGGTATTTGATAGGCGAGTAAGCTGCCGCCAGTGCGCTTTCTGCATCTGCCTTATCTTTCCAGAAATTTTCGTTGGTAAAGTGGTTCGGGTCTTTCAGATCCAGGAAAGAGTCGCTGCATGATGTCAGCGCTCCCGAAAGGAGAGCTGATACAAGCATATATGATAACCAATTCTTTTTCATAATTTAATTTTTCAATGTGTAAATCTTAGTATGTTATAGTCCTAGCTGGATTCCGAATGAGAAAGTGCGGGGAATAGGATAACGTCCCTGGTCAATTCCTCTGGAGAATACGCTGTAACCCACACCGGTTGAAGAACTTTCGCCCAGGTCGGGAGTAAAACCGGTGTATTTGGTCAGTGTCAGCAGGTTCTCCATAGATACGTAAACGCGCATTCTTTGGATCATTGCTTTTTGCAGCCATTGTTTGGGGAAGGTGTAGCCTATATCTATTGTTTTCAAGCGTACATAAGAGCCGTCTTCCAACCATCTGTCGGTATAGGCCAGTTTGTTGTCTGTACCGTCTGCTTTAGAGAAGCGCGGCATATCGGTGTTTGTGTTATCCGGTCTCCAGGAATTGGCTACGTTTGTGCTCAGATTGCCGTTAAATGCTCCTGATTCGAGACAATAGCGAGGATAGTTATAAATCTTGTTGCCTGCCACACCGTCGATGAAGATGTTAAGGTCGAAATTGTTCCAGTCGCCGCCCAGTCTCAAGCCGAAGGTGAAGTTAGGCAGTGGGCTGCCGACGTCGTGCTGGTCGTTGGTATCAATCTTTCCGTCGCCGTTCCAGTCTTTGTAACGTACGTCTCCTGCTTGCGCACCCGGTTGAATCAATTCGCCATTGCTGTTTCTGTAGTTTTCCACTTCTTCTATGCTGCGGAAGATACCATCAGTCTCAATCAAGTTGAAATAAGACATGGAGTGCCCCTTCTTGAACATATTGATACCACGTCCGCCTGCTCCGTGTGCCGAGTATCCTGAAATAGACATATACTTTCCGCCGGCAGTGATTTCAGTAACCTGATTGCTGGCTGTGCTCAAGTTGGCTCCGATGTAATAGTTCGCTTTGTCGCCGATAGAGCTTCGCCATGTAGCAGATACTTCGATACCTTTGTTCTGCACCTGTCCTGCGTTTTGTATAGACAATCCGCCGATACCGGCAGAAGCAGTATAAGGAATGGGTAACAATACATTGTTTGTGTTTTTGATATAAGCATCTGCTGTCAATGCTAATCTGCCGTTCAACAGGGTTACGTCCAAGCCCACATTGTAAGTCTCCGTATTTTCCCATGTCAGGTTGTCCGGTGATACGGCACTTACGAAAGGAAGCTGACCAAACCAAATTGTGTTGCCTTGCAGATAGTTCATCCCCCGTCGCTAACGACACTCAGTGTAGGATAATAGCTGTCCATTTCTTGATTACCCAGTTTGCCATAGCTTAAACGCAGTTTCACTTGGTCGAAAATGTTTTCTAACGGGCGGAAAAATTTCTCACGATTGATGTTCCAACCTACAGAAACTGAAGGAAAGTTACCATACCGGTGTCCGTCTTTGAAGCGTGAAGAACCGTCACGACGGATAGAAGCGGAGAACAAATAACGGTCGTCGTATGAGTACATTACACGTCCGAAGAGAGAAACCAATGCTTGTTCAGACAGTGAACTGCCTGCTTTCATGGTGGTCACGTTTCCTGTCATTGTTTCGATGAACTTCGGAATATCAGAGTTACTTCCATTCAGTCCATAACTTTTGTCTTTTTGTGCGGAATAACCTTCCATAGCAGACACTGTGTGTTTGCCGAAAGTGCGGTCGTAGTTCAAAGTGTTTTCAAGTACCCAGGAATCGAAGCTTGAGAAACTTTCCGAAAGGTCTGGAGCGTTGTTGATACCATAAGTTCCCAAGTCATATGCATCAAGATAATTACGGTTCTTCGTATGATTTCTTCTCATACCTAAGTTCAACTTGTATTTCAAACCGTTGATGATTTCTGCCTGAAGATAAGCATTCAGGAAGATTTGTGTGCTTTCGCTCTTTATATCATTGATTTCAGAAATCGCATAGGGGTTCGGAAGGTTGATGTCCGCAGATGTTCCCCAGCCGGTAGCATTGGTCGGATCGAACACAGGAATGACTGTCGGAAAACGCAGCAGGCCGTTCATTGTGTCTTGATCTGTGCCGCCTTTACCTTCGGCCATACGGAGAATTAACGATTCTCCTACAGTAACGCGGTTGTTGAGGAAGCTGAAATCACTTTTCAATCGGATATTGTAAGATTCGTGGCTGGTGTTGCGCAGGATACCGTCTTTGTTCAGATAACCGCCGGATGCGCTGAATGATGCATTCTTCGAGCCTCCTGTGATACCTACATTGGCTTTGTAGACCATAGCTGTGTTTAACATAATGTCCTGCCAGTCTGTACCTTCACCGGTGAATGGCACTGCATCGCTTTCCGAACCGAAACCATCGGCAGCTAAGCCGTAGTATTTTGCAAAGCGGCTGTATTCTTCGCCATTCAGTACATTTAGTTTTTTAGGATTCTGCTGAACTCCTGTGAAGAAATTGACATCAACTTTGGTGGGCATCTCTTTGCGGCCGCCTTTGGTAGTAATCAATACTACACCACCTGCTGCACGCGAACCATAGATTGCAGCCGCAGCGGCATCTTTCAGCACTTCGATAGACTGGATATCGTTAGGGTCAATCATGTTGATGTCACCGAATGCACCGTCCACTACGAATAGGGGAGCATTGTTGGATAAAGAACTGATACCACGCACGTTGATAGTAGTTCCGTCATTAGGATTACCACTGGAACTCATTACGGATACACCCGCAATTTTTCCTTGCAATGCAGTAGCAGCAGTCGTTGCAACGTCTCCGTTCAGTTCTTTCGTTCCCACGGAACTCACAGCTCCTGAAAGGTGGCTCTTCTTCACTGTACCGTAACCGATAACGACTACTTGATCTAGTTGCACATTGTCTTCTGCTAGTGCTACGTTGATGGGAGCGTTGGAAGATACTTTTCTTTCAACTGTTTTCATACCAATTGTAGAGAAGACAAGTATGTCGTTCATCTTCGCTTGTATGGTGTACTGACCATCTATATTGGAGATTGTTCCATTGGTGGTTCCTTTCACCTGGACAGTGACTCCGGGCATCGGCTCATTGGTCGATGCTTCGGTTACTGTACCTGTTATATTTATTTCTTGCGCAAACCCGGAAAGGGTAAGAAGACACAAGAAAAAGAAAAAACAAAGTATTTTTTTCATGATACTACTTGAGTGTTTAAACTGTATTTATTCACTAGAAATCTTTTAGTCTGCCTTTATGTTGTTACTTTTCTAAATGTAACCCAATCTTGACGTATTTACATTCTCCACTCAATTCTCCACCCATACTTTCTTCTTTATATGTTAATAAATCAGGTAGGCGTTTTAAGAAAATTTTTATATTAGGAGCATATGGAGCTAATGTCGGATCGTTTTCTAATAATGGCATGAGAAAGTCCAAAGCTGCTTCGTTATTGCCCACTTCAGCTAATAATTTGAGAGCACCTAATAAAAACTCTCCGTCTATGTTAATAGACAGTTTTTTGTCATTAATTGAATACTCACATGGAATACCGTTTTCAAGAGCTGGCTTCAAAAACGCAATCAATCTTGTACCGAGTGCTTTAAGGTCTTCTGCTGCCCCACGGGTGTTAGGTGACGGTTGTACAAGGCCTTTGATCGTGTTTAATAGGAATTGACCATTAATTTCTACATAGATACGATCTTCGTTCTCTTTGTCATAATAATAACGAATAATATTACGGTTCATATTAGAACTCCATCTGTCAGGGTTGGATTTGTCGCTATCCCATGCATAAGTAGCATATATACTTCCATTTGGTAAAACAGTGATGCTCTGCAATAAATCAGTTATTTCTTGTTGTACGTCAATAACATTGAAAGCTGCTGGAGATATTAGGACTAATAAATCATAGAGCCCGTTAGGAGTATAAGTGTCCATGTTTAATTTGTTTAGACCCAATTCTGGCAAGTTGATAATCCCAAATCTAATTGTTAGATTTGTATTCCAATCATACCATAAAGGTGTCATGGTAGCACTACTACCTGTATAAACATTCGCCTTAGTCTTCCATATACCTGCCAATTTGGATTCTGTCAGTTCATATTTGAAATTTAAGGTCATTTTGCCATCTATAATTTTACCTTCATACTCCATTGTATATGTAGGTTTGACAAGGTCGCCTTTAAATGCATAAGTCGATCCGTTTCTGTATACAGGAACATTCGTAAAGGTAAGTTCCTTTTCTCCCGGAACCGGGCAGTTTCCTGTGTACTTAAGACCCATACCCTGAATTAGGTTCGCACCCTGAATCAAACCAATTACACTTTCCAAATCAGTTTCTACAGCAGTAAATGTAATTGTAGCTGATTCATTCTTTTCATCAACGGCCATAACCACTTTCTGACCTTCAAGTAGATCACCATTGCAAGTCATTTCCAAGTCGTAATCACCTACCATACTATATTCACCGTTCAAGTCAGGTAGTTCATCTTCAGAACTTGTTGTGCTATTAGTCGTTTTCTGTTCGAGGTATTCGTCATCGACACCGTTCACGCAAGAAGTAAAAGTACCAGTGTAGCTTAATAGGCACGCTGCACTAATAAGATAAAATAATTTGTTTTTCATTACATATATAATTTGATGTTGTTAAACTCTGGGGACAAAGGTAGGGTGGTCTGTTACTGGGGACAAATATAATTTTATCAAATACTAATACAAAATTAACAAAAGACATAAAAATGAGTAAAAAGACGATATAAATTCTTTGATATAATACTAAAATGCTATAAATAGCTGTATTTGTAGGTGTGACTATCAAAAGTGTGCCGTTATATATCGAATCTTTATAATACCTATAATATACTTTCCGTTTACTAAAAAAAAGACCTGTGTCTTCTATATGAAATATGAGTTTAACTTATATAGAACGTAACGTAAAAAGAGTAATACGTCATAGGTTATTTATTGTATTTGCCAAAGTGCAACTTTTCCCAAAAGCAAACTTTAAGCAGGTTGTTTCTACTCCCATTTTCTTGAATAACTCTTTGTTTATCATAAATATTGCTTTTTACATTCCTATTCTCTTTTTCATCATTTTTATCATTTAATTCGTTTCCGTGCGGAAATGAATGAGAATTTGTTTTCAATTACTGATTTGCATAAGCATAACATGAACTTTTGATTCATAAGTTCCACCAGTTTCACCTTACATCTGAAACATCGATGAATAAGGAGATAGCGGGTGAAAGCATAGAAAAAATCAAGGTGAAATCTCCCGTTATTGCTTTCACCTTTCAAATTTATTTATATCAATGACAGAATTTCTTCATGCCGATTGCTGAACATATAGAGCCGCCATGCTGGATATATAGATTCAATACGGTAAGTATATAGATACAATGTGTTGAATATATAGATCTACCAACTCAAGTGTTAGTAGATGAGACTTAATGTGTTAATACCTTATATCCAGGCTGTTAATGCCTGATGGATTATCTATTAATACCTGACAGCGGATTTGCTATAAGCATATTTTCATTAGCTATAATGATATTGGTTTTAGCTCAAGGGATATTTTGAAAAGACAAGGTGAAACCGATAATGTTCAGTTTTACCTGAATTTGCCACTTGCTTTCACCCGCTATCCCCTTATTTATCGGCATTTCAAGAATTAGGTGAAATCGATGAACAGCAATAATTTTATAGTGGCATTTATGATACTTTTATTAAGGAAGAGGTAAGTTACGCAATATTCCGTTATCGAATGATTCAGAACTGCACGGTTTAGCTCATTTCCACATCAGATTTAAACAACTTCACCTCTACATAGTTATTTATCCTAATTATTTATCCTAAAACAAACATTGAACGATTTATTTTCTTAATTTTGTGCTAAAACCAAATAGCAATAAAAGAAAAAGGAAGTAGTATGGAACAAGCGGACAGATATATTCGTTTCGACTGGGCAATCAAGAGACTGCTTCGTCAAAAAGCTAATTTCGGTGTATTAGAGGGTTTTCTCACGGTATTTCTTGGTGAAGAGGTGAAAATCATCGAAATACTGGAAAGTGAAAGTAATCAGCAGACAGCCGATGATAAGTTTAATCGTGTAGATATCAAAGCCAAAAACGATAAGGGTGAGATTATCATCATTGAGATTCAGAACACTCGTGAACTGTACTACCTGGAGCGTATCCTCTATGGAGTGGCGAAAGCCATTACGGAGCATATCTCTCTTGGAGAACGTTATTATGAGGTGAAGAAGATTTATTCAATCAGTATCTTATACTTCGATATCGGTAAAGGGGATGACTACTTATACCACGGTCAGAACAACTTCGTCGGAGTGCATACGAATGACCGTCTTGAAGTGACTACCAAAGAGAAAGACGCATTGGTGCATAAGCTTCCCGCCGAAATCTTTCCCGAGTATTTCCTGGTTCGGGTAAATGAATTTAATAAGGTGGCGGTCACTCCTTTGGAAGAATGGGTGGAGTATCTGAAAACAGGTTGTATCCGTCCTGATACAGAAGCACCGGGGTTGAAAGAAGCCCGTGAGAAATTGGTGTATTATAATATGTCCAAAGCGGAGCGACAGGCTTATGATGAACATTTGAGTGCGATCATGATACAGAATGATGTGTTGGATGGGGCGAAATTGGAAGGTCGCATGGAAGGTCGATTGGAAGGTCGCATGGAAGGCCGATTGGAAGGTCGTGCTGAAGGACTTGTAGAAGGACTTGCTGAAGGTCACATGGAAGTTGCTCGTAACATGAAAAAGCTGGGAGTTCCCATCGAAATTATTATGCAAAGTACTGGATTATCAGAAAAGGAGATAGAGAACTTATAAGTAATATAGCTATTACGAAGCGGTCTTTTATATCAATTTTCTTTAGTACAATATCTCTGAATCCCGCTTTCTTTGCGGCTTTCACCCATTGGCGCGGTTTAAACCGATTGGGATTCCATGTGTCTGCCAGTGCCCAGTATTCTTTTGGGGTGATAGTTCCGTCTTCCTACGATTTGTTTGCGTACATTCCCCATGACAGGTCAATGCCCCCATGAACGGCTGACATACCCAAATGACCGTACCTCTTTCTCATTCTTAGATGATTTTAGAGCGATTATTGAAACTCTAATCGCTAATGAATATTAAGTATTTAGTCTTCATTATTAGTAAAAAAGACATTGGAAGATTTATTTTTTATAATGTAATAGCCTAAATAGCAATAATCTTTCAATATATTGAAAGATTATTGCTATATTTATTTCAGTAAATAAGATGAGTGTGGAGAAAAAAGTAATTATTTGAAAACCATCTTCATCGGTCTGCCTATCCAGACTTGTGGTTGCTCAAGATTAAAAATAGATGCTATGGTAGAAGCTACGTCATATTGCATCATGCTTACGTCATCAAAACGAAGTCCTTTTTTAATATTCTTGCCGGAGATGATGAAAGCTGTTTCCATTTCCTGCATTGTTTTGCCGCCATGACCTTTGTTAATACCGCCGTGGTCGGAAGTTAATATGAAAATAGTATCATCAAGGATTCCTGCGTCTTTTACAGCTTGGACAATTTGTCCGACATAGGTATCCAACTCTTTGAGTTTTTCATAATAGGCGGGAGTATCATGTCCTTCAGTGTGTCCGGTATGGTCAGGGCTATCGTAACAGATGGCAACGAGAGTCGGGTGTTTTTCCTTTATATAGGCAGATGCCATATTGCCTAATTCTTTGGGAGTCTTGTTGTAATCGGCCACATGGTAATGATAACTCATAGAAAGGGTATCCACAAGGTATTTGATTCCGTCCCATTCATAAAGGCAGCCGATTTCTGCTTCCGGGCGGGCATCGCGCAGCAATTGGAAGATAGTAGGGAAAATTCCGTTCTTGTTCAATACGCGTGATGGAAGTTCCGGAGTTTTAGAGCCCCATTCGGTGTATCCGTGGAGTTCCGGCCCGGCTCCCATAAACATGGATGCCCAGTTGATGGCGCTGGAAGAAGGAAGGGCCGAGCGTTTTTTTAATGTATAAGAGCCGTCTTCCATTAGCTTCTTGACGTTAGGCATGTCTGCTTTGGGCAGGCTATATGCACCCCAGCCATCTAATCCGATAAAAACAACGTGCTTGGCTTTGTCTTTCCTTTGGCATTGCAAGAGAAGCTGAGACTGAAGAGTAAAGCAAATGTAGTAAGTAGTGTTAAGAGAGTTTGTCTATTCATGATATTTTTATTTATATGGTTAATGTTTTATTCGTTGTTTAATGAGAAGTCATAGCTAACGACAGACAAAGATAGGACTATTTTGAATGTGAGACAAATACAATCTTAGCATTAACCAATACTTTTGCGTTTTTTATCCCAAACTGATACTTTACTGTGCGAAATGATTTCCGGCGGGTTGCCGTATCTTGATTTGTTATATATTTGCCGGCAAACAAGATATTACTATGAAGAAGAATTGGATGTATGGTGGTGTAGTGGCTGCCTTGTTTGCTTTGGCGGTAAGCGGTTGTGCTGACTCCCTGCGGACTGTTGAGTTTCGCGGAATCTGTGTAGATGACTTGCACGGTGAAAACGGGCTCTATAACCCCGGGAGAGGATTCCGCCTGGAAACAGCGGTAGATGTGCTGCATGAGAAAAACACTCCTACGAAAGAGCTGGTGGAACTGTCGGAGAAGTACATGGCGGACAGTGTCTCGCTTTCCCAAAGTTATTTTTATCTTACTTATCTGATAGGTGAGAATCTGTCTGAAGAGAATTTCCAAACTATGCAGATGTACTTTGATGAGTTGCAGAAGCAGGGAAAGAAAGCCGTATTGCGTTTTGCCTACGAAAGGGATTTTATGGGAAGAGCCGCCACAGGTCCTACCGGAGAACAGATATTGGAACATCTGGACCAGTTGAAACCTTTTCTGGAGAAGAATAAAGACTTGATTCTGGTAATGCAAGCCGGAATGATTGGTGCATGGGGCGAGTGGCACAGCTCTATCCAAGGTTTGGAGAACTCTGAAGAGATAAAAGCTGCGGTATTGGAGAAATTGCTTTCAGTCGTTCCCGAAGAGAGAAACGTGCAAGTAAGGCTGCCTGAGTTTAAGAATCTGCTGAAGGACAAACCGGAACTATATAAAAGACTTTCGTTCCATGATGATTTCATCGTGATACGTCCCGACAGATGGGATGCTGATATGCACGAAGGAACTGCCAAGTTCGACCAGATAGTGAAAGAATCGCCTTATCTCGTAGTAGACGGGGAACTTCCCTGGGGATTTTGGAGCGTAGGTGCCGATCCGGACAGCCCTTCTGCCGGATGGATTATTGACGGGCTGCAAGCGGCAAGACGTTTATTCCTTCAGCACTATACTTCATTGAGTGTTATCCATAATTATAAGGAACAACATCCTAACAACAGATTTGACGAGAATAACCCGCCCGAATATTCCATGGTGGTATGGAAGAAAACAATGATAACGGAAGATTCTCTTCGTCAACACCATATGCCTGTATCCGACAGTTATTTCCAAAAACAGGACGGAACGAAAGTGAAGCGTACTATGTTCGATTATATACGTGACCATTTGGGCTACCGTATCGAACTGCAATCTCTGCAATTGCCTGATAAGTTGCAAACCGGAAAGAAAACCTGTTGAAACTGAACTTGGTAAACAGAGGTTTTGCCACTGTGTTTGGAGAGCACCCGGTTTATTTTGTGCTGACTGACGATAAAGGGGAAGTTACGGAATTCCCGACCGAAGCCAACCCGTTGGACTGGCAGCCGTTCCAACCGGGAGATACGACTTATACGGCGTTGACACATTCTGTTGATTTATCTCTTCAATTGCCGGAGTCGGTTGCCCCCGGAAAGTATAAACTGGGTCTGTGGATACCGGATGGTTCGGAAAGGTTGAAGTATAATTCCCGTTATGCTATCCGTTGTGCGAATGGGAATACGGTTTGGGCGGTGTCTGAAGATGGAAAATACGGAGTCAATATATTGACGACTGTTGAGGTGGAATAAATGTTGGTTTATGTGTTATAAATCAGCACCACCGTGTACGCCACATAGCAAAGTACCATAATGCTTCCTTCTATTCGAGTAATCGTCCGTTTGGCGAAGAACAGTCCGAAGAACCAGAGCAGGATACACGAACCTGCCAGCGTGAATAAATCAAAGTTGGTGATTCCGTTGAGGCGGAGCGGAGTAATGCTGGCACTGCATCCCAGTACAAAGAAGATATTGAAAAGATTGCTGCCGATTACATTTCCGATGGCAATTTCGGGATTCTTCTTGAGTGCGGCTACGATGGAAGTGGCAAGCTCCGGCAGGGACGTTCCTGCAGCTACCAGTGTCAGGCCGATAATGGATTCGCTTACACCCAGGTTGCGGGCAATACCCGTAGCTCCATTAACGAATAATTGTCCGCCATAAATAAGTGCGCCCAGCCCGCCAAGAATATAAAATGTGGATTTCCACCAGGGAAGCAATTTGATTTCGTCTTCTTCGGCAGGGTGTGCGGGTTGGTGGGCGTCACTCGTCGCAGTCGTGGACGGAGTACGGGCAATCGCAAAGGTATACCCCATGAAGATGGCGAAGAAACAGAGTAATAATAAGCCGTCTATTCTGTTCAGGATGTTTTCTGATGCCTTATCCAGAAATACATCATTAGCACAGACCAGCAGGACGACAGAAGAAAGTATGCAGAGCGGTATCTCCTTTCTGAGTGTGTTCCGGGTGATGACAATAGGGGCGAACAGGGCAGTGCAGCCTACAATCATCAATGTATTGAAGATATTGCTTCCCACCACATTGCCGATGGCAATATCCGCGCTGCCTTTGAGAGCGGAAGAAACACTGACTGTCAGTTCCGGGGCGGAAGTACCGAATGCGACAATGGTAAGTCCGATGACGATAGGTGGGATACGGAAACGTTTGGCTACTGAAGCCGAACCGTCCGTCAGTCCGTTGGCTCCTAAAAGAATGAGGATTAATCCCCCTATAAGAAACAATATATTCATAATTTTTCAGTTTGGCAGCAAAGATAAAAAATCTAAATGAAATTAATGACAAAACTCAGAAAGAAGGTTGTAGGAGGATGATTTAGGTAATATGTTGAAAAAGGTATGACCGCTAAAAGTCGGTTGAAACCGGACGTTATTATCAGAGGACAAATAGCTATGGGCTTTTCATGCAACTACATGATAAAAGTTTTACTATTCTATCATTTGGGGTATTTATTCTTTGATTAGTTCAAATAAAACAATAAATTTGCATTATATGCCGATGAAAGGGGAGATAGTGAAAGATTTAACTAAATTGATAGTAGTCTTGGCCGAGCAAAAGAAAACAGGAAAATGGTTGGCTGAACAATTTGGGAAAGATATTTCGACCGCTTCTAAATGGCGTTCAAATAATAGTATGCAACTGTCGTTAGAGGTGTTAATGAGGCAAAAGAAGAATTTATTGAATTAATTACACAATAAAAGTTTTATGTCCCGACTAAGTGATCTATATAAAGCAATGGAAACATTGCGCAAAGAAGGTCTTTCTTTGAATGAAGACCTTGAAAAACAAGTGAGTGATTTGGAAGAGAACATCATCAAAAAAGAAATTCTTCCGATTGTAACCGAGACGATTGCACCGGCTTTAAAGCAAGTGCAGCGCGAATTAGTGCTTGTCGTGGATTATGTACCAGGCTCGCCTATTAGTGTACACTTGTCTCGTAAACGAAATTTTACAGCAGATATAGCAGATGCCAAAGAGATTCTTCCTGACCCACAGGTAGAGCATAAAGAAATAGGAAAGACTGGACCGAAAGGCGAAATTGCGCCAGCTACCCGATTGAGGATTACATTTGCTGATGACCGAGTGATTCAAGAGCCGCAAGCTGCTGAGACTTTCCGTAAGTTTGTAATGGAAGTAGGTGCCGACCGCGTACGTTCTTTAGGAATGAAGCAAAATAAAGTACCTCTGATTTCCAATACGCTTGACAAGAAATATAGAAGTTCACAAAAGCCTGTTGGTAATGGTTGGTATCTGATGACATGTAGTAGTACGCTTACTAAGAAACGGGATATAGAACGTATAGCCAATGCGTTTGATATAAAGATTAAAGTTGAAATAGTGTAATTCTTTCAATCATGAGACGAATAAGAATATTCATAAGCAGCGTACAGAGTGAGTTTGCCGAAGAACGTGCAATGCTTTGTCATTATATCCGAACAGACGTGCTGTTGGGAAAATTCTTTGAGCCGTTTATTTTTGAGGAAGTACCGGCTAATGAGTATTCTGCAAATCATGTTTATCTGAAAGAAGTTGAGTTATGCGACATATACTTGGGGCTGTATGGTAATCTGTATGGATACGAGGATGGAGAAGGTATTTCTCCAACAGAGCGAGAGTATGATTTGGCGGCATCACTGCATAAAAGTCGGCTTATCTATATAAAAAGCATTGGTGAGGAAAAAAGACATCCCAAAGAAAAAGCATTGATAAGAAAAGTAGAGCAAGATATAGTACGTAAGACTTTTGTAGATATTGACGGATTACGAACTTCGGTATATGCTTCTTTAATCAGATATTTGGAAGAAAAGGAATATATCCGGTGGCGACCGTTTGATGCTTCTTGCGATAATGGAGCAACATTGAAGGATTTGGATGAGGACAAAATGAGGAATTTTATACACATGGCTCGTTCAAAACGTAACTTCCCGCTGTCGGTGGAAACTTCTCCTGAGGTTTTGCTTACTCATTTAGATTTAATTGATGAAAATGGGCGTTTGGCTAATGCGGCCATATTATTGTTCGGGAAGAAACCTCAGAAGTATTTCATTACTTCAGAGGTAAAGTGCGTGCAATTTTATGGAGATGTAGTAGAGAAACCAATGCCGGCATATCAGATATACAGAGGCGATGTTTTTGAATTGGTAGATCAAGCTACAAGTTTTGTCATGAGCCGTATTGATAATTGGGTAGGAACAAGGGCAGAGGGAGAAAAAGCTGATATTCCAACACGTCCTGAATTGCCTATTGATGCCGTAAAGGAAGCCATTGTAAATGCTGTGTGTCATAGAGACTACACAAGTAATGCGAGTGTGCAGATAATGTTATTTCGCAACAGACTGGAAGTCTGGAATCCGGGAACATTACCATATGGTCTTACCGTTCATAAACTTCATGGGCCGCATAAATCGTTACCTGCAAATCCGTTGCTTGCTGACCCAATGTATTGGAATGGATATATCGAGAAAGTGGGAACAGGTACAGAGGACATTATCAATAAGTGTCGGGAATATGGTTTAAAGTCTCCTGAATTTTATCAAGAAGAAGATTTTAGAGTAGTCATCTGGAGAGTAATCGAAGGACAAGACGTTCCAAAGGTGATCCAAAGCGTTCCAAATAACGATCCAAAGGCGATCCAAAGCGTTCCAGACAATGAAACTAGACTCTTGGAGATGATAACGGAGAATCCCTCAGTGTCAAGGGCAGAACTTGCCAAGCGACTTGAGCTAAGTGAACGGCAAATAAGAAAAATAATTGACCAGTTACGGAATGCTGGTAAGTTAAAACGAGAAGGTGGTAAGATTGGAAAATGGATTATTACTGAAGAATAGTAAGAACAGTAGCTAAATTCCTTGATTAAGCAAAGGGGTTGGCTGTTGTTGTACTAGAGTTGTTTTGATGAGATGCGAAGCGCAGCAGATTGGTGTAACTATAATGTCGCCGAATCGTTACTGACAACTATCTGCTTCTCTGCTCAATGCTGTTATCCAGACAGATATAAAAAAAGTTCTTATCCGAAACAAAGATAATCATTTTGGAAGTTGATATGTCAAAAACAATCCGTATGTTTGCTCTGTTTTAATTAAAAAGGTGATTAACATTCATTTAATATCTGCGAACAATAGGATATGGAAATAAATAGGATGAAAAGAATAATGCTGGTGTTGCTGATGTCTTTTGGGGCAATGGGTGCACAGGCGCAGTTGGAACAGGCTGTCAAGAAGATATTTGCCGGAGATACCATAGCCAGTAAACATACCGCTTTGAAGCGGGACTTGGATTCGGCCTATGTGGCAAACCTGCAAAAGACATTGGAAGAAGCCCGGCTCAATGAAGCGAATATGCGTATGGAGATGGAGCAGATGAAGCTTCAGATGGCTGCCGCCGATTCAGTGAAATATGCTCAACAACGCCAACGTATCGACTCTCTGCGCCAGTTCACCAAAGGAATACCCGTAGTGGCGGACGATGATACTTTATTCTATCTTTTCACCAAACGTGGCGGATACACTCCTCAGCAACGTGCGCAGATGACCGGTGCTGCGATTGAAGAACTGGGAAGACGCTTCAATCTCCGTCCCGACTCCGTGTCAATCGATCATTCGGATATTGTTTCCGATTTGATGTACGGCAATAAGGTACTGCTCTCTCTCACGGATCAGGACGCTTTGTGGGAAGGCATTTCCCGTGACTCTCTCGCTAAGGAAAGGCAGCGGAATGTTGTAACCAAGTTACACGAGATGAAAGCGGAGCACGGACTTTGGCGAATGGTGAAGCGTGTGCTTTATTTTATCCTGGTGATTGTCGGCCAATATTTCCTGTTCCGTCTGACCAACTGGTTGTTCCGTAAGTTGAAAACACGTATCCTGCGTCTGAAAGATACGAAGATAAGGCCTGTGTCCATTCAGGGATATGAACTGCTGGATGCGCAGAAACAGGCTAACTTGTTAGTCTTCCTTGCGGGTATAGGGCGGTATATTCTTATGGGCTTGCAGCTATTGATTACTATCCCGCTGATTTTTATTATTTTCCCGCAGACGGAAGGGCTGGCATATCGTATATTGGGTTATATATGGAATCCTATCCGCGGTATCTTTGTGGGTATCATTGATTATATTCCCAAACTGTTCACAATCATTGTCATTTGGTATGCAGTGCGGTATCTGGTGCGGCTGGTGCACTATCTGGCGCGTGAGATAGAGGCGGGGCGCTTGAAATTCAACGGTTTTTATCCCGACTGGGCAATGCCGACTTTCCATATCGTCCGCTTCCTGCTCTACGCATTTATGATTGCGATGATTTATCCTTATCTGCCGGGTTCCGATTCGGGAGTATTTCAAGGGATTTCGGTATTTGTCGGATTGATTGTTTCGCTGGGGTCGAGTACGGTAATCGGTAATATCATTGCCGGACTGGTGATTACGTATATGCGTCCCTTCAAGATGGGCGACCGGATTAAACTGAACGATACTACCGGGGATATTATAGAGAAAACGCCGCTTGTCACCCGTATCCGTACACCGAAGAATGAGGTGGTCACTGTCCCAAACTCGTTTATCATGTCTTCGCATACCGTGAATTACAGTACCTCGGCGCGCGAGTATGGGCTAATTATCCATTCGGAAGTATCTATCGGGTATGATGTTCCTTGGCGACAAGTCAATCAGATATTGATTGACGCTGCGTTGAATACTCCCGGAGTAGTGGATGACCCGCGTCCGTTCGTATTGGAAACGTCTTTGAGCGACTGGTATCCGGTCTATCAGATTAATGCTTATATCAAAGAAGCGGATAAGATGGCACAGATTTATTCTGACCTGCACCAGAATATTCAGGATAAATTCAATGAAGCAGGAATTGAAATCATGTCTCCGCATTATATGGCTGTCCGGGACGGAAATGCGACGACAATGCCTAAGGATGATTGGAGAAATAGTAGTCCTGCGAATCAGCCAGGGCAGGGAGATAAGACCGATAAAGTATAAGGTGTCCCTTTCATCACGAAAGAGACACCTTGCGTTGTGTGTTTTTTCACTGAGAGTAGAATTTATATCATCAAGGGAACTTATTTCTTCCGGGTGACCGTATAGAGTATATTCCCTTTTTTATCTATCATATGTAAATTGAGCTCTTTCTTGTCATAAATGTTAGCGTGCGTTAATTATTTGCCGCAAAAGTAGAGAGCTAAGGTTTCTTACTCTTTACAGTTGCTTGAATAACGCGTAACAAATATGCTACGTTTGTATTACAACATTTTTTGGGGAGGGTTATCGGATTGAACGGTTAATCGCTTCCGGGTATAGCGTAATGAATATCAAAACGTCCGTTAGTGAGACGTCCGCCATTGCCGAATGTCGCACTGATTATTCGCTTATTCGTATCGAAGCGGCTTATAAAGGCTGTTCCGTCTTCCAACTCTTCCCCTTCGAACCGTACGTCCGTAATCGCTGATTCTTTGCCTTCTTTAGGGGATAATATGGTGAAATGGATGCTGATTGCAGACTTCACAGTGACGGAAACGGATAGTTTTTCCTCTTCTTCATAATAGCGGAATGAGTCGTGAGTCCATGTGTTCGAGTGTCCCCATCCAAGGTATCGTCCGCCTACATAAATCCAGCCGTCTACAAGACAGCCGAATGTATCGGCACCCGTAGTTGTGGCGGAGGGCAGAACTGTGATATCGACTGTGTCATCTTCCATGCAACTCCAAAAACTGAGGATAGTGAGAAGGATGAGTATTGATTTCTTCATGGCTATTACAATAAATGTTAGAAATAGTAGGATAATCCCGTCGTTATATTTAGTCGTGTGAGGTTTGAGTCATTATCTGAGTTGAATTTTACATCAATCGTTTCTCCATGATAATGAGACCTCATCTTGAAAAGTCCGCTGAACATATATTGTACTCCCAGTCCGATTCCTACATTGGGAGTCAGTTTATAGGTAACATTGGCTTGGGTAAGAAGTCCGATACTGCAGGCGTTGACTTTTCGTGTTTTGCCGAATACCTGACTGTTGTTTCGTAGAAATACTACACCGGGGCCGGTTTCCACACGAACCTGCCAATGCTTTGTATAAGCATTGCACATACCAATCTGGGCGCCCATGAAATGAGTCCATAAATGGTCTTTTCCTTCCAGATGACTACCTTTGGAGGAGAATCCGGAGTAGATTGCGCCGAAAACAAAACGTTTGAGGGGGCGGAAAGTATATTGGCCATTCCAGCTTACGCCTTGCGCGAGGTTGCGTTGGTAACTGTGGGTGGTCAGTGTCAGTGAGGGGGGATTATGGAGCATAACACCATAGCCCGCATGAAAGGTGAACTCGTGTCTTTTGAAATCCCTTTGCGCGAAGAGGGAAGAGTGGCAGGTGAGCACGATGAATAATAAAATCGCTTTTATCAGTGTTCGCTTCATATAGATTAGTTTAGATAATACGTCTTTTTTACAAAGTAGAAAATATATTAGAACTTCTCACAACGAATCAGAATTTTTTGCCCATTATTTAATGTGCTGGCAAATAGGTAGGTATCTCCCCCTTCTGCCAGGTTGATGCGTTTGCGTAGTTCAGCCACGGTAGCCGGAAAGTTGCGGACGGTGAGGTTCGCTTTCTTAAGGTCTGCCAGGTTTTCTTTTATCTCTTTCTTATTGAAACTGCATTGGTCGACGATACGGAAGATTCTTCCGGGAAAGCCGGTAATCAGCGTATCGGAAGTATAAAGGTGGCTGTTGGGATGTAGTTTCTTTACCGGGTAGGCTGTGGCAATACTGCGGAAAGCGCCGGCTTTCAGGAGAGATGCATTCGGTTCATACAGATAGTTTTCTAATGCATCTGTGTAGGCACATTCACTGCGTTGCTCCTGCTCACGGGTGAATACGAAGTGTTGCTCTTCCTGCTCTCCTTTCGTGGAGAGGTTCACGCAGTGGATTGGGACTTCTGCCGACGGGTTCTGTCCGAGTAATAACAGTAGCTCTTTACATTCGTTGTTGACGGATATGATATGTACCTCTTGCGTATATTCCAGCTCTTTCAGTGCCAATGTGAGGTCGAGCATAGGGGAGAGCTTAACCATGATTCGGTTGGCTTTGCTAAGTAAGAGTTCTTCCAGTTCGGCGACATCCGGCTCGCAGTCGGAGATGGCGACGGTTTTACCACCGTGCTCGTTGCGGCGGGCAGGGTCGAGGAAGATACAGTCTACGGGGGACATTGCTTTCAGATGGTCTACTCCGTCCTCGTTTCTGACGGTTATATGGTTCAGGTTGAGTATGGGGAAGTTGTGTGCCGCTATTTCACAAAGTTCTTCCTGACGCTCTACGTAAGTGACTGATTGGAATCCCGCAGCAAGGAAAGAACAGTCTATTCCGAATCCTGCGGTAAGGTCGGTCAGAGAGTCGCCTTGCAGGAGACTTGCTTTGTATCGTGCGGTGATTTCCGAGGAACATTGTTCCAATGACAGATGTTTCGGATACCATATATCTTCTATCTCCTTCCACGACGGGATTTTCTCGGCAGCGGTCTGTCGTCCTGCTATTTGGGTGATGGCAGTCGGCATATCTACATTCGGATATTTTTTAGCTTGCAGAGCCAGGGTGCGTACATTGTCCGATAGGTGTTCGCGGATGAATTGTTGAGTTTCGGGGGAGATTTGCATAAAGGTATTATTACGTTATATAGAGTATTATTATGTCGTATGATAGTACGGTTAATTGTTGGATGGCGGTTTATGGTATTAATTTATATTTCTGTCTGGCTACGTCCCGGCTGCAAAAGTTGAAATGCCACCATTCACTGGGCAATGCACGGAATCCGGCTTCTTTCATTACTTTACGCAGCAGTATCCGGTTCTGACGTTCCGCTTCACTCATTTTTCCGTTACGTACCAGTTCGCTTTCCTGGGTGATATGAGCTTCTGCACCCAGATGGTCTACTTTCGTTCCCATGGGTAGCGGTTGGCCCGAAGAGTCCTGAATACTGATATCTACTGCCAGCCCGTAATTATGAAGCCCGCCGCCATTATTCGGATTGGAAACGTATCTGTACTTAGGCGTCCCCTTCACTACATTCCACATCTTCTTTTGTACGGACATCGGGCGTGCGGCATCATAAATAAGGAGACTATACGACGGATGCAGCTCTTTCAATGTTCTTTGTGCTTTTACAAGAGCATATGCCGCATCCGGGTGTAGATAGGCTTCCGACAAATCATCGTAAAGAACCTCTCCTGTGAAATTATCCGCTTGTGTGTACATCAGCTTCACGACAAGGCTGCTGTCAAGTTCGGTCACGTCTACCAGTCCTAAAGAATCCATATAGCGAGCCATCGGACTTTTCTCCGGCTGTGGAGCGGGAAGAACGGCTTCACTGACTTGTACGGTATCTATATATTCAGTCTCTGCTTTTGTGGAATCCTTTCTTTCCTTTGTCCCGGAAATACAGGAACACCACATCAGCAGAACACAAAAAGCAGGCAAATAGTGTTTCAGAAATCTCATTGTACTTTTGTTTTTACGGTGGCAAAGGTACTCTTTTTTGCTTTTAGCATTTGATATTCATAACTGCTTTTTTCAGGTTGGCTACTCCTTTCCATACATCCAGCAGGTGCAGGACGCGTTCATCTTCCGCTTTGGTGTTATTGATAGAAAGTATTTCCGCATAGATTTCCAATAGTTTCTTTAAATCCTTGACAGGCTTTTCAGGAAGTTCGGCAAGCATTGCGGTCAGTAGTTTTTCCAGTTCCTGGTTGTGCAGCGGACTGACGTTCATCATCTGTTGCTGTATCAGGTCGGTCAGTCTTTTCAGAGGTCCCCATCCTGTGTCTTGGTGCGAGCCTAGAATCCTGCCTATGCGTGAGCTGTCTATGCATCCTTTGTTTGCACGGTCTATCCATATTTCGGCAGCATAGGCACGGCTGGTTTTATCTGCTACCAACATGCAACTGGCTTCCAGAAGATAAGAAATCTCATGCCATGTGTGTCTGAACTGATGGAGTGTTTCTATCGTAGTTCGGGTCACGTTGACCTCTCTTACTTCATTTAACATCGGGTCGTATATCGCTTGGCAGATGCACCATGCCAATAATGGCTCCGGCGTATTGGGTGCCAGCCATAACAGACGCGGCAAATCTTTTGATATTTCGTCGAAATACTGTCCCTGAGGATAATATATTTCTACCAGCAACGGATGTGGAGTGCGCGGGTGATACTCTGCTCTCTCGTTATATTTCCCTTTATTGATGATTCGGACGTTCTGCCCTTCCGGAAGATGAATGCTGATTGTAGAGGAAGTCCATTCTACCACTTTCTTGGTGTAATCTATATATGAATGAGATTCCAGATACGTTTTCCATGCGAAGTTTCCGGTCAGAAATTCACGCGGACTTTCGTTGTAGGGGAAGTCCTTAAATTCGGGATAGACCGTTTCCGGTGATTTGATAAGGCCTGCTGTCATCCACCATGCTGGATGCGTGAAGGGGGATTGGGGCGCAGACTCTTTCTCTCCGAACAGGAAGAGAAGCAGATTCCGGTATTCTCCTTCCAGTTCCTGAGTGATGGTGGAGAGTAGTTGAGCGGTGGTTTCATCCAATACCGTACGCGACAGTGCTATTTGCATATCCTGACTATTAGGCTCAACATCTGCCTGTTGATATTGCTTCAATCTTTGTATGAGGATTGCCGGGTCGATAAACATGGGTATATGCGTAGGCGTGGAAAGCAACGGCAGGCGAGGTTTGTTGCTTTCAAGCATATCTAAGGTATGACATAGTAATTGCCTGTGCACACGGTGCTCTATTTGTTTATTTCTTTTTTTGCGGATGGTAAGTGATTGTAAATCACAGAATCCCCACTGTCCTCGTTGTACTTCATCTTTCTGCACCATTTTCTCGTGCAGGGCGTTCAGTTCTTTTCCTTCTTCGGGGAAACGTCTGATTAGTAGCTTTGAATAATCGACGAGGAAGGTTGCCATCATATCGTCCAATATACCGGTGCGGGAATTTCCACCGCTTAAAATTAGTTTATAGGCACGTTGAAGAATGGGCGTCCATTGGGGGACTTGCCCGGCTTCCAGTTGGGCGTCCCATTGTATCAGGGAGCCGATAAACTGTTCGAAGTGATAGACTTCGTTTACTTCCAACACTTGGCTGGCTAAAAATATCAGGTCTTCGGTAGAGGTGATTTCCGGTATCCGGTTCTCTTCGCTGATGATGGGCGGTATAGGGTCATAGGATTCACTGATAAAGGAAACGTTGTTGGTTGTCGGGTTTGCCGGGGTGATGTCAGAGTAGCTGCTTTCCAAATAAGTTTTCAATTCTTGTTTGATGCCGGTCAACATGGTATCTGCATAAACGGAAAGGGCTTCTTTCAATGTTGCCGATTCTGTGTCTCCGTAGGTCTGAACCAGTTTTACTATTTTACTTTGGATAGATTCTTCACGGCTCATTAGCCCTTGTGCGGCGGCACAGCAGATGGCGTCGCGGTATTCTTTTCTTTCTTTCGCCAGCTTGTTGAGGATGGCCAGCGTATTTTGATGGACTGCCTTTACGTCCGAAGCAAACAGGACGGAAGTCTGGTTCAGAAATTCTTCTGTCGGGAATTGGGGGTGACTGCACAGGTTCTTCAGTAATTTGAGTATGATATTTGTCGGACGGCTGTGGGGGCACGACAGGACGGCAAATAGTTCCGGTTGTAACTCCAATTGTTCCTCTACGCTGGGGGCGAGTGCTTCGAACATGCCGGCAAACCAACTGCACAGGTTTTTATTCATGTTCCGGTTGACGGCAAGCAGGGATTCTTTCAGTACGCGCATACGGTTCAGCAGTCCATTTTCGATGAGGTATCTGTAGGGATAGTAGGGGGAACCGCCGTTTCGGTTATCCATCCAGTTTTGTCCGCAGTCGTATTCAAAGAGGTACCAAATGTGCTCTTTCAGTGTAATTTCCCGTTTTCGCAATATGCTGGTGTTGTTGATATAGTTCACCAGATAGCCTGCTATGGTCTGCGGAGTGGGAGAGACTTTGAGGACTCCCTGCTCTAACCAGTCCATTAGTATCTCATAATCCATATTATAGAAGCCGCGGGAATCTTTTCCTTCACCTTCTTTGAAGAAGGTATTCAGCCAGGAAGGGATGTGCCACGAAATCAATTCATTCAGCCGTTTGACATTTATACTCCAATAGTATTTATTATATTCTTTCTGAGAATAGATGACGAGGGCGGTGAGATTGAGGATACGATGTTGTTCGGGAGTGGCGCGTGTACCGTATGTGTTTGGCTCTAGCTGGACGAACTTATTATAATGCTCTTCCTGTTTGTTGAGGCAGGGGACGAGGCTTTTGCGTTCTTCCGGAGTCAGTTCTTGTAGAAAGGGGATGATGGCATCACCTTGTTGTTTTTCTACTATTTCGTTGAGGCGTTCTTCTATGGTCATAATCGTAGAGGTATTTATAAGTTGCTCAGTGAGGTTGTTACTTTCTTTAGGTTGCTGCTTGCAGTCCATTCCTGCAAGTGTTGGCGGAGTTGTTCGTCCGTAACTTTACTGTGGTTGTTGGTGAGCAGTTCCAGATGGAGTTCGAGTAGCTGTTTGAGTCCGGTGACGGGTTTGTCGGGCAATCCACAGATAAATACGGTGAGCAGTTCTTCCAGTTGGCGGTTGTGGAAGTTGCTTCGCTTGTACATGCTTTCGTACACTTGTGTGGTGAAGCGTTTCAGTGGTGCAAGTTCCATGCAGACAAGGCGGGCGAGGATTTCTCCTACACGGCGGTTGTTTATTCTTCCGGCAGTGAGCCCTTCCACCCATAATTCTGCTGCATAGGAACGGACTGTTTTGTCGGCAAAGAGCAGTGAGCCGCCTAGTAACAGCAAACTCATTTCTCTGAGCGGGCAATGGAAGGAGAGAAGCATGCGCAGAGCGTGGGCAATGCTGCGTTTGCTGTCTTCCTGTGGAGTGCCGAAAGACATATAGCAGGTGATGATTTGTGCGATTAACGGCTCCGGACGGTTGGGAAAGCAGCATAGCAGCGGTTCCATGTAGCGGGAATCATCAAGGTTGTAGTTACTGTTGATAATTAGATGCTCCTGCCATAATTGATGGCTGTTTCGTTCGGCATATTCGTGCCATTTGTAGAACTCCAGTTGTAGCAGGCGTTTGTCTGTATCGTATGATTTCTCTTTCGGTTTCAGTTCTTTCCATTTGTAGTCTCCTGAGAGGTAGTTGTGAGACAATATGTTGCAGGAGAAAGACTTGAATGCTTTGAATTCTGTTTCCGGGCTTTTCACCAGTCCGGCTGTTATCCAAACGGGTTGATAGTTGTAGGGCGGTTCGGGGTGAGTATCTTCATCGAGCAGGAAGAGGAAGAGATGCAGGTATTCATCTTTCAATAATTGCCGGGCAGTAGCGATGGCTTCTTCCTTGTCTTCCATGGCACAGCGGGCGATAGCCAGTTGGAAATCCCATGTATTGGGCTTTGTGCCTGCTTGCTGATAGGCGGCAAGCCGCTGTATAAGTTCTGTAGCCTGTATGTATGCCGGAGTGTGGGTAGGAGCAGAAAGTAGGGGAAGCGTATTGCCGCCTTTAATTCGGCAGATAACGTCTATCCATAGCTTTTTGAAAGGGATAAAGCAGGTTGCGTTGCTGTAACCCGGTTTCCATTCGGCAAGCCGTTTGAAGGCACGTTCGTCATAAGCGCCCCTGTTTGAATCTATTCCTTTTAGCTTTTCTTCCAGGCGGGTGAACATATTGCGCAGGAATCCCTGAGGAGTAGTGTCTGCCTGTGCCCATAAACGTTGGTACTCTAACAGGAAGGTAGCAAGAAGGTCTTCGTAGGGCATCCAACTGCTGGCTACGATGTTCGCTGCCCGTTGGAATATGGGCTCCATCCGGCTGAAATCTTCTTCGTCCAGTTGGGGATGGAAAGCGATGATGGCCGCAATCGTGGTGTCCGTCTCCCAGCTCTCTTCCATGTCGAACAAGCGGCTGAGCTGGAACAGGAAATCTTCTTTGTTGTCAGGAAAGGGGATACGGTTGTCTTCCCGGCAAATACGGATGGTTTCCGTAGATGGTTCCTCGGAAAGGAAATCTGCGGCTGTTGTGGTTATTCCTGTGTTTACAGCTTCTGTGTAGGCTGTTTCTGTGTTGTTTGTCTTGTTTATGGATTGTGCATTGTCTGTGGATTGTGTATTGAAAGTGGCGATAGTTGTTTGCGCGCTTTGAAACATTTCCGGTTGATAAGCTTGCAGCGTTTCTTGAAGGAGAGATGAGGAAGCGTCACCGTATTTTGCGATAAAGCCGGCGGCTTTCTTTTGCAGACTTTCGTCTTTCTTCAGGAATAACTGGCAGAGGGTGATGCAGCATGTTTCTTTCATTTCAGGATGCTGTGCGGCTATTTTTTCGAAGATGGCGTAAATGGTGGATAGCGAGTTCTTGGGGCTGGAGAAGAAGAGCGTGGTTGCCCGTTCTACGAACTCCTGATAACAGAATCCGTCCTCAGCCGCAATCTTCTTGAATTGTTGCAGCATTACATTTATCGGTTTGGTATAGGAAGAGGTGAATACTTGCATCATCTCCTCTTGTAGAGACAGTAGTTCTTCAGTAGTGGGCTGTAATGTCTCGAAGAATCCGGCAAACCATCCTGCCATGTCTTTCTTGAAACCTCGATGGAATGTGGCGAGCGTGGCTTTCAGTAGCCGGTTTCTGTCTAAATGTCCGTCGAGGGAAAAGCGGTAGAGGGCGGCGCTGATACTTTCGTCTTGTGCTGTGATTCCCTCTTTGTAGGCACTTTTGGCACTCTCATCTTGATAACTGACAGATGAGTCGTATTCAAAAATAGTCCATATATGCTCTTTCAGCATGATGTCCCGTTTGAGCAATAAGTTGCTGTTGAAAGAATCTTTCTTTTTCGGGTCGCCGGTTGCTATACGGATACATCCGGGGAGTAGGTGTGCAATGCGGCTTGGAGCAAGTTCCTTGAGGTACCCCATATCCATGAGTGACATGAGTTCTTCGTAGCTGAGATTGAAGTTGTTCCAACTTTTATCATCATTGATAAAGTCTGTGAGCCAGGTGGGACAATAGAGCGGGAGCAGTTTGCATATCAGGTCGAAGTTTATATCGTACGCCATATCCATTTCTTTCTTGTTGGCGCATACGAATTGCACGGCCGCCAGGAAACGTGCCCTGTCACGGCTGCAAAACGTTTGACTGCTAAAGCCTGAGAACTTGCCTTTTATCCATTGCAAGTCCCGTATGACGGGTAGTAACTTGCGCCGTTCCTTCATCGGGAGTTCCAATAATTTCTTGATAAAAGGAATCAATACCTTTTCTTCTTTCTCCGGAGTGTCTTTGTAAGCTTTGGACAGCTTCTCCAATTCGTGTTTTAATTCTTCCATTGTATTAATTTCTTTACTGCTAAAATGTGTTTGCAAGCTCCCCGTTCTCCCTGATTACTGCTGAACCAGGTGCAGGTGCAACGTTCTTTCTCGTTCTCCCTGTCTAAAATGACAGTGTGCCTCACTCCGCCGCTTCCTGCGACACGGGCTTCCACCCGGTTTCCGTCATTCGATATAATTTCGACTTTCTCTTCTTCCATGAGTTTTTCCGCAGCCACCATTCGAGGATTGAGACTCATAATCCGTTCGGTCTTGAAAGGCAGACGGCGATAAAAGAAGCAGTTTTCATCCAAATCGAATCCCAACAGTCCCATAGCCGCCAATCGTGCCGAAAGGGAATCTACTCTATCCAGGTCGATATGTTCCTCAATAGCAAAAAGAGTGGGATTAAACTGTTGATTGGCATAGCTGTATTTATCCATAGCTTCTATCCATCTTTCCGGTATGTCTTCGAGCAGGGCATCCAAAGCGGCTCCTTCTCCAGAGAAACCGCGCCAGCATTCCCGTGAGAGAGAAAGACTGAAACGAACCGGGCCGAAATAGAGTTGCCAGGTGGTCGATTGCATGGTGGGGTGGACAAAGACTCTCAACTCGTCAGCGAACGGGAGTAAAGGCTCGAGTAACCGCAAACGATGAAGTCCGCCGATACATACGGAATTCAGACTTTTCACCGGTGAAAAGGCGGGTTTTTGACCGCGCATCACTAAATAATAGTCGCATTTTACGGTACTTTTCGGGAGAGTCTGAAAGAGTTGTAGGGTCTGTATACGATTGAAGGAATAGAGCCGTTCGGCTGCGGATTGATAGATTTGTACTGTAGTCAGTCCCTTTATCCATTTCACGGGAGAGGAACTTTGCGTTCTATCACTTTCTCACCTTTATTATATAGTCCCACTTCTTTCGGGCCTACCGACATCACGAATTTCTCTTGCCTGCCGATACTGCCTAAGGCAGAAATCATGCCGGCATTGAAGTCTACATTCGTTGTCCCGTTTTCCAGGAATTCTCCGTCGTGTCCGTCGGGGAGTACATCGACCCTGGCATATACGCCTGCACAGTTGGAAAAACCTTCAAAGCGCAGACGGTTGTTGCCCGCCGTCACAATCGGGTCTTTCAGCATCGAGAGCTGTGCCGGGGGCAGGTTGAAACTGGACTGTACGACATTGGACAAAGCAATGAGGCAGCGTGCTGTCATATAAGGTTGTGTCAACTTCCCCCAAAAGAAACACGGTGCGTCTTTTTTTTCGATTTCGCTGTATTTGGCGAGGAATAGTTCGTCCTGCTCGGCAGAGCGTTGTAATGCGGAAGGAGCGGCATATTGGTAAGAGATTGTATCGGCCATAGATAAAAAATAAGTGTTTGATTGTATATTGCCCAAATATAGAAATTAATTCTTTGTGAGAAAAGAAGTTGTGGGGATTTGCACTGTTTTTTTTATTGATAAAATCTATAATATGTCCGGATAATAAACGGCTTATCTCCTGTTTTTTAAAGGGGTTTAAGTACAATTCTTTATAAATCAGAACTATTTTTTATATATGAAACAACTATTCTTTATAACTATTCTTAAATACTATCTACCATATTGCAATAAAGTAATACTTTTGTTCCCTGTAAATGTTTTAGCGACATAATCTAAATAAGTCTTATAATTTTTAAGAATATAAAAGAAACAGCTGTTTGTGAAAATCGCTAATATTGTTTGTTTTGTTTGTGTTATCCCATTTTGAGTCAGGTGTGATTTCAAAATGGGATTTTTTATTATACAACCGGCAAAATACCACCCGAATTCTATCTAAAATGACCTAAAAACTATCTGCTGATAGATTTTCCCCTAAACTATGTTTGTTCTTAACCTATCAGTTCTGTTGAAATCCTGTAAACTTGCAGCATCAAAATTATTACGACGAGTATTCACAATTTAAAAGTAACGTATATGAAAAGTTTAAGCTTCAAAAAGGACCTGGTAGGAGTACAGGACGAATTACTCCGCTTCGCTTACAAACTGACGACCGATCGTGAAGAAGCAAACGATTTGTTACAGGAAACGTCATTGAAAGCATTGGATAACGAAGATAAATATACCCCTGACACAAATTTTAAAGGATGGATGTATACGATAATGCGCAACATCTTTATTAATAATTATCGTAAGGTGGTACGCGACCAGACATTCGTTGATCAGACAGATAATCTTTATCATATTAATCTTCCACAGGATTCCGCATATGAAAGTACAGAAAGAGCCTATGACTTAAAGGAAATGCGCCGCGTAGTCAACGCTCTGCCCAAAGAATACAGAGTACCGTTCGCCATGCATGTATCCGGATTCAAATATCGTGAGATTGCAGATAAACTGAATCTTCCATTAGGTACTGTAAAGAGCCGTATATTCTTTACCCGCCAAAAATTACAGGAAGAGTTGAAAGATTTCCGCTAAACTTTAACTATAGAGCTTTTCAGTCAAAATCAATAGGTATTAGGGTAAAAAGAGGATTGGATAGGATTGTATAAAAGAAAAACTCCTGTGAGTTGATACTTACAGGAGTTTTTTGTGGACCAGCCTGGGCTTGAACCAGGGACCTCCAGATTATGAGTCTGTTGCTCTAACCAACTGAGCTACAAGTCCGGTGTATCCGTTTACTGGATGCGGTGACAAAAGTAGTATTTTCTGTCGAATTATGCAAATCCTTTCGATAAAAAACTGCTATTCTTTCTTCTTAGAACTTATATTTCCGTTTCGTGGATTCTTGGGAAACCAGCCTTTTTGTACCCGTTCTTCCTGTTCGAAAACTTCTTTGATCGTCCAGAAGGAAGAGAAAGCAAAGACGCCCAACAAAGAAGACAGTATTACATTGTCAATGCTTAATGAAGCTATTACGCCGGCTATGCCAAGTATCAGAAATATCCACCAGCATTTGGTACCCCAATAATATTCGGCCTTTACCACGACAGGGTGAAAAAGGCCGATAATCAAAAAGGTACAAATTCCGATAAATAACCCGGCAAGGTGATATTCATTTAGAAACTCCATCGTATTTTACTTTTCTACGCGGATGGGAATTTCTTTCTTGATGCTCTGTTCCAAAGAAATCAATGTCTCGGTAGCTACTACACCCGGTATCTCTTGCATTTTGTTGTTCAGCAGATCCATCAGATGTTCGTTGTCACATGCGTACAGCTTGGTCAGCATGGTGTACGGTCCCGTAGTGAAATGGCATTCTACGATTTCCGGAATTTTTTGAAGTTCCGCTACAACAGATTTGTACATGGAGCCTTTTTCAAGTTTGATACCGACATATGTACAAGTTCTGTAGCCCAAAGATTTCGGATTAACATGGTAACCTGAGCCTACAATGACACCTAGGTCAATCAGTCTTTGCACACGCTGGTGAATAGCTGCACGTGATACTCCACATTCGGCTGCTACGTCTTTAAAAGGGATGCGGGCATTCTGGGAGATAATCTCTAGGATCTGCCTGTCGAGGTTGTCTATTCTTTCCATAATAATAAATTATAATTTCCAGTTGTTATCAAATAGTAAGCAAATATAGAGATTTATTTTAATTATTCTTCTTTTCCGAGAAAAAAAATAGGAAAAAGCACAAAAAAGAGGTGCAAACGCTTTGCACCTCTTTCCTTTTTCTATTTAGACAGAAATTTTCTTATTTTTTATCTTTTTCGATGCTTACCAATTCAACCTCGAAAATCAAAGTAGAGAACGGTTTGATTTGGTTGCCTGATTCTCTTGCACCATAAGCAAGGTCTTGCGGGATGTAAAGTTCCCATTTAGAACCTACAGGCATCATAGTCAGAGCTTCTGTCCAGCCTTTGATTACTTGGTTAGCACGGAAAGTAGCCGGTTCGTTACGTTTGTAAGAGCTGTCAAACTCAGTTCCGTCAATCAAAGTACCTTTGTAGTTTACTTTCACTTTGCAAGTATCAGCAGGAATTTCACCTTTACCTTCGGTGATTACTTTGTACTGTAATCCGCTTGGAGTTGTTTTTACACCTTCTTTAGTTTTGTTTTCAGCAAGGAATTTTTTCACCGGCAGCTTTGTTGTCAGCGTATTTTTCTTCCATAGCTTTCGCTTTGATAGTTTCCATAGCTGTACGGGTATAAGTCTGAGCCTCTTCCATAGTCATCACGCCACCTTTTTCCAGTGTACCTGCGATGAAACCAGCCATGAAGTTGTCTTTGCTGATCGTTTTGGTAGAGTCACCAGCGAACAGTTCCTGGTTGATACCTTTCATCATCTGGTTGCTGATTTGCTGGCCGATTTGCAGACCTGCCATATATGCGATATCTTTCTTGCTAGTCTTGGTTGCACCTTCGTTCAAACCCTTGATGAAATCTGCCATATATGCAGTATCAACGTCCAGGCGACCTGTCAGATAGCCTTTCAGACCTTGAGTCTGAGCCATACCGATAGAGTAAGACAGTGAGTCGAGGTCTGTTTTCAGATTTGCTTTAGGAGACTGAGCTGTACAAGAAGCAAGGCTTGCAGCAGCGGCGATTGCCATAAAAATACTAACTTTTTTCATTTTGCTTTGAAATTTTTTATTTATAATACTTCGAGTAATTCTACTTCAAATACAAGTGTGCTGTGAGGAGGAATCATTTCTCCGGCACCTCTTGCGCCATAACCAAGTTCTGACGGAATATACAGTTTCCATTTAGCACCTTCCGACATCAGTTGCAGTGCTTCCACCCATCCCGGGATTACCTGATTAACACCAAATACGGCAGGTTCGCCACGTTGGATAGAACTGTCGAACAGTGTGCCGTCAATCAGCGTACCTTCGTAGTGGCATCTCACCTGGTCGGTAGCCTGCGGCTTTTTACCTGTACCTTCGTTGATAACTTCGTATTGTAATCCACTGGGCAAAGTGATTATGCCTGCTCTTTTCTTGTTTTCTTCGAGGAAAGCTTTTCCCTGTTCGATGGCGACAGCGCCCATCTTGGCTTCCAATTCTTCGAAATACTTGTTTACTATTTCGCGGGCCTCCTGGTGGCTGATAGCCGTCTGGTTGCCTTCCAATACATCTTTGATAGCCTGTGCAAAGTCTTCTACTGAGAGATTTCCAATCCCCATACTTGATAAGTTTTGACCGATTCCCAGGCCAATAGCGTAACTGAATTTATCCATATAATGTTTTTTGTTGGCGATTGAAATGCATCACCTTCATAGTTTTAGCTTCCAATCAATTGCAAATTTATGAATCGCAAAAGTACGTGTTTTATTTGAATGATTTAGCATTTGGTATTTAAAAATTCTTATATCCGTGAAAGTTCCCTCCTTTTCTTTGGAGAATTTATTCTTTTGTTCCGGTGATTCTGCTTACATTTGTATATCTTAAAACGAACAGAAGGAGGAACATATATGAAGAATCTGGTAATTTTGACGGGGGCAGGCATGAGTGCCGAGAGTGGAATCAGTACGTTCAGGGATGCAGGTGGTCTGTGGGACCGGTATCCGGTGGAGCAGGTCGCTACTCCGGAAGGATATCAACGGGATCCCGCATTGGTGATAAACTTTTATAATGAACGTCGGAAACAGTTATTGGATGTCGTGCCGAATCGCGGGCATGAACTGTTGGCAGAGCTGGAGAAGAACTTTAAAGTGACGGTGGTAACACAGAATATTGATAACTTGCATGAAAGAGCCGGGAGCAGTCATATTATTCATCTGCATGGAGAATTGACAAAAGGATGTTCGAGCCGTGACCCTTATAATCATCATTATATAAAGGAATTGAAGCCTGAAGAATATGAGGTGAAACTTGGAGACAAGGCAGGAGACGGGACGCAGTTGCGGCCTTTTATTGTATGGTTTGGTGAAGCGGTGCCCGAAATTGAGACAGCCATTCAATATGTGGAGGCAGCGGATATTTTCGTCATTATCGGAACTTCGCTCAACGTGTATCCTGCTGCGGGATTGCTTCATTATGTACCAGGAGAAGCAGAGGTGTATCTGATTGACCCGAAACCGGTGGATACACATACTTCCCGTCCGATACATGTGATTCAGAAAGGAGCTTCTGAAGGAGTGGCTGAGTTGAAACAGTTGTTGGGTGTCTGAGCCTTTTCCTGTTTTTATTCCAACTCAGTGGCAAAAATATGATTATTCCGGAGTGTTTCCGAAATTTCGAGTGCAGTGACGCCACTGCACTCGATTCTTAATATTTTCCCAGTCCTCAAAATCCACATTCCATTTGTTGATTTGAGGATATTGTGCCAGAAGCTTCCCGATGCGCTTGACATCACCTTTTTTGGTGATAGAAGTCCGAAAAATTAAAATCTTATTTTCCATGTGCTTTTAAAGTTTTATGTATGTGAGCGGAACTCACGAATGGTCACATTGAAATATTGTCTGAAGTTGCGGCTTAATAGTGAAAGGCTGCTAAAACCGCAAAGGCGGGCAACTTCGGTGGCAGAAAGTTCCTTGTTTCGTTTTAATAATAGTGCTGCTTTTTCAATCCGGGTGCGTTTGATATAATCCGTAGGTGTTTCTCCTGTCAGAAATGTAAAGACACGATGGAAGTGGAAAGGCGAAAAGCATGCAATGCCAGCCATTTTCTGCAATGATAACGGTTGGTCTATATTATTGTGGATATAGTCTGTGACTTTATTAATCCGTAACTTGTATTCTTGCCTATTTAGTTCTTTCGTTTCCATATCTTTTTGCAAAGTAAAGGATAATAAGTGCCGGAGAGTTGTCCTATCTTGCTAACTTCTCCGGCAGATAGTAATTATCTTTTTTGTCCTATATAGAATACATAGCCATAGTATTCTTTATACTTATAATATAGACTCTGTTCGTACCGTTGTCCTGCAATGAGGTCTGCGGCTGCGGCGTTGCCCGAATATTCTTTCAGAAAAGCTTCCTGAGCCGTGAATTGGGGAGCATAGAAGTGTTCTATCCAACAGTTTTCCGGTAAAATGAAATGAGCTGTCAGCGTATATCCGGCTTCTCCATTTGTACTATTTTATTCGGAATCGTATCGATTTCCGGATAATTAGCAATCCAGAAGTTTTCTATCTCAGCGGGACGTTCCGGAGTAAACCAGGATGCTTCCGTTACAGCAATGAATCTGTCTTTTTTCAGAAATCTGCTCCATTCATTCATGCCACGTTCGAATCCTATATTATAGATAGCGCCTTCTGACCAGATTAAATCAAGTTCTTCATCTTGAAACGGCAGATTATCCATTGAACCGACAACGCCTTTTACTCTGTCTTCGCAATGTAATTCAACTGCGTTTCTGTTGAATATCTCAATAAAATCGGGAAAAAGGTCGATACCTGTAATCTGTCCTTTTGTATAGTTGGCCAAAGCCATTGTCTGCCCGCCTGTACCACAACCGATATCGGCTATTCTGGCCTCGTCTGACAGTTCGTGAATGAAACTTACGGCTTTTTGTGTGACTTCCGGGCTTCCGGGACCTTGACGTTCTAACAACTTGAAGTAATTACATATCATTGTGAAATCGAAATCGTGGATTGACTTTAATTCGTTACTCATTGTTTTTTAATGTTTTAGGTGTATGGCAGATGAAGGCATGCAATGATGCTTACGAGTATTTGGCCATACAAATTGTTTTAAAATTCAGATATAAAAGATAACTCCGGCATGAATTTGCCAGAAAACATAAGGGATAATCTGTAATGAGAGGAAGGCTTACAGATTATTTACAGAACGGAATCCTTACGATATGAAAATGAGTTAAACATCCAATTTTTCTTTTTTAGTTCGTGGCAAAGATATGTTTTTAGTGATAAAATCCAATGAGTTATTTGAAGAATAATGTTGAATATGTGCATTTTAGCAAGAATCGTCAAATGTGTATTTAAAGGATTAGTGGAATAAATGCCATAAAAAGACTATGTATTGAAATAATAATTAAGTATTATTTGTATTTTTGTAGTCGATAATCTAATTATATAATACATGAAAAGAAACGTTATCTTTCTCTTGGGTATTTTAGGTATTATAATGGTGGATGCTAAAAACCATTACTTTAAACATCTGGGAGTTTCTGATGGATTATCTCAGGTATGTATTTTTTCCATCTATCAGGATGAACTAGGAGCAGTATGGTTAGGCACCTCGGAGGTTAAGCAGATATAATGGTAAGGATGTAAGAATATTTCGTCCATCACAGGGGAATGATGGCTTGACGAATAATGAAATCAATAAACTTTGTGGAGACAGAAACGGAAGGATATATATACGTTCGGGAAATGATCTTATAAAGTTTGAACTTTATAAAGAACGGTTTACTTGTTTGCGCCGGAATGATGTGAGAGACCTTTTCTGTAAAGAAGATACCTTATGGGTAAGTTGCAACTCCGGTATCTATTATTATACAACTGAAAATTCGGATTTAACTTTGTCACTCAGTTGCAAGAAGGTGTAGGTTCGGGAGGAATGATATATGTCGATGACAGTTTGATATGGGTTGCTACCGATCGTGTAGTTGCTATTTCACGCAAAAATCCGAGCCAGCAAAAAATATTAGCTTCCTTGGATAGAGGAAGCCAATGTATTTCAGGAGATAGTGCCGGTAATATTTGGTTAGGAACTTGGAATGGATTATATAGAATTTCCGCTGGTAGTAGAGAATTGACTCATTATACGAATACGTCAGATAAAGACGAATTGTCTGACAATCAGATTCGATGTGTACTGGAAGATGATTTTAAACGTACGTGGGTAGGGACTTTTCGTGGGCTTGATTGTTATGATCCCGTAACTGATAAGTGGGAACATTATACTCGTTATGGTGATTCTCCGAATACGTTGAGTCATCATTCTGTCTTGTCTCTCCATAAAGACATGCAAGGTAACATTTGGGTCGGGACATATTATGGAGGCGTGAATGTTTTTAATCCTAATAAAGCCAGTAATCATTTTTACTATGCTGAGCCATTACAGGAAGACTGTCTGAGTTTTCCTGTTGTTGGAAAGATGACGGAGGACGATAGAGGAAAATTGTGGATATGTACAGAAGGTGGGGGCTTGAATTGTTATCATCCGGATAGTGGAATTTTTGCTCGATATCAACATCGTAAGGGGGATATAACCAGCGTAGGTAGTAATAATTTAAAGTCAATTTTTTATCGGAAGGAGAACGGGTGCTTGTATGTCGGTACTCACTTCGGAGGGCTGTTTATATTTGATACAAAATCAAATAAAGGGCATACTCTCCATCATATAAAAGGGGATTCTACGTCTTTGCCGCATGAGATTGTGAATGATATTCAAGAGTATAAGGGTGGTCTTGCGTTGTTAACACAAGGCGGTCCTGTCTTTATGGATCCGGTGACTGAGAAGTTCTCACCACTCTCTGATGATATGAACATTCGGAAACTGGTGAGTAAAAAATTTGCTTTTGAAACATTCCTGATTGATAGTCGGCAACGTATGTGGTTGGCTTCGGCTACCGGAGGAGTTATTTGTGTGGATTTGCCTTCATCTAAAGTAACTGAGTATGCGATGGATACCGATAATCCTTCTGCGATAGGGAGATTTAAAGTAGTTCATATCTTTGAAGACAGTAAAGGTGTCATCTACTTTTGTACGATAGGATCGGGCGTATTCGAATATCAGGAAAAGGAGCGCTCGTTTAAGTCTTATAGTACCTTTAATCAATGTCTGCCAAGTGATTATTGTTATTATATTTGCGAATCTGTTGAAGAACATCGTTTGTTTATCCTTCATGGAAAGGGACTTTCTATTTTTAATAGTGAAAAAGGAGAAGTAGAAAATACTTATCATTTGTTTAATCAGACATATAGTCAAGGTTCAGCTTTATATTTGGATAAAGATGGAACTCTTTTTATTAGTGGCACGAATGGTTTGGCTTTGTTTCAAAGACAATCTTTGTATGCTCTACCTTCTAAGAATCTTTTGAATTTTGATAAGTTGTTTATTTTCAATGACGAGATTTGTCCTAATGATCAGTCTGGTATTCTGACTGATATATTGGCAAAGACATCGGATATTTATTTGAACTATAAACAGAACAATATAACAGTTGAGTTTGCCTCTTTTAATTACAATAATGATCGTAACCGTGTATTTGAGTATTGTTTGGTGGGCTTTGATAAAGTCTGGACTCAAACTTCCGGCACAACAATAACTTATACGAACTTATCTCCCGGTGACTATACGCTTAAAGCCCGTCCGTTGGCTGGTAGAGAAGGCCCGAATGAGGAGGTTTGTTTGAATATACATGTTTCTGCTCCTTTTTATGCGACTTTTTGGGCATATCTTTTCTATTTCTTATGTTTACTTGGATTGATGATTGCGTTTATTCGTTTTAAAACCCGTCAGGCCGCCTTGAAATCCTCTTTAGAGTTTGAAAGAAAGGAAAAAGAACGGATAGAAGAACTGAATCAGATAAAATTACGTTTCTTTACCAATATATCTCACGAATTCCGTACTCCATTGACACTTATTCTCGGTCAGATTGAAGTGCTGATGCAGATGGATTTAGGTACGACTATTTATAACCGTATTCTTCGCATATATAAGAATGCTTGGCATATGCGAAATTTGATATCGGAGTTACTTGACTTCCGTAAACAGGAGCAAGGCTATCTGAAACTTAAAGTTGAAGAGCAGAATCTGGTTACTTTTACCCGACAGATTTATATGTGCTTTTATGAGTACGCACAGAAAAAAGAAATCACTTATCGTTTTGATAGTGTTGAAGAGACTATTTCGGTTTGGTTTGATTCAAAACAACTACAGAAAGTAATATTTAATTTATTGTCAAATGCTTTTAAGTATACACCTAATAAAGGTAGTATAACAGTTGAGGTCAGAAAGATTGCTTCTCAAGCAGTGGTATCGGTGTGTGACACAGGAGCCGGTATTCCGGCAGAGCATATCTCGAAGATTTTTGAAAGGTTCTATCAGACAGATAATTTATCTTCTTCTTTCACATTGGGAACGGGGATAGGATTGGCGTTAGCAAAGGGAATAATGAATATGCATCATGGAAAGATTGATGTAGAAAGTACTGTAGGGAAAGGTACTAAGTTTACATTATTTCTTCCTTTAGGCAATCGCCATTTTAGTGATGAAGAGATGGCTGCTACGGAAGGGCGGGAATCTGTAGTTATCTCAGAAACAGTTCCTGTGCTTCCTTTCGAGCAAATAGTGGATGTAGAAGGGAAGGAAGAGAGAACGGTTGCGCAAGAGGATGCGAAGGATGAAGATAAACCAGTCATTCTTTTGGTGGATGACAGTGAAGAGCTGTTGTCTATGTTGGAAGACTTGTTTTACCAATATATAAGGTCTATATTGCACGTAATGGACGTGAAGGGTTGGAAATGGCGAGGCAAATACAACCGGATTTGATAATAAGCGATGTGATGATGCCGGAAATGTCAGGAAAAGAATTATGCTATAAGATTAAAACCAATGTGGAACTTTCTCATATTTCTGTGATTTTATTAACGGCTCAGACTTCTGTCGAGTATGTTGTGGAGGGATTGATGTTTGGTGCAGATGATTATGTGACGAAGCCATTTAATGTAAAGGTATTATTAGCCCGTTGTAATAATCTCATAAAGAACAAGAAGCGCCTGATTGCTCATTATACAGGTAAAACTGTAACAGAGTCTCCTGTGCCGGAGGCTATTAATGAACGTGATAAGGAATTGCTGGCAAAATGTGTCAGTATTATAAAAGAGAATTTTGAAAATCAGGAATTTGATGTTACGGCGCTTGCTTCTGAACTTTGTATGGGGCGCAGTAAACTGTATATGCAGTTCAAACAGATAACTGGATTAACTCCGAATGAGTTTATTTTAAAAGTAAAGTTGGATGAAGCTATGTTCTTGTTAAATAACCATTCGGAGCTTAATATTTCAGAGATTTCTGTCCGGTTAGGCTTTTCTTCACCTCGTTATTTTAGCAAATCTTTCAAAGCATTTTTCGGAGTTGCTCCACAAGCAGTGCGGAACAAGAGGGGCGAATAGATTATCTGTGTGCTTTATGTGTGTGGATTGTTTCCTTATACGGACACGCACATTTCCCTCTATGGACATGTTGGTGTCCATAGAGAGATACGGTTGCTTTTATATAGGGATATTTCTGTATCTATAGTTGAGAACAGATGGAAGCTGTGATAATCTGATTCCTATATGTATAGTGTTAGTCTGTTATCGGTTTGATTACATTTTCAGGAATAGTGAGTTGTATCTTCTTTTGATTTCTGAAAAGAAGGATTTGAATAGGCTTGTCAGTGCCTGATTGCCGGATGGCGACTTTCAGTTGGGCAAGGTTGTTGATTTCTTGCCGGTTGAATCCGAGGATAACGTCGTTTGCATAAACGTAATCTCTTAAAGGATTGCCCATTACGCGGACGGAAATGACGTATACTCCTCGTTCAGAATCCATTCCTGTGGCGGAACGTTCTCCTAGTGTCTCTAGGTTTTTGAGGGATAGTCCTGACCATTCAAATATGGCCGATGCTTCTGTCTTTCCTTGCAGGACAGAAGGATAAGGAAATGACGGACGTTGTGTCAGTGCTTGTAGTTGGGGTGAAATAACTCCGAATCTGTCCATTTCGAAATTTCGGAACCCGCACAATGAACTAATTTGAGCTATTTGGTCGATTTTGAAATTTCCTTTGGCGGGATTATGAAACGTGATGGGGCAGACTATAGAATGCTTGTCCGTGCCGTTCTTTCGGGCGGTTGTGTAAGCTATGCTGTCGGTGAACAGATTATAGTCGATTTCCGTTCCCCAATGGGAGATACCAATTGGACGGTATGGCTCCATGACAATGTTGCGTACGAAAACGTCACCGCTGTTCTTGAACCAAACGTGGGGATGAAAGGTGCAGTTTATCATAATATTATTCTCAACTGTGCGGTGAAATCCCTCCCGTAACTTTATACCACCGTTTAAACATAGATTATTGTAAATATGGTAGTTACTTGAACCGTCATCGAGGTCGATGTCCCAACCACGGTCACATCTGAAACGGTTGTTGCGGATGATGGTGGCAGAGGCGGCGTCGGCGAGAACCAGTTCAGGATTGTTTGTTACCAGTTGACTCATTTCGCGGTAGGATGATCGCCAGAAACGGTCACGTCCCCACGAATTGAATGCTCCGTGGTCGCCCGTCTCCATCACAGTGTCGAACACGTCATTGTATTCTATAATGTGTCCGCCCCATGTCCCCTCACTGATATTTATACCGGCGCGCGGAGTGTGGTAAATACTGTTGTGACTGACGGTAATGCAGTGGCACATTGAAAGTTCGATTCCGGCGGTTTGCTTCTCGAAAAGTCCGATGTGGTGAATCAAGTTGTCATACGCCATGCAGTTGGTAGGGAAGTCGTTGTTCAGAGCACCGGGGATGGAGTCTAGTTCGGAGATTGGAACCGCTTTGCTATACTCGAAACTTGGCGAACGAACTGCTGACGGATTGCCAACAAAGCAAATGGCACTGGCGCCAATCTCTGAGAAATGGCAACCCGATACGGACGAATTTTGGTTGTAGTTGGAGAACATGAGTGCATTCCCTCCTACATGATGGATATGGCAGTTCTTGATTATGCAATTCTCGGTGCCTTCTAACAGAAGGGCAGCCCCGCGATATATTCGCCAGTCTGAGCGAAGGAGAGGTTCGTACTGCTCCATAAAAGTGCGCACTGTTTGGGTGAGCTCTATATCTTGAATAATGATGTTGCGGACAGGTGATGATGAATTGCCTCGAAATTCAATCAGATGTTTTAATTGTGGTGTCTCGAATATGGCTTTGTTGATATCTTCACCGCAGACTGGATAGTAATAGAGCATGGATTCTTGTGGCGAATAGTACCATTCTCCTGGAGCATCCAGTTCCTCAAAAATGTTTTCCACCATTTGGTTTTGTGGATGTAGTCCGGATTGGCGATTGTTCTGCCATCCTCCTTCCAACTTTAGTTTGCCGGTTGGTTGATCTATTCCGGTGATTCGGAAATGAAAATCGCCCCAGTCATGCGAATGCATTGCATGTAAATACCCTCCAGCAGGATTTTTCCATTTTTTGGTTCGCTGCGGAGAGGTAGCATCTGCTGAAGTGCCGTTGAAACGTATGGCTGTAGATTCGAAATTCGGAAAGCGTGCCATAGGGCGGATATTACCGTTCACCAGCAGCATGTCCATGATGAAGGGGTGGGGTAGAGTAGCTTTCATAATACCGTTTGTATGAGGCTGCCAGTCTAGTTTTTGCTGGATGCCGCTACTGAGGATTACTTTCTCGTCGGGGTAAGCGCGAAGGATGAGTTGTTTTCGGACTCCGCCATCTGCTGGAGTGAAAACCAAAGGGTGAGTCAGAATATATTTGCCTTCTCGCAAATAGACGGTCACTGTCCCCTTCTTGTTACAGCGCGCTTTTTCCAGTGCTTTCGTGATGCTTTTGAAGGGTGAACGTATACTGCCATCTCCAGAATCTTTTCCATTAACGGATACAAAATAGTTCGTTTGTGAAAGCAATGTTGCATATGGATTGCCGAAGCAGAACAGAATGATGAGACAGAAGCGATGAATCATTTTAGACATGGTGCAATAAGTATGTATATCAGTACTGAATAAAATTAGGCACGAATTACATGTTTTTACGGTTCTGATTGATAAAACCGTGTGTCACGTGTAATCCGTGCCTAAGTATACAAAAAAGATTTAAAAGATGTCCCTTTTCTTTTTAGGTTAGAAGAATCATAGTTTTATTTCTTACCTACGTTGAATTCTCCTATTTGCATGGAACTGCCAGATGTCGAACCGCCTGCGATGTCACTCCATTTCACCAGTTTTACTTTGATATACCTGTATGTGGATTCCGGGATTTCTATTTTTATTTCATCTGTATTGTTGGCATGAGGAATATCAATATTCGACTGTATTTCCGTAAAGTCCTTACCATTGTTGCTTCCTTCGATAGAAATGCCCCATACTCTCAGATAATCGTAACTGTTGCCGGCTCTGTGTGCCCAAGTGAAATAATTGAAGCTTTGCTCTATTCCCATGTCAACCACAAAATATAACTGATGGTCTGCAGGTGTAGTGGAACCACTGTATGATTTGCCGGGTTTTACCAATGACAAGAAAGTGCTAGCATCTCCATCGAACATATCTTCAGGTTTGCCTGTTGAGCCATCCACTACATATCCGTTTCCGTTGCTGTATTTAATAGATGTTTCCACGCTCCATCCGTCGCGTATGAAAGGTTCTGTTCCGCTACCGATGATTTTCAGGTCTGCCGTTACTCCGCTACCGTCCGTAGCTGCTACTTTGATAGTAGCTGTTCCTTCCTTTTCTATTTTCAATATACCGTTTTCTATGGAAACAATGTCTTTGTCACCTTCTACTGTATAGTTCAGTGTTTTGTTTCCTGCGTTTGCAGGCATTACTTCAATCAATGATGTGAGGTTGAATACTTGCCCTAGTCCGATAGTTTGGTTATGCAAAGAAGCCGGTAGTCTGATTCCGCTTACCTTAGCGGCAGGAGCAGCTGCTTGTGTGACGGGGAGTTCCAAACGGTGTGCTCCGTCATAAATCAGCGTAACAATGCTGTTTCTTTCTTGAGTGACGGTTGATTCTGTGATTCTCAGATTAACGGTGGTGTTCTCAATGGAAGCACGAATCCAGTTGGATTCGCTGATGATGTAGACACGCTCGGGATTAATTTCTGCCGAAACAGTAAAGTCACGAGTCAATAAACCGCCTTCATAGCCGATGGTGAAGCCTTCGTTGGGAATATTAATCCAATTGTCCGGCACAATTGTCGTATCGTCATCATTACTGCAGGAAGATAGGAATGTACACAAGATGCACATGAGAAAAAATACATTGTTTTGTATAAAGTTTCTTATATGTTTCATAACAGTTCTATTTAAATTGTATACGTATTTCGCTTAATAGTTGTTTAAGTTGTTTTCTGTAATCAGGTGCAAGTTCGCGGGAGCCGGTTCGTATCCTTTCCCATTAATTTCCGCTTTCAATGCATCAATTTGCTTTTGGGTGATAGTGAACTTTTTGTTTCCGTAGTCATTCAGCTCGGTATCTACGGGAGTCAGGAATCCCCATTTCTCGAAAAATCTAGCAGGTTTATTTTGGAAATGGCACATGCCTGCCGGACGAAGTCAAGTTGGTTAAGCCCCTGGTTTTCACCTTTGTCACTCGGACTTTCGTGTGTGCGGAAGTATTCGTAGAGGTCATAATAGAAGTCGGATTCGTAACGCACGTTATGCATATAGAGCTTAAGTTGCCAAAAGGGTACAAGTTGTGTTTCTCTGACTATGTCCGCTACTCCCGGCAGGCTGTGTGCACGTTTGCCGTCGACAATGAATGCGATGGCTGCTTCATAGATATTTTCGAATGAACCACTGATGGCTTGTCCGTTTTCATCTTTGGGGGTGCAAGAGTCTACAAGTAGTTTGCATGGTTTGCCGAAGGAGGTCTGTACATAGAGCGAGTGGATGTTGTTAGTCACTTCGGTGGTTCCCGACCATTTGATGCCAGGACGTGTTTGGTTGCAGTGTCCCACTTCATGTGCAGGTCCCCAACAACGGTCGGCAAAGCGGTCGGGGTTGCAGAATGGTTCTGCATAGTAGTCGCTGGCGTTGTACACAGTGCGATAGTCGGTAGCATTCGGACTTTTTGTTTTGTAGTCAATGCAGAAATGCATACGGTTGTTAAACATCCGGTTGTATTTGACAAGCCCCATGAATTCCTCTTCCAAATAAACCAGCCGATCGCAGTTTTCGATAGTTCGGGTGATTTCTGTATTGTATTTCTTGAAATCGGATACTCTCCAGGTGATGTGCGAGTATTTGCCCAATACGTCAATGTCTTGATATGTGGCGTTATCGCGAATCGTTGCCCAATCACTTTCCTTGTGTTTGGCGATGTCGAAATAACCGTTCACCCTAGCCATGGCAAAATGTATCTGTACAGTTTTTTCTTCCACCAGTTTGCGGACAGCCTCGTCGGCTTCGTCGAGCGTGAGGGGAATAGCATCGTTTACATGGTTTAGCACGTAGATCAGACCTCCTACTTCGGCAGTGATTTCATTGTATCCCTCTTCTAAGTCGTACGTTTTGAAGTTATTGTATCCTCCATTCAAATCTTGGATAATGAGGGAAATCTTTCCTCCTTTGTAGATTTTTCCGACCATGATAGCTAGCTTCTCTCCGCTTTTGGCATAGATGCCAGTGGGATTGTCGCGGAGACTGTATTTCCCGGTCTTGTTTGCTGCTGCCATTATCGACGGGTGCTGATAGGGGCGGTAGTTTGCCAAGCGGTAGGATGAATTGTAGTCTCCGTTCAGCAACGCAAGTCCCAGTTCTTTCAGGTATTGGTTGGGAATCTGCTTGATTTGTTTTTCCGTTACGCCTGATTTTAGTTGCGTACACATTGCGTCTGCAAATATTGAATATGGATCAAACTTATGCGTACTGGCTTCGAAGAATTCCATTTCCGCACAACTTACCCTGTCTTCGTAGGCCTTGTTGATGACAAAGCGTACTTTCTTTACATTGGCTATACCGTTGGGTAGTCTCATGGTAAAGGGAGTATGTACTCCGTTGCCCCTTTCGTAGTTACCTACTTCGGTAAACTCATCCGGACGGTCTGAAGTTGATACTTCTACCGAGAATTTGTCGAATGAGCCCCATTTGTTACCCGAGTCTGTGCGAGGAGTATATACAATACTGTTCAGCGTGCTGCCTTCTTCCAGTTCGTATGTGATGTAGAAAGGGTAGGATACAGCTCCGAATTTGGAGTTGAAATAAGTTTTCTTGTTTCCATCCCATGTCATGTTCAGTGTCAACGGATTTCCGTCGCTGTCCTTAGATGTTGCCTCTTCCGATGTGGCTTCTCCCCTCACTACTTTGATTGGTTTGTCGGCAGAGGCAGGAGCAGCATCCTGCGTCACATTAATTGTACATTTCTGTGTGCCATAGGCGAGTGTCAGCGTTGTAGAGCGCTTTTGTTCCCGGTATGAATATTCTGCCAGTAGGATAAGCCTGGAGTTTTCGAAGGTGGCGGTGAGCCATTCGTTTCCGTCGTTGCTGAAAGAACAAGACACTAGTGAGAGGTCTGTCTCTTTGTCAAGTGTGAAGCTGCGTTTTTCTGTGCCACCTTCGTAGGTGAAGTTGACTGCTTCTGTCGAGATATTAATCCAGTTGGCGGGCAAAAAAATCTCGTCATCCTTTTCGTTGCTACTGCATCCGGCGAGAGAGAAAGAATACAAGACAGATAGCAGGAACAGGACGGCAGAGGCAAAGCAGTGTTTCTTATGTCTTTTTATATATTTCATAGTAATTCATTTGATTTAATTGCTCGTTGCAAGTAAAAGCAAAGGGGAAATGCCCCCTTGCTTTCAATTTCTCAAAACAATCAATTTTACCATAATGGATTTTGTACGAAGAGTTTACTCTTCTGTACTTCATTGTATGGTACCGGATATAACAACATAGCACGGTTCCATGCTCTGGTTTCGATATTCACCCGATTGTAGAACGAACCGGCACCTATGCGGTTTGCCTTAGGCGATTGCATGTCCATGCCTGTACGGAACAATTGCTGGTCGCGTTTGTTGTTGGCATCGTCTGCTGTCATCCAACGGCGTATGTCGAAGTAACGTTGTCCTTCGCAGAATAACTCTACCTGGCGTTCTCTTTGTATTGCCCAGCGTTGTTTTTCCTGGTCGCCGATAATGTTCTTTTTACCTTCATTTGCAAGTTCTTGATAGCCGGGGATACCAGCTCTTTTGCGAACCTTGTCGAGGTAAGTGATAATTTTCGTATCGCTTGGATCGATTTCGTTGCAAACTTCGGCATAATACAGATAGAAATCGGCAAGACGGAGTAAAATAGACGGGCGAGACCATTGCTTTACTACAGCAGGCCTGTTTTTACCCGAATCAGCCGCACGGGTGTAATACTGCAAACTGCGGTATTTGAATTTGTAGAGCATGTATCCAGTATATGGATTTTCCGCTTTCGAACGGTCGTTGCCTTCTCCTTTGGCAAATCCTACTGTATAGCTGGCTTTGTTTTGCGGCTGAACATGCCAGCTTTTGCCTTCATAAGTGACTGCTGCATAGAAACGAGGTTCTCTGTTGTGATACATGTTGTAGATGTCTTTGTCGGTGCGTTGGTCTTCATTACATACGTTTTTCCAGTCGCCGAATCCATCTTCCTTGTATCCACTGCCTTGGTCGTCTATTTCAAGCCCGTTGTCCATAAAGAAGGCATCTACACTTTCCTGGAATACTCCCACGTTGCCGAATGAGTTGCTTGAATACAAATCTCGAGGATTGGTACGTGGTTCCATGTTTGTAGTGACACTGTAATAATGATTGTATGGTCCTGCCCAAATGATTTCATCCGTATAATACTGGTAAAGTTCATAAACGGACAAGTTGGCATCACCTGTTTTCGATTCGTACAATGCATATCCTTTTTCTTCAGCGAAGTTCAGGAAATCTTCCAGTCTTCTCTTGGCAATTTTCCATTTTTCCGGGTCATAGTCGGGGAATAAACGTTCACCATCATGGTTTGTCAAGTTCAGTGCTTCCGTATATTTTCCGTTAAACAAAGGAGAAGCTGCATACACCCACAATTTTGCTCTCAGTGCCAGTGCGGTGGCTTTTGTTGGCCGTACCATTTCTGCTAGATTGTATTTGTCGTTGTTGTGGTCTGTGTGGTCTGTCGGAGTCGCGTTGAATGTTGTTTCGGGCAGATAGCCGGAATTAATTACTTCTTCCAGTAGTTGATCGATATGGTTCACCAGTTTGTCTATCGGAGCACGTGCATAGTCTATCTGGTTCTGGTCTTCCGGATCGGCAATTTCCGTAATGATAGGCACTGGACCGTACAATTCGAACAAAGAGAAATAACTGTATGCAATCAGGAATTTGGCTTCCGCTTTCATTCTGTTCACATCTTCTTCTGAGAGATAATCAACGCCGCTACTTACATTCGGGTCACCCAATGGTTTGGCGTTTTCCAAGAATATCATAGCTTGGCGAATGTAAATGTAGCATCTCCACCAGCGATGGAATGGTGCCGAGTTGGACGTAAACCCATTGGGTAATGCTGTATATGCAGAGCCCTGACGTGCAGTGATTTCACCGGCTAGTAAGTTCCAACCACCCGTGAAAGCACCAGTACTGGAGTTGACTCCCAATCCCATTTCAGAATAATCGGAGATGACGTTGAAGGTGTTCTTATGCCATCTTTCCATATAACCTTTATTATTGAATACAGCTTCTTTATCGATTACGTCTGCTAGTTCTTTTGATACATCCAAATAGTCCGAACATGAAGAAAAACAGCTTATTAAACCGCAGCCAATTAGTGAATATAGTATATTTTTAATTTTCATAATTCTATCTTTGATTTTAATTAAAATGCAACTTCAAGTCCCATAGTCCAAGTTCCACAAATCGGATATTTGGAGCCTGATGAACTGTTTCCTAATTCCGGGTCCCACATCTTGACATGATCCCATACTGCCAGATTGGTTCCCTGTATGTAAATTCTTAGGTTTGACATTCTAAGTTTTTGAATCAGTTTCTTGTCAAATTGATACCCTACCTCCACGTTCTTCAGACGCAAGAAGCTGGCGTCGCGATACCACCATGTGCTTGCTTCGTTGTTGTGAGTAAAACGGTTGGCGTGTGTACGTGGATACATGACATTTTGGTTGAAGGGATCGGCTGCTGTCCATCGGTTCATGGCCTCCGCACGTGCAGAAGAACTGTCGACTCCATTATAGAACGGAATGAAGTTGGATGTCTTTGCCAGCAGGTTGGTAGACGCTTTTGCCACTCCCTGGAAGAAGATGCCGGCAAAGAAACCTTTATAGTCGATATTCAGACCGAAACCGTAAACAATCTGAGGGTTGTTAGGGTATAACCCGTTTCTGTAACTCATATCGTTGGCATCGATTGAACCGTCATTGTTCATATCCTTGTATTTGATATCACCGGGAGCCACGTTGGCGGCAGGTTTGGGAAGTCCTTCCTTCAGTGTATAGGTATATCCGCCTTGTCCGTTTGAAGTGATATAGAAATCATTGGGTGTATACAATCTCTCAGCGATGTATACTTTCGGTTGACCGATTGGATTGCCTGTATAGTACATATAGTCTTCTACCTGTTCGATTTCATCATACTCTGTGATTTTGTTTTTGGCGTATGTGAAGTTACCTCTGGCGGACAGATTCAGTTTACCGATACTTTGTTTCAGAATGACGCTACCGTCAAATCCTTTGTTGGACGTCTTACCGTAATTTTGGTAAGGATTCTCACGATAACCCAATACGGTAGGGATAGTCTTGCGTTGTAACAGGATTTGTTCGCGGGTGTTGGAGAAATAGTCCACGGAGATATCTACACGACCACGGAAAAGTCCTAAGTCGATACCATAGTTCGACTTGTACTCTTTTTCCCAAGTCAATGAAGGAGCGGCAAATAAATCTTCAACGATACCGTTCTTGGAAGGACCGTCTTTACCTCCACTTGTTCCTAACGTCATGCCGTAGTCATAGCCTAAATCGCCTGTGCTCAGTTGTTCGCGATAAGCGAAACGGTCACCACTAATTGCATCATTACCCGTGACACCGTATGAAGCTCTCAGTTTTAGCTTACTGATGATGTTCTCGATATTGTTCTTCTGCATAAATTTCTCATGGCTGATATACCAAGCACCACCGATGGCGGGGAAAATACCCCAACGATGTCCTGCTGAGAAGTTTTCACTACCGGATGCACCGAAACTGGCTTCCAGCATATAACGACTATCGTAGCCATAAGATGCACGACCTACCACGTTCTGTTTCCTGTAAGGCAACGCGGTACCCATATATTGAGTTTCTTTTTGGTTATAAAGAATCATACCGGTAAGGTCGTGTTTTTGAGCAAATGTACGTTTATAGTTTAATGACCCCTCAATATAGATTTTTTTCTTTCCGCCAGTTCCGGTTACTGACATATCACCAAGTTTACTACCTTCATTGACAGTTACAAATTTCAGCGAGTTGTCTTCGTTACGTCCGGTTGCAAAGACTGTACGGGCTGTTTTTGAACGTAATGATACAGAATAAAAATCAGCATCAAAACTGACACTTCCTTTTATAGACAACCCGTTGGTAATGAAATCGAGTTTCTGCTCCAAGGTTACTTTGCTTTGGAAAGATGCATCCCATCTTTTGGAGTATCCAGTGTGGTTCAACAGATTGTACGGATTGTAACGGTTGGCGGCAGCTCCTTGCGGGTCGGCAAGCGAGCCGTCGGAATAGTGCATCGGAACCAGGTGTGTCGGGAATAGTGTGATAGCGCTGAAGATACCGTCGGAACTATAGTTCGGGTTGTTTTTCTTTTTATACTGTCCGCTCATATCTACAGACAACTTGGTTGTAGGGGTGATGTCCATATCTACGTTAGAGCGTAGGTTGTATCTTTGCAGTCCGATATTTGCATCATATTCTTCGACTGTATTTGATTTGAATATACCATCTTCTGAATAGTATGCTCCCGAAACAAAGAATCTGGTTTTTTCCGAACCACCTCTAAAATTGATAGTATACCGTTGGTTGTGCGTATGTTTTGCCAATAAGTCTGTCCAGTCTACATTGGGATACAGGTCGCGGTCTGCTCCAGTGCGGTATTTCTCAAGAATATCTTGCGAATAACTACCGTTATATTCGTTAAGAAGACCGGGATTTCCTGCTTCGTTCCATTCTCCTTCGTTGTAGAGGGATAGATAATTATATGCATCCAGTAGCTCCGGCATACGGGTTGGAGTAACAACACTGTATTGAGCGTTGAAACTTACCTTGGTTTTTTGGGCAACACCACGTTTGGAGGTAATCAATACAACACCGTTGGCACCTTCCGCCCCATATACAGCAGTAGCGGCAGCGTCTTTCAGAACAGAAAAAGATTCGATTTCATCTACGTCGATGTCGTTCATATCACGTGGCACTCCGTCGACCAATACTAACGGGTTTGTTCCTCCGGCATATGAGCTTTGACCGCGAATCCAGAATGCTGCGTCATCATTGCCGGGTTCTCCACTGCGTTGGATGGCAATAACACCTGCTATCTGTCCTGAAATAGAATTTACCAGACTTCGGGTTGGTATGGCAATATCTGCGGGTTTCAGTGAATTGACTGATGCTACCACACTTTCTTTTTTCTGTTGTCCGTAACCGACAACTACAACATCGTCCAGATTGATGTTAGACTCTGCCAGTGTAACATTTATGACATTTTCTTTTTTTACTTTCTGGTCTATGCTCTTGTAACCGATATACCGGAACTCAAGTGTTTCGCCTTCTTTTGCTTGAATAGAATATTTACCGTCCATGTCAGTCAGTGCACCATTAATCGTTCCTTTTACCAATACGGTGGCTCCGATTATCGGTTCTCCCGTTTCATCTTTGACAATACCGGTGATATTCTTATTTTTTCCTTTTTTCACGATTTCCACTTCTTTGGGTGACAGAATAATCTGCTGTTTCTGAAAGCGGAATGAAATATTGGTTGGCTCAAACATTTTGCGTAATGCTAAACGGATTTCTTCATTTTGTGCAACCAAGCTGACTTGTTGTTTGATATCCGTTTCTGTCACGTCATATGAGAAGGTGTATTTGGAGGCTTTTTCAATTTGCTCCATTGCATCTTTTAATGCGATATTCTGAAAAGAAATACTAATCTTTTCTGTGCCGCTTTGCGCTGCTATTCCTAAGGCAAAGAGGGTAAAAAACGCGAATAAAAATATTTTTTTGAATTTCATAAATTATTTAGATGTATTAAATTTTAAGTGTTAAAAATAAAAGATTTCAATTAGTGTGTTTCTACTTCATAGGCATTGATTTTTATGAGTTAATATTATATGTTATTTATTTTTCTTTCATGGTTACCATCCGGCATGTTCATGCTTGTTTTCGCGTGAATCTGCGTTTCGTTTCTTTTCACCAGTGTAGTTCCATCTAATTTCATCGGTATATTCTTTTCCGTTGTGTGTCGTGACGGCTTTGATTATGTTTTCTCCTTGTCGTAATGTGACGTTGTCAAAAATATAATGTACGTTGGTATATCCATTGCGGATATTGGTTAGTCTCTGTCCATTGAGGTATACTTCCGGAGTTCCGATATTAGAATATACAGTCACAGAAGTTTGCTTCCGTTCACGATCCGTATTCCGGCGTTGAGTCAGGTATAATACAGGCTCTTCGCTCCAGTTGGCTTTATACCAGTAGTAAGAGTCCTTCTTGGTTTTCCGGTCAAAAGTTATCAGTCCTTTCAAATTACGGGCAGGCACACCACCACGCTCCCACATTGGTACACCAAAGTCAAACATATTCCAAAGATAAGAGGCAATGATATAAGGATGTTTCGAAATAATACTCCATTGATATTCATGAGTCTTAGTTTGAAACGTTTCCGGATAAAAAGGTTTTCCCCAGTTCAACGCATCACCAAGATATTCAGTTTGATGTTCTAGATTAGCGTCCGCACCATATTCAGTCAACATTAGCTTCTGCCACGGATATTTCTCTTCCAACCCTTTCACCCATGGTTCAATATCTTGCAGTTTCTTCTCATACCACCCGAAATACCGGTTCATCCCTTGAATATCCGCATTTTGGTTCACTGCGTGCTCAGTATGCCCGAATCCGTTGACAGCTACTGTATAGCGATCCGGATCCTCCGTCTTGGCAAGATTATGAAGTGTCTGCGTCAGCCCGGCCGTATATTCATGAGGCTGATATACCTCATTATGTAATCCCCATACATAAATAGAAGGGTGATTAAAACTCTGACGAATCAACTCACGGAGTTGAGACTGTGCATTTTCCGCTTCATATCCCGTCACACGATTTACAAAAGGAATTTCTGCCCAAATAACCAATCCCAGTGAATCACAACGGGAATATAAATAGTCTGACTGCTGATAATGGGCAAAGCGGACAGTTGTTGCCCCCACATCCATAATCTGAGCTAGATCAAAGTCATGTTCTTTGTTAGTAAGAGCACTTCCCAATCCCCACCAATCCTGATGACGGGTTACACCATACATCGGATATTTCTCACCGTTCAGATAGAATCCTTTACCGGCTACAATCTCATATTTGCGGACACCTAATGGTTGGATTACTTCATCAATAACTTTCCCATCTGATATCAGACGTGAAACTACTTTATACAAATAAGGATCTTTACGTCCTTGCCAAAGGTGAGGTTTACTCAATTTAAAAGTGGAAGCATAAGTCTGTGTTCCTTGAGGAGTTAATTCCAAAGGAAGACGGTGCGAAAGAACTTTCTTTCCTTCTTGTGTATAAAGAGAATTTTCAAGTACTAAGTCAGCAGGTGTAAGACCGCCATTATCCAATTTTACTTTTACAGTAATATCAGCCGAGCGTTTTGATACATTCTTCTGAGTAATATAAACCCCTGGAGAAGCACAGTCAGTAACTGTAATGTTATTCTGTCCGGTAACAATAAGCCATACCGGACGATAAATACCACCATACACTCCGAAAAGGTTATGATTCACCGGAATAACGTCCGGTCGTGAGGTATTATCGGCCTTTACCATAATTTCGTTCTCAGCGCCAAAGTTCAAAGCGGTGCCGATTTCAAAGGCAAAAGCACTGTATCCTCCTTTATGGGTTCCGACAAGCTTACCGTTCACATACACCTCGGTGTTTGCGCCCACACCTTCAAACCGGAGAAATATACGTTTCCCTTTCAATTCCTCTCCAAAGAACTGTTTTTTCTTATAATAGCCTACCCCTTCGTAAAAAGAAGCTGCTTTAACCTGCATATCCTTAGCATTCCATGTATGAGGCAGGTTTACAGCATCCCATTTTCCATTCCATTGAGCGGATACTTTCATCGGATTTTCTGAAAAAGGACCACGCTTGAACAACCACCCTTCATTGAAGGAGGTCACTTCACGGGCAGTCAGAGAGAAGAACTGCCCGATCAGCATAAATAAAATGAATGTAAATTTGAACTTCATATTATAATCCTCTTTTGATTTATGTTAAAGCATCTCGGTATATACCTTTTGTTACCTTAGCTGCACGAACTTTAAGTTGAATAACATATGGTTCACCTGGGTTCTTCTTAGGAACAGATACATTATATTCATTACGAGCTGTTTCAACAACTTGAATCTCTTCGCCAGTACCTAATAAAGAAGCTTTTTCTACTGAGATGTCTTTTGGAGTCTTCACTGTCAGATGTCCGCTATATGGTTGGTTAAATACTACCATATACACTTCGCCATTTTTACCGCGTGTGTAATATCCCCAACCTTGTTTGTCAAATCCGGCATAGTCACAGGCATAGACAGCTTCACCGTAACGACTCATCCACTTACCGATAGCCTTAGCCAACTCTTTTTCTTCCGGACGGAAGTCCCCATCTGCCTGCGGACCAAAATTCACAACCATATTTCCGCCCATAGAAACTGCATGCACAATACGATCAATTACCTCTATCGGAGTCTTTACATAACTCAATGACCAATCTTTGTGGTACCCCCATTGATTTTCAGGAATAGTCATACAAGCCTCCCAATCCCATTGCGTCACTTTAAGGTCTTTTACTGGATCGGGCAGACGGCGTTCGTAACCGGATTCATAGTCACCCATTAGCCGACCGTTACTATCGAAATGGCGTTTGCCTTTATCGTCAGCACGCAAACGACTGTTGATAGTAACCCCTGGGAGCATTTCTTTCAACATTTGTTCGGCATGAGCTGTCCACCAACCATTCTTCTTGATACTGGCATCCCATGTACCGTCAAACCAGAAATCTTTCACCGTTGGATAGCGTGTAGCCAGTTCTTTCAACTGATTATCTGTAAACTCCAAAAAGCGACTGAATGCGATACTATCTTCTACTGATTTGATGCTGTAACGATAATCGGGATGACTCCAGTCCATTACTGAAAAATAGAAGTGCACATCAATACCTTCATCATTGTAAGCTTTCACCATTTCGCCCAACACATCTTTTTTATAGGGAGTATTTGCTACCGTATATTTGGAATATTTGCTCGGCCACAGACAAAATCCTTCGTGGTGTTTCGTTGTTATCTTTATATATTTGACTCCCATTTCTTTAGCCATTTTCGCCCACTTCTTTGCGTCAAACTTGGTTGGGTTCCATTGATCCATCAATTTCATCCATTCGTCAGAAGGTACTTTTGCCCAGCTTTTCAACCATTCAGCTGCTCCGCCATATACTTTCCCGTTCCATTCCCCACCAGGAATAGCATATAATCCCCAATGAATAAAAGCTCCCAAACGGTTGTCGCGGAATTTTTGCATGGCCTGATCTTGTCGTTTACCTTCATTTGTAGCTCCATATTTTAAAGGTATCTCTTTTTTTATTTCCTGAGCGGAGGATAAAAAGGAGATGGCAGTAACTAGTGCGAATAATGTAATAATTCTTTTTGTGCCTTTCATCTTTTTCAGTTTTAATTAATAGTTGATATAATGAAGTGGCACAAACTTATGGCTAATAAATTAATGTGAGGTGACTTTTTGTGTTGTAAAAATGGAGTTTGAGTTTTTGTGGAAAATACATGTAGGATTTTTGGACGATATGTGCATATGTATTTCTGCTTTTTACTCCGTTTGTGCGGGTATATACTTCAGGATGGACAAATATATCCGCCAGGATATTTGTTAGGGAAGTTTCTGGGGCGGAAATATGTCTTTTGTGTTGATAGTATGTGCAAATTGTCCATAATATATGCCTATATTTTCCACGATATCGTATATGTCTTTTTAAAGGGATATTTGGTTTTACTCCGTATAGAAACACTTCCTATTTTTACCTGAAATTTTTAATATTCAATCTTAGTGTAATTTATAAACCATGAGAAAACAGATAAAAATGAGTCGGCGATGCGTGCTTGGATGTATGATGCTTGCAATATCTCATCTGTCTCCGATGTATGCTTTCCCGGTGCAAGAGAAAGCGAGTACGTTTGAATGTGCGGTTTCTTCCAGACAGTTCATTACTAGTGCAAGAAAAATAAATCCCACCACCGTCGAAATTCTATTACCCAATAACCAGCGAATGTCCTTCGACTTCTACGGTGAAAACATCTTCCGTGTATTTCAGGACAACTCAGGAAGAATAATCAGAGATCCGCAGGCAAAACCGGAAGCGCAGATATTGGTAGACAATCCTCGAAAAGCGCTTTCTAAACTGGAGTTGGAAGAGAATAAAGATTTTGTCTTTCTGACTACTGAAAAGATAAAAGTCCAATTGGATAAGAAGACCTCTTTACTCAAGGTAATTAATCTGTTGACTAACACCGTTGTAGTGGAAGAGCTGGAAGCACCTCTTTTTGAGAAAGGAAAAGTAACCTTGACCTTGAAGGAGAATCCGCAAGAATACTTCTACGGTGGAGGTGTCCAGAACGGACGTTTCTCCCACAAGGGCAAAGTGATTTCTATCGAAAACCAAAATAGCTGGACAGACGGGGGAGTGGCATCACCCACTCCTTATTACTGGTCTACGAATGGGTATGGCGTGATGTGGTACACCTTTAAAAAAGGAAAATATGACTTCGGAGCCTCTGAACAAGGAAAGGTTAAGTTATATCACGAGTCAGATTATTTAGACGTGTTCTATATGATTAATGACGGAGCGGTAGCCTTGTTGAATGACTTCTACCAACTGACGGGAAACCCTGTTTTATTGCCTAAATTCGGCTTCTATCAGGGACATCTGAACGCTTACAATCGTGACTATTGGGTAGAAAACGAGAAAGGCATCCTGTTTGAGGACGGCAAGCGATATAAAGAAAGCCAGAAAGACAACGGCGGAATCAAAGAATCGCTGAACGGAGAAAAGAACAATTACCAGTTCTCCGCACGTGCGGTAATCGACCGTTATAAAAAACATGACATGCCGTTGGCTGGCTGCTCCCGAACGACGGCTATGGAGCCGGATACGGACAGACAGAAACCTTGGACGGTAATATACAAAACCTGAAAAGTCTGGGGGATTATGCCCGTCAGAACGGGGTGGAGATAGGATTATGGACACAGTCGGATCTGCACCCGAAAGAAGGAGTGAGCGCTTTGCTACAAAGGGATATTGTGAAAGAAGTAAGGGATGCCGGAGTGCGTGTGCTGAAAACTGACGTAGCCTGGGTAGGTGCCGGCTATTCTTTCGGACTGAACGGAGTGGCTGACGTGGGACATATAATGCCTTATTATGGTAATGATGCCCGGCCGTTTATTATCTCTCTCGACGGTTGGGCGGGAACGCAACGTTATGCCGGCATCTGGTCGGGCGACCAGACTGGCGGCGTATGGGAATATATCCGTTTCCACATTCCGACCTACATCGGTTCGGGACTGTCCGGGCAGCCGAATATCACTTCTGATATGAACGGTATTTTCGGTGGCAAGAATCTGATAGTGAACACCCGTGATTTCCAGTGGAAAACCTTTACTCCCATGGAACTGAACATGGACGGTTGGGGTTCCAATGAAAAATATCCGCATGCCTTGGGAGAACCGGCTACATCCATTAACCGCTGGTATCTGAAGTTGAAATCAGAACTGATGCCTTATGCTTACAGTATCGCTAAAGAAGCTGTAGACGGCATGCCAATGATAAGGGCGATGTTCTTGGAATATCCGAATGCTTATACTCAAGGAACGGCTACACAATATCAATATCTCTACGGACCCTATTTTCTGGTTGCTCCTATCTATCAGGCGACTAAAGCAGATGAGCAAGGAAATGATATCCGTGACGGCATATACTTGCCCGAAGGCGTATGGATTGATTATTTCACAGGCGAGAAATATGCCGGAAACTGTATACTCAACAACTTTGCAGCTCCTCTCTGGAAACTTCCCGTATTTGTGAAGAACGGAGCGATTATTCCACTGACAAATCCTAATAATAATGTAAGTGAAATCAATAAAGGAATCCGTATCTATGAACTTTACCCATATGGTGAGACTCTTTTTACCGAATATGATGACGACGGCATATCCGAAGAATATAAACGAGGTAAAGGAGTAACAACAGATATCAAATCCGTAGTTGACAGTAAGAATAATGTCACTGTTACCATCTGTCCGGCAAAGGGTGATTTTACAGGTTTCGTGAAAGAAAAGGCGACTGAATTCAGAATCAATGTCACTGCCCTGCCGAAGAAAGTAACGGCACAACTGGGAAAGAAGAAAGTGCAACTGGCAAAGGTCACCTCGAAAGATGAATTTGAGAGAGCTGAAAACGTATTCTTCTACGATGAGGCTCCCAATCTGAACCGGTTTGCTACTGAAGGAAGCGAGTTTGAAAAGGTAGTTGTCACCAAGAACCCGCAACTTCTGGTGAAGCTGGCTGCTACCGATATTACGGCAAACGCGACGACATTGCGCATTGAAGGATTCCGCTTCGCTCCCGAAGACCGTCACCGGATAACTGCGGAACTTTGGCTGCCCCTGTTGCCCGGATTACTGCCGGCAACACGGAAGCCTATACGCTGAAACCGACATGGGATAAAGTGGCTAATGCCGATTTCTATGAGATTGACTTTATGAATATGCTGTATACTACGATAAAGGATACGGAATTGTTGTTTAGAGACCTGACTCCCGAAACGTCCTACTCGTTTAAGATACGTGCTGTCAATAAAGACGGAGTTTCCGACTGGACTGAGTTCGGTGCTACAACCAAATCCGATCCGCTGGAATTTGCTATCCGTGGTATCAAGGGTGAATGTACTGCCGCTTCGCAAGGAAGAGTAGGTGTGAAACGTCTGTTCGATTTTGTAGAGTCTGGAGACATCTGGCATACTAAATACGGGGAAAAAGCCGTTCCTTTCGACTTGGTGATTGACCTGGTTTCTGTTAACCAACTGGATAAATTCCACTACCTGCCACGTACAAACGCCGGTAACGGAACGTTACTGAAAGGAACCGTTTCTTATAGCATGAATAAAGAGCAGTGGACGGAAGCCGGTGCATTTGAATGGCAGCGCAACGATGATGTGAAGATATTCAATTTCACCGGTCATCCTACCGCCCGTTATATCAGACTGTCTGTTACGGAAGCAGTCGGCAACTACGGCTCCGGCAAAGAAATCTACGTGTTCAAAGTGCCCGGAACGGAAAGTTATCTTCAAGGAGACATCAATCTCGACGGCAAGATTGACGGCAATGACTTGACATCATACATCAACTATACGGGATTGAGAAAAGGTGACTCTGATTTCGAAGGATACATCAGCAATGGTGATATCAATAAGAACGGACTGATTGACGCATATGATATTTCGGTGGTTGCCACGCAGCTTGAAGGCGGTGTTGATAACCGCGGAATGGAAAAAGTGGATGGTGCACTTGAAATCAGCACCCCGAAACAGGTATATGACAAAGATGAGATTATTGAAATTCAAGTGAAAGGTACCGGCTTGCGTGCAGTCAATGCATTCAGCTTTGCTTTGCCTTACAATCAACAGGATTATGAGTTTGTCGGGGTGGAATTGCAGAACATGAATGCAATGGAGAATCTGACTTACGACCGTCTTCATACCAATGGCTCAAAAGCCCTGTATCCTACCTTTGTCAATGTAGGAAACAAGAAGACTCTTGAAGGAACCGTTGACTTATGCCTTTTGAAGTTTAAGGCAAAACGTAAAGTGAAATTCGACTTGAAGGTCATTGACGGCTTGTTGGTGGATAAGAAATTGAATACTCATAAATCGAATGTTCAGTAATTGGGTTAGTTAGTATAGTTGTTCAGAAAGCTGCTTTTTTCTTTCTTTATGGAAGATAAGAGCAGCTTAAACGGAAAATATGACTCTATTTAATCCATAATGCCCGTTATCTTTGCCTTGAACAAAATTATAGTATTATGAAGAAATTACTTTTAACCCTTGCCCTATGCATGGGCTATTTGTGTACTACAGTTGCGCAGACATTTATTAAAACAGAAGTGAAGCAGTCAATGCGGCGGGTGGCCGACTGGCAGATTGCTCATTACAACAAGGCTATTTACGGTGACCTCAACTGGGTGAATGCCACTTTTCACCTGGGACTTGTCCACTGGGCTGCGATAGCCGAACAAACAGACAAAGATGATTCGTATTATAAATGGTTGTTGCGGCTGGGAAACCGTAACTACTGGCAGGTAGACCAACGGATGTATCATGCGGACGATATCTGTATCTCGCAGATGTATCTGTATATGTACGAAAAGTATAAGAAGAAAAGTATGCTCATCCCGACACAGGCACGTGCCGAATGGGTGATTGCCAATCCTCCTTCCGGTTCGTTCGAACTGAACTACGGCGATGCAACCACGCTGGAACACTGGACTTGGTGTGACGCACTGTTCATGGCACCTCCCGTTTACATGAAACTTTACAATATCACGGGCGACAAGAAGTTCATCCGTTTCATGGATAAGGAATATAAGGCTACTTACAATTATCTGTTCGATAAGGAAGATAATCTTTTCTACCGTGACCACCGCTACTTTACGATGAAGGAAGCCAATGGCGCGAAAGTATTCTGGGGGCGTGGTAATGGCTGGGTACTCGGAGGACTTGTAGAGATGTTGCGCGAACTTCCTGCCAAGAGCAAATATCGTCCGTTTTATCAGGACTTGTTCCTGAAGTTATGCCGTCGCATTGCTCCTTTGCAGGGTAAGGACGGTTTTTGGCATGCAAGCCTGCTCGATCCGGCTTCTTATCTGTCGCCCGAGACGAGTTGCAGCGGCTTCTTCGTGTATGCGCTGGCTTATGGAATAAACGAAGGGCTCCTGCCAAAAGAAGAATTTCTGCCTGTGGTGGAGAAAGGCTGGCAAGCATTGGTGTCGGCTGTGGGAGAAGACGGGAAACTGGGTTATGTGCAGCCTATCGGTGCCGACCCCAAGAAGGTGACTCCCGATATGACAGAAGTCTATGGGCCGGGAGCTTTCCTGCTGGCAGGGACAGAAATCTACCGTATGGCACAGGATGCCCCGAAACGGAATACGAATATCTCTCAAAGCCGTATCCGTGAAATTGCTGCTATGCTGCCCGATAAACCGAAAGGAATGGGCGTTTCTTATAAAGACCGTACTTTCTGGAATAAAGTAAAAGAGAGTGGCAAAGCGGAAAAGCTGTTGACAGAGGAAGCCCCCGCATTATTGAAAAAGGGTATGCCCCCTTTTGTTGACTCATTATATCTGCATCTGAACAAAACCAATGTCCGCCTGCCGGGCGAAAATATGATGAATGCCCGCTATCATTATCTGTTCCGGCTGACATTGGCTGAATGTCTTGAAAATAAAAGACGTTACATTCCCGCTATCGAAAAGGCACTGGTTGCTCTCTGCAACCAGAACTCCTGGTCGATTCCGGCTCACGACCGCAATCTGAATAATTATCATGGGACAGATTATTATGTCGATTTGGTGGTCGCTACGGCCGGCAACGGAATAGCGCAGTGTGTCGCTATGCTCGACGACCGTCTGTCGCCGGAAGTAAAGGCCCGTGTGCAGTGCGCTTTCCGCGAAAAAGTTTTTCGTCCCGTATATCGTTGCCTGGAAGAGACAAAACCTTTCTGGTGGTTCACGGTTACAAATAACTGGAACTCAGTTTGTCTGGCAGGCGTTACGGGGGCTGCCCTCACTTTGCTGGCGGATAAGGAAGAACGTGCTTATTTCGTAGCCGCAGCCGAAAAATATAACGTGTACGGTATGAAAGGGTATGCCGACGACGGCTATTGCAGTGAAGGTGTCGGTTACTATAATTATGGTTTCCGTGCTTACATCCTGCTACGTGAGGAAGTATGCCGTGCCACACAAGGCAAGATAGACTTCTTCCGTGAGCCTAAATTTGTGCGTATAGCCCGATATGGTAAGAAAATACAGATGAATGAGGGCGTATGTCCGGCTTATTCTGATTGCCGTATCGGTTTGTCGACAGATAAATTCATTACGGATTATTGTGACCGTGCGCTTGGCGTTACTTCTCCGGCAGAAAAATACATTCTTCCGGCAGGAAATAATTTCTCTTTGTATCTCATAGAACTGTTCCCCCGACAAGTATGGAAGATGGAAATGACGGATGCTATCCGTCAGGCGTTAAAGGAAAACTCTGACTCTCTGCGTGCTTACTACGAAAAAGCAGGAATTCTCGTTGCGCGTCCTGCTGTGGGGAGTTCGTGTCTGCTGGCTGTCTCGGCCAAAGGTGGTAATAATGCCGAAAACCATAACCATAATGATGTCGGTTCTTATGCCGTCGCTTTGGGAAAGAGTATGATGGTTGGCGATCAGGGCGGCCCTTTCTCTTATCCCGGTGATTATTTCAGTGCGGAGGCTCCCGCGAAATATAAGATCAAAGGTTCTTTCGGGCATCCTGTTCCGGTGGTAGACGGGAAAACGCAATCTGCCGGTTCCAAGGCGAAAGCTATTGTGCTCAGGAAAGAATTTGCAGAAGAAAAAGACTTGTTCAGTATTGACTATACATCAGCTTATTCTACCCCCAATCTGGATAAGTTGATCCGTACTTTCGTCTATGACCGCCAGGGTGAAGGCAGTTTCACTGTCAGTGACGAATTTACAGCCAATGCGCCTATCCGGTTCGAAACAGCCGTAACAACACAAGCCGACTGGAAAATTATTGATGACACACATCTTTTGCTCACTACTGGTACAGAACAGATGATTGTCAATATCGAAGCATCCGGCAAAGTCGCATTTACTTTTGAAACTATCGAAGTGAATGCTCCGGCTTATACCCGCATCGGGATTGCGCTGAAGGAGCAGTCGGAGAAAGGATATATCCGGCTGAAGATGCAGGCAAAACAATTGTAATAATGAGGATACTGTGAAAAACACTATTTATATTTTATGATTTGGCAAGGAGGAGGCATATGAATACAAATTTTGCTTGTGGCTTGACGGCCATTTGCCCGGATGATGAAGATTTCTCCGGGTATCAGAAATATATTGATATATTGATGCATACGATTCTGTCTCCTGCCACTCTTTGCCACATATTGGTAGCTGAGGAATGGAAACGGCTGTTTGCCCTTATGGATATCCTTTATGGGGATGCGTTGAAAATCTGGTTGGTTAAATATGATTGTCTGTCCGAAGAGGAGATTGCTCTCTGTTATTTTTGTTACATAGGAGTAAAGCATAGAAATCAGGCTGTTTTCTTTGGCGTTTCACCGCATAGCCTGAGTAAACGTAAGCAGCGTTTGAAGGATAAATTGATGATTCCGCAGGGGATGTCTTTCAAAGATGCTGTTGGCGCGATGTAAATATCATAAAATAAAAAATCATAATGACAAGACGCTCCCTTCATTCCTGCTGAGCGAAAAAAAGGTTCTTCGTCAAATTTGGTGGTACTTCTTCTATTGTGAATAAAGAATCTTGGCTCTCAGTAGTTTACTTCCTGCCCTATTGTACATCTGTCTTTTTACCGCTTTAATTTTATTCACAGTCCCCTCCAGTAATCCGTTACTGAAGGGGATATCAATAGCTGCCTGTACTGCCTCCCAGTCTTTTTCAATACCATATGCAAAGTTCGTCAGTGCCATATTCCGTGTTGCCTTCGCTTTTTCAATCCACTTTCTAATATCCTTATCATAAGTGTTCCCATTAATCATATCTCTGAAATTCTGACACACGCCTAAGAGTTCTTTAATCTGTGGTGAGGACTTATACAGTTCCGCTAGTTTAGGATTATCCGATTCTCCCTTTAGAATGTATTTGCGTATCTGATTCTGTGAAACTCTTTGTTTTACTTCCGTTTTCAATGCTCTCATTATGCTCCTTGACTTCCTTCCTCTTTTGTTGATACTTTTTCGCAAGCTGGATGTTATCCTTCCAATAAGTGCGCCACTGATTTTACTCCCCATTTTGTGCCAATATTTTTCGGGTAATACAGCCCGCACTAATGGTTAGCCAGTTCGGATACATATTTAAGAGCTGTCTTCTGTTGCTCATTCAAGTATGCCCTATTCTCCTGTTGTGAATGAGCTTATAAATGTAGCGACTTTTCTTGCCCAAATGTGTGGCTGTCTGCTCAATGGTCATCCCTGCATTTTAAGTTCAGGCTTTCCCTGTATATCTTCAATTTTTCTCTGTGTCGGACATCTCCCATGTTAAATATGTCCTGAAGAATTAACGAAGAAGCCGTGTCTCTGTCAGGATATTCGTACTTGAGCTTTTCTTGGTCTGACGAATCATTTTCTCTATTTCCGGTATCATCGTGTCCGTCATATTCTTGATTAGATGGAACCGGTCGCAGATTTGTGTAACACCAGGATTATTCTGTTTATAGCCTCTGTGAAACATCTTCCACGGTCTCTCGTTATATATTGTATCTGAGGATTCCGGGTGAGCCAGTTATCAAGCGCTTCTCCTTCTATCCTCTAACAAAGCAATAGGCATGTGTGTCATCTGGTCTACGACCACACTCATATAATCCTTACCTTTTTTATAGGCAAAATCATCAATACCTACATAAATACTTTTATTATGCATAGGATTATGTTGCCCGCACTGTTGTAGGATGTGTAAGCAGGAAGAGCTACTGGCCGTTATATGGAACAGTTGCAAAGAGAAGAGGCCTTTCGAAAGTAAGTTCAAGCTTATCGATCTGATGCGTTCCTCAACAAGATAGCTCCGTCTACCATACCGACGAGCCAGAAAAGACAACGGTTCGCAGAATATTTTTTGCGGACAAGAAACATTGTCACAATAATATTTACCAACCTTGATGACTAACTCCAAACTATGACCGTAAACTTCAAGATCCTGAATATGACGGGAGTAGTAACTGTGCAACCGGTGACTGAAATGTCCGCAATAAGGACAGGAAGCCCCCTTGCCAGCCGTATGTAAAAAGACCCTCAATGAGCCAACAGCTTCAGAGATACCATCTTGTTGCAGATTATCGTAGCCAAGACTGAATCTGAAATCATGGAATAATCCCCTATTTGTAGGAGTATTTTCTTTTTTTGATGTATATTTGTACGTTGTAGATATGGCTTGTTGCATGGTAACTCTTAATGATGTGGTGTCTTTAAAGTTACTAAAAAGCAAACATATCTACAACTTTTTATAGGATTAAGGAAGAAGAAGAGGAAAACCATCGAAATAAAAAAGAGATTACCACCAAATTTGACGAAGAACCGAAAAAAAATAAAATCATTTCTCATATTCTCATGAATAATGGTATTTGATTGATAATTAGAGGTGTAAACTATGAGAATTAAAATGTTTACATGCATTTCTCATAGTTTATACCTCTAAAATACCTTTAAAGAAGGTATTTCTCATACTTTATTTTGCATTTCTCATGCTGTATATTATGCTTGTCTTTGTTTCAGCATACTAATATGTATAGGTCAATATAACCGTAGTTTGTCTGTTGAATCGGTAGATAACATATCTTTTACAATAGACATTATTGTGCTTTCCTGCCTTCATCCGTATTATTCCACTCCAGTGAACAGACCGTTGCACTAAAGTGGATAGACTTGTTCACTCTAGTGCATGAATCTGTTCACTCGAGTGAAACGATAGAGATGTCTTATTGAAAATCTATTGATTACAGTAGCATAATCTTTGGTTATCAGTTTGTTATAATAAAAATGAACGGTGGATTTGTTACAGTTTATTAAGTGTTAATGATCAGACTATAGGAATACTGTTTGTGATGTATGAGAAATGCCGGTAATGGTATGAGAGATGCATTGTTTTAAGCGCGTTTTCTTGATAAAGGCATGAGAAATACATGTAAATAATTTTATTCTCATTCTTTATGTATTTAGTATTCAGATGAATATGCTTTACTATGAGAATATGAGAAATGTTTTTGTTTTTTTATTCTAGTGTGACGCTGAGCAGAAACTATGATGAAACAGATATTTGGCTCGTTTTACGTAGGATATGAATAAAATTTGGTTTGGTTGCCCTAATTTTCTAACAGAAAAGCACAGACGCTATTTGTCGTTGTCCATCAAATTTTGAATTTTACTTGTAAGTCGCTGTGTATTAGTGTTATAAAATTTAGAGATGTCCATCGGGATTTTTGGATATCTTTTTTCGATTCGTTATCTTTACAGACAAGAAACTTAATTGTTTAACTCTTAAATTAGTAAGGAATGTATTGTATGAATAAAATACGATTTATTCTTTTGTATTTCTTATTGCTGGGCATCTTCGTCCATGCACAATAGATGGAGTAGATCTTGTAGATAAACTACGTTTGGATGGAATCCAAAATACCGACTGCTGATGTCGCGGTGTTCAATCTCCCTTTCTTGTACAATGAATTAAACAGTTTAAAAATTGAATTCTGATGGAAAATGTAATAATTCCTAGTGAAACTTCGTTGGTATCGGTCGTTATTCCCTGCTATAATTCAGTTGAGCTCCGAAGAACGCTTGAAAGTGTATGCAAACAGAGCTATACACGTTGGGAAGCAATCTGTGTGGATGACGGCTCGGATATGGAACTTCTTCCAATAATTGAGGCGTTAGGTGATTCCCGTATATCTTATTATCGCTTGGCGGAACATACGAATGCCAATGTGGCTCGCAATTACGGTATTCTTCACAGCCGGGGAGCATATGTTGCCATGCTCGATTCGGATGACGAATGGTTGGAGAACCATTTGGAGGATTCTCTTCGTATTCTATCGGAGGGACATACCGATTGTGTGTATAGCAGTTTGATTCTTAGAGGAAAAACAGATTCTGTGTTTACTACCCGTGCGGTAAATGAAAGTGAAACAATGATTGATTTTCTGCTTTCCACAGGATATGGAGCGCAGACTTCTACGCTTGTAATGACTACTTCAAGTGCCAAAGAGATTCTTTGGGATGAGAAACTTCATCGGCATCAGGATTACGACTTCGTGGTTAGGTATAGCCGGAAGTACAGGATGTTTCCGAAAATTACTCCTACAGTGATTTATCATTGCTCCGACACTTCTCGTACAATTGACTTCGATTCGTGTATCCGTTTTATACGTTCGGTAGAGGATGAGATAACAGACCGGATTTATATGAATTATCATAAGCATATGTTGAGGCTTGCTGTTGCCTGCAATGCACAGGAGAAAATCGTTAATCATTATCGTAAAGCGGTTACACATTATGAATATTTGCTTCCATTCTATGATTATTTGTTGATATTGAAACCTCGAAATAAGTTTCAGGCATGGGTATTGAAAATGAAATACATTTTGGGTATACTAATGGTGAAAATTGGATAAAAGATTGAATTGTCTCCTTGTTTTTGACTGCTGCATTTTCAGTGTGTCCATCGAGATTTTGACTTTATTGTCTAATGTGTTGATTATTAGCGAGAAAAATGTTTGAAAATGTCCATCTCGATTTTTGGATGTTAATTGGCGTCTTCGTAACTTTGGAACATAAGTTAAGTACGATATTATGAAACACAAAATGGTATGCTAATTTTATTTTGGACAAAGATACGCCGCACAAAATTCTCTATTTATGACCAACTGCGAATGGATGAACTCTCGCAAATTTTACCGTGCGATGTGGAGATCACGTATGATCGGGCCAAAATGTCGATTGCCGATGTTGTGGTTTTCAATCTTCCTTTTTTATATCATGAACTGGAGGGTGATCTTGAGAAGTCGGAACATCAGATTTGGGTAGCGTGGAGTTATGAAAGTGAAGTCAATTACCCTTGGATGTTTTCCGATGAGTTGAAAGATATATTTGATCTTTGGATGACTTATCATTTGGATTCGGATATTGTGTTGCCATATTATGACTATACTTTCAAGGAAAAGCTGTTTACTCCACCTTGTGAAAAGACTAAAGATGTGTGTATGTTTATATCCAGTCCTGTGAATAAAAGCCATCGGTTAGAATATATTTCAGAATTAATGGAATACTTGCCTATTGATTCTTATGGCAGTTGGAGAAGGAACGGCGTATTGGATGAAGATAAAGGCTATCTTACCAAACTTGATATAATCAAACACTATAAGTTTACTATTGCATTTGAAAATGCGATAAGTCAGGATTATGTGACGGAGAAATTTTTTGATCCCTTGCAAGTTGGCTCTGTTCCGATTTATTTGGGTGCTCCCGATATTGACAGGTTTTCACCAGGAGAACATGCTTTTATAGATGTGAGGGATTATGCTTCTCCGAAAGATTTGGCGGATTATATAATGAGATATTGCCGGGATATATCAAGGTATAATTCACTTTTAGAGTGGAAGAGGAAACCTTTGTCAGATGAATTGGCCAGGTTGATTGAAGAACAGCGGGAGCATGCTTTCATAAGGATGGTGAGACTGGCGAAAGGTAGAATCGAAGCAATGCTAATGTAAGTAATTGATATCTCTGTCTTGCTAAAGTTGCAGGGTAAATAAAGAAAACTGCGGCATCATTAAATAAGTAATTATGAAAAAACTTAGTAAGTTGAAACTTAAAGAGTTTCGTGAAATGAGCGATTTTGAGATGAAACAAGTCTTGGGTGGCTCTGGCGATTTTGAAGGTGGAGGAACTGGTAATATTGAAGGTGGTTCGGGAGAAGTTACTCACAATTGCGACTTAAAGTGCACAAATGGCTTATCATTCAAAGCTTATGACTGTGACGAAGCCAGTTCTGCAAGTGCATGTGAATACTATGGTGGGGCTGTTGAAAGCTGTGATTGTCCATCGTAATTAGTGTTAAGTTAAGGGCTGACTAAAAGACCGAAAAGAAGGCTTTGCTTTTTTCAAGTGTTTGTAAGAATGTAAATGCAAATAGTTTTTCTTTCAGTCAGCCCATTCATTTTTTGATTTTTAAAATAAAAGACTATGAGAGTGTTTGTTTTATATAGCTTATTTTTTGTAATCCTGCCACTCTTTTCTCAAAACACTGGGAAAATCCAACTTGTCGGCTCAGTTGAAAGTCCTGATATAAGAGGTTTAGGAATAACGTATTGTGCCAACCCGTTTAAAGATAGTGAGTTTAATAGGACTTCTTACAAGGATATATTTAGAAAAGGCGATGTGTATGTAGAAGAGATTGAAAGGGCGACTTTTCAGGTCGCTTTATTGTCAATTCCTGGTAGCAGGATGATGCCTGTATTTATGACTCCCGGTGACTCTGTTTCATTTATTGTAAAAGAGACAAAGACGGCAGACCTTTTTTTGAGTTTTCCGGTGAAAATGCTTCTCATTATAATTATTCTTTTCAAGAGGAAAGAGCAGTACGAAACTGGCCTAAATTATACAAAAAAGGTAATGACATCTTACAGTACAAACTGGCTGTTAAAGAATATAGAGATGACCAATTAGCCTTTTTAGAAAATTACTGCCGTCAAAATTTTGTTTCTGACGAATTTTATGCGTATGCTAAAGCATCTATAAATAATCGATATATTTGTAATCTTTATTTTCCTGTAGCGAATAAGCAAATATCGAAAATAGAGATCCCCGATGGCTATTTTGACGATAATTTATGTGTCACTAACAGCTTGTCCGAACTGTATATCTCTGCATTATGGTATTTGCATGTGTATGATTATACTGATGATATTTATAATAACTTTGATACGGTTTATAACCATATTGTAAATGATTTTGAAGGAAATGAAAGAGCTTATCTTATGAGTGCAATGATTGGCTTTTTTGCTTCAAAAAACAGTCAGTCATATAGTAAACAATTACTGAATGCGATTAATCAGGCTTCCCGATATACACAAAATAAGGAATGTTTGAAGTATATCGAAAAAGCAAAGATGTTCTATACCTTATTGAACCGCCCAATCCCCGGGAATATATTGGAGAATACTTTTTTGATAGAATATAACACTAAAAGTAAGGTATCATTGAAAGAAGTTTTGCAGAAATATAAAGGCAAAGCTATATATATAGATTTTTGGGCATCGTGGTGTGGTCCCTGCAAAAAGGATATTTCTCAGTCGGAAGAGGCGAAAGCCTATTTAAAAGAAAAAGATATTGTGTATTTATATATTGGGCGTAAAGAAAAGTCTGAAAAATGGGTAGATGCTTCAAAACAATTAGGTATCACTGAGAATCAATATATGGAGGAAAATTTAGGAAAGTCTCTTCTGGCGGAATATTTTAAAATAGGTCTGATTCCCAGATACGTTTTATTGAACAAAGAACATAAGGTATTCAATGCTAATGCTCCCCGTCCTATACCGTCGCAACGTGTTGATTTGGAGAAAGAAATCAGGGGGTTGACTTTAGTTAAATAGTTGGAACGAAATAAAGAACTTGATATCGTAATGAAATATGAACACACATTTCTCTCTGCATAAGAATCGGACTCTTTTATCGGCATATCTTAGTTTGTTGAAAGTAAAACATACGGCGAGATATGCAGACAAATTATATAATGAACATCCGTATAAATATTCTCTTTTCGGATTGTCGAAGATGCTTTTGGAATATAAAATACCGAATGCGGGAGTTGAAATATTAAACAAAGAGCAGGGCATAAAGGACTTGGAACCACCTTTCATGGCTTATGCGGGGAATGAATTTGTTTTAGTTTACGAAAAGGACGATGTGAAGGTCTCCTATTTGTGGCAAGGTAAACGGATTAAGGTAGACATGGATTATTTTCAACGCATTTGGTCGGGAGTTGTCTTGCTTGCCGAACCGACAGCGGAGTCCGTAGAACCAAATTATCGTCAAAACCGTAAATGGGAATGGATGGAACGTATCAAACCGTTCTTGTTGTTGATGAAACAAATTCATGTCCAAAGTCGGTCTGCCGATAAGCTATGCTCGTTGTTCAAGAAAAGCGATTGCAACAATATATTGGAATCTAAAGATGCAAAACTTTGGGGGATGATCAGTTGGAGTGAGATTGGGTTTGGCTATTTTTGCTCAAATGCGGTAGAATGCAAAATCTGGTGCAACAGACAAACAGCCTTAGATTGAGGGATGAAGTGATTGCCGCTATATTGAAAAAGCAGTTGCATCATCCTGTTGACATAACTGACTCCAAGATTCTTTTTGGCAACCCTCAATCAAAAATATGGGTGACTATTCTGACTAATCCTCATTGCGAGCCTTGCGGGGTGATGCATAGACGGGTGGAGACTCTTTTGAATAAGGTTGGCGAAAGCATTTGTGTCCAATATGTTTTTTCTTCTTTTAATAAAGAACTGGAGAAAAGTAGCAAACAATTGATAGCGGTCTATTTAAATCATACACTTGAAGAGACGAATCAAATATTTCATGAATGGTTTACCGGCGGTAAATACAGGAAGGATGATTTTTATCAGCGCTATTCTCTGAATTTGGAAGATGAAAACGTAGAAAGGGAACTCGAAAGCCATAACAGATGGAAGGAAAAAGCTGGGCTTACAGCCACTCCTACTATTTTGGTCAATGGTTACATGTTGCCGCGTAATTATCGGATAGAAGATATGGTGTATTTGGTCGACAATGAGGATATTCGGTCTTTATAGCTAAACCGTAGTGCTATAAAGGTTGTATGAATGTTGGATTCAATCTACGGAGAAATTAAAAAAATGATTGTATGAAGAAATTGAAGAGAATTAGTTTGAGTGACGTTAAAGTAATGGATGCTCAGGAAATGAAGATGATTTTGGGCGGCTCAGGAAGTGGGTCTGAAGGTGGCGGCGATTTAGGCGGCGGTTTTGATGGAACAGGTGTAGCTAAAAGTTGTTCTGACCATAAAACGAAAGAGGAGTGCTTCGGACCGATGGTGGAAGATATTGGTGGAAATTTAGTGCCAGGAAAGTGTGTTTGGAAAGTTATTCCTGCATTGAAATACGCAGGCTGTGTGTTTGAAGGGTAACAACGTAGTAAGTATTTATGGGTCCTGCTATTGTCGGCAGGACTCCAATTAAAAACTAAATATATGAAAACATTTTTATCAACAATCGTTTTGTTTTGTAGTAGCTTGCTATTACATGGGCAAGAGCGGGTCTTGAAAGTTTCATTGGAAGGCGTTGTCCCTTATGATACGTTGAAATGTACGGCGGTAATGGAGTATGCAGACAATCTTGAGTGCCTTGGCAAGTGGAATACTCATGCCAACAGTTGGTATTTCCATCTTCCTGATACTTTTCTTGAGCAGGCTCAGTATATTCGTCTGTCGACCACTCAAAAGGATAAACCGGAAATAAAAGGAATTTATCCGTTTTTTAGAATTATGACTGCAAGGGATACAACCCTTTACATGAATAGTTTTTCTTTCTTCGAAAATGTAGATACTCTTTCTTTGCATGCAGAATACCTATATCAGGATACTGTACGGAATAGTATGTATTATAGAACATTTGGAACTGATAAAATCGTTATAACTCCTCATTTTAATCTTATATCTCCTTCTTCGGAGTTGATGCGAACCATTATCAATGCGAACGATTTCTATGTTAAATACAGAGACCTTCCTTTGGAGCAGCGTTTCGCTTTCTTCCATCGTATCATTTCGGATGCTCCCGATTCTCATGGCAATATGGTATTGCTTTACGGTCAGCGTGATAATTTTACTTTGCAGCAGTTAATTTCACTTCGTGCTCTTTTTTCGGAAGAACGAAGATGGAGTTATTATGGCAAGAAATTAGATACATATATACGGTTGTACTCGGATAGGTTTTCAGATACACGTTTGATAAATTGCTTGACAAAACAGGAAGAAACCATTGTTGCTGATGAAAACAAATATACTTTGCTTGTCTTTTCCGCTTCTTGGTGTGCTCCTTGTCACAAACTTATTCCTTTGCTGAAAGAACTCAATGAGAAGAAAAAGTCGGTGATGGATGTGGTGTATGTTACTTTAGACACGCCCGAACAGTTGCCTGCCTGGAATCAGTTGTTAGCGAAGGAGAACATCTCTTGGCGTTCGTTGAGTGTAGGCGGAAGGCTCAATGAAATACGTGAGAAATATAAAGTCCGCGCTATTCCTTATTCTTATCTGATATATCCGCAGAAATCGAAAACGGAAAAGGTCGATATTCGTGATGCGGGCGATAAGTTGAAGATAGAAAATTTGAAATTATAGTATTATGAAAATAAAAGGTTTGTTTTTTCTTGCTTTTATTCTATTCTCTCAGATTGCGACAGCGCAAATTAAAAGTCAAGTGAGTGAATGCTTTGAACTGGTCAGCATTGTTTTTCGTTTAGCGGATGCTCCTGAATATGTCAATAATCAGAATTCTGATTATGTGAAAGATATAGATTGTTATTTTGCCGGAAACAAGCAGCATGACTTGATACATTATTTGCGTGACTTACGAAAAGAGTGTGGAGTCTCATTTGATGCTGTTGCCATTGCTGCTGCTTACCTTGATATAGAAAATAAACAAGTTGTTGCTCGTTCGGATGCAGATGTTACTCAAATAAGTAAAAGTGACAACAGATGGTCTGAACGGACATTTCGTTCTTTTGTCGCATTACTTAATGATTTTTATAGGGATACGAAATTCAGAGAGTTCTATTTGCGGCATTCGGATCGCTATCATGTAGCTGTAACACGAATGGATAAGTTATTGGAAGATGTGAATTGGGAATGGTTCAGGAAGAATTTGGGAGAGAGCTACAAGAAAAATAGAATAGTGGTTTCTCTTGTCAATGGAGCTTCTGAATTATGGGTTCTCGACAATGGGAAAGGATAATCAGGTTCAAAACGGAATAGTTGTCGGTTGTCGTGCAGGGGTTGATGGTTTTCCGCATTTTCAGAAAGGAATGTTGATGATTATTGCGCATGAGTTGTTGCATGGCTATGGGAATGCTCAAATTAAAGCTTATTGGGAAGAGTTAGCTCCATCTGCAACAAAAATATTTGCGTATGTTAAAGACGAAATGGAACAGAAGCATTATGGAGACGTCAAGTCAATGATGTACGAATGGTTCACGAATTTGTTGACTATCATGTATTGTGAGGATAATTCGTTGGCGGGATTCTCTACAGATTTGCAGATTAGATATCTACAGGAAGCTGGATTTATATGGATGGAAAGGTCGGTAGGGTTTATGAAACATTTGGGTAGATGTAGAGATATGCGTTCTATAACGCTTCATGATTATATGCCTCAAATTGTCGGTTTTATCAATTATACAGCCGAGCATTTTGAAGAAGTGGTCGATGAATTCCGAAATAGGCATCCATATATCGTAGAAGTATTTCCGGCATCTGATAGCATGATATCGTTTTCTGATATGGAAACAATTGAGATTCGTTTCTCCGAACCGATGGCAACAAGCATTCATGGAATAGGTTACATCGAAGATGAAAAAGTAGAGTCGCTTCCTTATGTGATGTCTCCTTCGTGGAAAGATGAATATACCTTTCAAATCCGAATAGATAAAGGAAAAGTCGAAAAAGGAAAGATTTACGGTTTTAAATTGGAACGCAAGGCATTCCAGTCACGTAAGGCAAATCCGATGAAAGATGATTATGAATACATTTTAAGAACGATGGAATGGTGAAAGTCTCAAAATACACCTTGTTAACAAAATAGAAAAACAAACACAATTATGAAACACCATGATTTATTTTTTACAGACGAAGAGGTTTTATTGTCAGATAGTACTAAAGTACGTATGATTGCTTATAAAGATATAGTCTTTTTTGTGACCGACCGACCTTATGTTATTATAGGAACTGAAAAGAAGGAACGTATCTATGTTCAGACTTCAATGTCACGTATTGCAAAGTGTCTCCCTTCTTGTTTTTGTATGTGTAGCCAATCGGTCATCATAAACTTGTCTTATGTCAATGCGTACGAAAATGATCAACATACATTTCGGATTTATCTTAGAAATGGTTGTATAATCAATGCGTCCAGACGATATCATAATATCCTTAAAACTCAAATCGTAGCATTTAAGAAGATGATGATGAATCGTACGTAAAATACGAATTTAACAAATTACTGCCGGATTGTATATCAATTACTACCGAATTGTATATTTGATTGTATTTGATAGTTTTTGTTTGATTTGTTCATTTATATTTGTGATTGTTGCTTGTAAATAGTAATAATTTGATAAGTAGCAATAGATGCTTATCTGTAGAGTTATTTGAAATTACTAGTTTATCATAGCTTTATCTTGCTTTTTATTATGGATATAAGACTCGCCATCTTATAGCGTTGTATAATAAAAATGAGAGGTTTTAGCTATAAATGTAATAGAAGGCGAATGAAATTTATGTTGTATAGATGTTTATGTATATTTATACGTAATTGAACATAAGAGTATTAAGAGTTGATGCTCTTATAAAGTAATTTTTTTAGTCTATTAATGAATTTGAAATATATAAGTTATGAAAGTTCTGAAAAGAATAGTATTAGGGAAAAATCTAACTGATGGAGAGATGAGAACCCTGACTGGCGGTGCCATGTCTAATATAAACGAAGGAAATCCTTGTAGTTGCTCAGGTAGTACACAAGGCTGGTGGTGGTGTGATGATAATACTAATGAGGCTAGTGGCTGCGTGTGCGCTGGAAATGACGATAATACGAACAAAACAGACAATTGTTCATGTGGAACTTCCGGAACAACATCTGGCTGTTGATTTATACTGCCGGCTTTTAAAACCAAAGTGGAGATAATGATTGGTAAATTTGAAATCTCCACTTTTTTAATTTGTAGAAATGCATATGAGGTACTATTTATTCTTTTTTATAATTCTTGTTTTTAGAGGTAATTTGACAGCTCAGAGTTATACGGTAAACCAGCTTATATATTGGCTGTCGAAAATATGGAAGGATGTTTCCCACAATTATTGTGACCCGAATCGTTTATTGGAAATTAATTGGGATAGTTGCTTTGTTAGTAGTGTTTCTGCGGTTATGAGTCCAATGACAGATAAGGAGTATTATAAGCTATTGGAGAAACTGCTCGCAACAATACAGGATGGGCATACGCAATTGGATTACAGGAAATATTGGACATCCGATAAAGAGATTGATTATTTGCCGATTGATATTGAGTATAATGTTGACGAATTTTATATCAATGGCGTGTCTGATAAGATAAAGAACGTTGTACCTTTAGGAAGCTTACTTCTGAAAATAGATGATATTCCTACTGAGCAGTATTTGGAAAAATATGCATTTCCTTATACGGCTGGTAGTACATTGCAAAATAGAAAAAGGCAAGCCATAGCTTCTATTGCTTGTGGTAATAAGAATGATTCTATATTGTTGTGTATAAAGACACCGTCAGGAGATATTAATAATGTCTATATCAAATACAATGTTATAGAAGAACGTGTTGCTAAAAAAGATATGTTGGCATTGTTTAATTCAAATATAGTAAATAGTTATAAAAGAACAGACGCATATTTAAAGAAAGACTCATTTGATAATTCCTATTTTTATTTCCGTTTTGATCGTTTGCTCAGATTCTCTATGACGAATTTGTTGAATAGTGTGGCAAAGCAGGTGAGCAAAACCGACTATTTAGTCCTTGATTTACGGTATTGTTCGGGCGGGAATGAACTAATGGGTGATACTCTGTTGATGAGTTTTTTGGATGTTGAAAAGATGGAAACTTATCCTTCTGTGACTCGTGTCAATAATGCTTTTTATGCATCACGTGGATTTGGATATAAGCAATATGTGGACTACTATGAGAATATGAAAGTTGATACATTAAGTAGTGAGACATTATACAAGACAAATCTTCCCTTATTTAAACAGCCGTTGTTTATATTAATAGGAGATCGTACATTGTCTGCTGCAGAAGATCTGCTTATAGCGCTAAAGTTGCATTTTCCTCAGAGAGCAATTTTAGTAGGTACACCCTCTGGGGGAAGTACTGGGGCTCCTTTAGTATATAAATTACCATTCCATAATTCTTATTATCGTATTTGTGTTCGTAAACCTTTGCTTCCTTTGGGCATGTTTGAGGATGGAATTCAACCTGATTATTTCTATAAACCAAGCATACAATCTGTATTGGAAGGTAAGGATGAAATTTTTAATTGTGTACAAAAAATATATGAAAATGAAATCAAGTAAATATAATATATATACCACAAGTGATGATAGGTACTATGTTTATAATCAGTTGACAGGGACGTTTAGTGAGGTTGATGACGAACTTTTTCGATGTTTGAAGCAGAATTCTAGTTTAGAGGGATTCCCTCAAGAACTTATAGATGAGTTGAAAAATAGTCATTTTATTTGTGATGAGCATTTGGTTGAAGAAAATGTGATTTTACGTATAAATCGTGAAATGAGGTATGGTAACCATAATGCAAGAATAACGATATTACCAACAGTGGATTGTAATTTTAAGTGTTGGTATTGTTATGAGAATCATATTGAAAGCGCTATGAATCAGCATACCGTGGATTCTATAATTTTATTTATAGAGAATTTGTTTAAAGAAAATAGATTAGATTCTTTTCATTTGGATTGGTTTGGAGGTGAACCTTGCTGCTTTTTAATGAGGTCATATATCCAATAAGTAAATCTGTTCTGCAATTATGCTTGGAGAATAATGTGCTTTTTTTACATTCTATTACTACAAATGGGTATCTGATAACAGATGCTATGATTGATAAGATGAATGAAATAAAGTTGAATTCTTTTCAGATAACTTTAGATGGTAATTCATTTTATCATAATAAAACTCGTTTTTGCAAGACGGATTCAAATACATATGTTCGCATAATTGGCAATATGATTTCTTTGTGCCGTAATATAGAGGAGGTACGAATGGTTCTTCGCATTAATTATACTCCTAAAAATATTTCAACAATAGATGAGATTGCTTTGGATTTTCCAGAAGATGTAAGAGGAAAAATTCGTATTAGTCCTCAAATTGTATGGCAGTTTAAGAAAGATATAAATGGAATAGGTGATGTAATAAAAAGCAAATTGAAGGTTTTTGCAGACAAAGGTTATAAAATAAGCGAAGGTAGTTGTTCTTTTTATAAAGGGGGATGTTACGTGGAGAATATGCTTCAGTATGTTGTAAATTATGATTCGAATGTATATAAATGTACAGCGAGAGATTTTTTAGATTTAAATAATTCTATTGGATATTTGGAGCAAGATGGTAGACTTATTGTAAATTCTCATTATTATGATTATTATCAAAGTTCGTCATTCGAAAATTCTAAATGTTTAGAGTGTAATCTGTTACCTTCGTGTTCAGGTACATGTATTCAAAAGAAAGTAGAACGGCATTATTTTTCTTGTCCGTATGATGCTGTTCATTCTTCTTTATTGAATAGACTTGAACTAGTAATAAAAGCTAATAGAAATGAATGTGGAGAGTAATTCCTTTGATTTTACCCAACGAGTTATTCATGTGTTATTTTTGCAGTCAAAATTTGTTTCGGATTTGGGGCTCTTTAATGGACAAATGGGAATAATATTAACGTTTGCTCATATTTATAGAAATACTCAATCAGAAGTATATGAGTTATTAATGAATGATTTGTTGGAAAACCAGATTGGATGTCTGAATGATGAAATGCCATTAAATTTCAAAAAAGGATTCACCGGTATAGGCTGGGGGCTCGAATACTTGCTTCAAAGCGGTTTTGTGGAAGGCGATGGGGTTGAGGTTTGCGAAGAGATAGACAAGAAAATCATGGCATTCGATGTCCGAAGAATGACCGATACGTCTTTGGAAAGCGGCCTGGAAGGGTTGTTGCACTATGTGCTGATACATATACGTGGCAGCAAAGAACAGCTTCCTTTCGATGAACTTTATTTCTCGGATTTGTATGCGAAGGTAAAAACGTTGGTGGACGCCGGACAACGGGAAGACTCTTTCCTGCGGTTAGGCAGCATGTATATGCATTGGTATGAAACGCGTTCGATGCCTGATTATCCGTTGGATGTGTTGCAATTTGTAGATTCTCCGGTTGTGGAGCAAGAGCAAATAAGCGTTTCTCCGTTGGGCTTGAGGAATGGATTGGCAGGTTTGTTGTTAAGACAATTGTTGATATGAAGAGGCAGGTTTTTGTGTTTGATGAATATGTCAGTTCTCAGAAGAACGGCATAGGCTCTTTCCTGAAGGAGTTTTGCAATTGTATGAAGCAGTTGGAGGCGGTGGTCTGTATGTTGGTTTTCAATGCGGATGTAAAGGAACTTACCATTGAGCGGGACGAAGAGGGAAGAATGGAAAGAATGCTGTTCCCGTTTTTTCCCGCAGGTCAGTTTACGCATCATGCCGGAATTGTGGTTCGGTTGCTTCGCTTGTATATCGTTGATTCTCCCGACAACCTGTTTTTTGTCAACCATTCGCCTTGCGAGAGATTGGCAGAGATGCTGAAGAGTGACTTTCCGTTGTCTAAAGTGGTTTTTATCATCCATGATTTGGGATGGACTTCCGGTTGTATGGGTGATGAACGTAGGTTCAGACAAATCATAGAAACGGCAAACGATGAACAGGAGAATACACGGCATATACGGGATTTCTATGCGAAGGAAGTACAAACGTATGGTTTCGTAGACCGTGTGGTGTGTTTGTCCGAGGATACTCGCCACTTGTTACAGACAGTGTATGCACTTCCTTCGGAAAGGGTATTTTTGATACCTAACGGGGTGAAAGAATGTGGTGGAAATGATGTGCAGTGCGCCACCCGTGAGGAGTTGAAGAGAGAACTGTTTATTCCCGCAGATGAAAAGATTATTCTTTATGTAGGCAGACCTACTATGCAAAAAGGTATACATGCTTTGTTAGGCGCTTTTCACACTGTGTTGAAGAAGAATCCGAATGTCCGTCTGGTCATTATTGGTTCCGATAATGGCAATCGGATTGAAAATCTGTTGGCTATTTCTTCAGGTTTTGCTACCCATGTGTCGTTTGTGGGATTGATAAATAAGAAGGAATTGGAGAAGTGGTATGCTGTGGCGGACATGGGGGTGATTTCTTCCTATTATGAGCAATGTCCGTATGTAGGAATTGAGATGATGATGCATGGACTTCCTATTGTTGCATCCGATGGCTTCGGCTTGCGGAATATGTTCAGAGACGGAGTGAATGCGGTGGTGGCTTCCATTGGCGATAGGGAGGATTCGAGCGAATTTTCTCGTAATCTGGCAGAGGCTATGGATAAGTTGCTGCATTCGGATAAGCTGAGAAAGATGTTAAGTAAAAATGCCCAAAATATATATCGCAGTCGTTATAGTGAAAGACAAATGCTGATGGGGTATGGGGAGTTGTTATCCTCATTGGGTTGAAAATATGTTTGATAAATTATTGAATCAATGATTAAATCGTTTCCCCACTACCAGCAACTCGACTCGATGGACTGCGGTCCCTCGTGCCTGCGCATGATTGCCAAATACTACGGCCGTAGCTATTCTCTTCAGACCTTGCGGGAAAGAAGTTTCATTACCCGTCAGGGGGTATCCATGTTAGGTATTAGTGATGCCGCCGAAAGCATAGGCATGAGAACGCAGGGAGTACGTATCAACTTTCAACAACTGATTGAGGATGTTCCATTGCCTTGTATCCTTCATTGGAACCAAAACCATTTTGTCGTGTTGTATGATATCCGGAAGAAAAAGAAACTTTTCTCCAAAGCGGCAGAAGATTACACTTTTTATATTTCCGACCCAGCGAAAGGAAAGTATCCTATCGGCAAGGCAGGATTCGAGAAATGCTGGGTGAGCACTAAGGATGAAGGGAAGGAAGCCGGATTCGCCCTGTTGCTGACTCCCACTCCCGAATTTCACGAACGTATAGACGACCATGAACAGCAAAAGAAAAACCTTTCTTTCTACCTGCGCTACCTGTTTCCGTACAAGTCGCAACTGTTTCAGTTGATGATAGGGATGTTGTTGGGAAGTGTTTTCTCGCTTATTCTTCCTTTCCTCACCCAGACGATGGTTGACCAAGGTATCGGAAACAATAATCTTGATTTTATCACGTTGATACTCGTCTCCCAATTGGTGTTGTCGTTCACTCAGATGGGAGTCGGTTTCATTCAGAGCTGGATCAGCCTGCACATGAATACCCGGATTAGCATCACCTTGATTTCCGACTTCATTGCCAAACTGATGAGATTGCCTATCCGCTTTTTCGACGCGAAAAACATAGGTGATATCCTGCAACGGATTGGCGACCATGGACGTATTCAATCATTCATGACTGGAACAGCACTTTCCACTCTCTTTTCTTTTTTTAATTTCTTTATCTTCGCCGGTATCATGGCTTATTATAACCTGTCTATCTTGATAGTCTTTCTGGTGGGGAATGCCTTGTATGTCATGTGGATTCTCTCTTTCATGCGTTACCGTCGCAAACTGGATAATGCTCGTTTTTCCCAAGCTTCTGCCAATCAGAGCAACATGGTGCAACTTATCACAGGCATGCAGGAAATCAAACTTAATAATTGCGAGAAACAACAACGTTGGAAATGGGAATCCATACAAGTAAAACTGTTTAAGATAAGTATCAAAGGTACTGCACTGGGACAGACTCAGCAAGTAGGTTCGTTGTTTTTCAGCCAAACAACATCGCTTCTCATTTCTTTCTTATCAGCCAAGGCTGTAGTAGACGGAGATATAACCTTGGGTATGATGATGTCCATCAGCTATATCATCGGACAATTATCGGGTCCTATCGGTCAGGTGATAAGTTTTAGCCAATCATTGCAGGATGCGAAAATTAGCCTCGAACGGCTCAATGAGATTAATAACAAAGAGGAAGAAATCACCGACATGAATGATAAAATCAATGTGTTGCCGGAGAACAGGGACATAACGATGGAAAATGTATGTTTCAGCTATGACGGTGCGGAAAGGGATTATGTGCTGGATAATCTGAGCCTCACCATTCCGCACAACAAGGTGACTGCTATTGTAGGTGCCAGCGGTAGCGGCAAGACGACTGTTGTCAAACTACTCTTGGGTTTTTATAATCCGGTAAAAGGGGACATTAAAGTGGGGAATTATTCGCTGAAAGACATTAACCCTCATTTGTGGCGGCAAAATACCGGAGCCGTGATGCAGGAAGGATTTCTTTTCTCGGATTCCATTGCGAAAAACATTGCTGTCAGCGATGAGTCGGTAGATACGAAGAAACTGTTGAATGCGGTGGAGATGGCCAATATCAAGGAATTTATCGAATCACTCCCGCAAAAGTATAACAGTAAGATTGGTATGGAAGGAAACGGCGTGAGTCAGGGGCAGAAGCAACGGTTGCTCATTGCGAGGGCTGTCTATAAGAACCCGGCGTTTCTCTTCTTTGACGAAGCTACGAATGCACTGGATGCCAACAATGAGAAAAAGATATTGGATAATCTGACGCAGTTTTATGAAGGAAAGACGGTGGTAGTGGTGGCGCATCGGCTCAGCACAGTGCAGAATGCGGATAATATCGTGGTGATGGAAGCCGGAAAGGTGATTGAGTCGGGCACTCATAAGGAACTGACGGCGAAGAAAGGGGCTTACTACACATTGGTGAAGAATCAACTGGAACTGGGAGTATAGCGTATGGAAAACAGGAAACCGGAAATAGAATTAAGAAGCGAAGATTTCAATGAAGTGCTGAGTGCCGTCCCCGCATGGATTGTCCGTTGGGGAATCACGATGATAGCCTGTGTCGTTCTGATGCTGCTTGTAGGCAGTGCCGTATTCAAATACCCGGACATCATCAGTTCTACAGTAAGCTTGACCGGAACCACGCCTGTGTCCGCAGTGGTGGCTAGGACTTCGGGGAAGTTGCAGGAACTGTATGTTGAGAATAATCAGCAAGTTCAAGCAAACACTTTGCTTGCAGTGATAGAAAATCCGGCTAAGACGAATGATATAATCCGACTGAAGGAATTGGTACAACAAGCTGAGAGTAATCTGGATACTATTGCTTTGGTTCCTTCCCAACAGCTTCAGCTTGGTAGCTTACAGTCTCTTTATTCGTCTTTTTATCTTTCCATGTCCGAATACAAGCAGTTTAAAGAGTTGGCATATCATTTAAAAAGATAGATTTGGTGAAAGCGCGGATTGTGCAGAATGAGGCTTATTATACCAATATGCTGAAACAGAAAGAACTGTCGGCAGTCCAGACAGAAATCGCCCACCAACAATATGCCCGGGATTCTCTCTTGGGTGTCAAGGGGCTTATTTCTAAAGAAGCTGTCGAAGAGTCTTACAGCAGATACCTGCAATCTTTCCTTTCGGCAGAAAATATGGACCGCTCTTTGGAAAACTTGCAGATTCAATTGGCGCAGATGAATGAATCATTGTATGATACGGAATATCAGTATCTGGATCAGAGAAATACGCTGGAAACGAAGTTGCGTTCGCTCATCAACCAATTGAGGGCCGAGATAGATGCGTGGGAGATAAACTATGCGCTGATAACTCCGGTAGACGGTGAGATTACCCTGACACAGTATTGGACAAACAACCAGAATGTGACGGCAGGCAATATCGTTTTTAATATTGTTCCTAGCAATCAGGGGGAGATTATCGGAAAGGCGCTGTTACCGACGGAAAGGTCTGGCAAGGTAAAAAAGGGGCAGAAGGTGAATATACGGTTTAATAATTATCCGGATAAAGAATTTGGAATCGTGAAAGGAACGGTAAAAAACATCTCTTTGATACCGGTAGTGGATGGACAGAATATCAAAAGCTATATGGTAGATATCCAACTTCCGAACGGATTACGAACCAGTTATAACAAAGAATTGCCGTTTCTGCCGGAAATGGAGGGACAGGCGGATATTATCACCGAGGATATCTCCTTATTGGAAAGGCTCTTGATGCCGATAAGGAAAGTGATAACAGAAGGATTAAAGAACGAAGATATGTAATGAAATTGATTGGATTTGTATATTTTTGAGCTACATTTGCCGAACATTGAATACAAATGTCTCATTTAATATAGAATACCAATGAAAAGCAAACTATTACTCACATGTACAGCCTTATTTTTCTGTTCTTGTTTTGTACTTGGACAGAATCAATCTTCTAAAGTCGTAAACTCCAATGAAAATAATAACAGAAGTATCCAGCATCCGTGGCAGGGCAAAAGAGTAGGGTATATAGGGGATTCTATTACAGACCCGAATTGCTATGGCGATAAGATTAAGAAATACTGGGATTTCCTGCAAGAGTGGTTGGGAATCACTCCTTATGTATATGGCATAAGCGGCAGGCAATGGAATGACGTGCCTCGTCAGGCGGAACAGTTGAAGAAAGAACATGGTGGGGAAGTGGATGCAATCATTGTTTTCATGGGGACGAATGATTTTAATGCGGGTGTCCCTATCGGAGAATGGTTTACGGAAACGGAAGAACAGGTGATGGCGGCTCGTGGTGAGACTAAGAAGATGGAAACACGCAAGAAACGCACCCCTGTAATGGATGGAAATACGTATAAGGGACGCATCAATATCGGAATGAAACGGTTGAAACAGCTTTTCCCGGATAAGCAGATTGTGCTGTTGACTCCGTTGCATCGCTCGTTGGCGGATTTTGGAGAAACGAATGTGCAGCCGGATGAAAACTATCAGAATAGTTGTGGTGAATATGTGGATGCTTATGTACAAGCGGTTAAGGAAGCCGGAAATGTATGGGGAGTGCCTGTGATAGACTTTAATGCGGTGACAGGATTGAACCCGATGGTGGAAGAACAGTTGATTTACTTTTATGATGCGGGGTATGACCGTCTGCACCCTAACACGAAAGGACAGGAACGTATGGCACGTACATTAATGTATCAATTCCTTGCATTGCCGGTAGCCTTTTAAAAGTATCTTGCACAAAAATCTATGAGATTGTACTCTTTTCTATAGGGGATTGCTTTCCAAAGCTCTATTTTTGTACTTTATAAAAATATGACTTATGAGACATAAACTCCTGTTTTCTTTATTTAGTTTTCTGATTGTCACTTTATCTGCTCATAGCAAGCAAAAAGACTTTGTATTAAACGCTAGGCAGACGGTTACGGTCGCTTGTAGTAATTCCGAAGAACAAGTAGTCCATACTGCCTTGGATATGCTGACCTGTGATATTCGGACTGTATTGTCGTCCACTACCCAAGCGAGCGAAAGTACCGGAATGATTGTCGTAGGGACGATCGGGCGGAGCGAGCTTCTTCAACAAACAGGGGTGGATGTTTCTGTCTTGAAAGGAAAACAACAGGCTTTTCTGTTGACTGTGTCTCCGGAAGGAAAACTGGTGGTAGCCGGTAGCGATAAACATGGCACAGCCTACGGAATACTCGAAATTTCCCGTTTGCTAGGTGTCTCCCCTTGGGAATGGTGGGCGGACGTAACTCCGGAAAAGAAGGACTTTCTCAAACTTTCACGGAAGTTCCGAAGTGTCCAGTCACCTTCGGTAGAGTATCGCGGAATCTTTATCAATGACGAAGACTGGGGCTTGATGCCATGGAGCAACCGGACTTATGAACCTTCAGATGTGAAAGGCGAAATCGGGCCGCGGACGAATGAACGTATTTTCGAACTGCTGCTGCGCCTGCGTGCCAATACTTATTGGCCGGCTATGCACGAATGTACACTTCCGTTCTTTTTGACCAAAGGTAATCGGGAAGCGGCAAAGAAATATGGAATATTCATAGGTGCTTCGCATTGCGAACCGATGGCCTGTAATGCTGCCGGTGAGTGGAAGCGGAGAGGCGAGGGAGCATATGATTATGTAAACAACAGTGCCGCAGTTTATAAATTCTGGGAAGACCGTGTGAAGGAGGTTGCAGATCAGGAGATACTCTATACGCTGGGAATGCGCGGAGTACATGATGGCAAGATGCAGGGAGCCAAGACGGTGGAAGAACAGAAAGCGGTGATAGACCGTGTGTTTGTAGACCAACGTGGATTGATTGGGAAATACGTCAATAAGGATATGACTAAGGTTCCCCAGGTCTTTATCCCTTATAAAGAAGTACTCGATATTTATCATGCCGGATTGCAGGTTCCCGATGACGTAACATTGATGTGGTGTGATGATAATTACGGCTATATCCGCCATTTTCCTACTGCCGAGGAACGTGTGCGCAAAGGGGGGAATGGCGTTTACTATCATGTATCCTATTGGGGACGTCCGCATGACCATCTTTGGTTGAGTACAATGAGTCCTTCATTGATTTATCAGCAGATGAAACTCGCCTATGATCAGGGCATACAGAAGATGTGGATATTGAACGTCGGGGATATCAAGCCTGCCGAATATCAGATAGAGCTGTTTATGGATATGGCCTGGAATCTGGATGCGGTAGCCTCAGAAGGAGTGACCTCTCATCTGAAACATTGGCTGGAACGGGAGTTCGGAGCTTCATGTGCAAAGGCTGTATTGCCTGTAATGCAGGAACATTATCGTTTGGCTCATATCCGCAAACCGGAATTTATGGGAAATACGAGAGAAGAGGAAAAAGATCCCGCCTACCGTGTTGTCAAAGATTTGCCTTGGAGTGAGAAAGAGATAAATGCGCGTTTGCGGGCTTATGGTGATTTGTCGGAAACGGTGGAGCGGGCAGCTTCAAAGGTTTCGGCCGACAGGCAAAGCGCCTATTTCGAGTTGGTGAAATATCCGGTACAGGCTGCTGTGCAGATGAACCGGAAGCTATTGTACGCTCAGTTGGCACGTCATGGAAAGGCGGATTGGGGGCAGAGTGACCTTGCTTATGACAGCATTGCTGCATTGACACAACAGTATAATGCTTTGGAAGATGGTAAATGGAACCGTATGATGGATTTCAAACCCCGCAAGCTGCCTGTATTTAACCGGGTGGAGAGGAAAACTGCTACTTTGCCGATGATGAAAGAGCATACCGCTGTCTATAAGTGGAACGGGCTGGACGGCAAGCATAAACAGAACGGGAAGATGGTAACAACCCCTGTAACTTATGAAGGTTTGGGTTATGAAGGCAGAGCGGCAGGTATCAACATGGGTGATGCACTGACTTTTTATTTCGGCAAATGGGCAGCGGATTCGGTAGTAGTAGACGTCCGTTTGTTACCCAATCACCCTGTGCACGGAGAGCAATTGCGCTTCTCGGTATCTTTGGACGGTGCAGAACCTAGAGTGGTTTCTTACGAAACGAAAGGACGCAGTGAGGAATGGAAGGAGAATGTATTGCGTAATCAGGCTATCCGTAAAATGGTGTTTCCGGTCTCCGGAAAGAATCCCCACCGTCTGGTGATTAGGGCGTTGGATGAAGGAGTGGTATTGGATCAGGTGATGCTCTATATGCCGGAAGATTTTCAGATTCACTAGTTTCTTAATAGGTCATAATCAGTGTCGCGTCACTAACCGCAGGACAAACCATGCATGGCGCGCTATGGTGCCAATCAGCCCGTAGTGTCTCGCCATGATACGAAATCTTTCTTTGAGGGATGCCTTCCGGTTTCGGGTGGTCATTCCTTCGTCCAGATAGTCGATAATCGTTAAATGTGTATTATGGAGTGTGCGTGCTTTTTTCATGATACGGATACACCAGTCGAAATCGGCGGAAAAGCGGTATTTCAGGTCATACGGCTCTACCAAAGTGTGGCGGGCGAAGAACGCCTGATGGCAGACCAACATTCCTTCTTTGAAACTTTTCCAGGTTAGCGTTTCAGGGGCGGAAAGCCTGCGCATACGCAGGAAGTGCCTGTCTTTGTCTACGATGGCTGTTTCTCCGTAAAGAACGTCGGGCAGTTCGTAACCGTTGATGCTATGTGCCATTTGCTGTAAGGTGTCATCTTCGTGAAAACAGTCGCCTGCATTCAGGAAACAGAGATAATCGCCGCTGGCAAGGGCGATTCCTTTGTTCATGGCATCATACAGTCCTTTGTCCGGTTCGCTCACTACGGTGTGTATCCGTGGGCGGTAGCGGTCGATGATAGCTAAAGTTCCATCCTTGGAAGCTCCGTCCACGATGATATATTCCACGTGATGATACGTCTGCGAGATGACACTTTGGATGGTGTCTTCCAATACCTTCTCAGCGTTGTATGTCACCGTGATAATCGAGAACTTGGGAGTAGGGTGGATGCTATGCATATTTTCCCGTTATTTTGTTGTAGACATCTGTATATTTCTTGGCGATGATACTTTCCGAGTAATTTCCCAGTACCTTGCGGCAGGCTTGTGCGGAGAGCTCCTTATATTCCGGTTCTGTCAATATCCAGTGTATGCCGTTGGCAAAATCTTCCGAAGATTTATATTGTGCTACGTAGCCGTTGTGCAGATGGTCTATCATTTCGGGAATACCGCCTACGTTGAATCCTACACAGGGCACTCCGCAAGCCATTGCTTCCATAATCATATTGGGGAGATTCTCTTCCAGAGACGGGATGGCAAAGAGGTCTACGGCATTGTAGATATCTACCACCTCGTGCTCGTTCTTGATATAAGGAAGCGGATAGACACGGAAAGGCAGCATCTCCTGTAACTGTTGCGACTGGTTGCCGAATACGACGACTCCCAGTGAGTCTTTCCATTCGGGGTGCTTCTCTGCCAGCAGTTTGCAGGCTTCGATAAGATAATCCACCCCTTTGCGTTTGTCGGTAATCTTCAGCGAGCCGAACATAATCAGTTGCTTGTCTTCCGGTAGCATGAACTTAGCCCGTGCTTTCTGTTTGTCCTGCGGCTTGAACAGGTTGGTATTGATGGCGTTCGGAATATTCGTGACGCTTTTCCCTTCAAATAAGGCACTGGTCTTCGCCTGCTCTTTCAGCCAGCGGCTGCAAGTGACGAAGTGGATGGGAGCCTGACTGTATAGCTTTTGTTTCTTGCGGAACGTGCGATAGGACAGGTCTTTCCGCCCACCGCCTTTATAGATATAGGGACAGTTGTGGCATTCCTGCTGATAATTCGTACATTCCCGTGCATAATGGCAGATACCCGTACATGGCCACATATCATGCATCGTCCAGACTACAGGTTTGCCGGATGCCAGTATCTTCCGTATGTCGTTCAGTGAGAGCATTCCTTGATTGATCCAGTGCAGGTGTATAACGTCGGCCTGCCGAAATTCCGGAAGCGATGTGATGTCCGTTCCCGTATTGGCAATATCCACGTCAAACAAATGGTAACGCCGGAAGCGGTTGGCACTCCAGATAACGATGCGCTCCCACATGAATTTCCACACTTGCAACCAGTTACGTTTCAGGCTGACAACGCTGATCTGGTCGGTCTGCTTGTCGCGAACCAGCATTTTGGCCTTGATACCGTTGTTTTTCAGTGATTCCATCAGTCGGCTTGCCGCGATGGCTGCACCGCCGATTCGTTCGGATGTATTTATAATCAGGACTCTCATGAGCATAAAAGTTTATGCAAATGTACGTCTTTTAGAGGACATGTTTGATATTTCCTGTAAGCTTTCTGCTATTTCGCGTGAAAAGATTTCGAGGTTAAAGCGTTCTTCCGCCAGTTTGCGGGCCTTCTCTCCCATGCGGCGTGCTTCTTCGGGATGATCGGCAATATAGCGGATGGCATCTGTCCAGCCTTGTACGTCGTTGTATTCTACGGTGATTCCTATTCCTTCTTTATCGATGTCTATCTCAAAGTTGGGATTGCGCGAACAAATCACGGGAATACCGAGGGCGAATGCTTCCACAAGCGTGGTCAATCCTACCGTGTAGGGAAAGTCCAGACAGCAAATCACAATACAGCTTTTGCGTGCCACGAGTTTCCCCAGTTCGTAGGGAATCACTCCGTCCGTATAATGGACATGAATGGAATCGGGCAATGAATACCGGTCGATGATATTTTGGTAATTGATAGTTCCGCATGAGACGGCAATGTATAAATCCAGTTCCTCTTTTGTTGAAGAGAATGCTTGTAGAAGCGTGTCCACATCCCGGTTCTCTTTGCCGGTAGAGATAAACCCTTCGGGCTTCCGGTCGTGCATTTCTGCAAGCAGATGGTCGTAGAAAGGCAAATCCGGTCCCCAATGTATGAGCTTTAACTTGTGGGGCGGAGCTTTCCGGGTTTTCAGTGAATCCTGAATCAGCTTCCGGCTGAACAGGAACATCTTGTCTATACCTTTGTAAAAGAGACGCGAAATCTGTTCGCGCCAAGGTTTGGGATTGGCTACAACTGCCGTATGATGCCAGATAACGATAGGCTTGCGATAAAGTCCCAGGGCACGAAGAAAGATGACGGGCTCTATCCCCCGGAAAGAAGTGGCGTAAAGTACATCGTATTTTTCTTTACAGAACAGAATCTCTCCGGCAGTGTAAAGCATGAGCTTCAGACGGCTTGGGAAGAATTTGTATCTGTGCATCACGGAACGTATCCCGTACTTTTCCAACAGGGGGAGTCCGTATAAGATATGTCCGGGGAACTTATATTCTTTCCATTCCTCGTAGCTTTCGCGTGTGAGGCGGGTATGGTAAAAATAGATGGTAAGCGGATTATTTAGTGATGCTTGTTTCTTTTCAGCCATTTGTTTATTCGGTTTTTTACAGCTTTCGTGATGATAGAAAAATTACCGTATCTCAGGTTGAGGAACAGTTCCTCGAACGAACGTCCTATCTTAATCCACGGGTGATCCCACCCCATGATGCGGTAGACGCTTTCCTTGTATGCTACATTCTCAATGACATAACGGGGATGCTTCAGTGGAAAATCCACTTCGTAACGTTTCATCGTGAAGATACGCCGGTAGCCTTTAGGCAATGTATGGACCGAACCCGCAAAGTGGGTGGAATCTGCCGTTGCTCCCAGATTGTTAATCATATTGCGGGCGGGCACGATGCTCAGTCCCGAACCGAATAGAATGGAAGCATGGAAGATTGTTTCATAATAAGCCTTTTGATGCTCACGATGACGCTGGCACATATAGATGAAGTCGCTTCGGAATTTACGTTCCTTGATAAGCTGCTCAAGCTGCCTCATGTTGAAAGAGTCGTCCAGGAAACTGTAGAACTCGTCCCATTGGTCGACTACGCGTCTCCAACTCGCCCATCCCCAGATAGAGAAAGTAGTGGCGAAGAAATAATCATAAGGCATATCCTTGGTGATTTCTTCGGGGTTGAATCCGGTAATCATGCTGATGCGGGTGTCGTGTTCGTATTTGTCCAGCATCTCCTTGCAGAACCGGAAGAAGGAGACGGACGGCACATCGTCGTCTTCAAGCACAATACACTTCTCGACTTTCGAGAAAGCCCATTTCTGTGAGATGTATTCCGAAGGGTCACAGCCGAAATTCTTTTCCTGATAAAGGCGTTCCACCTCGCACTCCCAGTCTATCTGCGACACGATTTCACGGCAAGCCTCTATTCCCGGCAGGTCGCGTTCGTTCCTCGCTCCGTCCTGATAGAGAAACAGCCGGGACGGACGTGCTTTCTTTACTTGTTCGAACACTTGCGACAACTGTTGCGGGCGGTTGAAGAACAGAATCAGTACTGAGACATCTACGAGAGCGGGTTTCATGACTTCTTTATTAGTTCCGGGTGAATATAAATGGCATGCACCATCTGCTTTTCCTTGGGCGGGATGTCCATATAGTTTTTATATAAATCTTTCAGATAGGCATCCGGATCGGCCGGAGCCATGAATGTTTTCCCTTCGAAGGTGATTTCCGAAAGGGGGAATACGGAATCATTGCGGTGCATAATGCCGTAACCATTGTTTATCAGCACGTTGGACAGGTAGGTATCTTTCTTGTAGAATAAGCATAAGATGCCCCAGATGCTCCTGTATATTATGTTCTTGGCGCCAAAGTAGAAAAATTCGGCAAAGGAGCGCAAGCTGTAATAATGCCGTGCATGCAGGATGGAATAACTGGTGGATATGCCTTTGCACAGTTTTTTCACCCAGGACCGGGGCACGCTCGGATAAGGGATAAACGGAAAAATATCGAGGAAAAGCCCTTTCTCGTAACTGACGTCGAATGTATCTCCGGCTTCTATATAGAGCGAGTTCAGGTCGCGTATCTTGATGATAGGCTCTTTGTTCAGCGGGTCGCTTTCCGGGGTTTGCAGGAATAAAGACTCGGACAGCTCGGCGGAGCTACCTTGATGAACCTCTGCAGGTCGGGCAGGCGCATTCCCAGGTCAATGTCATCGTCCCAGGGGATAAATCCGCCGTGGCGTACAGCTCCGAGGAGTGTGCCGCCGTCCAGCCAATAGTCTATGCCGTGCTTCCGGCAGATGCGGTCCACCTCTTCGAGGATAGAGAGCTGCTTCAACTGGCAGGTGCGCAGGTTCTGCGCTACGTAGGCGGATAAATATGGATTGCTCATAACTCGTTTCTTTTAATATCAATCACCTGACCGGTAAATTCTGTGAGTAGCGACTGTACGGTAGCCATTGCCACTGTCTCGGAAGAGAGCAGGCTGTCTTCCGGCTCGATGCCGAAGTTGTGGACGCGCATCGGGGTTTTGGTTCGTTCGGGGTTGATGCAGTTGACGCTGATACCGAACGATTCCCACTCCTGCGCGATGGCTTGCACGAAGTTTACAATCGCAGCTTTTGTGGACGAATAGATGCTGTAGAAAGCCCTGCCCCGTGTATAAGAGCTGGAAGTGAAGAATATCAGTTTCCCTTTGCTTTCTTTCAGATAAGGATAGGCTTCGAGCGCTACGTTGATTGTCCCCATATAATTGGTGTTCACCGCATTGCTGATAGTCTGATAGTCACTGCTGACCAACGGCTCTTTATTCAGTATGCCGGCGGTGTTGATAATGTAGTCTATCCGTTGCGCCTGCCGGTATACGCTTTTGAGCGCATCGGCTACCTGCTCTTTGCATCCTACATCCGTTCCGTTCAGATTGCGGGAGAAACAGAATACCTGTGCCCCTTTTTCCTGTAAGATACGGGCAATATCAGCTCCGATGCCATAGCTTCCGCCAAAGATAACCGCTACTTTATTATTGAGCTGCGATTCTTCGCGGGGAAGATTGCTCAGTTCGCTTTTGCGTAGCTGGAAAAACTTGTCCAAAAGGTAGGTGTCTTCCTTGTAGGTCAGCTTCATGTTGCTTTCTTCTCCCATGACGACATAGACGGGTTCTTCGGGCATATATTTCACTACTACTCCGCAGTCGTCGGTCACTCTGAAATGCGGGTCTTTCAGGGCAATCTCGTATGCGCGGCGGATGCTTTCTATATCAAACGCTTGTGGGGTCTGGCCGCGTTTCAGCTTGCTGCGGTCGGGATGCTCCGGATGAAGTCTCCTTCTGTCTCGATGATGGTATCCGTGGCAGGCATTGCCACGTCGATGGCTTTGTAAGTTTTCAATGCTTCAATCACGTCGTTGATAATCCGTTGGCTGACCAAAGGGCGTACGGCATCGTGGAAGATCAGGTTGACGTCTTCTCCCTCGTAAGCATTGATTGCCGACAGGCTGGAGTGGTATCTTTCTTCTCCCCCCTTCAGTATTTTCTTTACTTTCTTCCACCCGTTCTTGATGATGATGGATTCGATGTCGGAGATGTAGAAAGGGTTGGAGACAATGGCTATTTCGTCTATATGCGGATTGCTCTCGAATGCGTCGATAGTATGTTCCACTACCATTTTCCCCGCCACCTTGAAGAATTGTTTAGGTGTCGACAGACCCAATCGGCTGCCTACTCCGCCTGCTAGTATGATAGCTATGTTCCTTTTCATTTTTTTGTATGGGCTACTATTATGATATGATGCAAAAGTAGTAATTAATTGGCTTTAAGAGGTAAGACTCTGTTGAAATTTTGTTTAATGCCGGCGGATATACTCCGTTGCCACCTGTCCGCGTCCCGGAATGGGGAGGGTGGATGCATATGGGAAATCCTTGAGCGAGCAGTCTGCCGGACTGATGCTCGGATAGAATTTCTTTAACAGGAATAGACTCGGGCCGGCGGTGATGCTTCCTATGAAGACGGAAGCGTTCATCAATATCTGTATGGAAGAAAGGAAACGTGTCATCTGCTTTTGTTTCAGCTCTTTGGCGGTCTGTGTGAAGGAACTGTTGACATATCCTTGCTCGTCGGGGCTGCACAGGGTGTACCAGTGTATTTCCGGAACAAGAGTCTGCACTTGCTGAAAAAGCCGGTAATCATCGGTCAGCACAAATACATCGCGTGCCGTTGTCTTTTCTTTGATAAGCTGTATGTAATGTTCCGGCGGCAACAGGTTGGTTTCGGTTATTTTGTCTCCGCCGCGTATCTGGCATCCTGCGTATGCTTGCGGGAGTTGCAGGCTGTCCGCCAATTGGCGACATTCCTGTGCGGTTGCCGTGTTGAACTTCCAGGTGATTTCCGTCAGCTTCTGGAATGCGTGGAGGTAGTCACCGTCTATTCCCAGTTCGGGGATATGGAAATGCTGGGCAGGATTGAATTTCAGTTGGAAATTGAGCAATACCGGTTTGCTATATACAAGAAAAGCAAGAATTTTTCCGATAAGGTTCTTTAAAGTAACCTTTAGTTTCCATTTCAGAAGTTTTGTCCTGGGCAGTTTCTTGTCTTTCATCAGTGCTTTCCACGAAGGAAGACGATGGGTGTTGTATGTATGGTGAAACGATTCGTGCACCTGTTCGCAGAAAGGGACGAAACAATCTTCCCAGCCTTTTTCCCACCCGAAGTTGGCGTCGTCGGAATAGAGTTTGAACTGAATTTTGTGTTGCAGGCAGTAGAGCATGGCATGAATCATATAGGTATATTCGGTAAAGAATCCGGCATCTATGCCTACATGATAAATCATTGTCTTCTTGAAAGAACTGTTCAGCAGACGGTATTGGGTAGCAAGATCATTCGTGTTCATGGCTTTTCTTTTTGATGAAATAGGCTATACTCTCCTTGAAGGTGACGGAACGGCTCGCCCACATGGCTGCTACATAGAGCATTGCTGCCAGTATTATCTTACTTGCCAGGCGGATATAAATGTTCTCGATGGAATAGGTGAGATTGTAGGTGATTGCCATGACGGCGGCTGCTATGATGGCATAAGGGAGTATATCTGCCAAGGCGTGGCGCAGTTTCAGTCCGATAGTCTGCTGTACGAAGTAGTGCCATGTCAGTATCCATAGGATATTGATGGAGACGTAAACGGCAAGCATGGCATATATCCCATGGGAATGAACCAGGAGAACGCTTGAGAGTAAAAGAATGCCGAGGGATATGGTGTTCCACATGTAGACACGGGATTTTCCTTTGCTGATAATAAGCTGCTGATAGAGGTATGCGATGGGGGCAAAGGCTCCGCTGATACACAGAATCTGCATGATAGATACACTGGAATACCATTTGTCGGTGATGGTAATGATAATCAGTTCTTCTGAGATAATCCCCAGTCCCAGCATGGCAGGGAATGCTACAAAGGCGGTGAAACGCAGCATTTTGCGGAATATCCGCTTTTGCCGTTCAGGGTCGTCCGAAACTTTAGTGAGTACCGGTTGTGCCACTCCGTTTATCATGCCCGATATAAAGAGTTGTCCCATGCCGCACCATTTATTGGCTTGGTTATAGTATCCCACTTCCTGTTCTGTGTAGAACTTCCCCAGTATCACCGAAAACAAGTTGTTGTTGATGTGATTGAATACGTTGGTTATCAATAGCTTCCCACTGAATCCGAACATCTCTTTGATGGGCGCGAAATTGATCTGGAGCGTCGGCCGCCAATGGGTGAAATGCCAGTAGCAGGCGGTATTGACAGATACGTAAACTATGCTTTGCGTGGCAATGCCCCAGTAAGAAAAGCCAAAGTAAGCCAGCGTGACCCCGGTGATTCCTGAGACGATAAGTCCGATGACCGACGATAAAGCCCGCTGCTTGACCATCAGGTTGCGCAGGAGATAGGCGCTATGGGATATGCCCAAGCTGGCAATGAAAAATCCTATAAAAGAATAACGTGCTAGTGGCGTCAGTTCGGGAGTGTTGTAAAAATCGGCAATGAACGGTGCGCATAAAAATAACAGCAGATACAGTGACAAACTGATTGCGGCGTTAAACCAGAATACGGCATTATAGTCATTGTGCGTCACCTCTTTTTTATTGACAAGAGCTGCCGTGAAACCGCTTTCCTGTATCGAACTGGCTATGAGGGAGAAGATTGCCAGCATTCCCACCATTCCATAATCTGCCGGGGTGAGTAACCGTGCGAGGAATATTCCGAAAAGCAGATTCAGCAACTGTTGTATACCGTTGCTGAATCCGCCCCAGAATAGTCCTTTGGCTGTCTTCTCTTTTAGTGACTGATTTTCACTCATATCATAGTCTTTCCTTTAACTGTTAAAATGATATTCTTTGCCAAACACTAACTTTATTAAAGATGTTACTTGTTCGGTTACTAGTTCACTTGTTCAGCCGCTTGTTCGGTTACTTGTTCGGTCATCGGAAAAAGAATAAGGTTCTGCAAATTCTGCAGAACACATTATTCTATTATTTTACTTCACTCTGTTATTTTACTTCACTGCCCGGCTTCACTTCACGTCCCGGCATGATGACTGCCAGGCTGCCGTCGTTATTCTCGGCACTCAGAATCATGCCTTCGCTGACGATGCCTTTCAGCTTGCGCGGAGCAAGGTTGGCGATGAAGCAGACCTGTTTGCCTACCAGTTCTTCCGGTTGGTAATGCTTGGCAATGCCCGATACGATGGTACGTGTTTCCAGTCCGTCGTCAATCTTGAATTGCAGCAGTTTGTCTGCCTTCGGCACTTTCTGACATTCGAGGATAGTACCTACGCGGATATCCAGTTTCGTGAAATCATCGAATTCGATGTTCGGGCGAATCGGGTTGGCTTTGTAATTGGCTTCTTCGTTCGCTTTCTTCGTATCGAGCAGCTTTTGTACCTGCGCTTCGATGGTGGCGTCTTCGATTTTCTCGAACAACAGTTCCGGCTTGTTCAACTGGTGGCCTACCGGAAGCAGGTTGTCTCTTCCCAGTTCGGACCAATCGAAGGTATCCATGTTCAGCATCTTGCGGAGTCTCTCCGAGCTGAACGGCAGGAACGGGTCGAAGGCAATGGCAAGATTGGCAACCAGTTGCAAGGAGATGTTCAGGATAGTCCCTACACGTTCCATGTCTGTTTTTGCCAGTTTCCACGGTTCGGTGTCGGCGAGGTATTTATTACCGATGCGTGCCAGATTCATCGCTTCTTTCTGTGCGTCACGGAATTTGAATACGTCAAGCAGCTTTTCCACTTCCGCTTTTACGTCGGCAAATTCTTTCAGTGTTTCTTTGTCATAGTCGGTCAACTCGCCCTGTGCGGGAACTTTTCCGTCGAAGTATTTCTGGGTCAATACCATTGCGCGGTTCACGAAATTGCCGTATACGGCCACCAGTTCGTTATTGTTGCGAGCCTGGAAGTCTTTCCAGGTGAAGTCGTTGTCTTTTGTTTCCGGTGCGTTGGCGGTCAGTACGTAGCGGAGTACGTCTTGTTTGCCCGGGAAATCGACCAGGTATTCGTGCAGCCATACTGCCCAGTTGCGTGAGGTGGAGATTTTGTCTCCTTCCAGGTTCAGGAATTCATTGCTAGGTACATTGTCCGGCAGGATATAGCTGCCTTCCGCTTTCAGCATAGCGGGGAACACGATGCAATGGAACACGATATTGTCTTTTCCGATAAAGTGTATCAAGCGGGTTTCGGGATCTTTCCACCATGTTTCCCAGCTATCGGGAAGAAGTTCTTTGGTGTTGGAGATGTATCCGATGGGGGCGTCGAACCATACATAAAGTACTTTTCCCTCAGCTCCTTCTACAGGAACGGGGATACCCCAGTCGAGGTCACGGCTTACGGCACGCGGTTGCAGTCCCATGTCGAGCCAGCTCTTGCATTGGCCGTACACGTTCGGGCGCCATTCCTTGTGGTCTTCGAGAATCCATTTGCGCAGCCAGCCTTCGTGTTTGTCGAGAGGGAGATACCAGTGCTTGGTTTCTTTCATCACCGGTTTGCTGCCGCTGATGGCGCTTTTCGGGTTGATAAGGTCTGTCGGCGAGAGTGAAGTTCCGCATTTCTCGCATTGGTCGCCATAGGCACCTTCAGAGTGGCAGTGAGGACATTCGCCGGTGATATAACGGTCGGCAAGGAACTGTATGGGCTTCTTCGTCGTAATATTGCTCGGAAGTCTTTTCGATAAATTCTCCCTTGTCATATAATGTCTTGAAGAAATCCGAAGCCAGTTGGTGATGTGTCGGTGAAGTGGTGCGGCTATATACGTCGAATGAGATGCCGAACTCCTTGAATGATTCCTTTATCAGCGTATGGTAGCGGTCTACTACATCCTGCGGAGTGATTCCCTCTTTTTTCGCACGGATAGTAATGGGCACTCCGTGTTCGTCGGAACCGCCGATGAATAATACATCTTCTTTCTTCAGACGCAGATAACGCACATAGATATCTGCCGGTACGTATACACCGGCCAGATGACCGATGTGGACAGGTCCGTTCGCATACGGCAGTGCCGATGTGACGGTGGTTCTTTTGAATTTCTTTTCCATTGTATAGTGTGATTTTATTGTTTTCAGCTTTGCAATGTGCAAAGATAATGACTTTCTGTCTGATAGCAAAAGTTTGTTTCAATATATTGTGCGAGGGGTTAGAATACAGACATACCTTCTAAAATATCTCATTATTTAGATTTGATATTGGGGATTTATTGGGGGATTTCTTCTTTTGTAAATCAATATCAAAACTAAACATCATACAGTGATTTTTTTTATTCCACTTAAGCATTATTTTACATCAAATAGTTGCAGCTTGAAACTGTTTAAACCTAAAGTAGAATAATCTTATTTTCTCAGATTGGCGTTATTAATTACATTTGCAGCATTTGAGATAAATAAATTATATTACAAATTACTTATTAAAAGCTAAATTGAAGATGAAAAAAGATGATTTATTCAAAGTCTGTAATTTATGGTTAGTGGGAATCTGTTTGTTATTAATGGGAATGAATTTTACTGCATGTTCTGATGATGATGATGAAACCGGTACAGGAAGTGCAACATTGACAATTGATGGCAATAAAACAACTCTGAATCACGCTTATTGGTACTGCACACCTGGGAATAGCGAGAATAAGTATAGTTTGGAACTTATGACTTTTGATATGTACAATATCAAAATGAATCACAAATGCCTTCTAATTATTCTATAATTCTTATAGATTTCAATGCAGAAGGTTCTGTTAACGAAATTCCAACTGGAACTTTCCCTGCTAATAAATATCATGTGTATACGGTTCTTGGTAATATGGAACATCAATATGAACAGAATGAGCATAAGAACTCTTCCAATAGTGCTCTTATAATAACTAAAGAAAATGGGGGGTACAAAGTAAATATAGAGAAGGTGTACATTGGTGACGATGGACCGGAAGATAAAGAAATGTCTTTTTCTTATAATGGAACTTTTAAGACAGTGCCAGAATGGGGATTACCGGAATAAGGATTTTCAAATCCAAGTTGTCATACCCTGATATAAATTGACAGTTATTGAATATTAACGGCTACTCTAACATTCAGTTATCGGCTGATATGTTAGAGTAGTTTCGTTTCAATAAGTCAGCATAATTCACATGACTTCTTAGTCTTTTCCTCATTTATCCTATATTTCTTCATAGATTTCTCCTCTTTTTCTTTCTTTTTTCTCATAAGAAAGAATATATTTGTACCTAAGTTAAACGAAAACAAGAGTATGATATGATAACAACCCAGTTGCTTCGTCCTGAAAGCATTGTTGTAGTAGGGGCATCGAATAATGTACATAAGCCGGGTGGCGCAATATTGAAGAATTTGATAAACGGAGGTTATCAGGGAGAGCTTCGGGCGGTGAACCCGAAAGAGAAGGAAGTGCAGGGAGTGCCTGCTTTTGCCGACGTGAAAGATCTGCCTGATACGGACTTGGCGGTATTGGCTGTGCCTGCCGCGATGTGTCCCGATATTGTGGAAACATTGGCTAGTACAAAGCAAACTCGTGCGTTTATCATACTTTCTGCCGGATTTGGCGAGGAAACTCATGAGGGGGCGTTGCTGGAAGAACGAATATTGGAGACAGTCAATAAGTACAGCGCTTCACTGATTGGTCCTAATTGTATCGGTTTGATGAACACCTGGCACCATAGCGTGTTCAGCCAGCCTATTCCTAATCTGAATATGAAAGGAGTGGATTTAATCTCCAGCTCCGGTGCAACGGCGGTATTTATCCTTGAAAGTGCTGTAACCAAAGGATTGCAGTTCAATTCCGTCTGGTCGGTGGGAAATGCCAAGCAGATTGGTGTGGAAGATGTGTTGCAGTTTATGGATGAGAACTTTGACCCTGAGAAAGACTCCCATATCAAACTACTCTATATAGAAAGTATTCAGAATCCGGACAGGTTATTGTTTCATGCTTCTTCCTTGATAAGAAAAGGATGTAAGATTGCGGCGATAAAGGCGGGAAGTTCGGAAAGTGGAAGTCGTGCGGCTTCTTCACATACGGGAGCTATTGCCAGTTCCGATTCTGCTGTTGAGGCTTTGTTCCGTAAAGCGGGGATTGTGCGTTGTTTCTCCCGTGAAGAACTGACCACCGTTGGCTGTGTATTTACTCTGCCGGAATTGAAGGGAAAGAACTTCGCCATTATCACTCATGCCGGCGGACCGGGGGTGATGTTGACAGACGCACTAAGCAAAGGCGGACTGAATGTGCCGAAACTCGAAGGCGAACTGGCGGAAGAATTGAAAGCACAACTCTTCCCGGGTGCTGCCGTTGGAAATCCGATTGATATTCTTGCTACGGGAACTCCCGAACATCTACGCCTCTGCATTGATTACTGCGAAGAGAAATTAGAAAACATAGATGCCATGATGGCTATCTTCGGAACACCGGGACTGGTCACCATGTTTGAGATGTATGACGTACTCCATGAGAAGATGCAGGTTTGCAGCAAACCGATTTTCCCGATCCTGCCTTCCATCAATACGGCCGGAGCGGAAGTTGCGGCATTTCTGGCGAAAGGACACGTGAATTTTGCAGATGAAGTGACATTGGGTACAGCCCTTTCACGTATCGTTAATGCCCCTAAACCGGCAGTTCCGGAAATAGAACTGTTCGGAGTAGACGTTCCGAGAATTCGCCGCATTATTGATTCTATCCCTCAAGATGGATATATCGAACCCCACCAGGTACAGGCTTTGCTTCATGCAGCCGGCATTTCTCTTGTAGATGAATTCGTTTCGGATAACAAGGAAGAAGTAGTCGCTTTCGCCCGCCGATGTGGTTTCCCGGTAGTGGCAAAAGTCGTTGGTCCCGTACATAAATCGGATGTTGGCGGAGTGGTATTGAACATCAAAAGTGAGCAACATCTGGCTTTGGAGTTTGAACGTATGATGCAGATTGCTGACGCGAAGGCAATCATGGTGCAACCGATGCTGCGAGGTACAGAACTCTTTATCGGTGCGAAGTATGAAGAGAAGTTCGGGCATGTAGTGCTTTGTGGTCTGGGAGGTATCTTTGTGGAAGTATTGAAAGATGTATCTTCCGGTTTGGCTCCGCTTTCTTACGAAGAGGCTTATTCAATGATTCATTCATTACGTGCTTATAAGATAATCCAGGGAACACGTGGACAGAAAGGAGTGAATGAGGATAAATTTGCGGAAATTATAGTCCGTCTGTCTACCTTGCTCCGGTTTGCGACAGAAATCAAAGAAATGGATATAAACCCGCTTTTGGCGACTGAGAAGGCTGTTATTGCAGTCGATGCACGTATCAGAATAGAGAAATAGGACGATTTTTTCATTCATTGAGACGTATTTATCATTTTTCGATTGTTATTTTGCCTACATTTGATTATTTGAATAAAGGAGTTTTATCAATCGAATATATGGAAAAAGTTATAATAGCATTTGTCTTTTTTATTGTTGGAATTGTTGGCCGTGCACAAACGGTAAATGAACATTATTATTTTAAGAATCTCAGTAGCCAAAATGGATTGTCACAAAATACAGTAAGTGCTATTTTGCAAGATTCGAAAGGCTTTATGTGGTTTGGTACAAAAGATGGATTGGATCGATATGATGGCGTATCTTTCCGGCATTTTAAATACGATAGAACCAATCCGAGAAGTTTGGGTAATAATTTTGTAACTTCTCTCTATGAAGATATCGAAGGCAATATTTGGATAGGGACTGATGTCGGAGCATACATATATTATCCGGAAAAAGATACTTTTTGCCATTTTGTGGAACTGAGTGACAAAAATACGAGGGTGGAACGGTCTGTTGCTATGATTTCAGGAGACAGTCAGGGACGTGTATGGATAGCAGCAGAGGCCCAAGACTTGTTCTGTTATGATTTGAAAAAACAAATTTTGCGAAACTATGTCTTGACGGATCATCCATTGATTTCTACCAATGTGAAATGCCTGACGGTTGATAATAGTGGTACTATTTGGATTGGTTTCTATGGTGACGGATTGTTTTATTCGAAAGATAATTTGAAAACTCTTCATCCTTATATATCACCTATTGATAATGAGGAAACCTATAATAATGACGTTGTGAGCGAAATACTCCCGGGAGCATACAATTGTTTATATATTGGTTCTTTAAAAGGAGGAGTGAAAGAATTGAATCTGACCTCGGGCAAATTACAGGATTTGTTGGTGAAAGATGAAGATAATGAATCCATTTATTGTCGGACATTGCTTTTTGCTACGGATAATGAATTATGGATAGGTACAGAAACCGGAGTTTATATTTATAATCTCCGTACGGGAAAGTATACGCATTTGCGTAGTTCTGAGTATGATCCTTACTCCTTGTCTGATAATGCAATTTATTCATTTTGTAAGGACCGTGAAGATGGCATATGGATCGGTTCATATTTTGGTGGAGTAAACTATTATCCGCGTTCGTATACTCATTTTGAGAAGTATTATCCAAAAGGAGAGGAAAATAGTCTTCATGGTAAACGGGTACGTGAGTTTTGCCGGGATAACTATGGCGTGTTATGGATTGGTACGGAAGATGGTGGGTTGAACCGTTTTAATTTGAATACAAAAGAGTTCTCTTTTTTTGCTCCTAGTGCGGGGTTTACCAATATACATGGACTATGCTTAGTGGATGATAAGCTTTGGGTCGGTACATTCTCTAAAGGATTGAAGATTATAGATACTCGTACGGGGACTGTCTTAAAGACCTATCAGAAGAACAGTTCTCCCCGTTCTTTGATTGATAATAGTATTTTTGCAATTTGTAGAACTGCTACAGGCGATATCTACTTAGGAACTATGTTCGGGCTGGTAAGATATAATAGACAATCGGACGATTTTGACCGTATACCGGAGTTGAATGGAAAATTTGTATATGATATAAAAGAAGATTCTGGCGGTAATATCTGGTTGGCAACTTATGCTAATGGTGCCTATTGTTATAATGTAAACGATCGGAAATGGAAAAACTATGTACATGATGAAAAAGATACTACAAGTCTTCCATATAATAAGGTTTCGAGCATTTTTGAAGATTCTTATCATCGGATTTGGTTAACAACTCAGGGAGGAGGTTTTTGCTTATTTCATCCGGAGTCAGAGACGTTTACTAATTATAACTCAACCGACGGACTGCCTAGTGATGTTGTTTTATCAGATTGTAGAGGACAAAGAAGGAGAGCTATGGTTAACGACTAACAATGGGCTTGTCTATTTTCAGCCAAAAACTGAAACTATGAAAGTGTATACTACCGCAAATGGGCTGTTAGGTGACCAGTTTAACTATCGGTCTAGTTTTGAAGATGAAAATGGAATGATTTATTTTGGTGGAATTGACGGTTTTATAGCTTTTAATCCTAAAAACTTTTCAGAGAATAAGAATCTTCCTACAGTAGTGATTACAGATTTCTTACTATTTAATAAAGAAGTGTATGCAGATGAACCTAATTCGCCTTTGGAAAAGAATATCACTTTTTCTGATAAGATAGTACTCCGAGCCGATCAGAACTCATTTTCTTTCCGTATCTCGGCTCTTGGTTATCAAGCCCCGGAATGAATAAACTGATGTATAAATTAGAAGGATTTGATGATGAATGGCTATCTGTAGGTGAGAGTCCGTTGATAACTTATGCTAATTTGCATTACGGCAATTATATATTCCGGGTGAAAGCGGCAAATGGTAATGGAGTTTGGAATAGTAATGAGATCTCGTTGAGTATCCGGATCTTACCTCCTTTCTATCTTTCAATTTGGGCTTATTGTGTTTATATACTTTTAATTATTGGATGTTCTGTTTATTTGGTTCTTTATTTAAAACGCCGTAGTAATAGAAAACAACGTCGGCAAATGGAGAAATTTGAGCAAGAGAAAGAACGTGAAATATATTATGCGAAAATAGACTTCTTTACGAATGTAGCGCATGAGATACGTACTCCTTTGACATTGATTAATGGCCCTTTAGAGAATATTCTTCTGAAAAAGAGTGTAGATTCTGAGATACGTGAGGATTTGAATATAATGAAACAGAATACAGAACGACTGTTGAGTTTGACAAACCAGTTGTTGGATTTCCGTAAGACAGAGAGTCAGGGGTTCCGGCTGAATTTTGCTGAATGTAATATTACCGAGGTGCTGAAAGAGACTTATAACCGTTTTACTTCTTTGGCGAGACAGAGAGAACTGGATTTTGTATTGAATGTAGACGAACAGGATTTCTATGCGCATGTGAATAAGGAAGCATTTACTAAGATTGTTAGTAATTTGTTGAATAATGCTGTAAAATATGCCGAAACATATGTACATGTGTTTTTGGAAGTGAATGGAATGGTAGAAAGAGAATTTTTATATTCGTACGGTGAATGATGGTGTTATCATTCCGAATGAAATGAAAGAGGAAATCTTTAAACCTTTTGTTCGTTTCAATGAAAAAGAAGATGGTAAGGTTACTACTGGAACGGGAATTGGATTAGCTCTCTCGCGTTCATTAGCTGAATTGCATCAGGGAAGTTTGATGATGTTGGAAGGTGAAGAGGCAAATGTTTTCTGTCTGTCACTTCCTGTAGAACAGGATAGTGTAATAAAGCTGACTTCAGAACATAAGTCTGTGGAGGTGGGTAATGCCGTAGAGCGCCGAATGGAAATAATAGAGAGTAGAGGGGACAGACCGATAGTACTGGTAGTGGATGATAATCCGGATATGTTGTCTTTTATTGTTCGTCAATTGGAAGGTAATTATGCAGTTTTGACTGCCAATGATGGGGTGGAAGCGTTGAAAGTATTGGATAATCAGGAGGTCATGTTGGTGGTCAGTGATGTTGTTATGCCTCGTATGGATGGATTTGAATTATGTAAGATGATAAAATCCAAATTAGATTATAGTCATATTCCTGTGATTTTATTAACTGCTAAAACGAATATTCAATCGAAGATAGAAGGGTTGGAATTAGGGGCAGATGCATATATTGAGAAACCTTTCTCTGTTGAGTATTTGCAGGCTTGTATTGCTAATCTGATTAATAGTCGCGAAAAGTTGCGGCAAGCTTTCGCACAATCTCCTTTTGTTGCAGCTAATACGATGGCTTTGACAAAAGCTGATGAAGAGTTTATGAAAAAACTGAATGAAATTATTCAGAATAATTTGCATAATCCGGATTTTAGTATGGATGATATAGTCGATTCTTTAAATATGAGTCGTTCTAATTTCTATAGGAAGATTAAAGGTGTGCTTGATTTAAGTCCGAATGAATACTTGCGGTTGGAAAGGTTGAAACGGGCTGCTCAATTGTTGAAAGAGGGAAATGGGCGTGTAAATGAGATCTGTTATATGGTAGGCTTTAATTCACCTTCCTATTTCTCTAAATGTTTTCAGAAACAATTCGGTGTACTTCCTAAGGAGTTTGCCGGTTAGGCCTGCCACCTGGTTTTCACGAAAATTTTGGCGTTTTTTATAAGATATTTGTTGGGTACATATCCTGCAAATAGCATGTTATATGCTTGATAAATAGAGAGATTAATATGTTTAAGGGCTTTATATCTTTCTAGGAAAATAAGCTATAAGATAATCTATACAATATTTGTTTCATTTTTGTCTCATTTGAAACGAATTTGCTATTCTTTCTTTTGTTTGAGACTGTATTGCGATTTATTGGGATATTTATTTTATCAGGAAATCTTCTCATCCGTTAATTTTGCCAATGTTAATCAATCGAAAATAATATGATAAAACAATTGCACCAATGAAAAAAGCTTTTTATCCTTTTCTTAGTTACTGTTGAAACAGTGGAAACCTGCATGAAGTAAAATCATAATTTCTTTTGATAGAAGAATGAATATGGAAAATGTTCTGTCGCGGTCTTTTTATTGACTGATGCCGGGATGTTTATAATGAAATAACCTTTTTATTAATAATTATGAGAACAAAAACAAGAGATCTAAGCGCATGCTTAAAAAGGCGGTTGTGGATTGTTGGTGTATGTCTGACGACCTTTTCTTTTCTTTCTGTATCTGTTGCATATGCCGTCAGTGATAATCTGGCTGTCCAGCAGCAAAAAAAAGGAATGATGATTAAAGGTAAAGTTTTGGGTACAGACGGTGAACCTATTATTGGTGCATCTGTATTGGTGAAAGGCTCTACTACTGGAGTTGTAACTGATTTAGACGGTAACTATACACTGGCTAACGTTTCTAAAGGAGCTATTTTGGAATTTAGTTATGTAGGTTATGTAAAGCTGACTAAAACCGTAGGAAATGAAACAACCATAAATGCGATTCTGTATGAGGATTCTCAGATGTTGGAGGGAGTTGAGGTTGTGGCTTTTGGAACACAGAAAAAAGAGAGTGTTATTGGTGCTATTTCAACTGTGAAAGTAGCAGAACTGAAAACGCCATCCAGCAATCTAACGAATGCACTTGCCGGGCGTATTGCAGGAGTAATTTCTTATCAAAGAACAGGTGAACCAGGGGTGGATGACGCCTCTTTCTTTGTTCGCGGTGTTACGACTTTCGGATAAAAAAAGATCCGTTGATATTGATTGACGGCATTGAGTTAACTTCTACCGATCTGGCTCGTTTACAACCAGATGACATCGCCAGCTTTTCTATTATGAAGGATGCTACTGCTACCGCTCTTTACGGTGCCCGTGGTGCAAATGGTGTGATTCTGGTAAAAACCAAAGAAGGTCAGAAGGGAAAAGCACGGTTAAGCCTAAGAGTTGAAAACTCAATATCCACTCCGACTCAAGAGATAGAACTGGCAGATCCTGTTACCTATATGCGTCTGCACAATGAGGCCTATTTAACTCGTAATCCGTTGGCGCCATTGATGTATTCTGAGGAAAAAATAGACAATACTGTACCGGGAGCGGGATCTGTAATTTATCCGGCTACGGATTGGAGAAAGGAATTATTGAAAGATTTTACGATGAACCAGCGCGTCAACCTGAATATTACAGGTGGTGGTGATGTCGCACGTTATTATGTCGCAGCTTCGTATAGTCAGGACAATGGTATTTTGGAGGTTGATAAGAACAGTAATTTTAATAATAACATCAAGCAGAGAGTTTATACTCTTCGTTCTAATGTAAATATCAATGCTACTAAAACAACAGAATTGATTGTCCGTCTAAGTGGTGTCTTTGATGATTATAACGGACCGTTATATGGTGGTTCGGCTATGTACAATCTGATTATGAAGAGTAATCCGGTATTGTTTCCTGCTAAATATCCCAAAGATGAAGCTCATGCATATACAAAACATACTTTATTTGGTAATGCTGAGAATGGACAATATTTGAATCCGTACGCAGAAATGGTAAGAGGATATAAAGAATCCGGACGTTCTAACTTGAGTGCGCAGTTTGAAGTGAAGCAGGATCTGAAATTTTTAACGGAAGGTTTATCTGCACGCTTGTTGTTTAATACTTCCCGTATCTCCAGTTATGATGTTTCACGTAAACTGAATCCGTATTATTATAAGATGACTAATTATGATTATCTGACCGGTGATTATGCCATTGATATCATTAATCCGGATGACGGTTCGGAATATCTGATTTATGATCCGGGTGGTAAAAGTATTACGGCTAATATGTATATTGAAGCTGCATTGAATTATAATCGTGATTTCGGAAAACATGGAGTAGGTGGATTACTGGTTTATCAGTTGAGAAATAACCTTCAGCCGAATGCTGGTTCACTTCAAGCGTCTTTGCCTTATCGTAATGTCGGTTTATCGGGGCGTTTCACTTATGCATATAATAATCGTTACTTTGCAGAGTTCAACTTTGGCTATAATGGTTCCGAACGCTTCCATAAAAGTAAACGGTTCGGTTTTTTCCCTTCAGCCGGTTTGGCATGGGTTGTTTCTAATGAGTCTTTTTGGGATCCATTTAAAGATGTAGTATCCAAGTTGAAATTGAGAGCGTCTTATGGTATTGTTGGTAATGATGCTATTGGAAGTGGGCGTTTCTTATATTTGTCAGATATCAATATGAATGATAGTAAGTATGGAGCAAACTTCGGATATAATTATGATTATCACCGGGATGGTATTTCGGTAAAGCGTTATTCTGATCCTGAAATTACATGGGAGAAGTCTGCTAAAACAAATTTCGCACTTGAGTTTACCCTATTTAATGATTTGAACGTGACTGCAGAGTATTATACGGAGCGGCGTAAGAGTATTTTGCAGCAACGAACTTCTATTCCGGCATCTATGGGACTTTGGGTACAACCTTATGCAAACTTGGGAGAAGCTAAGGGACATGGAGTTGACTTGTCGTTGGATTATAATAAGTATTTCGCCAATAAGTCATGGCTGCAGTTGAGAGGTAACTTTACTTATGCGACAAGTGAATACATGGTATATGAGGATTATGAATATCCAGGAGCATGGTGGAAACAGAAAGTGGGTTATCCGACTAATCAGACTTGGGGATATATAGCAGAAGGTTTATTTGTTGACGATAATGAAGTAGCTAATTCTCCTGTACAATTTGGAGAATATGGTGCAGGTGATATTAAGTATCGTGATGTGAACAAAGATGGCAAAATAACAGATCTCGACCAGGTACCTATCGGATATCCGAAAGAACCGGAAATTGTATATGGCTTTGGTGCCTCTTATGGATATAAGAACTGGGATATATCAGTGTTTTTTCAAGGGCTGGCTAGAGAATCATTTTGGATTGATTATAATAATGTTTCTCCATTCTTTAACACGGTCGATACAAAGGTTGTAGGAAATAGAGTCGGACATAATGCACTTGCAAAGTTTATTGCAGATAGTCATTGGTCAGAAGATAATAGAGATGCTTATGCGGTATGGCCGAGATTAAGCCCGACTTCTATTGAAAATAACAGTAAAACGAGTACTTGGTTTATGCGTGATGGTTCGTTCTTGCGTTTGAAACAATTGGAAATCGGTTATACTATTCCTGAGAAAGTAACTAATAAAGCAGGAATCAAGAACCTTCGATTCTATGTTACAGGAAACAATCTATTGTGCTTTAGTAAGTTTAAACTTTGGGATCCGGAAATGGCAGGTTCCGGTTTAGGTTATCCTGTACAGCGTGTGTATAATATAGGACTAAATTTAACTTTCTAAATTTGATATAAAATGAAAAAAATACAACTGTTTATATTAAATTGCCTGATTGTCGTTTTATCTTCATGTGATTCATTCTTGGATATTGTCCCGGATGATATTGCTACAATCGATAATGCATTTACAATGAGGGCACAAGCAGAGAAATATTTGTTTACATGCTATTATTATCTTCCGGCTCATGGGCTGTTGGAGGCAAATCCGGCGATTGCAGGTGGTGATGAACTGTATATTACGGAGTCTTTTCGTAGTGCAGCACATGTACATGCATGGTATATTTCACATAATATGCAAAGTTCGGCAAGACCACGCTGCGATTATTGGACCGGAGCTGATCAACAAAATAACAAATCATTATATCAAGGAATCAGTGACTGTAATATCTTTCTGGAGAATATTCAGAAAGTGCCTGATATGACACAAGCAGAGAAAGATCGCTGGGCGGCAGAAGTACGTTTTTTGAAAGTTTATTATCATTATTGGCTGATCAGAATGTATGGGCCGATTCCTATTATGGATCGGAATATTCCGGTAAATGCAAGCGAGGATGAAGTAAAGGTTTTCAGAAGTACTATAGATGAATGCTTTGATTATGTAATCAATTCCTTAACTGAGATTATTAACAGCAATCATTTGCCTGATAAGATAATGAATGAAGCTGAAGAATTGGGACGAATTACCCAAGGAATTGCAATGGCAATAAAAGCCGAAGTAATGGTAACTGCTGCCAGTCCTTTGTTTAATGGGAATGCTGATTATAAAGGATATACTGATTCTAGAGGTATTGAATTATTCAACCCGAATAAATCGGAACAGGCTAAGAAACAGCGTTGGATAGATGCTGCGGAAGCTTGTAGGCAGGCTATTGATTTTCTGAAAGCTCAGGGACATGATTTATATAAATATACTTCTCTTGAATACACGATATCTGATCAGACCCGTGCGAAAATGAATATTCGTAACATTGTGACGGAAAAATGGAATCAAGAAATTATTTGGGCTAATTCAAATAGTATTATCGGACAGTTGCAGGATCATGCTATTCCACGTGGACTGGAACCGGGAAAGGAAGGAAATGCGAGTGTTGGCGGTAACTTGGCTGTTCCTCTAAAAATAGCAGATTTATTTTATACAAAAAATGGAGTTCCTATTACAGAAGATAAGACGTGGAATTATGATAATCGTTTTGAATTGAGAAAAGCAACGGCTGATGATAAATACTTTATCAAAGAAGGATATACAACAGCTAATATAAACTTTGACCGAGAAGTCCGCTATTATGCAAGTTTGGGATTTGATGGTGCGGTTTGGTTTGGACAGGGGGTGACAGATGAGACGAAGCCGATCTATGTGCAATGTAAACAAGGACAGTCTGCTGCCAATCAGATTTCAAATTCATGGAATGAAACAGGTATATGGCCTAAAAAACTGGTTCATTTTAAGAGTGTGGTAGGGCAAACCAGTGGTTTTACTAAGATTACATATCCATTTCCGGTGATGAGATTGGGCAACTTATATCTGTTGTATGCTGAAGCCTTGAATGAAAGTGGTGCCGCTAAAGCGGAGGTTCTGAGTTGGGTTGATCTGATCAGGGAAAGAGCAGGATTAAAAGGCGTGGAAGAAAGTTGGGATACATATACGAATAAAAAGAAATATGAGACAATGGACGGCAGACGTGAAATCATACAACAGGAGCGTGGAATTGAACTGGCGTTTGAAGCACAGAGATTTTGGGATTTGCGTAGATGGAAATTGGCATTTCAGGAACAGAATAAGCCGATCACCGGATGGAATACTCAATATAGCACAAACGAAGATTACTATACAGAACAATTGATTTATACTCAAGAGTTCAGAATAAGAAACTATTTCTGGCCGATTTTAGATAAGGAACTATATTCGAATAAGAATCTGGTACAGAATTATGGTTGGTAAACTTTAAAATAAAAACGTTATGAAGAAGAAATTTTATAAATATGGTTTGCTTTATATAGGAGTTGCTTTGGCTGCTTGTGCCGATAATGCTGATTTGAACGAACCTACAGGAAGTATGACACCACCGGCACAGGTGTTGAATGCAACAGTAAAGAATCTGCCTGGTGCAGCAATTATCTATTATGATTTGCCGGATGATCAAAATTTGAAATATGTTCGGGCTAGCTATAAGGTTGACAATATGGTTCGTACGGTTAATGCTTCTTTTTATACAGATTCTTTGGTAGTAGAAGGATTCCCGGCTAAGGGAGAATATGATATAGAACTTTATTCTGTTAGTTATGGTGAGGTTGTATCTACTCCGCTTGTGGTAAAAGTAAGTCCGGATACTCCTCCTTATCAAAAAGTTCGTGGAACATTAATTTCAGCCGAAACATTTGGTGGCATCAAAGTGAACTTTGATAATCCGGAAAAGGCAAAACTTGGACTGGGGGTTATAAAAAAACAAGCGGAAGGTATTTGGACGCAGGTATATATGCATTATACTGAAGCAAAAGGAGGTGATTTTTATGTGCGTGGGCTGGATGCTGTTACTACGGATTTTGGTATTTTTGTCAGAGATAGATGGGGACATCTTTCGGATACATTATATGTCACCGAGACTCCTTTGTATGAAGAACAATGCGATAAGTCTTTGTTCAGAAAGATGGCATTGCCGACCGATTCTTATGAGTGCCACTCATGGAATGAAGTGACGAAAGGAAATGATATGACGCGGCTTTGGGATGGAATTACAGATACAGATCCTTGTTTTCAAACCAAAACGACAACAGTAATGCCGCAATGGTTTACCTTTGATATGGGGAAAAGTATAAATTGAGCCGATTTGTGATGGTTTCACGTTATTATCCGGGTAAGTATGGTAATACGTTTAAGGCAGGACACCCGAAACATTTTGAACTTTGGGGCAGTAATAATCCAAATCCGGATGGTAGCTTTGATGATTCTTGGGTATTACTTTCTGAATATGAATCAGTGAAGCCTTCAGGTGGTGGTGTAAACGATGCTCTTACAACGGAGGATCAGGAAGCTGCAAAAAATGGTGAGAATTTTATTATTCCCGATAATGCTCCTGCTGTACGTTACATTCGTTTTAAAACGAATGATACATGGGGAAAAACACGTTATATGCATCTTCACGAACTTACATTTTTCGGTGCGAGGCATAATTAGTAACAAGTAAAAGATAATGCTATGAGACTATTTAAAAAATTGATTTTTATATTTTTAAGTATAGGTACTTTGATTTCTTGTGATGGTATGGATGCCACGTATAAAGAGTTTATTGAAGAAGGGCCTATTGTATATATTGGAAAAGTAGATTCACTGAAAGCTTATGCTGGACGTAATCGGGTTATGCTCGAATGGCAGAAATTACTTGACCCTCGTGCTAAAACGGCAAAGATATTCTGGGAAAACAGAACGAAGTCTACTGAATTGCAGTTGACAGATAAAGCAACTCTTACTCAGGTTGTAGTAAAGGATTTAGCAGAAGGTTCGTATGTATTTGAAGTATGCACATATGATACGTATGGTAACTCTTCTATCATGTCGGAGGTTCCTTGTACAGTGTATGGTGCTGTTTATGAGAAATTGTTGTTCAATACAAAAGTAAAGACGGCAGTTTTAAAAGATGATGTACTGACTGTTACCTTTACAGCTTCGCTTGAACCAACTTTTTTTGCTTCTGAAATTACTTATATGAGTTCTGAGGGAAGAAATAAGACTGTACTTTTGGAAGCTCCCGGAACACAGGTTAAGATAGATGATTTTGCGGGAGACCATATCACTTATCGTTCTGTTTATTTGCCGGAGGAAACGGCTATAGATTATTTTTATAGTGAGCCGGACGAGCTTGAAATCAACTAAAGAAATAGCGGATATAAAAAAAGATTTGTAAGCTAATTTTTCTCACTGTAGAATTATATGAAAGTCTTGTATCTTTTGTGGTAACTAATACTACAGATAGTACAAGGCTTTTTTTATGCTGTATGCATCAATTATCCCATTCATGTTTCATTTGTCTATATCCCTAGTTTTTGGCTTACTTTGAGACGTTTTTGTGATTTATTGGGATATTTATACTATCCATATTTTGTGCGAACCTCTAATTTTGCCTGTGTTGATATCGCAAATGATAAAACTAATTATATATGATAAAACAATTATTTCTAATAGGAACAGCCCTGTCATTATTTTCTCAGATGTTATGGGCGCAATGGACACCCGTAGGCGATAGAATCAAAACTTCTTGGACGGACAAGATAGATGTGAACAATGTTTTGCCGGAATATCCGCGTCCTATTATGGAGCGTTCCGAATGGTCTAATTTGAATGGTTTATGGAAGTATGCTGTTTTGCCATTAGGAGAATCAATTCCAAATTCTTTTGATGGTGAAATATTGGTTCCATTTGCTATTGAATCCAGTCTCTCGGGAGTCGGAAAAACATTAGGAGAAGATAAAGAATTATGGTATGAACGTGAGTTTGTTGTATCCTCAAAATAGAAAGGAAAAAGAATTTTGCTTCATTTTGGGGCTGTTGATTGGAAAACAGAAGTATGGGTTAACAATATAAAAGTAGGAGAACATACAGGAGGATTTACTCCGTTTACATTTGATATAACACAGGCTTTGAATAACTCAAAAAATAATTTGGTCGTCAAAGTGTGGGATCCGACAGAAAAAGGTGCGCAACCACGTGGAAAGCAGGTGAGTAATCCTCATGGGATCTGGTATACGCCGGTGAGTGGTATCTGGCAGACTGTATGGTTGGAACCGGTGTCCGAACACTATATTACAGATATAAAAACGACACCTGATATAGATTTGAATAAGGTTAAAGTAAAGGTTGAAACAGATGACAATAGATATTCAGATAAATTTGAGGTAAAAGTGTTTGAAGGAGGGCGTCTGGTGGCTGTGGGAACGTCAATTAATGGGTTACCTGTTGAGGTTCCCATGCCGGCTGATGCCAAACTTTGGTCGCCGGATGAGCCATTCTTATATCAGATGGAAGTTTCTTTATTTGAGGGAGGAAAACGAGTAGACTGTGTAAGGAGTTATATGGCGATGCGTAAGTACTCTATGAAAAGAGACAAAAAAGGCATTGTGCGTTTGCAGCTAAACAATAAAGATCTGTTTCAATTTGGCCCGTTGGATCAGGGTTGGTGGCCGGATGGATTATATACAGCTCCTACGGATGAGGCATTGTGTTATGATATCAGGAAAACGAAAGATTTGGGCTTTAATATGATAAGAAAACATGTAAAGGTAGAGCCTGCACGTTGGTATACATACTGTGATCAAATGGGAGTAATTGTTTGGCAAGATATGCCTAATGGTGATAAAACCTTGGAGTGGCAGAGAAAGAAGTATTTTGATGGAACGGAACTGGCACGTTCTCCGGAATCTGAAGCTACTTATCGTAAGGAATGGAAAGAAATTATTGATTATCTCTATTCTTATCCTTGTATTGGGACTTGGGTGCCCTTTAACGAGGCTTGGGGACAATTTAAGACAAGTGAGATTGCAGAATGGACCAAACAATATGACCCTACACGTTTGGTCAATCCGGCAAGTGGTGGAAATCATTATACTTGCGGTGATATGCTTGATTTACATAATTATCCGGGGCCGGAAATGTATTTGTATGATGCACAACGTGCTACGGTACTAGGAGAATATGGGGGGATTGGTTTAGTTTTGAAGAATCATCTTTGGGAACCGAACCGGAATTGGGGATACATCCAGTTTAATACATCTACAGAAGCTACTGCTGAATATCTGAAGTACGCAGAAACGCTGAAAGAAATGATAAAGCAAGGCTTTTCTGCAGCTGTTTACACACAAACGACAGATGTAGAAGTAGAAGTGAATGGGCTGATGACTTATGATCGTAAAGTAATAAAGTTGGATGAAGCAACATTAAAGATGATCAATAATGAGATTTGCAAAACGTTAAAATAACAAATATAGAGATTTTATATTTACTATGAGAAAAATACTTATTTTGGTTTTTAGTCTTTTTTCGATATTCTCTGCAGTAGAAGCGAAAAGTAAAAAGGGACAAGATCGTGTATTAATTGACAGAGTTGCCATGTGGCAGGTAAATCATCAGTCAAAAGTTAAACATCATGATTTGGCGTGGACAAATGGAGTCTTGTTCCGGGGGATGGTAGAATGGGCAGATTATACTCAAGACTCCCGTTATTATGATTTTCTGATGCAGATAGGGAAGAAACATCATTGGGGGTTCTTGAAACGGCTTTATCATGCAGACGATCTTGTTATAGCACAGATGTATATTCGTATGTATGAGAAATACCATGATGCAGCAATGATTCAGCCTACGATTGCTCGTGTGGATTCTGTTGTTGCTAAACCTTCGAAGGCCCGTTTGTGGCTCGGAGCAAAGAACTGGTCGGAACGTTGGTCGTGGTGCGATGCGTTATTTATGGCTCCACCGGTATATGGGTTGTTGAATAAACTCTATCCGGAGAAAAACTATTTGGCTTTTATGGATAGGGAATTTAAAGAAGCTACAGATTCTTTATATGATGCGGATGCTAAGTTATACTATCGTGATAGAAGGTATATTCCCAAAAGAGAGAAGAATGGCGAGAAAGTATTTTGGGGAAGAGGCAATGGTTGGGTGTTTGCAGGAATACCTTTGTTGTTGCAAACTTTGCCTAAAGATCACCCTACTTATAATTATTATCTCAACATTTATAAAGAAATGGCTTCTGCTATAGTTCAGTGTCAGGATAAGAATGGTTCTTGGCATGCCAGCATGCTTGATCCGGATTCATATCCTTCTCCGGAAAATAGCGCTTCCGGATTCTTTGTGTATGGTTTGGGATGGGGAGTGAATCAAGGAATTTTAAAAGATAGAAAATACAAAAAAGCTGCCCGGAAGGGATGGAAGGCTTTGAAAAGTTATGTTCATGAAGATGGCATGCTTGGATATGTCCAACCGGTTAGTGCTGCTCCTGAACAGGTGACTCAGAATATGACTGAAGTATATGGGGTTGGAGCATTTTTGATGGCAGGAATTGAGATGTTAAAAATGAAATAGCCTTTTATTAATAATTAAACTTATACGAAATGGAAAGACATTGTTTTATAAAAGTGAGAATCTTATGGTTAATCGCTTTTCTGTTGTTTACCGTTCAACTGTTTGCTCAACAAAAAGTAACAGTGAAAGGTAAGATAACTGATGAACATAATGAGCCTGTCATTGGGGCTAATATAATGGAGAAAGGTACAACGAATGGAGTTATTTCTGATTTTGACGGATTTTTTACTTTAAATGTTTCTTCTGGAGCCACCCTTGTTGTATCCTATATAGGATTTGCTCAGCAAGAAATTCCTGTCAAAGACAAACGCGATTTTGTAATTCGTCTGGCAGAAGACTCGGAAACGTTGAATGAAGTAGTTGTGATTGGTTATGGTAGTGCTCGTAAAAGAGACTTGACTGGTGCAGTAATGCAAGTAAAATCTGCGCAGCTGGAAAATGAAAGTCCTTCTTCTATGCAAGATTTATTGAGAGCGAATGTTCCGGGATTGAGTGTTGGTTTTAGTGCAGGCCCCAAACCGGGTGGAAGTCTTTTGATTCGTGGAAAGAACTCAATTAATGCAGGAACTGATCCGCTGATTGTATTGGACGGAGTTATATATCCGGGTGATTTGGCCGATATTAATCCGAATGATATAGAACAAATAGATGTATTGAAGGATGCTAGTTCTGCTGCTATTTACGGAGCGCGTTCTGCTAGTGGGGTTATTATCATAACTACGAAGATGGGTAAAAGTGAAAAACCGACAATTAGCTTTGATGCTTCTATAGGTGTAGCCACTCAGGCGATAGTTCCCGAAGTATATCAGGGGGATGAGTTTACTGCTTGGAGGACGGATGTCTTTAATAGTGCAAATCCGAATCATAAACCTTATGAGTTTAATGATCCTCGTAAATTACCTGCAGATGTTTCTATTGAGGATTGGATGAAATACGATAATTCGACGGGAGACCCTGTAGAGACGTGGTTGCGTCGAATTGGTTTTAAGAACTTGGAAATACAGAACTATTTGGATGGTAAATCTGTAGATTGGGCCGATATGGTTTTTCAGAATGGGCTTCGTCAGGATTATAATGCAAGTATCTCGGGAAAGACAAAAGGGGTAAATTATTATTGGTCTATGGGATGGACAGATAATGAGGGCATTATTGTAAATAACGGATATAAATCATTTAAGACTCGTTTAAACCTGGATGCCAAAATAAGTAAGTTTCTGACTGTGGGATTAAATGCGCAGTTTGTACAACGTGATGCCAGTGCTATCGGAGCGGACTGGGTTCAGTTTCAGAAGCTGACTCCTTATGGAAGTCCTACCAATGAAGATGGAACAATGAAACTGAATCCGGGAGATGATACGTCGGCGAAACATCCTTTGATCGATTCTTATTATACAGATAAGAGAAATGTGATCAATAATTTGAATGCTAATATCTATGCTAAGGTGTCTTTGCCCTTTAATATATCTTATCAGATGAATTTCTCTCCTCGATATGAGTGGGCTACAGATTATGTACATAAATCCTCGGAACATCCAAGTTGGAAAGATTTTGGAGGTTCTGCCTCACGAACTTTTAGAAATGATTTTCTATGGCAACTTGACAATATAGTAAAGTGGAAACAAACTTTTGCCAAAGTACATGACGTGGATTTCACTTTCTTATTTAATGCGGAGAAATTTCAAAGATGGAGTGATGATATGAATAATGAAGGGTTTGATCCGAATGACGATCTTGGATATCATTATATGAAAGGTGGGATATTGCCTACAATTAGTAGTAATGATGAATATAGAACCGGTGATGCATTGATGGCTCGTTTATTTTATTCGTATGAGAACCGTTATATGATTACTGGTACGGTTCGGAGAGATGGTTATTCTGCATTTGGACAAAAAAATCCTCGGGCGGTATTCCCCTCAGTTGCTGTCGGATGGGTATTCTCTGATGAACCTTTTTTGAAGAAGTTAACTTGGTTGGATTATGGAAAATTAAGATTCTCATGGGGATTAAATGGTAACAGAGACATTGGGGTGTATAGAGCTTTAGCCAGAATGGGTAATAATAAATATATGTATGTAAGTCCGGATGGAAAGGTTTATAACGGGTCTTATCTTTATGTGAATTCTTTAGCAAATAAAGAATTAAAATGGGAACGTACGGCTTCATTCAACTTAGGATTGGATTTTTCTATATTTAATGAACGATTAAAAGGAAATATCGATATTTATAAAGCTAATACGAAAGATCTTCTTATTGAGCGTACGTTACCCGAATTGATCGGATTCAGTTCAGTAATGTCTAATTTAGGTGAAGTAGAGAATAAAGGTATTGAACTAAGCCTGACATCGAAGAATATTGATACAAAGAATTTTGCATGGAGCTCAACATTCAATTTTACTTTGAACAGAAATAAGATTGTTCACCTGTACGGAGATATGGTTGATGTTTTAGATGAGAATGGGAAAGTAATAGGACAGAAAGAGGCTGACGATATTAAGAATAAATGGTTTATAGGTAAGTCTCTGGATGAAATATGGGGATTGGAAGTTATTGGGGTCTGGCAGCAGGATGAAGCGGAGGAAGCAAAGAAGTACGGTGTAGCTCCTGGTGATTTTAAGCTAAGGGATGTTGATGGGAACGGACAGTATACAGATGAGGATAAAGTTTTCCAAGGAACAACCAGTCCGAAATTTACATGGACATTGCGCAATGATTTCAAGATATATAAGAATATAGATGTTTCTTTCATGTTGTATTCTCTTTGGGGGCATAAAGGGACATATGATGTAGCTAAGCATAGTGGAACCACAGTATATAATGACAGACAGAATGCTTACAAGTTACCATACTGGACCCCGGAAAATCCGACAAATGAGTGGGAAGAATTGATTCTAGTACAGGAGGAAACAGTTTCTCTGTATATCGAAAAAAATCATTTATTCGATTAGATAATATATCTGTCGGATACAATGTTCCATCACGTTGGATTACTAAATTGGGACTAGGCTCATTGAGAGTTTATGCTAATGTAAGAAATGTGGCAGTTTGGGCTCCGGATTTTAAACTTTGGGATCCGGAAAATAGTAGTCCTACTCCTCGTACATATACTTTTGGTATTAATGTAACTATGTAATTAACTTTTAAGAATCAATGTTATGAATAATATTAGTAAATTAGCGATAATAGGATTTGTTGCGATAACTCTCTCGAGTTGTGGGGACAGCTGGTTGGAGCCTAAACCTCTTTCATTTTATTCTCCGGAGAATACTCTGGTAGATGCTAAAGGTATGTGGGCTGCACTTGGTACTTGTGAGAAAAGGATTAAAGCGGAGTTTTATGGAGATGGACCTGCCATTATTACCGAACATATTTTTTCTGAGGTAGCTATTGAAGGAACTACGGACAAAACAAGTGTTGCCCAAGATCTAAATGCGGTGATTACGCCTGATAAAAATTTGAATAGTCCCAATGCCAATAGAGTAGGATGGTATTGGAATGAAGCGTATGATAATATTAGGTATGCCAATACTGTGATTACACGTATTGATGAAGCAACTTACTCGTCTGAACAGGAGAAGAACGAGATATTGGCTACTGCTTATTTCTTTCGGGCTTATCACTATTATCGTTTGATAAATCAATTTGGTGATGTGCCTTTACTATTGAAAGAGTTTACAGAGGCGAAACTCGATTTCTATACAACAAAGCGTGAGGTCATTTTAAATAAAATGATAGATGATATGAAATTTGCTTGTCAATGGATGCCTGAGGTGGTTGATAGAGGAAAAGCTCCACGTGCAGCAGGCTATCATTTGTTGGCGAAGTTATATTTGGCTGCCGGTTTGTTTGATGAAGCCATAACAGCAGCTACGGCTGTAATAAGTGACCCGCGTTATGAATTGATGAAAAATAGATTCGGAGCTGAAAAAGCTGATGCTACTAAAAATGTGATTTGGGATTTACATCGCCCTGAGAATAAGGCATTGGCAGAAAATAAAGAGACTATCTTGTTGGTTATTGACAGATATCTTGTAGAAGGAAGCCAAGGCGATGGAATCAGAACGATGAGAAATGCAGTGCCTTATTATGGAAATACGAAGAATGCTATATTAACTCCTGATGGTAAACAGGGAGTAACAGACAAAAAGGATCCTACTGGAACAGTTAAAATTTCACTAGTTAAAAAGTATGGACGTGGAATCGGACGTTGTCGGGGAACTGCTTATTCTACTCAGTATATTTGGGATGATCCGGATGATTTGCGTCATGCAAAAGGGAATTGGATGAATATGGAGGATTTAGTATATAATGAACCGAAGTTGGAAGGGCAAAATAAATATTATGGTAAACCTTTACAGCTTTATGGAGAGACTGGGCAGTTGTTGTGTAAAGATACAATTCGTAGCTGGTTTGGCTGGCCGCATTACAAATTGTTTATACCGGATCCGGACAGGGTGGATCAACCGGAAGGTGGTAATACAGACTGGTATGTATATCGTTTGGCGGAGACCTATTTGTTGCGTGCGGAGGCTTATTGTTGGAAAGGCGATGCTGCTAGTTTGCAGAAAGCGGCAGATGATGTGAATGAAGTAAGAAATAGAGCGGGTGCGGGTGATTTGGCGGCATCTGATATGAATATTGGAACAATCTTGGATGAACGTGCGAGAGAGTTATATTATGAAGAACCTAGAAAAACAGAGTTGACTCGTATTGCCTATATATTTGCACAAACGGGAAAACCCTCTTATACTGGTAAGGTCTATAAGATGGAGAATTTCTCAGAAGATAATTTCTTTTATGATAGAATTATGGAGTCTACCGATTTTTATAATAAAGGAGTTAAAACTATTTCTAATGTGGAATTTACAATGAGTCCGTATCATGTCTTATGGCCTATTCCTGCATCTACGATTAATTCTAATACCAAAGGGCATATTAATCAGAATAAAGGATATGCAGGATCTGAAAATAATATTCCTCCTTTGGAAACAATAGAAGCTAATTAATTTATTTAGATAAAATCATGAATAATAAAAATCATAGAATATTCCTCTTTTTCCTGGTATTTTCTCTTTTGGTAAATGGAGGTAATGCTTTTGCAAAGAAAAGTAAGGATCGTGAGTATTGGGTGAAAACAATGATTAAGATTATTGATCCGCTATATACAAATTTGAGTCAGAATACTTTGAGGAAAAACATGCCTGTTGAAACCTTTGATGGATTAAACAATGGCAACACAAGAAAGAATGTGACGCATTTGGAGGCTTTAGGACGTTCATTTGATGGTATTTCTGCATGGTTGAATTTACCTCCTGATGATACGGAAGAAGGTCAGCTTCGTGCTAAATATACCAATTTAGTGGTGAAGTCTATTGCTAATGCTGTAAACCCGGAATCGCCTGATTATATGCGTTTTGATGGCCCTGGAGGACAACCGTTGGTTGATGCTGCGTTTTTTGCACAAGGCTTGTTGCGTTCTAAGGATCAGATTTGGCCGAAGTTAGATAAAGTGACTCAAGAGAGAATTATTAAGGAATTGAAAGCTTCGCGCAGAATCAAGGCTTCAGAGTCTAATTGGTTGATGTTCTCTGCTACTATTGAAGCGGCCTTATTGGAGTTTACGGGTGAATGTGAATTGAAACCAATTCATTATGCGTTAAAGAGACATAAAGAATGGTATAAAGGAGATGGCTGGTATGGTGACGGGCGTAATTTTCATTTGGATTATTACAATAGTTATGTGATTCAACCCATGTTGATAGATGTACTGGCGGTCATGAAAGAACATAAAGTGGAAGGAGCTGATTTTTATGATGTACAGTTACAACGCCTGATCCGTTATGCCGATCAACAAGAAAAGATGATATCTCCGGAAGGAACTTATCCTGTATTGGGAAGATCAATGGGGTATCGTTTTGGAGCTTTTCAGGTATTAGCTCAGGTATCCTGGATGAAATTATTGCCTGAACATATCAAACCGGCGCAAGTGCGTTGCGCTCTAACTAAGGTCATGAAAAAACAATTAGCCAAAGGTACATTTGATAAGGATGGATGGCTGAATCTGGGATTTTGTGGGCACCAGCCCGAGATTGCCGACAGATATGTATCTACTGGTAGTAATTATCTGTGTACTTTTATTTTCTTGCCTTTGGGTCTACAAGCGGATGATGAGTTCTGGACAGCTAAGCCTGAGAAATGGTCCTCGGTTAAAATATGGAGCGGAAGTCGTGATATAAAGAAAGATGGTTCTATTAGAAACTAGAATTAAATATTGAAGGTATGTTCTATTTAAGTAAAAATAATGCAACATACCTTCAACTGAGTTGAATAAAAATAGAAATATTATGAGAAAACATTTAAAATTGGCGGCTTTATTGGCTACTACAATTTTGATATTGTCGAGTTGTAGCACACAGAAACAGGTCAGATTGGTTTTATTGCCTGATATACAAACTTATTCACGACTTTATCCTGACATTTTGAGATCGCAGACTCAGTGGGCGGTGGAACATGCAGATAGTATTGATTTTGTTTTGCAGCAAGGGGATATGACGGATCACAATATTGATAAAGAGTGGGAAGTGGCAGCTTCTGCCTTGAATATGATGGATAATAAAGTTCCTTATGCTTTTGTTATGGGAAATCACGATTTGGGCAAAAATTCGAATAAAAGAGATTCCCGATTGTTTAATTACTATTTTCCTTATGCGAAATATAGTAAGATGAAGAATTTCGGAGGTGCATTTGAAGAAGGGAAAATGGATAATGTATGGTATACTTTCAAAGCTGCCGGAATAAAATGGTTAATTCTATGTTTGGAGTTTGGACCTCGTAATAGTGTACTTGATTGGGCGGGAGAGGTTGTAAAGCAACATCCGCATCATAAGGTGATTATTAATACACATGCGTATATGTACTCAGACGATACACGTATGGGAGAGGGAGACCGTTGGTTGCCACAGAAATATGGTTTGGGAAAGGATACCGGTGAGAATGCGGTGAATAATGGCGAGCAAATGTGGGATAAGTTGGTTAGTAAATATCCCAATATTCTCTTTGTCTTTAGTGGACATGTTTTGAATGGCGGTGTTGGAACGTTGGTTAGTACAGGTGAACAAGGCAATAAGGTATATCAGATGTTGGCTAACTTTCAGGATGGAGTGAAAGGAACGAATAGAGGACAAACCGGTTTTTTACGTATTGTAGATATAGATGTGAAAAAGAAACAGGTAAAGGTGGACACTTATTCTCCTTATTTGAAAGAATATAAGACTGACACTAAGAATAGATTTTCTTTTGAAAGAGTTGATTTTAAATAATCTGGTTTTTACATTCCAAAGGATATAGCTATGAACAGCATTCAATCTTTTTTTGTAAGTATGATTACTTTAGTTTCTTCTGCCCATGTTTATGGGCAGAAGAAAGACAAGATGAATGTTTTATTTATCATTGCTGATGATATGCGACCTGAACTGGGGTGCTATGGAATAGAGGATATTGTAACTCCTCACATCGATAGATTGGCGGAGCAGGCTACGGTTTTTCAAAATGCATATTGTAATATTCCTGTAAGCGGAGCTTCCAGAGCGAGCCTGTTCACAGGAATATATCCTTGTTATCCAGAACGTTTTACTGCTTTCGATGCTAATGCAGAGAAAGATTGTCCAAATGCACTTTCACTTCCGGAGTGTTTTAAAAAGAATGGATATTATGTTATTTCTAATGGAAAAGTTTTCCATAATATAACTGATCATGCCCGTGGTTGGTCGGAATATCCATGGAGAGTATATCCTGATGGTTATGGTAAGGATTGGGCTGAATATAATAAGTGGGAATTGTGGCAAAACGAGGAGTCTTCCCGTTATATTCATCCTAAGACTTTGCGAGGACCGTTCTGTGAATCGGCTGATGTCTCGGATACAACTTATATCGATGGCAGAGTAGCACAGAAGACGATTGCAGATTTAAGGCGATTGAAAGAGAGGAAGGAACCTTTCTTTTTAGCATGTGGTTTTTGGAAACCGCATTTGCCTTTCAATGCTCCTAAGAAATATTGGGATTTATATCAAAGGGAGAAGATTAAGTTGGCACAGAATCCTTATCGACCGAAAGCATTGCCGAAGCAGGTTACTTCTTCCGGTGAGATTCGTGGATATGGGAAATTTACGACAACAAAGGATGAAGTTTTTCAGCGCGAGGCAAAGCATGGTTATTACGCATGTGTGAGTTACATTGATGCGCAGATTGGTTTAATACTTGATGAACTTGAACGCTTGGGATTGGCAGAGAGTACGATAGTAGTGATGTTAGGAGATCATGGCTGGCATTTGGGTGAACATGGTTTCTGGGGAAAACATAATCTGATGAATCATGCGACTCGTGCTCCGTTGATTGTACGTGTGCCTCATTGTAAAGGCGGAAAAGCTGGGGGAGTTGTAGAATTTGTAGATATTTATCCCACATTATGTGAATTGTGTAAAGTCCCGGTTCCTGAAGGACAATTACAGGGGAAAAGTTTTGTTCCTATTTTGCAGGATAGTGAGAAGAGGATAAAAGAATATGCTTTTGTCCAATGGAAAGGTGGGTATAATATTGTTTCGGAGCGATATAGCAGTACTATATGGTTGAAAGGGGATTCTGTTGTAGCCCGGATGGTGTTTGACCGTCAATCGGATGTGGCGGAGAATGAAAACAAAGTGGGTTCTGTTTTTTTAAGTAAAGAAATAAAAGAACAGGAAGCTCAGATAAGAATAAAAAAACTTCAATTAGAAAAATAATTTTAAAGAATATATAAATGAAAGTAGGTTCATCTATTATTGTATTTTTGGGGTTGTTGGCAGTTTGTAGTTGTTCAGCTCCCAAAAGCGAAATGAGTACTCTTGTGAATAATAGTTTGCAAATAGCGACTGTTCAGTCAAAATTAATGGCTGAGAATTTATTACATGAAGAAGAAAAATTGCCGCGCACCATTGATAAGGATGGTAGACTGATGACTTCAAAGGCCAAATGGTGGACTAGTGGTTTTTTCCCTGGGGTATTATGGTATCTGTATGAGGTGAATGGAAATGATTCCTTGAAAATGTATGCAGAGAACTATACGAAAAGGATAGAAAATGAAAAATACACAACAGATAATCACGATGTGGGATTTATGTTGTATTGCAGTTTTGGCAATGGATTGCGTCTGACAGGCAATGATGAATATAAAAAGGTGTTGTTGCAAGGATCAGAGTCATTGAGTACTCGTTTTCGTCCACAAGTCGGTTGTATACGTTCATGGGATTGGAATCAGAAAGTGTGGGAATATCCGGTAATTATTGATAATATGATGAATTTAGAGATGCTGATGTGGGCCTCCAAAAATTCCGATAATTCAAAATTTGCAGAAATAGCTAAGTCACATGCGGATGTGACGATGAAACATCATTTCCGTCCGGACTATAGCTCTTACCATGTGATTTCTTATGATACGATCTCGGGACAGCCTGAGAAGAAAAATACTTGTCAGGGATATGCTCATGAATCATCTTGGGCACGTGGCCAGGGCTGGGCATTATATGGCTATACAATGATGTATCGTGAGACCGGGCAAGAGAAATATCTGCAACATGCTATTAATGTGGCTAAATTTATTATGAATCATCCCCGTTTGCCTGAAGATAAAATTCCATATTGGGATTTTGATGCTCCAGGTATTCCCAATGAACTTCGTGATGCTTCTGCGGGAGCATTAATGGCTTCGGCTTTCATCGAACTTAGCCAGTATACTGAAGGTGATTTCTCAAAACAATGTCTTTCTGTAGCCGAAACACAGTTGAAGACTTTATCATCACCGGAATACTTGGCTGAGCCTGGTACAAATTGTAATTTTATTCTAAAACATTCAGTAGGTAATAATCCGGGTAAGGCAGAGGTTGATGTTCCGTTAACTTACGCTGATTATTATTATGTTGAAGCTTTAGTGCGTTATAAAAGAGATATTTTAAAAGAAAAACTTCATTAAAAATTTCATTCTAAATGATACAAAAATTATCTTTCTGGGTAATGATGATTGTCTGTTCGGTGATGGTGAGTGGGCAAGAATATAACGGATATTACACAAATCCTATCCTGCCTTCGGGGGCTGATCCTTGGGTTGTAAAACATGAAGGATGGTATTATTATTGCTGCGGAGTGCCGGGTGGCATCGGAGTTTCCCGTTCTCGTGATTTGCATAAGATAAATCCTCCTGTACGTGTCTGGAAGGCACCGGAAAAAGGGCAATGGAATTCGACTTGCATTTGGGCGCCCGAACTTCATTTCTGGAAAGGTAAATGGTATATTTTTTATGCGGGCGGATATAGCGGTCCTCCTTTTATTCATCAAAAGACAGGCGTGTTGGAGTCTGTTACATCAGACGCAATGGGCGAGTATATCGACAAAGGAATGCTGTTTACGGGGGATGTTTTGGGAGACTGGAAAAACAATCGCTGGGCGATTGATATGACTTTGTTGGAGCATAAAGGACAATTGTATGCTGTCTGGTCCGGTTGGGAGAATAGTGAACCGACTGACAAAACTCAGCAGCATCTTTATATTGCAAAAATGGAGAACCCTTGGACAATGGCTTCCGGAAGAGTAAAAATATCGTCACCGGACCGCTATTATGAACAAGGAGAGTTGCCATTGAATGAGGGACCGCAGATTTTAAAACACGGGAAAGATGTGTTTGTTGTTTATTCCTGCGGGCAATCATGGCTGGATACATATAAACTTTCTTATTTGCGTCTGAAGGACCCGGACGCAGATTTGTTAGATCCGAAAAGCTGGATTAAAAGTGATAAACCTGTATTTGAAGGTACCGATCAAGTATTTGGGGTAGGGCATGCCAGTTTTACAACTTCTCCTGATGACAGGGAATATTATATTTATTACCATACGAAAAAAGAGAGAAAACCCGGTTGGAAACGGGATATTCGTCTTCAGAAGTTTACTTTTGATGCATCTGGCGTTCCATGTTTTGGGAAACCGCTTCCGGTAAGCGAGAAACTTCCTTTACCTTCGGGCACTGCTCATCTTGTAAAAGTGAAGCCGATGAGTGAGCTGGAAAAAGACTTTACCCAATTGTCCTCGACTGCCCGGCCTTATACATATTGGTTCTGGATGAATGGAAATATCACAAAGGAAGGCATTACAAAGGATCTGGAGGCGATGCATCGTATTGGGATAGGTGGTGTTTTCAATCTGGAAGGGGGAACTGGGATTCCGAAGGGGCCTGTTACTTACTTAAGTCCGGAGTGGTCGGAATTAAAAGCGCATGCTATAAAAGAAGCAGCTCGTTTGGGCATTGATTATGTGATGCATAATTGTCCGGGTTGGTCGTCAAGTGGTGGTCCTTGGATTACTCCTGAGTATTCAATGCAAAAATTGACTTGGAGTGAGACTGAGGTGACAGGCGGTAAACGGGTGAATACTTTATTACTCCGGCCAGCAACGGAATTAGGATATTATAGAGATATAGCTGTGTTAGCTTTCCCCTCCTTCAAGAATGGTAAACCTGTGGGCTTTTCTGATTGGCAGTTATTGAATAACAGTGTTTTTAATCATAGAGGGAAGATCGGTATACAAACGTATGATAAAGAACAAGTTATTTGCTTGGAAGATATTATTGACTTGACGAATCAGGTTGATTCTTTGGGACGTCTGAATTGGGAGGCACCTTTGGGAAACTGGACAGTCATCCGTTTGGGACATACTTCTACCGGAAGAAAAAACTGTGCAGCTCCGGATACAGGTGTAGGGCTTGAATGCGATAAGTTTAGCAAACAGGCGATTCAGCTTCATTTTAATAAAATGATGGATTTATTGTATCCACTAATCAAACCTTATGTTCATCAGATTCAGATAGGACTGGAGATAGATAGCTGGGAAGTCGGTATGCAAAACTGGACATCCGGATTTGAAGGTGAGTTTTGTGAGAGGACCGGATATGATTTGATTAAATATTTGCCGGCTATGACAGGTAAGATTGTAGGAAGTAAAGAAATGACAGAACGTTTCTTATGGGATATTCGTCGTGTACAGGCTGATTTGTTGGCTGATAATTATTATGGTGAATTTCGGAATTTATGTAATCAATATGGGCTGGTATCCTATTGCGAACCTTATGACCGCGGCCCAATGGAAGAATTACAAATAGGCTCACGGGTAGATGGAGTTATGGGAGAGTTTTGGAATGGGTTATCTGCTATTTTCCAGAACAACTTGATGATGCGGCGTACTACAAAATTGGCGTCTTCGATAGCTCATATCAACGGTCAGAAAGTGGTGGGTGCCGAAGCATATACTTCTGAGCCTGAGTCGGGAAGATGGCAGGAATACCCATTTGCTTTGAAGGCTGTTGGTGATAAGGCGTTTACAGAGGGGATTAATCGGATGGTGATTCATCGTTATGCAATGCAACCTCATCCGGATGCTGCCCCCGCTATGACTTTAGGTCCTTGGGGAATACATTTTGACAGAACTAATACCTGGTGGGAGCCGGGACGTGCTTGGATAGATTATTTGACCCGTTGTCAGACTCTATTGCAAGAGGGACTATTCGTAGCTGATTTTGCATACTTTACAGGTGATAATATTGTAGGATACACGAAAGTGCATAGAAGAGATTTGAATCCGGTACCACCGGAAGGATATGATTACGATTTGATGAATACGGAAACGTTATTGAATAGAGCTTGGGTAGAACACGGGCGTTTAAGGCTTCCGGACGGAATGAATTATCGTGTATTGGTTTTACAGGAACAATCACATATTACGCTGAGTCTATTGAGGAAACTGCGGAATATGGTGGAACAGGGATTGATAATTGTCGGTGCCCGTCCACATCAGACAGTAGGGTTGCAATCTTATTCAATTGTTGAAGAAAAAGAGTTTGAGCAACTTTGTGATGAACTGTGGGGAAAGGCCGCGACTACAGTGGTGGATCGTAGCGTAGGGAAAGGTAGAATTTTGTGGGAGACTTCTTTGAACTTGGAACAAGTACTTGAGAAGATTCAGCTAATACCTGATTTTGAGGTGATTACAGATTCAAAGAGTGCCCCAATACGTTATATCCATAGGCAGGTAGGAGAGTCGGATGTCTATTTTGTTGCTAACCAGCAACGGACTTCGAAAGAGGTGATTTGCAACTTTCGTGTGAAAGGAAAGATTCCTGAGTTTTGGAATCCTATATCAGGGGAAAGAACACGGGCTATGGTATATCAAACGAATGAAGAAATCATATCGGTACCTGTTCAACTGGAAGCGTATGGTTCTGTGTTCGTCGTCTTTCGTTCTGACCTTCCTGAACAGAAGGCTATTCGTTCTATTCATAAAGATGGGAAGTGTCTGATAGATGCTTCTGCTATATCAACCGAAGAATGGAATCAAGCGGTATACCCTGACATAAGAGATAATTTCTCAATCTCATTATGGGTGAAACCGGAATCAGATGCCATGTTGAATATAGATAATCCAATGGGATATATACCATATCCTTGGACGGAATATTATGCAATCTATCCGTCAGGCGGTGAACTGTTATATGGTACAGGACATGCCACTTGTGGACTGGCTGTAGGTAGAAATGGAGTTGCGGTATGGGAGAATGAGAAAGGGTATCCTGAGTTTAAAATGGGAGTGGAAAAACCTATTTCCGGTTGGAGTCATATTTGTCTGGTTTATAGGGAAGGGGCTCCGCATATTTATATCAATGGAGAGCATATAGCTTATAAGACGAAGTCTTTGCAAACAATTCATCCTGGATTGAATTTTACTACTTTAAAAGAAGGAGCTTCCTATTATAATGGGGATATGTCTGTTCCGGTATTGTTTTCTAAAGTATTATCAGATAAGGAGATTTCTCAATTGGCAGCCAAAGGATATACAAGAAATACTGATGAGCGTATATTGGACTGGATGCCTTATGCGGATACCCGCTCTCTGTTGGCATGGAGTGATGGAAATTATGAGTTTGTTACATCGGATGGTATAAAAAGAGAAGTGAAGGTTGAAAAAACAGGAAGTCCGGTGATGATAAATCAGAAATGGGAGGTTAGCTTCCCGAAAGGGCTGGGAGCACCGGAAAAAATAAGTTTGCCCAAATTGTTCTCATTGCATAAACACGAAGATGAGGGCGTTAAATATTTTTCTGGTACAGCTACTTATAAGACAAACTTTGTTGTGAAACCCTCTATGATGTCTGAGGATAGAGTTATTTTCCTTGATTTGGGTGTAGTAGAGGTGATGGCGGAGGTGATTGTTAATGGAATAAATAAAGGGATCTTTTGGTCCCGTCCGTATTTAATTGATGTCACTGATGTGCTGAAACCGGGTGAAAATACATTGGAAATTAAGGTGACTAATCAATGGACGAATCGTTTGATTGGGGATGAACAGTTGCCGGAGGAGAATGAGTATGTACCCGGAGGTGGAGTAAATGGAATTGCTGCTTTGAGCCGTGGGGCTATCAGAAAACTACCGGACTGGTATAAAAATGGAGTAAATAAACCGGAAGGCGGAAGAGTAGCATTTACTACTTGGAAACATTACCGGAAAAGACTCACCATTGATAGAATCGGGGTTGATAGGACCTGTCCGGCTGATTCCTGCGAAGAAAATAGAATTTAAATAATGGATATGATAATGTGCGAACGTATAGTAGCCAAGACATCTGTAAGAATGCTATTGAGCTTATTGTTAATCTTTGGCTCGGTGAATCCTGCTATGTCTGTGTTACGAAAAGGGGGTACATCGCTGGGTACGTCTTTTGAAAGTTATTTTCCATTGAAAGAAATACGTTTGTTAGATGGTCCTTTTTTTGATTTGCAACAGAAAGGCAAAGAATATCTTCTTTGGCTGAATCCTGACTCTTTGCTTCATTTTTATCGGATTGAAGCGGGATTGTCGTCGAAAGCCGGACCTTATGCCGGCTGGGAGTCGCAAGACGTATGGGGAGCAGGCCCGCTTCGGGGTGGATTTCTTGGGTTCTATCTTTCTTCCGTATCGATGATGTATCAATCTACAGGCGATAGAGAGTTACTGAGACGGTTGAAATATGTGCTGAAAGAATTGAAGCTATGTCAGGAAGCCGGTAAAGATGGATTCCTGTTAGGAGTGAAAGGAGGCAGAGAACTATTCAGGGAAGTAGCCTCAGGAAAGATAAAAACGAATAATCCTACGGTCAATGGCGCCTGGGCACCCGTTTATCTGATTAATAAGATGCTGCTTGGGCTTTCTGCTGCTTATACACAGTGTGACTTGAAAGAAGCATTGCCGATATTAGTACGGTTGGCCGATTGGTTTGGTTCTCAGGTATTGGATAAGCTGACTGATGAACAGATTCAGCAATTATTGATTTGTGAACATGGTTCGATTAATGAGTCTTACGTCGAGGTTTATGAGTTGACGGGACAAAAGCGTTTCCTTGATTGGGCCCGCCGTTTAAATGATCGGGCTATGTGGGTTCCTTTGTCCGAAGGAAAGGATGTTTTATTCGGGTGGCACGCTAATACACAGATCCCGAAATTTACGGGTTTCCATAAATATTATATGTTTACCGGGGATCGGGACTTTCTTCTTGCGGCGATTAATTTCTGGGATATTGTGAAGCAAAACCATACTTGGGTAATAGGTGGTAACAGTACCGGAGAACATTTCTTTTCTAAAAAGGAGTTCATTGATAGGGTGCTCCATATCAGCGGACCGGAAACGTGTAATTCCGTAAATATGTTACGTTTGACCGAATCTCTGTTCACGCAGCAACCGGATGCGACTAAGGCGGCATATTATGAAAGAACTTTATTTAATCATATCTTGTCAGCCTATGATCCGGTGAAGGGAATGTGCTGCTATTTTACTTCCATGCGACCGGGGCATTATCGTATTTATGCTTCACGTGATAGCTCTTTCTGGTGTTGTGGACATACAGGGCTGGAAAGTCCGGCGAAGCTGGGTAAGTTTATTTATAGCCATAAAGTGACGAATAGGCATCAAGAAAAGGATATAAGAGTGAATCTGTTTATTCCTTCCATTCTTTCTTGGAAAGAAGAAGGAGTCGAACTTATTCAGCAAAGCCGGATTCCGGAATCCGAACAAGTTGACCTTACATTGAATCTAAGGAAAAAGCAGAAACTGATTCTGCGTATTCGTAAACCTGACTGGACTGATAAGGCTACTTTTATAATTAATGGAAAAGAAGAACAGCTTCTGCTTGGCAGTGATGGGTATTGGATTATAGACAGAGTGTGGGAGCGGAAGAATGTGATTACACTACGACTTCCGATGCATATATATACAGAGAACTTAACAGGTACCGACCGTTATGTTGCATTATTATATGGGCCTTACGTGCTTGCCGGGCGTATGGGAAAGGAAAATCTTCCTACTACTTTTTGGGGAAAGATGAACAATACGGCTATGAATAAGATGGACATGGCAAAAGTTCCGGTATTCAGAGAACCTGTAGAACGGATTCCAACTCATGTGGAGGTTGTTTCAGGAGAACCATTGAAGTTTGGCATAAATTTAAAAGGTTTTGAGCAGATAGTGCTGGAACCTTTTTATAAAGTTCATTTTGAACGTTATGCGGTATATTGGCCGATAACTCATTAGATTTTGAATGGAAATGAAGGTATAATAGAACAATAGATAAGAGGTATGAGAACGATATTAAGGACATTTGTGGGTTGTACAGCGATTCTGTTTGGTACTGCCTGTATGGGAGCAGTGAAGTATATTCCTGAGAATATGAAGGTAGAACTATCTTTAAAGGTTCCGGGTAATAATGCTGTGAATTATAAATTGCATCCGGATAAGTTGGAGAATAGCTATTTTGATTATGAGTGGCGTTCGGATAATAAATTGCCGATAACGGTTTTTCATAAAGTTGAAGAACGGGATAGTTGTACACGATTGACTGTACAGCTTACCGCTGCACAAGATGTTTACTTCAACTATCGTCAATTGTTGAGTACGGGCTATCGTCATGATAACTGTCAGTTTTATATGCCGGGATTTTGGTACCGCCGTAATTTGCGTTCTCCTAAAGAAGCTCCGTCATTCCATACGTCGGATAGTTGGTTGGTTCGTGAAGATAGGTTGAGCGCACCACTTACGGGTATTTTAAGTGAAAAAGAAAAACGATTTATGACAGTAAATCGTTTGGATGATTTTTCTGTGGATGCTTTAGCTACACATAAAGAAGGAGAGATTATTCTTTCAGGGAAGACTTCCTTGGGATTTACCGGATTTGAGAATCAACAGGGAATAGCTATGCTTTCTTTTGGTTTTCCCTATCGGGAGGCTCCTAAAAGTTATATTCGTAAATTAACATTAGCACCTGAGGTGGAGGCTTTTCAACTGATGAAAAAAGGTGAGTCGGTATTGTTGACATGGGAAATAATGGAAAGTGGTGCGAATGATTTTTCAGACTTTATACAGCATACATGGAAATATTGTTATGATACCTATGTACCAAAACCTGTTGAGAGTTCATATTCTATAGCGGATATGAAGCAAGTGCTTAGTTGCTTTTTTGTAAATAGCTTGGTTGATAATCAACCGCTGGTTTATAATTCCGGAATACATCTGAAGGTAAGTGACTGTGAAAGAAACGGTCAGGCTGAGGTTGGTTTTATCGGTCGTGTACTTCTTAATGCATTTAATGCGTGGGAATACGGTTGGCAATCGAACCGGGAAGAACTGAAAGTGAACAGTACAAAAATATTTGATAGTTATTTGAAGAATGGTTTCACACAAGCGGGATTTTTCAAGGAATCTGTGAATTTTGACAAGGGGTACGAGGAACCGGTCCATAGTATTCGGCGTCAGTCGGAAGGCGTCTATGCTATGTTCCATTTCTTAGCTTATGAGAAAGAGAACGGACGTCGTCATCCTGAGTGGGAGCAAAAGCTGAAAAGGATATTGGATATGTTCTTACAGTTACAGAATGTTGATGGTAGCTTCCCCCGTAAGTTTCGTGATGATTTAACTATTGTCGATCCGAGTGGGGGGAGTACCCCATCTGCTACGTTGCCACTAGTTATGGGATATAAATATTTTAAAGATAAGCGTTATTTAGCTAGTTCCAAACGGACGGCAGACTATTTAGAGAAAGAGTTGATTTCGAAAGCTGATTATTTCTCATCTACGTTGGATGCAAACTGCGAAGATAAAGAGGCTTCTCTCTATGCTGCTACCGCTACTTACTATCTTTCATTGATAACTAAGGGAGAAGAACATAGGCATTATGCCGATTTGACAAGAAAAGCGGCTTATTTTGCTTTATCCTGGTACTATTTGTGGGACGTTCCTTTCGCACCGGGACAGATGCTGGGTGATATAGGGCTTAAAACTCGTGGTTGGGGAAATGTTTCTGTGGAGAATAACCATATTGATGTTTTTGTTTTTGAGTTTGCATCTGTACTTCAATGGTTGTCAAAGGAATATGTTGAACCTCGTATGGCTGATTTTGCGGAAGTGATATCTACATCTATGCGTCAGTTGCTACCTTATGAAGGGCATTTATGCGGCATTGCAAAATCCGGTTTCTATCCGGAAGTCGTTCAGCACACTAATTGGGATTATGGTAAGAACGGAAAAGGGTACTATAATGATATCTTTGCACCGGGATGGACGGTTGCTTCTTTATGGGAATTGTTGACTCCGGGACGTGCGGAAAGGTTCTTGCTTGATTAGGTTGACTGTTGAAGAAAGTGAATACTGAACTGTGGCTCTCTTGAAAAGAGAAAATACAGTAATTAACAGAAAGCATGCTACAAGGACTTGACAAACGGTTTTAAATGTTGTATATTTGTAGGCTAAGAATATAGGGGATCTACCATCTCCCCTACGGGTACTCTTCCTCTTTTTTGAAGGAGGAGAAACTATGTAGGATGTTTGTGAAACTTGAGTTATTAATAAACAAATGAGAAAAAAGATATAAAATCGTGTATGAAAATAGTGAGATATTACAACAAATATAGCTAACTGCCCTACGCTAGTATAGAGACAGGAATGATTAATATAGGCAAAAGGCTGCAATCTTTATAGGGATTGCAGCCTTTTTTGTTGTAATAAATGGATGTGAAAACTCTAAATTCCTATTTGAGAGTTTATAATAAACCTGGATACCGTTTATAATAAACGGTTCAGAAATTTATTATAAACTGAATGAACGTTTATATAGTGAACTGTAAATTATTTTAGTCATATTGGTTTTCCTGCATAGAATCTTCTTGAATTCGGGTAATTATAGCATACAATGAGTCTGGTAACCTAATTATACAAACACTTGTTTTTCTTGTCTTGTTATCCCGCCCAGTTCTCCCTATCCAGATTTCTATAACTGATCGCTTCCGCTAAATGTCCGGAAAGAATTTGCTCACTTCCTTCGAGATCGGCAATGGTGCGTGATACTTTCAATATCCTGTCATAGGCGCGGGCGGATAAATTGAGCCGATCCATTGCATTTTTTAATAAGGCGAGCCCTTTGTCATCCGGTCGGGCAAATAGTGACAGTAATTTGCTGTTCATCTGCGCATTGCAATAGATACCGGGATATTCGGCGTAGCGCTTTTCTTGTATCTGTCGGGCTTTAATGACCCGTTCACGAATGGCTGTACTGGATTCTCCTCTCCGTTGGTCGGAAATCTTATCAAAAGGGACTGGGATGATTTCAATCTGAATATCAATCCTGTCGAGTAAAGGGCCGGAAATCTTATTCAAGTATTTCTGTACTTGTCCCGGACTGCATACGCATGCTTTTGTGGGATGATTGTAGTAGCCGCAGGGGCAAGGGTTCATAGAGGCCACTAACGTGAAGCTGGCAGGATAGTCTACACTGCTTTTTACACGTGAGATGGTGATTCGTCTGTCCTCCAGTGGTTGTCGTAGTACTTCGAGTACGTTTTTGGAGAATTCTGGGAGTTCGTCAAGAAATAGAATGCCGTTATGAGCCAGACTTATTTCTCCCGGTTGAGGAAAACTTCCCCCTCCCACCATTGCTGATTGAGAGATTGTATGATGGGGAGACTGGAACGGGCGTTGGGTTATTAATGAAGAGTTCCGGTTTAATTTTCCGGCTACAGAGTGTATCTTGGTCGTTTCGAGGCTTTCTCCCAAAGAGAGTGGCGGAAGGATAGATGGTAACCGCTTGGCCATCATTGATTTTCCACTGCCCGGAGCACCTACCATAATTATATTATGCCCGCCGGCTGCGGCCACTTCCAATGCCCTTTTTACATTCTCTTGTCCTTTTACATCAGCGAAATCAAACTCAAAATTACTTTGTTGAGTGTAAAATTCTTCCCGGGTATTGACAATAGTCGGCTCTAATTCACGCTCATTATTGAAAAATTCAATGACTTCTTTGATATTACTGACTCCGTAGACTTTCAATTGATTGACAACAGCGGCTTCCCGTGCATTCTGCTGTGGGATAATTAATCCTTCAAATCCATCTTCGCGTGCTTTGATGGCAATAGGGAGCGCTCCCTTAATGGGTTGTATGCTTCCGTCAAGGCTCAGTTCCCCCATTAGTAAGTAGCGGGGGAATTTCTCGGATGATATGGTTTTACTGGCGCCCAACAGGCCGATGGCAAGCGGCAAGTCGTAGGCTGAACCTTCTTTCCGGATATCGGCCGGTGCCATGTTGACTACTAAATTGCTGGTCGGCATTTTGTAACCATTGACTTGCAGTGCGGAAATAATGCGTTGATGGCTTTCTTTGACCGCGGAATCCGGAAGGCCGACGAGATAGAACATACAGCCGCGAGAGCTGTTAACTTCGATTGTGATGAGTGTTGCATCAATACCTTGAACAGCCGCTCCGAATACTTTAATTAACACGTTTGCTTACTGGTTATTTTTTCTTTTTGTTGTCCTGCTTTTCTTTTTCTTCTGCTGCAGAGACTACTTCTTCTATTTTCTTTTTTAATTCTTCTCCACTGAGATTTTTAGCCAGAATCTTACCGTCGGCCGATAAAAGGATATTGGCAGGTATTTGCTTGATGGTATATTGTTTGGCTATTTCTGAATTAAGTCCGCCGAAATCACATACTTGTTCCCAGTCCAGTGTATCACGCTTGATGGCATCTTTCCATTGTTCCTTGTCTACGTCGAATGAAATGCCGAGCATAGCTACATACTTGTTCTTTTTATATTTTTTATAGAGTTCTTTTAGCTCGCTGTTACTGCGATAGTTGGAAGCACTGTCACTCCAGGAAGCCCAGAAGTTGATTAGCAGGTTTTTCTTTTTGAAATCTTCGGATGAACGGGTTATTTTTACTCCTTTTATATTAGGTAGGCTGAAGAACGGTGCATATTTGCCTGTCTCCGTTTTTTCCGCCTGTGAGATGCTTTCGTTTAATCGTTCAATATAAAGTTTATCTTGTAATATACCTGTCATGACTTCAATCAGTTTCTTTATCTTATTGAAATCGGGAGACTCCTTTTGGACAAAGTATTTGTCTAAAAGGTAGAGACTGACAAAGGAAGAATGGTGCTGTTTTATAAATTCTTCCGCTTTCTGCTCTAATGCTTGTTCAGTAGGGGGATCTAGGTTATCCAGCTCTTTCTGAAATGCTGTAAATTCTTGGTTGTATATATTGCCGTCAATAGTCAGGACTTCGGGATTGCTGATATCTCCTTTAATTTTGATTTTGTTGCCTTTGTCAAGGAATATGGGATATTCAGTCTGATTCTTGATGAGAAGAAAAGCAGAAGTAATCGTATCTATCGGAGTTGAATAAGAGAATTTATCGTCTTTCACAAAAATAGTATCTATACGGTCGCGTATCTCGTCCATTCCATATAGATAAATCGTGTCTGTACCCAATCCTTTGATTTCTCCGGTTATGCTCACTTCTTTTTGGGAAGTCTTGCTGCAACCGGATAAACAGATGGCTATAAGGATTAAAATGCTGCTCTTTTTCATTGTTTTGATTTCTTTTCTGCGAAAGTACGGTTTTTACGGATAAAAAAAAAGAATTGCCCGTCATTTATAATGACAGGCAATTCTTAATATTTAAAATAGAGTGGTTATTCTATTATTTAACGATGCTCATGAAATCTGCATTTGTGAAGTATTTTGCAAATTCCAGGTCAGTAGCTGCTTTCTTAGCTAATGAAGAATCTTTAGCAACTGCGCTCTTCAAGCTGCTTGTTACCATAGAAGAATTGTTGGTTCTAGCACCCAAAACAGCCATCAGGTAGTCTGTGTAAGCATCCGGCCTTTCTACGTTAGCCAAAGTGTTTTTAGCTTTGTTGTAGTCCTTAGCAAGGATCTGAGCCAAAGCGGCACTGTTAGTCTTAGAGTCACCGAATGAGTTGACTGCTCTTTCATATTGACCTTGAGCGATGTACAGGTTACCCATAGATTCGCCAAGTTCTTTAGTTCCGGCAGCTTTACCGAATGATGCTTCTGCAGCAGCTTTGTCACCCTTCATCAAAGCGATCAAACCTAAGTTCATGTTAACCTCAGGAGTAGCGTTTACGCTGGCAGCTTTCTTGAAGTAAGATTCTGCTTTGTCATAGTTACCAGCCTGATAAGCCAATTTACCCAAGTTGTTGTAAGCACGGTAATCGTTCGGGAACTGTTTTGTAGCCTGAGCATAGATAGCTTCCTGTTTTGCAGGATCGTTAGTCAATGTAGCAGCGTACAGCAACTCTTCGATGTTCAGTTCTGAAGGATTAGAAGAAGCCAGTTTAGAGATTTCTTCATCAGACTTACCGATGATTTCGTAGTTCAAAGTCAAACGAGAACGACGCAACTGAGGAAGAATTTCGTCAGCCAAAGTCTTGTAAACAGAAGAAATGTTTTTGATTTCCTGTTCTCTCTGTGCAGGATCCTGGTACATTGACAATACGCGGAGAATCAACTCTTTGTCTTGGATGTTTGATTTAGAAACCAGTTCTTGGAAACCTTCCCAGTCCTGTGCAGTGTATTTAGCGTCGATCGGAGCTTCGATTTTGCTTTCTTCAGGTCTTTGCTCAACATCTTGGTTGTGTTGCCTTCACGGTTTTCAGCAAGAGTTGTATTCAAGCTTACACCACCGTCAGGAGAAGCGTATGCAGATACTTCGATGTTGCTGATCTTCTTGTTGGCAGCTTCGTTTACGTTAGCAACTTCTTTGTTGAATTCTTTAGCAGTCTTTAATTCGCTTGAACGGATGTTAGCCTGTTGGATCAAGAACATGATGTTAGCATCGTGCTTTTCTTTGATGATACGTTGGAAAGCGTCTTCGCCCAATGCAGGGTTAGCGTTGCCTAATGTATTGTTCACCAATTCAGAAGTAGAGATTACACCATCAGCTACTTTCACAGCAGGGATAGTAACCACTTTCTTGCCGATAGTAGCTTTGAATTCGAGGTACAATTCAGACTTTGCCATTTCCGGAACATAGTCGAAAGACGTTTTCATAGTGTAGCTGCCACCCATTTTGTAAGAGATAGACTGGTCGTTACCTTCTACTTTTTCACCTTGGAAAGTAGCTGGCTGACCTTTAGCTTCGCCGCCGTTCCATCTCAAAACCGGAGTAACTTCTACAACAGCTTTCTTGTTGAAATACTTTTCAGGGAATTTACCATTGATGGTAGCAGGAACTTTACCACCTACTGCTTCCAGCACTTGCGGAGTAACAGTGAAGTAATCAGCTGACAGTGGACCCATTTTTTTGCTGCAAGAAGAGAATAATGCAACAATCATTGCCATGAGTAAAGGCAAGTACAACTTCTTAGTCATTTTAGGTATAAATTAAATGTTTGTAATTGAAATTTCGCCTATTCGCTAACCTCTTTCTGTTCAGCACGGAAAAAGTAACGCAAAGATATTAATTCTTAATATAAATATATAGATAGGGGGGCGATTTTATCATAATTTAATGAAATAACGACTCTTTTTCTTTCCGATACTTGATATTTCGGGGATGATGCTCGATAATCTCGCTGCGAAGCATATTACGGTCGATGTGCGTATATATTTCGGTCGTTGCGATGGACTCATGCCCAAGCATGCATTGGATGGCGCGTAAATTGGCACCACCTTCCAGTAAATGAGTGGCAAAGGAGTGGCGGAAAGTGTGCGGACTGATGTTTTTGGTAATACCTGCTTTTTGTGCTAATTCTTTTATCATGTGGAAAATCATGATTCGTGAAAGTCCCTTGCCTCTTCGCTGACTGACGAAAACAAAATCTTCGTGTCCTTTTTTGACTTCTATCTGGTTACGGTCTGTAATGTAAAGTTTTATTTCATTGATGGCTCGTGGAGAGATGGGGACAAGACGTTGTTTACTCCCCTTTCCTTCTACTTTAATGAAGCCTTCGTCGAAGTAAAGGTCGGATAATTTGAGGTTGACAAGTTCCGAAACGCGGAGTCCGCAACTGTATAGTGTTTCCAGAATGGCTCTGTTTCGTTGTCCTTCGGCCTTGCTACGGTCAACGGCGGAGATGATCCGGTCGATTTCTTCTACTGTCAGTACTTCAGGGAGTTTAAATCCTAACTTGGGGCCTTCCAATAACTCGCTGGGATCTGCTTCAAGATACTCTGCCATGATGAGGAAGCGGAAGAATGATTTGACCCCTGATAAGATGCGGGCTTGTGAACGCGGATGTATACCGATATCATGCAATCCGGCAGCAAAACGCTGGAGGTCAGCGAGGCATACTTCTAGAATGTCTATCTCTTCCAGTGTGAGAAAACTCAGCAGTTTGTCCAGATCCGTGAGATAGGCATCCAGTGTGTTGGGGGATAAGGACTTTTCCAGTTTGAGATACTGCTGGTACTTTCTGATTATCACGTCCCGTTGTTCCTTCTTCTTCTTTTTTTCGTTGATTTCCATTTCTTTTTTCTACCTTTGCACCTTGAAATAATGTTCTTTGGATACAAAGGTATAAAAAAACAGGATTGCGCGATGAAGATACAAATTATTAATGGTCCGAATATTAATCTGTTGGGTAAGCGTGAACCTTCCATTTACGGAAGCGTTACATTTGAAGATTATCTGGCTGAACTTCGCAAAAGATACGCTGACGTGGAGATCGACTATTTTCAATCGAACATTGAGGGTGAAATGATAGACTGTATTCAGCAGACAGGATTTGATGTGGATGGCATTATCCTGAATGCGGGTGCGTATACACATACTTCTATTGCTTTGCAGGATGCTATTCGCTCGGTGAAAGCTCCGGTGATTGAGGTGCATATTTCTAATGTGCATAGCCGGGAGGCTTTCCGGCATGTGTCTATGATTGCTTGTGCTTGCAAGGGAGTGATTTGTGGCTTCGGGCTGAACTCGTATCGTTTAGCTCTGGAAGCGTTGCTGGAGAATAAATAAGGTATAATATATATAAATAGGTAGAAAGACTATGTTATTGAAACAGACTAAAATTGTGGCTTCCATCTCGGATAGACGTTGCGATGTGGATTTTATAAAACAGTTGTTTGAAGCTGGAATGAATGTGGTGCGTATGAATACTGCACATGCGAGCCGTGAGGGTTTTGAGGCTTTGATTGCAAATGTGCGGACTGTATCCAATCGTATTGCGATTCTGATGGATACAAAAGGTCCGGAGGTTCGTACGACAGCTAATGCTGAGCCGATTCCATATAAAATAGGTGAGAAGGTGAAGGTTGTTGGCAATCCCGAGCTTGAAACCACTCGTGAGTGTATTGCCGTTTCATATCCTAATTTTGTGCATGACTTGAATATTGGTGGCACAATTTTGATTGATGACGGTGATTTGGAACTGGAAGTTATTGATAAGACGGCTGATTATCTGCTTTGTGAAGTGAAGAATGAAGCTACTTTGGGAAGCCGCAAGAGCGTGAATGTGCCGGGTGTCCGTATCAATCTTCCTTCTTTGACTGAGAAGGACCGTAACAATATTCTTTATGCCATTGAGAAGGATATCGATTTTATCGCTCACTCGTTTGTGCGTAATCGTCAGGATGTACTTGATATTCGTGAGATTTTGGATGCTCATGGCAGTGATATCAGGATTATCGCTAAGATTGAAAATCAGGAAGGGGTAGACAACATTGATGAAATTCTTGAAGTGGCTGACGGCGTTATGGTTGCCCGTGGTGACTTGGGTATCGAAGTGCCGCAGGAACGTATTCCGGGGATTCAGCGTATATTAATCCGCAAGTGTATTCTGGCAAAAAAACCGGTGATTGTTGCTACTCAGATGCTTCATACGATGATAAACAATCCTCGTCCGACTCGTGCGGAGGTTACTGATATTGCTAATGCCATTTATTATCGTACGGATGCTTTGATGTTGAGTGGTGAGACTGCTTACGGTAAGTATCCGGTAGATGCCGTGAAAACGATGACGAAAATCGCAGCCCAGGCTGAGAAGGATAAACTGGAAGAAAACGATATACGTATTCCACTGGATGAGAATAGCAATGATGTAACTGCGTTTCTTGCTAAGCAGGCTGTGAAAGCTACGTCTAAGTTGAAGATACGTGCTATCATTACTGACAGTTATAGTGGGCGTACTGCCCGTAACCTGGCCGCTTTCCGTGGAAAGTATCCGGTGTTGGCTATCTGCTATAAGGAAAAAACAATGCGTCATCTTGCTCTTTCTTACGGAGTGGAAGCTATCTATATGCCGGAATTGTCAAACGGACAGGAATATTACTTCGCGGCATTGCGCCGTTTGTTGAAAGAAGGCCGTTTGCAACCAACTGATATGGTAGGATATTTGAGTAGTGGCAAAGCGGGTACGAAAACATCGTTCCTCGAAATCAATGTAGTAGAGGATGCATTGAAACATGCGGAAGAAACCGTATTGCCTAATAATAACCGTTATTTGTAAAAGCCAAGCTTCATGCAAGAGACTGAATCTATTGATGAATATATTTTGCAACATATTGATCCCGAAAGTGACTATTTGAAGTCACTTTATCGGGATACGCATGTAAAGTTGCTCCGTCCCCGTATGGCTTCCGGGCATTTGCAGGGCCGGATGTTAAAAATGTTTGTGGAGATGATTCGGCCTCGTCAGGTGTTGGAAATCGGAACGTACAGCGGATATTCCGCTCTTTGTCTGGCAGAAGGGTTGTCGGAAGACGGTATGTTGCATACGTTCGAGATAAATGATGAGCAAGAGGACTTTACCCGTCCATGGCTGGAGAAATCACCGTATGCTGATAGGATTAAATTTTATATTGGCGATGCTCTGGAACTTGTTCCGAATTTAGGTGTAACCTTTGATATGGCTTTTATTGACGGTGATAAACGTAAATATATTGAATATTACGAAATGACGCTGGCGTATCTTTCTGAGGGTGGATATATCATTGCTGATAATACACTGTGGGATGGTCATGTGTTGGAGCAGCCTCGTAGTACCGATGCCCAGACAATAGGAATAAAGGCTTTCAATGATCTTGTTGCGGAAGATAAACGAGTAGAGAAAGTGATATTGCCCTTGCGTGATGGGTTAACAATTATAAGAAAAAAATAAAGGAGTAGATTTATGGAAACAACAAGACAGAATAAGATCTCTCGCCTGTTGCAAAAAGAACTAAGTGAGATATTCCTGCTTCAGACAAAAGCAATGCCGGGCATGTTGGTGTCTGTCAGTACAGTTCGTATCAGTCCTGATATGAGTATTGCCCGTGTTTATCTCAGCGTTTTTCCGTCTGAGAAAGCAGAAGAAATGGTGAAGAATATCAATGGTAACATGAAGTCCATTCGCTATGAACTAGGCACTCGGGTACGTCATCAATTGCGTATAATTCCCGAACTGAAGTTCTTTGTGGATGACTCTTTGGATTATATCGAGAAGATTGATTCATTGCTGAAGTGAAATAACTCATAGTAGAGGTGAATTTTCCCTTCTATATAGCCCGGCGTTATCTTTTTTCAAAAAAGAAGCATAATGCTATTAATATCATATCCGGCATCTCTGTGTGCGGAGTGGCACTTGCTACGCTTGCGCTGGTTTGCACTCTTTCCGTATTTAATGGTTTTCAGGATATGGTGGCTAGTTTCTTTACTGCATTCGATCCGCAACTGAAAATCACTGTCCGTGAAGGAAAGTCTTTGATGGGCAGGACGGGCGGATTCGTGAAGTCTGTGCGCTTCCTGAAATTGATGTCTTTACGGAAACACTTGAAGAGAATGCGATGGTGCAGTATAAAGACCGTCAGGCTATGGTTGTATTGAAGGGGGTAGAGGATAACTTTGAAGAACTGACTGCCATTGATAGTATTCTTTATGGTGTCGGCGAATTTCTGCTTCATGATTCGATTGTAAATTATGGAGTGATGGGAGTGGAATTAGTATCGACTTTAGGTACAGGCTTACAATTTGTCGATCCTCTCAGGTTTATCTTCCCAAACGGAATGCTAAAGTAAACATGGCAAACCCCGGTGCTTCTTTTAATCGTGATTATCTTTATTCTCCCGGTGTCGTATTTGTAGTAAACCAGCAGGAGTATGATGGGAAGTATATTCTGACCTCTCTTGCTTTCCTTCGTCAATTGCTGGACTATACAACGGAAGTATCTGCTATAGAACTGAAACTAAAGCCTGATACGAATGTTTCATCCGTACAATCTAAAATAGAAAAAATGCTCGGTAGTGATTTTGTAGTTCAGAACCGCTATCAGCAACAAGCTGATGTTTTCCGTATTATGGAGATAGAGAAACTTATTTCCTATTTATTTCTGACCTTTATCTTAATGATTGCCTGTTTCAATGTAATCGGTTCTCTTTCCATGTTGATTTTGGATAAGAAAGACGATGTTGTGACTTTACGTAGTCTTGGAGCTGGCGACAAACTTATTTCCCGTATCTTTCTATTTGAAGGTCGGCTGATTTCTCTTTTTGGTGCTGTCGCCGGTATTGTTTTAGGACTGATCCTTTGTTTTATCCAGCAGAAATTTGGGATAATTTCGCTTGGTGGAGGTGGTGGGACTTTTGTAGTGGACGCCTATCCAGTTAGTGTTCATGCTTGGGATGTAGTGCTTGTCTTTGTAACAGTTTTAGCTGTAGGCTTCCTTTCCGTATGGTATCCGGTACGCTATTTAAGTAAGCGACTCTTGTAATCGAGTATTGTAGTATTTATTGTAGAAACTTTTCTATAATTGATATTTTTTTATTCGGTGTTTATTTTTATATTTCCTAATATACTACTATATTTGACCCAATTTTGTTAATTAGAAATAATCTGTAAAACACTTCCGTGAAATCTGAAAGTAATGACATAGACAGAATTATAAATGGTGATGAGGCGGCTTTTTGCCGTTTTATGGAACGTTATTCTTCACGTTTATATCATTATGTTTTTGCATTAATCGGTCAAAAGGAACCGGCTGAAGAGGTTGTTAGTGATGTTTTCTATGAAGTTTGGAAAAATAGAAAATCTTTGGGTTGTATAGAAAATATGAATGCTTGGATACAAACAATAACTTATCGGAAGGCTATTTCTTATTTGAGGAAAGAAACAGGAAAAGCGGAGGTGTTACTTGATGATTTAGGAGACTTTATATTTGCTCCAATTCAGTCGCCGGACGAGGAAATGATAAGTAAGGAGGAAATGGAAAAAATAAATGATGCTATCCAAAAACTACCGCCTAAATGTAAACACGTCTTTTTTCTAGCAAAGATTGAGGGATTGCCTTATAAGGAAATTGCTAATTTATTGGATATATCTGTGAAAACTATCAATAATCATATAGCTTTTGCTTTAGAAAAAATTGCTGAGAATCTCAATATTCGTTCTCGAAGGTTATAATTTCTTCTTATATTATATCTCTGATTGGCGGACGTTTGATGGCTGTATTATTCTGCTTTTCGTATTTCTTTTGATAAAATTGAAAAAAAGTTTGTTTTAGGTTAGGAGATTTTTTTTGAGGTTGCGTCTTTAATAATAGAACAACATTAAAAAAATATGAACTTGAAAGAATACTTTCGCCTTGCAGGGTTATTTGGTAAACTGAATTCTCAAGAAAAACTTGGGGATGATTTTACTACTATGCCTGAGGGGGAGAAACTAAGATTCTTTTGGGAAAGCTGCAAACAAGAAAAAATTGATGCTTCTTCCATTATAGAGAAAACACGCCTGAAGATACGAAAAGATGCAATGAGACGTAGAAGAAACTATTTCCTGATTACTTCTGCTTCTATTGCTGCTTCTATTCTAATTTGTATTTCGACCATTTATTTTTTGAATCAAACTACAAATGATAATATTGATTTCCAAACTATTGCAAAAGGAATGGATAGTCAGACTGTTGATGAAGTGACTCTTATAACTGCTAAAGAACAGTTGAATTTGGATGAAGATGCTTTTATTAAATATTCAAAAGAGGGAAAGGTTGCAGTGAATTCTCAGGTTCTTAAAGAAGAGGAGGAGAAGGTAAAGGATGAACAGGAATATAACCAATTGCTTGTTCCGCCCGGCAAGAGAGCACGAATTGAATTGTCTGATGGAACTCGCTTGATTGTAAATTCTCAATCAAAAGTAATTTATCCTCGCCGTTTTAAGGGTGATATTCGTAAAATATATGCTCAGGGAGAGGTGTTTCTAGAGGTTGCTCATGATAAGAAACATCCTTTTATCGTGGAGTCGGATGGTTTTAATTTACGAGTGTTAGGTACAAAGTTTAGTATTTCCAATTATAAAGGAGGGACAACTAATATCGTGTTGGTAGAAGGCTCTGTGGAAGTGACTGATAAAAATGAGAAAAAGGCACAATTGACCCCTAATGATTTGTTGAATATAGCTGATGGCGCAATAACTTCCCAAAAGAGGGTAGATGTAGCTGAGTATATTAGCTGGGTAGATGGAATTATGTTATTGAATGGTAATGAATTGTCTCAGATTATTCAAAAACTAAGTATTTACTATGGTATATCCATACAATGTGATCCCAGTGTTGGTAGTGAGAAAGTTTATGGAAAACTCGATTTAAAGGATGATATAGATGAAGTGATTGAATGTATCCGGCAGACATTGCCATTTACGATAGAAAGAAGTGATACTAGTATATACTTGAATAAATAGTAACTTATTAATTAATCTTTGAATATATATGCCTATGGAGAACAAATAATATTATGACACACAAAAAATCGGATAAATATTGGCGTATTTACCCGATATTAATTCCTTCGTTAAATCAATAAATCCAAAATTGTTAACCTAAAAAGAAATTTTTATGGTAAAGAAAACTATTTTTTTACATCTGAAGAAAAGACTTAAGCTTTTTTGCATAATAAACGTCTTTTTTATGATTCCAATGTCTTCATTCGGGGCAAATTCTATCAGTTGGGACTCCGAAGAAGATTTATTCTCAGTTCAATATGAGAATACTACGGTTAAAGATATCTTAGATTATATCGAAAAACACAGTAAATATATTTTATTTATTCAGAGACTGTTCGAAAGAATCTGAATAATAAAGTCTCCATTTCGGTTTCCAATAAGAAAATAGATGCTGTGCTAAATGAGCTGTTTGCCAAGACAGGGTTGAATTATAAGATGTCGGGAAGACAGATTACAATTTCAGTACCGGAACAGGCTCCGGCAGTAAAGCAAGTTCGAGGTTTTAAGATTGTGGGTAACGTTACCGATGAGAAGGGTGAGCCTTTGATTGGTGTTTCAATTTTTATGAAAAAAGACTCTACGGTAAATGCAATAACGGATATGAATGGTGCATATAGTATTGCTGTGCCGGATAAATATGCTGAACTTTCTTTTCGATATATTGGCTTTGTACCGAAAGACGAAAAGGTAGATAATCGTAGAGTGCTGAATGTGATAATGGTAGAAGATGTCGGCCAATTGGACGAAGTTGTTGTTGTAGCCTATGGCGCACAGAAGAAAGAGTCTGTGGTCGGTTCTATCACAACTATTGAACCTGCAAAATTGAATGTTTCTACTTCCCGCTCATTGAGTAATAATCTTGCTGGTACAGTGACAGGTGTGATTGGTGTGCAGCGTTCCGGAGAACCGGGATATGATAACTCTTCCTTTTGGATTCGTGGTATCAGTACCTTTCAGGACGTAGGTAAAGACCCATTGGTGTTAGTGGACGGCATCGAACGTAGCCTGGATAATATTGATGTGGAAGAAATCGAGTCCTTCTCTGTATTGAAAGATGCGGATGCCAGTGCTGTTTATGGTGTACGTGGTGCGAATGGTGTGATTTTGATTAATACCAAGCGTGGACATGTAGGCAAGCCTCGGGTAGTAGTGAAGTCAGAGTTTGCATTCACACAGCCGATAAAACTTCCTAGTTATATTGGCGCTGCCGATTATATGCAGTTGTTGGATGATGTGTTGGTTGATACCGGACAGTCTCCGATGTATGCTGACCGAATTGCTAAAACTCGTGCGGGGTATGATCCGGACTTGTATCCGGACGTTAACTGGATTGACGCTATTTCTAGAGATCACGCTGCTAACCAGCGTGTCACAGTAGATGTATCCGGAGGTTCGGAAAACCTGCGTTATTCGTTTGTTGCTGCGGTTTATAACGAACGTGGTATTTTGACACGTGATAAGAGTTTGGATTGGGATCCTACTATCAAACTGCAACGTTACAATGTTCGTTCCAATGTAGACTTGAAGCTTTCTCCTACTACTCAGGTTCGTTTTAACATCGGTGGTTATCTTCAAGATCGTAACTCTTCGCCTGAAAGTACAGATCAAATTTTTAGCCGTGCGTTCCGTTTCACTCCGTTTATGTTCCCAGTTCGGTATTCATCCGGTGAGATTCCCGCATGGCAGGAAGAGGGTAATCCTTGGGCTATGGCAACTCAGAGAGGTTTCGCACGTTCTAGTGCCAGTAAGATTGAGACATTGTTCTCTTTAGAACAGGATTTGAAGTTCTTGACTCCTGGCTTGAAACTGAGAGGAACATTCTCGTTCGACCGTTATTCTACAGGTAAAGTGACTCGTTCTAAAACTATAGAATATTGGAATGCTGCCAGCGGTAGAAATGAAGAGGGAGAATTGATTCTGGCCCAAAAACAACAAGGAAGTAACTTCTTGGGTACCTCCAAATCGGCAGAGTATGGCAACAAGAGTATCTATATGGAAGCAAGCTTAAATTACGATCGTACATTTGCCAACAAGCATGCGGTTTCGGCTATGTTGTTGTTTAATCGCCGTCATTACGATGATGGAGCTGCACTACCTTATCGCAATCAGGGGCTGGCAGGGCGTACTTCCTATATGTATAATGGTAAGTATGTAGCCGAATTTAACTTTGGGTACAATGGTACTGAAAATTTTGCCAAAGGAAAACGCTACGGATTCTTTCCCTCAGCTGCTGTTGGTTGGATTGTTTCGGAAGAACCGTTTATGCAACCGCTTCGCAATACGATATCTAAATTGAAGCTACGTGCTTCTTACGGTCAGGTAGGTAACGCTAATTTGCAAGGGCGTCGTTTTGCTTATATCTCCACAATTCTTGATCAATGGAATGATGTTCCTTATTTGTACCGCTGGGGGCTGGATGGAGATTACGGACGCAATGGTATGGTAGAAGGTGATTTCGGAATTCCCGACTTAACTTGGGAAATTGTGAACAAGGCTAACGTTGGTTTGGAATTGGGATTGTTTAACGGTATGGTAGATTTGCAGGTTGATTTGTTTGATGAACGCCGTAACAACATTCTTGTAGAGTTGAATTCAATTCCTGCTACATCAGGTTTTTATAAAAAACCGTGGAGTAATCGTGGTAAGGTGAAAAACCAAGGAGCGGAAGTGACGCTGAACTTCAACAAGCAAATTGGCAAAGATTTCTTCCTAGGTTTGATGGGAAGTTTCACCTATGCTCACAATGAAATTATTGATAAAGACGAACCTTTGGGTACAATTGGAACGACACGTGCTGAAACCGGTCATCCGGTGGGACAGCTCTTTGGTATGTACACGACCGTCTGTTTACGGAAGATGATTTTACTACCAATGCTGCGGGAGAACAGGTGTTAAAAGAGGGCATCCCTACGCAGACCTTTACTGCAAAAGTCCGTCCGGGCGACATTAAGTACGTGGATCTGGATCAGAACGGAGTTATCGACACTTATGACCAAATGGCTATCGGGGGTACTGAAAATCCGGAAATTGTTTATGGATTCGGAGTGAATTTACGTTGGAAAGAACTTGATTTTGGAGCTATGTTTCAAGGTATCGGACGTACTTGGCGTATTCTTTCTTCGAATATTATGCCAGCATCCAATAAGGGGTCTATGTATAATATCTTCGACAACTATCAGGATCGTTGGACAGTAGATAATCAAAGTCAGGATGTATTTTATCCTCGTGCCGATTACGGACCGAATGCCAATAATAGTCAAAGATCTACTTGGTGGCTGCGTAATATGAGTTTCCTGCGCCTGAAAAATGTGGAATTGGGATATTCTTGTCCGAAGAAATGGTTACAGGGATTTGTGATTTCCAATGCTCGCGTTTTTGTGCGTGGAACGAATTTGCTGACTTTTTCCAAGTTTGATCTGTGGGATCCGGAGCTGGCAACCGGTGACGGTGCTAAATATCCAGCCATGAAATCAGTCTCGGTAGGTTTTGATATTACTTTCTAAAATTAATATGATATGAAAAATAGAATTATTACATATATTTTATTGGGTGTTTTGGGGATATTACCTTTGACGTCCTGTTCTGATTATTTGGATAAGCAACCGGACGATCAGTTGACGTTGGAGAATGTATTTGCTAATAAAACCAATTTGGAACGTTGGCTATCCTATCTCTACATTGTAATGCCTGAATTTTATATTTACGACGGACCGGATGCTATTGGCGATGAACTGGCTCCTTCTACAGGATGGGAATCACAGGGGTTTAAGGCAATTCAGTATCAGAATGGAAACTGGACACCTATTAGTCCGGGCGTGGTGACTTATTGGTCAACGTATCCAAAGGCTATTCGTCAGGCGTATACTCTTATTAAATATGCACATCCTTTGCCGGATGTATCCGAAAAGGAAATTAATTATATGAAGGCAGAGTGTCGTTTCTTTATCGCTTACTATCATGCTATGATGGCGATGACCTATGGTGGAGTGCCTATTATCCGTGAGGCAGCAGAGGAGATATCCGGTGCATCCTTGTTGCTGAAGCAAGAGCCTTTTTATGATGTGGTGGACTGGGCTGCCAATGAGTTATTGGAAGCTTCCCGCCAGTTGCCCGCCTCTTATGACGAGGCTAATAAATACGGTCGCATCACTTCATTGATTTGTCTTGCTATGCGTGCCCGTCTGTTGACATTTGCAGCCAGTGATTTGGTGAATGGCAATCCGGATCCGGAAATGCAAGCGATGACCAATGTGGATGGTGTGAAAATTTTTAGTGCAACTTTTGAAGCGAATCATTGGAAAAGGGCGAAAGACGCTAATAAATTGCTGATAGAAGAGGCTGAGAAAGCAGGGCACGCTTTATATAAAGAATATCTGTCTGATGGGGTCACCATAGATCCATTTCTTTCGTATCAGAACATGATGATGAAGACTTACAAAGAGGGCAATACGGAAATTATCTTTCCGCGTACCAAAGATAACGCAGGTTGGTTTGATGATTGTGCTCTTCCTCGTGGTGCTGGTGGTTTAGGTTCGCTAGGTGTTACCCAGTTACTGGTGGATGACTTCTTTATGAAGGATGGTAAAATGCCTATTTTAGGATACAATAATAGTGGCAATACACAAACTGCTATCATTAATACAGAAACCGAATACAGTGAAACTGGTTACTCTACCGAAGATGACGTACGTGCCACCAACTGGCATTATGCTGTGGCAGGTGCCAGCGCTAGTGGTGATTCTCATGTGGTTGCCCCGAAGAATACATTCAATATGTATTGCAACCGTGAGCCCCGTTTTTATATATCGGTAGTTTATAACGAACAATACCATTGGGGAAAAGGGAAAACTACAAATTTTTTCTTTAATGGGGAAGACGGACAGCCATCACACGATAATCCGTCGGCAGGTTATTTGATTCGTAAGCACGTGGACCCAACTTTTGTTCACTCAACAAATACGGGTGTTTATAAGTCACGTCAGGGTATCCTTTATCGTCTCGCCGAGGCTTATCTGAGTTATGCGGAATCAGCACTTGAGTATAGTATTGCTAAAGGTACTTACGACTCGGATAAGGAAGATATTATAAGATACATTAACAAGATTCGTGAAAGAGCTGGTATTCCTCAGTACGGGACATCTAGTCTTGGAATTCCTGCCGACAAGGAGGAGATGCGGAAACTGATCCGTCGCGAGAGAAGAGTTGAGCTGAATTGTGAGGGAGGTTTGCGTTGGTTTGATTTACGTCGTTGGAAAGAGGCGGAAAATGTACTGAACGGTAATTTCTATGGTATGAATATGTTGGCAGAAAAAGATAATAGAGATGACTTTTATAAACGAGTGTCCTATCAGACTCGTAAGTTTATCAGCTACTGGTGGCCGATACCTCAGGATGAGATAGATAAGAACCCGAATCTAAAACAGATGCCGGGTTGGATGAATTGATTAACACTATAAAATCAATAAGAAATATGAGAAACAAACTATTTTATAAATATCTGCCCTTGGTAGTACTGTTTATCTTTGGCGGATGTAAAGATGATAAAGAAGCCGATTTGACATGGCTCACCAACCCCGGTGAGAAGATGGAACTGACCGTTTCGGCTACCGATATAGAACTGGACAGGGACAGACCGAATGACGTGGCACTGAGTTTTGACTGGACACCGGCGCGTGAGATGCCTGAAGACTATGTCATCTCTTATGTGACTAAAATAGATATTGAAGGACACGAGTTTGAAAGCTGTGTACGTGTTGATGAGGACTATGGGGTGTTCAATAAGAGCTATACTACTGAAGAACTGCAACTGTTGCTGGTGGATAAGTGGGGACAGAGCTATTCCAAAGTGGTGCCCGTGCAGTTCCGTGTCATTGCAAAATGGGAGGGCGGTCCCCGCTATGCAATGCCCGAAGTGCGTACTGTCACAGTAAATGTACGTCCTTATCGTCCGTTGGTATGGGAAGCTGACCGTATTGTGCTCTCCGGTACTTCTACCGACAATGACAAGTTGGTAATGAGTAAGACTGTAGAGAATGAATTCCAGTATGCATTCGTACAAGATTTGGTACAAGGTGAGATGGGTATCACTTTGGAAACTGAGCAAGGTGACACTTATATTCAGTTGGCGGAAGGTGTTGATAATTGGGTAGACGGTGAAGAAGTCGATGTTGTATTGGGAGATGAACCTGCGATGTTGAACCTGCCTAAGGATGGAGAATATCGTGTAATATTGAATACGGAAACCCGGAAACTGAAAATCTACTCACCGGATAAGAAGCTGGAACCATATAAGGCGCATTTTGTGGATAAACTTGATGGATGGCATGATGTGGACGTTACCAACCTTTGGGCATATGGTGACATTACCAAGTGGGGTAATGATCTGAAGGGTGGCGGCTTCAAGCCGAGTTTGGCCGATCCGCAACTGCTTGTCGGCAAGATTTCATGGACTTCTGCCTGGGGAGGTGGTTCGGATAAGAAAGAAAACGGTAAGTTTGTTCTTGATGTACCGCATTTCGAAGGCGGTTACCCTGGTGGCCCTCACTTCTCATGGTGTCTTGTTCCTGTAATTCCTGACGATATACTTGCGCTGGATAAGAGTGATAGCCGATGGAAATACAAGCAAGAGCTAAAGCTGAACACCTGGACACCTATCCATGCGGAAAGCGAAGCCCGTGAGCAGTATCGTGAAGCGATGTTCACATGGTACATGAGACCGTTGCTGACTATTGTCGACCTAAGAAATATGCAAATATACATGAGCGAATATTAAAGTCATTTATTGAAGAGGGTATATCTGCCCTGTTTTAAGGGCGGCATACTCTCTTCTAATTTAAAAGAATAAACATATGAAGATAAATTGGAAATATGCATTAATGTCTTTAGGGGTATTATTTTTCAGCTCCATGTTGTCAATTGCATGTTCGGACAGTGAAGACGGGGCAGGAAATACTGGTAATGAAGATCTGCCTGCCGAGAATGTCACGGTACGGATTAACCCTAATAAGACGCGTGTTCTTCGGAATCCTTTGAATGGTTGGGTATTGTATCTGACGCGTGAGAGAAACGAAATTTTTTGGGAGGAAACAGGTTACGACCACATGTATGTGCCCGATTTGGCTAAATACGTAAAAGTTTCCGATTACGCTTCTTCCTGCTACTTGCGTACTAATTGGAAGACACTGGAACCTCAAAAGGGAAAATATGCTTGGAATGATCCTGACTCCGATATCTCACGTATCATTAAAAGCGCCTACGACAGAGGTTTGCGTATTGCCATACGTGTACTGGTAGACGGACGTGACCAAAAGCAGAACACCCCTGAGTTTGTGTTCGACGATGGTTGCAAATGGTATAATAATGAAAATAACAAGTGTCCGTATCCCGATGATAAGGTATTTCAGAAACACTATGAAGAGTTTATTGAAGCTTTTGGTCGACAGTACAATGACCCCGATAAAGTAGATTTTATTGACGGTTACGGATTGGGTAAGTGGGGAGAGTCGCATGCCATGGTTTATGCTAACAATGAGAACAAGTACCCGGTAATGGAATGGATTACAGCATTATATGCACGTTGCTTCACGAAGGTTCCTTTGGTAATCAACTACCATCGTATGTTGGGTGATACTTACCAAGACTCCTGGCAGGAAACAGTGCCGCCTGATGCAGAACCGCTGTTGAACATTGCTATCAATAATGGATACATTCTGCGTCACGACGCTTTTGGTATGAGCGGTTATTATAAAGATTGGGAGAAAAATATAGCTCAAAAGTGGAGATATAAGCTTCCTATCATTATGGAAGGTGGATGGGTTACCGGTACGCACCGTTATTGGTATTTTGATGACGCCTATCGTTATCGGGAAGGTCATCCCGAAGATGTCCGCAAGGGAGAGTTTGAAGATTCTATGTTAGCATGTGTCAATACGATGGACTTCCGTTTGGGAGAAACGGAATCTTGGTTTGAGAAGGCTTTCTCTTATGTACAGCGTTTTATAGCAGAAGGTGGTTATCGTCTTTATCCGGATATGATATCTTTGCCTGTCTCTGCAAATGGCGGTCAGGATATCGCTATTGTTCATCGTTGGCGCAACATGGGTTGGGGATATTGTCCAACTAATATCAGAGCCTGGAATCAGAAGTATAAAGTGGCTTTTGCATTGCTGGATGATAATAATGAAGTGAAAAAAGTATTTGTGGACGAACAGACGGACTTGTCTGCGTGGCTGAAGGAAGCTCCTACCACTTATACTACCAAGCTGAATTTGAAAGGCGTTTCTGTAGGCGCTTATTCATGGGCGGTAGGTTTGGTAGATGTTACTAAGGAGAATGAAATAGGACTTGAGATGGCTGTGAATAAGGATGATAATCTGTTGGATTCCGGCTGGTTGAAATTGAAGACTATTACGGTGAATTAAGTAAAATGTGTAGAAAAAAAGTATGATGAAAGGTAAAATGAAAGTTGGATTTCTAGTCTCTGTGCTTCTTGGTTCATTGGCACTTCAATCCGTTGCTATGGACAATGTAATGCATGTTGGAACTTTGAAAGAGAACTTGGCGCGGGATAACAAGATAATAAGAATAGAACCAGACAGGCAGCGCTTGTTGCGTAACCCACAAACCGGCTGGGTGCTTTATGCCACCCCCGGTGTGAAGGAAGATTTCTGGGAGAAATGTGACAATATGCAGGTACCCGGTGTGGGAACGGTAAAGGTGTCTGATTATGCCCATACCCTTTATATCCGTACCAGTTGGAGGAAATTGAATCCTGAAGAAAACGTTTATGGCTGGAATACGGATCCCATGCTGAAAATGTTGATTGAGGGGGCACGTGCAAGGAAGATGCGTCTTGCTTTCCGGGTGGTGGTTGACAGCCGTGATAAAGGCTATGACTTTACGCCCGACTTTGTGCGGGAGGCTGGTACGAAGGGCTTCGTGTGGAGAGGAAGATGGTCACCTTATCCTGATGACCCTATTTTTCAAAAGTATTATGAAAAATTCGTTTGGGCTTTAGCCAAAGACTTTGGTAATCCTGACGAGGTGGACTTTATCGACGGAACAGGTTTGGGAAAGTGGGGTGAGTATCACACTACGCTCTATTCTACGGGAGATGAAAAGCCCCGTAAACCTGTACTTGACTGGCTGGCAGACTTGTATCTGAAAGCATTCAGAGACGTTCCGGTTGTTATCAACTATCATCGTTTTGTAGGTGCCGGTAAGGACTGGGACGATAATAAGTATGATCTTGATAGTGAGTTCCTGCTTGATGAAGTAGTTGAAAAAGGATATTCTTTGCGTCATGATGCTTTCGGTATGGGACTGTATTATGGTGAATGGGAACGTGACTTTGCCAAGAAATATTTCGGCGTTCGCCCCATACTGATGGAAGGCGGATGGATTACAGGCAAAATTCACAGTTTTTGGGTGGATCCCCGCAATTATCGGAAGGGACATCCCGAAGATGTGCGTCAGGGAGAATTCGATGATAGTAAAGAGGCGCGTGTCAATATGATGGACTTCCGTGTGGGTGAAACGGAATCGTGGTTTCACAATACATTCCCTCTTGTGCAACAGTTTATTTCGGAAGGCGGCTATCGTCTCTATCCGGATATGATTTCCTTACCCACAGATGTGGCAAAGAATCAGAAACTTCGGATTATACACCGTTGGAATAATCTTGGCTGGGGATATTGCCCAACCAATATCCCGCAATGGAATCAGAAATATAAAGTGGCTTTCGCGTTGATGGACAGTCGGAATAGGGTGCAGAAGGTGTTTGTGGACAAACAGACAGACTTATCCAGATGGATGCAAGGCATCCCTGCAGTTTACACTTTTGATTTACGTCTCAAAGGGGTAACTCCGGGGAGTTATTATTGGGCAGTGGGACTTGTTGATACTACCAAGGATAATGCGATCGGCTTGGAAATGGCTGTGCCGGAGAACATGTTGAATGCCGGATGGGCTAAATTACAGGAAGTAACTGTAAGGTAACAGGCAATCGGCAGCTTGATGGGATAAACGAAAGGTTACAGGATTCGTGTGCCTTGAAGAAATAATAATAACTTTTTAACCATGAAAAAACTATTGATAGTATTGGCTTTGGCCTGTACTCTGTCTTCTCTTTATGCACAGAAAACCTGCTACAGTGAGTTGAAAGGAGATACATTAGTAATTGGGAATGAGTGTATTGAACGGAAATTCATTTGGAACGGCGGTAATCTTATCACTTATAGCTTGAGCGATAAGGTAAGCCGGAAAACAACTTTCACAGTAAAGCAAACACCGGACTTCTTTATCTCCAAAGATACCCGGGAAGCTTCCAACGGAACTTGTCGGGTAGAAAAGGTGGTTGCGACTGATATTCATCCGGCCTACTTGAAGACGATAGTTACATTCTCTTTGGGAACATTGGATATACAACGGATTTATCGTATATATGACGGTTGTCCGGCCATAGCATGTGACACTTATCTGAAAGGGAGTGTTAACAGCGTTTTTGGCGGACGGGAAGAAAATGCGGCTGACCGGAAAAACATCGAGTTCGTTGAAGACATGAAATCCAAATCCGTTACGGCTATTTTGGATCAATTATATCTTAAAGGGCAGCATTGGCATGCCAAGGCTGTTGAATTTTGGGATGTGACAGATTGGAACAACAATTTGTTGGCAGATAGGGATGTTATAGCCTATCGTAAAAACAGTTATCGGGGGAATTTGCTCTTTGTTCGAAACGGGGAAGAAGGCACCGGCTTTTTCTTTCTGAAAGAATCCCCTTGTTCCAGTGTCCAGTTAGCCTATAAAGGTGCTGATTTCATCGCAGAATTCGGGAAATTCATGATTACAGGACTGGGAATTACTGAAAAGGATATTCAGGAAGATACATGGACAAGAACATATAGTTGCGTCACAGGGGTATATGGCGAGGGTGAATTGCAGGCACTGACAGCGCTCCGCAGTTACCAGAAGAATATTCGCCGTCATTTCCGGAATCGTGATGAAATGGTTATGATGAACACTTGGGGCGACCGTAGTCAGGACACAAAAGTCAATGAAACATTTTGCCTGCAAGAGTTGGAACGTGCCACAAAACTGGGAATCACTCATTTTCAAATAGATGATGGATGGCAGGTGGGCAAGAGTCCGAACTCAGCGGTAGCTAAAGGTTCTTTTAAGAATATCTGGGACAATAAGGACTATTGGAAACCGGATCCTGTCAAATATCCCCGCGGATTGGCTCCGATAGTAAAGAAAGGAAAGAAACTGGGCATTGAAATTGGCTTGTGGTTTAATCCGAGTGTGCAGAATGATTTTGTCGACTGGGAGAAAGATGCCGAAACACTGATAGGATTGTATCGTGAATATGGTATCCGTATTTTTAAGATTGACGGATTGACTATTCCTACCAAGAAAGCGGAGATTAATCTCCGGAACTTGTTTGATAAAGTATTGGTGGAAACGGATAATAAAGTCATGTTCAATTTGGATGCGACAGCCAGTCGGCGGGGAGGTTATCATATGTTCAACGAATATGGAAACATCTTTTTAGAGAACCGTTATACGGATTGGCAGAATTACTATCCGTACTGGACGCTTCGCAACCTGTGGATGCTGTCCAAATATGTTCCGGCAGAGAAATTACAAATCGAGTTTCTGAATAAATGGAGAAATACGGAGAAATATGGAGATGATCCGTTTGCCCCGCACCGATATTCTTTTGAATATTTGTTTGCGACCACCATGGCGGGGCAACCATTGGCATGGTTTGAGGCTTCCAACTTGCCGGAAGAAGCATTTGGCATTAAAGACTTAATGGAGAAGTATAAGAAAGTGCAGTATGATTTCCATCAAGGAACTATTTTACCGATTGGTGAAGAGCCTTCGGGGCGCTCGTGGACTGGATTTCAGTCTCTTTGTCATTCAAAAAACGGTTATCTCCTTATTTACAGGGAAGATAATGCACGGGAGGAGACATGGGTGGAAACATGGTTGCCCGAAGGTGCAGAAGTTATGTGTACGCCGATACTGGGGAATGGGAAACTGATGGTAACGACTGTCGGCAGAAAAGGAACAATAAAAGTCTCTCTACCTGAGAAGAATGACTTTATGCTATATCGCTATGAAATAAGATAATTATCCTGTTTACAGGCCATATATATCCAGCGTGGTGGGTATATAGATACACCACGCTGGTCATATATACTCACCATGCTGGATATATATACTCAGTAACGTGAGTGTAAGTCGTTGATAGTTAGAAGAATATTAATCTTATAAATAGATAATTTAATGCAAATCAGAAAAAAGACAATCGTGTGTATGTTGCTGTTTATCCTTTTTGTAGGGAATGCAGTAGCTCAAAACCTGATAACTAATGTATATGGTCGGGATATCCGTTCTTTAAACGGCAAATGGAATGCTATCATTGACTTGTATGACCAAGGTCGGGGAATGAAGGTATATAGAAATCAAAGTCCTAAAGGCAACACTGATTTCTATGAGTATTCTTTTCAAGGAGGATTGCGGCTGAATGTTCCCGGTGACTGGAATTCACAAACGCCGGAGCTTAAATACTATGAAGGCACAGTATGGTATGCACGTCATTTTGATGCAAAGCGTTTGACACATAAACGTCAGTTCCTTTATTTCGGAGCTGTCAGCTATCGTTGCCGTGTTTATTTGAATGGGGCAGAGATCGGAAGTCATGAAGGAGGATTTACTCCCTTCCAGATAGAAGTGACGGACTTGCTGAATGAGGGAGAAAATTTTATTGCCATTGAAGTAAACAACCGTCGTACCAAAGATGCCATACCTGCCATGTCATTTGACTGGTGGAATTATGGCGGTATCACACGTGATGTATTATTGGTCACTACCCCACAAACTTATCTGGAAGACTATTTCATCCAACTGGATAAGGAATCTCCCAACCGGATGATTGCCAAAGTCGCTCTCTCGGACAAGAAGGCCGGTGAGAGGATTACGGTTTCTATCCCTGAACTGAAAACAAGCATTGATATGCTGACTGATGCCGAAGGAAAGGCTGAAACGGCATTCAATATAAAGAAGTTAGAACGTTGGTCTCCGGAGAATCCCAAACTCTATGAAGTAATCGTTTCTTCAACCAATGATCGTGTAAAAGAACAAATCGGCTTTCGTAATATCACGGTGAAAGGAACGGATATTTATCTGAATGGCAAGCCGACATTTATGTGCAGCATTTCCTTTCATGAAGAAATCCCTCAGCGCATGGGGCGTGCTTTCTCGGAAGCGGATGCGGCGATGCTGCTGAATGAGGCAAAAGCGCTTGGCGTAAATATGATTCGGCTGGCACATTATCCGCAAAACGAATATACGGTGCGATTAGCAGAAAAGATGGGCTTTATCCTTTGGCAGGAGATACCTGTCTGGCAGGGAATTGACTTTACGAACAACAATACCCGTAAGAAAGCGCAAAGGATGTTGTCTGAAATGATAAAGCGTGACCAGAATCGCTGTGCAGTCGGATATTGGGGAATTGCCAATGAAACGCAGCCTTCCAAAGCTCGGAATGAATTTCTTACCTCTTTGCTGGAAACAGGCAAACAATTGGATACGACCCGTTTGTATGTGGCTGCTTTCGATTTGGTACGTTTTAATCGTGAGAAGAAGCGTTTTGTGATGGAAGATTCATTTACCTCACAACTGGATGTCGTAGCGGTCAACAAATACATGGGTTGGTATCATCCGTGGCCCATCGAGCCGGAAAATGCTGTATGGGAGGTGATAACGGACAAACCATTGATTATATCGGAGTTTGGCGGTGAGGCATTATACGGGCAGTCGGGAGATAAAAATGTGGCAAGCTCCTGGAGTGAAGAATATCAAGCCCGGCTTTATAGAGACAATATCCGTATGTTCGACAATATACCGAATCTTCGGGGGGTATCTCCATGGATTTTATTTGATTTCCGTTCTCCGTTCCGTTTTCATCCGACCAATCAGGATGGCTGGAATCGTAAGGGATTAGTCTCGGATCAGGGAATACGCAAAAAGGCGTGGTACTTGATGAGGGATTATTATAAAACAAAGTCTGGTGAGTAGAAATTAATTAGGATGTAATCTTAAATATCCATGAGACAAAATAGCTTTCGGTTTGTATGTTTTTTGGGGCTTTCATTTCTTGGAGGAGAAATGAAAGCCCAACAGAAATCGGCCCATGAAACAGGGCTTCGCTCCAAGTCTACATCAGAACTTGCGGAACTGGAACAAGTTATCGCAAAAGTAAATTATGATGAGAGTAAGGTGCCTGTCTATACGCTTCCTGATGTCCTGACCCTGACTAATGGCAGAAAAGTGACGACTAAAAAAGAATGGGTGGAAAAGCGGCGTCCGGAACTGCTCCGCCTGTTCGAAACTCAAATATATGGTAAAGCTCCAGTGCGCTCGAAGGACTTGTATTTCCGGCTACTGAACGAAGATAGAGAAGCTTTGGGCGGTTTGGCTACCCGTAAGGAAGTAGCCGTTTATCTCACAAAAGATGAGAAGCATTATCTGACAGTACTTATGTATCTGCCTAATCGGCGAAAAGGAGTGTTCCCATGTTTTTCGGAATAAATTTCAAAGGTAATCATGCCATTCACCCGGATGAGGGCATCACTTTCCCGTCAGAAGAGAGAATGATTGCTTATGGCAGAAAACGTATGTTTCCCCGGGGTAGTGCAGCTTCCAGATGGCCGGTAGAGATGTTGATGGAACATGGATATGGACTGGCCACTTTCTACCGTGGGGACATTGATCCGGATTTTGATGATGGTTTTCAGAACGGAGTTCATCCGTTGTACTACAAAAAGGGACAGACACGGCCTGCTGAAGATGAGTGGGGAACTCTGGCTGCCTGGGCATGGGGAATGAGTTGTGCGATGGATTATTTTGAAACGGATAAAGACATTGACGCCAAACGTATAGCCATCTTCGGGCATTCACGTCTCGGAAAAACGACTTTATGGGCCGGTGCGATAGACCCACGTTTTGCTTTGGTTATTTCTAATGATTCCGGTTGTGGTGGTGCGGCATTGTCGCGGAGAAAGTTCGGAGAGACTGTACGGGCTGTGAACTGTCAGTTTACACATTGGTTTTGCCGGAATTTCTGGCAATACAATGATAAAGAAGACACTCTTCCTGTCGACCAGCATGAATTGATTGCTCTGATGGCTCCCCGTCCGGTCTATATTGCCAGTGCGGAAGAAGACCGTTGGGCTGACCCGAAAGGGGAATTTCTTTCCGGTGTATATGCCTCTCCTGTTTATGAGTTGTTCGGGCTGCCGGGATTGCCGGTAAAAGAAATGCCGGCTGTCAATCAGCCTGTATTGTCAGGCACTATAGGTTATCATATCCGTTCGGGAAAACATGATATTAATCTGTATGACTGGACGCAGTTTGTGAAGTTTGCCGATAAACATTTGAAGTAAGATCACTAATAGATATTTATATGAAGAACAAGTTTATAAAGTTAGTTTTTGTTGCATTTGCGCTGATAACCCAATTATCACCTTTGAAAGCGCAGACGCAGGAAATAGATTTATCCGGTAAGTGGGGATTTCAGACGGATGTGATGGATTTCCGGCGTGGTTCGTTGGATGTGCGTTATATACATCGTTTGCAAGAATCGATTGTCCTGCCGGCCATTACGGATGATTACAAGATAGGTTACAAATCTCCGTATCGGCATATTGACCGTCTGACCCGTGTATATGAATACATGGGGCCGGCTTGGTATCAACGTGAGATTGCTATTCCGAAGGAGTGGAAAGGGAAACGTATCTTCGTGTATTTTGAACGGACACATTGGCTAAGTTCCATTTATGTGGATACGAAAGAGGTTAGTAAGATTGATTATGTCAGTGTTCCTCACAATCATGAACTGACAGATTTTGTGAAACCGGGTAAGACACACGTTATTACCGTATGTATTGACAATCGTTATCAGTATGATACCCACAAATGGGATCATGCTCATTCCGAATTTACGCAAATCAACTGGAATGGCATATTGGGTGAAATGAAGTTAATGGCTGTAGACCCTGTGTACATTGATGATATGCAGTTATATCCGGATGTGTCAGACCGTTCGGTAAAAGTGAAAATGAAAATACTGAATCATACTCATAAACCGGTTACCGGAAAAGCGGCTTTTACAATATCAGGCAATTCGTATGATTTGAATAAAGAGATAACCGTCAGTGGAAATGATTCTGTCTTTTATGTAGAAGATGTTATCGCATTAGGAAATAATGTCCGGTTGTGGGATGAATTTACTCCCAATCTTTATACATTGCAATGTGACCTGACTATCCGTGCTGACAATGCAAACTATCAACATAGCCGTTCTACTACTTTCGGAATGCGTGAGATAACGGCGGATAAGGATAAAATCTATCTCAATGGTAACCGGATACACTTACGTGGAACAGTAGAGAACGCTGTCTTTCCTAAAACAGGCTATGCGCCGGTGGATGATGCGTCTTGGGAACGTGTGCTGACTATCCTGAAAGAGTATGGGATGAACCACGTGCGTTTTCATTCCTGGTGTCCGCCTGCGGCTGCATTTCGAGTGGCTGATAAATTGGGAGTATATCTTGAAGTGGAAATGCCGATGTGGGGAAAAGATGCTGAACCGGACGAAGCCCGTTATAATTTCTTCCGTCGCGAGCAGAAAGCCATTCTGAAAGAGTATGGTAATCATCCTTCCTTTGTTCTCTATTGCAATGGTAATGAGATTACCGGTAATTTTGATTTTATCGAAGAACTTACTCATTATGGACGTACCACTGACAGCCGCAGACTGTACAGCGGTTCGACGGCCCGTACCCGTGTCAAGTCCGACCAATTCTATATCACTCACCAGACTACCAAAGGTCACATGGCTATTTATGAAGGACGACCATCTACCGACTGGGATAAAAACAAAGAATTGGGTATTGACGTACCTGTCATTTCCCATGAATCGGGACAACGCTGCATCTATCCTAATTTTAAGGAGATTCCTAACTTTACCGGTCCTGTACAAGCACGCAATTTTGAAGTGTATCGTGATTCCTTGGAAGCACATGGCATGTTGGATCAGGCAGATGATTTCTATCAGGTTTCCGGTGCGCAAACCGTACTCGAATATAAAGACGTGATTGAAGCTCAACTGCGTACTTATCTGAAATCCGGTTTCCAGCTTTTGTCTATTAATGACTTTACGGGGCAAGGATATGCGCCTGTCGGTATCCTCGATCCTTTCTGGAATTCTAAAGGACTAATTACACCGGAGAAGTTCCGGGAATTCTGTGCTCCGACTGTGGCTCTGCTGCGTTTTTCGAAACGTTCGTACTATAACGACGACGTATTCACAGGAAAAGCGGAAATCTATAATTATAGTCCCTCTGCCTTGAAAAACGCTAAGTTTAAGTGGTGGGTGACAGATGCGGACGGCAAGGTGCTGAAAAGTGGAAAGCTAAAGACACAAAATATCGGTAATCATGGTGTTTTTCCGCAGGAGAATTTAGTTATGCACTTAACGGTATCACCGCTCCTCAAAAGCTGACTGTTCATTTATCGGTGAATAATACAATCAATAATAGCTGGGATATTTGGGTATATCCTCGTCGGGAACTGAAAGAACTGATGCAGTCTACGGCGGATGTTCTCTATACGACGGTATTTGACGACAGGGCTAAACAATTCCTTAAAGAAGGAAGGAAAGTTGTCCTATGCCCCATGCCGGCTAAGGTTATAGGGCGTAGTTCCAATTTCCATAATCATTTCTGGAATCCTATAATGTTCAAATGGAAACCGATGACACTGGGTTGTCTGATTCATACAGACAAGGCGATGTTCGACGATTTCATTACGGAAAAACACCTTGACTGGCAATGGTGGGACATCTTAACGCATGCCAAAGTAATCGAGATGGATGAGGCGCCACGTCAGTTGCGTCCGTTCATTCAGGTGATAGACAGTTATGAAACTAACCACAAACTGGGAATCGGTTTTGAAGCCAGAATAGGAAATGGGAAGCTGATGGTGTTGGCACTGGATACAAAGAAAGAAATGGAGAAACGGCCTGCCACTCAACAACTGCTGGTTAGCATCGACCGCTATGTGAAGAGTGACCGCTTCAATCCGCAAGTAGATGTAGAAGCGTCGTTTATAGAATCGTTCTTAAGAAAATAGGGAAAGAATGAGAAGTTTTAGTTTTATTCTAAGTCTTTTGTTTCTGACATCTGTATCGGCACAGGAAATACAGATGTCGGAGACGGCTTCTTTGGAGCAAATTTACGGAGAAGTGCAGGAGGCGGAGGAATTGCTGCCGATGAATGAGTTGGGAATTGAGTTCGGATACGCCCTTTATGAGGCCACAATCACGGCAGAGGAGGAGAACCCGGTATTGACGGTGGAAAATGTAAGAGACTATGCCGCCGTATATGTAGATGGAAAGTTACAGGGATGGATGACGGAAGAGAAGAAAGCAATCCCCTTACAGGTGCTTGCAGGCAAGCACACCTTGCAACTATATGCGGAAAATATCGGCCGTATCACCTATGGACCGGAGATATTGGATAATTCCAAAGGGCTTTTTGGCAGTATCACCTTGTCGGATACGGAAATAGGGAATTGGAGAATGATTCCTTTGGCGGTACGCGATTGTGCAGTCGGTGAACTGACTTTCACACCACAAACGGACGGTGGTCGCCCTTGTTTCTATAAAGGGACTTTTACAGTAGAAACCCCCGCTGATACTTATCTGGATGTCTCCGGTTGGGGAATGGGAGAAGTATGGGTGAACGGACATTATGCGGGCTCTTACTGGGAACAGAATGCGCAGCAATCTATACAACTTCCGGCAGAAACATTGCAAAAGGGAGCAAATTCCTTGACTGTTTTTGAACTGAAAAGTAACGGCAAGCGCACCATGCGCCTGTCAGATAAAGCTATATTTAATTAAATGAAAGAAACCATGATGAAAAAAAGGTTGATAGCGTGTGGGGTGTGCCTTTGGGCGGCGTTTTGTATGCTTGAGGCGAAGAATGAGAAGCCTGCCGTATATAAAGACGCGAAAGCTCCGACGGAGAAGCGTGTGGAGGATTTACTCTTGCGGATGACAATGGAAGAGAAAGTGCTTCAACTGAGCCAGTACGTTGCGGGACGGAATACGAACGCGAACAATATTGGTGAGGAGGTGAAGAATATCCCTGCGGAAATCGGTGCGCTTCTTTATTATAGCACTAGTCCCCGCCTGCGTAACAACATACAGAAGAAAGCGATGGAAGAGTCGCGGTTGGGGATACCTGTACTGTTCGGGCACGATGTGATTCACGGATTCCGTACTGTTTACCCGATTTCCATTGCGCAGGCTTGTTCGTGGAATCCGGCTTTGGTTGAGAAAGCTTGCGCCATGGCTGCCAAGGAAGCGCGTCTGGCAGGATTGGACTGGACGTTCTCGCCGATGATTGATGTGGCACGCGATCCTCGCTGGGGGCGTGTTTCCGAAGGATATGGGGAAGACCCGTATACGAACGGAGTTTTTGCTGTAGCTTCAGTGAAAGGATATCAAGGTAATAATTTGGCGGACGGGGAGCATATTGCCGCTTGCCTGAAACATTATATCGGTTATGGAGCTTCGGAAGCGGGACGTGACTACGTATATACGGAAATCTCTCCGCAGACTCTTTGGGATACCTATATGCTTCCCTATGAAATGGGAGTGAAGGCGGGTGCCGCTACCCTGATGAGTGGCTTTCATGATATAAGCGGTGTACCCGCCTCTGCCAATCATTATACGATGAGAGAGGTATTGAAAGGTCGTTGGAGGCATGACGGATTTGTAGTTTCGGATTGGGGTTCCATTGTACAGTTGATTTCCCAGGGAGCGGCGGAAGACCTGAAGGAAGCCAGCGAAAAAGCAATCATGGCAGGCGTGGATATGGACATGATGTCCCGCGGATATGACAAATACCTGAAAGAATTAGTAGGGGAGGGCAAGGTGCCGGTGGAGATTGTGGATGATGCCGTTCGCCGCATCCTTCGTTTGAAGTTCCGCCTGGGCTTGTTTGAGAATCCTTACATAAGAGAGACGACAGAAAAGGAGCGCTTCTTGCAGCCGGAAGATATAAAAATAGCAGAGAAATTGGCGGAAGAGTCTTTTGTGCTGTTAAAGAACAAGGAGAAACGTTTGCCATTGGCGGCGGATACAAAGGTGGCGGTCATAGGTCCGTTAGGTAAAAATCGCTGGAACTTGTTAGGCTCTTGGACTGCTCACGGCAAGGACGGTGATGTGGTAGGAATTTATGACGGGCTGAAACTGGAACTGAAAGACCCGTCACAACTGCTGTATGCCAAAGGATGCGACTTTGACGGTAAGGATGAATCGGGCTTTGCCGAAGCTGTCGCTACGGCCGGGAAGGCGGATGTCATCCTGCTTTGTCTAGGTGAAAAGCGGAACTGGAGCGGGGAGAATGCTTCGCGTGCTTCCATTGCCTTGCCGAAGATACAGGAGAAATTAGCGATGGAACTGAAGAAGACCGGCAAACCGATTGTGCTGATTCTCTCCAACGGACGTCCGTTGGAACTTTGCCGTCTGGAGCCGGTTTGTGACGCCATTGTCGAAATCTGGCAACCGGGCATTGCCGGAGGCAAACCGCTTGCGGGCATTTTGACGGGAAGAATCAATCCTTCCGGCAAGTTGCCCATTACTTTTCCGTATGCAACCGGACAGATTCCCATCTATTATAACCGGCGGCAGAGTGCCCGTCCTCATCAGGGCAAGTATCAAGACCTGACGATAGAACCGCTCTATGAGTTCGGACATGGATTGAGTTACACTACTTTTGAGTATGACGACCTCAAGGCATCTGCTACTCAACTAAAAAGGGAGATAAACTGACAGTAGAAGTTGCGGTGACCAACACTGGCGACAGGGATGGTGCGGAAACTGTCCATTGGTTTATTACAGACCCTTATTCAATGATTACCCGTCCGGTAAAAGAATTGAAATATTTTGAGAAGCAAACGATTAGGGCCGGTGAAACCAGAACTTTCAGATTTGAAGTGGATTTATTACGTGACTTGGGCTTTATTGATGGAGACGGTAAACGCTTTTTGGAAAAAGGTACTTATTATGTACAAGTGAAGGATAAAAAGGTGAAACTGGAATTGATAGACTGAAAGTAAAGAATTGATAATATGAGAAAGATATTCTTGTTAGGCGCATACCTTTTATGCAGTGTTTTCGTGAGAGCGGTAGAAATCCCTTTCCAAAAGTCCGAAGTTAAGTCTATCATGAGAAAGGTTGCGGATTGGCAAATTGCCAATCCACATCCGGCTCTTGAACATGACGACCTGAACTGGCCGCAAGGTGCTCTCTATGTCGGTATGGTCGATTGGGCTGAATTGGCAGAGAAAGAAGACGGTGATGGTACTTACTATAAATGGTTGACCCGTATAGGTCGCCGGAATTGCTGGCAGCCGGACAAACGGTTTTATCATGCTGATGATATTGCCGTGTCACAATCCTTTTTGGATTTATATCGCAAATATAAGGATGAAGCGATGATTGTACCAACATTGGCTCGTACGGAATGGATTATCAATCATCCTTCTAAAGGCAGTTTCAAATTAGTGGAAGGTGACTTGAAAACTTTGGAACGCTGGACTTGGTGTGACGCCCTCTTCATGGCTCCCCCTGTATATGCCAAACTGTATATGCTGACCGGAGACAAGAAATACATCAAGTTTATGAACCGTGAGTATAAAGCGACTTATGATTACTTGTTCGATAAGGAAGAAAATTTATTCTACCGTGACTGGCGCTATTTTGATAAGCGTGAAGCTAATGGCAAGAAAGTCTTTTGGGGTCGTGGTAATGGTTGGGTGCTTGGTGGTCTGGTTGAAATATTGAAAGAATTACCTCGAAAAGACAAGAACCGCAAATTCTATGAGGAACTGTTTGTGAAACTGGCTACACGGATTGCCGGATTGCAGCATCCTGATGGCTTCTGGCACGCAAGTCTGTTAGACCCTGCTTCTTATCCGTCACCGGAAACCAGTTGCACTACTTTTATAGTTTATTCCATAGCCTATGGTATTAACGAAGGGTTGTTGGATAAGGTGACTTATCTTCCTGTGATGATAAAGGGATGGAAGGCATTGTTATCGGCAGTGGAACCGGATGGGAAACTAGGCTATGTACAGCAAATCGGTGCTGATCCGAAGAAAGTGACTCGTGATATGACGGAAGTTTATGGAGTCGGCGCTTTCTTGATGGCGGGCAATGAAATCTATAAAATGGCAAGATAATTTGTGTCTTTATGGAGAAGAACTGTAGCAAAACTAAAAAGCTCGTTCTGTAAGATCCAGATGGTAGCTGTTAAGTGTGGAAGAGCTATATCAAACTCCGTTTTTCGAGTGATGATATAGCTTTTCTCATTGTTGGGGGAAAATAGGCTAATTGGTAAAGAAAGTTAATATTATGAGACTTGACCTATATAATACATAAGAATCCTGCGCCTGTAAATATATAAAATAGTAATCTAATTAAATGGAAGACCTGGAAAGAGAACTTTTGTTGATTTCCAAAGGGGATGAGCTAGCTTTTAATAGTTTCATGAACCGATATTCGAAGAGGTTATACTATCATGCCTTTGGTATCCTTGGTAATAAGGAAATGGCTGAAGAAGTGGTGGGTGATGTTTTCTTCGAAGTGTGGAAATTACGTAAGACGCTTTTGGAAATAGCCAGCATGTTGAGTTGGTTGAATACGATTGTATATCGTAAATCAATCTCTTATCTGCGCAAAGAGGCAAAGGGTAATCAAGAGATATCTTTTGAGGAACTTCAGGATTTCTCTTTCCCTGATATGCAAACTCCAATGGATAATATGCTTTCACGCGAAGAACTCCAATGCTTGAATGAAGCAATCAATAGTTTGCCGCCCAAGTGCAAGCATGTGTTCTTTTTGGCAAAACTGGAGCAGATGCCTTATGCGGAAATTGCGCGTATGCTGCAAATCTCGCTTCCTACGGTGAATTACCATATAGGATATGCTATGAATGCTTTGAGAAAGAGACTTGTGGACGGGTAATTTAGAAAAAAAACAGTACTGAAAGAAAAAAATAGAATTCCAACCTATAGATAAATCTAACCTTTGCGTCTTTATAAATAGAAGGGAACTTCTCATGAGAAGATTATAAAAAGGAAAAAGATATTGAAAGGATAAAAAGAATTGAAGATGGATAAAGATATTAATGATTATACATATGGGGATTTGCAGGGCGACATCAAGTTGAAGTCGTTTATAGAACATAGCACCCCCGCCGAGATAGATATCTCCGGCATTAAGAAAAAGGCTTTTTTGAAAATGCATCAACAAGAACGTAAATCCAGGCAGCGACGCGTTTTGATGTATGTTGGCTCAGTGGCTGCCACGCTGCTTCTTTTAATAGGTATAAAATATATAGTTGCAGAGGATACGATGGACGGTCTGTCCCATATGGAAGTTACGGAATTGATGGCTGATGCATATGATGAAGAGGTGGAAGTGCCTGTCGGCGAAAAGATGACGTTGATGTTGGCTGATGGCACAAAGGTCGTAGCCAACTCACGTACGATTGTCCGTTATCCCAAACGCTTTGAGGGTGAGTGCCGTGAGGTATATGTGAAAGGTGAGGCTTACTTCGATGTGGCACACGATGCAGAGCATCCGTTTTTGGTTCATTCCGATAATTTTAGAGTGAAGGTACTTGGAACAAGATTTAATGTGAACAACTACGATACTTCGGATTCGCAAGTGGTGTTGGTTCAAGGAGCGGTAGAGCTGAAAACGACAAACAATGACCGGGTTCGCATGAAACCGAATGAATTGGTAAGTTTGCAAGAGGGTGGCTTTGCTGAAAAACGATTAGTGAATACCGACGAATATACTTGCTGGATGCAAGGGATGATAAACCTTGCCGGTGAAAGGGTAGAGTCTGTAGCCCAACGGCTCAGTCATTATTACGGGGTGACTATTCTGTTTGATGATAAGATATCGGCTAATAAACTTTACGGCAAACTGGTACTTGACGATCAGGTAAAGGACGTTTTGAAAGCCATTGAAACCATGACGCAAACCCGAATGAAAATTCATGGTGATACGATCTATTTAGTGAAGGAGTAATTACTTTTATTACTGATTACTCCCGAATAAAATAATTACATAGAAACTTTTTATTAATCAATTTGTAATGCCTTCATAGTAAGGTATAGGAGATTCACGTCCCTTTTCGAAAGGAAATGTTGTACTCCATTAATACCATTGAGAAAGATGAGAAAACACACTTTGTTATGCACATTTATGCTTTTTATAGCAGCTTTGACGTTCTGTGGATGGATGCAGGCACATACACAAGCTATAATTAAAGGAGTGAGGGTACCTAATCAGACAGTATGCTTTGAGCCTGATACCACTTCTGTACTCAAAAATCCCCTTACGGGTTGGGTGATGTATCTGGGGCGTGCGTGGGATGAAAACTTCTGGCAAACTCAACATTATGATGCTATGCCCGTAAACGGTGGAGACTCCACTGTCTGTGTGAGCGATTACGCTGGTACATGTTACGTTCGCATCAATTGGAATATGCTTGAGAGTAAAGAGGGGAAGTATGTATGGAACGATCCCGACTCACGTATCTATAAATTGCTCGCTTCGGTGCGTGAACGTGGCATGCGTTTGGCTTTCCGCATCAATGTAGACAGTCGTGACCAGGGACAGAACACACCTCTTTATGTAAAGGAGGCCGGTGCAAAAGGTTTCCAAGACCCCAATAATCCTCAAGTATGGTCGCCTTATCCGGATGATGCCGTGTTCCAGCAAAAATACGAGAAATTCCTTCAAGCCTTTGCCACTGCCTTTGACGATCCTGATAAGGTGGATTTTATTGATGCCTATGGACTTGGTAAGTGGGGTGAAGCACACGGTGTGAAATATAATAACTACTCAAATAAAGGAGAAGTCTTTGAGTGGATTACTGATGCCTATGCAAAAGCCTTCAAACGTGTGCCATTGGTGATAAACTACCATCGTTTGGTCGGAGATACCATCAGTTGGGCAGAACCACACCCTGATAGTAAAAGATTGCTCGAAAGGGCCATTGCCAAAGGATACACTATTCGTCACGATGCTTTTGGGATGACCGGTTATTACGAACAGTGGGAAAAAGATTTTGCCTGTGCTTACCGCTTTCGCTTGCCCATCATTATGGAGGGAGGGTGGATTACCGGAGCACATCATCGTTATTGGATTGATCCTAGCGGCAAGTATCGTGAAGGTCATTCGGAGGATGTGCGCTTGGGCGAGTACGAAGAGAGCCGCAACGCCCATGTCAATATGATGGATCTTCGCATAGGCGATGAAGTTGCCTCATGGTTTAATACCTCTTTCGATTTGGTGAAGCGTTTCGAACGTGAGGGAGGATATCGGCTCTATCCCACTAAGGTCAGTTTCGTAAATAAAGCCCGTTCAGGCGAGCAGGTGAGCGTGCAGCACAATTGGCGTAATCTGGGTTGGGGATACTGTCCTACCAACATTCTCCAGTGGAAAGGAAAATATAAAGTATGCATCGTTTTGATGGATACTCATCATAACATTGTAAAAAAACAGCTTGTAGATGAGGCCGACCTCTCAACTTGGGTGCAAGGTCACGATGGTCATTATACTACCACTGTCAAATTGGATGGACTTCAAAAGGGTAGTTACACTTGGCTTATCGGTCTGGTTGATACAACCAAAGCATGTCAGCCGAGCTTGAAAATGGCGGTCGACAAGAATCTTCTATTTGAGGGATGGTGCAAAGTCGGCAAACTTAAAATCAACAAGTAACCGGCAGATTACTCATAAATCGTTATGCAATAAATATTAATTATCAATCTTATATTATGAATCGAAAAACAATCACAACTACGGTGACAAGCTTGGCAAAAGCTTTCTGCCTGGCTGGGCTACTGTCTGTACCCGCTTATTCCGGCGCGTCGACTGTTTCGTTCGAAAAGGTAAATGGGATGTATATCCTTAAAGCCGAAGATTCGACAGTGAAACAAGTGTTCGACTACATTGAGAAACATAGCCAATATGTTTTTGTTTATGACCAACCTGTGAAAGATCGTCTCAACAACAAAGTAAACATCGAACTGCAAGGAAAGTCGATTGATGCTATTTTGACGGAAGTATGCCGGCTGGCCGATTTGAAATATCACATTCAGAACCGTCAGGTAACTATCACTGTCAATCCTTCTAAAAGGGTTACTACTCAGGTGAAAAAAGCGAAGCGTATCTCGGGACAGGTAGTTGATGCTACCGATCTTCCGATGATTGGTGCTACAATTCGCGTGAAAGGTAGTGAAGCAGCTACCATTACCGACCTTGACGGTAAGTTTCAGATAGATGTTCCTGAGGGTAGCGAACTGCTCATCAGCTATGTTGGGTATAATGACAAAACCGTGCGGATAGACAGCAAGAACATGTATGCTGTTGTTATGGAAGAAGCCAGTAAAGCACTTAATGAAGTAGTGGTTATCGGTTACGGTACGGTAAAGAAGAAAGACCTCACCGGTGCGGTGGCAGCCGTGAAAGGGGAAGAGTTGGTGAACAAACGCACAGCTATGCTTTCCAATGCCCTGCAAGGATCACTTTCGGGAGTGATGGTGACGCGTGATAATTCGGCTCCCGGTTCCGGTGCCGCTTCTATCCGTGTGCGTGGTATTACTACTATGGGTGAATCGAGTCCGTTGATAATTGTAGACGGTGTACAAAGCTCGCTCGATTATGTGAACTCTAATGATGTCGAGAGTATCTCGGTACTGAAAGATGCTGCGGCTGCCAGTATTTATGGTTCGAAAGCTGCTGCCGGTGTTATTTTGGTTACTACCAAGCGTGGTAATGATAGCGGTAAAATCAACTTGAAGTACAATGCCGAATTTGGTTGGGAAATCCCTACCAAACAACCCAATATGGTAGGAGTTACCCGTTACTTGGAGATGAGCAACGAGTTGAAGTATAATGATAATCCTACCGGCGGTTTTTTTCAGGAATACACGGCCGACCAAACAAAGAATTGGGTAAAGTATAATGCTACCGATCCCAACAACTATCCCATTACTGACTGGACTGACTTGATTTTGAAGTCGAGTGCTCCTCGTATGACTCACACTCTCTCCGTATCGGGCGGTAACAAAGCGGTAAAGTCGGTAGCTACTCTTTCGTATGACGAGGTGGACGGACTTTACGATGGCCGTGGATTCCAACGTTATATGTTTCGTTCGAACAACGACTTTAATATCAACGACAAACTTAGTGCCCAAATAGACGTGAATATCCGTCATGCTAAGAGTAGTACTAAAAATTATGATCCTTTCGATACCATGCGTAAGATGCCTGCTATCTACCCCGCTACTTGGGATGATGGTCGTCTGGCTTCAGGTAAGAGTGGCGCGAATCCCTACGGACTGCTTGTTGCCGGTGGTAACTCAGTGGCTCACAGTACCCAGGTGGCAGGTAAAGGTTCGCTGACTTTCAAGCCCATCAAGGGATTAAGCATCTCAGGTATCGTATCTCCTTTTATCAATTATCAAAAGAAGAAAGCGTTTAAAAACTCATGCGGATATACCCTCGCCGATGACCCCGAAACTTTTGGCGGTTATTTCGACTCCGGCAGCACATGGACTACTAATTCGCTTGAGGAAACCCGTAAGGATAATTATCACGTCACCAGCCAACTTATTGCTAATTATATGGGAACCTTTGGCAATCATAATCTTACAGTGATGGCAGGTTTTGAGAACTATTACATGAAGGACGAAGAACTGACTGCAGCCCGTGATAAATACGAACTTACCGGTTATCCTTACCTCAATATCGGTTCGGAAGATTTCCAGACCAATAGCGGTAAAGGTAATGAATATACTTCAAATTCAGTTTTTGGCCGTGTTATCTATTCATATGCCGATCGTTACCTGTTTCAAGCGAATGTACGCCACGATGGTAGTTCACGTTTTGCCAAAGGTTACCGTTGGGGTACTTTTCCTTCATTTTCGGCAGGTTGGGTAATGAGCGAAGAAAAATTCATGAAGAACCTCAATTGGGACTGGCTTTCATTCTTGAAGTTGCGTGGTTCGTGGGGTATGTTGGGTAACGAACGTATCGGTGACAACTATTTCCCCTATATTGCTTTGATGAGCTTTGGTAATTCATTATTTTATATGGCCGACGGAAGTGTTGTTTCTGATAAGACAGCCCGCCCTGCTGTGTTGGCTGTAGAAGATATTACTTGGGAAACCACTACCAGTACCGACATCGGTTTGGATGCCAACTTCTTCAACAACCGTCTACAGTTCCACTTTGACTATTATTGGAAGCAGACTAAGGACATGTTGCTGAATATCGAAATACCTTACTTCATGGGATACAACAATCCCAGTACAAATGCGGGTAAGATGTCTACTCATGGTTATGATATCGAACTGGCATGGAACGACCGGATAGGAGACTTCAAGTATGGTGTGAATGTGAATTTCTCTGACTTCCTCTCAAAAATTGATTATATGAATGATGGCGAGCAAATCAGCGGTGGTAAGATTAAGCGTGCCGGTGTTCTTTTCAATGAATATTATGGTTATGTGTGCGATGGCATCTATCAGACTCAGGAAGAAGTGAACAATTCGGCCCGTACAAGTACTACCGTAACGGTGGGTGACTTGAAATATCGTGATATCAGTGGTCCTGATGGTGTACCCGATGGTATCATCAGCCCTGAGTACGACCGTGTCCCCTTGGGTAACTCACTTCCTCGTTTTCAGTATGGCGGTACATTCAATGCTTCCTACAAAGGGATTGACTTCAGCATTGCTTTCCAAGGTATCGGCAAACAGAATTCGTACCTTTCTACTGCTATGGTACAACCTTTGCGTGATAACTATGGTAACGTGCCGTCAATTCTCGAAGGTAAATATTGGAGTCCCTTCAATACTGCTGAAGAGAATTTGTCAGCCAAATATCCCCGGCTTTCGAACGTATCGAAGAGCAATAACTACGCCACATCTAGCTTTTGGATGTTCAACGGTTCATATTTCCGTTTGAAAAATCTCACATTGGGTTATACCCTGCCTGAAACTTGGACGCAAAAGGCTGGTATAAATCGTGTCCGCTTCTATGTGAGCGGTAGTGACCTTTTCTGTTTGAGTAATTTCCCCGATGGTTGGGATCCTGAAATGAACTACAAAGCTTATCCGATTACCACTTCTTTAGTAATGGGTCTGCAAGTTAACTTTTAAATAAATAGGAGTAGAATATGAAAACAAAGATATTATTATTAGCCGGAATGTGCCTGGGGCTTGCTGCTTGTGAGAGTATGGACCTGGTACCCAGATCACAAGGTAATACCGAGTCATGGTACACAACTGAAACAGAATTGCGCCTGGCTTCCAATGACTTTTACATCTTGGGCTATTGGCAGGAACCTCTTAGTTCGTCCGAACAATGGTCGGACAACACCACCTATCGTCAGACGAACCGTAATCCGGGAAGCGGTGGAACCATACTTGATGGAACTATGAACGGTCAGCAGTACGAAGTATATGCTTTGTGGCAACAATCATTCAAACTCATTGCCCGCGCCAACACAATGCTTGAGAATATGCATAAGGCAAAGGGCTCTGTGACTCAGGAAGTGTACGACCGCTATGCCGGTGAGGCTTACTTCTGCCGTGCCTGCAAGTATGCCGAACTGATTTTCTTCTATGGTGACGTGCCCTATCAAGAGGAGACTATTACTATTTCCGAAGCTTTGCAGCGTGGTCGCAGGCCTAAAGCGGAAGTGATTCCTTTGGTGTACGCTGATTTCGATAAAGCCATTGCCGGTTTGCCCGAAAGCTATGGACAGGGTGAGAATATACATGCCACCAAGGGTGCGGCGCTGGCTATGAAAGCACGTTTTGCCCTCTATATAGGTGACTATGAAATAGCTGCTCAAGCTGCCAAAGCTTGTATGGATCTCAAACTTTATTCTTTGGAGCCCGACTATGCCAAGCTTTTCAAGCAGAGTACCAAACTGAATGATGAGAAAGTGTTTGTGATACCTCGTTCCATTGAAAACGAAGTGATGCTCGATTCTTGGATTGTGAAGAACGGTCTTCCCCGTAATGCTGGGGGATATGGTTCGTATAATCCTTCATGGGATCTTCTGGCTGCGTATCTCTGTACTGACGGACTGCCTATTGACGAGTCTCCGCTGTTCGATCCCCGCAACCCTTTCAAGAACCGTGACCCGCGTTGTACAATGACTATCGTTGAGTTCAACACCGAGCACTGCGGTTTCGAATATGACCCTAGTCCTGCGGCCAAAACCGTGATGAACTATACTACGGGCAAGACACAGAGCAATCAAGATACCCGTATCGTAAATCAATATAGCTCATATACGGGCTTGTTGTGGAAAAAAGGTATTGATGCTTCCTGGACAGTAGACCAAAAGGTAGAGCAAGACTACATTGTAATACGCTATGCCGATGTACTGTTGATTTATGCCGAAGCCATGATAGAACTGAACCGGATTGACGACAGTGTGCTGAAAGCCATCAATATGGTACGTGCCCGCGCTTATGGTGTGAATGTGACAGCAACAGACAGCTATCCTGCCGTGACCACTACCGACCAGACAGAGTTGCGTCGTGCCCTGCGCATAGAACGCCGTATGGAGTTTGCCATGGAGAACCAACGCCTGCAAGACTTGATGCGTTGGAAATTGGCAGGAAAAGCATTGAACGGTTACAACTATATCATGCTAATCAATCCTACGGAACTACTGAACAATGTAGTGAACAAGAACCTTTGGTTCTGGGGAATGACCCCGCAAATCGATGAAGATGGTCTGGCTGACTTTTCAGCTCTCTTCAATGCCGGCTATTGTTCGCAGGGTGCCAAGCGCATCTTCCCCGAGCGCGAATACTTGTGGCCACTGCCTACACATGATGTGGAATTGTGTCCCAACTTATTGCCCAACAATCCGGGTTATTAATCCTATAAACTATTACGAACATGAAAACAATGCATTTATATAGAAGCCTTGGTGTGGTGGCTGTGGGAATGATGAGCATGCTTGCCACCTCGTGCGAAGAGGATATAGACAATACTGCCTCACGCAATCAGTCGGAGATTGAACTGGCTCCTTCGGGTGAATATATCAAGCTCGATGAGAGCAAACCCAACGAAACGGCTGTCACTCTGAAGTGGAGTGCCGCTCACGATTTTGGTGAGGATTATATCACGACTTATAAATACGAGATGCAGCTTATCGGTAGTGAGGCTACGAATATCAAGGAGTTTGACGACGATGGAGAATTCTTTCGCTCGTACACCAACGAGGAGATGCAGAAGATACTGGTCGACCATTTCGGACTCACCACCAGTACCATTGGCGAAGTACTGTTTACTGTAACAGCCAATTTTGAAGGTCCCCGTCTGATGGTGCCTGATATTGCTACGGCTACGTTAAAGATAAAAACGTATGGTCCTAAGCAGTACAAAGCCGATAATCTCTATGTGGGAGGTTCCGCTGTAGGCGAAGACAATATCAAGTTGACGTTGAAAGACGAGATAAACAAGATTTATAGTTACGAAGGCACTTTGGCAGCCGGTAAGATAAACTTCCCTGTTGATTATGCCGATGAATTGAATGCCATTGGGCCGGAAACTGCCGATGCTCCTATAACTAAAGGTGAAATGACAGGTGTTATATCCGACCGCGCCGAAGCCAATTCGTGGGTGATTCCGTCAGCGGCTACTTATCGCATCACTGTGAATATGAGCAAGCAGACTGTGAAGATAGTAGAAGCCGGTGCGGTAGTTGAGGCTGAGCAAATGTTCTTGGCGGGTACTGCTGTAGGTGAAGAACAAATTGAGATAGCTCAAACTCTCGAAAATGATCAACTTTATGCTTGGCGCGGTGAATTGAAAGCCGGTAGCCTTTACATACCGCTTACTTTCGAAGGAGAACAAGCGATGGCTATTGTGCCGGAAGTAGCAGATAACCATGACATCGAAGATGGTCAGTTGGCAACGTTCGGGCAAGCACTTATCAGTAAGGTAGATAAGCAGTATTGGACTATTCCGGCTGACGGTACTTATCGTATTGTGTTGAATAAGGAGGAAAAGACCATTGCTATCTATTCGGCGGCTACTGATTTGAAACCGCTTACCGTATCGTTTAATAATACAACACTGGGGATAAACCCATGGAGTCAAGAGGTGGATGTACTGCACATGTATGGTGGCTTCAATGGTTTTGCTTACGATGCAGGTACTGACGAAGAAACCGGAAAGCCTCTTAAGTACTGTCAAGTGAAGTATGACCTTATTCAGAGCCTTGCCAATCCGAAAGTCTTTGTTTATAAAGGTGACGTATTGCCTAGGACTGAAAAAGCAGATGATTATGGAAAGAAGAATGCTGGTTGGGTAAACTTCTGTACGCTGCGATATGCCAATAACGGATGGTTTGTTGGTTCTACAGCTGATGCTGAAAGGGGTAAACGTAACGGTTATAAAGAAGTAGAGGCCGGTAAGATAGAGAGTGCTGTAGTTGGGCAGAGTCATAACCGCTACGCTTACTTCCTCATCCCCGAAGGCTGTAACTATGTAGTAGTGGATATAGAGAATAACACTGTACTCTTTGATATTAAATAAATCCAAAATTGAACAGAATAAGGGGTGAAGCTTCAATCACTTCACTTCTTATTCTACCTTTTAAACAATAACAATTAACGACATATATTCTATGAACAAAATAATAAAAAACAGCATCAAGACCTTGTCGATGTGCCTGTTGGCTGCTACGGCTTTTATAGGCACTGCTTGTTCAGACGATGATGACCTTACAACCGACTACAGTTGGAACATCGAAGGCAACACTACCGTCAGCATTAAGCCCGAACGCTACAAACTGCTGCGTAATCCCATGAGCGGATGGGTGATCTACGCCGGTATCGGAAGTGGTATGATGATGGATTTCTGGAACCTCTACGACAACTTCGAGTCGTCCGATGGTATTGTGAAGGTATCCGACTATGGAAATACCCTCTATGTACGTGGTCTTTGGAGCAATTTCAATCCTGAAAGAGGTAAATATGTATGGGATGAAACTCTACAGACCGAACCGGCGAAGCGCTTCCGCATGTTGGTGGAAGGAGCTAAAGAACGCAACTTGAAACTCGCCTTCACCTTTGTGTGCGACAGTCGCGACAAGCATGAAAATGCCTGTCCCGAGTATGTGAGAGAAGCTGGTGCCGAAGGATTCACCACCAAAACCGGTAGTGTAAACGTATGGACGCCTTATCCTGACGACCCCATCTTTCAGAAAGAGTATGAAGCATTCCTCACCGCTTTCGCTGCCAAATACAATGACCCCGACGTCACTCAATTTGTAAGTGGCTTTGGATTGGGCAAATGGGGTGAGACTCACTCGCTGAAATACTCTACAGGTGATGAGAGCCCCAGACAAGCTGTATTCGAATGGATTACCGATGTAATGTCTCACCTTTTCACCAAAGTGCCTATCATGATAAACTATCACCGATGCCTGCTTTCTACCAAAGAATCTGGTGATGTTGATACCGATATATCCGCCGATTTGGTGAAACGTGCCGTAGCTAAAGGCTTCTGCCTGCGTCATGATGCTTTTGGTATGAAGCAATATTATAAGGATTGGGAGCGTGGCATCGCTGCTGCTTATCGTGGTATCGTACCTATCACTATGGAAGGTGGTTGGGTGGAATCATCCCATGGTGGTTCTATTGCCGGCGACGGTTACAAGAATTTTGCAGAAGTACGTCAGGGAGAATATGATGAAGCTAAGGGTGGTTATGTCAATATGATGGACCTTCGCTTTGATACCAACGTGAACACCGGTGAAACGCACTCTTGGTTTAACACCGCTTTCCACCTGGTAAAGGAATTTATATCCGAAGGCGGTTACCGTCTCTACCCCGACCGTCTGTCTATTCCTACTACAGCCCGTAGCGGCAGCAACGTATCACTTACTCACCGTTGGTCGAACTTAGGCTGGGGATATTGCCCTACCAATCTGCCGCAGTACGGTGACAAATACAAACTGGCTATCGCCCTGCTCAACAAGACTACCGGAGAACCCGCCCGCATCTATATAGAAGAGAAAGCGGACATTGCCACCTGGATGAGTGGAAAGCCCAAAAACTACACTAGCAACATCAAGCTTACCGATGTAGCCGCAGGTACTTACACTTGGGCAGTGGGACTGGTAGATACGACCAAAGAGAATGCTATCGGTATCTTACTTTCAGCCCGTGATGAGTATCAAACCGCCGAAGGTTGGGTGAAAGTGGGAGATATAACTATTCAATAATCATAAAAACGCTGTGCTGTGATGAAAAAATTCTTACTGACATGCATAGCCGTAGCTTGTAGCCTTGTGGCTGTAGCCGAAGAACTGCTCATCGAAGCTGAAAGTTTCAGCCAGCGAGGCGGCTGGGTGCTCGACCAGCAGTTCATGGATCAAATGGGTTCGCCCTATCTCATGGCACATGGTATGGGCATCCCTGTGGCGGATGCTACGGCAGAAATCAACATTCCCCAGGCGGGCACTTACTACGTATATGCCCGTACTTACAACTGGACTTCACCTTGGACCGATGCCGAAGGTCCCGGAAAATTCCGCCTGGCTTTAGGCGGCAAATTGCTGAAAGCTACATTAGGACATACAGGTAATTCCTGGCAATGGCAATTTGCCGGAAAGGCAGTATTGAAAGCGGGGACTACCACCCTTGCGCTGAAAGACCTCACCGGTTTCGACGGTCGTTGCGATGCCATTTACCTAACGACCGATGCGAACACGCAGCCCGCTACCTGGGATGCGGCAGAGACAGCCGCACTTCGTGCCCGCTTGCGACAACAACAGACGGTGCCCGCTCATCAATACGACTTAGTGGTAGTAGGAGGGGGAATAGCCGGTATGTGTGCTGCCGCATCGGCCGCCCGGTTAGGCTGTAAGGTGGCATTAGTGAACGACCGTCCTGTATTGGGCGGCAATAACTCGTCAGAGATTCGTGTACATCTCGGCGGTATCATCGAAATGGGGCCTAATCAGGGATTGGGGCGTATGATACGTGAATTCGGTCATGAACGCTCCGGCAATGCCCAACCGGGTGACTACTACGAAGACCAGAAGAAAGAAGACTTCATAAATGCCGAAAAGAACATTACCCTTTATGCCTCTCAGCGTGCGGTAGCCGTGAAGATGCAAGGAGACCGCGTTGCGTCAGTCACTATCCAGCACATCGAGACGGGCAAACAAACCGAACTTACCGCTCCTCTCTTTAGCGACTGCACAGGCGACGCTACCATAGGCTATTTGGCCGGTGCCGATTGGACTATGGGACGTGAAGGCCGCGATGAATATGGCGAGAGCCTTGCTCCCGAACAACCCGACTCATTGGTGATGGGCGCCTCTATACAATGGTATAGCAAGGACATGAAGAAGAAAACTTCCTTCCCTCATTTTGAATATGGCGTGCGCTTTGACGCTGAAAACTGTGAGCCTGTAACCATGGGCGAGTGGAAATGGGAAACAGGCATGAACCGCAATCAAGTCAGCGAAGCTGAACGTGTACGCGACTATGGACTTTTGGTGATATATTCCAACTGGAGTTATCTGAAGAATCACTACACAGGCGATAAGAAGTATGCCAACCGTTCCCTCGACTGGGTGGCATATGTCTCAGGCAAGCGCGAATCGCGCCGTCTCTTGGGCGACTACGTACTGTCACAGGACGATATAGACAAGAATGTGGCGCACGAGGATGCTTCGTTCACCACTACCTGGAGCATCGACCTTCACTTCCCCGACAGCGTGAACAGTGTCCGCTTTCCCGGCAATGAATTCAAGTCGGCCACGGTGCATCGTTGGATTCATCCTTATGCCGTTCCCTATCGCTGTCTCTATTCGCGCAATGTGGACAACCTCTTTATGGCAGGCCGCAATATGAGTTGTACCCACGTAGCCTTAGGTACAGTACGTGTGATGCGTACTACCGGCATGATGGGTGAAGTAGTAGGTATGGCAGCCGGACTCTGCCACAAACATCGTGTAGAGCCACGCGACATCTATCATCATCACCTGCCCGAACTGAAGCAACTTATGCAAGCGGGCCTGGGCAAACGCGATGTGCCCGATAACCAACGCTTCAACGAACCCAACGAATTGTTGGAAGTTCCGGGAGCTTACATCAAACCGTAGACAAACTATGAGCAAGAAAAAATATTATCACGATATTTCTATCGGCAATATGTACCTTGCCGCTTTGGGGCGGACAACAGTATTACGCTTTTCTGAAAGGTGACACGCTACGTATGGGCAATAACTATATGGAACGCGCCATGCTGTGGAATAACGGTGCGCCTGTTACCATCAGCCTTACTGACAAGCAACACGGAAAAACTATTCCGGCACAGGGCAAACAACCCGATTTCTCGATTGTGAAAGGTATCCCTACGGATGCCACATTCACCGTGAACGAGATACCGACGAACGGCATCCACGCCAGTTATCTGCAGGCTACCGTGGCTTGCACTATCGGTTCGCTGAATATAGAGCGTCGCTATCGCATTTATGCAGACTGTCCCGCCATTGCTTGCGACACCTATCTGAAAGGGCAAGTGGAACTTTATCAGAATAAGGAGGACAACCGCTCTAACGCCGACCGCAAAAATATAGAGCACACGGCCGATATGGCTACGGGGGTGAAAACTCCCACGCTCGACAGGCTGCAACTATCCGGCAATCATTGGAGTGCCCGCACAATAGAGTTTTTCGACTACACCGATTGGAACGACAATCTGGTGGCCGGGCGTACCTGGCTTCCTTACCGTCGCAATACGTATCGTGGTAATTTGCTTTTTGCTCATGACGTAGCTACGTGTCAAGGCTTCTTTTTTTTCTTGAAAGAGGCTCCCAGCAGCAGTACCCAATTACATTATCCGGGTTCTGACTTCGTGGCGGACTTTAGCGATTTTATGGTAGTGGGGCTGGGCATTGCGTCTCATGATGTAAAGCCGGATAGCTGGACCCGCGTTTATGGATGCGTTACCGGCATCTATACCGGCGGCGAACAAGAAGCGCTTACCCTGCGCCTCTATCAGAAACAATTGCGCCATCATACCGCCGTACAGGATGAGATGATTATGCTCAATACCTGGGGCGACCGTAGCCAGGATGCCAAAATAGATGAGGCTTCTCTGCTGGCAGAACTGGACCGTGCCACGCATGGGTATCACCCTCTTTCAACTGGACGATGGCTGGCAGAGCGGAAAAAGCCCTAACTCGAAGACTGCCGGAGGCAGTTTTAAGGATATCTGGAAAAGTGGCGATTACTGGACGCCCAACCCCACAAAGTTCCCTCATGGGCTGAAACCTATTGTAGAGAAAGGCAAGAAATTGGGTATTCGTATCGGATTATGGTTCAATCCTAGCATACAGAATGATTTTGCCGATTGGCAAAAAGATGCGCAAGCCATTATCGGACTTTATAAGAAGTACGGCATCTGCTGTTTTAAGATAGACGGCTTGCAGATACCTACCAAGACAGCCGAACAGAAACTTGCGCCAACTGTTTGATACCGTGTTGGAGCAAACCAACCATGAAGTGATTTTCAACCTCGATGCCACTGCCGGTCGTCGCGGCGGGTATCACTATATGAACGAGTACGGCAACATCTTTCTTGGAAAACCGCTATACCGATTGGGGTAACTACTACCCTTATCGCACCTTGCGCAACCTCTGGATGCTGTCCCGCTATGTACCGGCGGAGAAGATGCAGATAGAGTTCCTTAATAAATGGCGCAATGCCGACAATATGACATTGCCGACCCTTTTGCCCCCACCCGCTACAGTTTCGATTACCTCTTTGCCATCACCTTGGCGGCACAGCCGTTGGCTTGGATGGAGGCTTCGAACCTGCCCGAAGAGGCTTATGCTACGGCATCTCTGCTCAAAATACCAACCCTTTAGCTCCGGTTTCATCAGGGCGTCATACTGCCCATTGGGGAAGAACCTTCGGGACGTTCGTGGACCGGATTCCAATCGACCGTCTCCGGCACGCAAGGTTATCTTGTGGTTTACCGCGAAGACAATGAGCAACCTGAAGGGACTATTGACACTTGGCTTCCTGAGGGTAAGAAAGTTACTTTTACCCCTGTAATGGGAAGTGGCAAGAAGTTTGCCGCTAAAGTCGGTGCACAGGGTAAAGTCAGTTTCGAACTGAATGATAAGAACTCTTTTGCGTTTTATCAATTACGAAGTGAGAACCATGAAAATACTATTAACAATAACGGAATTATGATAAAAAGTTTGCGTTTTGTTTTTCTTGCTTTGTTTGTTGCCCTGCAATTCGTTGCATACGGGCAACCGGCAGAAAGACTGGTTCAAGTGCAGGTCACTCCCGACCACACCAATTGGCTGTATAAACCGGGAGAAAAGTGAAATTCAAAGTGGCGGTATTGAAATGCAATATCCCAGGATAATCTGGAAGTGCGCTATGAGATTTCGGAAGACATGATGAAACCTCATCAGACAGGCAAACAGCCTTTGAAGAATGAAAAGCTTGAAATTAATGCAGGGACTATGAAAAAAGAAGGGTTCCTGTGTTGCCGTGCTTTTGTCACTTGCCAAGGACGTGAGTATGAAGGCGTGGCTACCGTCGGCTTTTCTCCCGAGAAATTGCAACCGACTACCCCGTTGCCTGCCGACTTTCTGGAGTTTTGGAAAAGCACCAAAGAAGCCGCTGAAAAGTGGGCATTGGAACCGATAATGACTTTACTGCCGGAAAGGTGTACGGATAAAGTGAACGTATATCATGTCTCTTTCGCGAACAATGACTATGCGTCCCGTATGTACGGCATCCTTTGTGTCCCGAAGGCTTCCGGGAAATATCCGGCGATTCTGAAAGTGCCGGGCGCAGGCATCCGTGCCTATAACGGAGAAGCCGAACGTGCCGGAAAGGGTTTCATCATATTGGAAATCGGTATTCACGGCATTCCGGTCAATATGGAGGGGGATGTCTATCACCGCCTTTATAACGGAGCTTTGAAGAATTACCACTCGTTCAATATGGACAATCGGGACAAGTATTATTACAAGCGGGTCTATACAGGCTGTGTGAGAGCCATTGATTTCATTTACACACTTCCTGAGTTCAATGGCAACCTGGCTACCTTCGGAGGAAGCCAGGGCGGTGCGCTTTCTATTGTGATTGCCGGACTGGATGCTCGTGTCAAAGGACTGGTTTCTTTCTATCCAGCCTTGTGTGATATGGCGGGTTATGCTCACGGTCGTGCAGGCGGTTGGCCGCATATGTTGAAGGATGAGAAGAACCGGACACCGGAAAAAATGAAAACCATTCAGTATTTTGATGTGGTGAACTTTGCCCGGCAGGTCAAAGTTCCGGGATTCTATACTTTTGGTTATAATGATATGGTCTGTCCGCCTACCACCACTTACTCCGCTTACAACGTGATTAATGCTCCGAAAGAGCTGTTTGTAGCTGAGACGACCGCCCATTATGCCTATGCCGAACAGTGGAGTGCAGCTTGGAACTGGGTAATGAATTTCCTGAAGAATGAATCGAAAAACGAATAATATACTAATACCATAAACTAATAGATAAATGAAAACAGGTAAGAAATTAAACCTATGTCTATTGTTGCTAATCGCTTTTGCTGGAAGCGTTGCGGCACAAGAGCTGATAACGAATGTATATGGCCGTGACATCCATTCGCTGAATGGTAAATGGAATGCCATCATCGACCTGTACGACCAAGGACAACGGATGAAAATCTATGAGAACCGGCAACCGGAAGGAAATATTGATTTCTACGAATACGCATTCGAAGGCGGGTTGCGTCTTAACGTTCCGGGAGATTGGAACTCCCAGTCGCCCGAGCTGAAATATTACGAAGGCACTGTATGGTATGCCCGTCACTTTGACGCCAAACGCTTGGCAGACAAACGCCAGTTCCTTTATTTCGGTGCTGTCAGCTATCGTAGCAAAGTCTACCTGAACGGAAAAGAGATAGCAGAGCACGAAGGTGGTTTCACCCCTTTCCAAGTGGAAGTGACAGACCTGTTGAAAGACGGCGACAACTTTCTGGCGGTAGAAGTGAACAACCGCCGCACCAAAGACGCCATTCCCGCTCTGGCATTCGACTGGTGGAACTATGGCGGCATCACAAGAGATGTGCTGTTGGTGAAAACTCCCCGGACATTTATAGAGATTATTTCGTCCAACTGGATAAAACGCTCCCGACCGCATCATCGCCCGCGTGCGTCTTTCTGATAAAAAAGCAGGTGAGAAAGTAACAGTTGCCATCCCCGAACTCAAAATCAATGCGGAGCTTACCACAGACGCAGGAAGGAAAGGCGGAAACCGTATTAAATGCGAAGAAGCTGCAACGCTGGTCGCCGGAAGAACCGAAACTCTATGGCGTGACCGTATCTTCAAATACCGACCGTGTGGAAGAGCAAATCGGCTTCCGCAATATCACCGTGAAAGGAACAGATATCTACCTGAACGGGAAGCCGGCATTTATGTGCTGTGTCTCTTTCCATGAAGAAATTCCACAACGTATGGGGCGTGCTTTCTCGGAAGCCGATGCAGCCATGTTGCTGAATGAAGCGAAAGCGCTTGGAGTGAACATGATTCGCCTGGCGCATTATCCACAAAATAGAATACAGTACGTCCTGGCGGAAAAGATGGGTTTCCTTCTCTGGCAGGAGATTCCTATTTGGCAAGGCATTGACTTTACAGACAATGACACCCGTAAGAAAGCGCAGAGGATGCTTTCTGAAATGATTAAGCGCGACCAGAACCGCTGCGCGGTAGGTTATTGGGGCGTTGCCAATGAAACACAGCCTTCCAAAGAACGGAACGAATTCCTTACTTCCTGCTTGAGACGGAAAACAACTGGACACTACCCGCCTGTATGTTGCCGCTTTCGACCTTGTGCGCTTCAATAGCGAGAAGCAGCGTTTTGTAATGGAAGATTCTTTTACATCGCAACTGGACGTCGTAGCTATCAATAAATATATGGGGTGGTATCATCCGTGGCCTGTGGAACCGAAAGACGCTATATGGGAAGTCGTGACGGACAAACCGTTGATTATCTCGGAATTTGGTGGCGAAGCATTGTACGGTCAGTCCGGTGATGAGAACGTAGTCAGCTCTTGGAGTGAAGAATATCAGGCACGTCTGTATAGAGACAATATCCGTATGTTCGACAATATCCCGAACCTGCGTGGCGTATCGCCCTGGATTCTGTTCGACTTCCGCTCTCCGTTCCGTTTCCATCCCACCAATCAGGATGGCTGGAACCGCAAAGGACTCATATCCGACCAGGGTATGCGTAAGAAAGCGTGGTATCTGATGAGAGATTATTTTGCTAAAAAGAGAAATAATAATTAATAGTAGATGACTATGAAAACAATAAAATGGAACAATAGCTTCCTGTTGGCAGGATTATTATTTATAGTGTCACTATTCTCTGTCGGAGGAGTATTGGTATCCTGCTCCGAATCGGAAAAGATAGTGACGCAGATTGAAGAGAAAATCGTTTATGTAGACGGCAAATGGATGGTGGTAGCTTCCAAAGAAGTAACCGTTACCACAGGCGAAACAGTTACATTGAATGTGACGGTAGGCGGCGACGAGAATCTGAAACCGGAATATACCTGTACTTCCGAAAGCCCCAATATAGCTACCGCAGCGGTAGACGCAGACGGTAAGAATGTCACAATCACAGGTGTATCTGCCGGAAACACGTTCGTCACTATCGAATGTCCTACGGATACCAAACCGCTTGTTGCCACGATTCCCGTTACGGTGGAGCAAGGGGCAATCCGGATTCTTGCCATCGGCAACAGCTTCTCTCAAGACGCGGTGGAGCAATACCTATATGAATTGGGCGCAGCCGTAGGACATGATTTTATTATTGGCAATATGTATATCGGCGGATGCGATTTAGACAGGCATCTGGCTAATTTCCAGTCGGATGCCGGAGCGTATGAATACCGCAAAGTGGTAAATGGCGAGAAAGTGGGGAAAAACAGCTATAAGTTATCTCAGGCATTGGCCGATGAAAACTGGGATTACATCAGCTTGCAACAGGCGAGCGGAAAATCCGGTAAGTACGGTACGTACACAGCGCTTGCTGATTTGATTGCCGGTATACAGGCACGTTGTCCGCAGGCTAAATTGATGTGGCATCAGACTTGGGCGTACGCTTCCAGTTCCACTCATGAAAGTTTCCCGGATTATGACAGCAACCAGATGACTATGTATAACGCCATTGTGTCCGCTGCCCGACAGGCGATGACGAATCATACGGCACTGAACCTGCTGATTCCTTCGGGCACTGCCATCCAGAATGCGCGTACCTCTTTCTTAGGTGATGCGTTCAATCGTGACGGCTATCATCTGGAGGTTACTTACGGGCGTTATACTGCTGCCTGTACCTGGTTTGAAATGATTACGGGACAAAACGTTGTCGGCAACCCGTATGCTCCCGAAACGATTGACCCGCAGGTAGTCAAGATTGCACAAAATGCCGCTCATTACGCTGTGCAGAAACCCGATGAAGTGACTGATATGGTTGACTTCAAGCAACCGGAACTATCTGATACCGAATTGAAAGCCCCCATCTATATTGATTTCGGCCCGACTTCACTCTCTGCCACTCCGTGGAATAATATAACTTCGCATCTGACAAGTTCAACCACAAGCTGGATAAAAGATGCGGAAAATAATTATACGAATATTGGCGTCAGAGTCCTTGGCGGATTTACCGCGACTCATGCCGGAGTCGGTTCCGAACCGGCCAGCTCGGTGACGGTGGATGGCGTGGAGTTTCCGCTGACTGCATGGAAAGACGGTTTGTTAGTGGGAGGAGAGAAAAATAAGGGTGATGTAGGCCCGGGAAGAATAGAAATCTCTCAACTGGATGCAGCCCGGAAATATAATTTCACTATTTTAGCCATCCGTTTCAATGGAAGTAAAGACGCCCGCATCTCTTCTTATAAGTTGATAGGTAAAACGGAGAGTGCGGTTAAAGAAATGAAGACAGGTATCAAGGATGCTGCCTCGTTTGCGGCAGCAAACTTCGAGGAGTACATTGCCAAGTTTGAGAATATAGAACCGGATTCGGAGGGCAAGGTTATTGTCGAGGTGAAAGGTATTGATACCGGCAGTGCCGCCGAGGGACATATCAATGCATTATGCATTAGTTTGGTGAAATAAGGTTTGGTTTTTATCATATTAATTATAATGAAGCAATATAGAAATGTAGTGATTTGTATGTGCATACTGCTCCTTCTTGTTGGAGGAGCGTATGCGCAGCAAAAAACGGTCAGGATACTTGCCATCGGCAACAGCTTCTCGCAGGATGCCGTGGAGCAATATCTGCATGAACTGGCGGATGCCGAAGGCATTTCAACCATAATCGGCAATATGTTTATCGGCGGTTGTTCTCTGGAACGTCATGTGAAAAATGCCCGTGACAATGCGCCTGCTTATGCCTACCGGAAAATCGGTACGGATGGAAAGAAACGGGAAAGGGGCAAGATGTCTTTGGAAGCGGTGTTGGCAGATGAAGACTGGGATTACGTCAGCCTGCAACAGGCAAGTCCTTTTTCGGGAATGTATGAGACGTATGAAGCCTCTCTGCCGGAACTTATAGAATATGTAAAAGCACGCCTTCCAAAGAAAACAAAGCTGATGCTACATCAGACCTGGGCGTATGCGTCTACTTCCAAGCATAGTGGATTCAAAAACTACAACTGCAATCAACTGACCATGTATCAGGCAATTACTGATGCGGTGAAGAAAGCGGCTAAGGTGAATAAGATAAAGATTGTCATCCCTTCGGGCACTGCTATACAGAACGCCCGTACCTCTTTCATCGGCGACCATCTGAACCGGGACGGACATCATCTAGATGTGAAGATAGGCCGTTATACCGCTGCCTGCACCTGGTTCGAATGTATCTTCAAACACAATGTAGTCGGGAATCCTTATGGTCCGGAAGGACTGGATGAAGCTCGGAAAGCTGTAGCCCAGAAAGCTGCCCATGCAGCAGTAAAGCGTCCGTATAAGATAACCGACCTGTCTATTACTAACTAACCGACGAAAATACAAATGAGAAAAAGAACATTAGTTTATGGCTTGTGTCTGCTGGGTGCCGTATCTGCCCTTTCTGCAAAAGATAAAAAAGGGGGAGCACTGTATAAAGACGCAAAGGCCCCAATTGAGAAACGTGTGGACGACCTCTTGTCCCGCATGACTTTGGAAGAGAAAGTGATGCAACTGAACCAATACACCTTGGGACGGAACAACAACGTGAATAATGTAGGCGAAGAGGTAAAGAAAGTGCCCGCGGAAATCGGTTCTCTGATTTACTTCGAGACAAATCCCGAACTGCGTAATAATATGCAGAAGAAAGCGATGGAAGAATCCCGCCTGGGTATTCCTATTATCTTCGGTTATGATGCCATTCATGGATTCCGTACCGTGTATCCTATCTCGTTGGCACAGGCTTGTTCTTGGAACCCGGATTTGGTGGAGCAGGCGTGTGCCGTATCCGCACAGGAAGCCCGTATGTCGGGAGTGGACTGGACGTTCTCGCCGATGATTGACGTAGCGCGTGACCCCCGTTGGGGACGTGTGGCGGAAGGTTATGGCGAAGACCCTTATACGAACGGAGTGTTCGGCGCAGCTTCCGTCAGAGGTTATCAAGGTGATAACCTGTCGGCAGAAAACCGTGTGGCAGCTTGTCTGAAACATTATGTAGGCTACGGGGCATCCGAAGCTGGACGTGACTATGTTTATACCGAAATCTCCAGACAAACTCTTTGGGACACTTATCTGCTCCCTTATGAAATGGGTGTGAAAGCCGGTGCGGCAACTCTGATGAGTTCTTTTAATGATATCAGCGGTGTACCGGGTTCGGCAAACCCTTATACTATGACCGAGATATTAAAGAACCGTTGGAGGCATGACGGTTTTATCGTTTCCGACTGGGGAGCTATCGAACAGTTGAAAAACCAGGGATTGGCGGCAACTAAAAAGGAAGCCGCCCGGTATGCGTTTACTGCCGGTCTTGAAATGGACATGATGTCTCACGCCTATGACCGTCATTTGCAGGAATTGGTAGAAGAAGGCAAAGTATCGATGGCTCAGGTGGATGAGGCTGTCCGTCGTGTCTTACTTCTGAAATTCCGCCTCGGCTTGTTTGAACGTCCTTATACTCCCGCTACAACAGAGAAAGAACGTTTCTTCCGTCCGCAAAGCATGGATATTGCCGCCCGGCTTGCGGCAGAATCCATGGTATTGCTGAAAAACGAAAACAACGTTTTACCGCTGACAGATAAAAAGAAGATTGCCGTGATAGGCCCTATGGCAAAAAATGGCTGGGACTTGTTAGGCTCCTGGCGTGGTCACGGAAAGGATACCGATGTGGCAATGCTTTATGACGGGATGGCTGCTGAATTTGTAGGAAAAGCCGAACTGCGTTACGCATTAGGTTGCAATACACAAGGAGATAACCGCGAAGGATTTGCAGAAGCATTGGAAGCTGCACGCTGGTCTGACGTTGTTGTTCTTTGTCTGGGCGAGATGATGACCTGGAGTGGTGAAAATGCGTCCCGTTCCTCTATCGCATTACCGCAGATGCAGGAAGAACTGGCAAAAGAACTGAAGAAAGCCGGCAAGCCTGTCGTACTGGTATTGGTAAACGGTCGTCCGTTGGAATTGAACCGTCTGGAACCGGTTTCTGATGCCATACTGGAAATCTGGCAACCGGGTGTGAATGGTGCGCTGCCGATGGCGGGGATATTGTCCGGACGTATTAATCCTTCCGGCAAACTTGCCATGACCTTCCCTTATTCGACGGGGCAGATTCCTATCTATTACAACCGTCGTAAGAGCGGACGCGGGCATCAGGGATTCTATAAAGATATAACAAGCGACCCGCTGTACCCTTTTGGTCACGGCCTGAGCTACACTGAATTCAAGTATGGCACTGTTACTCTTTCTGCCACTAAAGTGAAGCGTGGCGAGAAGCTCTCGGCTGAAGTAACTGTCACCAATACCGGTGCCCGTGACGGAGCAGAGACTGTTCATTGGTTTATCTCCGACCCGTATTGCTCGATTACCCGTCCGGTGAAAGAATTGAAACACTTTGAGAAACAACTTATCAAAGCCGGAGAAACGAAAACCTTCCGTTTCGACATAGACCTGGAACGTGATTTCGGTTTTGTCAATGAGGACGGAAAGCGATTCCTCGAAGCAGGTGAATATCATATTCTGGTACAGGGACAAACTGTTAAAATAGAATTGATAGACTAAAGAAAGTTGAATTGACAGACTAAAAATATAAAGAACGAAGTGTGTCAAAAGCTGATAGCCAAATTGGTTTTTGACACATTTTATATTACACATACCACCATGAAAAAGAAAATAGGTATCATAAGTCTGTGCATGCTTGCATGCAGCATCCTGACTTGTGCACAGACCATTACTCCCCAAGCGGAACAACGTGCAAAAGAGCTTGTATCCAAAATGACTTTGCAAGAGAAAATAGAATATATCTCCGGATATACCAGCTTTTCTCTGCGTGCCATACCCCGTTTGGGAATACCAGAAATCAAATTGGCGGACGGCCCGCAGGGAATCCGCAATCATGCTCCCAAGAGTACCCTTTATCCGTCCGGCATCTTGTCTGCTTCCACCTGGAACCGGGAATTGCTTTATAAGTTAGGTCAAGGTTTGGGACAGGACGCCAAGGCAAGAGGCGTTAATATCCTGCTTGGTCCGGGCGTGAATATCTATCGTGCTCCCTTGTGCGGCCGTAATTTTGAATATTTCGGTGAAGACCCTTACTTGACGGGTGAGACAGCCAAGCAATATATCCTCGGCGTGCAATCGGAAGGAGTCATTGCGACCATCAAGCACTTTGCCGCCAACAACCAGGAGTGGAGCCGCCATCATGCGAGTTCGGACATAGACGAGCGTACTTTGCACGAGATTTATTTTCCGGCTTTCCGCAAGGCTGTACAAGAAGCGAACGTGAGTGCTGTGATGAACAGCTACAATCTCCTGAACGGTGTCCATGCCACTGAACATAAATGGCTGAATATTGATGTCTTGCGCAATCTTTGGGGCTTCAAAGGTATTCTGATGTCGGACTGGACCTCGGTATATTCCGCCATCGGAGCGGCTAACGCCGGACTTGACCTCGAAATGCCGAAGGGGCGTTTCATGAATGCCGACAATCTTATCCCCGCCATCAAAACGGGCACGGTGACCGAAGAAACCATTAACCTGAAAGTACAACATATCTTGCAGACTTTAATCGCTTATGGAATGTTGGATAAGGAACAGAAAGACAGTAATATTCCGTTGGATAATCCATTCTCCCGCCAGACAGCTTTAGAACTGGCACGCGAAGGTGTAGTATTGTTGAAGAATGAAGCAAACCTGCTCCCGCTGAAAGGAAAAACAGCCGTAATGGGTCCTAATGCAGATTTGATTCCTACCGGTGGTGGCAGTGGTTTTGTCACTCCTTTTTCTACCGTCTCAGTGGCTCAAGCCTTGAAGGAACTGAAGAAAAAGAATCTGGTATTATTGACGGATGATGTGATTTATGAAGATATTGTTAATGAGTTTTATACTGACGCCAATCGTGAGGTGAAAGGCTTCAAGGCTGAATACTTCAAGAACAAGACGCTTTCGGGACAGCCGGAAGTTGTACGCACGGAATCCTCTGTTGATTATGATTGGGGCTATGGCGCACCGTTGGACGGTTTTCCGACGGATGCCTTTTCGGTCCGTTGGACAGCCTGTTATGTCCCACAGGCAGACGGCCAGTTGAAACTCCACATCGGTGGTGATGACGGTTACCGTTTGTTTGTGAACGACAAGCATATTACAGGCGACTGGGGTAATCATTCTTATTCCAGCCGTGAAGTTGAACTTCCTGTTGAGGGCGGTAAGGAATACCATTTCCGGATTGAATTCTTCGATAATATTTCTTCAGCAATTATCCGTTTCAACGCTTATAGCCTTAATGAGGATAAACTTCGTCAAGACTAGCTAAAGTAGACAATGTAGTATTCTGTAC